>Ga0207660_10000012_pt1 | contig 84167 bp, 78 predicted proteins | sample KBSC73BmetaG_FD_184335 | JGI IMG/M metagenome (GOLD analysis project Ga0207660, IMG submission 184335) | Corn rhizosphere microbial communities from Kellogg Biological Station, Michigan, USA - KBS C7-3B metaG (SPAdes) (version 2) | ecosystem: Host-associated > Plants > Roots > Rhizosphere ... | reverse complement strand
GTGCGAGCGCAGCGGCCGGACGCCTACATCATGTACAAGCCGCATCCGGACGTCGAAGCCGGGCACCGCCCCGGCGCCATTCCCAGGGAAATCTGTCTATCCGTCGCGGACGAGACAGTCGCCAGTGAACCGATTTCGGCCCTTCTTGATCTTGCCGACGAGGTTCATGTGAACACGTCGCTCGCAGGTTTTGAAGCGTTGATGCGGGACAAACCGGTGACGACCTATGGCGTGCCTTTTTACTCGGGATGGGGACTCACGCGCGACGTTGGACCGGTGCCGTCGCGCCGGACCACTCGCCGTACGATCGATGAACTCGTCGCCGCGGTGCTGCTACTCTACCCTCGGTACCTCGATCCGGTGACCGGGCTGCCATGCCCCGCCGAGGTGCTGGTCAGGCGTCTGGCCGAACCGCAGGCGCGCCGGCGCGAGGGGATCGTTGTTCGCTTCCGCAAACTTCAGGGGAGCTGCAGACGCGGTCTTGCGGCGTTGCGGAGGGCTCAATGAGCAAGCGGCGCGCCTTCGTATTTCTCCAGGGGCCGCCAGGCCCGCTGTTCCGCCGGCTCGGCGCCGCAGTCGCTGAAGCCGGATTTCCGGTTTACCGGATCAACCTCAGCGGCGGCGATCAATATGACTGGCCCGACGGCGCGATCAATTTCCGCGGACGCTTTTCCGAATGGCCGGTGTTCTTCGACAAGTTCCTGCGCGAGCACGCGATCACGGACTTGGTGCTGTTCGGCGATTGCCGCCCCTATCATGTGTCGGCGCATGGCATGGCCGTGCTGCGGGATGTTCGAACGCACGTGCTCGAGGAGGGCTATTTGAGGCCCGACTGGATGACGTTCGAGCAGGAAGGCGTGAATGCCCGTTCGTCGCTGAGCCGGGACAAGAACTGGGTACGCCAGGAAGCGATGCGGCTTCGCCCCGTGGCGGTCTATGCACCCATAACAGCGAGCTTCCGCCGCCGTGCCCGGGACTCCTACCGGCATTATCATCACGTATTCGACGGCCGTCTTCGCTTTCCTCACTATCGTTCCCACCGGTCGGGCTCGATCGTGATGGAAGGCTTCGGCTGGCTATGGCGGCTCGCACGCAGGACGAGCCGCGAAGCCGCGGCCGAGCGTACCTTGGTGGGCCTTGAGACCAAGCCCCTGTTTCTTTTACCGCTCCAGCTTTCGGGCGATTATCAGATTCGCGCCCACTCGCCGTTCCCGGACATGCAGAGCGCAGCAAGCTACGTCATCGAGAGCTTTGCCGCACATGCCGCTTCGGAGCTCCATTTGCTGCTCAAGGCACATCCTCTCGATTCCAGCTTCTACAACTGGAAGCGCTTCGTTCGGCATCATGCCCGGCGACTGGGCCTCGAAGGCCGGCTCCATTTCATCGACGGTGGCGACCTTGAAGACATGGTCGAAACCGCTCGTGGGCTCGTCTGTGTGAACAGCACATCGGCTACGCTGGCACTCGCCGCGGATACGCCAGTGTGTACCATCGGCGACGCCATTTACGACATGCCCGGCCTCACCCATCAGCAGCATCTCGACAGCTTCTGGAACAATCCCACCGTTCCGGAGGCGGGCCTTTATCGGGCATTCCGTCGCATACTGGTCGACCGCTGCCTGGTGCGCGGTGGTCTCGCCAGCGAATCGGCGGTTACAATCCTGGTCGAATCGATGATGGAGCGGCTGCACCAGAACCGAGACTCGTCAGCCACTGTTCGACAATTCGAAAGTGCATTGCCCAATCGAAGCGACGGAAGCTCTGGACTCGCTCCAGCTGGGCGGCTCGTGCGGCGCTCTCCGGGCGCGCATAGTCGAGGATAGCTGCTTCCCACGCACCCGCGTCGGCGGGACTGATCAGGAGCGGAACGCCCTGGCCGATCTCGTGGAACGCCGGCAGGTCGCTCGCAATCACCGGCACCCCGATCGAGAGCGCCTCGACGAGCGGCAATCCGAAGCCTTCGGCATTGCTCGGGAAAAGCGCCGCGCGCGAAGTGAGCAGATGCCGTGCAAGTTCTTGATCCGAACAATTGCCGAGTTCGAACACGTGGCCGTGGAGGGTCTCGTCCCTGTCGAGAATTTCGAAGACGCCCTCCGCTTGCCAGCCTCTTTGTCCAATAATCAGCAGCCTCGGTGCGTCTGCACCGAGCCGCGCAACGAGCCTGGACCAGATTTCGAGCAGCAATAGATGGTTTTTCCGGCCTTCGATCGTACCGAGCGCTAGGAAGGTGGGGCGCTCCGCGGCGGGCAGGTCATGGGCGCTCGCCGATAGCGCCGTGCACCCAAGCCAGGCCGCAACCGCCGGTGGAACCGGGAGCGCTTCCTCGTCGGCAAATTGCTTAAGGGCGTCCAGCGTCGTCCGGCTGTTGCCGATCACGCCGCACCCCGTCTCGAGGACAGTGCGCATTCGCTCGCGATGGATTTCGGCCTCACCGGCGCGACAGAATTGCGGATGCGTGATCGGAATGAGGTCGTGAACGAAATAGATCGGGCGCACCCCGGACTTGCGCAGCCACGCGCGGAAGCCCTCGCTGTCGAGGCCGGTGTGCCCGATATTCAGATAAAGTCGGCCGTCGGAGCCGCATGAGCGGCCGCCGAGGCGGCGAAGCGCGCGCCCGACGAGGGCTCTTCGAAAGCTTTCCGGTGGTTCCCGCAACAGCTGGAAAAGCTCGCTGGACGAACGACGGTCGAATATCCGCCGGAAGCGCGGGTGCTGGACCACGGCCTGCGCCTGGTCGGCGAAATGTTCGAGATAGGCGAGGCAAACCCGGTCGACGCCCGTCGGCCGTCGGCCGTCCCAACGGCGCCAGATGAGCCGCGTGACGTCAAGCAGGAGGCGCGCGTCGTTCGCCAGGGCCCGCAACTAGGGGACGACGGTCCGCGCCGTCGCTATCGGCAGGATCGACGAGCCGAGCAATCCGAGGAAACGCTGGAAATCGGAGACGGGCGAATTGGAGATGTACAACAGGTCGCCGTCCCGCATCTCGAACTTCTGCGCGGCGAGATAAGTCTCGGGTTGCTTGAGATCGATCCGGTAGATCACCGGCACGCCCTGACCCGCGGATGCGCGCGGGTCGCCCGGAATGCCGGCCGGCTTTTGCCAGCGGAAGATGAACACGCCCCTCGGATCCGCAGTGTCGCCCCGAAGTCCGCCGACTCGTCCGAGCGCCTGCGAAAGCGAGATTCCGGTTCCTTCGAAGCGGACCTCATCGTTCTTGCCGGCGGCGCCCAGGACCGTGAAGCTGTTCGGCTCGTAAAGCGCGGTGACCACGTCGCCGGTCTTCAGCACCACATTATTGCTGGGGTCGGCGACAATATCTTCGGCGGCCATTCGTCGGACGATTCCGCCGCGCGTGAGTTGAATGGTCATCCGGTCGAGGGGCTGGTTGGTCCCTCCTGCTTCGGAAAGCGCGTCGAGCACCCGTTCGCCATGCGGCGTGAGCGGGATTTGCCCGGGCTGCTTAACGTCGCCGAGCAGGGTCACCGTCGCGGCCACGTTGCGGCTGATCCGGACGATCGCCTGCGGCAGGTGGGCGCGTCCCTGGAGCCGGCGGACGATCTCCCGCTCGATCTCATGGACCGTACGACCGGCCGCCGGAATTTCCCCCGCGAACGGGACGGTGATTGTCCCGGCCGGTCCGACGAGGAAACCGGGCAGCGTATTCGCTCTGCTGGTCTGGACCACCGATCCGCTGCCGGAGCCAGCGTCGAGGATCGCGGTTCCGAATAATGCGGGCGGGGCAGCCTCCCAGATCGTCACTTCCACCGTGTCGCCCACACCGACGGTCGTCCCGACCGGTGCGGCACCGCTGAAATCCCGCGCGAACACGTCCTTCTCGTCGCCGGATTCCACATTCAGCTGGTGGGCCACTTGCTCGTTCACGTCGACGATGCGGACTCCCGGAAGAGAGGTCTGGGCGACCGCCTTGACGACTTCTTTTCGGCTGGGACCGACCGACTGACAGGCGGCCACACTCGCCAGCAGCGCGATCAGCGCTGTCGACTTCGCCCAGCGGGGCGTCGCGCGAACAATTAGGTCAGACCTCGAAGGGCCATCTAAGACATTGAACAAAAAACGAAACCTTCCCGCAAATGCCCTTGAAGCGCTGATAGTGGACGCGATGCCCGGCAACAAGCCCCGTCAACAACCGATGGTGGTACGCGCCGCGGCTTGCTCCAGCCTGAATCTCGGCCTTGGCCGCTACACGCCATTGGCCGAATTTCAACTGGACGCGCTGGCTGCATTCGACCATTTGCGCGAAGCCGGAAAATGCAAAGGACCCGCAATCCTGTCCGCTGAAGTCCTTCTCCAAAACGGCGTCATCTTCGCGAATGACCGCCCGTTCGTCCTCGTCGGCGGAATGAACGTGATCGAGGGCGAGGATATCGTCATCGAAGTCGCCGCGAAGTTCGTCGAAATTACGTCCCGGCTTGGCATTCCCTACGTGTTCAAGGCGTCGTTCGACAAAGCCAATCGATCGTCGATCAAGTCCTTTCGCGGTCCCGGTCTCGAAAAGGGCCTCCGCATCCTCGCCGAGGTCAAGCGTCAGTTCGGCGTCCCCGTACTCACCGACGTTCATGAACCCGCGCAGGCCGCGCCGGCGGCGGAGGTCGCCGACATCCTGCAGCTTCCGGCCTTTCTTGCTCGGCAGACCGACCTCGTGGTCGCCATCGCGCGGACCGGTGCAGCCATCAACATCAAGAAACCCCAGTTCCTCGCGCCTCATGAAATGCGCCACATCATCGACAAATGCCGGGACGCGGGGAACGACCGGGTGATCCTTTGCGAGCGCGGCACCAGCTTCGGCTACAACAACCTCGTCGTCGACATGCTTGGCATGGACCTGATGAAGTCGATGGCGCCGGTGCTGTTCGATGCGACCCATGCGCTTCAGCAGCCGGGCGGCAGGCCGGATAGCGCGGACGGGAGGCGCGGTCAGGCTGCCGCTCTCGCCCGGTCCGGAATGGCGCTCGGCATCGCCGGCCTGTTCCTCGAGGCTCACCCTGATCCGGACAAGGCGTTGTGCGATGGACCCAGCGCGCTGCCGCTCGGCGCTCTTGAACCCTATCTCGAGCAGATCCTGGCGATCGACCGGCTGGTGAAATCGTTCGCGCCGCTCAAGACGAGCTAGATGGGATAATCGCCAGGCTCGCCGCTGACGGTAACCCACTTGAGCTCGGTGAAAGCGTCGATCGCCGCCTTGCCGCCAAACCGCCCATAACCTGAGGCGCCGACCCCGCCGAACGGCATTTGCGCTTCGTCGTGGACGGTCGGTCCGTTCACATGACAGATGCCCGAGCGGATGCGCCGGGCGACCCGCAGCCCGCGTGCGGCATCGCGGGTGAAGACCGCGGCCGCCAAACCATATTCGCTGTCGTTCGCTACCCGGATCGCCTCCTCCTCGTCAGCGACCCGGATGATCCCGACGACGGGAGCGAAGCTTTCGTCGCGATAGAGGCGCATGGCGGCCGTGACGCCATCGATCACCGTCGCCGGACCGGAAGCGATCGCTCGAGCGCCCTGCGCAATCGCATCTTCGACCAATGCGCGGGCGCTCGCCTCGGCGGTTTCGTCGACCTGCTCGCCGACCGCGGCGGCTGGCATGGCCGCGGCCTTAGCCGCCAGCCGGCGAGCGAATTCGTCCGCGATCGCCTCGACGACGATGATGCGCTCCGTCGACATGCAGATCTGGCCGGCGTTCAGGAACGCGCCGAATGCCGCCGCCTTCACCGCCTCGTCGAGGTCGGCATCCTCCAGCACGATCAGGGGCGCCTTGCCGCCGAGCTCGAGCAGCACCGGTTTCAGATGCTCGGCCGCTCGGCGGGCGACGATCCGGCCGACGGCGGTCGACCCGGTGAAATTGATCCGCCGCACGGCGGGATGGTCGATCAGGCTTCCAACCGCTTCCGCTGCGTCTTTTGGGTCGTTCGTAACGAGATTGACCACTCTGGGCGGGAAGCCGGCGGCCTCGAACGCTTCGACAATCAGGCCGTGGGTACGCGGGCAGCGCTCCGACGCCTTCAGAATGACGGTATTGCCGCAGGCAAGCGGCGTCGCGATCGCTCGGCAACCGAGGATCACCGGCGCGTTCCATGGAGCGATTCCGAGGATCACGCCGACCGGTTCGCGAAGGGCGAACGCCAGCAGGCCGGGCTTGTCCGAGGGGATGACCTCGCCCGTTATCTGCGTCGTCAGCGCCGCGGCTTCGCGGACGATAGAGGTGCCGAGCATCACGTTGAAGCGGGCCCAGGGCTCGGATGCCCGAAGCTCTTCGGCCACGGTCCGGACGAACAGGTCCGCCCGATTTTCGACCTCGGCGGCTGCGCGGTTGAGGAGCGAGCGGCGCGCGTTCGGCCCCAGTGCGGACCAGGCGGGAAAAGCGGCCGCGGCCGCCTCGGCTGCGGCAATCGGTGAATTGTCCATCCGTCGCCGCTAGCGCGATCCGGGCCATGCCGCCACCGCGACGCCGCGCCGGAAAACATCTCCGTTATGGAACAAGTGTTTATGGCTCGAATACGGCTGCGAACATACGCTGACGAGCATGCCGACGCGCAAGTCGCCACGAGTCCAGAGACCGCGCGAGCTACGGCGGCGCGTGGTCGTGCCGGCGAGGCTCCGCCACGGCGTGTCGTGGAGCGACGCCTGCATCCTGAATGTCTCTTCGCGCGGCCTGATGATCCACACCGGCCGCCCAGTCGCGCGCGGCGCTCAGGTCGAACTTCGCCGGGGCGATCATGTAATCGTCGCCCGCGTCGTCTGGCGCGAGGGCGGACGCGCGGGCCTGCGATCGGATGATCGGCTCCCGATCGAGGACATTGTCACGCTCGGCAAGTCGCCCGCGCTCCAGCTCACCGCCGCCAATGGAGAGCGCCGCAAGCGCGCGCGGCCCGAAGACCGAAGCCGAATGCAGGGACGGGTGATCGAATTTGCCGGCACGCTGATTGTCGCGGCCAGCCTCGCCGGGGCCGGATTCACGATGGTCGAAGCGGCATTCGCCCGTCCGCTCGCCGTCGTCGCAAGCGCGCTGGGCGGCTGAGGATCAGCCTTCGGCGCGTTCAAGATAAGCCGCGAGTTCCTCGCTGCCGCCGATCCGCTCACCGTCGATGAACACCTGGGGCGTGGTCTCGACGCCCTGTTCCGATTCGAATTGGTCGACCTCCTCGCGGGAGGTGAGGAGCCGGTCGTCGAACGCAATGCCCGCGTCTTCGAGCATGCGTTTGGCGAGAAGCCCATAGGGGCACTCGTGATCGGGAAGCTTCATTCGGTAGAGAACGACCTTACGCTCGGACATGTACGAACTCTCTTGCTGCAGATGCCTGGCCAATGCGCGCCGCGTACGAAAGTTGCCTCACTCGCGGCGAGCCGATGTCCGCGCTATGCGGGCCGCCGATGAACCCGCTTTACGAACAGATGAAGACCAGCGTCTTCGAGCGCATGTCCGGGCTCGCGGCCGAGCATGGAGCCGTGAACCTCGGCCAGGGATTCCCCGATTTTGGGTGGCCCGACGCGATCCTCGATGCCGCGGCGAGCGCCGTGAAGGATGGCTCGAACCAATATCCGCCGTCGCGCGGCCTGCCCACGCTGCGCCAGGCGATCGCCTCCCATTACAATCGCCACTTCGGCCAGCAGCTGGCCGCGGACCAGGTGTGTGTGACGAGCGGTGCGACGGAGGCGCTCGGCTCGGCCATCCTCGCGACGGTTAAGCCGGGCGACGAGGTGATTATCCTGACACCGGCCTATGACAGCTACGCACCGATGATCCGGAGGGCAGGGGGGACGCCGGTCGAGGTCGCGCTTCGACCACCCGAGTGGCGCATCGACTCCGATGCGCTGGAGGCCGCGATCACGTCAAAGACCCGGGCGATCCTGTTCAACAACCCACAAAATCCGACAGGCCGTCTGTTCGGCGCGGATGAGCTTGAAGTGATTGCGGCGTTCGCGCGCGAGCACGACCTCGTCGTGATCAGCGATGAGGTTTGGGAGCACATCCTGCTCGACGGGCAACGGTTTACACCGCTGGCGAGCCTGCCGGGCATGGCGGAGCGCACGATCAAGATCGGCTCGGCGGGGAAGATCTTCTCCCTCACCGGTTGGAAGGTCGGCTGGATGGTCGCAGGGCCCGAGCTTGCCTCCGTGGTGGCGCGAGCGCACCAGTTCCTGACTTTCTCCACGGCGCCGAACCTGCAGGCCGCGGTGGCATTCGGCCTGGACGACGGGGACTCCTGGCTTCAGCCGATGCGCGACCGGTTCCGGCGTTCGCGCGACCTGATGACTCTTGGTCTTCGCGACGTCGGCTACACGGTACTCGATGCCGGCGCGACCTACTTCCTGTGTGTCGATCTCGCCGCCTCGGGCCTTGAGCTGGACGATGAAAGCTTCGCCACCGCGGCGGTCACCACGGCCGGAGTGGCGGTGGTTCCCCTATCGGCGTTCGCCGAAAAGGACCCGCCCCGCCACTTGGTCCGGCTGTGCTTTGGCAAGAAGGACGAGACGATCCACGACGGTGTCGCCGCCATGGCGCGGGCGAGGGAGATGCTCGCGTGAGCCCGGCGGAGGACGCCGCACAGCTCCTCGAGCTGTTCGGGATCGACCACGCCGGCGGACTCGTCAGTCATTCGCCGATCGACGGATCGGCCATCGGCCGCGTCACGGTCGGCGATGCCGACCGCGCCTGCGCCGACGCGGTGGAGGCGTTCGCCAGCTGGCGTGTCGTCCCGCCGCCGGTCCGTGGCGAGCTCGTGCGATTGCTCGGCGAGGAGATCCGCGAAGCGAAGCCGGTCCTCGCCAAGATGATCACGCTCGAGGCGGGCAAGATCATGGCCGAGAGCCTCGGCGAAGTGCAGGAGATGATCGATATCTGCGACTTCGCCGTCGGTCTCTCCCGGCAGCTCTACGGCCTGACCATCGCCAGCGAGCGGCCGCAGCACCGGATGATGGAGCAATGGCACCCGCTCGGGCCGGTGTTGGTGATCAGCGCCTTCAACTTCCCGGTTGCCGTCTGGGCCTGGAATGCCGCGCTCGCTTTGGTCTGCGGCAACCCCGTGATCTGGAAGCCGAGCGAAAAAACCCCGCTCTGCGCCGAGCTGGTCATGCAGCTGGTGCGTCGGGCAAGGCGCAAGTTCGGCCCGACGTCGGACGGGCTCGTGCAGCTGGTTCAAGGCGAAGCCCCCGTCGCCGAATCGCTTGTGCGGGACCGCCGTATCGCGCTCGTGTCCGCGACCGGTTCGACGAGGATGGGACGAGCAGTGGCGCCGCTGGTTGCGGAGAGGTTCGGCCGCGTTTTGCTCGAGCTCGGCGGGAACAATGCCGCGATCCTATGCCCGTCCGCCGACCTCGATCTCGCCGAGCGCGCGATTCTTTTTTCCGCGGCAGGCACCGCCGGCCAGCGGTGCACCACGCTGCGGCGCCTCATCATCCACGAAAGCATCGCCGATGAGTTGGTTGGAAGGCTGAAGCGGCTGTTCGCAGCAGTGAAGGTCGGCGATCCGCGCGAGGCGAGTACGCTCGTCGGCCCGCTGATCGACGAAGCCGCGTTCGAGGCGATGCGGAAGGTGCTCGGCGACAGGATCGAGCGGATCGAGGCGGTGCCCGGCGGCTTCTACGTGCGTCCCGCCATCGTCGAGATGCAGCGGCAGGCGGGGCCGATGCTGGAGGAGACGTTCGCGCCCATCCTCTATGTCGTGCGCTACCGCGAGCTCGAGGAAGCGATCGCGCTCAACAATGAAGTTCCGCAGGGCCTCTCCTCGTCGATCTTCACCAGCGACATGCGCGAGGCGGAGCGCTTCATGGCGGCGGCCGGCTCCGACTGCGGCATCGCGAATGTGAACATCGGACCGTCGGGGGCGGAAATCGGCGGCGCGTTCGGCGGTGAGAAGGAGACCGGCGGCGGGCGCGAAAGCGGGTCCGACGCGTGGCGCGCCTATATGCGGCGCCAGACAAACACCATCAATTATGGAAACGAGCTACCGCTCGCCCAGGGCGTCCGCTTCGACGTCGCTCCGTGATGTGAGCGGCTCGTGGGCGATCAGCTTCGGCCACCTGGCGCTGAACGCCTGCTTCCACTCAGCAAGGCGGGCCGGCTCGATCGGCGGCGAGATCAGATAGCCCTGGCCGACGTCGCAGCCGACGTCGCGCACCAGCCGCAGCTGCTCGACGGTCTCGATCCCCTCCGCGGTCGCGGTCAGGCCGAGCCCATGGGCGAGGTCGCTGATCGCCTTGATGATCAGGCGGCAGTCGCTCGAATGGGCCGCGTCGGCGACGAACGCCTGGTCGATCTTGACCTCGGTGAAGGGCAGTTGCCTCAGCTGCATCAGCGAAGAATAGCCGGTCCCGAAATCGTCGATGGCGAGGCCGATCCCCTTGATCCGGAACCGCGTCAGCGTGTCCATCAGCTTGACCAGCGGTTGCGTCGCGCCCTCGGTGAGCTCGAGCACCAGGCGATCGGTGGGGACCTCGAGCGCCCGGCACATCCGCTCGACGAGGTCGGGAAAGTCGAGGTGCTGCAGGCTGAGCGCCGAGATGTTGAACGCGATCTGCGTGTCGATTCCCTCATCGCGCCAGTCGAGCCATTGCCTGAGGATCGTCCGGAGGCCCCAGTGGGTGAGGTCGTCGATCAGCCCGTGCTCCTCCGCGATCGGAACGAAGCGCGACGGCTCGACGGGTCCGAACTCGTCATCCTCCCAGCGAACCAGCGCCTCGACTCGCACCAGCTGGCCGTCGGCGAGGCCGATCTTGGGCTGGTAGAGCATGTGCAGACGCTGGTGCTCGATGGCGCACTTCAGCGCCCCCAGCAGCTTCTCTATCGCCCGCCGGGGCATGCCTAAAGCGTGGCCCGGAGCCGGCTCAGCACGTCTTCCAGCGCGTCGAACCGGACGGGCTTCTCTACCGGCCCGACCATCGTCAGGCCGAGCGCTTCGCCGAGGCGAAAGGCGGATTCGAGCACGCGCCGGTCAAACCCGCTGACGATCAGCACCGGCGCCGAATAATCCTGGTCGGCGAGGAAGCGGATCAGCTCGATCCCGTCCATTCCGGGCATTCCGAGATCGAGCGCGACCATGTCGGGCGCTTGTTCGAGGAACGCCGACCGGAACTCCTCGTCATTCGCGGTGATCGCCGGCTCGAATCCGCTTTCCTTCGCGGCGCTTGCGAGGAAATCGGCGAGCGCCGGCTCGTCGTCGATCAGCAGCAGGCGCGGCAGCGGCATTCATTCTCCTCCCGATGAGGGGCCTAGCCAGCAAGCACGGTTCATTTCAACGCTAAGAAACGCTCTTTTAACCATGGCGTCCATAAAGTCCCATTTTGGCGCGATTTGCGCGAGTGAAGGGGCGCTCGGAAAGCATGTTTGGATCACTGATCCGCAGGAAATCGGCAGTCGGCGCATCTTCGGAAACCGATGCCGCATTCGAGTCGACGACGGTCTCGCTGTCGACGGCAGTGCCTCGTCCGATCGAGCGGCGCGAGGAAGAGCGCGTTTCGGCGATGCTCCGCATCGGCAAGCTCATCGACGCGCAGGGCAATCAGCAGCTCATCAAGGTGATGAACATGTCGGCCGGGGGCGTCATGGCCATCGTGACCCACCAGCCGGCGATCGAGGACCATGTCCAGATCGAGCTTTCGTCGCAGAAGATCCCCGCCACCGTGGTCTGGACTCGCGACGATCTCGTCGGTTTCAAGTTCGAACAGAACATCGATCTTGGCGAGCTTCTTGCCGGCCGCAAGCCGCGCCTCGGCTTCCGGGCGCGTCCGCCGCGGCTCGAGATCGCGTGCAAGGCGTCGGTCCGCGTCGGCAAGGTCTATTACACGGTCGACGTCCACGACATTTCGCTGGCCGGAATGAAGGTCGAGCCGATCGAGGAATATTGCGTCGGCAAGAAGGTCGTCGTGGTCATCGAGAGCCTCCGCCCGGTGAAGGGCGAGGTCCGCTGGTTCTCCGAGCGCCGTGCCGGAATCGTCTTCGACAAGCCGCTCGACTTCGATGAGCTTTCCGAATGGGTCGGCAAGCGGCTCGAGCTCGCCAGCCTCAAGGCGTCTTACCAAAAGAACTGACGCCTCCTATCTCCGCTCCAGCAGCAAGAGGAGCGGTCACATGGCAGAGGAGGTCGCAGTAGTTGCGGGCGGGTGCTTCTGGTGCATGGAGCCGGTCTTCCGCGATGTGATCGGCGTGAAATCGGTCGAAAGCGGCTATACCGGCGGCCACACGAGCAATCCGACCTACAAGCAGGTCTGCGGCGGCGACACCGGCCATGCCGAGGCGATCCGCATCACGTTCGATCCCGAGCAGCTGAGCTACGACGATTTGCTCGACATCTTCTTCGCGACACACGATCCGACGCAGCTCAATCGCCAGGGCAATGACGTCGGCACCCAGTACCGCTCGGCAATTTTCCCGCAGGACGGGGAACAGGAGCGCAAGGCCAAAGCGGCGGTCGAGCGCAACAATCCCGATCATAACAATGCGATCGTGACCACGATCGAGCCCAAGGGCGAATTCTGGCCGGCCGAGGACTATCACCAGGATTATTGGTCCGGCGAAGGGCAGCGGAACCCCTATTGCATCGCCCACATCCCGCCCAAGCTGCAGAAGCTCAGGAAGAGCTTTCAGGCTCGTGTCAAATCGGCAACAGCGCAGGCCTAATCACTGACTCGGCGGCTCGCCTGCTTTTCAGCTCGCCGAGTTCGTGCAATCCGCAGGCCAACAGGGGAGGGGCGGCTTCGGCCGCTCCTTTTTTATTGCCGGTCGGCCGCTGCGCGACGGAGCCGGTCGTTGATCGCCGCGCCGAGGCCCTCGCCCGGAACAGGCGCCACGGCGATGCGCGGCTTTGGCGATTGGTCCGCCTCGTGCAGCAGATCGAACAGACGGGCCGCCGCTTCGACCAGATCGCCGCCATGGCTGAGGTTCGCATCTCCGTCCGCATCGCCGAAGCCGATCAGATATTCGTCGGCATCGGCTGCGGTCACACCGATCCGCAGCGGCTTCGACGGTGCATAATGGCTGGCGAGCTGTCCTGGCGATTCGATTTTCGAGCGGGACGCCGGCGCGGCATCCACCTCGATCGGTCCGCGCCGAAGCAGGCGCAAGGGCCCGCCGGTCGCCGCAACAATGGTCGATTCGATCCCCTGCGTGGTCGAACCGCCATCGACGATCAGGGGAATGCGGCCACCGAGGCTCCTCAGCACATGCGCCGCCTTGGTCGGACTGATCGATCCGCTGGCATTGGCGGACGGCGCCGCGAGGGGCCGGCCGGTCGCGCGGAGCAGCGCCCGCATCGCCGGGTGATCGGGAACGCGCAGGCCGACGCTCGGCAGGCCTGCGGTCACGATCGAAGCGATCCCTGCCTCCTTCCGAAGCGGAACGACGAGCGTGAGCGGTCCCGGCCAGTGGCTCCCGGCAAGCCGCAGCGCTTCCTCGCTGAAGTCGCCGATCTGAAGCGCTGCTGCTAAATCCGGCACATGTACGATCAGCGGGTTGAAGCTCGGCCTGCCCTTGGCCTCATAGATGCGCGCGACGGCCTCGGCGTTGGTCGCGTCGGCGGCGAGCCCGTATACAGTCTCGGTAGGAATCCCGACCGGCTCGCCGGCGAGGACCAACCGCGCGGCTTCAGCGATGCTGTCGTCGGTGAAGGGAAGGACCCGCGTTTCCATTCCAACGCGGCTAAAGGATTAGTCCCGATGCGGGAAGTTCAGGCCCGCTCGCGCTGGATAAGCTCGGCGGCGTCGATCCCGAGCCGCCGCATGCGTGTCCGGATCTCGGGCCATTCCTCCTTGAGGAAGCGCGTCCGCTCGGATTCGCTGAGGCGCGCCCGAGCGCCCGGCGCGACGAACATGCCGACCCCGCGCTTCACGACGATCAGCCCTTCGTCCTGGAAGCCCTGGTAAGCCTTGGCGACCGTCAGCGGGTTCGCCTGCTCCTCAGCGGCAAGCGCGCGGACGGAGGGCAGTGGGTCGCCGTCGCCATATTTGCCGGCGAGGATCGCGTCGGCGATGATTTCGCGGAGGCGGACGTAGACGGGTTTTTCGTGCTGGGTGCGCAGCGTCATGCTGTCATAATACACCGCCGCGCAGAAAGTGCAATGCTACTCTGCCGGAGGGTGCCAGGGCCGTACGACCTCTGAGGCCGCCGGCCGCGGCCGCTCCTCGATGTCGCGACCTGCATGGCCGATGAAGATGAAGCCGCCGATCCGCTCGCCCGGTTCGCAGAATGCGCTGCGCACCCGCTCCGAATAAGCGCGCCATCCGGTCACCCAGCCGGCGACATAGCCGAGCGCGTGGGCGGCAAGCAGCAGGTTCATTCCCGCCGCGCCGCACGACAGCTCCTGCTCCCACAGCGGAATCTTGTGGTCGGGCACGGCGGCCGAGACGAGCAGGACGAGCTGACCCGCGTAGTGCGCGAAATCCTCTTCCTTCTGGCGATGGGCGTCGGTTGCCCCCGAATTTTCTCGCTCGAGCGCATGCTGGAGGAGTGCGGCGAGAGCGTCGCGCTGATCGTCCGACACGATGACGAAGCGCCACGGATGCAACTTGCCATGGTCCGGCGTCCGCGCGGCAATGGCGAGCATGCGGTCGAGTTCGGCGGCGGTCGGACCCGCTCCGACAAGCTCGCGCGGCTTGGCCGAGCGGCGGGTCTCAAGCAGCGAGAGCAGGGACGAACGGTCGTTCAGCATCAAGCGGCAAATAGGGTCGCGCAGCCCCTCCAACAATCCGCTTCACAAGCGGGATTTGGCCGTTACGGTCGCGGGCCACTCTGGGGAGAGGAACAGATGGTCGATACGCCCGGCGCGGAAGCGCCGAACTCGCCTGACATCACGCACGTCAATGCCGATTCGGAGAAGACGTGGCTCGGCCACCCGCGGCAGCTTGCGCGGCTTTTCTCGGTCGAGATGTGGGAGCGGTTCGGCTTCTATGGCATGCGGGCGCTGCTCGTCCTCTACCTCACCAAGCACTTCCTCATTGCCGATTATCAGGCGAACGGCATCGTCGGGGGCTATCTCAGCCTGGTCTATCTGACGCCGGTGATCGGCGGCTGGCTCGCCGATTATTACCTGGGATCCAAGCGTTCGGTGAAATGGGGCGCGCTGGTGATGGCGGTCGGCTATTTCCTGCTCTGCTTCGGCGGCCAGCAGGCCAAGCCCTACGCCACCATCGACGGGCAGCGCTACGAGGTGCAGGTCGAGCACAGCGGTTCGGTGCTCGACACCAAGGAGACCAAGCAGTGGGTGGTCGCCAACGGGCAGCAGCTGACGATCCACGGAATGCCCGACGGCTCGGTCCAGCTGGTCGCGCCCAATGGGCAGGTCACCAAGACGGTCGCCAAGAACGCGTTCCAGCCGGGCGCCGAACGTTCGCCCATTTACCTGACGCTGATGCTGGTCGCGCTCAGCCTCATCGTCATCGGTAACGGCTTCTTCAAGCCGAACATATCGACCATCGTGGGGTCGCTCTACAAACAGGGTGACCGGCGGCGAGACGCCGGATTCACCATTTTCTATTGGGGAATCAACATCGGCTCGATCGGCGGCCAGGTGCTTTGCCCGATCTTCGTCAGCTGGTTCGGCTGGTGGGCGGGCTTTGCCGTGGTCGTTGTCGGCATGCTGATCGGCTACGCGATGATCCAGTTCGATGGCGGAAGGCTCGCCGGCTACGGTGAGCCGCCCGAGCGCAGCGGCCCCGATCGCGCCTGGCTGATCTACATCCTCTCAATCGTCTCGGTGCCGATCTTCTGGGCCATCTTCCGAAACGTCATGACGACGCCCGAAGCAGCCGCGGGAACCGGCCTTTGGGGCTATATCGTCGCCACGCCCTTCCTCGGGAAAGTCTTGTTCCTGACCTTTCTCGCGGCGGTGATCGGCATCCCGATCTGGTCGTACAAGGTCGGCACGAAGCAAGAATTCCAGATGATGCTCGCGGCCATCATCCTCGTGGTGTTCAACGTCACCTTCTGGACCTTGTTCGAACAGGCGGCGTCGTCGCTGACCCTGTTCGCCGACCGCAACACGACGCTCGAGCTCTTCGGCATCTTCGTCTCCGCGCCGCAAACTCAGAACTTCAACCCGATCACCATCGTCATCTTCGCGCCGATCATGAGCTGGCTGTGGATCTGGCTGTCGAAGCGCGGCTGGGAGCCCTCGATCCAGGTGAAGTTCGGGATCGCGCTTCTCCTCGTCGGACTCGGCTTCGTCGTGCTCGCCTGGAGCACCGGGACCGCGAACGCGGACTTCCGCGTCGCCTTGTGGTGGCTTGTGCTGACCTATTTCCTCCATTCGATCGCCGAGCTGTGCATCTCGCCGGTCGGCCTCAGCATGATCACCAAGCTGTCGATCGCGCGGGTGGTCGGGATGATGATGGGCGTGTGGTTCCTGTCGATCTCGATTGGCGAATATCTCGCCGGAGCGGCGGCTCAGGCGGCGTCGGTGCAGACCGTCGGCGGACAGGTCACCAATCCCGAGCTGGCGCTTCACACCTATGCGCACACCTTCATGATCGGCGGCGAGTCGACGATGGTCGCGGGCGTGATCCTCCTCGCCATCTCGCCTTGGCTAAAAAAGATCATGCACGGAGTGATGTAGCCGGGCGGCGGCGGGCGCGGTAAACGGCCGCCATGACACGCAAGTTCTTCGGTACCGACGGGATTCGCGGGACGACCAATGTCGAGCCGATGACGGCGCAGACCGCGCTTTGCGTCGGAATGGCGGCGGGCGCGCATTTCCTTCGCGGCGACCATCGCCACCGCGTAGTCATCGGCAAGGACACGCGCCTCTCCGGCTACATGATGGAATCGGCCATGGTCGCCGGTTTCACCAGCGTCGGCATGGACGTGGTGCTGCTTGGACCGATGCCCACGCCTGCGGTGGCGATGCTGACCCGCTCGATGCGCGCCGACCTCGGGGTGATGATCTCGGCTTCGCACAATCCGTTCGCGGACAATGGAATCAAGCTGTTCGGACCCGATGGGTACAAACTCAGCGACCAGGATGAGCAGGCGATCGAAAAAAGACTTGGGAACGGCCCGAAGCTCGCCAAGTCGGCCATGATCGGGCGCGCCCGCCGGATCGACGATGCGCGAGGCCGATACATCCAGTTCGCCAAGGACACGTTCCCCGAACATCTCCGCCTCGACGGCCTCAAGGTGGTGGTCGATTGCGCCAACGGCGCCGCCTACCAGGTCGCGCCCGAGGCGCTGTGGGAACTCGGCGCGGAAGTGGTCCCGCTCGGAGTCACGCCCGACGGCCTCAACATCAACGCCGCCTGCGGCTCGACCCATCCCGAGCTGATGCAGGAAACGGTGGTCGCGAGCGGCGCCGACATCGGTCTCGCGCTCGACGGCGACGCCGACCGGCTGATCGTTTCCGACGAGAAAGGCCAGCTCGTCGACGGGGACCAGCTCATGTCGCTGATCGCGCTCGGGCTGCACGCGCGCGGCAAGCTCAAGGGCGACGCGGTGGTTGCGACCGTGATGTCGAACCTCGGCCTCGAACGAAAGATGGGCGAAGCAGGACTGAAGCTGCTTCGGACCAAGGTCGGCGACCGCTACGTGCTCGAGGAGATGCGCGCCCGCGGCTGTAACGTCGGCGGGGAGCAATCGGGGCACATCATCCTCACCGACCATTCCACCACCGGCGATGGGCTTGTCGCCGGCCTGCAGGTGCTTGCGGCGCTAGTCGAGGCCAAGGCGCCGGCAAGCGCGCTTTTGAGGCAGTTCGAGCCTCTTCCGCAGCTTCTGAAGAACGTTCACTTCAACGGCGGCTCGGAGCCGCTCGAGACCGACAGCGTGAGGAAGCGCATCGCCGCGGCGGAGGCGGAGCTCGAAGGCCGCGGCCGCCTCGTGATCCGCAAATCGGGCACCGAGCCGCTGATCCGGGTGATGGCCGAAGGCGACGATCCGCACCTCGTAGCGAAGGTGGTCGACGACATCTGCGAGGCCGTCCAGTCGGCGGCGTGAACCAATTCTTGGTATTTGTCGGGCTAACGACGATTTCGTGCACATGGACAACTTCGCCCCGCAGAAGGGGTCGAAGGCGCGTAGCGTGACGCCGACGGCTCGGATTCTGATCATTGCCGGCTCCGACTCGGGCGGAGGCGCGGGCATTCAGGCGGACATCAAGACCGTCGCGCTCCTCGGCGGCCATCCCATGACCGCGGTCACAGCCGTTACCGCGCAAAATACGCTGGGGGTGACGGCAGTCCACCCGATTCCGGCCGAAATCATCCTCGCGCAAATCGATGCGGTGGTCGCCGATATCGGTGTCGACGCGGTCAAGATCGGAATGATCGGCAGCGCCTTTGCGGCGAAACAGGTCGCGGCGCGCCTGCACGAGATGAAGGCGGCGCAGCCGGGTCTGCCGATCATCTTCGATCCGGTCATGGTGTCGACCAGCGGAGGCGCTCTTGCGGACGATTCGACGATCGCGGCGTTCGGCCGTCTCATGGACGTGGCGACGCTCGCGACGCCGAACCTGCCGGAGCTGAAGCGTCTGACCTCGGAGGAGGACCCGGTCGCTGCGGCCCTTCACCTCGTCGGCGAGCACGGCTGCGCGGTCCTGATCAAGGGCGGGCACGAGGAAGGCGATGCGCTCGCGGACGCATTGATCGAAGAAGACAACATGACCAGCTGGCAGGGCCAGAGGATCGAAACGACGAGCACGCACGGCACCGGTTGCACGCTCGCGAGCGCGATCGCGCTGTTCCTTGCCCAAGGCTCGAGCCTTCCGGACGCGGTCGAGCGCGCGCGCGAGTTCGTGCGCGTCGCGCTCCACGAGGGGCCCGGCCTCGGCCAGGGCGCCGGCCCCATCGGACAGGCCGCCGTTCGGCTCGATGTCGGCGCAGGCCCGCGTCTCAACCAGGTCACCGTTACCGGCACCAGCTACGAGCGCTCGGTCGACTTCTACCGGAGGCTCGGTCTCAAGCAGATCGTCGACAGCCCCGACACGGGCTATGCGCGCTTCGAGACCGCGGGCGGCGTGACGCTCTCGGTGCAGATCGATCCCGAGGAGAAGATCCTCGCCACCACGGCCATTTATCTCGAATGCGACGACCTCGATGAGCGGGTCGAACAGCTCGCACGCAGCGGGATCGCCTTCGAGCACGGACCGCGCAACCAGCCGTGGATGTGGCGCGAGGCGCGCCTCCGCGATCCCGACGGCAATATCATCTTCTTCTACCATGCGGGCGAAGCGCGCCGCTTCCCGCCGTGGCGGATGGAAAACTAGACTTTTCCACAGCTTCTGTCGGTTGAGCGTCTGGACCGCCGCACTCGCGAGGGTGCAAGAGTCCGACTCGATGCCGCGGCGCTGTTCCTTCAAGCTCGAGCTCGACTATCCGCAGCCGCTCGCTGGCGTCGATGAGGCAGGATGCGCCCCGCTCGCGGGGCCAGTCGTTGCCGGAGCTTGCGTCCTCGACCGCAACAAATTTCCGCGTGGGATCGACGATTCGAAGAACTTGCCGATCGAGAAGCGCGAGGCCCTCTACGCCAAGCTGGTGAAATGCTCGGCGTGGGCGGTCGGTGTCGCAAGCGTCGAAGAGATCGACCAGCTCAACATCTACTGGGCGCGCATGCTCGCGATGAGCCGCGCGGTCGAGGCGCTCGGCCTCGACCCCGCCTGGGTGCTGGTCGACGGGAACGCCTGCCCGAAGTGGCAGCGGCCGTCGAAGGCGATCGTCGACGGCGATGCCAAGTGCCGCTCCATCGCCGCCGCCTCGATTATCGCCAAGGTCACCCGCGACCGCATTATGGCTGACTATGCGCGAGAATATCCGGGCTACGGCTGGGAGACGAACCGAGGCTACGGAACGCCCGAACATTGGCGCGCGCTTCACGCGCTCGGACCGACGCCGCTTCACCGCCGGAGCTTTCCGAAAGTGCGGGCCGCGATCGATGGCGACAGGCAGCCCGAGCTGGTGTTCGAAGAAATCGCGCCAGCCGAGTCCTTTGCGCCACACACACCAGCGGTTGAGTCCATTCAGAACGTCCAGACTCAACATATTGTGGAGCGGCCGCACTCCGCCGCCTAGCTGTGGGCCCTCAAAGGCCCGCGTTAACCCTTGATTGCTTGACCGCGAGTCCGGCCTGACTCACCTTCGACGGTTCGAAGGGGGCAAGTACCGCATGAACCTGGTGACGCGTATCGCGGAGCAGCCGAGAAGCTTTCGGCCGGCCAAAGCGGCAAAGCGCGACCTTCCGCTCGACACGATCCTCCAGGGCGACTGCATCGCCGAGATGGCGCGGCTCCCCGACAAGAGCGTCGACATGATCTTCGCCGACCCGCCCTACAATCTCCAGCTCGGCGGCGACCTCTTCCGGCCCGAAGGCAGCCGCGTCGATGCGGTCGACGATGAGTGGGACAAGTTCGATAGCCTCACGACGTATGACAATTTCACGCGGGACTGGTTGGAGCAGGCGCGGCGGGTGCTGAAGGACGACGGCACCATCTGGGTGATTGGCAGCTATCATAATATCTACCGCGTCGGATCGCTGCTGCAGGACGCCGAGTTCTGGATCTTGAACGATGTGGTCTGGCGCAAGACCAACCCGATGCCGAACTTCCGCGGCACGCGCTTCACCAACGCGCACGAAACCCTCATTTGGTGCGCCAAGGAAGAGAAGGCGCGCTACACCTTTAACTACCGTGCAATGAAGGCGTTGAACGACGATCTTCAGATGCGGTCTGATTGGCTGTTGCCGATCTGCTCGGGCGGGGAGCGGGTGAAAGGCGCGGACGGCGCAAAGGCGCATCCGACGCAGAAGCCGGAAGCCTTGCTCTACCGGATCCTGCTCGCCTGCACGAAGGCTGGCGATGTCGTGCTCGATCCTTTCTTCGGGACCGGAACGACCGGTGCGGTGGCGCGGCGGCTCGGGCGGCGGTGGATCGGGATCGAGCGGGAGCCCTCCTATGTAGAAGTCGCCCGCGAGCGGATCGACTCAACGCTTCCGCTCGACGAGAGCGCGATGCGGACCGTGCTCGACAAACGCGATCAGCCGCGGGTCGCCTTTGGCGTGCTGGTCGAAAGCGGCCTCGTGCCGCCAGGGACTTCGCTGACCGACGCCAAGCGCCGCTGGACCGCGAAAGTGTGCGCCGACGGCTCGATCGCTTCGGGCAAGCTCTCCGGCTCGATTCATAAGGTCGGCGCCGCGCTCCAGAACGCGCCGTCGTGCAACGGCTGGACCTTCTGGCATGTGCAGGAAGAAGGTTCGTTGAAGCCGCTCGACGCGTTGCGTCAGGAACATTTGTCGGCGGCTTAGCACTTGCTTCGTCCGCGATGCTGATGAAACTGTCTGCGTGACCGGGGGATTTCCACGGCTGTCTATCCGTTTCGTGGCGCTGTCCGCGCTTGCTGCCTGGTCACTCGCGAGCAGCGGCTCCTCCGCCCAGCGCGCGGAATGGGCGGTGATCCCTGAATCTCCTGCGCAGCAACTGGCCGAGCAACGTCGGCTCGCTGCGGCACTTGCCGCGCTCCAGCCGCAACGGCCCGGCGTGGTCGACGCTTACGTCGTGGTCGACGCGCTCGATGGCGACCCCGTGTTCAACCGCGAGGCGCGCGAGGCGGGCAGGGTGCTCGCCAGCCGCTTCGATGCCGCCGGCCGGACGATCGTCCTTGCCGATGATGAGGGAACCAGCAAGGCCGACGCGCCGGGCTCGCCTGAGACGCTTGCGCTGGCGCTCGCGCGCGTCGCAGAGCTGATGGACCGCAACGAAGACGTGCTCATCCTCTACAGCACCAGCCACGGCGAGCCCGACCAGGGGCTCGTCTACAGGGATTCGCAGCGTGGCGGCGGCGCCATCTCGCCGGAGCGGCTGGCAACGATGCTCGGCTCGCTCGGGGTCCGGAACCGGCTGCTGATCCTCCAAGCCTGTTTCTCCGGCCAGTTCGTGCCGGCACTCAAAGACCCGGACACGATCATCGTCACCGCGGCGGCGGCCGACCGCTCCTCCTTTGGTTGCCAGGCGGGCAACGACTGGACCTATTTCGGGGACGCCCTGATCAACCACGCCTTTCGCCAGCCGCTCCCGCTGGACGTCCAGCTGGAGCGGGCCCGCGCGTTGATTTCCGCGGCGGAGGACCGCGACGGGCTCACGCCATCCAATCCGCAAGTCAGCATCGGCTCCGACGCTTCGAAATGGCTGAGCAAGCTCGACTCGCGCGAGCCGAACTCGACTTCCAATCCCGTTGGCCAGTCGGTCCTCGGCCTGGCCAAATAGAAAGATTCAATGCGCACGCTTCTCAAGCCGACCGCCTTCGTCGATTCGCCCTTCGGCCACGACGGGAGGGTCGCGCGGCTCGCGGGAGGCATGAGCTGGTTCGCGGCAGTCGAACTGCTGCGGATCGAGAACCACGAGCGCACCTCGACCGAGTTGGTGCCCGTTGAAGGGATCGACGACCGTTTCGACGACGACATGGCCGCGCAATGGAAGGTGCTGACTTCCGCGCGCGCGCCGCTGCAATTGGGCGAGCGCACCATCCGCCTCGACCAGCCGCAGGTGATGGGGATCGTCAATGCGACGCCCGACAGTTTCTCCGACGGCGGCCAGTTCGCCGACGCGGCGGCTGCAGCTGAAGCGGGCGCGCAAATGGCTGCGGATGGCGCCGCGATCATCGACGTGGGCGGCGAATCCACCCGGCCGGGCGCGAGCCTCGTGTGGGAAGGCGACGAGATCGAGCGCGTCGTCCCCGTGATCCGTCAGCTGGCGGGCGGCGGCGGCGCGGTTTCGACCGATACCCGCAAGGCTGACGTCATGACGGCAGCGCTCGAGGCCGGCGCGCGAATGATCAACGACGTGTCGGCGCTGACCTATGACGGCCGCTCGGCCGGGGTAATCGCCGCGTCGGACGTCCCCGTCGTGCTAATGCACCACCGCGGCCGCCCCGAGACGATGCAGGACGATCCGCGTTACGACGACGTGCTCGTCGAGGTCTACGAATGGCTCGAGGAGCGGATCGAAGCTGCTCAGGCGGCGGGGATCAGGCGCGAGCGCATCCTCGTCGATCCCGGTTTCGGCTTCGGCAAGAACGTCGGCCACAATCTCGAGCTGATGAACGGGCTCGCGCTGTTCCACTCGCTCGGCTGCCCGCTGGTGATCGGCACAAGCCGCAAGCGGACGATCGGCGCGCTGTCGAACGAAGCGCCGGCAGACCGTCGGCTCGCCGGAAGCATCGCCTTCGCGCTCAAGGCTGTGGAGCAGGGCGTGCAGATCGTCCGCGTCCACGACGTGTTCGAAACGGTCCAGGCGCTGCGCATCTGGCGCGGCATGCGCGACCAGGCGCTGACGCCGCGTCTTTAAGCGGCGGTCGTGTCGATCCCGAGGCCGCCGAGCTTGCGGTAAAGCGTCGAACGGCCGATCCCGAGCCGGCGGGCGACTTCGCTCATGCGGCCGCGATAGTGGCCAATGGCGAGCCGGATGATATCGGCTTCGATCTCGTCGAGCGCGCGAAGGTGGCCATCGGCTGTGTAGAGCGTCACGCTCGGCGCGCCGGCGATCGCTTCGTCGCTCCGCGCCTTGCTCAGCGTCGGCGCAATGTCCGTGCGTCGACCGGTGAAGCGCGACTGCACGGCGATGTGCGGGAAATGCTCGGCGGTAAGCGAGCGGCCGTCGCACTGCAGCGCGGCACGGAACAGCACGCCAGCGAGCTGGCGGACGTTGCCGGGCCAGCCGTAACGCATCAGCAGCGCGAGTGCATCGTCGCCGATCGAGAGCGGCTTGAGCTCCGCCTGCTCGGCGACTCGGCTGAGCAGGTGCCTGGCGAGCGCGGGAATGTCGCCGCTGCGGTCGCGAAGGGGCGGCAGCGACACCGTGGTCGCGCCAATCCGCTCGGCAAGCCCGGGATTGAAGTCTTCCGGCAGCGGACGGCTGCTGGTTGCGACTACGCGGACGTCGACCGAATGGCTGCCGTTCAGCCCGACGGGCCGCACCTCGCCGGTGGCGAGCACGCGGTCGAGCCGCTCCTGAGTCTCCTCCGGAAGCGCGGCGATCTCGTCGAGGATCAAGGTTCCGCCGTCCGCCTGGACGAGCTTTCCCGTCTTCGATGCGAAAGCGCCGGCGAACGCGCCTTTCTCATGGCCGAACAATTCGCTGTCGACGATGTTGGCGGGAATCGCCTTGCAGTCGAGGGTAAGCAGCGGACCCTTGTTGCGAAGGCTTGCTGCATGGATGGCGCGCGCGACCGTCTCTTTTCCAGTGCCGGGCTCGCCGAGGACGAGGACCGGGAGCCGGTTGCGCGCCGACTTGGCGGCAACGGCGAGCGCTGAGCGGAATTCGGGTGCCGAGCCGATCAGCTGCTCGAGCTCGAGCGGCGGCGCGAGCTTCTCTGAGACGGGCGCGAGCTCGCCCGAGGCGCGGCGCCGATCGGCATTCGCGGCGAGCGCCTCGAGCAACCGCTCGGGCGCTACCGGTCGCACGAGGAAGTCCGAAGCGCCGGCCCGCATCGCGTCGACTGCCGTGGAGACCGTATCGTTATCCGAGAGCACGATGACGGGCAGGTTCGGCCGGTGCTCGCGCAGCGCGTTGATCAGGTCCGGCCCTTGCTCGAGGTCCCAGCTCCCGAAGATCGCCGCCTGGACTTCGCGGCCATGGGGACCCTGGAGCAGCGCGACCGCAAGCTCCGCGTGGGCCGCGCCCACGACGCTCCAGCCCGCACGAGCGGCAATGGCCGAGATCAGCCGCCGCTCGTCGGCATTGGAATCGAGCAACAGCAGCGAGCGTGTTGGTTCTTCGCGCATTTTTCCGTCTTTCGAGCCGCAGCCTAGGCGTCAAGGAGTAAAGGGGGGCTTAAGCGGACGTTTAGAGGCTTGGGCAGCGCCGCTTGCCTTGTTATGGACGCCCGCAACCCGGACGAACTCCAAAGAGGTAAATCGAATGGCCGAGGAAGAGTCGCTTCTCGTCAGCCCGCCGACGCAGGATGTCGCCGTCCACGTCCGCGACTATGAGCGCTTTACGAAACTCATGTTGAGGGGCGCGATCACCTGCCTGATCATCGGCCTTCTCTCGCTGATTTTCATCAAGGCCTATTGGTAAGCATCCAGGCATGAAAATCGCGGTCGTGAAGGAAGCGGCGGGCGAGACGCGCTGCGCCGCCACTCCGGAGACTGTGAAGAAGTTCGCCGCGCTCGGCGCCGAGCTGGCGGTTGAAAAGGGCGCCGGCGCAGCCGCGTCGATCGCCGATTCCGATTTCGAGGAAGCGGGGGCGAAGCTCGGCAGCCGCAAGGATGTGCTCAAGGGTGCCGCGGTCATTCTTTGCGTCAACGGGCCCGATCCCAAGTCGCTCGCAGGAGCGGAGAAGGGCGCGCTCTTGGTCGGCGCGCTCGATCCGTCGCGCCAGCGCGAGCAGATCGATGGTTATGCCGCCACCGGGCTCGAGGCGCTCGCGATGGAATGGATGCCGCGGATCACCCGCGCGCAATCGATGGACATTCTCTCGTCGCAGTCGAACCTTGCCGGCTACAAGGCGGTCATCGATGCTGCGTCGTCTTACGGCCGCGCGTTTCCGATGATGATGACCGCGGCAGGGACGATCAGCCCGGCGAAGGTGTTCGTGATGGGCGTGGGAGTCGCGGGACTTCAGGCGATCGCCACCGCGAAGCGGCTCGGCGCGCAGGTAAGCGCCACCGATGTCCGCTCGGCGACCAGGGAGCAGATCCAGTCGCTCGGCGCGAAACCGATCTTCGTCGAGAATGTCGCAGGGATCGAGGGCGAAGGGGCGGGCGGCTACGCGACCGAGATGTCGCCCGAATATCAGAAAGCGCAGGCCGAGCTCGTCTCTGGCCATATCGCGAAGCAGGACATCGTGATCACGACGGCGCTTATCCCCGGAAGGCCGGCGCCGCGACTGATCAGCGATGCGCAGGTCGCGTCGATGCGGCCCGGCAGCGTCATCGTCGATCTCGCCGCCGATTCAGGCGGCAACGTCGAAGGGACGGTCAACGGCGAACGCGTCGAGAAGCATGGAGTCACCATCATCGGCGCGTCGAACCTGGCACGAAGCCTTGCCGCAGACACCTCGGCACTCTTCGCTCGAAACCTCTACAATTTCCTCAGCGCATTCTGGGACAAGGAGCAGGGACGGCCGCTGCTTCCCGACGACGACGAGATCGTGAAGGCGATCCGCCTGACGCAAGGCGGCAAGGTCGTGAGCGAGCGGCTGATCGCCGCGTGACGGCGCCCGACATCCTCGTCATCGGCGGGGGGATCGCGGGCCTTTCCGCCGCCGCCGCGCTTGCGAGCCACGGGCAGGTGGTAGTTCTCGAGGCGGAAGAGCAGATCGGTTTTCATTCTTCGGGCCGCAGCGCGACGATGGTCCATTATGCGCTCGGCGACCGCCTCGTGCGTGCGCTGACGCTTGCCGGCCGTCCGTTCTTCGACGAGCCGCCGGAAGGGTTCACGGACGAGGCGTTGGGCCGAAGGATGCCGGTGCTGGTCCATGCCCGCGAAGAGGAGCGACCGGCGCTCGATGCGCTCGACGCGGAGATCTCGCAGTTCGCCAACCTCGAACGGCTCGATGCGGCGGGCGTCCACGCGCTCTGCCCGTTGCTCAAGGACGATGCACAGCACGGCATTGCGGATCTCAACGCAACCCGCCTCGATCCGCACGCGCTTCTGCAGGGGAATTTGCGCCAGCTGAAGAGGCGCGGCGGCGAGCTCCACAGCGGTCAGCGCGTGGCGGGAATCGCTCGTGAAGGGCCGGCGTGGGTCGTCACGAGCGACAAGGGCGACCGCTTTTGCGCGCCCGTTCTGGTCAATGCCGCAGGCTCGTGGGCCGACCGGATCGCGGCGCTCGCGGGTGTCCAGCCGCTCGGCCTCGAGCCGAAGCGCCGCACCATCATCACCTTCGATGCGCCGCCGGGAACTGACCTCGACCATCTTCCCTTCACCAAGACGATCAACGACGAGCTCTATTTCGCGCCGGAAAGCGGGCGCCTGTTCGCTTCGCCGATGGACGAGGTGCCGAGCGAGCCGATGGACGCTCAGCCGGACGAATATGAAGTCGCGCTCGCCGCATACCGGATGGAGCAGCGCACAACCGTCGAGGTCCGGCAGATCCACAGCAAGTGGGCGGGCCTTCGCACCTTCACCGCGGACCGCCACCCGGCGGTGGGCTTTGCGCCTGATGTGGAAGGCTTCTTCTGGCTCGCGGGGCAGGGCGGGTTCGGCCTCCAGACGTCCCCGGCGATGGCCGCGATCACCGAGTCGCTCGTCGCCGGCTCCGCCTGGCCGCTGCCCGACGTCGCGAAGGAGGACCTACTCCCCGGGCGCTTCCTCAGGCAGCCGGCATAAGTCGACCCAGCGCGCCGCGACCAGGTCGAATAAGCGGTCGGTCGGGACCTCGACGGACGTATTGAGCGAACCGCCCGCCGGATAAACCACGTCGAAGGCCTTCAGCGAAACGTCGAGATAGACCGGCACCGCTGCCTTGAGCCCGAACGGGCAGACGCCGCCGACCGGATGGCCGGTCACTTCGAGCGTTTCCTCCGGCCCCAGCATCCGCGGCCGGGCGCCGAACTCGTCCTTGCACTTGCGGTTGTCGAGCCGTGCATCGCCGCGGGTGCAGAGCAGGAACAAATGGTCGCCGGCGCGCACCGCGAGCGTCTTCGCGATGCGACCAGGCTCAACTCCAAGGGCCTTCGCAGCCGTTTCTACCGTCGCCGTGGTGTCGGCGACCTCGATCAGACGAAGGTTGGGCGCATTCTCGGCCAACCACTGGCGGACCGAAGTGAGGCTCATTCGCCGATCAGGTGGAGCGCGATCCGGCGCTCGGGCGTGTTGCGGCGATGTTCGAAGAGGAAGACGCCCTGCCAGGTTCCGAGCACCGGCTCGCCTTTGCTCACCGGAATTGAAAGCTGGGTCGAAGTCAGCGCGGTCCTGAGGTGCGCCGGCATGTCGTCGGGACCTTCCTCATCGTGCTCATACGCGCCGTTCTCCGGAGCGATACGCTCGAAATAGGCTTCCAGATCGCGTCGTGCAGCCGGCGCGGCATTCTCCTGGATGACCAGAGACGCCGAAGTATGACGGCAGAAGATCGTCAGCAGGCCCTCGCGAATGCCGCTGCCGAGCACGAAATCCTGCACTTGTTTGGTAAATTCGTGCAGTCCGGCGCGACTCGCGCGAATCGATAAATCGGTGCTGGCCTGGCGGAGCATCGGGCCCGACTAGCCTGCGTTCGAAACCGGTTCCAGCGGCTCCAATACAAAAGCGCCCGCGAGACGCGGGCGCTTTCTAACTCATTGTATTCTCGTGACGATCAGCCGCCAGAACCGGCGCTGCTCCAGCCGCCGCCAAGAATCCAATCCCAAAATCCGCGGGTCGCCTTGGTCTTTTTCATCGGGGTGCCCCTTTGTTCGCTGCGATTCGGCAGTCGGGGCGATATTAACCCTAATTGACATGGTTGACAATCGATTCACCGTATTCGGCGTGTAGGGCGAGCAAAGTCTCCGCGACAACTTTGCAGCTGGGGGGATTTTCAGGCGATCGCGGCTGGCGAGCCGCGGCGCGAGCTTAAGGGAGCTACGCGGCGGTCCGGCGACGCGTGCTGGTCACTCGCTTGAGGAGGCTGTCGAGGCTCGTCGGGCGGCCTATCGCGAAACCCTGGGCGATGTCGCAGTGCAGTTCGACGAGCACATTGAGGATGTCACGGTGCTCGACACCCTCGGCAACGACCTTCCGGCCGAGCGAATGGGCGAGGCCGATCGTCGACTGGACCATCAGGCGGTCGCTGCGATTGTCCACGATTCCCTTGACGAAGCTTTGATCGATCTTGATCTCGTTCGCGGGAATCTTCTTCAGATAATCCAGCGTCGACTGCCCGGTGCCGTAATCGTCGATCGCGATGTTGACTCCGAGATCCCGCAGCCTGTTGATCATGTCGAGGCCTTCACCCGTGTCCGCGAGTGCCGCCGTCTCGGTGAGCTCGAGCGTGAGATTGTTCGGCGCGACGCCGTGGCGTGCAAGCAATGCCGAAAGGCGAAGCGTGAAGCCTTTGTCGGTCAGGAGCCGGGCCGATAGGTTCACCGCCATGTCGAAGTCCGCACTGCGCTTGGTCAGTTCGGCCGCCGCGCCCACGGCCGTTTCGAGCACGAAATCGGTCAGTTTTCCGATACGATTGTGCTGTTCGGCCGCCGCCACGAACTCCGTCGCCGCAATGGGTCCCTTTTCGGGGTGGGTCCAACGCGCAAGCGCCTCCGCGCCGATGATGCGGCGTGAGGCGATGTCGAGCTTGGGCTGGTAGGCGACCCATACTTCGCCACGGTCAATGGCTTCGTCGAGCTGACTGAGCATCGACAGCCGCCAGGACGCGTTCTCCAGCGTTTCCGGGTCGTGGTATTTCCACTTGAGGCCGTGATGCGCGGCTTCGTCTGCGGCGACGAGCGCACTTGCTAGCCGGTTTGCCAGCGAGCGCCCGCTTCCGAGCTCGACGCCGAAGGAGATGGCGACGTCGATCGACAAACCGTCCACTCGGGCCGGGTTGCGGAACAGCGCGTGGAGTGCGTCGAGATGGTTGCCGACGGGCTGTCGCGCTTCCTCAAACCAGCCGAAGACTCCACCGTCACCTTGGTAGAGCAGGCGATCCGGCGATCCGACATTCAGCCGAGCAACGATCTGCTCGATCAGCTGGCGCTCGCAGTTGGCGGGAAGTGTAGCGACGATCTCCTCGTAATTGAGGATTTTCGCTGCCACGACGGCTTTTCCGCGACCTTCACGGCTGAGTCGCAGAGCATTCAGGTTGGGCAGGTCCGAAACCGCGTTGACGAGGCCGCGGGCGCGATATCGGCGCCATCCCAGAGCGCTGCTGACCACGATGATGACAAAGAGGGCCGGGGTGACGTCGAAATAGAAATGGTACGCGTCGGAAATCGTCGGCCCGAAGAACAATGCTGTGGTCCCGAGGGCGAGAACGGCCGCGGGTTCTCTGGGCCTTCGGCGCAGGAGAGCGACAGCGCATAGTCCCAGAGCAGCAAGGAACAGCGGCACCCAGCCGAAATAGTGTGGTGCACCCGATTTGAGCGTCTCTGCACCGATGATCAGGACATCGGCGCCGCCCATCTTGCCAGTGCCCGGAATGAAATATTCGTCGCCGATGTAATCGCTGTCCGTTCCGACGACGACGTCCTTGCCTCGGACCAGCTTCGGATCGAACGAGCCACTCAGAATTTTCGCGGCGGACACGGTCGGAATCGACCGGGGGTCCAGCGAATAATCCAGCATGAAACTCACACCTGGAGCGCCGGAGCGGCCGGACAGCAAGGACGCGAACGATCCGATGGGCTTTCCGTTGACGGGAAGAACGTAAGGCAACTGCCAGACGGCATTCTGATAATTATATTTGACGCTCACATTCCCGAGATTGGCCCAGCGCGTAAACTCCGACGGAGGCATCGGGCTGGCACCGGGTCCTCTGCGCGGATCCGCCGTGGATCTCACCGCCAGCGTCACTCGGCCCGATCGGCGAAAGGCGTCGGCGAGCTGCTGGTCGTCATCGGCCGTCGTCTGACCGACGAACATGATATCGAAGAAGATCCGCTTCGCCCCCGCCTTCGTCAGCGCGTCGGTGATTTGAGCATGATCACGGCGAGGCCACGGCCACCGGCCAACCTGGCGCAAGGATTCGTCATCCACCTTGACCAGCACGATGTCGCCGCTCGCCTTGTGCCAGTGAAGGCTGTTGCGCGTCGTCCGAAGCAAATCCTCGGCGATCTGGCCAAAACCGATGAGACCGAACACGAGCCCGGCAATCGCCGTCCACAGAAGCAGCTTCCACGGCGGGGCTTCGGCAATGGCGGTTTGGCGCTTCCACACCAGAGCGCTCTTTCCTTCCCAATTGGTCGCCCACGCATGCGCGCGAAAAGGTTAGGAAAGCGCTAACCTCACTGAAATTAACGGCGCGGCCCCTCGACAGCCGAAACTCCTCCCGCCACTAATGCCGCCACAGCCTCGTGGGAGGGGTCATGGATTTCATTTCGATCCTGTCGATTTTCGTGCTCGCCTGCTTCGTCGGCTATTATGTCGTCTGGTCGGTGACCCCGGCGCTGCATACGCCGCTGATGAGCGTCACCAATGCAATCTCGTCCGTGATCGTAGTCGGCGCGCTGATCGCCGCCGCGGCCGCCGGAGCGCCAGGCTCCAAATGGCTCGGCCTCGCAGCCGTCGCGCTCGCCAGCGTCAACATCTTCGGCGGCTTCGCCGTCACCCAGCGAATGCTCTCGATGTACAAGAAGCGGGAGCGCCAGGGGGACAGGACTCATGGGTGAAGCCGCTGCGCACGCCCAGCCGGCCTGGGTCCTGCTCGCCTATCTGATCGCCGGTGTCTGCTTCATCCTCGCACTGCGGGGCCTGTCGAACCCGGAAAGCAGCCGGCGAGGCAATCTCACCGGCATGCTCGGCATGACGATCGCGATCGTGACGACGTTGGCCACGCACCCGATCGCCTCGCTGGCGGAGATCATCGGCGCCATGGTTGTCGGAGGCGGGATCGGCCTCGTCATCGCGCGCAAGATCCAGATGACGGCGATGCCGCAGCTCGTTGCGGCCTTCCACAGCCTCGTCGGCCTCGCCGCGGTGCTGGTCGGAACTGCCGCCTACCTCAACCCCGAAGCATTCGGCATCGCGGTGCGGGTCACGCCGATCGCGAGCCCGTCATTCGTCAGCATCTTCCCGCAGAGCCGGGTCGAGATGGGCCTGGGCGTCGCCATCGGCGCGATCACCTTTTCGGGCTCGGTGATCGCCTTCCTCAAATTGAACGGCAACATGTCGGGCAAGCCGATCCTCCTGCCGCTGAGGCATGTGATCAACCTGGGCACGCTCGCCGCGATCCTCATCCTCATTGCTTACTTCACACAGGACCAGGCGCCGATCGTCTTCGGCCTGATCGCCGCGCTCAGCTTCGCCATCGGCTTCCTGCTGATCATCCCGATCGGCGGCGCCGACATGCCGGTCGTGATCTCGATGCTCAACAGCTATTCGGGCTGGGCCGCGGCGGCGATGGGCTTCACGCTCCACAACACCGCAATGGTGATCACCGGCGCGCTGGTCGGAAGCTCGGGCGCGATCCTCAGCTACATCATGTGCCGCGCGATGAACCGCAGCTTCATTTCGGTCATCGCGGGCGGGTTCGGCGCGATTGCGAGCGGCGGCGAGGCCGCGGCTATCGATCGCCCCTACAAGCGCGGCTCGGCCGAGGACGCGGCCTTCCTCATGAGCCAGGCCGAGCAGGTGATCATCGTTCCCGGCTACGGCATGGCGGTCGCGCAGGCGCAGCATGCGGTGCGCGAGATGGCCGACCTGCTAAAAGCCAACGGCGTGACGGTCAAATATGCAATCCACCCGGTAGCGGGCCGCATGCCGGGGCACATGAACGTGCTGCTGGCCGAGGCCAACGTGCCCTACGACGAGGTGTTCGAGCTCGAGGACATCAACAGCGAGTTCGCGCAGACGGACGTCGCTTATGTAATCGGGGCGAATGACGTCACGAATCCCGCCGCGAAGAACGACAAAAGCTCGCCGATCTACGGAATGCCGGTGCTCGACGTGGAGAAGGCGCGCACCTGCCTGTTCGTGAAGCGCTCGATGGGCGGCGTCGGCTATGCCGGCATCGACAACGAGCTCTTCTATAAGGACAATACGATGATGCTTCTCGGCGACGCCAAGAAGATGACGGAAGAGATCGTCAAAGCCCTGGGTTAAGGCTTCATCGAAAAGCGAATTCATTTCCCGTAAACTCAAGCGTTTACGCCTTGCCGCTCGCAGCATCTTGGCTGACAGGTGCGACGAATCGTGCCGAGTCCGTCAGCATCGATTCAGCTGAACGGGTGAAGTCTGCTCCCCGGATGGGAGCGGGGAAGGGGTTCGAATTGCGCAAGCTGGGCATCATCGGCGGGACGAGCTGGCATTCGACCGCCCTCTATTACGACCACATCAACCGCGAAGTTGCGCAGCGGCTCGGCGGCCTCAACAGCGCGCTCCTCGCGATCGAAAGCCTCAACCTCGCGCCGATCGCCGAGATGGAGCTTTCCGGCGATTGGGACGGTGTCGCTGAAGCGCATATCGAAGCAGCGAAGCGCCTGGTGAAGTGCGGGGTCGATGGCGTGATCATCACCTCCAACACCGGCCACAAGGTCTATGAGGCCGTGAAGTCCCACATCCGCGTCCCCATGCTCCACATCGGCGATGCGACGGCCGACAAGCTGGTTGCGGACGGGCGCAGCCGAGTGGCGCTGCTTGGCACGCGCTTCACGATGACCGAGCCGCATGTCCGCAGTCGTCTCGAAAGCCGCGGGATCAACCTCGTGCAGGTCAACGCCAGCGCGATCCGTGAGGTCGACCGGATCATCCTCGAGGAGCTCGCGGCCGGCCGCGTCGTCCGCGACAGCCAGCGCAAGCTCAAGACGCTGATCACCGAGCTGTCGAAGCAGAAAGCGCAGGCCGTGGTCCTCGGCTGCACCGAGCTGGTGCTTGCCGTCGAAGTGCGCGCGAACGTGCTTCCGGTCTACGACACCACTGCGATCCACGCCCGCACGTGCGTCGAGTGGATGCTCGACGAGGAAGAGGAGGCGAGGGTCGCGGCCTGACCTCTCGCGCTGGCGAGCGCTAGCGCTTATCTCGGCAGGGTGAGCAAGGCCGACCGCCCCGACCGTCCGAATTCCGCCGAGCGCTTCAACGAGGACCAAGCAACCTATGCGGTGCGCGGGGCGGACCAGCCGGACCTCGAGAAGGGCGTCGCCGCGATCCGGGAGGTACTGAAGACGTTGCCGCGCAATCCGGGCGTTTACCGGATGCAGGATGCGCGCGGCGACGTGCTTTACGTCGGCAAGGCGCGAGCGCTGAGGAACCGCGTCACCAATTACACCCAGGTCGCAAAGCTTCCGAAGCGGCTGCAGCGAATGGTGTCACAGACCCGGTCCATGACCATCGTCACGACCCGGACCGAGGCGGAGGCGCTGCTTCTGGAAGCGCAGCTGATCAAGCGCTTCCGCCCGCCGTACAATGTGCTGCTGAGGGACGACAAGAGCTTCCCCTTCATCCTGCTTCGCGAGGACCACGCCTTCCCGCGCGTCCAGAAGCATCGCGGCGCCCGGCGCATCAAAGGGCAATATTACGGCCCGTTCGCGAGTGCCGGTTCTGTCACGCGAACACTTAATGCGCTTCAGAAGCTGTTCCTGTTAAGGAGCTGTTCCGACAGCTATTTCGAGAACCGATCGCGGCCGTGCCTGCTCTACCAGATCAAGCGCTGCTCGGCGCCGTGCGTCGGCCGGATCACTGAGCAGGACTATGACGAGCTGGTCGACGACGCGAAGGCGTTCCTGGCCGGCAAGTCGACGGGCGTCCAGGCGCGGCTCAGCAAGCTGATGGCCGAGGCGGCGGACAAGCGGGACTTCGAGCTCGCCGCCGTCTATCGCGACCGGCTGCGCGCGCTGACCTATATCCAGGGCAGCCAGACCGTCCATGCGGAAGGCCTCGGCGACGCCGACGTGTTCGCGCTCGCGTGCAAGGCAGGGACGGTGTCGATCCAGGCCTTCTTCATCCGCGGCGGCCAGAACTGGGGACATCGGGCGTTCTTTCCCGCGCATACCAACGATGTCCCGGAAGCCGATGTTCTGTCGAGCTTTCTTGTCCAGTTCTACGAAGACATGCCGGCCCCGCGGCGGATCCTGGTCGATCGCGAGCTGCCGGACCAGCCACTGCTCGAGGAGGCGCTATGCGAGCGCTCAGGCCACAAGGTCGCGATCGAAATTCCGCATCGCGGGTCGCGGCGCAAGCTGATGGATCAGGCGAAGCGCAACGCCGAGGAAGCGCTCGATCGCCGCCTCGCCGAAACGACGACGCAGGGGAAGATCCTTCGCGAGCTCGCCGACACGTTCGAGCTTGCCGAAGTGCCGAAGCGGATTGAGGTGTACGACAACAGCCACATCATGGGGACGAGCGCGACCGGTGCGATGATCGTCGCCGGGCCCGAGGGCTTCCGCAAGAGCAGCTATCGCAAGTTCAACATCAAGCGGCCCGAGACGCAGCCCGGCGACGACTTCGCGATGATGCGCGAGGTCCTTGAGCGCCGCTTCGCCCGGCTCGAGAAAGAGGACCCCGACCGCCAGGGCACGGAATGGCCCGACCTGCTGCTGATCGACGGGGGCAAGGGCCAGCTCTCCGCCGTATGCGAAGCGATGGAGGACGCCGGCATCCACGACGTGCCAGTGATCGGGGTCGCCAAGGGGCCGCATCACGGCAGGGAAGGGCGGGAAGTCTTCCACCTGCCCGGCGGACGCGAGATCACGCTGGCACCGAACTCGGCTTTATTGTTCTATCTCCAGCGCTTGCGCGACGAAGCTCACAGGTTCGCGATCGGCACGCACCGGGCGAAGCGGGCGAAGAGTCTCACCGTCTCGACCCTCGACGACGTGCCCGGGATTGGGCCGACGCGAAAACGCGCGTTGCTGATGCACTTCGGCACGGCGCGCGCGGTCAAGGGTGCTGCGCTGGAAGATCTGGAGAAGGCGCCGGGGATCAGCCGTGCGACGGCGCGCCAGGTCTATGACTATTTCCACCCGGGCGCCTGATGCGTGTCGACACGCCCGCAATCGTCTGTGCGCTGAGGAACCATGGCGAGCATGGCGCCGTGGTCCGCCTGATGACTCCAAGCCACGGGCTGCAGGCCGCTTACATCCGCGGAGCGCGCGGCCGGCGCATGCGCCCGGTACTGATCGCGGGCAATCAGGTCCAGACGCAGCTCGCCGCGCGGACCGACACTCAACTCCCGCAGGCGACGGTCGAGCTGGTCCACAGCCGCGGACCTCTGCTTTCCGAGCCGCTGCCCGCGACCGCGATCGAATGGGCGACGGCGCTGACCGCCACCGTTCTGCCGGAAGGGCAGCCCTATCCTCGGCTCTACCAGGCGCTCGAGGGACTGCTCGATGCGATCGAGGCCGCGCCCTCCGCGAGCGGCTGGGGCGCGGCGCTGGTCCGCTATGAGCTGCTGGTGCTGGCGGAGCTCGGCTTCGGGCTCGACCTCGAGCGATGCGCAGTGACCGGGTCGAACGACAGTCTCGTCGCGGTCAGTCCCAAATCGGGTCGGGCCGTGAGCGCGGCCGAAGCCGAGCCTTATGCCGGCAAGCTCCTTCCATTGCCTCAGTTCGTCCGTGACGGCGGCAGTGCGTCATGGAAGGAAATCGCCCAAGGACTTGCACTTACCGGACATTTCTTGATGCGCGACTTGATCACCGAGCGGTCGCGGCCGCTTGGTGACGTGCGCGCCCGATTGGTCGACCGCCTTCTTCGGGCCGGTGGTCTTGCCTAGTTGTCAGTGCAGTCCCGCCCGCTAAACATGGACGCGTGACCATCGACGCGCTCGCCATGCTCTTTCCGAACCTCGCCGTGACCCGCGGGATCGTGGTGCGGGTGGCGGTGAGCTTCCTCGCCGAGCAGTCCGACCCTTCCACCAACCGCTGGTTTTGGTCCTATCATGTGCGCATCGAGAACGGCTCCGACCTTGCCGTCCAGCTGTTGTCGCGCAGCTGGTCGATCGTGGACGGGCGCGGCACGGTGCATGAGGTGGTCGGCGAGGGCGTGGTCGGTGAAATGCCGCTCATCGCACCGGGGGCAAGCTTCGACTATGTCTCCGGCTGTCCGCTCGACACGCCGAGTGGCGCCATGAGCGGCACCTACCGCATGGTCGACGAGGACGGGACCGCCTTCGATGTGGAGATCCCGCGTTTTCAGCTGCTTAGCTCCTGAGTTGTCTCTCGGAGTTCAGGAGCGGTTTGATCTGTAGATGGTTATTGATCCGACATGGCGGTGATTGGCCGCCAGCCTGGAATTCGGGATTAGCAGCGCAGCATGTTCAATTTCGCTCCTCGACGGCAAAGTGGCCCCGCCGGCGCTCGCGGATGGCGCGCCTATGCCGTCGGCGACATCCACGGTCGGCTCGACCTGCTGGAGCAGCTGCTCGACAAAATCCATGAAGACATGGAGCGGCGTCCCGCGCGCAAGGTCCTGCTCGCTTTCGTGGGCGACCTCATCGATCGCGGGCCGAACTCGGCGCAGGTGGTCGAGCGCCTTCGCACCTACAAACATTCGCGCGTCCGGACGGTGTTCCTCCTCGGCAACCATGAGGAGGTACTCCTGCGCATTCTCGCGGGAGAGGCGAACCTAATCGCGGACTGGCGGCGGTTCGGCGGCACCGAGTGCCTGAAAAGCTACGGCGTCAATGTGGCGGAGCTGTCCGGCCTCGAAGATCAAGAAGCGCTCGCAGTGGTTCGAAAGGCCATTCCGAAGGCCCACGCCCACTTCCTCGAAAGCTTCGACGACAGCTGCCGGTTCGGGGATTATCTCTTCGTCCACGCCGGGATCCGTCCCGGCGTCGAATTCGACCAGCAGCGCCAGTCCGACCTTCGCTGGATCCGCGATCCTTTCCTGTTCGACGACACGGACCACGGCTTCGTCGTCGTCCACGGCCACACCATCAGGCCCGAGGTCGAGGTGCGGCCGAACCGCATCGGAATCGACACCGGCGCCTATCGCAGCGGACTGCTTACCGCGCTTGCGATCGAAGGCCCCGAAAGCTGGCTGCTGGACACCAGAGCGGCCGCAGAGCAGGCAAGTGTCCCGTAATTTGAACCATTTCGGACATTAGTCACTCTACATCCGACGAATTTTCGAATAGGAAGCTCGGCGTTGCGGGAGGAATGATCGTGTTTGCTGATCGTGTCGGACGTCTTGTTCTTGTCGGTTTCGGGGTGGTTGCAATCGTGCTGACGGCGGCGTGCGCGGACACGCGCGGTGGAACCCTGCCCTATGACAAACCGCTTGCGGCGCCCGACGAGCAGCACTTCGAGACCCTGCCGCAAGACTATAAGATCGCGCCCATGGATACGCTTGCCGTCAAGCTGTACCAGGGCAATCTGCTTCCCGGGCAGGATCAGATCTCCGGAGACTATGCAGTCGATCTTGCAGGACATATCTCACTCCCTCTCGTCGGAGAGGTCGAGGCAGCCAACCTCACCACTGCGCAGCTCGATGAGAAGCTGAGCCAGTTGTATGGCGTCAGATATTTCGAGCACCCGGACGTCAGTGTCGCAATCAAGAAATCAACGGCCCACGTCGTGACGGTGGATGGCGCGGTCCAGCGGGCCGGCCAGTTCCCGGTGGCGGGTCCGATCACGCTGATCCAGGCTGTGGCGCTCGCCGAAGGGACGACCGATGATGCCAATCCGCGCCGACTAGCGGTGTTCCGGACGATCGGGGGCCAGCGGCAGGCGGCGGCATTCGACCTTACCGCCATCCGCCGCGGCGAGGCGCCCGATCCGCAAGTCTATCCGGGCGACATCGTCGTGGTCGACGGATCGAAGGTGAAGGCAGCGGAGAAGCAGATCTTTGCGGCTATTCCGCTGATCGGGATTTTCCGGCCGTTCTGAGTGAGGTTCGCGGCAATATCTTAAGTGAGGCAAGCAATCGTGAACACAAGCCTGCCAGTACCGAACGATGGCCCGTGGCCGGTCGGAGCATATAACCCCGATGGCGATCAGTTGCAGCGGGGTCAGCGCAGCTATTCATCGGCGAATATGCTCGACTTCGCGTCGCTGGTGCGCATCGTCCACCACTGGCGCTGGCTAGTCCTCGGGGCGATTGCGCTTGGCCTCGCGGGTGCGATCCTGGTCACGCTGCTGACGCGCCCCGTCTATCGCGCGTGGGTCACGCTCGAGGCGAATCCACCCTCGTTCCAGGTCACGGACGCGAAGGACGGCGACCAGACCGACCTGACCGGCGGCGACCCGATCGGATTTGTCGCGACGCAAGTTGGCCTCGTGCAAAGCACGAGCGTCGCCGAGCGGGCAGCTCAGGAGCTCAATCTGCCCAACAACCCCGACGTGGTCCGGCAGGACATGGACGCGTCAAAGCGCCTGTCGACGGTGACAGGCATGATCACCAAGAATTTGAATGTCACTCCGCCCGAGGTCGGCGAACTCATCAAGTTCAGCTATGACTCGACCTCGCCGCAGCTGGCGGCAGCGATCGCGAACGCAGTGGCCGACAGCTTCATCAATACCGCCATCCAGCGGCGGTACGAATCCTCCGCTTACGCCCGCAACTTCCTCGAACGGCAGATCAACAAGACCCGCGGCGATCTTGAGAACTCCGAGCGCTCGCTGGTCGCTTATGCCCAGCAGCAGGGGATTATCAACACGTCGGGGACTGATCCGGCTGCGACCGGCCAGGCGCAAGGAGACACCAACTCGCTTCAGGGCCAGTCGCTCGTCAAATTGAATGAGGCGCTTGCCGATGCAACGGCTCGCCGCGTCGCGGCACAGGGCGCGTACCAGCAGGCGCTCGCCGTCGGCCCGACTTCCGAGGTGACGCAGAGCACGCAGCCGCTGATGCAGCAACTTGCGCAGCTGCAGGCGGAGTATCAGCAGAAGCGCACCTTCATGAAGCCGGAACATCCGGAGATGGTCAGCCTGCGCTCTCAAATGGACGAGCTTCAGCGGCAGATCGCCAAGAACCAGTCCCAGGTTTCATCGGGACACACCAACGGGCTGCTCGCGGACTATCGTGCGGCGGTTTCCGCGGAGAATGCGCTGAAGGCGCGGGTCGCGCAGCTCAAGGGCGACGTGCTCAACCTGCGGGGACGGAGTATCCAGTACACCATCCTCCAGCGGGAGGTGGACACCAACCGCGCGCTCTATGACGCGCTCCTCCAGCGCTACAAGCAGATCGGCGTCGCCGGCGGGGTCGGCGTCGCGCCGGTTTCGATCGTCGACCGCGCGTCCGTGCCGAAGGTTCCGTTCAAGCCGAATCTGCTCCTGAACCTCATTATCGGCCTCGGCCTCGGCCTCGCGGCCGGCGTCGGCGGCGCGATTGGCCTCGAGTTCCTCAACGACACCGTCAAGACTCGCGAGGACGTCCGCAAGAAGCTCGCTCTCGCCTGTCTCGGCGCAGTTCCGCGCACGCCGGCTAAAGACGCGTTCGTCGATGATCTCAAGAATCCGACGTCGATCATTTCCGAAGCTTATTCGGCGATCGTCACCGCCCTTCGATTCAGCACGGAATCTGGAATGCCGAAGGTCCTGCTGCTGACCAGCACCCGTTCCGGCGAAGGCAAATCCTCGTCTGCGCTGGCGATCGCTCAGAATTTCGCGAGGCGCGGCAAATCCGTGCTGCTGATTGACGGCGATTTGCGCAAGCCCGCGTTCAAGGCGGCGAGCGACAACCAGGGACTAAGCAAGCTTCTGACCACCGACGACAAGGTCGAGGACCATGTGGTCGAAACCCAGCATCCCAATCTGTGGCTCGTGCCCAGCGGTCCGATTCCACCGAGTCCGGCCGACCTCCTCTCGACAGGTCGTATTCGCAAGATCATCGCCGAAGCGACGGAGCGGTTCGAACTGATCGTCATCGACGGTCCGCCGACCCTGGGCCTCGCCGATGCTCCGTTGCTCGCGGCGGCTGCCGGCAACGTCGTATTCATGGTCGAGAGTGCGCGGACCCGCACCCGCGCCGCCGTCGAGGCATTGAACCGCCTCGAAGCGACGGGAAGCCACATCATCGGCGCCGTGCTGACCAAGGCTAATGAAAGCGCCGGCGGCTACGGCTATCGCGCCTATGGCTACAGCTATGGATCAGACTATGATTACGGCAAGCGCAAGGTGAAACACACCGAGATACTGATGATCCCGCAAGCCGAGGACGAGGCTCCGCCCGAGACCGAGCCCGAGGAGTCCGACGCCTGATCGGCGCTGGGGGGAAGGCCGCTTGATCGTAAGGCGCCTGATTGTCATCGCCGCCGCGCTTCTGCTCGCGATCCAGGTGGTCCGCAATGCAGCCGTCGTAGCGTTCGCCACGCTGCATCCCGAGACTGCAGCGCAATTCTGGGCGTATCATCCGTCAGTCGAGATCTCGCGGGGCCTTGCGCAGATCGGCCTCGCTGCGGGCGCACGTAAGAGCATCGATCCCCGCACGTTTGCGATGATCGAGGATGCAGCTATCAAGGCGCCGCTCTCCTCCGAGCCCTTCCTGGTCCGAGGCGTACAGGCGCAGACGGCGGGCAATTCCGAGGCTGCGAAGCGCGCCTTCGTTGCCGCCCAATCGCGCGACCCTCGCTCGCTAGCCGCGGCTTACTTTCTCGCCGATTACTATTTCCGATCCGGTCAGGCGCTTCCGGGACTTCAGCAGACGGTCCTGCTGGCGCGACTTTCGCCGGGAGGCGGCGATGCCGTGGCGCCCTTCGTTGCCGCTTACGCCCAAAATCCCTCGAACCGGGGGCAAATGCGGGCGCTGTTCCGGTCCCAGCCGGCAATCGAGGACGGGGTTCTCAGCGTCCTCGCCCGCGATGGGAGGAACGCCAACGCCATTCTTGCGGTTGCGGACCCTGCTCACCGGACGCCCGACAGCCCGTGGCTTCAGGTCCTGTTGCAGAGCCTCGTCTCCAGCGGCGACTATCGGCAGGCGCGGGCGATCTGGTCTGCAATCGGGCGCGGGCACGCCGCGGATGAACTCCTGTATGATGCCACTTTCTCTTCGCCTGTGCCGCCGCCGCCGTTCAACTGGGCGCTCACCTCCTCGACCGTTGGTCTCGCCGAGCGCCAACCGGGCAAGCGGCTTCACGTTATCTTTTACGGTAACCAGGACGGCGTCCTTGCAAGCGAGCTCGTAATGCTGCCGGCGGGTACGTACCGGCTGCAGATGCAGCTTGCCGGATCGGCGGTGCATCCGGAATTGCTGCGATGGTCGGTGCGTTGCGACAAATCGCAAACGCCGCTGGCCACGATGGGCGTCGATCAGGCCGCCGGTCACAGCTGGACATTCCAGGTCCCCGCGAACTGCTCGGCGCAGTGGCTCGAATTGTCCGGCCGCTCGCAAGACATTGCTCAGCAGTCCGACGTGACGGTGACCCGCCTCAGCCTTACCCGGGTCGGTTCGGATGCCTAGCCGCGCCCGGCCGTTCATTGCGCCAGCCTATCTGCTGGCTTGTCTGATCCTCGGCGGCAGCGCGCAAGGCATTTGGCAGAACATGATCCTGCAGCTCACTGGCGTCGGCATCATTGCGTGGGCTGCGATGGCGAAACGCGACGAGCCGCTGTCGCTCCGTGCGCGACAGCTGCTCTGGCTTGGTGCCGCCGCGATATTGGTTGTCGGCGTGCAGATGATTCCCTTGCCGCCTTCGGTTTGGACCCATCTTCGCGGACGCACAGTGATCGCCGAGGGTTTCGGTGCGCTGGGCGTGGCCGCTCCTCCGGAGCCCATATCGCTGAGCCCCGCGACTGGCTTCAATTCGCTGCTCGGCATCATCCCGCCGTTGGCAATCTTCTGCGCAATGGTGCGTTTGCGGGCTTATTCGCCGAGGTGGCTGGCCGCCGCGCTCATCACCGGTATGGTGGCGGGGATCGCATTGGGCGCGCTCCAGGTCGCAGCCGCAAACCCGACGGACTCGCCCCTTTATCTTTACGAAGATACCAATCCCGGCAAGGCGGTCGGCTTTTTCGCAAATGTTGACCACATGGCGTCGTTACTGGTGATCACGATACCGTTCCTCGCAGCACTCGCCGCTGCCGGCAAAAGCCGCAACATGCAGCGGTTTTCGGCAGTCGTCGCGATAGCAGCCGGGATCGGGGTCCTGGTTGTCGTGGGCCTGGCGCTCAATGGTTCGCTTGCCGGTTACGGGCTCGCGCTTCCGGTCATCGTCGCGAGCGGCCTCATTGTCCTTCCCGCCGGGAACAGGCAGCGTCTTTGGGTAGTCGTCATCGCCGCGCTCCTGATGATTGGCTCGGTCGCGGCACTGGAAGCGACTGCGATCGGCAGCAACAAGATCGGCACCCACGCGACCAACTCGGTCCAATCGCGCAAGGAGATCGCGGCGACGACGGCTCGGGCCGTCAAGGATTTCATGCCGTTGGGATCCGGGCTGGGCTCGTTCCGCGGCGTCTATTCGCTCTACGAACAGCCGGAGCAGGTCACCAACGAATATGTGATCCACGCCCACAACGATTATCTCGAGCTCGCACTTGAGCTCGGCGTCGCCGGAATCATTCTGATCGTGCTGTTCCTCGCCTGGTGGGCTGCGGCGGTGTGGCGGGCGTGGCGCAGTGCCGAAGCAGGCCCGTTCGCTCGGGCCGCAGCGATCGCTTCGGCAGCGGTCCTCATCCACAGCATCGTCGATTTCCCGCTTCGAACGGCGGCGATTGCGACCTGCTTCGGGATGTGCGCGGCGCTTCTCGCGGACAGCCGCGCCGCTGCCCCCCGGGAAAAGGCACAGCTGAGGCGCAAGCGCCACGTTGAATTCAAGTAAGGACTCGAACCGTCCGCTTCGCTCGGGTCTGTGCGGTGCTCGCCTGTCCCGGCTGCGCGCCGCGCTGGTGAGCCCAGCTGGATTCGAACCAGCGACCTACTGATTAAAAGTCAGTTGCTCTACCGACTGAGCTATGGGCCCACCTCAACCGCGCGACTAGCCCCGAGCCGCCCGCCGGGCAAGGCGAGCGGCGAGATGCCGGATCTTCACCGCTCCAATCCGCCAATCGGGCGCGATGGCGGCGAGCGGCAGCAGGACGAAGCTGCGATGGGCAAACTCCGCATGAGGAATGGTCAGCTTGCGCGAGCGGACGGTCCCGCCGCTCCACAGCGCGATGTCCAGGTCGAGCACGCGAGGTCCCCAGCGGCGGCCGGGCCGGCGTCCGAAGTCGCGCTCGACTGCTTTGAGGCGGTCGAGCATTTCGGGAGGCTCGAGATCGCTTTCGACCAGCGCCACCGCGTTTGCGAAATCGCGCCCCGCGGGCCCGTGGGCGGCGCTGAGCACGATCGGAGATGCGTCGAACAGTCCGAACTCCTGATCCAGCCGGCCGATCGCCGCTTCGACGACCTGCGGCGGGCGCCCATGGCGGCCATGCGCGCGGTTCGACCCGATCGCGATCGCATAGAGGTGCGTTGCGGCAGCCACCGCAGGTCGCCTAGGTCATGGACATGGCATTCGCCAGTCCTGCCGAATTGTCACCGATTCCCCGGGCGGAGGCGCCGCGGGATTGTCCCTTGTGCCCACGCCTGGTGTCCGTGCGCGCGCAGTTTCGCTCCGAGCAGCCGGACTGGTGGAACGCACCGGTGCCCGCGTTCGGCGACCCCGGCGCCTGGCTTGCAGTGGTTGGGCTCGCACCCGGGAAGAAGGGCGCGAACCGCACCGGCCGGCCATTCACCGGTGATTATTCGGGGGAGCTTTTCTATTCGACCTTGCTGAAGTTGGGCCTGGCGGAAGGCACCTATCGTGGAACGGCGGACGATGGCGTGAAACTCGTTGGAACGATCATCCTGAACGCGGTCAAATGTCTCCCGCCGGGTAACAGGCCCCTGCCGGCTGAAGTCGCCAATTGCCGCAACTATCTCGAAGCGGCTTTCGGATTGCTGCCCAAGATCCGTGTGATTGTCGCTCTCGGGCAGATCGCACATGCGTCGTGCGTGAAATCGCTCGGGCTGACAAACGCCAAATTCGCTCACGGAGCCGAAGCCAGGGTCGGCGACGCCCGCATCCTCATCGCGAGCTATCATTGCTCACGCCAGAATACGAACACTGGCAAGCTCACTCGCGATATGTTTGAAGATGTCTTCGAACGCGCCATTCAGCTGAAGGGGGGATGATGGCGGGCGAGCCCGAAAGCTTGCACATCCACGAGCCGCTCAAGGCCCGGGTCGAGCGGCACAATTACGACCGGCTGCTGATGCTTTCGGACGGCGTGTTCGCGATCGCGATCACGCTGCTTGCACTGGAGCTCAAGGTTCCGGCGCACTGGGACGGCAGCGTCGACGGACTGCTTGGTGCGACGGGACGGCCGCTGGTCGGCTATCTTTTCGGTTTCGCGCTCGTCGGCGTCTTCTGGTTCGTGCACCGGAGGCTGTTCGCTGAACTGGAGCACGTCGATGGCGTAATCACCTTGCTCAACCTGGTCTTGCTCGGCCTCGTCGGACTGACGCCATTCGTCGTTCGAATGATTGCGGAAGCAGGTCCCCCGCGCGCGCTTCCATTTTACCTGATCGCCGTCGGCGCGGTTTTTGCCTCGATAGCATTGATTCACGCTTGGGTGATGTTCCGGCCGCGGCTCTTCCATGCGGGTGTCGACAGAACCGCGTTCAGGATCACGGCCTTGTTTCAAACCATCATGGCTGTTGCGTTCATTGCAATGGGCGGTTGGGCATTGTGGCAGCATCGTCCGGTCGACAGCACCCTGTTTCCAGTCGTCGTGCTGCTGATCGCGATTGCGCAGCGCACCATGCGCCGGCACCGGCGACGTCAGCGGTCTTCCACCAGCCGTCCGTAAAGATCCGGCCGCCGATCGCGAAAGAAGCCGAAGGCCGCCCGATGCTTCTTCGCCGCGGTGAGATCGAGCGTCGCGACCAACGCCCCCGTGTCCTCCGCGCCGAACTCCGCGAGAATGTCGCCGCGCTCGTCGCAGATGAAGCTGTGACCGTAGAAACGCTGACCCTGCTCGGTGCCGATGCGGTTGGCGGCGACGACCGGGACGACGTTCGACACCGCATGGCCGATCATCGCGCGCCGCCAGAGCCGTGACGTGTCGAGCTCCGGGTCGTGCGGCTCTGAGCCGATCGCCGTCGGGTAGAAAAGCACGTCGGCGCCCATCAGCATCATCGCTCGAGCCGTCTCCGGATACCATTGGTCCCAGCAGACCCCGACTCCGAGCGTCGAACGATGCGGGCCGGTCCACACCTTGAATCCGGTGTTACCGGGCCGGAAGTAGAATTTCTCCTCATAACCCGGCCCGTCGGGGATGTGGCTCTTGCGATAGACTCCGGAGATCTTCCCGTCGGGACCGATCATCGCCAGCGAGTTGTAATGGTGCGGCCCGTCCACCTCGAAGAAGCTGGTCGGGATCCAGATCTTCAGCTCTTTTGCGAGCTGCTGCATCGCGACGACCGACGGGTGTTCGGCCGCCGGACGCGCGTTGCCGAACAGCGCCTCGTCTTCGACCCGGCAGAAGTACGGGCCTTCGAACAGCTCCGGTGGAAGAACAACCTCCGCGCCCTTGGCCGCCGCTTCGCGCACGAGCTCGCCGACCGCGCGGATGTTCGCGGCCGTGTCGTCGGTGAAGGCGAGCTGGAGCGCAGCGACCGTGATCTTACTCATGCCGGGACCTGTTGGCTGATGCAGTGGAAGCTTCCGCCCCCGGTCAGGATGTGGTCGGCGCGAAGGCCGATTGCAACGCGTTCGGGGAAGAGCGCCTGCACCGCGTCCACCGCGGCCTTGTCGTTGGCAGCGCCATATTGCGGGACGACCACCGCTGCATTGCCGATATAGAAATTCATGTAGCTCGCCGGGATCACGTCGCCGTCCTCGTCGGTGACCCGGCCGGGCGAGGGGAGGATGGCGACGTCCAGCGCGGCATCGGCGAGCCGCCGAGCGGCATCTGCGTAGACCGCCGCGTTCGGGTCGTCCGCTGCGGGCGTGGGGATCGCCACGCGTCCCGGCGCAACGAAGCGAGCGATGTTGTCGACGTGCCCGTCGGTATGGTCGTTAAGCAAGCCCGAGCCGAGCCACACGACGCGCGTAATCCCGAGATCACGTCGAAGCCTCGCTTCGACCGCCTCGCGCGTGAGGGTATTGCGGTTCGGGTTGAGCAGGCACTGCTCGGTCGTGACGAGCATGCCCGACCCGTCGCCGTCGATTGCGCCGCCTTCAAGGATCCAATCGCTCTTCGAGAAAGCCAAAGCGGCACGGCGCGCAAGCCGCTCGGCGATGTCCTCATCTCCCTCCAGCTGATATTTGCCGCCCCAGCCGTTGAAGCCGAACCCCTGAGCGGATCGATCTGCGCCGCTGCCGAGGACAACCGGCCCCGTGTCGCGGAGCCAGATGTCCCCGAACGGTTCGACCACGACTTCCGCGAACGGCGTCAGCCGCCGCGCGCTCTCGGCAGCCCCCTCATGCGCGGCGACAAGCCAGACCTTCTCGCCCTTGCCTCCGGCATGGACGGCCTCGGCAAACGCCGCGACCTCCTGCTCGGCGGGCTTGAGATCGCCAAGCCACAGTTCGGGGTCGCTCGGGAAGCCGATCCATACCGCTTCATGGGGTGCCCACTCGGGTAGCGGGGGGATGGACTTCGGCTCCATCGAAGCGCGCTAACAGGCGAACCGGCCAGCGCCAAGCCGCTGAACCGACCGCAAAGCGGCGGCGGAACTGCAGATGAAAATTCATTTTTCATACCGGTGGAATGCAACTCCGAATCGGAGTAAGGCGTTCGCCCTCTGCGGGGGAACTCCCCCTGTGCCAGGGAGAACTAGCTATGGCTGGCAGACGGAACCGCGTAATTGGCGGGTTGATCGCAGGATCGCTTCTTTTCAGTTCGACGGGTGCAATCGCCGCTGCGGCGCCGGCTGCAACGCAGCCCGACCCATGGGCCGCGCTCAGTGTCATGAGTGGCGGTGCGGCCGCCGCTTCCGTCTGCGGCGCTGCGGCTGCCGCGGCCGCAGCCGCGGTTCAGCCGGCGGCGGGTTGCGTGCTTCCGCAAGTCGACGTCGCTCCAGTGCCGGCCCAGGCGGGCCCGCCCGCGCCTATTCCGGTTCCTCCGGTCGAGCCGGCGAGCTCGGGATTGGGCATCAGTCCGCTGCTGCTCGGTCTTATTGCCGTCGCTGCTGCGGTGGGGCTCTATTTGCTGCTTCACCACAAGCACAACCATTCGAACAGCCCCGCGTAACGAGAAATCCGCGGTCTCGCTCTGATCAGAAGGGATAGGGATCATGAAGAGCTGCTTGATCATCCGCGCCGCGATCGGAATGGCGGTCGGGGCATTGCTTCCCGCCGCCGCGTTCGCGCAGGCAACTGGCGCCGAAGTGGTCGGTCAACCGATCCAGGTCACGACCAACGGCACCACCAACACGGTCTATCTCGATCCGGGCGGACAGCTTCGGATCGTCACGCCGAACGGAACGACCGTCCCCGGCACATGGACAGCCGCCAGCGGCCAGCTTTGCATGGGTGTCGGCGCGGCGCGCGAGTGCGTACCGTACAACGCGCCGTTCCAGGCGGGCACGCCGCAGACGTTGACCAGCTCCTGCGGCGCCACGGAGACCTGGCTCGCCCAATCGACGAACCAGCCGCCCACCCAGCGCGCAAGGGGAGAGCGCGGCCGTTAGGCGTCCGCACTTTTCCGATTCAATTGCGGCCGCGACCCCTCAGGGACCCCATCAAAGTAATACCTTGACGGGAACCCTCAGGGCCCGGCCGCAAATCTTTTGTGAAGCCCGTCGATCGACGGCTCGTGCGTCAGGTCGAGATGCAGCGGACTGACGGTCACATAGCCGTCGGCGATCGCTTCGAGATCGGTCAAATGGCCGGGCGTCTGCACCATCGAGCCGAGGCCGAACCAATAATATTCGTAGCCGCGCGGATCGGTGCGTTGGACGATCCGCAGCCTCCCATAGTCGCGAAGACCCTGGCGGCAGACGCGGATCCCCTTGACCTCGTCCGGTGGAGAAGCCGGGAAATTGACGTTGACGAGCGTCCCGGCGCTGGTCTCGAAGTCGAGCAGCGGGCCGAGCACCCGCTCGGTCCAAACCTCCGCGGCGGCAAACGGGACCGTGTCGCCCATGCCCTCGCGTGAATAGGCCTGGCTGAGCGCAATCGACCGCACGCCGGCGAGCGCGCCTTCCATCGCCGCCGACACCGTGCCGGAGTAGGTCACGTCCTCGGCGAGGTTCGCGCCGCGATTGATCCCCGACAGGATCACATCGGGCGGCGAGTCCTTCATGATATGCGCAAGCGCCAGCATCACCGCGTCGGTCGGCGTGCCGCTCACCGAGAAGCGCCGGTCGTCGTGGCGGCGAAGCCGGACCGGGGTGGTCAGCGTCAGCGAATGGCCCGCGCCCGACTGCTCCTCGGTCGGCGCGACGATCCACACATCGTCGCTGAATTTGCGCGCAACGGACTCCAGCAGCTTCAGCCCGCGCGCGTTCACGCCATCGTCGTTGGTGATCAGGATCCGCACCGCGTGAAGCCTATGCGGGAGCGGCTGCAATGCTGCAACCGCGAACAGCGCAGCGAAAAATTGCGCCATATTCGCAACAGCTTGGCGATTTGTTCACGCCGAACATGTCAGTCCTTGTTAAGGAGTCACAGCCTAAGTATAGGCCCGGTTGGGGAATGGCCGACTTGTCCGGGTAAGTCCCGGGAAAGTCAGCAGTAATTGCCTCCGGCTGCACCGGTGGGCCGGCCGCAGCCAGGCGGCGGCATTCGCGCTTCTCGAGGGGGCTCGGGAATGCGTGCGGGGGAGGGAATATGGCGACCGCACTTGTCGACCTTTACGGCGGCGACGACTTCGAACCGTTCGACAGGATCATGCTTGCGGAGGGCTATCAGCCTTCCGAAAGCGAAGAATTCATGTGCGGCAAGCACCGCGCTTACTTCCTGAGGAAGCTCAAGGCCTGGAAAGAGGCGATCATCGAGGAATCGCGCGCGACCATGGCCCAGCTGCAGGTCGACTCGCTTCGCGAGCCCGACATTGCCGACCGCGCCTCGAGCGAGACCGACTGGGGCATCGAGCTGCGCACCCGCGACCGGCAGCGCAAGCTGATCGCCAAGATCGATTCCGCAATCCGTCGCCTTTACGAGGGCGAATATGGCTATTGCGAAGTCACCGGCGAACCGATCTCGCTCGGCCGGCTAGAAGCGCGCCCGATCGCGACCATGACACTGGAAGCCCAGGAGCGCCACGAGCGCATTGAGCGCATCTCGCGCGACGATTGATTGGGATTTGGGGCGGCGGCGTCGGCCGCCGCCTACAAAAAAGGCCGCCTCAGTGGGTGAGGTGGCCGGCCATTTCGTCCTTCAGCCTCAGCTTTTCTTTCTTGAGGCGGTGGAGAAGGTCTTCGTCGGGGTGGGTTCGGTGCTCTTCTTCCTCGATCAGGGCGTGAAGAGCGGCATGCTTCGACTCGAGTTCCTCGGCCATTGCCTTGTCCATCGGTGCCTATCCTTTCTTACAAAGCCCGTGCCACCGAAACGCAATAAAACACGAATCGTCGATTTTGTCTTGAGTCTTCTCGTGCCGCTGATCCGGCCTCGGGCGCGATTGGCCGTGTTACCTGCGATGGAGTAAGCTCGGCGCGGGATGACCAACGACAATCCCGCGATCAGCCTCGAATCCCTGAAGGCCGAGCATCGCGAGCTCGACGAACGGATTCGCGCGCTCTCGTCGGAGCCAATCGGAGACCAGCTCGAGCTCGCGCGCCTGAAGCGGCGCAAGCTGATGCTGAAGGACCAGATCCAGCTGATGCTCGACTCGAGCACACCCGACATCATCGCCTGAGAGCGGCTGTCCCGAACGGGGACAGGGCAGCTGATTCCTCGTCGGCCCGGCATTTCGGGCGTTTTCTGCCGCGATGAACGGTGGCACTCTTGCTGGAATGGACGAATCGGACCTCCCCGGCCCGCAAGTGCGGATCACGTCGCGCCTGATCGACTCGCTCTACACCGAGGCGATGCTCCTGGCCGACGAAGCGCGCTCCTATTTCGACGACGCCGGGCGTCAGGACCGCTCGACTCTCGAGGCCTTCGCGCGCGTCGGATTCGCCTGCGAATCGCTGAAAGTGACGACGCGCATCATGCACATCGTCGCCTGGCTCCTGACCCAGCGCGCGATTGAATCGGGCGAGATCCCCGACCGCGACGGGCGCCGACCGGAGCGGCGCCTCGGTAATGCCCAGGATAGCGATCGGGCCGTCGTCGTGCAGCTTCCCGACGCGGCGCAGCGGCTGATCAACGCCAGCGCCGACCTTTATGCGCGGGTGAAACGGCTCGATGAAGGCACGACCGAAACAGAGGTCCCGCAAAGTCCGGCCCGCGCGCTCATGGGCCGGCTCGAGCGTGGGCTAAGCGGGGCCGGGTCCGCCTGATCAGCCGCACAGCCGCGCTTTGGCCGCGGCATATTGGTCGGCCAACAAATCGATGAACTCGGCAGCGGGACGCACCTGGTCGACCGCGCCGATTCCCTGTCCCGATCCCCAGATATCGCGCCATGCCTTGGCCCTCGCCGAACCCCCAGACCCGAACTTCATTGCCGTCGGATCGATGCCTGCGAGATTGTCGGGATCGAGGCCCGCATTGCTGATGGACGAGCGCAGGTAATTGCCGTGAACGCCGGTGAAGAGGTCGGTGTAGACGATGTCCGCCGCGCCGCCGTCGACGATCGCCTGCTTGTACGCGTGCGGCGCATTCGCCTCCTCGGTCGCAATGAACGGCGAGCCGACATAGGCGAGGTCGGCGCCCGCGGCCTGCGCCGCCAGCACCGAGCCGCCATTGGCGATTGCGCCGGACAGTATCAAAGGCCCGTCGAACCAGGCGCGGATTTCCTGGAGCAGCGCGAACGGCGACCAGCGCCCGGCATGCCCGCCGGCGCCTGCAGCGACCGCAATGATCCCGTCAGCACCTTTTTCGATCGCCTTGCGGGCGTAGCGGTCGTCGATCACGTCGTGCAGGGTGATGCCGCCCCACCCGTGCACGGCGTCGTTGAGCTCGACCCGAGCACCGAGCGAGGTGATGACGATCGGCGCCTTCCACTTGGCGCAAATTTCGAGGTCGTGCTCGAAGCGGTCGTTCGATCGGTGGACGATCTGGTTGACCGCATACGGCGCCGTTGGCCGGTCGGGATGGTCGCGGTCCCAGGCCGCGAGCGCCTCGCTGATCTCGTGCAGCCATTCGTCGAGCTGCGATTCGGGCCGGGCATTCAGCGCCGGGAAGCTTCCGACGATCCCGGCGGTGCATTGCGCGATCACCAGCTTGGGGTTCGAGACGATGAACATCGGCGCGCCGATCACCGGAATCCTGTGGCGCTCGAGGATCGGCGGAAGCGCCATCAAACGCCGTGATAGTCGCGGTACCAGGCGACGAAGCGCGGGACGCCCTCGTCGATGCTCGTTGTCGGCTCGAAACCGTGATCGCGCTGAATGGCGCTGATGTCCGCGAACGTCTCCTTAACGTCGCCCGGCTGCATGGGCTTCGGGTCCAGCAGCGCCTTGCGGCCGGTCTCCCGCTCCAGCAGCTCGATCACCCTCATCAGGTCTTCGCTGCGGTTATTGCCGATATTGTAGATCGCGTGAGGGTTCGCGCTCCCGCCCGCTTTCGGAAGGCCATCGTCCGAAGGTGGCGAGTCGAGACAGGCGACCACGCCGCGGACGATATCGTCGATGTAGGTGAAGTCGCGGCGCATCTCGCCGCCGTTGAACAGCGGCAGGGGCTCGCCCGCATAAAGGGCCGTAGTGAAGATCCACATCGCCATGTCGGGCCGTCCCCATGGCCCATAGACGGTGAAGAAGCGCAATCCGGTGAGCGGCAAGCGGTAGAGATTGGCGTAGCTTTCGCTGATCAGCTCGTCCGCCTTCTTGGTTGCGGCATAGAGCGACAGCGGATGGTCCACCCGATCCTTCACTCGGAAGGGCAAGCTCTTGTTGCCGCCGTAGACGGACGACGATGAGGCGTAGACCATGTGCCGAACGCCCCCGTGCCGCGCCAGCTCGAGCATGTTGGCGTGGCCGACGAGATTGGATTCGATGTAGGCGCGCGGGTTCTCGATCGAGTAACGGACGCCCGCCTGCGCACCGAGATGTACGATTGAGTCAATCTCCGCACTGTCTGCGACCCGTTGCAGAGCTTCCGCATTGGCGAAATCGACACGCTCGAATCGAAAGCGGTTGTCGAACTGCTGCGCAAGGCTCGATAGCCGTGCCTCTTTCAGCCGCGGGTCGTAATAGTCGTTGAGATTGTCGATCCCGATCACTTCATCGCCGCGGTCGAGCAGCGCGCGCGACGTCGCCGCCCCGATGAACCCCGCAGCTCCGGTGACGAGAACAGCCATGGCGAGTGCATAAGGGGTGCAGTGGAGAGCGCAAAGGCCTTAGAGCGGCGGCGTGAATCGTTCATGGGCCTTCGCGATCGACAGGGGTGGCACCTTCACTGACGTGGTCGCACGCTCGTCCGATGGGCTGCTGCGGGTCGAAAAGCTGCTCTCGGAGAGTCCGGGCCGATATGACGATGCCGCCCTTGAAGCGATCCGGCGCGTGCTCGCTGATGACGGGGGAACCGTCGAGGAGGTGCGCATGGGCACGACCGTCGCGACCAACGCCTTGCTCGAGCGCAAGGGCGAGCGGGTCGCGCTCGCCATCACCCGCGGGTTCGGCGACGCGCTGAGGATCGGCTACCAGGCGCGGCCTGAGATATTCGCCCGGCAGATCGTGCTTCCGACGATGCTGTACGAACGGGTTGTGGAGATCGAGGAGCGGGTCGGCGTCGATGGTGAGGTCCTCCTTCCGCTCGACGAGGTCGCCGCTCGGGCTGCGCTGCAGGAGATCCGCGACGCCGGCCTGGAATCGCTCGCGATCGTGCTGATGCACGGCTGGCGCCACCGCGCGCATGAGGCGCGGCTGGCGGAGATCGCGCGCGAGCTCGGTTTCACGCAAGTATCCGTCAGTCACGAGGTGGCGCCGCTGATCAAGCTCATCGGCCGCGGCGACACGACGGTCGTCGACGCTTATCTGTCGCCCGTGTTGCGGCGCTACGTCGACGGGGTTGCCGCAGGGTTGCCGGACGGGACGGACCTGCACTTCATGCAGTCGAACGGTGGCCTCGCCGAAGCCCGCGCCTTCCGCGGCAAGGACGCGATCCTTTCCGGGCCTGCGGGCGGCGTAGTCGGCATGGTGGCGGCGGGCGCGCCGCACGGCGCGTCGAGGCTGATCGGATTCGACATGGGCGGCACCTCGACCGACGTGTCGCATTATGCCGGCAGCTTCGAGCTCGCCGACGAGAGCGTCGTTGCGGGCGTGCGCATCCGCGCGCCCATGATGCAGATCAACACGGTCGCCGCAGGCGGCGGATCGATCTGCCGGTTCGACGGCATGCGCTTTCGGGTGGGGCCGGAGAGCGCCGGCGCCAATCCCGGCCCCGCTTGCTACCGCAACGGCGGTCCGCTGACGGTCACCGACTGCAACCTGTTTCTCGGGAGGATCGACCCCGCGCAATTCCCCGCGGTGTTCGGTCCCGCCGGCGACCAGCCTCTCGACGGTGATGCGTCCGCCGCACGGCTGCAGGAAGTGGTCCACCAGCTCGGCGGCACAAAGAGCCTCGAGGAAATCGCCGAAGGATTCATCGATATCGCCGTCGACAATATGGCCGCGGCCATCCGGAAGATCTCGATCGCACGCGGTCATGACGTCACGCAATACACGCTCGCCTGCTTCGGCGGCGCGGGCGGCCAGCATGCCTGCCGCGTCGCGGATGCGCTTGGGATCGAACGGATCCTGATCCACCCGCTCGCCGGTGTGCTCTCGGCCTACGGGATTGCAATTGCCGACGTGAAAGCCATCCGCGACGCCAGCGTGCTGAAGCCGCTCGGCGAGGATTTCTCAGCCGCACTGGCAGAACTGGAGAAGCGCGCCTGCGATACGCTTCTTGAGCAGGGCGTGCACCATGCGCGGATCGAGGTCGAGCGCCGCGCCCGGTTGCGCACCCGCGGCAGCGATACGACTTTGGAGATTCCAATCGTGGCCGCCGAGGAAATGCGCAGCGTCTTCGCTGACCTTCACCGCAAGCGCTTCGGCTACGTCGACGAGGACGCCGAGGTAATCGTCGATGCGCTGGTGGTCGAGGCGGTTGCGCGAACGGACACGAGTCTTGGGCTGCCCGCGACAGACGCGCAGAGCGACATCGTTCACGGTCCAGGCCTCATCTTCGATCCCACATCCACGATCGTCGTCGAGCGCGGCTGGCGCGCCGAGCGCGCCGCCGATGGTACGCTGATCCTCACCCGCGCTGTACGGCTTGAGCGTGCCAAGGCGATCGGCACCGACGTCGATCCTGTGCAGCTCGAAATCTTCAACAACCTGTTCATGGCCATCGCCGAAGAGATGGGCGTCGCGCTCCAGTCGACGGCGACGAGCGTCAACATCAAGGAGCGGCTCGATTTCTCCTGCGCGATCTTCGAAGCGGACGGCGCGCTTATCGCCAATGCGCCGCACATTCCGGTGCATCTCGGGTCGATGGGCGAAAGCATTCGCCGGATCATCGACACGCGCGGAGAGGGGAGGGACCGCCGCGGGATCCGGCGCGGCGATGCCTATGTCCTGAACGACCCCTATCGCGGCGGGACGCACTTGCCGGACATCACCGTGATCGTTCCGGTGTTCTACGGAGACGAGGACGAGCCTTCCGCCTTCGTCGCGGCCCGGGGACATCATGCCGACATCGGTGGGATCGCGCCTGGCTCAATGCCGCCCGACAGCCGCACCATCGCCGACGAAGGCGCGTTGATCGACAATTTCCTGATGGTCGACGAAGGACATTTCCGCGACACAGAGATGCGCGCGCTGCTCGGCTCGGGCGAATGGCCCGCGCGCAGGCCGGATCGCAACATGTCCGATCTCAAGGCCCAGCTCGTCGCCTGCACGCGCGGGGCCGAGGTGCTCGTGCAGACCGCTCGCGATTACGGCGCCGACGTGGTCGCCGCCTACATGCGCCACGTGCTCGCCAACGCCGAGGAGTCGGTCCGCCGCCTCCTCGGCCGCCTCGACGATGGGGCGTTCGACTACGAGATGGACAATGGCGCCCACGTCCGTGTGAAAATCAGCATCGACAAGGCCTCGCGCTCCGCGATCTTCGATTTCACCGGGACCAGCGGCCAGCTGGCCGACAATTTCAACGCCCCCTATTCGATCGTCCGCGCGGCCTCGCTCTACGTCGTCCGCACGCTGATCGACGATGCAATCCCGATGAACGACGGTTGTTTGCGCCCGATCGAGCTGATCGTCCCCGATGGGTCGATGCTCAACCCGAAATTTCCGGCTGCGGTGGTCGCCGGAAATGTCGAGACGAGCCAAGTGGTCACCGACTGCTTGTTCGCGGCAACCGGCCGGCTGGCGCCGAGCCAAGGGACGATGAACAACTTCACCTTCGGCAACGATCGGCACCAATATTATGAGACGATCGCCGGCGGCTCCGGCGCAGGTCCGGACTTCGACGGCACAAGTGCGGTGCAGACGCACATGACCAACAGCCGGCTCACCGATCCGGAAATTCTCGAAAGCCGGTTGCCGGTCCGCCTCGACCAGTTCGCTATCCGCCGCGGCTCGGGCGGTGCCGGCGCGCACAAAGGCGGCGACGGCGTCATTCGCATCGTTACCTTCTTCGAGCCAATGCGCGCCAACATCCTCGCCAACCGCCGGCGCGTTCCGCCGCGCGGAATCAGCGGCGGCGCGGATGCGGAAGCTGGCCGCAATTGGGTGGAGCGCATTGACGGCACCGTCGAAATGCTGAGCGCGACAGCGTCGGCTGACGTGCAGCCGGGCGATCGCTTCGTTATCGAGACTCCCGGGGGCGGGGGGTTCGGGAGGAGGGAAGAGTGATCGACTATTGGCCACTCGTTGGGATCGCGCTCGTCGTCCTCGGCTTTGCGCTCCGCTTCAACCCGCTCCTGGTCGTGGCTGTCGCGGCGATCGCGACAGGGCTGCTCGCGCACATGCCCTTCCTCAAGGTGCTCGGGGTGCTCGGCCACGGCTTCAACGAAAACCGCACCGTCACCTTGATCTACATCGTGCTTCCGGTGATCGGCCTGCTCGAACGCTACGGCCTTCAGCAGCAGGCGCGGGCACTGATCGGCCGAATGCGCGGAGCAACCGTCGGCAGGGTCCTGGTGCTCTACCTCGGCTTCCGGCAGATCTTCGCGGCGCTCGGCCTGACCTCGGTCGCGGGCCAGGCCCAGACGGTCCGGCCGCTGGTTGCGCCGATGGCGCTCGCCGCCGCCGAGAAGGAGCATGGCGAGCTCGACGAGGACACCGCCGAACATGTGAAGGCGATGTCGGCCGCGACCGACAACGTCGGCCTGTTCTTCGGCGAGGACATTTTCATCGCCATCTCGTCCATCCTGCTGATCCAGGGAGCGCTCAAGGCCTACGGCATCGAGCTGACGCCGTTCGAGCTGTCGGTGTGGGCGATCCCGAGCGCCATCTGCGCGTTCCTGATCCAGGCGAGTCGGCTGCTGTGGATGGATCGCCGCCTAAGAAGGCGCGGCCGATGACCGACATCCATTACCTTCTCGCCGGGCTGATCTTCGCGAGCTTCGCCGTGTCGAGCGTCCGCGACACGGATAACCCGAAGCGCTGGGGCAATGCCGCCTTCTGGGCGCTGGTCGCCGTCAGCTTCTGGTTGGGCGACATCCTCGGCGACACGGCCAATGGCGTGCTGGTGCTTGCCCTGGTCGGTCTCGCCGGTGTGCACGCACTCGGTCGCAGCGCGGGTGAATCGACCAGCACCGAAGAACGCCAGACTTTCTCCGAGCGCTACGGCAACAGGCTCTTCCTCCCCGCGCTGATCATCCCGTTCACGGCCTTCATCGGGACACTGTTGTTCACCTACACGCCGCTGAAAAGCAGCGGACTCATTGACCCGAAGTCCGTCACGCTCGTCCTGCTCGGCGTCGGAGTCGTGATCGCGTTGATCCTGTCGTACGTGTGGCTTCGGCCTCCGCCGCTGGCCGCAGTGGATGAAGGCGGCCGGCTCGCGAACGCGATCGGATGGGCGCTCGTCCTGCCGCAAATGCTCGCCGCGCTCGGCGCCGTGTTCGCGGCCGCGGGGATCGGCACGACAATCGGCGCGCTCGCGGGCGAGGTCATCCCGCACGGAAGCGTCTTCCTCGCCGTGTTGCTTTACGGGCTGGGGATGGTGGTGTTCACGATGATCATGGGCAACGCCTTCGCTGCTTTCCCGGTGATGGTTGCGGCGATAGGTGTGCCGATCCTGATCCACGAGGACGGCGGCAGGGCCGCGGTGATCGGCGCAGTCGGAATGCTGACCGGCTATTGCGGGACGTTGATGACGCCCATGGCCGCCAACTTCAATATCGTGCCTGCGGCGCTGCTCGAGCTGAGGAACCAGTACGGCGTCGTCAAGGTACAAGTCGCGACCGCGATCCCGCTCCTCATCTGCAACATCCTGATCCTCTACTTCGCGGGGTTCCATTTGTGACGACGCTGGACGCCGATCTCGCCGCGCGCATGGCGAGCATCGTGCTCGGGCATGTGCGAAAGGAATATCCGCACAAGCTCGACCAGGTGCTGCTCGGCGACGAGGACCTCGCGCCGCCGCGCGTGCTTCACCCCATCTTCTTCGGAAGCTTCGATTGGCACAGCTGCGTCCACGGCTGGTGGACCTTGCTGACGGTGCGCCGGCTGTTCCCCGAGATTCGGGAAGCGCAAGCCATCGCCGACCTGGCAAGCGACAGCTTCACTCGCGAGAAAGTCGGCGGCGAGCTCGCGTTTCTCGAGCGCCCGCTTAGCCGCGGATTCGAGCGGCCGTACGGCATGGCATGGCTGCTCTACCTCCACCTCGAAGCCACGCGGCACGAGGAGGGCTGGGCGGCCAAGCTGGAACCGCTTGCGCGCACGTTCGCCGAGCGGCTGCGCGATTATCTACAGGTCCTTACGTATCCGATCCGCGTCGGCACGCATTTCAACACCGCCTTCGCGTTGGTTCTCGCGCTAGAATGGGCGGAGCAATTCGATTCCGACCTCGCCGAGCTGATCCGCAATCGCTCGCTGCATTGGTTCGCGGCCGACCGCGACTGCCAGGCGTGGGAGCCGGGGGGCGACGAGTTCCTGTCGTCGGCGCTGATCGAAGCCATGTGCATGGCCCGCGCGCATGAAGCGGATTTCGCGACCTGGTTCGTCCGATTCCTTCCGAGCATGGTCCAACGCCAGCCGGCGACCCTGTTCGAACCGGCGATCGTGAGCGACCGCAGCGACGGCAAGATCGCGCACCTGGACGGAGTCAACCTCAGCCGCGCGTGGTGCTGGCGAAGCATCGGGCGGCTTCTCCCGGAGCGGAAGCGCGCCATCGCCAACGCAGCCGCGGACGAGCATCTTGCCGCCGCGATGCCGCACATCGCGGGCGACTATATGGGCGAGCATTGGCTTGCGAGCTTCGCGCTTCTCGCTTTGCTCTGTGAATGAAGCGCCGCCGACGCTAAGATACTGCAATGAGTGAGATCGACGCCCTCAACCGCGACTTCGTGAAATACGACCAGGTCGAGAAGAGCCATACCTACCGGCTCGCCGAGAACCCGGCCGACGAGTTTGACGAGGATTATGAAATCGCGACCTTAGATTTCGGGCAGTTCCTGCGCGGCGATGCCGTGGACAAGCAGCGGTTCGCAAAAGCCTTCTCGGCGGCGCTCGAGGAGATCGGCTTCGCGGTGCTCGTCGGCCATGGAGTCGACGTCAGCCTGTACGACCAGATGCACGACGCCGCGCTCGACGTGTTCACCTCGACTAGCTTGGCCGACAGGATGCGCTTCCGCGCCGAACGCCACGGTTCGGTGAACCAGGGCTATTTCCCGATCGAGGAGACGAGCGAAATCCATCCCGACCTGGTCGAAGGATGGGTCTTCTGCCGCCGCGCATTCGACATCCCGCAGCAGCGCGACGAGCCGTTCCGGGCCGAGGATTTCTGGCCGCGCGCGGAATATGAGCCCAGGTTCCGCCAGCTCGCCCTGGCGCACGAGAAGCTGTTCAAGCCAATCGCGCAAGCGATGCTTCAGGGGCTCGGGTGCGATCCCCACCTGCTCGACGAAAAGCTGACCGAGACCAATTTCGGCCTTCGCCTCAATTACTATCCGCCGATGACCCCAGAGCAGGACAGCTCCGGCGCGGGGCGTCTGCTCGGTCACGAGGACGTCGACCTGTTCACCATCCTGCCCACGAGCCGGATGGATGGCTTGCAGGTATGGAACCACCGCAGTGGCAAGTGGGTGCGGATGAAGGCGCCCTACGGCTCGATCATCATCAACACCGGCGATTACATGCAGCGGATTTCGAATGACCGACTGCCATCGACGACACATCGCGTCGGAAAGCCGAGCGACGGCTCGCACCTCGCAAGCCCGCGCGTCTCATTCCCGATGGCGGTCTATGTCTGGGAGAACGAGATCCTCGAAGTTCTGCCGGGGCTAGGTGAGCCCAAGTACGAGCCGGTGAAAGCGATCACGTTCCACACGCGCAGCACGAGCAAATTCTATGGCGACGGCTACGCGGTCGAGGCCGCCTAGTCCGGCAGGCATTCCTGCCGGAGCACCAGGTTGGGCTCGCCGATATCGCCCGGCAACCGCTGGCAGATCGGTGTTCCCTCGAGAAGCGCATCGCCGCCAATCGCCTGGTAAGTGTCGACGATATTCTGCGCCGCGGTGAGTTTGGTGTTCACGAGCGTCTGCTGCGCGGCATAGTAAGAGCGCTGCGCGTCGAGCACGTTGAGGAACGGATCGATGCCCGCGTCATACCGGTCCTCGGTGAGCAAATAGGTGTCTGCCGTTTCCGCTTGCTGGCGTTGCCGCGCCGCGATCTCGTCGTTCATCGTTCCGCGCCGTGCGAGCGCGTCGGAGACCTCGCGGAACGCGGTCTGGACCGTTCCTTGATACGTGGAGATCGCGGCGCGCTTCTGCGCTTCGCTAAGCCGCACGTTCGCGTGGCCCGCACCCGCCTGGAAGATGGTGTAGCTCGCGTTCGCGCCCGCGCTCCAACCGAAGGCTCCGCCGGTGAAGAGCTTGAGCAAGGCCGAGCTCGCGAACCCGAGCAGGCCCGTCAGCGAAATGCGCGGGAACAGCGTCGCCCGCGCCGCCCCGATGTTGGCGTTCGCCGCCCTCAGCTCATATTCCGCCTGCACCACGTCCGGGCGTCGCAGCAGGACGTAGGAATCGAGGCCAGTCGGCATCGGCGCCACCGTCCCGAACGCTTCATCGATCGAGTGCGCGAGTAGGCTCGGATCGACGGGGCCGCCGACCAGCAATCTCAACGCGTTGATGTCCTGTGCGACCGCCGTTCGCTGTCGGGCTAGATCGGCCTCGGTGCTGTCGAGTATCTGCTCGGCGCGGTCGAGGTCGGTCCGCGGCGCGATCCCGCCTTCGAGGCGCAGCCGGGTCAGCCGAACGCTCTTCTGCGCGCTGGCCGCGGTCTGTTCGTCGATCAGGAGCAGGCTCGAATCGGCCGCATGATTGAGCCAGGCGCTCGCGATGTTGGAGACCAACGTCAGCCGCGTGGCGCGCGCGCCCGCCTCGGTCGAGAAATAGCGGTTGAGCTGGACGTCGGTGAGTGAGCGCAGGCGGCCGAACAGGTCGACTTCGTAGCTCGGCACGCTGACTCCCGCCTGGAACTGCGCCGCGATGTTCGATCCGGATCCGCGGCCGCCGCTCGACCCGGAGCTGGATCCGCCTCCTCCTCGATTGCCACTCACCGTTGCGCCGGCGTTGGCGTCGACCGTCGGGAACTGCTGCGTGCGCTGGATTCGATACTGCTCGCGCGCCGCGGCGACATTGGCGGCGGCCGTCATCAGGTTGCGGTTGTTGTTGAGCGCTTCCGCAATCAGCGTTTGCAGTCGAGGGTCGGTGAAGACCTGCTTGTAGGTGAGCGCGGGAAGCCCGACCTCGGAAGCCTTGAGATAGGCGTCGCCGACAGGCCAGGATGCAGGCACCGCCGGATCGGGCCGCACATATTTCGGCTCCATCGAGGTGCAGCTGGTCGCGAGCAGCGCCGCTGCGGCGATCGCGCGCCTCACGCTTGCGCCTCCCGCCGCCGGCGCCAGCGCTCCCGGATGATCACGATGCCGTCGCGGGCGCCGCGGCGCACCAGCACGTAGAATAGCGGGATGTAGAAGATGGCGAGAATTGTGGCCGTCAGCATCCCGCCGATCACCGCGGTGCCGATCGCGATGCGGCCATTCGCACCCGGGCCGCTAGCGATCGCCAGCGGGAATACGCCGAAGATGAAGGCGAAGCTCGTCATCAGGATCGGCCGGAGCCGGATTCGCGCAGCTTCGATCGCCGCGTCCAGGACTCGCTTGCCCTCCTTTTCCGCGCGTTCGGCAAATTCGTTCATCAGGATCGCGTTCTTCGACGTCAGGCCCATCGTGGTGAGAAGGCCGATCTGGAGGAACACGTCGTTCTCGAGCCCGCGCAGGGTCACGAACAGGATCGCCCCGACAAGCCCCAGCGGCACGACGAGCAGCACCGCAAGCGGGATCGACCAGCTTTCGTAAAGCGCGGCGAGACACAGGAAGATCACGATGAGCGAGACTGTGTAGAGGAGCGGGGCCTGGCCGGTCGCCAGCCGCTCCTGATACGATGCGCCGGACCAGGCGACGCCCACGCCGGGGATGCCGGACGCGAGCCTTGCGATTTCCTCCATCGCCTGTCCCGAGCTCTTGCCGGCCGCCGGCTGACCATCGATCTCAAAGGACTCATAGCCTTCGAAGCGGTCGACGGTGACCGGCGCAACCGTCCACCCGGTCGTCGCGAAGGACGAAAACGGCACCATTTGCCCTTGGTTGTTGCGCACGAACCACCCTCCGAGGTCGGAAGGCTCGGACCGGAACGGCGCGTCACCCTGGACATAGACCTTCTTCACACGGCCGCGGTCGACGAAGTCGTTCACGTAGCGGCCGCCCCAGGCCGTCGAGAGCGTCGAGTTCACGTCGGCCGGGCTGAGCCCGAACGACGCCAGCCGCTGCTGGTCGACATTGATCTTCAGGCTGGCCACGTCCGGAAGCTCGGCCAGACGAACCTGCTCGAGCACCGGGTCAGCTGTAGCTTCCGCCAGCAGGCGGTCGCGGGCAGCGATGAACTGATCGCGGCTCATCCCGCTGGTGTTCTGGAGCTGCATCGTGAAGCCGCTCGACTGCCCGAGCCCGCGGATCGCGCCCGGGATGAGCGCGAAGACCTGCGCGTCGCGAAGGCCGCGGAACGCGGCGGATGCGCGCTCGACGATCGCCGAAGCGCTGTTGCGCGAACCTTTGCGCTTATCGAACGCCGCGAGGTTCACATAGGCCTGACCGGTATTCTGTCCCGACAGCCCGCCGCCGCCGCCGGTCACCGCGAAGAACACCGCGACATTCTTCTTTTCGGGACCCTCGAGGAAATATTTCTCGACTGCCTGTTCAACTTGCTGCGTGCGGGCGAACGTCGCTCCGGGCGGCAGTCGGAACTGGACCGAGGCGTTGCCCTGGTCCTCGGACGGGATGAAGCCCGTCGGCAGGCTCTGGAACAGGAAAACGAGGAGAATGCAGACGGCGGCGTAAATGCCGAGGAACAGCCACTTGCGTTCGACGACCTTACCGACGTTGCCGACGTACCAGTGGATCGTGCGGTCGAAGCCGCTGTTGAACTTCTGCCGCGCGGTTTCGATTCCGTGAGCAAGCCCCGGCGCCTTGCGGCCGACCCACGTCTCCTCGACGCTCGCATGCTTGCGCCGAAGCACCGCTGCGGCGAGCGACGGGCTGAAGGTGAGGGCGAGCAGGACCGACAGCGCCATCGCCGACACGATCGTCGCCGAGAACTGGCGGTAGATGACCCCTGTCGACCCACCGAAGAACACCATCGGCAGGAACACGGCGGAAAGGACCAGCGCGATCGCGACTAGCGCCATCTGGATCTGGCTCATCGACACGATGGTCGCTTCTTTTGTCGTCAGCTCGGGCTGCTCGTGGAGAATGCGTTCGACGTTCTCGACGACGACGATCGCGTCGTCGACGAGCAGTCCGACAGCAAGCACGAGGCCGAACAAAGTCAGCGTGTTGATCGAAAAGCCGAGGATGTAGAGCATTCCGAACGTGCCCAGCAGCACGACGGGAATGGCGATGCCGGGGATCAGTGTCGCTCGCCAGCTCTGGAGGAAGACGAACATGACGAGGATGACGAGCGCCATCGCCTCGGCGAGCGTCTTTACCACCTCGATCACCGACAGGCGGATGAAGTCGGAGCTGTCGTTCGCGTAAGCGACCCGGTAGCCGGCGGGCAGCCGCGGCGTCGCCTGCGTCATGTACGCCTTGACCAGCTTCGACGTGCTCAATGCGTTCGCGCCGGGATCGAGGAAGATGCCGATTCCCGCGCCGGGATGGCCGTTGATCCGGATCCGCGCCGAATAATTGTCCGCGCCGAGCTCGACCCTCGCGACGTCGGACAGCAGTACCCGCGCGCCGGACGGGTTCGATTTGATGATGATGTTGCGGAACTGCTCGGGGGTCTGGAGACGCGACTGCGCCGTCACCGTCGCGTCCAGCTCTTGCCCCTCGGGCTGCGGCATTCCGCCGATCTCGCCCGCCGCGACCTCGATATTCTGGGTCTGGATCGCGCTGACGACGTCGCTCGGCATCAGCTGGTAGCTTTGCAGCCTGTTCGGATCGAGCCAGATCCGCATCGCATATTGCGAGCCGAAGACGTTGACGTCGCCGACGCCGGAAATGCGCGAAAGGTCGTCCTGGATGTTGCTCGCAAGCCAGTCGGACACGTCGACATTGGTGCTCTTGTCGGTCGAATCGTAGACGCCCACGATCATGAGGAAGTCGGGCGAGCCCTTGGTGACGGTCACGCCCTGCTGCTGCACCGCGGCGGGAAGGCGCGCGACGGCGGACTGCACCTTGTTTTGCACCTGGACCTGGGCGATGTCCGGAGACACCGTTTTGTCGAACACCGCGCTGATCGACACTGACCCGCGCGAACTCGACGACGAGCTGAAGTAGAGAAGCCCGTCGAGGCCCGTCAGCGACTGCTCGATGATCTGCGTGACGCTGGTTTCGAGAGTCTCGGCGGATGCGCCGGGATAGGTCGCGCGAACGTTGATCTGGGTCGGCGCGACGTCTGGATATTGGGCGACGGGAAGCGAGAAGATCGCGCCGATCCCGCCGAGCATGATGATGATCGCCAGAACCCAGGCGAAGATCGGCCGTTCGATGAAGATCCGCGACATTGGTCAGCCGCGACGCCGGTTCGCGTTCATCGCCTTTAAAGCCCCCGGCGGCGGCGCCTGCACTTTTTGCGGAGCGGTTGCGGGCACCGGCTTGATCAGCGCTCCATCCTTCACGTTCCCGAGCCCCTGCGTGATCACTTTCTCGCCGGCGGCGAGGCCCCCGGTCACGACCCAATAAGGACCAAGCGTCTGCGCCGTGACGACTGTACGTTGCACCGCGCGATTCCCCGGGCCGACGACGTACAGCGTCGCATTGCCCTGCGGGTCGCGCGAGATCGCTTGCTGCGGGACGAGGAATGCGGAGGTGTCCACCGCCTGGGCGAATTGCGCGGTCACCGACATCCCCGGAAGCAGGATCGACTGTGGATTGGGGAAAACGGCGCGCAGAGTTACGGTTCCGGTGTTCTGGTCGACGACGACCTGGCTAAACTGGACCTTGCCGGTGAAGCCATAGTCGCTTCCGTCGGGCAGCTTCAGCCTCACCTGAGCCGAGGTCGCAACCACGCCGCCTTGCGTTAGCGCGCGCCGAAGAGCGAGCAGGTCGGATGCCGATTCCTGGATATCGACATAGACCGGGTCGAGCCGCGTAATCGTCGTCAGCGCGTCCGGCTGGTTCGCCGTCACGAGCGCGCCCTCAGTCACGTTCGAGAGACCAACGCGCCCACTGATCGGCGCGGGGACGCGGGTGAAGCGCTGGTTGATGCGGGCGCTGCGCAGAGCGGCCGAATTCTGCGCGACCGAGGCGTCGGCCTGGCGCGCCTGGGCGACGGCGTTTGTATAATCCTGCTTCGAGATCGCCTGCTCTTTGACGAGCGGAGCGTAGCGGCTGGCGAGCGTCCGCGCGGCCTCGGCCTGCGCCCGAGCGCTCTGGAGGTTGGCCTCGGCCTGGGCGGCCTGCGCGTTATAGACGCTGGGGTCGATCTGATAGAGCGTCTGGCCCTGGCGAACGAAAGAGCCTTCCTGGAATAGCCGGCGCAGGATGACCCCGTTTACCTGCGGCCGAACCTCGGAGATTTGATAGGCGGCAACGCGTCCGGGGAGCTGCTGCTCGAGCGGAGCGCTGCCCTGCTGGATCACGACATAGCCGACAGTCGGCGTGCCGCCGCGGGCGCCACGCCCGCCACGGCCGCCGTGGCCCTGCGGATCCTGTCCGCTGCCGCATGCTGCAAGCAGCAGCGCAAGGCTGATCAACGAAGCGGGCTTCACGATATCGCGCCTTTTCCCCTGCCGCCGCGGATTGCAAGTGGGGGAGCGCTCTTGGGCTTCGAACATGACAATTGTCGCGCCGCTAGATTAACTATCGTTCGTAAAGCCCCTGCCTTCGACGAACCGTCCAATCTCGCCGACGAAGCGGGCGGGTTTCGGGGCCGGAATTAAATTTGGCCGTGGGCCCGTCTGGTGACTGCGGCCTTTGCGATGTCCAAATCGCCGCCTAGATTGGCTCCCATGAAACCGACGGTCGTGATCCACACCAACGACAAGCAGATGCTCGGCGCGCTCGTCTCGGCGCACAGCTTCCGGCGCACCAGCCGGGTGCCCGACGCTTTCGACGTGCGGATCGTCAGAGCTGGCGACTTTCCCGAGCTTCAGGAGCGCGGGCATTCGCTGCTTCGCGGCGGTCACGTACGCGAATGGGACCCGGACGACCTCCAGTCGTTCACGCCGGTCCGCTATGCGATCCCCGGCATGCTCGGGTACAAGGGGCTCGCGGTCGTCACGGACCCCGACGTGTTCGCGGTGGGCGATGTCGCCGAGCTCTTCAGCCGCGACCTTCAGGGGAAGGCGATCTGGTGTACGCCGCGTCCCGGCTATTCCAAGATCACCGATCCGCTCGCGACCTCCGTCATGCTGCTTGACTGCGCGAAGCTGAAGCATTGGGATTTCGCGGCGCGGCTGAAGAAGCTGTGGGCGCACCAGATCGACTACCTCGACTGGATCAACCTTCGGCTTGAGGACTTGGGCACGATCGGCCTGCTCGAGCCCGAGTGGAACGACTTCGACCATCTGACGCCGGCGACCAAGCTGCTCCACAACACCAAGCGCCGGACGCAGCCGTGGAAGACCGGGCTCCCGATCGATTTCACCTTCAAGGAACGCGGCCTTTTAAATTTCGCGCTTCCGATCGTGCGCAAGCTCGCGCCCAATTATACGCGCCACCCGGACCAGCGGCAGGAAGCCTATTTCTACGCGCTGCTCGCCGACGCGATCGATGCCGGAGCCGTCACGCGCGAGCAGGTGCGCAAGGAAGTCGAGCTAGGCCATGTCCGGCCGGACTCGGAAGCGCTCATCGAGCGCTATCGCGGCCAGCTTTGGCCGGCCCAGGCGGCTGCTCCAAGAGCCGCCTGACACGCTCTGCAATCATTGCGGTGAAATCGGGCGGGTGGCTCGCGCGCGGCTCGTCGATCGTGCCGCCCAGGCCGTGCTCCGCCAGCGACGCCCAGAAGAAGCGCAGGTCGCGCGGGAAGAGGCGCTTTCCCGGGCGGATTCGGTCCAGGGCCGCCATGACCGAATTGCCAAGCCTGCTCCTGGAGATCGGAATGATTCCGACCGGCTTGCGTGTCATGACCGCGTCAGCGACCATCGCGACGCTGTCCGCAGTGACGTATATTTCATCCGCCGCATCGACCAGTGCGCCATAAGACGGAGGGCCTTCAATCGGCGCAAGGAGCGACGGCACCGGCGACTGTTCGAGAGCGCTCGCAACTGCTGACGCCAAACGGCCGGGAGTCCTCGGGCTGGCAACGGCGAGCACGGAACCGGCGTCCGACTCAGCCGAACGCAACACGCGTTGCGCCGCGTCGACGACGTTTCCTTCAGGCAAATCCCAATAAAGGGTCGGTCCGCCGATGAGGAGCAACCGTCGCGGCCGGGCATAGCCCGCGAGCAAGTCGCGATCGGCTTTGTCGACATCGCGCCCGCCGAGCGGGCTCAGCGCGAAGGGGATTCGCACCACGTTCGGTGCGTCGGCGATCGGATATTCGGGCGTCGGGACGACGAGGTCGAAATGCTCGGGCGAGATGCGCGGATAGCCGAGGTGAACCGCGCGCATCTTCCCGCCGGAGCGCTTCTGGAGCGCCCGGACGACAGGCACGCTGCGGTGGCCCGTCGAGATCGTAAGGTCGGGCGGCTGGCCTTCGAGCTGCGCCCGCGTGTCGGCTGCCACACTTTTCAGCGTCGCTCCTAGCAGCGCCGGCTGCAGCCGCCGCAGTTGATTGTATCGCAGCCACTTCTGTTCGAACGGGAGGCCGAGCGCCTCGGCGAGGGCAAGCACCTGGTTGTTGTCGCCGCGGTGCGGCCCGAGCAGCGCCCAGACGCGGATTGTCCTGCCCGTCTTGTCGTTCATCCCCACGGCCGCCATTAAGCGGCGAAGGCGGCAAAAACCAATGTGCGGAATAGCAGGATGGTACAGGCGCGGCGGTAAGCCGGTGCCCCATGACGCGCTGGTCGCCGCCTGCGACCGCCTGCGTCACCGCGGGCCCGACGATGCGGGTTACCTTACCGACGGCGACTTCGGCTTCGGCATGCGCCGGCTCAGCATCATCGACGTCCAAGGCGGGCACCAGCCGATCCTCAGCCCCGACGGGCGTCACGCGATCGTCTTCAACGGCGAAATCTACAATCATCCGGAGCTGAGGCGCGAGCTCGAAGGCGGCTACCGGTTCCAGACGGACCATAGCGATACCGAAACGATTCTCGCCGCCTGGCTGCGCTGGGGCGATGACGCCTGGACCCGGCTCGAAGGCATGTACGCGATCGCGATCTGGGACAAGCTCGAGAAGTCCCTCCTGCTCGCCCGCGACCCGATCGGAATCAAGCCATTGTTCGTGACCGAGCAGAAAGACGGCCTGGCCTTCGCGTCGGAGATCGAGGCGCTTCGGCCGCTCCCCGACCACCGCTTTGAGCTTGACCATGACGGCGTCGACGATTTCTTCTGCTTCGGCCACACGCTCCCGCCGCGCACAATTTTCATGCAGGTGCGGCCGCTCGAACCGGCGCACGTGCTTCGCATTGGGCCGAAAGGCGCGGCGCAGGTCCGGCGCTTCTGGGCCCCCCGAATCCAGGTCGCCACCGGTCTGTCAGAGGCGGAGTGGATCGAAGAAACCCGCTCCCGCGTGCTCACGAGCGTCGACCAGCACATGCTCTCCGACGTCCCGGTCGGCGCGTTCCTTTCGGGCGGCGTGGATTCCTCGGCTGTCGCCGCGGCGATGACGCGGAGTTCCTCGACGTCGTTCAAAGCCTTCACGGTCGGCTTCCCCGGCTCACCGCGCGACGAAACCGCGGCCGCCGCGCGCATCGCGAAGCACCTCGGCATCGAGCATGTCGTTCTCCCGATGCAACCGCAGACCGCGGCCGACGTGCTGCCGGCGGTCCAGGCCGCATTCGACGAGCCCAGCGCGGCCACCTCGGCGGTGCCGCTATGGTACCTGTCACGCACTGCCGCCGAGCATGTGAAGGTCGTGCTGTGCGGGGAGGGCGGCGACGAGGTCTTCCTAGGTTACAACCGCCAGCGCTGGGCGCAGCGGATGGCTCGCTGGAAGCCGTTGATCGAAGCCGTCGGGGCAGGGGCGCTGGCGGGCGCATTGCCGGAGCTGCCGTGGCGCCGGTGGAACTACGGCCGTCAGCTTGCGCGGCAGTTCGTCGAGGGTGCGCGTCTCGGAAATGGCTACGAGCGCTTCTTCGCGGCGGTCTCGATCACGACGCCCGCGGTTCGCAGGCGGATCTACAACAAGGATTTCTTCGCTTCGCACGAGGCCCGTGACAGCTTCGAGCAGCGCGCCCGCGACCATTTCCCGCCGGACGCGCGTTGCGGACTATCGGAGCTCGAGCAGTTCATGCTCGGCGACCTCACCGTCCACCTTCCGGCGTCGCTCTGCCAGCGCCTCGACCGCTCGAGCATGGCGCACTCGCTCGAAGCGCGTGTCCCGTTGCTTTCACACCGGCTGGTGGAATGGGCGCTGACCATGCCCTCCGACCTCAAGCTGCGCGGGCCCACCGGCAAATATGTGCTTCGCAAAGCAGTTGAGCCCTGGCTTCCCCAAGGCGCGCTGGACCAGCGCAAGATCGGCTTCCAGCTCCCCTTCGCAGACTGGTTCATGGGCGGCTTCAATGAGTTCGCGCGCGAAGCCTGGCGCTCGTCGGGCGCCGCAGACCTCGGCTTCCTCGACGCGGCGGGGGTTGAGCAATTGTTCGACGGGCATCGCAGTGGCGCCGCCGACCACGGCCGCATTCTTTATGCGATTGCGATGTTCAGCTGCTGGTGCGCCCAGCAAAAGGCGAGTTCGACACCGGCCAAACGGCGCAGGCGTACTGCGACCTCCTGATGCCGAAAGTGTCTGTCATTCTCCCCGTCCACAACCGTGCCGATGTTCTCCCGCGCGCAATCGAGAGCGTGCTTGCGCAGGAGTTCACCGACCACGAGCTGATCGTCGTCGACGACGGTTCGAGCGACGATAGCGCCAAGATCGCGCAGGGCCATAACGACCAGCGTATCCGGCTCATTCGTCTCGACCAAAACCGAGGCGGCAACGTTGCGCGCAACGAGGGCCTCCGCGCGGCGCAAGCTCCACTTATCGCCTTTCTCGACAGCGACGATCGTTATCTACCCGACAAGCTAGCGCGGGTCGCCGCGCACTTCGAGAAGCGTCCCGACCTCGACGTGCTCGTCGACAGCTTCATCAAGGTGCAGCCGCCCGGCTCACGAAAGGCCGAGGTGGTTCGTCGCAATCCGGTCATCAACGATCGCGAGTTGTTCCGCAGGGCGCTGTTCACGCGCCAGCTGTGGAAGGCCACGCCCGCAATCACCGTCCGGCGCGAAGCAGCGCTGAAGGCCCCGTTCGACGAGACCCTGCGCCGGCTGCAGGATTTCGACTTCCTGATCCGCCTGTCGGAGTTCGCGAATTGCGCTTCGACGGACGAGGTCCTGTGGGTCAAATATTGGGACGCTGGCGCGATATCGGCCCAGGACAATATGATCTCCGCCAATGTCGAGCTGGTGCGGCGGCACCCCGAATATCTCGGCACGCCCGCCTATCGACCGGGTATCGCTTACGCCCTTCGGCTGTCGGCCTGGCGCCGCCTCAAGAAAGGCGATTTTCCAGGAGTGGCGCGCGACGTCGCCAAGCTCGCGCACGCGTTTGGTGCTGGAGAGGCCGCTCGGCTGAGCTGGGAAGCTTTGCGCCCACGCCCCTCGCTAGGCATCTGAATAACCGAGCCGCGGATCGAGGTGCTCGCGCAAATAAGCGTCGATGCGCTCGGCAGCTTCGATGCCGAGCTCGCCGCGATAGCCGCCGCTCTTGCCGCTGCGCACCTTCCCGGACTTGGAGTCGCCCTTCCGCGCCTGTTGCAGCCGCGTTGACGTGAAATAGCCTTGGCGCTCGAGCTTCCTGAGGTTCGCGAGGCGGCCGAACTCCACGGCGTCGTCAATGTCCTTGCCGTCAGCCTTGACGCCGATCGCCCCGGCCAGGCGCTTCAGCGACTTTCGCGGATCGGCGAGAAAATCCTCGTAGCGGATGATCGTGACGCCGGGCAGCGCCGCGAATTGGTTGAGGAACGCCGTGATCGACGCAACCCCGCCTTCCTCCGCCCAGACGAAGGTCTCCAGCGGCTGGTCGGCGAGCCGCCGGCGCGACTTGTCGCGGCTGCGGTGCTTCAGATGGTGGTAGCGCGAGACCGCGATATCCGCCGGGTGCCTCGCCAGCAGCACGACCTTCTTGCCCGCGAACTGCGAGTGATCCACCCGGATTTGACGAGGCCGTCGCATCGCGTCACCGCCGTGAGCGAAGAGGACTCGGGGCGCCTCTGCCGGTGCATGCCTCAATGCCGGGAATTCGAGCAGCCCGCGCTCGTCGATCCCGAAGCGCCGCTGGTAGAGCTGGGCCAGCATTGCCCGCACGAACGTTCGCCCGGATTTCGGGAATGAGATGACGACCGCATCTGCTTCGCTCAGCCACGCCGCGTCGCGCAGATCGCGCTTCAGCCGAAGCGCGGTCGATCCGGGCACCAGCCGAAGCAACTGCGCCGCAGTGAGGCGAGCAAGATTTGTCAGGGAAGGCCGGCCACGCACTCGGCCCGATTAAGCGGAAAGAATGATCGACGCACTAGGACTCGAACCGCCGCTGACAACACCGTTGAAACTTTGGTCAGCTCCCGTCGGTATCGGTCGTGCCGCCGACGGCATCGCGTTCAGCGTAAAACCGTTGGACATAATTCCACGCTTCCTCAGCGTCCTCGACCCAGTGAATCAGATCAAGATCCTGGCGAGCAATGACTCCCTCCTCGGCAAGCCCTTCGAAATTGACCATCCGGCTCCAGAAGTCCCGGCCGAATAGCAGGATCGGCAGCGGCCGGACCTTTCCCGTCTGGATCAGCGTCAACAATTCGAACATTTCGTCGAACGTCCCGAACCCCCCAGGAAAGACCGCGACGGCCCTTGCGCGCAGCAGGAAATGCATCTTGCGCAGCGCGAAATAGTGAAACTGGAAGCTGAGCTCCGGCGTCAGAAAACGGTTCGGGAGCTGCTCGTGGGCAAGCACGATGTTGAGGCCGATCGTCTCCTTGCCCTCGTCGACCGCGCCGCGATTGGCCGCTTCCATGATCGACGGTCCGCCGCCGGAGCAAACCACGAAATGACGGTAGCCGCCGTCGTCGATCGGCGTCCGGCTCGCCAGCCGCGCCAACCGTCGCGCCACATCATAATAGGGCGCCTTGGCCTTCAGGCGCTCGGCAACCGCCCGCTGCGACTCGTTGGTCGCGGCGGCAACGAGCGCGTCGGCCATCTCCGGCGCCGGAATCCGAGCCGATCCGTAGAAAACGAAGGTCGAGGCTATCTTCGCTTCATCGAGCAATAGCTCAGGTTTCAACAGCTCCAGCTGAAACCGCACCGGCCTGAGATCCTCGCGCAGGAGGAACTCGTTATCCTGAAATGCCAGCCGATAGGCGGCGCTCTCGGTTTGTGGCGTCGAGGGGACGTCACGGGCGGCGTGGGCGTCGACCTCGGATGTCGGAAAAATTCGATCTGGGGGAACTGAATTGCTCATAGGCGACGGTTAGCAGCAATCTCTTGGAGGTTCCGTCGAACCGGTTCTCACAGTCAACGGGGACACACGTCTAGCTCATGCGGGGGCGCCGGGCGGCATTGCTGTCGCGCCCGGCGCCGAAGCGGCTTGGCTGAAGGTCAGAACTCGAAATTCAGCGTCCCGGTAACCGACCTTGGCGGGCCTACGAAGACGAACTGGCTCCTGAACGCGCTGTTGTTGATCGTTCCACTGAAGCCCGAAACGTAGAATTTGTTGAACAGGTTATGGACGTTCAGCTGGAAGAAGGTGTGCTTGTCGAGGCCCAGCATGGCGAGCGAGATGCGCGCATCCAGGTCGACGACCGTATAGGCCGGAGTCTTCGCGGGAAAGATCTGGGTATTGGGGACCGGAGGTTTGGCCGGCGCCGGGAATGAAAAGACTCCCGTATTCTGATCGTTGACGAAACGCGGACCTGTGCGCTTCGCCTGGACCCCGACCTCGAGCGGGCCGAAGTTACCCTGTACGCGCCCGCCAAACGTGTAGGTCGGCGAACCCGACTCCTGCTTGCCGGCGGTCTGGAAGATGATCGGCTGCCCAACCGCGGTGCAAACCGTCAAGCCGCCTGCCGGGTTGCCGAACTTCACGTCGTTGCTGCTGCACGTGCCGCCAACCACGTTGTCCAGGATCTTCGAATGCAGCCACGAGCCGAAAGCATATAGCGTCAGGTGACGTTCGGGCGCGTACGCGACGCTTCCGTCGAGACCATATTTGTTGACGTCTCCGAGGTTGGTGAAGACGCTGATGAACTGACCCGGGTTCTGCGGGTCGGCAATGAGCGAACTCTCGATCCGGTTGTGGAATGCCGTGTACCAGCCTGAAAGTTGCGCCTTGATCTTGCGCGTATTGTAGCGGATGCCGCCCTCGAAATTCTTGCTCAGCTCCGGGTTCGGCGATGCCCCCGGATCACTCACCGGGAATGCGAAACCGTCATACAGCGCATCCGTACTCGGGACCTGCAGACCTTCCGAGAAATTGGCGAACAATTGGGTTGCCGGCGTCAGGCGATACGTCAAGCCAGCGCTCGGCAAGATCCTGTTGTATTTCTTGTCACGTGACTGCGGCGGCTGAAACGGCCCCGCGGCATCCTTGGCATGCGCGGCCAGGAAAGCAGCCTGGGAGGCGGGGTCGTTGAAGCAATCGACAAATCCGCTGCCGGTCGACTCCGCGACGCAGAAATTATTCAGGTCGCGCGAGAAGAAAGGCACGCGCGCGCCGAGATCGACGACGAGCCGCTGGTGGAAGAACTCCCCGCGATACTCGCCCGAGACCTGGTTGAGGATCGAATAAGACAGGCGGTTGCGCTTCTCGATCGGATTGCCCGATGCGTCGCGAAGAGCCCCGCTGTGGGCCGGAAAGAAGCTGAGCGGCCGTCCGTCGGGGCCAACGAGTCCTACCTCGCCCGTCTGCCGCAGTCGGGCATGATCGAGCGTATAGTTCAGTCGGAACTGCTGCGTGGCGCTCATCCGGTAGATGAGGTTCGCGATGATTCCGTAGCGGCGGGTGACCGTGTTCGACGGCGCATCGACCGTCACCGTGTCGAGCTTGTCGCCGTCGCCGTTCAAATCGACGCCGCCGAAAAACGGCTTGCCGCCGATGAAGCCGAAAATAGGGGTCTTCCCGAGGAGGAAATTGCCCTCGGTCGCGATGACCGCGCTGCCGCCGTTCGCTTCGGTGTGCTCGTAATTGGGCTCGAGCGTCAGGATCAGGCCCGGCGCCAGCGTCAGTCGAGAATTCAGGTGCAAGCGGAAGATGGTGGCGGGATTGAATCCGTAACCGAAATATCCCGCCGACGCGAGACCGCACTTGGGATCGGCCGTGTCCTTCTTGCCCGGTGTAGGCACCGTCGTTTTGCAAGGAGGCGGCTTGAGCGACGTGTGCGTCGACGATGTCGGGAAAGTGGCGAGCGTGACGTCGTTGAATCTCCGTCCGCGGTTTTTCACGTAGAAGGCATTGATCGACACGAAATCGTCGCCGGCCAGCGGTTGGTAGACCTTGCCGTTGAACTGGCTCTTGTTGATCCTCGAGCTCGAATCGAAAGGATTGTAATCTTTCTGGTTGCTCGCCGCGATGAACGCGCGCGTACCCCACGGCGTCATCGCACCCGTGTCGAACACGCCGAACAGGCGCCGGAAGCCGAACGAGCCCAGCGAACCCTGGATTCGCGCATGCATGTCCTGCATCGGATCGCGCAGGACGTAGTTGACTGTACCGCCTGTCGCGGACGCGGTCGGGCTGTCGAGATCGGTCGAGCCGACGCTTACGTTCACCTCGCTGATCAGCTCCGGATCGAGCTGCTCTTGCGAGAAAAGCGCGTAGTTGCCCGAGTCGTTCATCGGCACGCCGTCGAACGTCTGCGAGATTCTGCTCGAGTCGAAGCCGTGGATCGTGAGCGTGCCGCCCGCGTCCCCGTACGGGCCGTTGCTCTGGAAGCTTACACCCGGGAGGTAGTTGATGATGTCGTCGATCGACTGACCCGGCTGCTGGCGGCTGATGAATTCCTGCGTGAGAACGTTGCGCGCCTTCGTCGTGTCGGTGACCTTGACGCCGCCGACGTCCTGCGCACGGTTGCCTGTGACGACAATCGTGTCGTTCTCAAAGGTCTTGGTGCCGGTCGATTGGGCAAGAACGGCCGACGGCAGCATGGCCGTCGTGCAAAACAGCACGAATTTTTTCACGGAAAACTCTCCCCCCGGAAACTCACGCAAAGTGGTGAACCGCCAACGCGGCTAACCCCCGTTTATGATAGAGTCGGGAGAACGGAAGGGCCTAAGCGCTGTTTCTGGAAAGCGTTGCACTTATGCCACTATCGGATGTCGGACGGCCGACTGTCGAGGCGCCTCCCGAGCGCAACGAAGACATAGACCAGCGGCGGCACCAGCACAGCCGAGAGCGTCACCTTCGCCAGCATCTGCCCGAGCAGCAGCTCGCCGATGGGGAAGACCGAATAGAACGCGATGGTGATGAAAATCAGCGTGTCCACGATTTGGCTGAGCACGCTCGCGACAGCGGCGCGCAGCCACAAAAGATGTGCGCCCTCGCGTCCTTTCAGGCGGCTGAAGATCGTTACGTTCAGGAAAGTCGAAGCGCCGTAGGCGAGGATTCCGCCAATCCAGATTCGCGGCGTCCCGCCCATGACTGTGTTGAACGCGCCGAGCCGCGCCGGATCCATCTGCGGGGATGGCGGAAGCCTGAGCACGACCAGGCTCAGCGCCAGGGAGACCAGCAGCGGGACGAAGCCGATCAGTACCAGCCGATTCGCGACGGACCGGCCGTGAAGCTCGGCAACCGAGCTCGAGGTGACTACCAGAAGCAAGAAGGCGAAGATGCCCGCCTCGACCGCGAGCGGGCCCAATGCCACCTGCTTGTTGCCGAGTACGCCGGCGATGCACACCATCCCGCCATAGAAGATCGACAGGGCAAATAGGGACAAGGGGATAAGGCGCGGCTGGTCGATGGCTTGGTCGCTCATGGCGCGCCGATGCGTAACGGCTTTGAGCTATTGCGCAACCGCCGTTGACCGCGGCTTGCGCGCGCGGCTAGCGACGCCCCGTGCCGTCCTCCTCCCTCGACATCCTGGCGATCGGCGATGCGATTGTGGACGTCATTGCGACGACGGACGACGCCTTCATTGAGCAGCGCGGGCTGCCGAGGGGCGGCATGCAGCTGCTGACAGCCGAAGAGGCGGACGATCTCTATGCCGCAATGGGTCCCGCACGCGAAATCAGCGGCGGCTCGGCGGCAAACAGTATGGCCGGCGCTGCGGCGTTAGGCCTCCGCGTCGGCTTTGTCGGGCAAATCGCCGACGACCAGCTCGGGGCGATTTTTACGCACGACATGCGATCGCTTGGAGTCGCGTTTGAGACGCCGCCGCTGAAGCCCCCGCCGCCTACCGGCCGATGCCTGATCCTGGTCAGTCCGGACGCCCAGCGGACGATGAACACCTGTCCCGGAGCAAGCCACGAGCTCAGTCCGGCGTCGCTCGACCCCGAACTTATCCGGGCCGCGAGCGTGACCTTCCTCGAAGGCTATCTGTGGGGACCGAAGAAACCGCGGGAGACCATGCTCGAGGCGGCGCGCATCGCTCGCGCGGCCGGCCGCACCGTCGCATTCACCTTGTCCGAGAGCCTGTGCCTCGGCGATCGGCGCAAAGGCGTTCTCGGGATGATCCAGTCGAATGTCGTGGACATCCTCTTCGGCAACGAGGAGGAGGTGCGGCACCTCACGGGCTGCGGTCCGCTCGCCGACTGCGTGGAGTTCCTGTCAGGAAACGTTGGCACTTTGGTGATAACCCGAGGCGCGCAAGGGGCAATTGCGGCGGAGGGGGATCACCGGGTCGAAACGCCCGCGGCCCACGTCGAGCACGTAGTTGACACGACCGGGGCAGGCGACCTGTTCGCCGCCGGCTTTCTCGCCGCTTTGTGCAGGGGACGCGCGCTCAAGGCCTGTCTTGAGACGGGCTCTCTTGCTGCCGCGGAGGTGATTTCGCACTTCGGGGCGCGACCTGAGGCCAACCTGAAGGAGCTCGTGGGTCTGTGAATCATGTGCAGCGTGTCGCAGTCTATTGTGGCTCCGCGGCGGGCTGCCGGCCCTGCTTTGCGGATGCCGCCCGTGAAACGGCCGATGCCATGGTCGGTCACGGAGTTGACTTGGTCTACGGCGGGGGGCGCCTCGGCCTCATGGGCGTCATTGCAGACGCTGTGCTTGACTCGGGGGGCCGGGTCTATGGCGTCATTCCGAGCGCGCTCGTCGATCTCGAGGTCGCGCACCCCGGGCTGACCGAGCTTCACCGCGTCGAAACCATGCACGAGCGAAAAGCGAAGATGACGGAGCTCGCCGACGCCTTCCTCGCGCTTCCGGGCGGGGTCGGGACGCTCGACGAGTTGTTCGAAGCGTGGAGCTGGAACGCGCTCGGCTACCACAAGAAGCCGTTCTGTCTGCTCAATGTCGACGGCTTCTGGGACGGCATGGTCAACTTCATTGATCACGCCACGGAGAGCGGGTTCCTTTCCGGCCGGCGTCGCAGGCAGTTGCTCGTCGCGGCGACTCCCGACGAAGCGCTGGAATTGCTGGACGAAGCCGCCGCAGCCGCTACGCAGGGGATGGTCTGGTAAGAAGTTGGCTGCGCCTCGGGGGAGGGGCTCTTCATGAATTCAAAGCTGCTCGGCGTCGCCGGGATTGTCGTGATCTTAGGCATAGCCTTTCTCCTGTCGACGAGGCGCCGCGCGATCCGGATTCGCGTCGTCGGCGCCGCGTTCGCGCTCCAGGCGGCGATTGCCTTGTTCGTGTTCAAGACGGCGGTCGGCGTGGCGACGATCAAGGACATGTCATTCGCTGTCGCCAACCTGCTCGGCTACGCCAACCAGGGGACCGAGTTCCTGTTCGGTCCGGCCGACAAGAACCCGCTGGCCAATACCTTCGCGATCGCCGCCCTGCCGGTGATCATCTTCTTCGCCAGCCTCGTCGCGATTCTCTATTATCTCGGCATCATGCAGCGGGTCGTGCGCTGGGTCGGGGGCGCGATCGGCTGGGTCACCGGAATCAGCAGGGTCGAATCGCTTTCCGCGGCGGCGAACATTTTCGTCGGCCAGTCCGAATCGCCGTTGGTCGTGCGCCCGTATCTCGCAGCGCTCCCGCCCTCGCGGCTGTTCACGGTGATGTGCGTCGGCATGGCGGGCGTCGCCGGCACGATCCTTGCGGCTTATGCGAGCCTGCTCGGCGCCCAATACCTTCCATATCTTCTCGCCGCCGCGTTCATGTCCGCACCGGGCGGCATCCTGATGGCCAAGATGATCATGCCCGACGATCCGACCGACACGGACGCCGCCGAAGACGCCAAGGTCGACGTCGCCGAGACGTTCGAGGAAGGCGAGAAGCCGGCGAACATCATCATGGCCGCCGCACAGGGTGCTCAGACCGGCGTCAAGCTGGCGGTCGCGGTCGGCGCGATGGTCCTTGCGTTCGTCGCGCTCGTGGCACTGGCGAACGGACTGTTCGCAGGATTTGGCAATGCGGTTGGAGTCCCCGGCCTCAGCTTCCAGCGCATCATCGGCTATTGCTTCGCGCCGGTCATGTTCCTGATCGGCATTCCGTGGCGAGAGGCGATCACGGCTGGCGGCCTGTTCGGGACCAAGCTCGTGCTCAACGAGTTCGTCGCCTTTATCGATCTCGGGCAGATGAACGCCGCGACTCTCAGCGACCACAGCCGCGCGATCGTCATTTTTGCCCTATGCGGCTTCTCCAACTTCAGCTCGATCGCAATCCAGATGGCGGTGACCGGCGGCCTCGCGCCCAACCAGCGCCCGGTCATCGCGCGCCTCGGCATTCGCGCCCTTTTGGCCGGCAGTCTCGCGAACTTGATGAGCGCCGCACTGGCCTCGCTGATGCTGCCCTGATTATATTCGTCTGCTAGGATCAGGACATGGCCACGACCACCGCCGACAAGATTGCGTCAGTTTCGCTCAAGGATGCTGACCGCGACCCCGAGGGCTTTGCCCACAAGCTCGGGCGGAGCTTCGAGGAATATGGCTTCGCCATCGTCGCCGACCACGGGATCCGCGAAGCGCTGATCGACCGCGCCGAGGAGAAGGCGAAGGCGTTCTTCGCCTTGCCCGAGGAGGTGAAGCGCAAGTACGTCATACCAGGGGGCGGCGGCGCGCGCGGCTACACGCCTTTCGGAATCGAGACCGCCAAGGGCGCCACGGCCCACGATCTCAAGGAATTCTGGCACGTCGGCCGCGACCTCCCGCAGGGACATGCGTTCCGCGACCACATGCCGGACAACCTTTGGCCATCAGAGGTGCCGAGCTTCAAAGACACTTTCCAGGAGCTGTTCGCAACCTTCGATCGGACCGGCGTCAGGATTCTCAACGCAGTCGCGCGGTACCTCCACATCGACGAGAACTATTTCGAAGATGCGGTGCGCGACGGTAATTCGGTGCTTCGCGCGTTGCACTATCCGCCGCAGAAGGAGCCCACCGGCGAGCATATCCGCGCCGGCGCACATGAGGACATCAACGCGATCACGCTCCTGCTCGGCGCCGAGGAAGCCGGCCTCGAACTGCTGACCCGCGACGGGCGCTGGATTCCCGTGTCGCCCAGCCCAGGCGAGCTCGTCATCAACATCGGCGACATGTTGCAGCGGCTCACGAACGGTGTGCTCCGCTCGACATCGCACCGAGTGGTCAATCCGACACCCGATCGCGCCAGCCACGCGCGCTACTCGATGCCGTTTTTTCTGCACTTTCGGTCCGACTTCCTGATTGAAGCGCTGCCGGAGGCGGTGCCCGCTGGTGAGCAGCCGAGATGGCCGCCGATCACCGCTAACGATTACCTCCAGGAACGCCTGCGCGAGATCAAGCTGGTCTAATCGCAAGGCCGATCATGGAAGAAGGCCCAGGTTCGCCGGGCCGAACCCATTCGGGATCAGCTCGCCGATCCTGTGACGGTCGACCGCGCAGCCGTCGCCGCTGCCGCACAGAATCTCGATATCCCGGCCGCTGAGCTGCGCCGCTTCGAGGATGGCTTGCCGGCAGCCGCCGCAGGGTGTGCACACGGTCGCGTCGGTTCCCCCGACGACGGCGATGCGGCCGACCTTGTCGAGGCCGAACTTGCGCTGCGCGGCGGCGAGGGCGCTTTGCTCGGCGCAGAAGCCAAGCCGGTAGCAGGCGTTCTCGACGTTCGCCCCGCTGACTACCTCCCCGTCGACCGACTCAATGGCGCAGCCCACCTTGAATTTCGAATAGGGAGCATAGGCCGCAGCCGCGGCTTCGCGGGCGAGCGCTAGCAATTGTTCATCCGTCATGGCCTTTCTCTAGACGGTGGGACAGGGCATGCGCCAGTCGTGACCCAATCAGGAAGGGCCGAGTCGATGCGCAGAAAAATCATTGCCGCCCTCGCATTAGCCGCTGCTTGCGTGCCGGCTCCCGCGCTCGCGTGGGGAAAGACCGGGCACCGGGTCGTCGCGGCGATCGCGGACACTGAGCTGAGCGGTCTTGCGCGTGCTCAGATCGAGCAGATCCTCGGTCCCGGGCAGAGCCTCGCGGACGTCGCGAACTGGCCCGACGAGATGCGGTCTGCCCCCGGAGTCTTCTGGCAGAAAACGGCGACGCCGTGGCATTATGTGACTCTCAACGGGATCATCTACGACCATGCGCCGCCGGAAGGCGATGCGCTCGAGGCGCTCGGACGCTTCAGCAAGACTCTCCACGACCCGAACGCCAGCCTCGCCGACAAGCAGCTCGCTTTGCGGTTCATCGTTCACCTGGTCGGCGACCTTCATCAGCCCCTCCACGTCGGCAAATGCTGCGACCGCGGCGCGAACGACGTGAAAGTCACCTGGTTCGGCAAGCCGACCAACCTCCACGCGGTGTGGGACTCGCAGCTCGTCGATGACGAGCAGCTGTCCTTCTCCGAGCTTGCCGACAAGCTCGAGCGGCACATGAGCAACGAAAACAAGATCCGCTGGTGGGACATCAATCCGCGCGACTGGATCAGCGAAAGCGCCGAGATCCGCGACACCCTGTACCCGACGGCGGCCGACAAGCCGAAGGACGTGCGCCGGGGAAAGATGAAGAAGGGCGAGGCGCCGCTTCCCGATCTTTCGTACGGCTATGTGTACAAGTTTACGCCCGTCATGGAGCGGCGCTTGAGCCAGGCGGGCGTGCGGCTAGCAGCTTACCTCAACGCGATCTTCGCCGAGCCGCAGCCCCTGACGAAGCCGCACGCGGAAATCGCCCACTGATGCTCGGTAAACGGTCACTGCTGGTCGGCAGCATCTGCCTTTCGGCCTGCACCCCCACGCCCAGGGCGGTTGGCCCGATCCCGCCGGTTGAAGTGCAGATCCTGGCAATCAACGATTTCCACGGCAATCTCGAAACACCTCCCGATCCGGTGAAGGTCGGCCGGCCGGACGGCAGCGCGATGACCGCTCGCCTAGGGGGCGCAGCGCAGCTCGCCTCCGCTCTCGCCAAGGCCCGCGAGGGCCACGCTTATACGATCACCGTCGCCGCCGGTGACCTGATCGGCGCGTCGCCGCTGACCTCGGCCTATTTCCTCGACGAACCGACCATCGACGCAATGAATTTGCTCGGATTGAGTGTCGCGTCGGTTGGCAATCATGAATTCGACAAGGGCTCGGCCGAGCTGCTTCGCATGCAGTCGGGCGGTTGCGGCAAGAACACGACGCGCGTGCCCTGCCGGCTGGAGCCCTTCGCCGGAGCACGCTTCCAATATCTCGCCGCGAACGTCCTCAGAGCAGACGGGAGCACGCTGTTGCCGGCAACCGCAATCCGGCAGATCGGCCCGATCCACATTGGCTTCATCGGCGAGACGCTCCGGGACACTGCAATCGTCGTCACTCCCGCGGGCGTCGCCGGGCTGCACTTCGCTGACGAAGCAGCGACTGCCAACGCGTTGGTGCCGAAGCTCAAGGCCGAAGGTGCCGACGCCATCGTTCTGTTGCTCCATCAGGGCGGCAGGCTGCCCGAAACCTACGTCGAGGAAGGCTGCAGCGGCCTCTCGGGTGACATCCTGCCTATTCTCGACAAACTCGATCCGGCGATCACGATGGTGATCTCGGGCCACACGCACGAAGCGTACGCCTGCGAGCTTCAGAGGGGCGGTGCGGCGCGGTGGCTGACCAGTGCCGGCAAGTATGGCTACCTTTACACCGACCTGCGGCTCGAGTTCGATCCCACAACCCACAAGCAGACCGCTGAGCGGGCGGTGAACGTTCCAGTGACGGGCGAGTTGGGTGCGGACGCCAACGTCGCTGCTCTCGTCCACCGGTACGCCGATGCTGTGCAGCCTGCCGCCGAGCGGATTGTCGGACGGCTCGCGGGCGTTGCGGCAAAAGGGCCGGGCGACCAGGAATCGCCAGTCGCGGACCTCATCGCCGACGCGCAGCTCGCGGCCACGCGGCCGCAGAACCGGGGCGGTGCCGAGCTGGCGTTCATCAACACCGGCGGCGCGCGGACCGCGCTCGAGCCGGCTGCGGATGGCAGCGTGACTTATGAGCGCATTTTCGCACTGGAGCCGTTCGGGAACGACCTCGTCGTGAAGACGCTGACGGGGACGCAGCTCAAGGCACTGCTCGAGCAGCAGTTCAAGCTGGTGAATGGCGTCGCGAAGCTCAACGATTCGATTCTTGTCCCGTCGGCCAATTTCCACTTCGATTATGATTTGAAGCGTCCGATGGGGGAGCACATCGTGGCGATGACAGTGGATGGAAAGCCGGTTCAGCCCGCGGGGCGCTTCCGGGTTACCGTCAACAGTTTCCTGTCGAGCGGCGGGGACGGTTATTCGGTGCTGACCGAAGGCACGGATCCATTCGACGCCGGAATCGACCTCGACGCGCTGGAGGCCTGGCTCGGCACGAACCCGGCCGTGCCGGCGGTCGGGCGGATCACCGACTCGACGCCGCGCTAGCGGAGCGGCGGCTCGTCGAAGCTCCTGAGCTTCCGCGAGTGGAGGGCATCTCCTTCCTGCTTCAACAGGCCGAGCGCCTCGATGCCGATACGCAGATGCTGGCTGATGGCGCGCTCGTAGAAGGCATTCGCCTGCCCCGGCAACTTCAGCTCGCCGTGCAGCGGCTTGTCCGATACGCATAGCAAGGTGCCGTAGGGAACGCGGAACCGGTAGCCCTGGGCTGCGACCGTGGCCGATTCCATGTCGATCGCAACCGCACGGCTTTGATTGAATCGCACGCCCGATGCGGCAAAGCGCAACTCCCAATTTCGGTCATCGGTGGTCACGACTGTGCCGGTGCGAAGCCTTCGCTTGAGGCTGTCCTCATCCTCGCCGGTGACCGTGATCGCAGCATCGAAGAGCGCCTGCTGGACTTCCGCAATTGCAGGCAGCGGGATTTCCGGCGGAAGCACGTCGTCAAGCACATGGTCGTCGCGAAGATAGGCATGGGCGAGCACATAATCGCCAATCGACTGGCTTGGGCGCAGGCCGCCGCAATGGCCGATCATCAACCACACATGCGGGCGCAGGACGGCCACGTGATCGCAAACCGTCTTCGCATTGGACGGGCCGACGCCGATGTTGACCAGCGAAATGCCGGTTCGTCCCTCGGCCATCAAATGATAGGCCGGCATCTGGTGGCGGCGCCATTGGCCGGCCGCGATCTGCGCCTCCGCGCCGTTCAACTCGCCACGTTCGTAGAGCCCACCCGGAACTGACAGCGCGGTGAAGCGGGAGTCCTGCTGCCGAAGCAAGTCGGCTGCGACGGCGACGAACTCGTCGACATAGCGTACGTAGTTCGTGAACAAGACGAAGTTCTGGAAATGCTCGGGCGCGGTACCGGTGTAATGCTGCAGGCGTGCGAGGCTGAAATCTGTCCGCGGACCATCAAACAGCGCAAGCGGGCGCGTCTCGC
>Ga0207660_10000011_pt1 | contig 89179 bp, 73 predicted proteins | sample KBSC73BmetaG_FD_184335 | JGI IMG/M metagenome (GOLD analysis project Ga0207660, IMG submission 184335) | Corn rhizosphere microbial communities from Kellogg Biological Station, Michigan, USA - KBS C7-3B metaG (SPAdes) (version 2) | ecosystem: Host-associated > Plants > Roots > Rhizosphere ... | reverse complement strand
ACTATCGGCCGGACAGCGCCAGGGACCGCGACGCCGCCGAGCTCGCGGTGAAGAGCTACAAGGCGAGCGCAATCGCCGTGGAGGCGGACGTGTCGAAGCGCGATCAGGTCGAAGCGATGATTGCGCGCGTGGTGAAGGAGCTCGGGCGGATCGACATCTGCATCAACAACGCCGGTATCGAGATCAAGCACGACTTTCTCGAGACGACCGATGCCGAGTGGAATCGCGTGCTCGGCGTGAACCTGTACGGGTCGTTCGTCGTGAGCCAGGCGGCGGCCCGCGAGATGGTGAAGCAGGGCGACGGCGGCCGGCTCATCTACATCTCGTCGGTCCACGAGGACATTCCGTTCCCCGGGTTCACGTCATACTGCGCGAGCAAGGGCGCGATTCGCATGATGATGCGGAACGTGGCCATGGAGCTGGCGACGCATCGAATCACCGTGAACAACATCGCGCCGGGGGCGATCGCCACGCCGATCAACAAGTCCGTGCTCGAGAATCCGACGGCGTTCCGGAATGCGGTGAGCGAGATCCCACTCGGCCGCTTCGGCACGCCGGACGACGTCGCGTCGGTCGCCGTGTTCCTCGCCAGCGACGACGCGGCATACGTCACCGCGAGCACGTACTACGTCGACGGTGGCATGACGCAGCAAGTGACGCTGTATTGACCGGCCGACGCGAGCCGCGGATGCCGACCGTCGACGCGTCGTCCGCCGAGCAGGGGCGCCTCGATGCCGCGCGAGCCGGCGACGAGGCATGGCGCCTGTGGGGCTCCTACCTCGCGCAGCGCGCATGGGGCACGGTGCGCGAGGATTACAGCGCCGATGGGGATGCGTGGTCCTACTTTCCCCACGACCAGTCCCGCAGTCGCGCGTACCGCTGGAACGAGGACGGGCTGCTCGGCATCTGCGACGACGGCCAGCGACTCTGCTTCGCGCTCGCGCTCTGGAACGGCCGCGATCCGTTCCTCAAAGAGCGTGCATTCGGCGTGAATGGGCACGAGGGCAACCACGGCGAGGACGCCAAGGACTACTGGTTCTTTCTCGACAACGTGCCGTCGCACGCCTACATGAAGGCGCTGTACAAGTATCCTCAATGCGAGTTTCCGTACCAGTGGCTCGTCGAGGAGAACCGCCGGCGAGGCAAGGCCGACCCCGAGTTCGAGCTGCTCGATACCGGCGCCTTCGCCGACGACCGCTACTTCGACGTCACTGTCGAGTACGCGAAGGAGTCACCCACCGACCTGTTGATCCGGCTGACGATCGCCAATCGCGCCGTGGAAGACGCCACGATCGACGTGCTGCCGACGCTGTGGTTTCGCAACACGTGGAGCTGGGGCGCGAATGCGTATCGCCCGTCGCTCTCGGCCGCGGCATCCGACGGGCAAACGGCGCAGGTGCTCGCCGAGCACGAGACGCTCGGACGGTATCACCTCACGTGCGAGGGCGAACCGGAGCTGCTGTTCACCGAGAACGAGACGAACGTCGAGCGGCTGTTCGGCTCCAATAACGCGAGCCGGTGGGTGAAGGATGCATTTCACGACTACGTCGTAAACGGCCGCTCGGAGGCGGTGAACCCCGCGCGCGAAGGTACCAAGGTCGCCGCACGCTATCGGTTGACGATCGCGGGCCAGAGCGAGCGCGTGATTCGTCTCCGTCTGTCGACGCACGTGCGTGGCCGCGCTGCGTTCGGCGGCGCGTTCGATGCCTCGCTTGCCGAGCGGGTTCGCGAGGCGGACGAGTTCTATCGACCGCTGGCGGACAGCGACGCGTCTGACGACGAGCGCCGCGTGCAGCGCCAGGCATTCGCCGGGCTGCTGTGGAGCAAGCAGTTCTATCACTACGACGTGCGGCGCTGGCTGCTCGGTGATCCGGGGCAGCCCACGCCGCCCGCGTCGCGATGGGCGGGACGCAATCACGCGTGGCAGCACCTCAACAACCACGACGTGATCTCGATGCCGGATACGTGGGAATATCCGTGGTACGCCGCCTGGGATCTCGCGTTTCATACCATTCCGCTCGCGCTGATCGATTCCGATTTCGCCAAGCGCCAGCTCGTGCTCCTGCTGCGCGAATGGTACATGCACCCGAACGGGCAGTTGCCGGCGTACGAGTGGGCATTCAGCGACGTGAACCCCCCGGTGCACGCGTGGGCGGCGTTGCGCGTGTACCAGATCGAGCGGCGCATCACCGGGCGCGGCGACGATGCGTTCCTCGAGCGCGTGTTTCACAAGTTGCTCATCAACTTCACGTGGTGGGTGAACCGCAAGGACGCGGCGGGCCGCAATGTGTTCCAGGGCGGCTTTCTCGGGCTGGACAACATCGGCGTGTTCAATCGCAGCGAGCCGCTGCCCAACGGGGCCTGGCTGGACCAGAGCGACGGCACGAGCTGGATGGCGATGTTCTGTCTGAACATGCTGGCAATCGCCCTCGAGCTGGCGCGAAACGATCGCGTGTACGAGGACGTCGCGACCAAGTTCCTCGAGCATTTCTTTCACATCGCGCACGCGATCAACGACCGGCCGTCGGCCGTCGGCGACGACAGCGAAGATCTGTGGGACAACGAGGACGCGTTCTACTACGACGCGCTGTGCTCGTCGAACGGATCGAGCAGCTACATCCGCGTGCGGTCGATGGTCGGCCTGATCCCGCTGCTGGCCGTCGCGACGATCGACCAGGATCTGCTCGCAGCCCTCCCGGATTTCCGTGGCCGGCTCGAGTGGTTCCTGCGGAATCGCGCCGACCTGGTGGGCGATGCGGCGTCGGTGACGACGACCGGCGAGCTGGATCGCCGCTTGTTCGCGGTGGTGAGCGCGCCGCGCCTGAAGGCGATCCTGTCGCGCATGCTCGACGAGCGCGAATTCCTGTCGCCGCACGGATTGCGCTCGGTGTCGCGCTGGCACGCCGAGCATCCGTTCGTGCTCACGGTGAACGGACGGCGGGTCGGCGAGGTGGACTACGAGCCGGCGGAGTCGCGCAGCGGGTTGTTCGGCGGCAACTCGAATTGGCGTGGGCCGGTGTGGTTCCCGCTCAACTATCTGATCATCGAAGCGCTGCAGAAGTTCGACTGGTATTACGGATCGACGTTCACCGTGGAGTATCCGACGGGCTCGGGGCGCATGCTCACGCTCTGGGACGTGTCGGTCGAGCTATCGCGGCGGCTGATCGGCATCTTCGTGCGGCACGATGGCCGGCGGCCGGTGTTCGGCGGCACCGAGCGCTTTCAACGGGATCCGTACTGGCGTGATCTCATTCCGTTTCACGAGTATTTTCACGGCGACAACGGCGCGGGGCTGGGCGCGTCGCACCAGACGGGGTGGACGGCGCTCGTGGCGAAGCTGATCCAGCAGAGCGGGGTGCCATCGGTGCGGTGATGGTACTTGGTCCATGGTCCATCGGCGTTTATTGGAGAATGCACATGGCTGATCTTCGGAAAGTCAGCGGAATGGCGTTCGCAGCGGTGATGCTGACACTTACGCCACTGACGTGGCCTGTCGCTGCTGCGCAGTGTCCGTCACCGGCCGCGCTCGGCGCGCGCCGAATTCCGGCGTTCTTCGATCAGGGCCGGGTGCTCGCTGCGCCGGTCACGGCGAACGGCGATACGTTGTTCTTCATTCTCGACTCCGGCGGTGGCTTCAACGCGATCAACGCTGCAGTGCTGTCGCGCTTCGGGCTGACGCCAACGATTCGAGGCTCCGGCAGCGACACCATGAGCGTGGTTCCATTCCCGTCGTCGATCGACTCGATGCAGCTGCCGCGGCCCAGAGCCGGGTTTCCCGGGCCGGGTTATCTCGCCGCCTCGACCTTGTTCGATCAGCTTGCGCGGATGTACCCGGTGAAGGTCACGGGTTTTCTCGGCGGCGGCTGGTGGGCGGATCGCGTCTGGCGCATCGATTACCCGGCTCGGATGCTGTGGCTCTTTCCGCGCTCGGTCCTTCCGACGAACACTTCGACACTCGGGCCGCACGAGGTGCGCGTGACGTTTCGGAGCGTCGACGGCCGGCGCCCGACGAACTTTGCCAGGCTCCGCGCCGAAGTGGACGGCGACTCGCTCGATCTGCTGTTCGACACGGGCGCGACGACACAGCTCACCGACAGCGCCATGGCGATCGTGCACGATGGGCGGCCGGCGGGACGTGGCGGCAGCTTCATCTCATCCGAGATCTTTGATCGCTGGCACACGCGGCATCCGGACTGGCGCGTGATCCCGCGCGGCGAGGTCGGCACCCACGCCCCCATGATCGAGGTCCCCTCGATGCAGCTCGGCGGCTACACGCTCGGACCGGTCTGGTGGGAGGAGCGGGGAAGCACCGGCTTCCACAAGCTCATGGACGGTCTCATGGACCAGCCGATCCAGGGTTCGCTGGGCGGCGCGGCGTTCAGACATCTCGCGGTGACGATCGATTACGTGGCCGGCGTCGCCTGCTTCGATGCGCCCGTGCAGTAGGAGCGGTCGCGGCACCGGGGGCGGCGAGCCGGATATCTTTCGTTCATCCCGACCTTGCCAGGTACCCGAGCCCGTGACGCATCCCCACTCCTCGAGCGACGCACCCAACACGGCGCCGCACCGCGACTTCATTCGCGAGATGGTCGCCGACGACGTCGCGACCAATCGCTTTGGCCGCCAGATCGCGACGCGCTTTCCGCCCGAGCCGAACGGATTCCCGCACATCGGACACGTCAAGGCGATCTGCCTGAACTTCGGCATTCGCGACGAGTTCGGCGGCCGCTGCAACCTGCGGTTCGACGATACGAACCCCGCGGGCGAAGACGTGAAGTATGTCGAGGCGTTCAAGAACGACATCCGCTGGCTCGGATTCGAGTGGGATGAGGAGCTGTACGCGAGCGACTACTTCGAGCGGCTCTACGAGTTCGGCGAGCTGCTCGTGCGGAAGGGCAGCGCGTACGTCGACTCGCAGACGGACGAGGAGATTCGCGCGACGCGCGGCACGGTGACGACGCCCGGCACGAACAGCCGGTACCGCGACCGCTCGATCGAGGAGAATCTCGATCTGCTGCGGCGTATGAAAGCCGGCGAATTCGCCGACGGCACCCACGTGCTGCGCGGCAAGATCGACATGGCGCATCCGAACATGCTGATGCGCGATCCGATCCTGCTGCGCATCCGGCACACGCCGCACTACCGCCAGGGCGACTCGTGGTGCCTGTACCCGCTGTACGACTTCGCGCATCCGCTGTCGGACGCGATCGAGGGCATCACGCACTCGCTCTGCTCGCTCGAGTTCAAGGACAACAACGACATCTATCGCTGGCTCGTTCACGAGTGCGGCTTCGAGCGGCCACCGGAGCAGACCGAGTTCTCGCGGCTCGCACTCGAGTACACCGTGATGAGCAAACGCAAATTGCTCCGCCTGGTGAAGGACGGCATCGTGAGCGGGTGGGACGATCCGCGCATGCCGACGATCTCCGGGCTGCGACGCCGCGGCGTGACGCCAGAGGGCGTGCGCGCGTTCGTCGAGACGGCGGGCGTGACGCGCAAGCCGCAGCGCACCGAGCTGGCGACGCTCGAGGCGGCGGTGCGGAACGATCTCAACATGCGCGTGCCGCGCGTGATGTGCGTGACGAAGCCGCTCAAGGTCGTGCTGACGAACTATCCCGAGGGCCAGGTGGAGCAGCTCGAGGCGTCATACTATCCTCATGACGTGCCGAAGACCGGCTCTCGCATGGTCCCGTTCTCGCGCGAGCTGTACATCGAGCGCGACGACTTCATGGAGAACCCGCCGAAGAAGTTCTTCCGGCTCGCGCCAGGGCGGGAAGTGCGGCTCCGCTACGGCTATTTCATCACGTGCACGGACGTGATCAAGGACGCGGGCGGCGAGATCGTCGAGCTGCATTGCACGTACGATCCGGCAACGCGCGGCGGCGACGCGCCGGACGGGCGGAAGGTCCAGGGCACGATCCACTGGGTGTCGGCCACCGAATCACTCCGCTGCGAGCTCCGGCTCTACGACAAGCTGTTCACGATTCCGGACCCCGACGACATCGAGGATTTCATGAGCGTGCTCAATCCCGAGTCGCTCACCATCGTCGGCGACGCGCGCATCGAGCCGAGTGTCGCCGCCGATCCACTCGGCACGCGGTATCAGTTCGAGCGAACGGGTTACTTCATCAGCGATCCGATCGCCTCGACGCCGGCCAGGCTGGTGTTCAATCGGACGGTGACGCTCAGGGATAGTTGGGCGAAGGTGAAATAGGGACCGGGTGCTAGGGACCATGTGCCTAGGGACCAGGTGCTAGCGGGCGACTAGCTGCCAGCCGCTGGGCGCTATGGATTGGTGAATGCGAGCAGATAAGACTAGCAGCTAGCAACCAGCCGCCCGCTAGTCGCTAGCATCTAGCCACCAGCATCCAGCATCACATATCCGCCGTCGGCCCGTAGATCGACGGCAGCGGCACGTCGTTGAGCCGCAGGTAGACGCTCAGCTGGCCGCGGTGATGGATCATGTGGTTCATGAACAACGTGCGATAGAGCACCTTGCGTGGCGCCGACAGGAGCACGTTGCCGCTGTGCTTGAGCGTCCAGGTTTCGCGCGTCGACTCCTCACTCATCCGGGCGATCGCCTCCCGCGAGTTCTTGACGTTCGTGTCGAACACTTTCAGCACTTCCTCGCGCGTCTTGTATTGCGGCTGAGGGGCCGGCGCCTGGCCGGGCGGGCTGAAATCCAGCTCCGTGCCGTTCGAGATCAGGCCGCCGAAGCGCGCGAGGTTGGCGAGGTGCGACGCGAGCTGGCCCAGGCTCATCGACTTGCCGTGCGGCTTCCACTCCGCCTTGTCCATCGGCACGCGCTCGAGCAGCGAGCGGGTGGTCTTCATCTCCTGGTCCATCTCGGCGACCAGTGCATCGGTGAATGGCATGGCTCGAGTTGAGAGAAATGGGTCGTGAAACGCAACGATTGCACGCATAATATCCCGGCCGTCCAGCCCCCAGTCAGCCCCCGACCTTTCCCCCGGAGACCGTGCTCCCGCTCATCGGCATTCTCATCGTCATCGTCGGCTTTGCGCTCAAACTGAATCCGCTCGCCGTCGTCGCGGCGGCGGCAATTGCCACCGGCCTGGCCGCCGGCCACCATCTCGCCGAAGTCGTCGCCGCGTTCGGCAAGGCGTTCGTCGACAGCCGTTCCGTCGCCGTCGTCTGGCTGGCGCTGCCGGTGATCGGCCTGCTCGAGCGCGCCGGTCTCAAGGAACGCGCGCGCACCGTGATCTCGCGCATTCGCGTCGCGACGACCGGCAGGCTATTGCTCGCGTATCTCGCACTGCGCCAGATCACCGCCGCACTCGGACTCACCGCGCTCGGCGGACATCCGCAGATGGTGCGGCCGCTCATCGCGCCGATGGCCGAAGCCGCGGCCGAGAGCCGGCTCGGCGCGATTACGCAACGCGTGCGCTATCGGATTCGCGCGAACGCGGCAGCGGTCGACAACATTGGCGTGTTCTTCGGCGAAGACATCTTCATCGCCATCGGCTCGATCCTGCTTATTCGCGCCTTCCTCGACGGCAGCGGCATTCACGTCGAGGCGACGCAGCTCGCGCTCTGGTCGATTCCGACGGCCGTGTGCGCATTCATCATTCACGCCACTCGGCTGATGCTGCTCGACAAGCAGCTCGCGGCGGAGAACGAGGCCGAATGATCTCGCTCGGATTCGTCGATATCCTGATGGGCCTGATGATGGCCGGGGTGGCGATCGTCAACGTGCGCGACCGGTCGAATCCGCGCTGGGCCTACAACGCGGCGTTCTGGGCACTGTACGCCGTCACGTTTCTCGTCGGTCCGCGGATCCCGTCCATCGCGAACGGCATCATCGTCATCGCGATGGTGCTGATTGCCGCGACGGGCAAGCTCGGCGGCGCACCGGCCGAGAGCACCACGCCGGCCGAGCGCGAAGCGAGCGCCGCGCGGTGGGGCAACAAGCTGTTCGTGCCCGCGCTGACGATTCCCGCCGTGACCGTGCTCGGCACGTTCACGCTCGGCCACATTCACGTGGGCGGCACTGTACTCGTCGACCCGAAGCAGGTGACGCTCATCTCGCTTGGCCTGGCGACGGTCGTCGCGCTGATCGTCGGCATGATCATGCTGCGGCCGCCGCTGAGCGCCCCGATCACCGAAGCGCGCCGGCTGATGGATGCCGTGAGCTGGGCCGCCGTGCTGCCGCAGATGCTGGCCGCACTCGGCACCATGTTCGCTATCGCGGGCGTCGGCCCGATCGTCGCCGGTCTGCTCGAGCGCTGGATTCCGCTCAACACGCCGTTCGCCGCGGTCGCGACGTATACCGTCGGCATGGCCCTGTTCACGACGATCATGGGCAACGCGTTCGCCGCGTTTCCGGTGATGACGGCGGGCATCGGCTTGCCGCTCGTCGTGCAGCACTTCGGCGGCAACGTCGTGGTGATGGCGTCGGTCGGCATGCTGTCGGGCTATTGCGGAACGCTGATGACACCAATGGCGGCCAACTTCAACATCGTGCCCGTCGCGCTGCTCGAGCTGCCCGACGAGAACGCGGTGATCAAGGTCCAGGTGCCGACGGGAGTAATCCTCCTCGCGGCCAACACGGCGATCATGTACTTCTTCGTCTTCCGATGAACGTTTCCCAATCAAGCGCGGTGCCGATCGATCCGGCCACCGCGTCGCGCTTCGCGTCGCTCGCGCTGTCGCACGTCACGCGCGAGTTCCCGAACAAGCTGGATCACGTCCTCAACGGGCCGGACGACGCGAACACCCCCCGCGCGTTGCATCCGGTCTTCTACGGCAGCATGGACTGGCACTCGAACGTGCACGGCTACTGGCTGCTGGCGACGCTGCTGCGCGTCGCCCGCGATCTACCGGACGCCGATCGCATTCGCGAACTGTTCGACACCCAGCTCACCGACGCGAACGTCGCCGGCGAAGTGGCGTACGTCGGCCAGCCGAATCGCGGCACGTTCGAGCGGCCGTACGGCTGGGCGTGGCTGTTGATGCTGGCCGCGGAGCTGCAACGCCACGCCACGGAGAACGGCCGTCGCTGGAGGGCGACGCTTGCGCCGCTCACTCGGGCGTTCGTCGCGCGGTTCACGACGTTTCTCCCCAAGGCCGCCTACCCGATCCGCGCCGGCACGCACTTCAACACCGCGTTCGCGCTGGCGCTGGCATCAGAGTATGCTCATGCCGCGGCCGACGACACACTGGCCAGGCTGGTCCACGCGAAGGCGATCGCGTGGTACGGCGAGGACGCCGGCTGCCAGGCGTGGGAGCCGGGCGGTGACGATTTTCTGTCGCCGGCGCTGATCGAGGCCGAGTGCATGGGGCGCGTGCTCGAGCACGCGGAATGGCGGGCGTGGATGGACCGCTTCCTCCCGCGGCTCGTCGACCGACAGCCGGCGACGCTGTTCGCGCCGGCGACGGTGAGCGATCGCAGCGACGGCAAGATCGCGCATCTCGATGGTCTCAACCTGAGTCGCGCCTGGTGCTGGCGCAGCATTGCCGCCCGCTGGAACCCCGACGACCCGCGCCGCGCAATCGCGCTCGACGCCGCGGAGCGGCACTTGGCTGCGAGTCTGCCTCACGTGGCTGGCGACTATGCGGGCGAGCATTGGCTGGCGACGTATGCGATGCTGGCGATGCTCGGTTCGTAGTCGTCGACCGGCCGTCGAGTGTCGAGTGTCGAGACCTATGCGCGGGTCGATTCTGGCACGCCGAATCGGGTTGGACTGAATTTGCGGACGCGGATTTTGCGGAAACTGGCGAACGCGGCCCGGATCTACTCCAAGTGGCCCATGGAGCTCTGTGCGCCAGGCCCAAAAACAAACATGACTCTGTGGTGGTGGCGTCCCGGTCAACTCCCCCATCCGTAAATCCGTAAACTCCGCAGCCCCGTTGGACTCTCGCGGCGCGAAAGACGCTCGCGCCACACTGCCGCGCGACTCAGGCCACCTCTCAAGGAGAGCAATGGGGTCGCGGAGAACGGCGGAGAACTGCGGACAGGCGCGGAGGGGCGTCGCTGGGAGATGTTGATGAATGACGAACGACGATTGCCCCGTTCTCCGCCGTTCTCCGCCGTTCTCCGCCGTTCTCCGCGGCTTCGCGACGCTCTCCCAGGCAACGATGCCGACTCGGCCCCAACAGGTGTGAAACACGGATGACACGAACGCGACGGATCGAACGGACGAAAACCCAAATGCTCTTGGGGTGTGGCGCGAGAGACTCGGCGCGCCCGTACCAGCCAATCCGCGCCTCGGCCGCCGGTTTCCGTCCTCGTCCGCGTCGCCAATTCAGTCCAACCCGATTCGGCGCGACACACTCACCCCGCGCGACCGCCACGGACCACGGACTACGGACGCCCGACCTTCACCAATCGCGGCAGATCGTTCGCCCAGTCGTGTTCCGTGATCCCGCTCGGATATTCCACCCGCAGGCTATCGTCGGGCGTGAAGGCGAGCACCTGGGCGGCGTGGCCGACGCCGTACGTCGGAACGTGCGGGCCCTTCATCTGGTCCATCGGCTCGATCTCGGCTGGCGGCATGCCGAGCGACGCCTGAATGTGATTCACGTCGTCGATCGGGCCGCGCAGGCCGATGAATCGCGTGTCGAAGTTGTCGAGCCACGAGCGGAGCCGCTGCGCCGTGTCGCGCGCGGGATCGGTCGTCACGAACACCACGCGCACGCGTGCCTGATCCGCCGCCGACATGCCGCGCAGCGCGTGCGCGATGTTGGTGAGATGCACCGGACACACGTCGGGGCAGTTCGTGTAGCCGAAATAGAGCAGCGTCACCGTGCCGCGCGTGTCGGCGGCAAAATGAAACGGGTGGCCGTGCGTGTCTTCCAGCGTGAAGTCAGGTTTGGGGCGGACCGGCTGCAGCGTCACCCCGCGAATGCCCTGCATGGGATCGGCGTGGGCGTCGCTGCAGCCGAGCACCGCGACGACGAGGGATGTCGCGATAAGCCATGCGATTCGATGCTGCATTCTTCCTCCAGCCAAGCAGCCGCGCGATGCGGCGTGATGTCATTCAGTCTACAGACGACTCCCGGCTTGCCGCCGCTCACGGTCGAACGTCACGATCGCTTCCGTGAGCGGCGTGATGTCGTAACGAACCGGATCGGTCGTCGGAAGGTTCGTCTCGGCCGCGACACGTGCAATCACCGCACGCGCATCGCGGTCCGACAGCTCGACGGTGTTCAGTGAGACGCCGATCGTGCGCGCGGGTCTGAGCGGCGCCGCCATCGACTCGTGCAGCGCGATCACGTCGCGCAGCGGCGGAATGCGCAGCCACGGGTTGTGTCGGAATGTATCACGCGACGGCTGATGACAGGCGATCAGCGCGTGCGGCAGGCTGCCGTGCAGCAGCCCGAGCGACACGCCGGAGTAGCCCGGATGGAGAATCGAGCCCTGGCCTTCGACGAGCACGATGTCCGCGTCGCGCGACGCCTGGATCGTGACCGTCTCCGCCGCGCCGGCGATGAAGTCGGCGACGACGGCGTCGACGCACAGACCCCAGCCCTCGATGACGATGCCCGTCTGCCCGGTCGGCGCGAATGCCGCGCGCACGTCGCGCGCACGGAGCGCGGTGCGGAGCTGCAGCATCACCGTCATCTTGCCGATGTTCGCGTCGGTCCCGACCGCGAGCACGACCGTCGAGTCGATGTCGCGCACGCGACCGCTGCCAACCGGTACGCCACTCGGCGGACGGCGCACGTCGTGAATCGTGACCCCGCGCTGGCGCGCCATGGCGGACAGCTCGGGATCGTCGCCGATGAACGCGTGCAATCCGCTCCAGATCTCCATGCCGCGCGCGATGCATTGCTGGATCACGGCGCGCAGATCCGGCGGAATGTTGCCGCCCGGCGGCGCGATGCCGACGAGCAGCGCGTCGGCGCCGCGCGCGACCCCTTCAGCGACCGAGCCGACGACTGGAATCACGCCGCCGACGCCGAGGAGGCGACCGGCGGTGCTGCCGGCCTGCGTGCTGTCGAGGACCGCCGCGACCCGATCGGCGGAATAGCGAACGACGGAGTTCCCGGTCTTGGACGCGGGCGTTCCGAACTGGCCTTCAGCGTAGATGAGATAGCGCGGCATGCGGAGGGTCGAGAGTCGGGATCAATATGACGACTGAGGCCGCTCCGGCGCGACTTGCGGCCCGCTTGCGGGTTGACGAGACGCCGCGCGATCCGCCTACTTATGCGCAACCCTCTCGCATCCCGTCATGTCGCGCACCTCCGCTCTGCTTGCCCTCGCCGGCGTCTTTGCCGCCGGCTCACTCGCGTCCGCACAGTCCGTTCGGCAATCCGGCGCACAAATCAAGGTTGGTCCACCGAACGGTACGGTCATCGTCGTCGGCGGCGGTGCGATGGGTCCGGAGATCTACAAGACGTTCATCGAAGCGGCCGGCGGTCCCGATGCGCTGATCGTCGACGTGCCGACCGCGGGCGGCGATTCCGTGTACGGACAGGATGCGCCGGGCACGCGCGGCTGGAAAGCGGCCGGCGCGAAGAACGTCGTCGTCGTGCATACGATCGACCGCAAGGTCGCCGACTCGGATAGCTTTCCGAAGATTCTCGCCAAGGCGGGCGGCGTCTGGTTCGAGGGCGGACGACAGTGGCACCTCGTCGACTCGTACGCCGGCACGAAGACGGAGCAGGCATTCCACGACGTGTTGGCGCGCGGCGGCGTGATCGGCGGCTCGAGCGCCGGGGCGTCGATACTGGCCAGCTTCCTCGTGCGCGGCGCGCGGCAGGGCAACACGGTTATCGTCGCGCCGGATTATCAGAAAGGCTTCGGCTTCCTGCGCGGCGTCGGCATCGACCAGCATGTCGTCGCGCGCGAGCGGCTGCGCGACCTCGCGGACTCGTTGATGCCGCGTCACCCCGAGCTGCTCGGCATGAGCGAGGACGAAGGGACCGCGTGGGTCGTGCGTGGCGACACCGCAACGATCATCGGACGCAACAAGGCGTTCGTGTACGGCGGCAAGGACGCGACCGATCCGGACAAGCCGTTCCTCACGCTGCATCCGGGTGATCGGTACAACCTGGCGACGCGTCACGTCATGCATCGCGCGATTGCTGATTCGCCGCTGACCGAGCCGTTCGTCGACCGGCTGTTCAGCAAATACTCAAACCCGGCGCTCGGCGGCGCGACGGTGCTCGTCGCGCAGAACGGCAACGTGCTCGTCGACAAGTCGTACGGCATCCCCGAGCAGCCGCGCTACATGCCGACGACGACCGTGCCGCAGTTCGCCCTCGGCGGCATCTCGCGCGTGTACGAAGCCGTCGCTGCGCAGGCACTCGAGCACGACGGCGCGCTGAAGTCCACGGACACGCTCGCCGAGGGCGCCACCGTCTCGCAGTTCCTCTCCGGCGAGCGGAATGTGGCGAATGGCGACTCGCTGGTTGCCGCGCTCATCGCCGCTCGCGCCGAGGCCGAGCCGCCGCGCGGCGGTCGCGGTGGACGAGGCGGCCGCGGAGCGAGCGCGCCGAATCCGGCGGCCGCATACAACGCCTATCTCGCTCGGCACGTGTACACGCCGGTCGGCGAGCACAAGACGAGCGCGACGGCGAACGGAGAGGTGCACTCCGACGTCGACGAGCTCTATCGGTTCGAGCTCGGCCTCGAGAATCCAGCGGCGTTCGTGCGTGCCGCGAACGCCGACGCCTTCGACCCGCGCCTCGGCTGGCAGGCTGACAAGTTCGACGGCATGGAGCGCCTGAGCGCGTTCGCTGCCCCGAACGGCCGCCGCGGCGCGTTCGTCCGCGTCCCTGAAAAAGACCTGACCGTGATCGTGCTGACCAACGACGACACCGCGGATGCGAAGGCGATCGCGGACGATATCGTCGAGAAGACGGTGAGACGGTAGACCGCCTGTCAGCGAAAGACCACGCAGCCCTTCGCTTCCAGATCCTCGACCCACGCCGGATACGACGCGACCGGGTTCCAGCGCAGATCGAGCTTCTGGAGCGGCAGATCGGCGAGCCAGGGCGGGAGCGACGTGATGCCGTTGGCTCGGGCGTCGAGCCACGTGAGTTGCTTCAACTCGGCGAGACTGTCTGGCAGCATGTTGATCTTGTTGCCGCGCAGCGTCAGCTCGGTGAGCTCGGTCAGCTTGCCGATCGACGCCGGCAACTGGGCCAGTCGGTTGGCCTCGAGGCTCAAGCGGCGGAGGCCCGTGAGCTCGCCGATGGTATCAGGAACCTCGAACAAGTCATTCTTCGCCAGGTGCAACTCGCGCAGTCGGGTCAGCTGCCCGATCGATGCCGGAATCGAGGCGAGCTTGTTGCCCGAGAGCCGTAGCTCGACGAGGCCAACCATGTCGCCGATCGACGCGGGCAGCCTCGCGAGCTGATTGTCGCCGGCGTTGAGATAGCGGACGCGCGTCAACTTGCCGATCGACGAGGGCAGCTCCGTCAGCGCGTTATCGCTCAGATACAGGTAGTCCGTCAGGCCACCCAGCTCGCCGATGGCGGGCGGCAAATCGCGCAAGGCATTGTGGCCGACGTCCAGGATCCGAACCTGCTGCAGGTTGCGGATGGCATCGGCGATGACTGTCAGCTTGTTGTTGGAGACATTCAAGATCTCCAATGACGTTTCCTGCCAGACCGAGTCGGGCAGCGCGGTCAGCGTGGTGTGACGGATCGTCAGTTCGCGGCGCATGAGAGCAGTGCGGGGCGGTGGCGGGTTGGCGAAACGGAGATCGGCTCCGGCCGCCGGCGGCCGTGGCGCACCTTCGAGCACCGCGGCCGCTGTTCACAGACGATCCAGCCGCGAAATGTTTGCGAAGCTGATGGCGCAGGGGTCCGGTGCGCCGCGGCCGTTGTCGGCCGCAGATGAACGCAGATGAACGCAGATTCGAACTGAACTTCATCCGCTGGAACGGGACTTTTTTGAAGCGCCGCTCGGGACGTTCCGGTGCCGTACGCGGCGCACCGACAACTAAGAAAGCTTCGTCATCCGCCGAAACCCGACACGGCTTCGAGTAGCGATCAATCAGCGTTCATCAGCGTCATCTGCGGCCGGCCAAACAAGATCGGACCGCGAATCGATCACGCGGCATCAATTCGAGGGCGTCAGACCATACTTCGCGGGGTTTTCGGCGATCCGCGCCGACGCGATCAGCTTGGGAACGTAATCCCGGGTCTCCTTCGGCAACTTCGGCAGAATCTTGAAGAAATCCTCATCGGTGCCCGTACTCCTGCCCGTCACCCGCTTGAGGGCGCGCGACACGGTGCCCTCGCCGGAGTTGTACGCCGCGGCGGCGAGATACCACGAGCCGAACCGCTCATGGAGCAGCGTGAGATACGCCAACGCGGCGTCGGTCTCGCGCGCCGGATCGCGACGCTGGTCGGTGTGGCCGGTCACCTTCAACCCGAACCGTCGCGCCGTGGCGCTCATGAACTGCCACAGACCAACCGCGTGCGCGTGGGACTTCGCATTCGGATTGAAGTTGGACTCGATCATCGCGAGATAGATCAAATCGTGCGGCATGTCGCGCTTCGCAAGCTTGTTCGAGATCATGCCGGCGTACCGGTCCATCCGGCCGAGCGACAGCTCGAAGTCGCCCTTGAGCGACGTTGTGAGGCGCTTGATCCAGTGATCGATCAGCGGATGGTCGAGACCGGCCGCGTCGATCGTCGCGATCGCCACGGTCGCCGATGGGTGCGTCGTCGTGTCCACTGCCGAGTCCGCCATATCAGCGGACGCGACGGTATCGCGCGGAAGGACCTTGGCTGCTGCCGCGGTCGTCCGCAGGTAGTGCGTATGGTCGAGTCCGGTAATCGCGACCGCGCCGCCAAACGCGGCAACCGCCAGCGACAACAGCACCTGACTCCGCGTACGCTTCAGCGCGCCGCGAATGGTCATGCGTACCTCCTATCCCGTTGTCCTCTCTCAAGTTAGAAATTTTTTGACCCAGCGGCAGACTTGCGTAACGGTGAGGTCGCGGCCGCGGGGTTCCGACATGAGAAATCCCGGATAGCCGCACACTCGGCTACACTTCGGCATGTACGCCGCGTGTCTCTTCTGCAATCGGCCACTCGGCACCAATGAGACGTTCGAAACGTTCCCGGTCGGCCGGCGATTCGCCTTCGACCCGGCGCGCGGGCGACTGTGGGTCGTCTGCCCGCATTGCGAGCGCTGGAACCTCACGCCGCTGGAAGAACGCTGGGAAACGATCGAAGCCGCTGACCGGCTGTACAGCGACGCACGACAGCGTGTGTCGACGGACAACATCGGCTTGGCCAAGCTGCGCGACGGCACGACGCTGGTGCGCATCGGTCCGGCGCTGCGTCCCGAGTTTGCCGGCTGGCGATACGGCGACCAGTTTGGCAGACGCCGCCGTCGACAAATGCTCATTGCCGGGGGCGGTCTCGGTGTGCTCGGCGCGGTGATCGTCGGTGGCGCGACGGCCGGCATCGGCGTGGGCGCTTTTGCCGGCGTGCTGGTGAATACGACCCAGGGAATCATCCGCGGCAATGCCGAAAAGGTCGTCGCGCGCGTCCGCACGCCGGATGGACAGGTGCTGCGCGTGCGCCGGCGGCATTTGCTCGAAAGCGCGATCGTTCCGGGAAGCGATGCGCCGATTGCTGTGAATCTCCGCTACGCCGGCGGACAGACACGTTTCGAAGGACCTGACGCGATGCGCGTGGCATCGCTGATCGTGCCCGCATCGAACCGGTTCGGCGGCTCGAAGCGCGCCGTCGCCGAGGCTGTGACCGAGATCGAGTCCGCTGGTGGGCCGGAGGCGTTCCTCGAGAGAACGGCACGAGTGTCGGGCGCGATGCCCAGATCTTTCGGCGGTGTTCTGCCGATTGTCGCGAACTCATCCTGGCGCGTGCGGCGGCGCGGCCGCTGGTCGCGCGACTGGGACACGGGCCTGTTCGCGCTCAATCCAGTTCACCGTCTCGCGCTCGAGATGGCGCTGCACGAAGACGTGGAGCGCGCCGCGCTGGAAGGGGAGTTGGAGAATCTCGAGCAGGCCTGGCGCGACGCGGAGGAGATCGCCGCGATCTCTGACGACATGTTCGTCCCGACCGGTGTTCGGGCGAAGCTCGAGCGTTTGCGGAAGGGCGCAGAGGACGATCGGTAGGCTGGCTGGAGCTCAGATCCCGCGTCTGCCGTCTGACGTCTCGTTTTTTTGTCTCCCCTCTCCTCTCTCCTCTCTCCTCTCTCCTCTCTCCTCTCTCCACTCTCTACCCAACCAACCGCAGCATCCGTGCGCCCTGCCGGGCTGCTTGCGCAGCGACTCGGTCGAGCAGCACAGCGGCGACGCGCTGCCAACTGTAGTCGCGGGCAGTCTGTCGGGCCGCGCGGCGCACGCGCGCGGAGCGCATCGGCGCGGACTCGAACTCCTCCCAGCGCATGACGATCTCTTCGGGACGAAGCGTCTGCAACACCACGGCGTTGCGACCGTCGACCGCGTAGTCCTCGCCCGTTCCACCGGTGTAGATCACGCCGCCCGCCGCCATTGCCTCGAGACCTACCAGTCCGAACGGTTCGTAGATCGAATTGGCAAGCACGGCGTCGGACGCCGCGAACAGCTTCCGCGCCAACCTCGTGTTGACGCCGAAGCGAAGGTTGATAACGTCCGTGTCGGCGCGCGGCGCGGCGACGAGCTGCGTCATGAGTGCGGCTTCGTCGTTTACTTCGACCACCCGCAGTCCACGCGCTTCAGCTTCCTCGACGATCCCCGGCGCTCCCGCCGACGGTCCGCCGCTGCGTGCGACGAGCAAGGGCCGCCTGCGCCGCTGACGCATTTCGGTCAGCGCACCCAGCGCTTGGGCCCAACCTTTCTCCCGTTCCCAACGCGCCATCTTGAAGAAGAGCGTGACGTGCGAATCGGGATCGATGAGCCGGCGCACCGAGATGGCTTCCTTTCGCGGAATCGGCTCGAGCAGCTCGGGCGGAATGCCGTTCGGTATCACCTGCGCGTCGACACCGTGCGAGCGAATGATGCTGCGCATGTAGCGGCTGATCGTCGACACGGTGACGCTGGACGCCAGCCGCGGCCAGTCGATGCGGTCGAAGCCGTACGAATTGTTCGCCGTCCAGAAAAGCACCACACGGTCGCGCAGCCCGGACGCGATGAGCAGCTCGGCCAGCCGGCACGCGCACTCGGCAGTCTGCCACTCCTCGAGCAGCACGACGGCAATGCGGCCAGCGGCAAGCGTCGGCTGAATCACGACGTCGACGAGATACTGCGGCAGCGAATCCGCGAGATCGCGGACCTTTGCTTCCTCGCCATCGTACACGCCGCCGGGACAGTTGGCGCTGATCCACTGGCTCCAGCGGTGCAGCGTCAGCCGTCCATCGTGGCATTGCTCCTCGCCGGGGCGAAACGGATCACCAATGAAGAAGAGATGCGTCTCGAGACGGAGCTCGGCGAGTGTTCGCACGAGACCGGAGACGCGCACGCCGAGGCCGCCCGCCTGCGAATACGGGTCCGTGCCCTCGAACGAAACGATCGAGAAGCTGGCATTCTGCACGCCGCGATACCGATGCGAGTTGCGTACCGCGGCGCGATGCTTTCGTTCGCTGAAATTGTGGGGCCCTTATTTCACAAACGCGACGCGCGAGTACGAGGTGCCGAGAGTCGTCGTCGTGATCGTGCCCGCCGGATAGGCAACGAGCTCGGCGCCGGTCGTCGTGCTCGAGACGAGAATCGTCTTCCCATCCGGCGCCCAGTCGATGCCGCCGTTCGGATCGTACCCGCCCGCGCCGATCGTCACGGGCGACGTCGTGAACTGTGCGTCCGACACGATCAGTTGGCCGTTCGAAACGCACGCGATGTGCAGCCCGTCCGGCGAGTACTGTGCGTCGGCGCATTGCGCCGGCACTGTATGGATCGCGCCGCTCTGGAGTCCGAGAAACACGATCGCATCCGCATCGGTCGTCATGAGCGTACGGCCATCGGGTGCAATCGACGGCGCGCCCTGGCCAAGCGCCCGCGGCGAACTCACCTGCGCGAGCCCCGTTCCGTCGAGCTTCACCTTCCAGATCGCGCTCGGCACTGGCTGCCCGGATACCTGACTGCCCGGCATCGTGGCGCGGAAGTACACCCACTGGCTGTCCGGCGAGAAGATTGGATCGAAGGCGGCCGATATCTCACCCGATGGCGTCACGAGCGCGCGTCGCGTTCCGCTCGGGTCGATGACGAACAGTCCCTGCGCGCCGCCGGTCGTGGCGTCGGTGAAGACGATGAGCTTGCCCGCCTGTGTCGCCTGCGCACTGCCGGTCCGCATCGTCGTGGTCGCGACGGCGTGGCTGTTCGTGCCATCGGAGTGAAGCGTCACGATCGTGGCGCCGCTGGTCGACGGCTGCCAGGCGAGAATCGGCGGAATGATGGCGGGTCCGCCACCGCCACCGCCCCCGCCGCCGGGTCCGCTCGGGCTGTCGCCCGAGCACCCGGCCAGGACTGCGGCAATACCAATCGCGAATACCGCGCTGACGCGGCTCGTGAGCATACGTGTACGGAACATCTCGTCCTCGTGTTGTTGGAGCGTTCAGTAGCTCCATTCGCAAGGCCCGAACCACCTCAACAGCAAAGCGCCGCCGGAGTCGATCCGCCGGCGCCTTGCTGAACGAGCTGTACGCGTCACGCGCTCAGGACGACCTTCTCGCAGTTGTCTTCCTTCTGGTTGAACATCTCGTAACCGCGGGCGGCATCATCGAGCTTCATCCGGTGCGTGATGACGAATGTCGGATCGATGTCACCGTTCTGGATGCGCTCGAGCAGCGGCCGCATGTACCGGTGGACGTGACACTGTCCGGCGCGAATGGTCAGCGAGCGATTCATCACGGCGTTCATCGGAAACTTGTCGATCAAGCCGCCGTACACGCCGATGACCGACACCGTGCCGCCGCTCGCGCACGAGAGAATGGCCTCGCGAAGCGCGATCGGGCGGTCCGGCTGCATGCGCATCATCTGCTTCATGCGATCGTGCATGTAGAAGAGGCCATGGCTGTAGCCCTCCATGCCGACGGCATCGATGCAACGATCTGGACCGCGGCCCGCCGTGAGATCCTTCAGCACGTCCTGCACGCTGTCGATCTCCATGTAGTTGATCGTGATCGCGCCGGCCTTCTCGCGCGCCATCTGCAGTCGATACGGGAACCGGTCGATGGCGATCACGCGCTCGGCGCCGAGCAGGTAGGCGCTGGCGATCGCGAACAGTCCGACCGGGCCGCACCCCCACACGGCGACGGTGTCGCCCGGCTTGATGTCGCACATCTCGGCGCCCATGTACCCGGTCGGCAGAATGTCGGAAAGGAACAGCGCCTGTTCATCGGTCAGCTCGTCGGGAACCTTCAGCGGCCCGAAGTCGGCGAACGGCACGCGCGCGTACTCCGCCTGGCCGCCGGCGAATCCGCCGAGCAGGTGCGTGTAGCCGAAGATGCCGGACGGCGAGTGTCCCATCAGCTTCTCGGCCATCCACGCATTGGGATTCGAGTTCTCACATACCGACGTGAGCCCCGCCTTGCAGGCGGCACAGTGCCCGCACGCGATGGGGAAGGGAACGACGACGCGGTCGCCCACCTGCACGTTCTTCACGTTGTTTCCGACCTCGACCACCTCGCCCATGAACTCGTGGCCAAGGATGTCGCCGTGCTCGAGGCCGGGCATGAACGCGTTGTAGAGGTGCAGGTCGGAGCCGCAGATCGCGGTCGACGTGACCTTCACGATGCAGTCGCCCTGGCTCAGGATCCGGGGATCCGGCACGTTGACCACTTCCATCTTGTGCTTGCCCATCCAGCACGTGGCTTTCATTGCCTGCTCCTCGATTCAGAGTGAAACGCCGCGGCCATCGGGCTGGCCGGAGTGCGGCCCGCGCTGCTTCGTCGCGTCGGACACGACGATGTCGCCAGTTTCCATCACCTGCTTGAAGTACCGCAGGTCGTCCTGCACCTGCTGCCCCGGCTCCTCGCGAAAGAGCATCGCGACCTTGGAGCCGAGCTTGCCGAACGGCGGATCGTACTCCATGTCGACGCGCACCTCGGTGCCGCGGCCGCCCGGCGCCGGCCGAAAGCGGACGCTGCCGGCATTATAGATCTCTGAACCCTCCACCGACCGCCACGCGATCAGCTCATCCGGCGTGTCCGCCGTGAGCTCGGCGTCCCATTCCACGGATTTCCCGGCCGGCGCCTTCGCCACCCAATGGGAGCGCCGCTCGCCGGTGACGCGCACCGACTCGAGATGTCGCATGAAGCGCGGCAGGTTGGTGAAATCGCGCCAGAAGCCATAGACCTCGCCGGGCTGCCGGTTCACCGTCACGCTGCGGCGCGTGTGGATGATGCCCTCGTCGGCCCCCTCGTTGGCCGGGGTCTCCGGCTGTCTCGACAGCTGCCTGGCGCACATGACGTCCAGGGCCGTGACGGCGAGCACGTTCGTCGTGGCGAACAGCGTTCGGCCGCGATCGTTGTCCGAATTGGCGAGCGCCACGCCAAGGCACGCGAGGTCGATCGCGTCGCCCATGACGCGCGACCACATCGCTTTCGCCGGCTGCTGCTTCGAGAGTACGGCGACGCCGCTGGTGATCTCGCGCAGCCCCATCGCGCGGAGCAGGTTGCGATTGCGCTCGTCGCTCTCGATGCCGATCAGCCGCGCCATGCCGCCGGGCATCAGGAACTCGGCGAGGCCGAGTCCGAGACTGAAGTAGCCGAGGAAGTCGGCGAGGCTTTCGCCACCGGTGCCGCGGTCGCGGTCGGCGATGCGCTGATATGGCGCCGTGACGTCCGACGCCGGACGGCGGTTCGCTGCGAGCGCGCTTCCGTTTCCATTCGATGATCGGGTGGTGTGCTCGATCTGCGTGCCCATGTTCTCGCTCCGGATGCGGGTAGGCTCGAAGGCGCACGACACATGCCGCGAATGCGCAAGCACCAGTTCGGTGCGCGCCGACGGCGCCGCACTGTTCGTGTCGAGTCTATTTCGCGGCGATGCCCGCGGACTCGCTCGCCTGCAACCGCCAGGTCACCGTGGCGCGCGCCACGACATCGCCGGCGGCATCTCGGATCTCGGCGTGCACGTCGTACGATGTCGCGCCGATCACGGCCGGGGGATCGCAGCGGCATTCAGCCGTCAAGGTGCCACGAGCTTTCTTTAAATATTCGATCGACAATCCGGTGACGATGCCGCGCACGCCGGCGGGGAGCGCCGTCAGCATGGCCGTCCCGCTCGTCACTTCCGCGAGGTTCACGAGCGCGACGGCATGAATCGACCGCAGGTGGTTGCGCACGCGGCGGCGATCGCGAAGCGTCCATCGCGCGTAGCCGGGCCGCAGCTCCTCGACGCGCGCGCCAATCGTGCCGGTGTACGGCGCCGTGCGGCCGATCATGTAGCTGAACAGCGCGCGGCCGAGTGGAACGCGCGACAGGCGCGTCCACCAGCGTGCGATCGTACCGCCCGGCGCGTCCGTCAGAGCAACCGCTCGATGCGGATCGGCAGGTCGCGCACCCGCTTGCCGGTCGCGTGATACACCGCGTTGGCGATCGATGCCGCAACGCCGGTGATGCCGATCTCGCCCGCGCCCTTGGCGCCAATCGCACTCACGTACGGGTCGTGCTCCTCGACGAACTGGACGTCGATCGTGCCGACGTCGGCGTTCACCGGCACGTGATACTCGGCGAGATCGGCATTCACGTAGCGGCCCATGTGCGGATCGATCTCGGTCTGTTCGAGCAGCGCCATGCCGATGCCCCACACTACGCCTCCCTGGATCTGGCTGCGCGCCGTCTTCCCGTTGAGCACGCGGCCGATCGCGTGCGCTGTGACGATGCGCGGCACCCGGACCATGCCGAGCTCCGGATCGACGTGCACTTCGGTGAACACCGCGCCGAACGAATGCATCGAATACTGCCGCTGCTCCGGACCCGGCTGCGAGTGCACCGTCACCTCGACGGGTCTGCCGCCATTCTTCGCGACGATGTCGCTCGCCGACGCGCTCGCCAATCCGCCGGGTACGATCGATTCGATGCGCTGTTTGAGCGCAACCGCCGCGTCGTGCACCGCGCTGCCCGTCGACGCGACGGTCACCGATCCCGTCGATGCCGGCGTCTCCGGCATCTCGGTGCTGCCCAGCTCGAAGCGCACGCGGTCGACCGGCACGCCGAGCGCGTCGGCCGCGACTTGCGTCATCACCGTGTACGTGCCGCAGCCGATTTCCTGCGATCCGGCGCGCACGTCGATGGTGCCGTCGGCGAGCAGGCGCGCGGTTGTGCCGGCGCCGGCGCGCCGCGCGGGATACGTCGCCGTCGCCATGCCCCAGCCGACGAGCCAATTGCCGTCGCGCATCGAGCGCGGCGTGGGATTGCGCCTGCTCCAGCCGAATCGCTCGGCGGCCGAGCGATAGCACGCGCGCAATTCCTTGCTGGACCAGGGATGCCCGCTCTCCGGATCGACCTCCGCGTAGTTCTTGAGGCGCAGCTCGACCGGGTCCATGTGCAGCGCGTACGCCAGCTCGTCCATCGCGCTCTCGAGCGCGAACGTGCCGGTCGATTCGCCCGGCGCGCGCTGGAACGTCGGCGAGCCGACGTTGAGCCGCACCAGATCGTACACCGTGTGCACGTTCGGACACGCGTACAACATGCGCGTCTGCGACGTGTCGGGCTCGACCCAGTCCTCGAGCGTCGACGTGTTCGACGTGCTCGTGTGGCGAATCGCGGTGAGCGTTCCGTCGTGCATCGCGCCGAGCGTGACTTCCTGCTGCGTGCGCGGCCGGCCGCCGACCGGTCCGAACATCTGCCGCCGCGTGAGCATGAGCTTCACGGGTCGGCCGACTTTCTTCGCCGCCATGGCGGCGAGCACTTCGTGCGACCACGCGCCGCCCTTGCTGCCGAAGCCGCCGCCGGTGAAGTACGAGATCACGCGCAGCTTGTCCTGCGGCATCTCGAACGCGCGCGCCACCGAATTGCGCACGCTGAAGATGCCCTGCGTCGATTCGTACAGCGTCAGCTCGTTGCCATTCCAGCTCGCGATCGTGTTGTGCACTTCCATCGGATTATGGTTTTCCAATGGAGTCGTGTACGTGTGCTGCAGGCGCACCGCCGCGTCGGCCAGGCCGCGGTCGACATCGCCGCGGTTGGTTTGACGCGGCCCGCCGAGCGGGTGCACGCTCTCGGGCGGGTTGCGTGGGGCGTTGGCGAAATCGAGCACCGGGTGCTCGGCCGCGTACTCCACGCGTACGGCGTGCGCGGCGGCCGTCGCGTGCTCGAAGGTGTCGGCCACGACGACGCCGATCGGCTGGCCGTTGTAGTGCACGAGATCGTCCTGGAGCAGCGTAGGCACGCGCATGCGCAGTGCGCCGCGCGCCGCCGGGCCCTGCGCTCCCGCGTTGTTGCCGCTCGAGCCCTCGAAGCCGGGCAGCTTCATCGCGTTCTGCGGCGTGAGCACCGCGAGCACGCCCGGCATCCACTCGACGGCGCCGCTGTCGATGCGCCGGACGCGGCCCTTCGCGATCGTGCTCGTGATCAGCACTGCGTGCGTCATGTTCGGCAGCGGATACTCGGCCGCGTAGCGCGCGCCGCCGGTGACCTTGAGATGTCCGTCGACGCGATCGAGGGGAGCGCCGAGTTCCGTCATGCCGCCACCTCCGTGAGCGCACGCACGAGCGTGCGCTTCGCCAGCTCGACCTTGAATGCATTCTGCTCGCGCGGTTGCGCGCCGGCGAGTGCCGCGTTCGCCGCGGCGGCGAACGTCGCCGGCGTCGCCGGACGGCCGACGAGCGCATGCTCCGCTTCCGGCGACCGCCACGGTTTGGTGCCGACTCCGCCGAGTGCGACGCGAGCATTGCGGATCGTGCCGCCCTGCACATCGAGCGCGACGGCGGCCGACGCGAGGGCGAACGCGTAGCTCGCGCGATCACGGACCTTGAGATAGAGCGAGTGCCGCGCGAACGGCAGCGCGGGCAAATCGATCGCGGTGATCAGATCGCCGTGTTCGAGCATCGTCTCGCGCTCGGGATGCGCATCCGGCAGCACGTGAAAGCGCGTGAACGGAATCGTACGGTCGGCGCCGCTCTCGCCGCGGACGCGCACGGTGGCGTCGAGCGCGGCGAGCGCCACGGCGAAGTCGGACGGATGCGTTGCGATGCAATGCTCGCTCGTGCCGAGGATCGCGTGCGTGCGATTGATGCCGTGCAGCGCCGAGCAGCCGGAGCCGGGATCGCGCTTGTTGCACGGCGTCGCCGTATCGCGGAAGTACGGGCAGCGCGTGCGCTGGAGGATGTTGCCGCCCATCGTCGCCATGTTGCGCAACTGGCCGGACGCGGCGAGCAGCAGGGACTGGCTGACGAAGGGATAACGCTCGCGCACGCGCGCGTCCCATGCGACATCGCTCATGTGCGCGAGTCCGCCGAGTCGGAGACCGCCCCCGGGCAGCTCGGTGATCTGCGCGAGCGACGGATCGGCGTTCGCGAGGTGCGTGACGTCGACGACGAGCGACGGCCGCTCGACGTCGAGCTTCATGAGGTCGACGAGATTCGTGCCGCCGGCCAGATAGCGCGCGTCGACCCCGCGTGCCGAGCGCAGGGCGCCGGCGATGTCGGTGGCCGCGACGTATTCGAACGCTCTCATTGCGGGCCTCCGCTGCCGCGCCGCATCTGCTGAATCGCTTCGACGATGCCGACGTAGGCGCCGCAGCGGCAGATATTGCCGCTCATCGCTTCGCGCACGTCGTCGTCCGTCGGTCCCCACGGCTCGTGCATCACGGCCGTGGCGGACATGATCTGCCCCGGCGTGCAATAGCCGCACTGGAAGCCGTCGTGACTGATGAACGCCTGCTGCATCGGATCGTCCAGGCCTTCGATCGTCGTGACCTGTTTCCCTTGTGCGGCCATGGCGAGGGTGAGGCACGACAGCACGCGTCGCCCGTCGACGTGCACCGTGCAGGCGCCGCACTGGCCATGGTCGCAACCCTTCTTGCTGCCGGTGAGTCCGGCGTACTCGCGCAGTGCATCGAGCAGCGTGACGCGCGGCTCGAGCGAGAGCGCGATGTCGCGGCCGTTCACGTGGAGCGTGACGGGGCGTGTGGCGCCCGGCGCGGCGTGACTCGTCGCCATCGCCGCGGCCTCGGCGCGCGTCATCGCCGGTTCGAGCGCGAGCGCGAACGCGGCGGCGAGCACCGTGCCGACGAATTCGCGGCGCGACCAGCCAGTGCGCGGCGCCGCGTACGCTTCGATGATCTCGGCGAGCGCCGCGTCGACGTCGGCGGGTTTGGGGAGCGCGCCGCTCCCGCTGATGTGTCGCCACACCACCTCGCCGTCGGAATCCGTGACGACGACGGCCGAGCGTCCCGCGACGCCGTAGCGCGCGGCGCGCGGGTCGGAGCTCGGGATGAGAACCGGCGTGACCGTGCGGCTGTACGCCCTCACCTGCTCGGCGCGAGCGGGGTCCCATTGATCCGGATGGAACACGAGGAGGGCCGGGGATGCGTGCATGCGAGCTCCGCGAAGATCGGGCTGCCGGGAGATGCCGCAAGAGATATGCTTGCAATCAAACCACTCATTATGTTCTCTGCACCCCCAACCGGAGACCCTATGCGTCTCGCTACCGCGCTCGTCGCCCTCGCTACGCTCGCCGCGCCGGTCTCGGCGCAATCTGGCGCGACCGCGTCCGCCGCCGCTCACCCCGACTTCTCCGGGCACTGGGTGCTGAACCCCGCCGCCAGCGAGGGCATGGGCATGCCGCAGTCGATGACGATGCAGATCACGCAGGATGAGAAAACGCTCAAGGTCGACCGCGCCGAAGTCTCGCAGATGGGCACGCAGTCGCAGACGCTCAACTACACGCTCGACGGCACGCCGGCCAAGAACACCGTGAGCGGCAACGGCATGACCCTCGATCTCAACACGACGAGCGCGTGGCAGGCTTCGGTGCTGCAATTCACCACCACCGCCGATGTCGCCGGCCAGGCATTCACGCAGGTCGACCACTGGTCGCTCGATCCGGACGGCAAGACGCTGCACATCACGAGCGACGTGAGCGTCGCGGGCCAGAGCGCCACGATCAAGCTCGCCTTCGCGAAACAATGATCGGCGTCGCCGCGCTCGCGCTGCTGCTCCAGGTTTCGCTGCCGCATCCGCCGGGCGCGCGCGTCGTCGACGTGTCGCCACCGGCGGCGCGCGGCAACGAGCCGGGCATCGCGGTGAATCCGCGCAATCCGGCGCAGATCGTCGGCGTGTACCAGGGCCCGGCGCACGCGGTGTACTCCACCGATTCCGGACGCACCTTCACCACCGCCGCCGGCACCGCGCCAAGTGATTGGCGATCGGCTGGCGACGTGAGCGTCGCGTTCGACGACAAGGGCAACGCGTACCTCAGCTACCTCGTCTTCGACCACCTCGGTACGAACTCGTACTGGCGCCACGGCGCCGGACGCAACGGCATCTACGTGCGCCGCTCGCGCGATGGCGGCGCCACGTGGGATACCGCGGCCGTGCCGGTGCGCGTGTGGTACCGCGGCGATGAACCGGGCATGCAGTACGAGGACATGCCGCGAATCTTTGCCGACGTGAGTCCCCGGAGTCCGTACGTCGGATCGCTCTACGTCGGCTGGATCGAGTGGCAGATCGACAAATCGATCATGCTGTTCTCGCGGTCGACGGATCAGGGGCGCACGTGGTCGGCGCCGATTCGCATCAGCACGCAAGCCGGCCTGCCGCGCGACGACAACGGCGACGTCGTCGGTTTTCATGGTGTCGTCGCGGCCGATGGCACCATCGACGCGATCTGGAACTGGGGCAGCACCATCGTGCTCGCCACGTCGCACGACGGCGGGCGCACGTTCTCGCCGTCGCGCGTCGTGCAGCAGGTTGCACCGCCGTATTTCGGTGGCACGGGCGCGGTGCCTGGACTCGGCCGCGTGTTCGGCTTTCCGCAGGTCGGCGCGTACGGCGCGAACCTCTATCTCGCCTGGAGCGACTACCGCAACGGCGACATCGACGCCTTCGTCGCGGCGTCGCGCGACCGCGGGCGCACGTGGAGCGCACCCGTCCGCGTGACGACCGACTCATTGCACAGCGGCCGCGATCAGTTCTTCCAGTTCCTCGCCGTGGATCCGAAGACCGGCGACCTGTACGTGCAGTTCTACGACCGGCGCGACGATCCGCAAAATCGGATGACGGGTTTCACGCTGGCGCGATCGACGGATGGAGGACGGACGTTCGTGAACTACGCCTGGACCGACAGCACGTTTGCCGGCCGCAATGCGTTCCTCGGCGATTACACCTGGCTCACGGCGTACGACGGGCGCGTGTACGGCATCTGGGCCGAGACGGCGCCGATCGATTCGACGCGGGCCGGCACGGTGGTGCGCATCGGCACGGCGGACTTTCGCAAACGCTGATCAGCGATCCGCGTTAGAGCGTGCTAGTGCCCCGCCGCGCGGTCGGGGTGGCGGCGGATCGCCTCGCGCACGGCGCTGTACAGCGATTCGGCGTGGAAGGGCTTCTTGATGAACGGCACGTCGGCGCGGCCGATGATCGCGCGTTCCAGCTCGCTCACGTCGCCGGAGACGATGGCGATCGGCACGTTCGGGTAGCGATCACGAATCTCGTATGCCAGGTCGATGCCCGTCATGCCTGGCATCGTCACGTCGGAGAGCACGAGGTCGAACGAGCCGTTCGCGCGCGAGAGACATTCGAGCGCTTCCTGTCCGCTGGACGCGGTCTCGACCGCGAAGCCGCCGGCCTCGAGCATACGGCTGATCGTCTGTCGCGTCGTTTCCGCATCGTCGACGACCAGAATCCGACTTCCATCGTGCATGACGGCTCCGGTGGTGGCCACACCATAGAATGGTGTCCGGGCGGATCGTCGCGCAATGGCGCGCCGCTTGCCCGCCCGACTCAACCATGTCTCTTCAATCGATTGGCCACCATTCGCGGTTCCTCGTGGCGACGGCCATTGTGGCCGCGGGAATCTCGGTCGCGCGGCCCTCGCGGGCCATCGCCCAGGTGCACGTCGGCAAGGATTCCGCGACGCGCCTGCTGCGACTCGGACGCGACCTCATGTACGGCACGGCAGAAGGCCTCGCGTTCGCCGGCTACGATCAGTTGACGAATGATCCGCCGGAATGGGGAAAGGGCTGGCGCGGCTACGGTCGACGTGCAGCCTCCAACATCGGCGAGTTCTACATCCAGGAAAGCGCAACTGAGGGACTCGCCGCCCTCATGGATCGCCCGCTGGACTACACGCGCTGCCCCTGCCACGAAACGCACAGCCGCATCGCCTGGGCGCTGCACGGCATGTACGCCGACGAGATGCCCGACGGCACGCATCCGCTTGCCGTGCCACGCATCGTCGGCGCGTACCTCGGCAGCTTCGCGCAGGCGAGCTGGCGTCCGTCGCACGGGCACAGCCGGACGCGGGTGGCGCTGCTCAATGGAACGACGTCGCTGGCGATTGGAGGGTTGATCAACTTGTACCACGAGTTCGTGCACTAGGCGGCGCGGCGACGGAACCTACTGGTACTGGATGTAGATCGGCCGCGGCACCAACGCCAGCACCTCCAGTGGCGTGAGCAGCGGGTCGCCTTTCTTGGTGTCGTTGTGGAAGAAGAGCTTGAAACCCGTGAACTCCACCGGCTCGCTTTCCTCGCAGCGTGCGTAGGTGTCGAACTTGAGCCACGGTTGGCCCCAGCCGTCCATGTTGATCACCACCTGCACGCGCGGATCGAGTTTGATCTGCTCCGCGTTCTGCAGCATGTTCGTCGTGAATCGGTGGATGATCAGCACCTTTGGCGGCAGGTGGTACTTCGTGACGATTGCCGCGAGCTGATCGATCGCGTAGTTGACGTCGCGGGCGTCCATCGCGCCGATCTTGTCTCCCGGATCGCGCCCCTCGCGATTGTGATGCATGTAGAACTCGGGGTCGAGGCCGAGGTGCACGTCGGGCCGTGAGAGAAATGGAACGAGGAGCGGAATCTCCGAATCCACCGTGCTCTTGCCGGCCTGAATGTCGAGAATGAGAATGGCGTGCTTGGATCGCGCCCAGCCGTAGACCTTTTCGATCAGATCGGGATCCGAGCGTTGCCGGTACATGCCGTCCTTGCCCGGTGCACCCTGCGCGACCGATACGATCAAGTGCAGCGCCGGCTGCACCGGCGTCGTCGGATCGGCCTTGTTCCACATGGCGACGACCGTGTCCAGCTTGGCGAGCATCTGATCCTGCGGCAGCTCGCCGAGTATCCCCATTCTCTTCGATAACGGGTTGCCGTAGAACGCGACGATGCGCTTCGCCGGCAGAATCGAGCCGGGCAGCGGCGGTGGCCGGCGGACCGGCCACGCGGGATTCTTCAGCCCAGCGCGAATCTCGGCGACCATCGAGATGCTGTCCGCCTTCGTGCGCGCCTTGAGCTGCACGGCGGCGACGGCACGAATCGCCGAATCGGGGCCGGTCCTCTTCTTCGCGCCGGCGCTGCTGTCCGCCTTCACACCGGTTTTGCCGGAAGTCGAGTCCGTCGCCGGGCCCGTCGACGACGGATGTGCCGCTGCGGCGCGGCGGATCGCCGCGGTGTCGGCGGCGGCCGCGGTGGAATCGGCGGAGATATTGCCGGCCAACGAGTCGCGCGCCGAAACGGCCGCGTCGTCGCTGCCGCCGCAGGCAGCAAGGACGATCAGCAGGCTCGACGCGAGGCCGAGCCAAAGAGGGTTCCAATGACGTTGCATCGCCGGGTGCACATGCAATGGACGCACCGGCGGCGGCTGGCGAGCGGGGTCAGCTGCGCTCAGAGTCGCGCCCGCTCGTATTGCTTCGGCCAATCAATCTCCTGTCGCAGCTCGCGCGCGGCGCGCAGCGGCCAGTGCGGGTCGCGCAGCAGCTCGCGCGCGAGGATAACCATGTCGGCTTGCCCGCTGCTCACGATCGTATCCGCCTGCTCCGGCGCGGTAATCTGCCCGACGGCGGCGGTGGCAATGTGTGCTTCGCGGCGGAGCTGCTCAGCGAAGCGCACCTGATAGCCCGGGCCGATCGGGATGTGTACGCCGCGCACGTTGCCGCCGCTCGAGCAGTCGATCAGGTCGACGCCGTCGCCGGCGAGCAGCCTCGCGAGCGCGACCGAATCTTCCGGCCGCCAACCGTCGTCACGCCAGTCGGTCACCGAAAGTCGAACGAACAACGGCAGCTCCTCCGGCCAGACCGAACGAACGGCCGCGACGGTCTCGCGCAGCAGCCGAACCCGGTTGTCGAACGAACCGCCGTACCGGTCCGTGCGCGCATTCGAGAGCGGCGACAGAAACTGGTGCAGCAGATAACCATGCGCCGCATGTAATTCGAGAACTTGCATATCCGCCGCGAGTGCCCGCTGCGCCGCGGCGCGGAAGGCGTCGATCACGGCGACGATGCCGGCCTCGTCGAGCGCGGCCGGCGTCTGGTAGCCGTCGCTGAACGGAATCGCGCTTGGCGCGGCGATCGGCGACCACCCCCCGTGCGCTCGATCGACGGGACCGCCGCCCTCCCACGGCCGCGCAGTGCTCGCCTTGCGGCCGGCGTGCGCCAGCTGCGAGCCGAACACGGCCCCGTGCGCTCGCACGAATCGACCGATCCGCGCGAGCATGTCGACGTGTTCGTCCTTCCACAACCCGAGGTCCTGTGGGCTGATCCGGCCTTGGGCCGTGACGGCCGTGGCCTCGGTGAGCACGAGCGCCGCGCCGCCGAGTGCGAACTGTCCAAGATGGACGAGATGCCAATCGTCGGCGAAGCCGTCGTCGCTCGAGTATTGGCACATCGGCGATACGCCGATGCGGTTGCGTAGTGTGACGGCCCGGATGGTGAGCGGTGTTAGAAGTGTCATGCGTGGGCAAGATACAGAGAGTTGGAATAGTCGCGCGGTCCCACCCTTCCAGCCGCGCGCATACTTCGAGTCCACCACCCTGTGGTTCAGCAAGCGCGCACGTGTCTCCTCTCCCGGGAAGGTTGTCATGATGCCTGTCGCACTCCTTCGCCCGCGCCGGCGTTCCGCTGGTGTGCTCCTCGCGATGGCGGCATTCGCCGCCCCGCTCACGCTCCACGCGCAAGGCACCGGCGTGCTCACCGGGCGCGTGCTCGGCGAGGGCGGCATTCCGTTGCAAGGCGCGACCGTGTCGCTGCTCGGCACGCAAATCGGGTCCACCGTCCGAGCGGACGGCACGTACCGCATCGCCGCGCCGGCGGGTCGCTACGCGGTCATGGCGCGACTGATCGGCTACGCGAGTCGCACGGACTCGGTCACGCTCACGGCAGGTGGGAGTGAAACGCGCGATTTCGCGCTGACGCGGGCGGCCACGACACTCGAAGCGGTGACGACACTCGGCACGCGTGGCGAGGATCGCACGGTGCTCGACGCGCCCGTTCCGATCGACGTCCTGCCGGCCCAGGCGATCCGCTCCACCGGTCGCACCGAGACCGCACAAATGCTGCAGGCGCTCGCACCGTCGTTCAACTTTCCTCGAACGACGCTCGGCGACGCCACCGACAACGTTCGCCCCGCCACGCTGCGCGGACTGTCGCCGGACCAGGTCCTCGTGCTGGTGAATGGCAAACGGCGACACACGAGCGCCGTCGTGAACATCAACGGCTTCGTCGGGCGCGGCTCGGAAGCGGTGGATCTCAACGCCATTCCGGCGAGCATGATCGATCACATCGAGATTCTGCGGGACGGCGCCGCGGCGCAGTATGGCTCCGACGCGATCGCCGGCGTCGTCAACATCGTGCTGAAGACGAACTCCCCGGGCGACATCACGACGCAGGTCGGCGAGTTCTCGGGCGTGGAACCGGCGACCGGCAGTTACAAGCACGACGGCAAGCTGTTCTACGCGAACGCGAATCACGGCTGGAGCTTCGGCCAGAACGGCTATTTCGACATCGGTGGTGAGATTCGCGACCGCGGCTACACCAATCGCGCCGCGCCCGATCCGCGCCAGCAGTACTTCAACGGCGATCCCCGGAACGATGATCCGAATCTGCCCGTGCCTGGGCGCGTCGATTTCAAGATCGGTGATTCGTATCAGCACAACACCACGGTGTTTCTGAACACCGGAACCACGCTGTCGAACGGCATTCAGCTCTATGCGTTCGGCGGCGGCAGCCACCTGTTCGGTGATGCGTTCGGATTCTGGCGCCGGCCGATGGACAACAACAACGTGCGCGCGATCTACCCGAACGGCTTCTTGCCCGAGGAGCAGCCGACCGACGACAACGGCTCCGCGTACGTGGGCGCGAAGGGAGATCTCGCCGGCTGGCAGTACGATCTCAGCACCGGCTACGGCCGTGACATGTTCAAGATGCACGTGGCCAACAGCGTGAACGTCTCGATGGGCGCGGCATCGCCGACGTCGTTCTACGCCGGCGAGCTCGCGTTCGGTCAATCGACGACGAATCTCGACGTGTTCCGGGATATCGAGGTCGGTCTGCCGTCGGCGTTGCATACGGCATGGGGCGGCGAGTATCGAATCGATCAGTACAAGATCGGCCAGGGCGACGACGCGTCGTTCGCCAACGGCGGCCAGTTCGTGCTCGACGCGAACGGCAACCCGACGTCGACACCGGGTGCGGTCGGCTCGCAGGTGTATCCCGGTTTTCGTCCGCAGGACGCTGGCAGCCACTCACGCAACAACGTTGCCGGCTATGTCGATCTCTCCGAGGACTTCAGCCGCGCGCTGCTCGTCGACGCCGCCGGCCGCTACGAGCACTACAGCGACTTCGGCTCGACCACGACGGGCAAACTCAGCGCACGGTACGAGCCGATCCACGGGTATGCGCTGCGCGGCGCGATCAGCTCCGGCTTTCGCGCGCCGTCACTCGGCCAGGAGTACTTCTCGAACACCGCGATCAATTTCGTCGGCACGCCGGCGGTGCCGCTCGAGATTCGCACCTTTCCGGTGACGAGCCCTGAGGCGCAGCTGCTGAATGCCAAGCCGTTGCGCCCGGAGAAGTCGATGAATTATAGCGCGGGCATCGCCATGGAGCCCGTGCACAGTCTCGCGGTGACCGTCGATTACTATCGCATCAACATCAAGGACCGGATCGTCCTGTCGAACAACTTCACGGGCACGGACGTGCAGAATCTCTTCGCGGCGAACGGCGAGCCGGACCTGCAGGGTGCGCGCTACTTCACGAACGCCGTGGATACGAAGACCGACGGTGTCGACGTGGTCGCCAACTATGGGTTCTCGCTCTCGCCGAACACCGTGCTTCATCTCACCGGTGGGTATAACGGCAACTGGACCGAAGTCACGCGCGTCGACACGTCGACCGTGCTCGGTGGCCACAGTGACCAGTTGTTCAGCCGCGTCGACCGTGCACGCCTCGAGAAGGGCAATCCCCGCAGCAATCTCCTCGTGTCGGCGGATCTCTCGTCCGGCCGGTTCGGGCTGACCGCTCGCACGCAGCGGTTCGGCCAGGTGACTTCCTTCGGCAGCTCGGCGGCGGGCGATCAGACCTGGAGCCCGAAATGGGTGACGGACCTCTCGCTGAGCTACGGGCCGGTGTCGCGCGGGACGGTTACGTTGGGCGTCGACAATATCGGCAACGCCTACCCCGACCAGTCGATTCCGGGAAACACCAATTCCGGGATATTGCCGTACTCCGGCATTGCGCCGTTCGGCATCAACGGCCGCTTCCTGTACGCCCGCGTGTCGTTCGGGCTCTAGCGTTAGAAAATACTCAATCGAGCTCCGCGGGTGTGCTGGCGAACCCAGCACACCCGCGCGGCGTGTGGCGGCACGACGCGTGCAGCCACGGAGTCGTGTCGTTGGCGAATGCGCGTCATTCCGACGCGCGGCCGCCAGCTCAACCTGAGGACCATGATCATGGCGCACACCCATGAGTTCGACTGCCAGCAGTGCAACGCGCACTTCGATTCGCGCGAAGATCTCGATCGCCACAATCGGCAGATGCACTCGCAGCAGGCCGGCTCGTCGTCGAATGGCGGCAGTCGTCAGGGTTCGTCGTCCTCGTCCCAGAGCAGCAACGGGAACCAGTAGTCGCCGGCAACACGCTGGACCGAGGCGCCGCGTCGAGGCAGATTTCCCCTCGACGCGGCGCTTTGCCGCATACTCCCCGGCGAACGGGCATGACACCACGCATTGGCCGGCGGCTGCCGAAGATCACTCCGCTCGCCGCCGCGCTCCTCATCTGCGCGATCGGATCACGCGGCGCCGCCGCGCAGCGCTCGCGCCGGCCGGCGTCCGAATTCACGCGTCAGGGATTGCTCATCGTCAACTTCAATCCCATGCCGGGCACGCGCATGCGCGACGGACGCGATGCCGCGAACGCGGTGCGCTCGCGAATCGGCAAGCTCGTCGATCGTCACGCCGTCGAGGTCATCAACGGCGGTGACATCGCGTACGAGATGTCGCGCGCGGGCTACAATCCAGATACGGTCTTCAGCCTGGCCACGGTGCATGCCATCGGCCGGTACCTTCGCGCCGACGAGTACGTGCTGGGACGGGTCGCGCGCGCGCGGAGCGGCGTTCGCGTCTCGGCCGAGCTCGTGCTGCTGCGGGACGAGAAGCTCCGGCAGCCGCTCCCGCTCGCCATTGCGCCGACGATCGACTCGGCGGCGGACGTGCTCGCCGCGTCGCTCGCCGCCGCGCGCGGACAGCTCGTGCCGGAACGACGGTGCGAGAATGCGCTGCGCACCGGCCACGCTCAGCAGGCGGAAGCGGAGGCGCGGGCGGGGATCGCGGAGTACGGCGGAGCAGCGATCGCGCGAACGTGCCTCGTCTGGGCGCTGCGGCAGCGCGGTGCGCCAGCCACGGAAGTGCTCGCGGTGGCGCGCGAGATTCTGGCGATCGACTCGGTGAGCCCGCACGGATTGGAAGCAGCCGCGGTGTCGCTCGATTCGTTGCACCACCGCGACGAAGCCGCATCGATGTGGCTGCGGCTCGCCGCAACCGCACCGGAGGACGTCGACCTCGCTCTCCGTGTGTCGTATGCATTGGCGGACGGTGGCAATACCGTGGCGGCGGAGCCGTTCATCTCGCGTGTAAGCGATGCCCATCCGGACGACATGCGGCTCGTGCAGCAGACGTGGCGCGTCGCGTACGTGAACAAGAGCTGGCCGCGCGCGATCCGCGCCGCCGAAACGCTGCTCGCCGCGGATTCGAGCGTGCGCAGCGACTCGACGTTCTACTTGCGGCTCGCGACCGCGTACGCGGCCGACCACCAACCGTTTCGCGCGATCGAGACGCTCGCGCACGGTGTCGCGGCATTCCCGACGGACGTGCGGCTGTATTCGTTGTACGCACAATCGATTCGCGCCGAGGCAGATACCGTGGTGCCCCGCGGTCTGGCGCTGTTTCCACGCAGCGCCGATCTGCTCGCGCTCCAGGCCAAGTCGCTGCGGGCGAGCGGCAAGCTCGCCGAGTCACTGAGCGCGACGGAGCGCGCCGTGGCGCTCGATTCGTCGCTCACAGAGGGCGAACTCGTGATCGCCGATCTGCAATTCCAGGTTGGGCAGCCCGACAGCGCGCTGTTTGCACTCCACCGCGGCTTGAACCACGGAGAGGATTCGACGCTGATCGCGCAGTTCGCGCTGCAGAAGGGCAACTCCCTCTACCGCGCCGCCAGCGGCATCAAGACGTCGAACGCGTTCGGGCTGGCGTTGAGATTTCTCTCATTCTCGGACAGCGTGCGCTCGTCGACGGAATCGAAGTTCCTCGTCGGCGCTGCCGCACTCGGCGTGGCGCAGACGTCGCTCGCCGAAGCGACCAGCACCACCGACAAGTCGGCGAGCTGCCAGCTCGCCCGCCACGGCGCGGACATGCTGCCGCTGGCCCGCGGCGGACTGCTCGCGGGCCAGACCGCGTATGGGGACGCGGCGAAGCAGTCCATCGACTATCTCGATCAGCTCGATCCGTACATCGGACAGCAACTGACCGTGCTGTGCCCGGCGGCGCCCTGAGCGCCGCTCCACCGGCGTCGCTCGCGGCCGCGCCGTCGCCCGAGCTGGCGGACCGCATTCGACGCGGCACACCCGAGTTCCGGCGAACGAATCTCGCGCTCTTCTCCGCGGGCTTCGCCACGTTCGCGCTGCTGTACTGCGTGCAACCGCTGATGCCGGTGTTCGCGCGGGATTTTCACGTCAGCGCCGCGCAGAGCAGTCTCGTGCTGTCGCTCACCACCGCGCTGCTCGCGCCGTCGATGATCGTGGCCGGCGCGATCTCGGAATCGCGCGGGCGCAAACCGATCATGGTCGCGTCGCTCCTTGCGTCCGCGCTGCTGACGTTCGGTTCGGCGTTCGTGACTCGCTGGAGCACGCTGCTCGTGCTGCGTGCGCTCGCGGGGATCACATTCGCCGGTCTCCCGGCCATCTCGATGGCGTATCTCGCCGAGGAGATTCATCCAGGTTCGATCGGCCTCGCGATGGGGCTGGCGATCGGCGGCAACGGACTGGGGGGAATGCTCGGCCGTCTCCTGACGTCGTGGCTGACGGAGCTGGTCTCGTGGCGCTTTGCCGTCGGAGCGATCGGATTGCTCGGCTTGGTCGCCGCGGTGATCTTCTGGCGCACGCTGCCGCCATCGCGCGGCTTCACGCCCCGGCCGGTCCGCCGCGCCACGCTGGCGCGAAGCTTCTTGACGCCGTTGCGGCAGCCGCGACTCCTGGCGCTGTTCGCCGAGGGCTTTCTGCTCATGGGCGCGTTCGGGACGTCGTACAACTACATCACGTATCACCTCCTCGCGCAGCCGTACTCGCTGTCACAGGCCGGTGTCGGAACGATCTTTTCCGTGTACCTGATCGGCATCGCGTCGTCGGCGTGGATCGGATCGCTCGCCGACCGCCTGCGTCGTGACAAAATGCTCATTCTGATGCTGCTATCGATCCTGATCGGCATCGGACTCACCCTCGCCGGACCGCTGCCGCTGGTTGTCCTCGGCATCGCCGTCGTGACGTTCGGATTCTTCGGCGGCCATTCGGTGGCGAGCAGCTGGGTGGGGCTGCGCGCGAGCACCGCGAAGGCGCAGGCGTCAGCACTCTACCTGTTCTTCTATTACATCGGACTGAGTGTCGCCGGCACGATGGGCGGCGTCTTCTGGCAGCACTGGAGTTGGGCGGGCGTTGCGGCGTTCGTCGCCGGCCTCGCGATCACTGGTCTGGGAATCGCCGTGCTCGCGGTCGGGCAGGCGTAACAGGGCGGCGGGTCCTCAGGGCCGAACTGGCGCGGGCAGCGCAACGGGCGGCGTGACCGACGGTGAGGCCGCCGTCGTTCCAGGCGTCGCGGCTGGAATTTCGATGTAGGTGCCGAGCGTCGGCAGGTATGTCGTTGTCGAGGCAACGCCTCGCGATGGTTCCGCGGGTCCGCCGACGACGGCGGACCCACGTGCGGCGGGAACCGTCGCGACGCCGCTCGATGTGTCGTGGACGCTGCCATCCGGTCGCAGTTGCACGTTGCCGTCCACCGAACTGGTGCGATTACAGCCGCACAGCGCGCCCGCACCAATCAGCGCCACGACGATTGTCGATGTGATTCCTCGCATACGTCCTCCAGCGGCATGTGCAACCGCGCCGAACGGCGCGCGGCATGCAAGCGCAAGCACCGCGCCGTGTTGCAAGCCCGTTGGTGTTCGGCCTGTCCCTTGCGGAGGCGAAAGTTGCGCACCGTGAGCGTCCCTGCTGGCGGCCACGGCGGGATGCGCTATCATCTAAACAGGAGCAGGCCGATGAGCGACCATCAGAAAACACACAACGGACGTGACGTCGACGGGAACTTTCGCGTTCGCCAGGACGACGTCGAGGATCTGCTCGAGGATCCCGCCGGTGTGGAGTTCGTCCGTGACGACGTGCGCCTGGGCGGCGCCATCGCCGACACCGGCCCACAAGCCGGCCAGAGCGGCGAGCACATTCATGAGTTGATCGCGGACAACCGCGAGGACGTGGCACGTGTGACAGGAAAGGCCGATGACGACAGTTCACGCAGAAACAACAACCGCTGAGGTCACTACCTCTCGCCGGGCAACGAGCTCGGCGCTCCACCACGCGAAACGGGCAATGGCGACCCTGTTCGGACCGCCGCCCGCACGACCATTCGCCGTTCGCTACTGGGACGGCACCGCGGAAAACCCGCGAACCGCCGCGCCATTTACGCTCGTGCTCACGCGTCCTGGCGCACTCCGGCGCATGCTGCTGCCGCCGAGCGAATTGGCGCTCGTCGAGGCGTATCTCTCCGGCGACGTCGAAGTGGAGGGCGACCTCGGCGCCACGATCTCGCTCGCGGACACGATCAACGCGCACGTGAGATCACCGCGCGTCCTTGCCTCGCTGACCCGCGACCTGCTCGCGCTGCCCAAACACGAATCGGCGGTCGAAACGGTGCAGCAGCATCGCTCGGAGCGCGTGGTGCCGATCGCCGGCAGCATCCACGACCGCAATCGCGACCGCGCCGCCATTCAGTATCACTACGACGTCGGAAACGACTTCTACAAGCTGTTTCTCGACGAGCGCATGGTGTACTCGTGCGCCTATTTCGCCGAACCGGATTTCACGCTCGATCGCGCGCAGGAGGCCAAGCTCGAGCACATCTGCCGCAAGCTGCGCCTGCGTCCCGGCGAGCGGCTGCTCGACATCGGATGCGGCTGGGGCGGTCTCATCATGCACGCCGTCCAGCGGCACGGCGTCCATGCCGTCGGCATCACACTCAGCGAACAGCAGCGCGACCTGGCGCAGGCCCGCATTGCCGCGGCGGGATTGCAGGATTCGTGTCGCGTCGAGATTCGCGATTATCGCGACCTCGCGGCGGTTGGTGTGTTCGACAAGATCGCCAGCGTCGGCATGATCGAACATGTCGGGGTCGATCACCTGCCCGGATATTTCGAGTCGGCGTTCAGCGTGCTCAAGCCCGGCGGACTCTTTCTGAATCACGGTATCGTGCAGGTGCTGCAGAAGCACCGCCCCACCTGGCGCGAGCGCATCGAGGATCGCCTCTGGCGTCGTGATTCGTTCATCGACCAGTACGTCTTTCCCGATGGCAAGCTCGGCCCGTTCGACGCCGTCGCCGCGGCGGCCGAGGATGCGGGGTTCGAGCTGCGCGACGCGGAGAGTCTGCGCGAACACTATGAGCAGACGCTCGGCGAATGGGTGCGGCGGTTGATGGCGCGCGAGCGCGAAGCGGTCGCGTTGGTCGGTCGTCAGACGTTCCGCGTCTGGCGTCTCTACATGACGGCCTCGCAGCACGGTTTTGCGACGGGCCGGCTCGGGATCATCCAGACGTTGTTGGCGAAGCAGCGCGACGGGCGCGTGACACTCCCGCGCACGCGCGCCGATCTGTATCAGTGACATACCGCACGCAGGTGCGGGCGCAGCCAGCCGGAACCGTTCACGCCGGCACCGGATTCGATGGGCACACCCCTCTCGCCCATTTTCCGGAGTTGCACACATGCGAATCACGAAGCACCTGGTTATTGCCGCCGCAGCGATCGCGGCGATCGGTTGTGGTGGCAGCTCGACGGCGCCTGGTGGAGGCGGTGGTGGAGGCGGCGGGGGCGGCGGTGGGGGCGGCGGTCCCGTCGTCACCAACGAGCTGGCCGTGGGGAACGACTTCTTCACTCCGCCAAACATTCAGGTCACACCGGGCACCACGGTCACGTGGACGTGGGATCAGAATGCCGCGACCCACAACGTTACGTTCAGCGATGGCTCCGGCTCGGGTGATCGAAGCGCAGGCGCAGTATTTACGAAGACGTTCCCGACCGCTGGAACATTCAACTTCCGTTGCACTATACATCCGTCAATGACGGGATCGGTGCTGGTGCAGTAGCTCCGCCGACCGCTCCGAACACGACGTCCGGGCGGATCACCGCGCGGACGTCGTTCCTTGTTGCGGGAGCAGGAAATGCAAATTCGAGTTCTGTGGGTGACCGGCGTCGCCGCCGCGATCGCCGCCGTGCCAGTGGCATCCGCGTGGGCGCAGGTCGGTGGCATGGGCGGAGTCGGCGGCCTGGGGAGCATCGGCAATCCGATGAGCCGCGGCAAGACGATCAACATGAAGCGCGAGTCGGGAATCGTGATTCCCGAACAGGTCAATCCCGTCAACCTCGTCGTCCTGCACCGGAGCGATCTCGGGCTGAATGATCGCCAATTCGCCGCCATCATCGCGATCAAGCGGTCGCTCGACTCGACGAACTCGCCGCTCGAGCGTCGGCTCGATTCGCTGCAACGTCTGTTCAAGGGGAAGGGGCCGCTGTTCGGCGAGCCGAGTGCCGCGCGGCGCGATTCGCTCGCTCAGGCGCAGGCACTGGTTCGCGTCACGCTCGGCGAGCTGCTCGACAACATCGACCCGGCGCGCGACCGCGCGTATCAGATCCTTGACTTGAATCAGCGCGCGATGGCGAGGCAGATCGAGGAAAAGGCGGACAAGGAACTGGAGAAAGAAGGCGCTAGCCGCTAGTCGCTAGTCCCCCTTCAGCGCCACGATTGGCGAGATGTGTGCGGCGCGCGCGGCGGGAATGACGACTGCCGCGATCGCGCTCGCCACGAGAACCCCAACCGCGATCGCGATCGACGATGGATCGATCGTCTCCACGCCGTGCAGTTGGCTGCCCAGCGCGCGTACGGAGAGCAGCGCGAGCGGGACGCCGACGATCAAGCCCAACGCGACGAGGCGCAGCGCGTCGGTCAGCACCATGCGCGCGACTGTCCCGCCGCCGGCGCCGAGCGCAATCCGTAATCCGATCTCGCCGGTGCGTCGTCCGATCGCGTAGCTCATCACGCCGTACAGGCCGATGGCGGCGAGCAACAAGGCCAATGCGCCGAAGCCCGACGCGAGCTGTGTGAGCAGACGCTCCTGGCTGATCGTGTCCCGGATCAGCGTCGTGAGCGGATCGATGTGGTCGATCGGCAGCAGTGGATCGACGGAGACGATGGCTTTGCGGATCGGCTGCACGAGCGCGGCGGGATCGCCGCTCGCGCGCACGATGAACCGAAGTGACCCTGGCTGGCCCATGTTCTTCGGATCCGGCGCGTGAATGTACGACACATACATCCGCGGCACGGGCGGATCCTCCAGCGTGTGGTCGTGCGTGTCCCCCATCTCGCCGACGATCCGAAACGCGGCCGTGTCGTTCATCGTGATGTACTTGCCGACCACCGGCTGGCCGGGGAAATAGAATTTCGCGAACGCCTCGTTCACGACGATCGCGCGTGGCGGCATCGGTTCGTCGCTCGATTCGATGTCTCGTCCGGCGAGCAGCGTGCCCCCGATCGCGTGCACGTATCCAGGACCGACGTGATCGTACGTGACGTTCGTGTCCTGGACGGTGCGCGGCACGAAGCCCGGCACCTCGATCGACGTGCCGTTCTCGGTCCCGGAAAAGATTCCGTTCTCGGAGAACGTCACCGCCGCGACGCCGGGGATCGCCGCCAGTCGATCGTGCATCGCATGGAGCATTTCATCGCGGCGGCCACCGGTGTAGCCGCGCGACACGATGTCGAGGTCGGCGATCACGAGATGATTTCGGTCGAGACCGACGTCGGTCGCCTGCACGTTGCGCAAGCTGCGCACGAGCATCGCCGCGCCGACGAGCAGCACCGTCGAGAGCGCGACCTGGCCGGCGATCAGCAGCTGGCCGAGCGGCGCGCGCTGGCCCCGTCGACCCAGTGTGCTCCCGCTCGCGGATGTCGTCGTCGCGCGCATCGCCGATGCCAGCTCGACACGTGACGCGCGGAGCGCCGGCGCGAGCCCGAACAGCGCCACGGCGCCGATGGAGACGACGATGGTGAACGCGAGCACGCGGCCGTCGAGCGGCAGGTCGATGGGCAGGCTGCCGCCATTCGCCGCCAGCACGAGCAGCGCGCGGCTGCCCCACCAGGCGACAAACAGCCCGACCGCCGCGGCGATCACCGCGAGCAGCGCGCTCTCGGTGAGCAGCTGGCGCGTGATGCGCGCGCGGCCGGCGCCGAGCGCGAGCCGCACCGCCATCTCGCGGCCGCGGGCAATCGCCCGCGCGAGCAGCAGGTTTGCGACGTTCGCGCAGATGATGCAGAGCAGGAGCGCGACGCCGATCATCAGCGTCACGAGTGGCGCGTGAAAGATCCGGCGCACGCGCGAAAAGCCGCGCGATCCGTCGCTCACGTAGAGCTTCGGCTTCAGCGCGAGAAACGCCTGCGCCGCCGGTCCGGTCGCGTTCGCGGTGATCGTGCGAATGAGGAATGGGCCGAGCGCGCGGCGAACCTGCTCGAGCGTCGTGCCGGCGGGACGGCGGCCGAGCAGCAGGAGCAGGCTGCTCAGCCGATCGTCGAGAATTCTCTGATGCGGGTGCATGACGTCGATCATCGCGATCGGAAGCCACACGTCCGGCGACGCACCGACGATCGTGCCGGTGAACGACTCCGGTGCGACACCGACGATCGTGAACCGCGCGCCGTCGATGAGAATCTCGCGGCCGATCACCGACGGCCTGCCCTGAAACCGCCGCAGCCAGTAGCCGTGGCTGATCACGACGACGGGCGAACCGCCGACGATCTGCTCGGACGGCCCGAACACGCGGCCGAGCTGCGCGCGAACGCCGAGCATGGTGAAATAGTTGTCGGACGCCAGCCGACCGCGCGGATGCTCCAGCTCACCGCTCGCGCCGTCAATACGGGCGTCGAGCCGATCCGCCCGGCCGGTTGCCGCCACGTCGGTGAGCACATGGCTCTGCCGGCGAATGTCGAGGTACAGTGGATACGAAAAGAGGTCGGTGCGCGGCTGGCCCTGGGAAAACGAACCAACTCGCGCCGGATCGCCGATCGCGACCAGCTGTTCGGGGTGCGACACCGGCAACGTCCGGAGGAGCACTGCATCGACGAGGGTGAAGATCGCGGTGTTTGCGCCGATGCCGAGGGCCAGCGCTCCGACGACGACTGCGGTGAAGCCGCGATTGCGCCGCAGCATGCGCAGCGCGAACACGAGATCCTGTTTCAGGTCGGCCAACCGATCGGTTCGTGTCATCGTCCGCTCCCGTTGTTCATCCATCGTGACGCAGGACTCGCGTACGCCGGCGACGTCGCCGAATTGGCGGAGCGCCTCCTGGCGCGCGGCGTCAGGCGCCCACCCGGCGGCGATCAGTCGCTGCGCGCGCATCTCGAGGTGAAAGGCCAGCTCGTCGTCCACCTCGCGGGCGACGTGTGCGCGGGCGAACGGAATTCGAAAGACGCGCCGCATGATTCAGGCGGTGAGCGGAGCTCGAAACGCGCGGCACATCGGTCAGGCGGTGAGCGGCGCGAGTGCAGCGAGGGCCTTGCCGACGGCGCGCGCATACCGCTCCCACGAGCTCACTTCGGCGCGCAACTGCTGCCGCCCGGCGCGGCTCAACTGGTAGTATTTGGCGCGACGGTTGTTCTCGGAGTAGCCCCACTCGGCCGTGAGCCAGCCGTTACGCTCGAGGCGATGGAGGGCGGTGTAGAGTGGGCCTTCCTCGACGAGCAGCTCGCCGTCGGTAATCGCCCGGATCCACTCGGCGACGGCGTAACCGTGGCGCGGCCCCCAGCTCACCGCCTTGAGAATGAGCACGTCGAGCGTGCCGCGCAGCAGACCGCCCTCCGGATCGACCATCGTGCGCTCTCCCCTCTGTGACAGAGGGGAAGGTAGGATTGGAGCGACGGGGGCGCAAGGGGATTGGTCCGTCGAGCCGGGGTGGACTGACTTGCGGACGCGGATGTTGCGGAAACCGGCGGACGAGGCGCGGATTCGCTCCGAGTGGCGCAACGAGCCCTGTGCCCCCGGTCAAGAACAACACTGACTTGGTGGGGGTGGCGTCCCGGTCAACTCCCCGATCCGCTAATCCGCAAACTCCGCAGCCCCGTTGGACTCGCTGTGGAGCGAAAGACTCTCGCGGCATGAGACCGCGGCCTCGGGCCAAATCTCAAGGAGAGGCACGGGGTCGCGGAGAACGGCGGAGCACTGCGGACAGGCGCGGAGCGGCGTTGCTGGCGGTGGTGATGAAGAATGAACGACGACTGCACTACACATGACGCCTGAGACTCTCGGCGTTCGCTGACGTGCCATTCCTGATCGGCGATGGGATCCTCGACCCCTGAGAATTCAAGCTTTCTCAGGAGTGCTCCGCCGTGCTCCGCGGCTTCGCGACGCTTTCCCAGGCAATGCTGCTGACCCAGTCCCAACAGGTGTGAAACACGGATGCCACGGAGGGGAGGGATCGAACGGGCAAAAAAACCAAATGCTCTTGGGGTGTGGTGCGACGGACTCGGTGCGCCAGTAGCAGCCAATCAGCGCCTTGTCCGCCAGTTTCCGCCAGAGCCGCATCCCTAATGCAGTCCAACCCGATTCGGCGCGTCACACCTGCCCCGCGCGACAACCACGGACCACGGACCACGGACCACGGACCACGGACCAATCCCCTTGCCCCCCTGTGCGCAGTTGTGCATCGTCACGAATCCCCTTGCAGTGGAGATGCACGTGAAGTCGTCTCGCTCCAAGTCTGCCGTCGGCTATTCGCGTTTGACCCAGCCGCTCGTTCGTGACAATGGCGTGCTCCGTCCCGCCTCGTGGGACGAAGCGCTCGATCGCGCCGCCGAAGGGTTCCGTCGATCCCTCGCTGCGCACGGCCGCCGCACGACCGGAATCTTCAGCTGCTCCAAGTCGACCAACGAGGTCAACTACATGGCGGCGAAGTTCGCGCGGACGGTGTTCGGCAACAACAACATCGACAGTTGTAACCGGACCTGACACGCTCCCAGCGTCGTCGGTCTGGCGACAATCCTGGGGGCGGGCGGCAGCACGAGCTCATACGAGGAAGCGGAGCACACCGATTTCGTCTTCCTGTGGGGATCGAACGCCCGTGAAGCGCATCCGATCTGGTTTCATCATCTGCTCAAGGGCATTCAGAATGGCGCGCGGCTGCACGTCGTCGATCCGCGGCGCACCAGCTCCGCGGCGTGGGCGGATGTCTGGCTCGGACTCACGGTCGGCAGCGACATCGCGCTCGCCAACGCGATGGCGCGCGTGATCATCCACGCCGGTCTGGCTCATGAGAGTTTCATCAAGCGCGGAACGACCAATTACGAGGCCTTCCGGCAGTCCGTCGAGCCGTATACGCTCGACATGGCGGAGCGCGCCACCGGAATTCCCGCCGCCGTCATCCGCGATTCCGCGCTCGCCTACGCGCGCGCCGACCGGGCCATGATCTGCTGGACGCTCGGCATCACCGAGCACCACAACGCGGTCGACAACGTCTACGCGCTGATCAATCTCGCGCTGCTCACCGGCCACGTCGGCCGGTACGGCTGCGGCTGCAACCCGCTGCGCGGCCAGAACAACGTGCAGGGCGGCGGCGACATGGGCGCGCTCCCGAACAAGCTGCCGGGCTTTCAGGACGTCGGGAATCCGGAGCACCGCGCCAAGTACGAGCGCGCCTGGAAGCGCGACATCCTGCCGGACGACGGCTGGCATCTCACCGAGATGATCGACTCGATGCAGCGCCGCGAGCTCACGGCGCTGTACGTGATCGGCGAGAATCCGGCGCAGTCGGACGCCGACGCCGCGCACGTCACGCATCTGCTCGAGCAGCTCGAGCATCTCGTCGCCCAGGAGATCTTTCTCACGAAGACGGCGCAGCTCGCGCACGTCGTGCTGCCTTCGGCGGCCACCTGGGCCGAGGGCGAAGGCACCGTGACGAACAGCGAGCGCCGCGTGCAGCGCGTGCGCAAGGCCGTCGAGCCGCCGCACGACGCACGCGACGAGCTGTGGATCATGTGCGAGCTGGCGCGCCGGCTCGGCTACGATTGGGGCCATCCGTCGGCCGAAGACGTGTGGAACGAGCTGCGCTCGCTCGCGCCGGGCCTCGCCGGCATGAGCTACCGCCGGCTCGAGGCGCTCCACGGCTTGCAGTGGCCCTGTCCCGACGAGAATCATCCCGGCACGCAGTTCCTTCACGCCCGACTGTGGGACGACGATCCGGCCAAGCGCGGCAAGCTCGCCGCGTTCTCGGTGGTGCACCACGAAGGGCCGGTCGAGCAGCCGGACGATGAGTATCCTCTTACACTCACGACCGGACGCCGGCTCGAGTCGTACAACACGGGCGTGCAGTCGGGCGGCTACGCCTCTCCGCTGCATCGCGGCGAGACGCTGGACATCTCACCCGAAGACGCTGCCCGCCTTGGCGTGGTGAACGGCGCGCTGGTCCAGGTCACCTCCCGGCGCGGCACGGTGACGGCGCCCGCCTGCATCGATCGCGGCTTGCGGCCCGGCGTCGTGTTCATGACGCTCCACTTTCCGGACGACGTGGCGACGAATCTGCTCACGATCAACGCGACAGATCCACATTCGGGCACGGCCGAATTCAAGGCGTGTGCGGTGCGGGTCGAGCCCGCGCACCGCCGTCCGTCGCCAAACGAACGACGCGCCGATCGCGTCGCGGCGGCAGGAGACGATTGATGGATCTGCGGCTTCACGACACGACGCCCACGAGTGACGAGCGCGCCGCGGTCGACGCGGTGCTCGGCCCCGCGCGCTCCGGCTGGTACGGCGGCGAGCGTGGCGACGACGTGGACGTGCGCGTCGCGTTCGGGGGACGCGAGCTGCGGCAGCAGCGACACATGCTGCTGCCCGCGCTGCGAGCGTTGCAGTCGCGCGTCGGCTGGATCAGCGAGACGGGCATCGAGTACGTCTGCGCGCGGCTCGACGTGCCGCCGGCGGAAGCGTGGAGCGTCGCGACATTCTACGCGCTGCTCGCCACGACGCCGCGGCCGTCGCGGGTGCTGCACGTCTGCGATGACATCGCCTGCCGCTGTCGGGGCGCCGAGTCGCTGATCGAGGAGCTCGAGCGCACGGTGGGGCCGGCGCACGCGCACGCCGCGGACGCCGATCGGGTGCAGGTGGATCCGCGCGGCGCAGTGTGGATGCGATCACCCTGTTTAGGAATGTGTGATCGCGCGCCGGCCGCGTTCGTGCAGCAGGCCGGACTGGCGCCGCAGGAGGAGCTGATCCCCGCGTTGACCGCCGACGCGGCGCGCGTGATCCTGCGCGAAGGCCGAGTCCCGCGCGGGGAGCCGACGGATCCGACGGCCAGCGCCGGCGACGTGCACGCCGCGAGCGGGCCGCTCTCGCTCCTTCGGCGCATCGGCACGACCGATCCAACCAGTCTCGCGGCGTATCGCACGGCTGGCGGCTACGAAGCGCTGAGCCGCGCCGTCGAGATTGGTGCCGAGGCGGTGATCCACGAGGTCATCGAATCGCGGCTCATGGGCCGCGGCGGAGCGGCGTTCCCCACAGGCCGCAAGTGGGACGCGGTCGCGAAGCAGGCGACCCGGCCGCATTACCTCGTCTGCAACGCCGACGAGTCGGAACCCGGCACATTCAAAGACCGCGTACTGCTCGAGGGCGACCCGTTCGCGATCGTCGAAGCGATGACGATCGCCGGATTCGCCACGGGCTGCGAACGCGGCTTTGTCTACATCCGCGGCGAGTATCCGCTCGCCGCGCAGCGCATGCAGCACGCGATCGACCAGGCACGCCTGAACGGTTTGCTCGGCACCGACGTGCTCGGCCGCGGCGTGTCGTTCGACATCGAGCTGCGTCGTGGTGCGGGCGCGTACATCTGCGGCGAGGAGACCGCGATCTTCAATTCGATCGAAGGCTATCGCGGCGAGCCGCGGAACAAGCCGCCGTTCCCCGCGCAGGCCGGGCTCTTTGGATTGCCGACGGTCGTCAACAACGTCGAGACGCTCGCCAACATCCCATTCATTGTATTGAACGGCGGCGCGGCCTTCGCACGCATCGGCACGGCGCAATCCACGGGCACGCGCCTGTTCTGCTTGAGCGGCTCGGTCGCCAAACCCGGCGTGTACGAGGTGCCGTTCGGCGCAACGTTGAGACAATTGATATCGCTCGCCGGCGGCCCGTCCGACGGCGCGTCCATTCGGACCGTGCTGCTCGGCGGCGCGGCTGGCGTGTTCGTGCGCGCGGACGAGCTGGACATTTCGCTCACGTTCGAAGGCGCGCGCGCGGCCAACGCCACCCTGGGCTCCGGCGTGATCATGGTGTTCGACGATCGCATCGACATGCGCCAGATCCTGCTGCGCATTGCGTCGTTCTTTCGCGACGAGTCGTGCGGGCAGTGCGTGCCGTGTCGCGTCGGCACGGTCCGCCAGGAGGAGGCGCTGCATCGCATCGCCTGCGGCGCGACCCGCGGCGGAATGGCCGGCGAGACGGCGCTGCTCGACGAGGTCGGCACCGCGATGCGCGACGCATCGATCTGCGGGCTCGGCCAGACGGCGTACGCCGCGATCGAGTCGGCGATTCATCGGGTTGGTCTGTTGAACGGTACTCACGGAGCGTCGGCGTGACGGCAATCGCGGAGCTCATCCAGTTGCAGCGCCCCACGCGCGCCACCGATGCGAATCGTCGCGTGGCGCCGCGCAAGGTTCGTCTCACCATCGACGGGCGGCAGGTGAGCGTGCCCGACGGCACGTCCATTCTCGCCGCGTGCCGCACGGTCGGCGTCGAGATTCCGACCCTGTGCTTTCTCGAGACGCTGCATCCGGTGAACGCCTGCCGCATTTGCGTCGTGGAGGTCGAGGGCGCTCGCGTGCTGGTGCCATCGTGCTCGCGCATGGTGGAAGAGGGCATGGTCGTGCGCACCGATTCGCCGCGCGTGCGCCACAGCCGCCAGCTCGTGCTCGAGCTGCTCGCATCGTCGGTGGACTTGTCGACGACGCCCGAGGTGCAGGCGTGGATCGACGAGTACGACGCGAAGCCCGACCGTTTTGGGCCGCGCGCGCCGGCTGCTCCCGCCGGCGCGCGGGCTGCCGCGCAGCCGGGCCATCACGAGCCGCCCGATCCACGCTACGCCGCAACGGTGGCCGAGCCGCCGACGATCGACAACGATCTGTACGTGCGCGACTACGCCAAGTGCATTCTCTGCTACAAGTGCGTGGAAGCGTGCGGGCCGGATCATCAGAACACGTTCGCCATCGCCGTCGCGGGCCGTGGATTCGACGCACACATCTCCACCGAGTTCGCCGTGCCCCTGCCCGATTCGGCCTGCGTGTATTGCGGTAATTGCATTGCGGTCTGCCCCACCGGCGCCCTCATGGCCAAGACGGAATTCGACCGCCGCGCCGCCGGCGTGTGGGACGAACGTCGCATGACGACGACGGACACGATCTGCCCGTACTGCGGCGTCGGCTGCACGCTCACGCTGCACGTCGACGACGGCGAGATCGTGAAGGCCACGTCGCCGCTCGAGAACGCGATCACGCAGGGGAATCTCTGCATCAAGGGGCGATTCGGCTGGCGATTCGTCGGCAACCGCACGCCGTCCCTCGGCAATGGCGATGGCCGTCGCTGATCGTCCGCTCGCCGGACTCGGATACGCGCCGGCGGCGGCGGAGCGGTCGTTCATGCGTCTGTCCGGGCGCGATGTTTCGGAATCGCGCGCGATCGTCGCGGAGGAAGTGCCCGTGGCGATCGTCTACAACGGGCGCTCGCACGTCGTGGTGATGGCAACGCCGGCCGATCTCGACGATCTCGCGATCGGCTTTTCACTCACTGAAGGCGTCATCGAGTCGCCGGACGACGTGCGGCGCCACGACGTCGTGCGGGCGAGTCAGGGTGTGGAGCTGCAGCTCGAGATTCCACCCGCGCGCGCCGAGGCGCTCGTTGCGCGATCGATGGCGGCGCGCACGGGTTGTGGACTCTGCGGCGTCGAAACCATCGCCGACGCCATGCGCGTGCCGGCGCCCGTCGGTCGTGCCCTGACCGTCGCGCCTGCGGCGCTCTGGCGCGCGGCGTCCGAGCTGAATCATCAGCAAACGCTCAACGACGCCACCAGCGCCGTGCACGCCGCCGGCTGGGCACGGCCGGATGGAGAGCTCGTGCTCGTTCGCGAAGACGTGGGCCGGCACAATGCGCTCGACAAGCTGTTCGGCGCGCTCGCCCGCGAGCGACGCGTGGCCAGCGACGGGTTCGTCGTCGTCACGAGCCGAGCGAGCTACGAGATGGTGCAGAAGGCCGCGTCACGCGGCGTGGAATTGTTGGCGGCGATCTCCCGCCCCACGGGGCTCGCCATTCGCTTCGCCGAGTCGGCCGGGGTCACGCTCGTCGGATTGCTGCGCGCCAGCACCGGGAACGTGTACTGCGGCCGCGAACGCATTCACCCTCTGGCTTCGGGAGACGACGCATCGTGGGCATGACGACCGTTCCATCCGATATCGAGATCGCTCAACACGTGAAGATGCGTCCGATCGAGGACGTGGCCGCGGAGCTCGGGCTCGAGCGCGATGAGCTGGACTTCTACGGCAAATACAAGGCGAAAATTCCATTGGAGATCGCTCAGCGTCCGATCCGCGGTCGGCTCGTCGTCGTCACGTCGACCAATCCGACGCCGGCCGGCGAAGGAAAGAGCACCGTCTCCGTCGGCCTGGCGCAGGCGCTCCGTCGCATGGGCCAGCGCGTCGCGCTCTGCATTCGCGAGCCGAGCCTCGGGCCCGTGTTCGGCATGAAGGGCGGGGCGGCCGGCGGCGGCTACTCGCAGGTGGTGCCGATGGAGGACATCAATCTGCACTTCACCGGCGACTTCCACGCGATCTCCACCGCCCACGCGTTGCTCGCCGCGCTGCTCGACAACCATTTGCAGCAGGGCAATGCGCTCCATCTCGATCCGCGGCGCATCACCTGGCCGCGCACGATCGACATGAACGACCGCGCGCTGCGCAACTGCATCGTCGGCCTCGGCGGCATGGGCGACGGCGTGCCGCGCGAAGAGCATTTCGTGATCATCCCCGCCAGCGAGATCATGGCCATCGTCGCGCTCGCGACGAGTGCGCACGATCTCGAGGAGCGGTTGGCGCGCGTCATCGTCGGATCCACCGCCGGCAGCGAGCGGCGCCCGGTGACCGCCGGCGAGCTGCGCGCCACCGGCGCGATGGCGCTGCTGCTCAAGGACGCGCTTCGCCCGAACCTCGTGCAAACGCTCGAGGGCGGACCCGCGTTCGTGCACGCGGGACCGTTCGGCAACATCGCGCACGGCTGCAACAGCATTCTTGCGACGCGCTCGGCGCTCGCGCTCGCCGACATCGTCGTCACGGAGGCCGGCTTCGGCTCCGACCTCGGCGCCGAAAAGTTCTTCGACATCAAATGCCGCGCGGGCGGACTGAATCCGGAGGCGGCCGTCATCGTGGCGACCGTGCGCTCGCTCAAGATGCACGGCGGCGCCGACAAGAAGAATCTCGGCGAGGAGAACCTCGCGGCGCTCGAGCGAGGATTGCCGAATCTCGAAAAACACATCGAGAACGTGAAGCACTTCGGCGTGCCGAGCGTCGTCGCGCTCAATCGTCGGCTGAGCGACACGGAGGCGGAGTTGCAGGCGGTGGTCGATCACGCCGCGCAGCTCGGCGTGAACGTGGTGCTGACCGAAGTGTGGGAGAAGGGCGGAGCGGGCGGCGAAGCGCTCGGGGCCGAGCTGTTGTCGCTGCTCGACAAGAAGGGCGCCGAGTATCGTCCGCTCTATCCGACCAATCTCCCGATCCGCGAGAAGATCGACATCATCGTCAAGCAGATCTACGGCGGCGACGGCGCGGACTACTCGCCGCAGGCGAGCCGCGCGATCGACTATCTCGAGTCGATCGGCATGGGCTCGACGCCGATCTGCATGGCGAAGACGCAGTACTCGCTGACGGACGATGCGTCCAAGCTCGGTCGCCCGCGCGGATTCCGGATTTCGGTGAACGAGGTGCGGGCGTCGGCGGGCGCAGGATTCGTCGTCGCGCAGTGCGGCGACATCATGACGATGCCGGGCTTGCCGAAGGAGCCTGCCGCCGAGCGGATGGCGCGGTTGCCGAGTGGGGAGATTGTCGGATTGTTCTAGGACTTTCGCAACTCCGCAAACTCCGCAGCCCCGTTGGACTCTCGTCGCGTGAGAGCCTCTCGTGCCACACGGCCGCGCCGCTCCGGCCACATCTCGGGGAGAGGAACGCGGTCGCGGAGAACGGCGGAGAACTGCGGAGAGGCGTTGCTGGCGGTGTTGGCGAACGATGAATGACGACTGCACCGCACATGACGCATGAGATGCTCGGCCTTCTCGGAAGTAGCATTCCTGATCGCGATGGCCTTCGCGGCCGCTCACTATCAAGCCTTCTCAGCAGTGCTCCGCCATTGTCCGCAGTTCTCCGCAGCTTCGCCACGCTCTCTGAAGCAACGACGCTGACGCAGCCACAAGAGGCTTGAACAGGGATGCCACGAACGCGACGGAGCGAAGATCAAAAGATCGAAATGCTTGGGCAGTGTGGTGCGAGAGTCCTAATGTTCGAGTAGCAGCCAAGCTGCGCCTCGTCCGTCGGTTTCCGCCCTCGTCCGCGTCCCCAAGTCAGTGCAACCCGATCCGGCGCGGCAGACTTGCCACGCGCAGGCCCGGGCGACACACGACGAACGGCAGGCCCCGAAAAGGCCATCTTGCAACCAACGCATCCGCGCTTCGTAGTGTCCAACATGAATTGCGGGCGGACGCGTGGCGGCCTGTGCTGATGGGTCGCAGTTGCCGAGTCCGATCTTCATCGTTTCCTAACCAGAACCGCATTGCGATGCCGCGGCGCCGCTCATAAGGTGGTGCTTTCGTCGTTTATCGTTGAACGACCTGTCTTTGCTCGAGGATAATTCGAGATGCAACAGCTCCGCAAACGCTGGATCTCCATCCTGGTCGTCGCACTGGTCGTCGGCGGCCCCGTCGCCTGGTACAAGTGGCCGTCGACCGCCTCGGCCGCCGAGGCTGGGCTGATCGCGCCGGTCAAGTACGGTCAGTTCGAGATCAAGGTGACCACGACGGGCGAGCTGCGGGCGAGCAAGTTCGTCGAGATCGCGGGTCCGGCCAGCGCACAGACGGTGAACGTCTATCAGACCAAGATTTCGTCGATCGTGCCGGAAGGCTCGGTGGTCAAAGCGGGACAGGTCATCGCCGAGCTGGATCGCGGTCCGGTCGCGACGAAGCTCGCCGACGTCACACTCAACTTGCAAAAAGCGCAGGCGGAGTTCACGACGGCGCAACTCGACTCCGCGCTCAACCTGTCTCAGGCGCGCGAGGACGTCCGCACCGCGCAGTACGCGCTCGAGGAGAAGCAGATCGCCAAGGAGCAGGCGGCGTACGAGGCGCCGAGCATCAAGCGTCAGGCGGAGATCGATCTCGAAAAGGCACAGCGCGCACTCGAGCAGGCCAAGCGGAGTCTCGACACCAAGACCAAGCAGGCCGTCGCGAAGATGTCATCCGTCGGCGCGGATCTCGGTCGCCAGCAGAACCAGCTCAAGATGATTCAGGACGTCATGGGTTCGTTCACGATCAAGGCCCCGGCTGACGGCATGGTGATCTACGTCCGCGAGTGGAACGGCAAGAAGAAGGGCGTCGGCTCGCAGTGGAGCCCGTGGGATCCGACCGTCGCCACGTTGCCGGACCTCACGCACATGGAGTCGGACACCTACGTGAACGAAGTCGACGTGCGCAAAGTCGCCGTCGGTCAGCAGGTGGAGATCTCGCTCGACGCCGATCCGACCAAGAAGCTTCCGGGAACGGTCACGTCCGTCGCCAACGTCGGCGAGCAGCGGCCGAACCAGGACTCGAAGGTGTTCGAGGTCAAGATCGCCGTGACGAAATCCGACACGACGCTGCGGCCCGGCATGACGACGTCCAACGCGATCATCGCCGCGTCCATTCCCAATGCGCTCTCGGTGCCGCTCGAGGCGGTGAGCTCGGAGGGTGGCCTGTCGTTCGTCTACAAGAAGAACGGCAGCCACATCACGAAGCAGCAGATCGAGACGGGCGCGATGAACGACAATGAGATCATCGTTCGCCGCGGCCTCACCAGGGACGACCACGTGCTGCTGTCGCCGCCGGCCGACAAGTCGGGCATTTCGGAATCTCTCATTCCCGGTCTGAAGCCGCAGGCGCCGGCAGCCGCGACCGGCGACGCGCCGGCGAGCGTCTCGCTGCCGACCAAGCCGAAGCCCTGATGGCGGACGCGGGTCCGACACCGGCTGTGTCGCGGTCGTCACGCGTCCAGGCGATCGCGGCACACGTGGCGTTCAGCGGTCGCACGGCCGCGGAAGCCGTGGCCAACAACAAGCTGCGCGCCGGTCTCACCTCGCTCGGCATTCTGTTCGGCGTTGCCTCGGTGATCGCGATGCTCGCGATCGGCAACGGCGCCGAGCAGGAGATCCTGTCGCAGATGCGGTTGCTCGGCGCGAACAACGTCGTGATCACGCCGATCGTCGAGCAGACCGAAGGCAAGGTGCAATCGGACGACGACAGCAAGAAGGACGCGAAGCGTTTCACGCCGGGTCTCACCTACCTCGATGCAGAGAGCATTCGCCAGGAGATTCCCGACGTATCGGCGACGAGCAGCGAGGTCGTGATCAACAGCGTGATCACGCGCGAGGGGCATCACCGCTCCGGCAAGCTCGTCGGCGTCGACTCCGGGTACTTCCGGCTGATGAACCTCAACGTCGTCCAGGGCGCGCGCTTCGCCACGCGTCACTTCGCCGAGTCGTCGCCGGTGGCAATCATCGGTCAGGGCGTGAAGGCCCGTTTCTTCACGACGCAGGATCCCATCGGCGGCACGATCAAGGTCGGCAACGAGTGGCTCACCGTCGTCGGCGTGCTCGAGGACCGCAAGATCTCCGCGGAAACGGCGCAGCGCCTCGGCATTCGCGACGCGAACATGGATGTGTACGTGCCGCTGCCCACGATGCTGCTGCGCTACCGCAATCGCGGTGAGGTGACGCAGCAGGAGATGGAGCAGGCGGCGAGCGAGCTCAATTCCTCCAGCGATTCCACCGAGACGGACGATCAGCGGGCCGAAAAGCGAAACTACAATCAGCTCGACAAGGTCATCGTCCAGGTCGACCAGGCGGCGCTCGTGCCGAGCGTCGCCAATGTCGTCCAGCGGATGCTTCAGCGCCGGCACAACGACGTCACGGACTTCGAGATCTCGGTGCCCGAGCTGCTCCTCAAGCAGGAGCAGCGCACCAAGACGATCTTCAACGTGGTGCTCGGCTCGATCGCTTCGATCTCCCTCATCGTCGGCGGGATCGGGATCATGAACATCATGCTCGCGTCGATCCTCGAGCGCATCAAGGAGATCGGCGTGCGGCGCGCCGTCGGCGCGACGCAGGCCGACATTCTTGCGCAGTTTCTCAGCGAAGCCGTGATGATCAGCCTCGCCGGCGGCATTGCCGGTATCGTGCTTGGCGGCGTGCTCAGCTACGCGATTCAGCGCATCGCACACATCAGCACGATCGTGTCCGTCGCGTCGGTCGTCGTCGCCTTCGGCGTCTCGGTCGCGGTCGGACTCGTGTTCGGCATCATGCCCGCGTCCCGCGCCGCCAAGCAGGATCCCATCGTCTGTCTCCGCTACGAGTAGCGGTCGCTTCTCTTTCCCGTCACACCGAAGGTTGCCATGGTAGCATCCTCCCGTTCGCGCCTCGCCGCGTTCGCGCTCGCGATCGTGCTGGCCGTTCCGTCGCCGGCGATCGATGCGCAATCCGCTGCGACAGACGTCCACACGTTGACGTTGCAGGAGGCCATCGCGATGGCCCAGGCGCAGGGTCCGTCGGCGCAGGTCGCTCGCGATTCGCGCGACGCGGCCCGGTGGCACGACCACGCATTCGGCGCGAGCCTGTTGCCGCAGGTGTTCCTGTCCGGCAATGCGGCCAATCTGAATCGCGGCATCAATCCGATCACGCTGCCGGACGGCACCACGCAGTTCGTCGCGCAGGCCCAGAACCAGTCGACGATCGGCCTCGGCATCGCGCAGAAGATCCCGTTCACTGGCGGCACGTTCACCGTGCAGTCGCAGATGAGCCGCATCGATCTGTTCGGCGACCAGACGGGCAAGTACTGGCAGACGACGCCGGTGCTCATCGGCTTGCAGCAGGATCTGTTCAAGCCGCGCAATCTGGTATGGGATGAACGCGACAATGAGCTGAGCGCGAACGTGGCGGAGCGGGCATACCTCGAGGCGCGAGAGGACGTTGCGGCGCAGACTGCCGCGGCGTTCTTCGATCTCTACTCGGCCCAAATGACGTTGCAGAACTCGGCGTCGAACGTGGCCGTCAACGACACGCTGTACACGCTGAACAAGGGACGCTTCCAGGTCGGCAAGATCGGCGAGAACGATCTGCTCAAGAGCGAGCTGGCGCTGCTGCGCTCGCGCGCCTCGGCCGACGATGCGCGGCTGGCTCGCGATCGCGCCGAAGCCGCGCTCCGGCGGATCATCGCGTACCCGGTGAACGAGCAGTTCACGATCGTGACGCCCGATTCAATTCCAGTCATCGATGCCGATCCCGACGTCGCCGTCCGTGAAGCGCTGAAGAACTCGAGCACGATCACGGAGGCACAGCTCTCGTCGCTCCGCAGCCAACGCAACCTGAACCAGGCGAAGCTCGCCAATCGCTTCAACGCCACGATTTCGGCCAGCGTCGGCTTCAACCAGACGGCGCCCGTGTTCGGCCAGGCGTACCGCAGCCCGCTCGGCAAACAGGATCTGGTCGTCGGCGTCGACATGCCGCTGATGCAGTGGGGCGCCGGACATGCAAACGTCGAGGAAGCAAAGGCCGAGCAGGACCGTCAGGCGGCCGGCAACAAGATCGCGCACGACCAGTTGGCGGAGGACGCACGCTTCTCGGCGCTTCAGCTGCAACAGGCGCAGCGCAATGTGTTGATCTCGGCCAAGGCCGACACCGTCGCGGAGAAGGGATTCGACGTGGCGAAGAATCGCTACGTGATCGGCAAGATCGGCATCACGGATCTCTATCAGGCCCAGACCGAGAAGGATGCCGCGGTGCTTGCCTACGTCGCCGCGCTGCGCGGCTACTGGACGGCATACTATCATCTGCGCCGCGTGACGCTGTACGACTTCGCGACGAAGACCGAGATGGGAGACGAACGGGAGAAATGACATCGTGGTTCGTGGTCGGTCGAGAACACCGCGCGGGCTGAGTCTGGCGCGCCGAACCGGATTGGATTGAGTTGGGGGACGCGAATCTTGCGGAAATCGGCGGACGAGGCGCCGGTTGCGCTCCGGGTGGCGCACGCAGTTCCATGCGCCGGGTCAAAAGACAATGATGACCTGTGTCGTGGTGGCGTCCCGGTCAACTCCCCGATCCGCTAATCCTCGAACTCCGCAGCCCCGTTGGACTCTCGTGGCGCGAGAGCCTGTCGCGCCACGAGACAGCGCCGCTCCGGCCACATCTCACGGAGAGGGAAGGGGCTGCGGAGAACTGCGGAGAACTGCGGAGAACTACGGAGAGACGCGGAGCGGCGTTCGTGGGCGTGATGATGATGAATGATGAGCGACGACTGCACCGCACATCACGCACGAGATTGTCGGGGTTCTCGGAAGTGCCATCGTTGATCGGCGATTGGAGCCCTCAACCGTTCGCAAGTAAAGCCCTCTCTGTCGCTCTCCGCCGTTCTCCGCCGTTCTCCGCGGCTTCGCGACGCTCTCTGAACCGACGATGCTGACACAGCATCAACAGGCTTGAACACGGATGACACGAACGGATCGGATCGAACGGGCAAAAGACCCGGATGCTCTTGGGGTGTGGAGGGAGAGACTCGGCGCGCGAGTACCAGCCAATCCGCGCCTCGTTCGCCAGTGTTCAACCTCGTCCGCGTCTGCATGCAGCCAACCCGATTCGGCGCGCCAGACTGGCCCCGCGCAACGCCCGTGGACCATGGACGAGGTGACGAATCTGGTCGATTCACACGCGGCGATCTTCGGTACCTTCAATGAGAATCGTCAAACTGGTGAACTCGAACGGTTCCTGGCGCCGCTGAACGCCCGCGCGGTCAGGGTCGCAGCAGCCGGACTTTTGGGCTACTTCCCGCGGGCTCTTGACAGACCGCGCCCCGAGCCGTACCGTGGTGACCATGAGCCGCGCCGCCGCCTACCGCTATTACTACTACTACACGACCCACGCGGGCCGTGGTTGGAGTCGTACGCGGTAGGATAGTCGAGCAGCGCCGCAACCAACCCCAGCGACCCGTGAAACCCACGGGTCGCTTTCTTTTTGTCTCCGCCTTCCTCTCTCCCTTCTGTAGTCCAATGATCATCATCACACGCCCCTTCGTCACCGACGCCGAGATCGACCACATCCGCGAACGCATCGAGTCGGTCGGCATGCGCACGCATCTTTCGCGCGGCGAGCATCGCACGATCATCGGCTGCATCGGCGACGAGTCGCTGCTCGACGAGCTGCCGCTGCGCTCGATGCCGGGCGTCGAATCCGTCACGCCCGTGCTCAAGCCGTACAAGCTCGCATCGCGCGAGTTCGCCGTGGATCGGACTGTGGTTCGCGTCGGCGGACGCACGGCTCAGGCGACCTTCGGTGGCGAGGCGCTCACCGTCATCGCCGGGCCGTGCTCGGTCGAGAGCCGCGCCATGCTCGACGCAACCGCGGCCGCCGTACGTGACGCCGGCGCGACGATGCTACGCGGTGGCGCGTTCAAGCCGCGCACGTCGCCGTACGCGTTCCAGGGCATGGGCGTCGAGGCGTTGAAGATGCTCGCCGCGGTGCGCGCGGAGACGGGCCTGCCGGTGGTCACCGAGGTGATGGACACGCGTCAGGTCGACGTCGTCGCCGAACACGCGGACATGCTTCAAGTCGGCGCGCGCAACATGCAGAACTTTCCGCTGCTCGCCGAGCTGGGGCGCGTGCGCCGGCCAATTCTGCTCAAGCGCGGCCTGTCGGCGACCATCAAGGAATTGCTCATGGCCGCCGAATACATCATGGCCAACGGCAATCACGATGTCGTGCTGTGCGAGCGCGGCATCCGCACCTTCGAAACGGCGACGCGCAACACGCTCGACGTCGCGGCAATTCCGGTGCTCAAGCGCGAGTCGCACCTGCCAGTGATCGTCGACCCGAGTCATGCGGGCGGCGACGCGGATCTCGTCGCGCCGCTCGCCTTCGCGGCCATCGCGGCCGGCGCCGACGGTCTGATCATCGAAGTCCATCCCGATCCGGAGCGCGCGCTCTCCGATGGCGACCAGTCGCTCGCGCCGCCGGCGTTCGTGCAGCTCATGACGCAGCTCACCGCGTTCGCCGCGGCGGCTGGACGGCGTCTGCCGGAGGTGCCGGCGACGACGCGGGCGGTCGCATGAGCGAAAGCGCGAAGTCGAACGAAGCCGTGGCGGAGCTGGCGCGCTGTCGCGACGAGATCGAGCGCGTCGATCGCGAGATCGTTCGATTGCTCGCCGACCGCGTGGCGCTCGGCCAGCGCACGGGCGCGCTCAAGCGCGACGCGGGTCTGCCCATCCTCGATCCGACGCGCGAGGCGGCGGTGATCCGCCGCGTCACGACCGTCGCACGCGAGGCCGGGCTGCCGACCGAGCCGGTGCGCGAAATCTTCTGGCAGATTGTCGGCATGTCGCGCCGCGCGCAGGAGCGGGAGTGAGCGAGCCGAGCACGGTTGCGATCGTCGGCCTCGGGTTGATGGGCGGATCGCTGGCCCGCGACCTGGCGGGCCGCGGCATGAGCATTCTCGCATACGATCGCGACGAGGCACGCGTGCGGGCGGCCATGGCGGCCGGCGTCGTGCAGGCGGCGCTCGACCAGTCGCTGGCCGGCGTGGCTCGCGCCGAGACCATCATCATCGCGCTGCCGGTCGACGCCGCGATCGTCGCATTGCGTCGTCTCGCGCCGCACGCCGGCGGCGCGCGGCTGATCACCGACGTTGGCAGCACCAAGACGGGAATCGTCGCGGCCGCGACGGCCACCGGGCTCGCCCCGCGGTTCGTGGGCTCACATCCCATGGCCGGTGACCATCGCTTTGGCTGGGAGGCATCGCGGCCCGGATTGTTCCGGGACGCGCGCGTGTATCTCTGCGCGCCACGCGAAGCCAGCTCCGACGCGCTCACGCGCGCGTCCGATTTCTGGCACGATCTCGGGGCACATCCGGCGCTGATGCCCGCCGAGGAGCACGATCGGATGCTTGCATGGACGAGCCACCTGCCCCACGTGCTGTCGGCCGCGCTCGCGCTGACACTCGCCGGCGCCGGTCTGGATCGGCAATCCCTCGGTCCCGGCGGACGCGACATGACGCGAATCGCCGGCAGCTCGCCCGAGATGTGGACCGCGATCCTGCGCGAGAACGCCGCCGAGGTTGACGCTGCGCTCGTGGCGGCGGAGCGCGAGATCGCGGCGTTTCGCGGCGCATTGCGACACGGCGACGTCGATCACTCGGCGCTCCACGCTCGCTTCGAGAGCGCGCGCGACTGGTTCACGGACTGAGGCGCACGCCGCGGGCGTCCGCTACATTTGCTCCGACCGTTTCGAGGATTCGCGAGCATGAAGAAGCTGATCGCGGTGGCGCTCGTCGTCGCCGGTCTCGTCGCCGTTCCCGCGCTGGCGTTCGGATGGGGCGCGGTGGGGCATCGCCTCACCGGCGAGGCCGCCGGACTGCGTCTGCCGGCAGAGATGCCGGCATTTTTCCGAGGCGCGTGGCGGCAGCTCGGCTACCTCAATCCCGAGCCGGATCGCTGGCGCGATCGCAAGGAGCGCGACCTCGATCCGGCACTCGACGGCGGCACCGCGCCCGAGCACTTCATCGACATGGAGCTCGTCGCGCCGCCCGTGCTGCGTGCGGCACTCCATGCGCCGGATCGTTTTGCATATGCCGACACGCTGCACGTGGCCGGCGTCGAGGCTTCGAAGATGGGTCTGCTGCCATTCGCGATCCTCGAGCGTGCGCAGGAGTTGCGCGAGGACTTTCGACTCTGGCGGACCGCGAACGATACCACGCGCCCGTGGATCGAGGCGCGAATCATCGACGACGCCGGGATTCTAGGCCACTACGTTGCCGACGGGTCGAACCCGGCGCACACGACCGTGCAATTCAACGGTTGGACCGGGTCCAACCCGAATGGCTACGCCACGGATCGCCGGTTCCACGCGCGTTTCGAATCCATATATGTCGAAACACACATCACCTTGCCGGACGTGCTCGCTCGGGTCGATAGCACGCCGCGCGTGTTCCCGGATCTCAGGACTGCGATCGACGACTATCTCCGGGCGAGCAACGCCGAGGTCGAGCCGCTCTATCGTCTCGACAAGGCCCACCCATTCGATGCGAACACGACTGCGCCCGAAGACAAGGCGTTCGCCAGCGAGCGGCTCGCCGCCGGCGCCCGCATGTTGCGCGACCTCTGGTGGACGGCCTGGGTGACGAGCGGGGGAGCGGTAGGGCGCTAGAGCGCTGGAGCGCTGGAGCGCTGGAGCGCTGGAGCGGACTGAAGACTGAACTCCGACGTCTGGGTAGTTCGCGTTCATCCGTTCAGCCGTTCCACCGTTCCTCCGTTCCCCCCCAAGTGGAACGTGGATTGCCTTTTCAGTACGGCGGAAGGCGAAAACGCCGAGATACATCAACTGAAACGAGCAACCACAGCTGGAATGATGCCTGAATCCAATCGACGCAAGATCACCAGAACCGGAGTCCGCCGCATCGGCGTGGCGACCGCGCTCGTCGCCGCGGGCTTCATCGGCGCGAGTGCGATCCATCACCGAGTTGGCGCGCAGCCCGCGGCCGGGACCGCCGACCCCGACAACAATGTCAGTGTCAAAGCCGATCTCAGCGAGCGGCAGTTGACGATCTACAACAATGGATCCGTCGCCGCCACATACGGCGTCGCCGTCGGTCGCGAGAGCAAGCCGACCCCGACCGGCAATTACAGCATCCGCAAGATCGTCTGGAACCCGGAGTGGGTTCCACCCGATGAGCCTTGGGCGAAAAACGAGCACCGCCAGGCGCCTGGTGCGGCGGCCAATCCCATGAAGGTCGTGAAGATCTTCTTCAAGGAGCCCGACTACTACATCCACGGCACGAATCAGCCGGAGTCGGTCGGCGAAGCCGCGTCGCACGGTTGTCTGCGCATGGCTCCCGACGATGCGTACCGGGTGGCGCGCTATCTCATGGAGCACGGCGGTCAGCCACGCGACGAAAGCTGGTTCCAGCGGATCCTGCATTTCCGCAGTCAGACGAAGACCGTGTATCTTGACCATCCGATCCCGATGACGGTCGTCCACTAACGCAGAGCGCCGGTGGGTCGGCGCTCCATGCCCCCACCGGTTGACATGGTCACTCTGCGCGACGCGCCATCTACGGCGCCCGAATTACTGTACCTGCTTCAGGGAGACCCGGCCGAGCTTGCGGAGATGCTCGCCGGGATGCGCGCCGCCGATGTCGCGGAAGCGTTGCGCGAGCTTCCGGCGCCGGCGGCCGCCAAGGTGATGGCCTCGCTCCCGTTCGATCTCGCCGTGCAGGTGTTCGACGAGCCGGAGCTCGACCGGCGATACGAGATCGTTCAATCCATGAACCCCGGCTCGGCCGCGGCGTTCGTCGAAGCCATGTCCGCCGACCAGCAGGCGGACCTGTTCCGCGGCATGGACGAGCAGGCCCGTGCGCGCCTGCTGCCGACGCTCGACGACGAAACGCGCCGCTCGCTGACGTTGCTGCTGCACTATGCCCCGGATTCGGCCGGCGGCATCATGACGACCGAAGTGCTGACGGCGCCGAGCGACTGGACCGTGTCGCGCACGCTCGAGTACATCAGCCAGGTCGCGCAGTCCAAGGAAACGGTCTACGTCATTTTCGTCCTCGACGCCGAGCAGCATCTGCTGCGCGTCGTGTCCCTGCGACAGCTCATGATCGCCGATCGCGACAAGATGCTTCGCGACGTCGGCGACCGCCGTCCGCCGGTCACGGTGATGCCGAATACCGATCGCGAGCAGGTCGCGCGCGTGATCGCGAAATACAATCTGCTCGCCGTGCCGGTCGTCGACGAGTCTCGCCGCGTGCTCGGCATCGTCACGGTCGACGACGTGATCGATGCGATCGTCAGCGAGCAGACGGAAGACGTTCAGAAATTCGGCGGTATGGAAGCGCTCGACGCGCCGTACATGGAGATCTCGCTTGGCCACATGATCCGCAAGCGTGCGCCGTGGCTCTGCGCACTGTTCCTGTCCGAGATGCTCACGGCGACGGCGATGCAGCACTTCCAGGCGGAGATCGATCGCGCGACGCTGTTGGCGATGTTCATTCCGCTCGTCATGAGCTCGGGCGGCAACTCCGGCTCGCAGGCGACGTCGCTGATCATTCGCGCCCTGGCGCTGCGCGAGATCCGGCTGCGCGACTGGTGGCGGATTGCCGTGCGCGAGCTGCCCACCGGTCTGGTGCTCGGCGCGATCCTCGGCGTGATCGGGTTCGCGCGCATCCTGCTCTGGCAGCATCTCGGCTTCTACGACTACGGCTCGCACCACAATCTCGTGGCGCTGACGATCGGCTGCGCGCTCGTCGGCATCGTGACGTTCGGGTCACTGGCCGGATCGATGCTGCCATTCGTGCTGCGGCGCCTCGGCTTCGATCCGGCGTCCGCATCCGCCCCCTTCGTCGCCACGCTCGTGGACGTCACCGGATTGGTGATCTACTTCAGCGTGGCGTTCGTCGTGTTGCGCGGCACGCTGCTGTGATTGCTTCGCGCATGGGACGTCGAGGACGTCGCGCGCGGTGAGCGTGGTGCGCCGAATCGGCTTGGACGGAGTTGGGGGCGCGGAGTTGACCGAAACCGGCGCACGTGGCGCGAGTTCGCGGCCCACTGGACTCTCGCGGCGCGACGGCCTGTCGCTGCGTAAAAACCGCCCGACTCAGGCCACGTCTCAGGGAGAAGAACGGGGTCGCCGAGAACGGCGGAGAACTGCGGACAGGCGCGGAGCGGCGTTGCTGGAGGTGGTGATGCATGAAGCCCTCTCAGTCGTTCTCCGCAGTTCTCCGCGGCTTCGCGACTCTCTCCGGAACAGTGATGCAGACCCGGCCACAAGAGGTTTGAATACGGATGCCACGATTGCGCCGGATTGATCGAATTCAAAACCAAATGCTCTTGCGGCGTGGCGCGACGAACTCGGCCCGCCAGTAGCCACCGATCCGCGCCTCGTTCGCCAGTGTCCGCGACATCCGCGTCCCCATTCAGTCCAATCCGGCTCGGGGCGCCAGGTCTGATTCGTGTACGAAATCCGCTGGATTGGTATCAGAGATTGCTAAACCTCGCTCCAGCGCGCTCGCAGCATCTTGCCGAGTCGCTCGAGCAGGCCGAGGGCGGCGAGGCCGACCACGAGGTGCAGCACTCTGATCACCCAATGCGTTGTACCGGGTAGCAGTGACGTCTGCGCCATGCCGAGCCACAGCACGAATGCGCCCCAGATCAACGTGAACAGCGCCAGGCCTCGCGCCGACAGCGCGAACAGGCCGATCACGCCGATGATCCACAGTACCAGCACGAACAGCGAGCCGATTGCCATGTGCGCCTGCACGGCCCACGGCGGCAGACCGATCCAGATGGCCACACCGCCGAGAATTTGCACGACGCCTAGAAGGCGGCCGAGCATGATCAGCATCGTGACGGTCTTTCGCATGACGTCTCCGCTCCCGTTATGTTGGCGTGACCGCCGGCGCCGGCGCCGAATGGCCCGGACCGTGCGCACGTCGGCCCAAACTCCTGACTGAGAAACTACACCATGCTGGCAGGCCCGCTGCTGGAGTGGACGGACCCCCCGAAGGAATTCATCGGCTTTGTCGCGCAGTTCTTCGCCGCGGGCGCGATCGGCTTTCGCTATTTCGCGCTGCGCGGCCGTCGCATCGAGACCGATCGGCCTTTCTACGACGACGCGGAGCGCCGCGGCGCGATCGTCGGCATCATCGGCGTGCTGCTCGGCCTCCTGCTCGCCTGGATGGATCTGCCGGGACTCGCTGCGCGACGGCATCTCACTGCCGGCGCGTTGCTCACCGGTGACGCGCAGACCGCAATGGAGTTTGGTTTCCTCGTGCTCGCCCTCGTCGGATTCGCGCTCGGCACGGCGCGGCTCGGCATCGGATGGGCGCTCGCGGCGATCGGCGTCGTCGTCGGATCGCTGCGGGCGGTGTTCACCGGCAAGTGGGCCTCGCTCGTCAACCCGATTCACGTGCTCGCGGCGGGGCTGTGGATCGGCACGTTGTTCGTACTCGTCCTCGCCGGACTCACGGCGCTGCTGAAGCACGAGCCGACGCGCGAGCGTCGCGGCGCCATCGCGGCGGACATGGTGAACGGCTTCTCGCCGCTCGCGCTGACGATGGGCGGCGTCGTCGTGCTCTTCGGCCTTATTACCGCGTGGCGCCATCTCCACGTCATCAGCAATCTGTGGTCGACCCCGTACGGCATCACGCTCATCGTCAAGCTGTGTTTCGTCGCCGCGGTGTTCGGACTCGGCGCCTGGAACTGGCGCCGTCAGCGTCCGACGCTTGGCACCGAGGGTGGGGCGGTCTCGATTCGACATTCCTCGATCCGCGAGCTGACCGTCGCCTGCATCGTGCTGATCATCACGTCGGTGCTCGTGAGCCTTCCGGCGCCCCGCCGGCCACGGCCACCCGGTGCGGTCCCCGCGCCCTCGGCGAATGCAACACCGGGCGTGGCCGCGCCGCTTGGCGCACCGGCTGCGCCCGCGCAATGAGCAATCTCGAATAGCCGGCCGACGCGGGAGCCCGGCGCCTCCGAGCGATGCTCGTCAGTTCGTCGTGCCGGCCTGCGAAGCCGCCGATGCGCCGGCCGCGCGATCGGCGAGCGGGCCGGCCAGGAAGCGCTCGACGATCTGCGGGACTTCCGGCGACATGAGAAAGTTGTAATGGCTGTACCCGGGCACCACCGCCAACCGTGACCGGGACAGCTTCGTGTTCACCCAGCCCGGCTCCTGTACGCCGCCGCCGAGGAGCGCAAAGAAGTCGGCGATGTGCCGCTGCGAGACCGAGTCGTTGTCGGCGAACACGAGCTGCACCGGCATCGGCAGCGTCGCGATCTCGGCCGACCAGTCGTAGTCCTCGCCGAGCAGCCGGCCCATCTTGTCGAGGAATCGAGGAAAGCGGTCCGGCTCGGGCCAGTCCCTCGACAATTTGCCGGTGGGCGTCTGCATCATGTTGCTCGCCATCGCGGCGCTGACCTGGCTCATGCCCTCGCGCGCTTCGGGATACCAGCCCGAGCGAATTGCGGGCGACGAGATCACGACGAGCCGCCGCACGCGTGCGGGATGCTGAATCGCGGCGCGGATCGCGCACGCCGCGCCGAACGAGTGCCCGGCCACGTCGGCCGCCGGAATCTCGAGCCGGTCCAGCAGCGCGGCGATGTCGTCGGCCAGCGTCCTGAAGCGCAGCGGACGATCGGTGTCCGCGGTATGGCCGTGGCCCTGCATCTCCACCGCGATCACCTGCCGCGTCCTCGAGAGCGGCTCGATCCACGTCCGCATCTCTCCGATGGTCGTCAAGCCGCCGTGGATCAGCACCAGCGGTTCACCGCGTCCATGGAGCTCGTGATAGAGCTTGATTCCGTTGACGTCCGCGTAGCCGCTGCTCGTCGGGTTCATCGCTCTCGCCCCCTTCTCGGATGCAGGAAGCTATTCACGTTCGCGCGCGCCCGAGATGGACCAGCATCGATTTGCGCGCCGCGTCCAGTGCGGCGTGCGGAGTCGCGCCGTGGCCCTGACACACGCGGTGAATTCCCATGCGATACGTCGCCGATGGTTGACTCGGCCGCGCTTGCGTGCTGAACTCGCAGGCGATCATTCGGCAGGTTTCGTCCACCTTCACGATCCACGCGCCGCGCAGGAAGTCGGGATTCTCGTCCAGCTCGCGATCCTCCAGGCCCGGGCCCAACCCGAGTCGCCACGCCTCGATATCGTGGGCGAGCGACTTCCCGTGCAGACTCAGGTTCTTGCCGAGCGCGTATCGCTCGATGAGGAGGTTGCGGTAGCGCTCCGCGCGCTCGCGAGTGCTGAACACAGCCAGCACGCCGTCGTGCGGCCGGCCGTCGGTCGTCATCCAGATTTTGGTCACGCCGCTCCTACCGAAGAAATACCGAAAACACGTTAATGCGCTCGAGTCCCGTGGGGAAGAGCGCGTGCCCGGCTGCTGGCCGGCGGCCGTGCGCGCACCTATGATTGGGCGCCCTCAACGCCGAGTGTCGTGCCGGCCGGTCACCTGCTATCCAAGAAGAGCGCGCTTGCCGGGCTGCAGTGCCACAAGCGCCTGTGGTGGGAGCTTCACGAGCCGGAGGCGCCGGAGCTGCGCGAATCGGCTGCTGTTCGCCACCGCATGGACGAAGGTGCGCGCGTCGGTGTGCTCGCGCGGACGTATGTGCCCGGCGGATACCTCGTCTCGCGCGGCGCCTACGACGTCGACGCGCTGGTCGCGCAGACGCGGGCGGCGATGGTCGACCCGGGCGTGCGCATCCTCTACGAAGCGGCGTTCGTCGCCCACGATACGCTCGTCTTTACCGACATTCTCCAGCGCGTCGAGGGCGGCTGGTCGCTGATCGAGGTGAAAGCGACGACGTCCGTCAACGACACGACGCACGTCGCTGACATCGCCGTGCAGGCGGCGGTGCTCCGCGCCGCCGGAGTTCCGGTCCGGCGCTACGAGCTGATGCACCTGGACCGGCGCTGCCAGTTTCCAGATCTCTCATCACTGTTCGTTCGCGAAGACGTGACGGCGCGCGTGCACGCCCGCATCGACGATATCGAACGCGAGCTGGCGGCGCAGGCGACGACCGCGCGTCGCTCGGCGCCGCCGCACGCCGAGATCGGGCCGCACTGCTCCAGGCCGGACGAGTGCCCGTTCAAGGCGCGCTGCTGGCCGGTCCAGCCGGAACATCACGTCCGGACGCTGTATCGCATCGGCGCCGCGGCTGACGCGTTCGTCGGCGCGGGCTGGGAGACCATCCCTGATCTGCCGGAGTCGGTCAAGCTCGGCGCGATTGCCGCGCGACAGCGGCGCGCCGTGCGCGAGGGCAGCATCGTGATCGATCGCGACGCGCTCGTTCGTGCGCTCGCGACGGTCGCGCGTCCGGTCGCCCACATCGATTTCGAGACGGTGCAGCCGGCGGTGCCAGTCTGGCCGGGATGCCGGCCCTACGAACAAGTGCCCGTGCAGCTGAGCTGTCACGTCGTCGACGTGGACGGAACGGTGCAGCACCGCGCCTGGCTGTTCGACGGCGACGACGATCCGCGGCCCGGCGCGGCCCGCGCCATTCTCGACGCCTGTTCGGGTGCCTGCACCGTGACAGCGTACTACGCGCACTTCGAGCGGCACTGCATCGAGCTCGTGGCCGATGCGTGCCCCGACCACGCTGCCGAGCTCCGTGCGATTGCCGGCGGCATCGTCGACCTGCTGCCGATCGTTCGCGATCACGTGTACCATCCCGCGTTCAACGGCTCGTTCAGCCTCAAGAAGGTGCTGCCCGCGCTCGTGCCGGAGTTGAGCTACGACGGACTCGCGATCGCCGAAGGCGAAACGGCGCAGGTGCAGCTCGCGCGGATGATCTTCGAGCGCGAGCGCATGAGCGACGAAGAGCGCCGCGAGATCCGCGACGCTCTTCTGACGTACTGCGAGCTGGATACGAGAGCGATGGTCGCGCTCGAGGAGCGATTACGCGCCCTTGTCTAGCAGATTCTGTGCGGCCATCATGTGCGCCGTGAACGCCGGTGCGACCGTCGTGACCAGATGCTTCACCTCGGCGTTCTGGATCGCCGGCATCAGCGTGGTGTTGATCGCGTCGATGACGGCTTTGTGAAAGGCGACTTCGTGCTGCAGGAACGCCTTGTCGAACGCCGCGCCGTGAAGCGACTTCAACTCCTTCACGGCCGCCTCGTGGTCCTTGGCCATGCCGAAGTTCGCCGGCGGCGTGGGCGTCACGCCGAGCTTCTTGGCGAGATCGCGACCCTGCTGACGGACCATCTTGTGGTCGCGCACCAGCATCGCGCCGAAATCGCGGACCGCCTTGGTCGAGCCCCGCTCCGTCGCGAGCGTACCAGTTTCGATATCCCACGTGTTCGCGGCATCGAAGATGGCGACGATCGTCGGATCATCGAGCGGCTTGGACGCCTGCGCGCCAGCTATCTGGACCGAACCCGCGGCAATCACCGTCAACGCCGCGCCGGCGGCGAACCGGCTGAACATGCCTGCCAACGACCGATGTGTCATGCGTTCCTCGCTGAGAGTATTTGTGCGCCTGAGTGCCGGCACGGTCGGTTGGCCCATCGTCAGAGTCGCCGCCGCCGCCGTGAGTAGATGGTACGACAGCTTCCCGAATAAGTCAAGAATTTTCTTGACTTATTCGGGAAGGGTGTAGATTGCAGGAGAGGAGGAGGTCTCCATGCGTTGGTGGGAGAAATCGATCGGGGGATCAGGGCGCGGCCGCATCATAGGAATGCTGCGGCGGAGCGACCGGAGCGTCGACGAGCTCGCAAACGAGCTCGGCGTAACCGACAATGCCATTCGAGCTCAGTTACAGTCGCTCGAGCGGGAAGGCGTGGTGCATCAGACGGGAACCCGGTACGCGGGAAAGGTCGGCAAGCCGGCGACGACGTATGGCATCACGCCGGAATCCGAGTCGCTCTTTTCCACAGCATACGCTCCGGTGCTCGTCGCGCTGGTTGCCGCGCTCCGCGAACACCTCTCCGGCGACGAGCTGGAGGAGGTGTTCCAGGATGTGGGTCGCCGACTGGTGCCGGAAACCGCGGCGCCGGCAACTAACCGTCAACAGCTCAAGACCCGGGTTGAGGAGGCGTCTGAGCTCCTCGGAGCGCTCGGGGCAGAGTTGGACGTCGAGGAGACCAGGACTGGCTTTGCCCTCAACGGTCACGCATGTCCGCTGGCCGCCGTCGTTCGCAGCGATCCGCGCGCCTGCCAAATGGTCCAGCAGTTGATCTGTCGAATTACTGGCGCTGATGTGCAGGTATGCTGCAACCACGCTGGGACGCCGAAGTGCGGATTCGCAGTGGAGCGGCTGAACGCTTGAACGCTTGAACGCTGGAACGCTGGAACGCTGGAACGCTGGAACGCTCCAGCGCTCAGACCGCCTTTGACAGGTTCCGCTCGTACACCAGCAGTACGTCGCCGCGGCTGATCAGACCCGCGAAGTGCTGGTCGGCGCCGTTGGACTCCACTACAGGCAGCGCGTCCAGACCGCGCGCGTTCATCACCGCAAGCGCCCGTCGGAACGTGTCGCTTGGCCGCAGCGGCTCCGCCGGCTCGGCCAGATCCGCCGCGAGAATCACTGCGTCGAGATCGCTCCGCGACACGATCGCCTGGCGCAATGCATGGTGGCTGATCACGCCGATCAGCGCGCCGTCATCCTCGACGATCGGCAGCACGCCATGCCGGGTGGCGGCGGCGGCAATGACGAGATCATCGATCGTCGCGTCCGCCGACACCGTCGCCACGCTGCGATCGAGCGCCTCCGTCACGCTCGTGTGGTCCATGACCGATTGATCGACGCCATGGGCAACGTGTTCGCCGTGCTGCGCCAGCCAGCCGTCGTATAGCCCGTGCGGCGAATAGTGGCGCGCGGTGGTGTACGCGATCACCGCGACGATCATCAAAGGCACGACGAGCGTGTAGTTGTCCGTCATCTCGAACACGATGAAGATCGCGGTCAACGGTGCGCGGGTCGCGCCGGCGACCAGTCCGGCCATGCCGACGAACGCCCACGCGTCGGCGTGAATCAGCGCGCTCGGAAAGATCTTTGAGCCGAGCACGCCGAGGCCGCCGCCAAGCGACGCGCCGATGAACAGCGTCGGCGTGAACACGCCGCCCGAGCCGCCGAAGCCGAGCGTGATCGCCGTCGCGACGATCTTGCCGGCGGTGATCGCGAGCAGCGCGTACCAGGTCAATCTTCCGAAGATGGGGGCCGGGATCGCGAGGTGGCCATTGCCCGCCAGCAGTCCCCGTGACGCGATCACGATGAGCCCGACCACGGCGCCCGCGGCGAGCGGCCACGCCCAGCCCGGGCCCTCCATGCGGCGCCCGCGATCGGTCGCGAGCAGGTACAGTCGCGCGTACGCCGCGGACACGAGCCCACACGCCACGCCGAGCACCGGGTAGAGCAGCATCTCGAGCGGTCTGGTATTGACCGGCAGCGGCGACATAAAGATCGGATGGTCGCCGAGGAACGGATGCACGGTGAGCGCGCCGACGACGCTCGCAATCACGACGGGACTGAACGCGCCGACGGAGAACGAGCCGAGCACCTCCTCGAGGGCGAAGAACGCGCCAGCGAATGGCGCGTTGAAGGCACCCGCGATTCCCGCGGCGGCGCCGCAGCCGACGAGGATCTTCAAATGGCGCGACTGGAATCGTAGCCGGCGTCCGAGCTGCGACCCGAGTCCGGCGCCGAGCACCGCGACTGGTCCTTCGCTGCCGGCCGAGCCGCCCGAGCCGAGCGTGAATGCGGAGGCGATCGTACGAATGACGACCGGCGACGAGTGGATGATGCCGTCGCGCTTGGCCACAGCCACCTGAACGTCCGGAACGTTCTGGCCTTCCGGCACGTGGGAGCGACGCACGATGAACCAGGCCGCCCACAGTCCGGCGGCGGTCAACAACGGCTGATAGAACGCCCGACCGTACAGTGGCAGGTGCGACTCGGGCAACTGGATGAACAGCAGGTGCGACAAGTCGATCATCCGGTAGAACCCGACCACGCCCAACCCGCTGGCAACGCCGATCAGCGTGCCGAACACCATCAGCGTGGCGCCTTCGTCCCAATCGCGACGCTCGAGCCACGCGAGCAGCTTCTGAATCATTCGTACATTCTAGTCACGAGGCGCGGCGCACTCAGACGCCGCCGTACCACTCGTAGCCCTGATCGCTCCAGTATCCGCCGTTGCGCTCGGGCAAAAAGGCGATGCGCGTGAGGTATTTCGTGTTCTTGTAGCCGAGTTTCACCGGCGAAAAGACGCGAGCGGGCGCACCCCACGCGGCATTCAGGTAGTGACCGTCCTGGGCATAGACGATCAGCGTCTGCGGGTGCATGGCGCTCTCGATGTCCCAACTCTCGTGATAGCCGTCGTCGAAGGATTGAAAGTCGACATAGCGCGCCGCTCGATCCGCACCGGCCAACTGCGCGAGATCGGCCACTCGCACGCCGGTGCGCGTCGCGACGGCCGTCCACCCCTCGACGCAGAAGTGATCGAGCTTGTAACCGATGCGCGGCAGCGCGGCGAGATCGGTCAGCGACAGCCGCAGCGGCGTGCGAACCAGGCCGCTGACCTCGAGATGCCACGGCCCACGCGCGGCCGGATCCCACACCGGCACGTGTCGCGACACGAAGTACGACGGAAAATGCGACCCGGCGGGCAGTGCGCTCGCCTTCGGCACGTCGATCGAGGTATGGCGGAACAGCGTGCGTTCGAGCACCTCGTTTTGATTCATCGCGAAGGTCAACAGCGACTTCGCGGACTTTGGCCCCATCGAGTCGCACGCTGCGAGCGCGAGCGCACCGAGCGCCGCGCCGCTCGCGGCGAGAAAATGACGCCGATCGATGCCGATCCGCTCAGCCGCGTGTCCGCTCTCGCGCTGCCGCACGATCTCCGCAAGCGCTGCAAGCCCGTCAGCGTTGCGCATGCGAATCCTCTTCCTCGCGAGCGGGCGCGAGATGCACGAATGGCCGCGCATTGCGGGCCTCGGGCGACCAGCGCTCGCGATATTGTCCCGTGACCATCGCCGGAATCGAGTAGGGATCGACGGTGAACACCATGAATATGTGCACGGCCGCGAGCACGACGAGCACGAACATCGCCCAGAAATGCCAGTAGCGCGCCCACACGTAGCCGCCGAGCAGGTGCGTGAGCGGCGCCAGCTCGACGGGCTTCCAGATGGCGACGCCGGTGACGACGGCGACGATGCCGACGAGCGGCATCGCGAAATACGCCATCCGCTGCAGCGCGTTGTGCTTACCCTGCCGGGGGTGATCCTTTCGAATCGTGAGATAGAACTTCATCATCTCTCCCGCGTCGCGAAAGACGCTGCGCCGCGGCACGAGATCACGCCATTCGCCGTGCAGATAGATGAAGCCGAGGTACACGATGCCGTTCACGACGAGCAGCCACATCATGGCGAAGTGCCAGTTGCGCGCGCCGGCGAGCCAGCCGCCGAACGTCAGCCAGGATGGAATGGGCCGGCCGGCGAACGGATAGCAGCAGAAGGACTCGCCCTTGCGCGCGAATGCCGGGTATGCGTTGAAGATCCGCAGGCCGCTCGCGACCATGATCGTGAGCGCGAGGACGTTCACCCAGTGCGTGATCCGTACGACGACATGGTGGCGTTTCATGCGCGCCCGTAGACGAGACCATAGAGCAGCAGCGCGAGGACGATCGCCGTCACCACGATATACACGCGATCGCGTTGAATGACGAACGCCACCAGCGTCAGCGCCACGCGCGCGACCGGCGTGAGAATCAGCAGCACGAGACCCGCCTGGACCAGTGCGCGACTGTCGTGCGCCGCCACGCCGCGCACGATGCCGGTGAGCGAGCGGAGCATTGCCGGCTCGCCGGCGAACACCGAATAATCTGCCCGAGTGCCGCCATGCTGCAGCAGCAGCCACACGCCGCCGACGAGCACGACGACGGCGGCCAGCAACACGCCGATCTGGAGGAGACGGCCGATCAGCTGCTCCACCTGGTGATCACTCCAGCGGCGCGCGCTGGCGTCGGTGGGCTGGGTCATATGCCGCCTCGCGCACCTTTGTACAACATCTCGACCGCCATGATCACCACGACGATCGTGAAAAGCTGGCGGAGCCGCGTCGTGTTCGCGCCGCTCAGAATGCGCGCGCCGATCAGTGCGCCGGCCAGCACGCCGATCATCACCGGAAAGGCGAGAGTCGGGTCGATGTATCCCTTGTGCAGGTATACACCGGCACTGGCCGCCGCCGTCACCCCAATCATGAAGTTGCTCGTCGTGGTGGAGACCTTGAAGGGCAGGCGCATCGTCTGATCCATCGCCAGCACCTTCACGATGCCCGATCCGATGCCGAGCAGCGCCGACAGAATGCCAGCGGCATACATGAGCGCGAAACCGGCCGGCACGCGGCGCACGGAGTACGGCTGCTCGCCGCCGGCGATCGGAAACGTGGAGTCGAGTCGCAGGCGCGCCGCCCACTTGTCGGGGGTCGTCAGCAGAGCGTGATCCTCACGCCGCTGAAGGGAGCGGTACGCGCTGAACAGCAGCACCAGTCCGAACAGCACCGCGAGCGCGCTGGTCGGAATGAGACCGGAGACCGCCGCGCCGGACAAGGCACCCGCCGTGGTGGCGACCTCGAGCAGCATGCCGACGCGCACGTTCGTGAATCCCTCGCGCACGTACGCCGCAGCCGCCCCGGACGACGTCGCGATGACGGAGACGAGCGACGCGCCAATGGCATACCGCAGCTGGACGTGAAACAGGAGGCTGAGCATCGGAACGATGATGATTCCGCCGCCCAGTCCGGTGAGCGAACCCAGCATGCCGGCGCAGAACGAGCCGCCGACCACGAAGAGCGCGAGCGTCAGGGTGGTCATGGCGCGTAATCTCGCGCCGTCGGGCTCCTCTCATAAGGTCTCCGGAAAGCGCGCTCGGCACGTGGCCCGTAATTCGCCTTTGAGCGTGGAGGGGGCTTATGGAGAGACTTATCGTGCAGACAACAGTCAAGCGAACGGTGCGGCGGGCGGCGGCGGGCGCCGCACTCGCGCTCACCGCGTTCGCCGCGTGCAAGAAGACGGGCCAGGCCAACGGCGACATCAGCCGCAACTGGGTTCCACCGGTGCAGGACACCGTGATGGGCGTGGCGACGTCGGCCGTCACGAGCGCCATCCAGCAGCGGCTCGGCGCCGACGCGCCGGACCACGTCACGTCCGATCAGTGGAAGCACGTCAAGCACCTGTACTCCACGTTCAACGACAACCTGCTGTGGCTCACCGACAAGGGCGTGCATCAGCCCCGCGTGAGCGCGCTGCTCAACACGCTCGCCAGCGCCGACAGCGATGCGCTCGACCTGAGCGCGTACCCGCTGAGTCAGCTCGGTGCGGCGCTCAATTCGATCGACGGCAAGCATCCGACCGCCCAACAGCTCGCGGACGCGGACGTGCTGCTCTCGTCGGCGTACGTGACCTACGGCGAGAACATGCTCACCGGCCAGTACTCGCCGAGCAATCTCGGGCAGTCGTGGCACATCAATCCGGAAGAAGAGCACGTCGACAGCGCGCTCACGCTGACGCTGCGAGAAGACAATTTCGCCGGCGGCCTGGCGCGCATGCGGCCGCAGGACGCGGGCTACGACTCACTGCGGACGGAGCTCGTGCACTATCGGGCGATCGTGGCGCGCGGCGGCTGGCCGACCGTACCGGATGGCCCGCAGCTCAAGCCCGGCGATAAAGATTCGCCCGCCCGGCTGAGCGCGTTGCGCGCGCGGCTGAGCGCCGAAGGCTACGCCGTCGGGAATGATTCGACGAACACATCTGGTACGTCGGCACCGGCGCGAGCGAATGTGTACGACCGCCAGCTCGCGGGCGCCGTGGGCGAATTCCAGGCGCGACACAGCATCGGCGTCGACAGCATGCTCGGACAGGAGACGCTCGATGCGATCAATCTGCCGGCGGACTACCGACTGGCGCAGATCGCGGCAAACCTCGAGCGCTATCGCTGGCTGCCGCGATCGCTCGGCGAGCGCTACATCCTCGTGAACGTGCCGCAGTTCCATCTCGATGCGTACGACAACGGGCAGAAGGTGCTCGAGATGAAGGTCATCGTCGGACAGGAATACGAGGACAAGGCGACGCCGGTGTTCAGCGATTCCATGGAGTACGTCGTGTTCCGGCCGTACTGGGACGTGACGCCGGACATCGCGGCGAAGGAGATCTTCCCCAAGATCGCGGCGAATCCGGATTACCTCGCCGAGAACGACATGGAGATCTATCACGACAATGGGCAGCGCGCCGTGCGCCAGCGCCCCGGTCCGAAGAACTCGCTCGGGCTGGTGAAGTTCATCTTCCCGAACGATTACAACATTTATCTGCACGACACGCCGGCGCGCACGCTGTTCGACAAGGACGTGCGGGCGTTCAGCCACGGGTGCATCCGGATCGAGAAGCCGGCCGAGCTGGCACAGTGGGTGTTGGGCTGGCCGGCGGACAAAGTCGACCAGGCGATGCACGACGGCCCGGACGATCACCAGGTGAATCTGCCGAAGAAGATTCCCGTGTACATCGTGTACTTCACGACGTTCGTGAAGAATGGGGTGCTGAACTTCGGCAACGACCTGTACGATCGAGACAGCCAGCTGGTGTCGCAGGTGAAGGCGGCGTCGAATCCATCGCCGGAGGCGGTGCGAGCCGAGGCCGCGTTGCGGGGGCTGGCAGGGCAGTAGAGCACAGGGGAGAGGGGAGAGGGGAGAGGGGAGAGGGGAGAGGGGAGCAACTGCCGAGCAGCCAGAAATCGGACGTCAGACTCGAGAAGGTCTGACGTCCGCGGCCGGAGGATGGTAGCGTTGGCCTGATCTGAACTCGTCGAGCCTGAAGTCTGCCGTCTGGTTCCTGCTCTCCTGCTCTCCTCTCTCCTCTCTCACCTCTCACCTCATGCTCTTGTTGCTCTTCGTCGCCCTTCTGACAGTCGCGCCGGCCGTGCGCGCGCAGGGCAGCGCTCCTTTTCCGGTTGAAGAAACGACCATCGCTCGCGTCCACGCGGCGATGCGTGCCGGGACGCTCAGTTGCCACGCGCTCGTTCAGAGTTATCTGAATCGCATCGCGCTGTATGACAAGCGCGGGCCGGCGATCAACTCGATCACCGTCGTCAATCCGCGGGCGCTGCAGATCGCCGACTCGCTCGATCATTGGTTCGCGGCGACGCATGCGTTCATCGGTCCGCTCCACTGCATCCCGATGATCGTGAAGGACAATTACCAGACCGTCGGGTTGCAGACCGCGGCCGGCTCGCTGGCGCTCGCCGGCTACACGCCGCTCACCGACGCCTTCTTCGTGCATCGACTCAAGGGCGCCGGCGCGATCGTGCTGGCGAAATCGAACATGGCGGAGTTCGCGTTCAGCCCGTACGAGACGGTGAACTCGCTGCTGCCGGGCTACACGCGCAACCCATACGCGCTGAATCGCGTGACGGCCGGATCCTCCGGCGGCACCGCCGCGGCCGTGGCCGCGGACCTCGGCGAAGTGGGCCTCGGCACCGACACCGGCAATTCCATTCGTGGCCCGAGCTCGCATCAGGCGCTCGTCGGCATTCGCGCGTCGATGGGACTGGTGAGCCGAGCGGGGATCGTGCCGCTCAGCCTCTTTGCCGATATCTCCGGCCCGATGGCGCGTACCGTTGCCGATGCAGCGGCGGTGCTGCAGGTCGTCGCCGGCTACGATCCAGCCGATACGGCGACCGCCGTGATGCGCGGCCGCACGCTGCCGGACTATTCGGCGGCGCTGGTGCGAGACGGACTGCGCGGCGCGCGGATTGGCGTGCTGCATCAGGCGTACGATCGGCCATCGCTCGACTCCGAAGTCGCGCAGGTGTTCGCCCGCGCGATCGGCGATTTGCGAAAGGCCGGCGCGACCGTCATCGACAGCGTGAGCGTGCCGGACCTGGATTCGATTCTCCGTTCCGGCGGCCGCGGATGCAATCCGTTCAAGTCGGAGCTCGAGGCATGGCTTGCGGCGCAGGGCGATCGCGTGCCGGTGCACACGGTTCAGGAGATCATTCGCTCGCGGAAATATCATCCGTCGATCGAGACGCGGCTGCAGGCGGCGGAGCGCGCGACGCCGCCCGATTCGACGCCAGGCTGCCAATCGCGCGAACGCGTGCGCCTCGCCCTGCGGGCGGCCGTGACGAAGCTGATGGACGATCAACATCTCGACGCGCTGATCTACCCGACGTGGAGCAATCCGCCGCGCTTGATCGGTGATCTCAACACGCCGGCTGGCGACAACAGCCAGCTCTTTTCGCCGACGACCGGAATGCCGGCGATCACGGTGCCGATGGGCTACACGCGTGACAACACGCTGCCTGCCGGCTTGCAAATGCTCGGACGCATGTTCGACGAGTCTCGGCTGATCAAGCTCGCGTATTCATACGAGCAGGCGACGCACTGGCGGCACGAGCCGGAAGCGGTGAAGCGGTAGAGCGGCGGAGTGGCGAAGCAGGAAAAGACGAACGGGAAGCGCCGGTCCTGCGCGCTTCCCGCCCGTTCTCTCTCCCCCACCTAGCGATCCGCGCCCCATCTTCAGCCGCCGTAGCGGCCCTCCCTTTCGCGGTCTCGCCGGCCTTTGGTAGAGCAGGCGGCGTGCCATGGGGACAACAGAGGGGAGAGAGGAGAAGGGAGAGGGGAGAAGCGAGCGAAGGACCGAGATTCGAGGTATACACGCGCGAGACGCCAATGGACCGGGCCCACGCATTGCAGTCAGCGTAGACGAGCGGCCTGGCTGGCGTCGCACGGCTCTTCGCTCACTCGCTGACATCTCGGCAGCTCCACTCCCTTGTCCCCTCTCTCCTCTCGATGTCCTTCGACCAATATCACGAACCGCCCGACGAGCTTCCTCAGCAAACGCGCACCTTCGCGCGCATGATCATGTCGCTCATCGAGGAGGCGGAGGCGATCGGGTGGTACGAGCAGCGCATGGCGGTCGAGAAGGATCGTGAGGCGGTTGCGATCATGCACAACGCGCAGCACGAGGAGATGAAGCACTTCGGCATGGATCTGGAGTTCCTGCTGCGGCGCAAACCGAAGTGGCGCGAGACGCTCCAGGGCATCCTGTTCAAGCAGGGCAACATTGTCGAGCACGGCGACGAGGCCGAGGAAGCCTCGGAAAAAGACAGTGGCGGATCGTCGGGAGGCAAACAGCAGAAGCGTCGCTGAGCGGCGCGCGCGCTCGGACCATCGACGGTGTTCCGACGATATCTTTCCGGTGTGATGATTCGCCGAGCACTGACTCTCCTCACGCTGCTCGCCGGCACGAGCAGCAATCCAAAATCCCGCAACGCTCACGCTCCGCTGACGGCGCCGCCGCCCGTCGCGCGCGAGTTTCGCGCGGCGTGGGCAACGTCGATCGAGGATCGCGGCCTGCGCGACTGGCCGTCCGCGCCCGGATTGTCGGCCGACTCGCAGCGCGCGGAGCTGCGCACGATGCTCGATCGCGCCGCGGCCTCCGGGCTGAATGCCGTGCTGCTGCACGTGCGCATGGCGGGCGATGCGATGTATCCCACGACCTACGCGCCGTGGTCCGCCGCGCTGAGCGGCACATCCGGCGTCGGGCCCAAGCCAGGGTACGATCCGCTCGCGTTCGCGGTGACGGAAGCGCACGCCCGCGGCCTGCAGCTGCACGCCTGGTTCAACCCGTTCCGCGCAAAGCTGCCCGGAGCCAGCGGACGCCTGGCCGCGTCGCACGTGACGCGCGCGCACCCCGCCTGGGTGCGCAAGTACGGTACGCAAACGTGGATCGATCCCGGCAATCCCGCAGCCCGCGCGTTCGTGCTGGCGACGATTCTCGACGTCGTGCGACGCTACGACATCGACGGCGTTCACATCGACGACTACTTCTATCCGTATCGCGAGTCGGAAACGATCACTCGGCGCGTGCACGGCCGTCGGGTGCGCAGGCGGCGACAGCTCGATTTTCCCGACGCCAGTACGTGGAAGAAGTACGGTAAGGGAAAAGGCTATACGGATCGGGACGATTGGCGCCGCGCCAACGTCGACAGCTTCGTGCACGCGCTGTACACCGGCGTCAAGGCGATCAAGCCGTGGGTGATCGTCGGCATCAGCCCGTTCGGCATCTGGCGCTCCGGCTCCCCGTCCGGCGTGACCGGCCTGGATGCGTACAGTGAGATCTTCGCCGACTCGCGCCACTGGCTCGCCGAGGGATGGCTCGATTATCTCGCGCCGCAATTATACTGGCCGCTCGATGGGCCGCAGAATCGCTTTCGCGCGCTCGATGCCTGGTGGCGGACGCAGAATCCGCAGCGCCGCTACGTGTGGCCGGGTCTCTACACGTCGATGACGCACGGCGACAACGCGTGGCCGGCGACGGAGATTGCCGACGAGATCGCGTCGATTCGCGACAGTCGCATCGGGTCGAGCGATCCCCCGGGGCACGTGCACTTCAGAGTTGCGGCGCTGTTCGCGCACGACGGACGGCTTGCGAGCGTGTTGCGCGACGGCGTGTATCGCGAGCCCGCGCTCGTGCCGGCATTCCCGTGGCTCGGCAGCACGGCGCCCGCCGCGCCGAAGCTGTCGGTCGTCGCCGAAAACGGCCCGTCGATCGTCGTGCTTGCGCCGGCTGACACCGTGCCGGTGCGCTGGTGGCTCGTGCAGACGCGCGATCGCAGCGGTCGCTGGAGCGAGTCGCTGCGGCCGCCCGGTGACGATCGCGTGTCGACCGCGCTGGATCCGGACGAAGTCGCGGTGACGGCGATCGGCGCGACGGGTATTGCCAGCACGCCCTCGCTCATCGCACCGTAAGAGTCTTCATCGTCGCGATCGCTCGCGCACTTCATCCACGGAATCTCATGCACCGTCATCTCACGGCCGGTCTCACGCTGCTCGTTCTTCCGATGGCGCTCGCCGCGCAACGCCAGAAGTCGTCCGTCGCTCGCCCGTCGAGCAACGCGCGAACTGCCGCACTCGACGCGGCGCGCTACGCGCCCTCACCGCGCGAATTGCGCGGGCTGCGCTGGCGGCTCGTCGGGCCGTTCCGCGGCGGGCGGGCGGTCGCCGTCACCGGCGATCCGAACGAGCGGAACACGTTCTATTTCGGCTCCGTGAACGGCGGCGTGTGGAAGACGACGAATGGCGGCACGAGCTGGCGGAATGTCACGGACGGCGTGCCGAACATCTCGTCGGTGGGCGCGATCGCCGTCGCGCCGTCCGACGACAACGTGATCTACGTCGGCGGCGGCGAATCGGATCTGCGCGAAGACTGGACGTACGGCGACGGCATGTATCGATCGACCGACGCGGGACACACCTGGACCCATCTCGGCCTGGACGACGCGCGGCACATTGCGCGGATCGTGATCGATCCGCGCGATCCGGATCGCGTGCTCGTCGCGGCGATGGGCCACGCGAGCGGTCCGAACGCGATGCGCGGCGTGTATCGCACGACGGACGGCGGCACGACCTGGCAGCGCGTGCTGTTCGTCGACGATTCCACCGGTGCGATCGACATCGCGATGGATCCGTCGAACTCGCGCATCATGTACGCGGCACTCTGGCACATGCAGCGCACGCCGTGGGGCTTCACCGCGGGCGCAGGCCACAGCGGTTTGTGGAAGACGACGGACGGCGGCGACACCTGGACGGAGCTGACGTTCAATCCGGGCATTCCGCGCAATCCGCTCGGTCGCATCGGGGTCTCGGTGTCGCCGGCGAATCCGCAGCGCGTGTACGCAAACATCGAATGCCCGCCTGAGGATTCCACCGGCGGCATCTTCCGCTCGGACGATGCGGGCGCGACCTGGCATCGCATGAACGGCGATCAGACGTGGATGGTGCGGCCGTGGTATTACAACGTCGTCACGGCCGATCCGTCGGACGCGAACACGGTCTACGCGATGAACCTCTCCACGTGGCGCTCGACGGACGGCGGCCGCACCTTCACGCGGATGCGCGTGCCGCACGGCGATACGCACGAGCTCTGGATCGACCCGAAGGATTCGCACCGCATGATCAGCGGCAACGACGGCGGGGCGACGATCAGCTTCGACGGCGGCACGACGTGGTCGTCGATCATGAATCAGCCGACGGCGCAGTTCTATCACGTCATCACGGACGATCAGTGGCCGTATCGCATCTACGGCGCCCAACAGGACAATACGACAGTCTCCATCCGCAGCCGCTCCGACGACGGGGCGATCGGCGAGAGCGACTGGTACGACGTGGGCGGCGGCGAGTCGGGCTACATCGCGCCCAAGCCGGGCGATCCGAACATCGTGCTCGCCGGCGGCTACACCGGTACGATGACGCGCTACGACGTGCGTACCAAGCAGTCGAAGGACGTGTCAGTGGGTTTGAACAACTATGATGGCTGGGCGGCGGCGGACGTGCCGAACCGGTTCCAGTGGACGTATCCGATCGTGTACTCGATGCACGCGCCGCACGTGCTGTACACCACGGCCAATCGCGTCTTCCGCTCGAGCGACGACGGCGACACCTGGCAGGTGATCAGTCCCGATCTCACTCGGCACGATCCGAAGACCCTCGGGCCCGTCGGCGGTCCGATCACCTACGACATGACCGGCACCGAATGGTACGCGACGATCTTCGCCTTCGCCGAGTCCCCACTCGATGCGAAGGAGCTTTGGGCGGGATCGGATGACGGAATGATTCACGTCACGCGTGATGGCGGTCAGGCGTGGACCGACGTGACGCCGCCGTTCCCCGGCGCCTTCACGCGCGTGTCGATCATCGAGCCGTCGCACCTTTCGCCGGGTACGGCGTACGTGGCGGCGAACCGCTATCAGCTCGACGACTTCGCGCCGTATCTCTACAAGACCTCGAACTACGGCCGCACATGGACGCGCATTACCGACGGCATTCCCGTCGGCGCGTACACGCGCACGATTCGCGAGGATCCGGTGCGCCGCGGATTGCTGTACGCCGGCACGGAGACCGGCGTGTACTTCTCCACCGATGACGGTGCGCACTGGGAGCCGCTCCAACTCGATCTGCCGCGCGTGTCGGTGCGCGATCTGCGCGTGCACGGCAGCGATCTCATCGCCGCCACGCATGGCCGGGCGATGTGGGTACTCGACGACATCACGCCGCTGCGGCAGCTCACCGACAGCGTACGGCGCATGTCCGTCGCGCTGTTCGCCCCGGATACGGCGATCCGCTTCCAGGGCGGACACTACCGCGCGACCGGCGCCGGCGAGAATCCGCCGGCCGGCGTGATCGTCGACTACTGGCTCGCATCGCCGCTCGCTGCGCGCGATTCGGTGGCGCTCGATTTTCTCGACGCGAGCGGAAAGGTGATCCGCCATTTTGCGGGAGCGCGCGCGCCCAAGCCGATCACGTCGGCGGCCTACGAGCGTGGCGCCGTGCGTGACACCACGCCGGCGACGCTGCCCGGCAAGCAGCCGGCCGACACGATGTCCGAGAAATCCCCGGCGACGCGTCCCTTTGCCGGAGACACGCTCGCGTTCGAGCCGAGCGATTCACTCGTGACGCGCCGGGCGGGATTGAATCGATTCGTGTGGGATCTGCACTACCCGGACACGCACGAGGTGAAGGATGTCGTGAACGACGAAGGATCGACGCGCGGACCGTTCGTGTCGCCAGGCACGTACACCGTGCGGCTCACGGCAAACGGCCGCACGTTCACCAAGCCGTTCGTGGTGCGGGGCGACCCGCGGCTCACGACGACGCAGGCGGACTACGACGCGCAGCTTGCGCTCGCGCTGCAGGTGCAGACGAAGACGAACCAGCTCTCGGACGCGGTGGCGCGCATTCTGACGATCGAAGATGCGCTCGACGCGCGCGTGACGGACACCAAGGGCCAGTCGTACGCGTCGCGGGTGTCCGGTGCGGCGACGCCGCTCCACGCCAAGCTCGAGGCAATTCGTGATTCGCTGGTCGCGATCCATTCCCACGCCGACGAGATCACGCTGCATTACCCGATCCGCTATTACAACATGCTGTTGTCGCTGGCCGAGATGGTGCAGAGCGCGGATGCGGCTCCGACGGCGGCCGAACGGTCGGTGTACGCGCAGATCGCGCCGGGCGTGGACCGGCAGCTGTCGCTCCTGCGGTCGGTCGAAGCGGGCGACCTCGCGTCGTTCAATGCGCTGATGCGCGAGCTGAACGTGCCCGCGGTGATGACGGCCACGCCGGCGATCGTGCCGTGAGAGGTGCTGGATGGTAGGTACGAGGTGCTGGTGGGTTGCTCGGAATTGGTTGCTGGTCGCCACGACCGAGGTCGGGCCGGCAACTGGCACGCAGCAAACCGCTGGCGAACAGTACCAGCACTTTGAATCCTGATGCGCGCCGCTGTCATCACCCGTCCGGGCGGGCCCGAGGTCTTGGCGATCGAGGAGCGGCCCGATCCGGAGCCCGGTCCGGGCGAGGTACTCGTCCGTGTGCGCGCATCGGCGCTCAACCGCGCCGACCTGCTGCAGCGCGAAGGACACTACCCAGCGCCGCCGGGCTGGCCGCCAGACATTCCCGGTATGGAGTTCGCCGGCGAGATCGCAGCAATCGGCGCTCGCGTCACGGAGTGGCGCGTCGGCGACCGCGTATTCGGCATCGCGGGCGGCGGCGCCAACGCCGAACTGCTCGTCACCGACGGCGCGTGCGTGGCGCGGGTGCCAGACCAACTGTCGTGGACCGACGCGGCGTCGATTCCCGAGGCATTCATCACCGCGCACGACGCGATGATGGTCCAGGCCGAGCTCCGCGCCGGCGAGTGCGTGCTGATTCACGCCGTCGGCAGCGGCGTGGGCCTTGCCGCGACGCAGCTCGTTCGAGCATGGCGGGCGACACCGTACGGCACCGCCCGAACCGCGGAGAAGATCGAGCGGGCGCGTACGTTCGGGCTGGCGGACGGCGTTACCGTCGGCGGCAACCTCGACGTCATCGCCGCCGCGGTGGAGGAATGGACGCGCGGCCGCGGCATCGACGTCACGCTCGATCTGGTCGGCGGAGACTACCTGCCGGCGAGCATCGCCGCGGCGGCGCCGCGGGGCCGCATCATGCTGATCGGCACCGTGGCGGGCCGGAGCGCGACCGTCTCCGTCGGCACGATCCTTCGCAAACGCCTCACGCTACAGGGCACCGTGCTGCGCGCGCGATCGCTCGACGAGAAGCGCGCCGCGACCGCGCTGCTCGCGCGCGACGTCGTGCCGCTGTTCGCGTCAGGCGTGCTGCGGCCGACCGTGGATTCCGTGTACGATCTCGATCAGATCGGCGCGGCGCACGAGCGCCTGGCCAGCAACGCGACGTTCGGCAAGGTCGTGCTGCGCGTCGGCTAGGGGCCGCTCGGCCTGGATTTGCCGAACAGTCCGGCGATGAACGGCTCGGCGATGCATTGATAGAAGCTCTTGCCGCCGCAGATCGATGAGCCCTGCTTCTCGACGTACGTCTTGACCTTGGTCGGGTACGTCTTGCAGTTGTGCGTGTTCGTGCCGTGCACGCAGCCGTTGTAGTGCAGCAGGCCGGTGCTCACGGCCGACGGCGTCACCTTGCCCGAGTCCGACTTGATGTACTGGCTCAGAATAAAGATTCCGTATTTGAGATTCGTGGAGTCGCTCGCCAGGTCGGCGCCGAACTTCGAGCTGAGCGCCTTGAGCCAGACCTTGGGATAGACCTGCATCAGCCCCACCGCGCCAACGTTCGACATCGCGCTGCTGACGAACATCGCGTTTTCGGTGAGCATCACGCCGAAGACGACCGCGGGCGGAATGCCGCGCAGATACGACTCGCGAACCGCGTAATAGGCGATCGAGTCCGCGCGCGGCTGGGCCATGCGGCCCGTCTTCACGAGATCCGCGGCGAACGCGCGCCGGTCGCTCTCGAACTGCGGCGAAGCGACGAGCTGGGCCAGCTTGCTGGTGTCGTGCGGCGTCGGGCTCAGGAGCGCCTTTGACGCGGGCAGGACCGAGCGCAGGCTCGCGGCGACCGTCGGCTGATTGGCGAAGATCGGATGGACACGATTGACGCAGAACACGATTGCGGCAACGGTGACGACGACGATGGCACCGTCGCGCAGACCGGCGCGCAGCGTTCGGCGCCAGGGCGACAGGGCTCGCGACGGCGCACGCCGCCCCTGAACGTCGGTCTCGCGGCGCGGCGCGTGGCGACGATCGACGACTTCGGGTTCGCGGCTGACAATCAGTTGGCTCGCGCGCTCAGACATCACGAGCTGGTAGTGCAAGCCATACGCCGGATGAATCGGCTCCGGTGTACGCGGCGCGCGTGCCGGTCAGCGTTGGCTGCCGACTCGCGTCATTGTATAGACCGTCACCCGCGAGTGCCCGCTCAGGCCGGTGCGCAACGTCGCCGTCCATTCGTTCGGCGACTCCTGGTGCCACGCGAACGTGTTGTGCGCGTTGACCTGTGGAATGAAGAACACACCCGTGTCGTCGACGTGCGTCGCGCCCCAGCGACCCGGGCCGAAGGTGTGATAGATCCGGCCGACCGTGAGATACACGCGGCCCTCGCCCGTTGGACGCGACAGCGTGGAGTCGCTGTAGTAGGTGATCTCGGCCGTGGAGTCGTTGACGAAGTGATACCGTTCATAGAACGGTTCGTGGCCGGGCGACGTGCCGCGCCACGTTCCCTCCAGCCAGCGGAGCTTGCTGAAATCCGAAGTGGCAAACGGCGTCCGAGGCTGGCCGCGTTCCGATTGGGCGCGCGCGACGCCACCCGAGAGCGCGAGGGCGCTCGCGACGAGCAGAGCAGTAGGGCCGAGTCGGTGCATGATTTTCAGCATGCGTGATTCTACCCGCCGATCGGTCATTCGCTCCCCATATCGGCCATCCGATCGCAGGCTTCCGCGCAAGTGGCGCACACATCAGCACAGTGCACCACCTGCTCGTCACCGCTGACGGCGCGGCAGCTCTCCTCGCACGCACGGCAGAGCTCGGCGCACGCCGCGCATGTGATCACGTGATACGGTGAGCCGCGCAGCATGAAGTTGGCGCTTGCCTGACACAGCTCGGCGCAGTCGAGCAGCAGGCCCACGAGATTCACGTCGGTGAGCTGCGGGCCGCCGCTCGCCAGGCAGTGCTGCAGCGTCATCGTACACACGGCGTGGCAGTTGAGACATTCCTCGATGCATTCCTGCATCTCGTCGTACGCCTGCTCGTCCGACTCGCTGGACGCGAGCTCCAGATCGGCGTGGCGGTTGATGTCCGGCATTGGGGGGCTCCGCTCGGTGAAGGTTCCGGCCTTCCCCGCGGCAGAATGCATACCGCCGCCGCCGGGCTCGCCCGGCCTCAGAACGCCAGCTCGGCCGTGACGAACACGTTCCGGGGCGGGACGACGAAGTAATCCGGCACCCCGTCGCCGGCGTAGCCACTGCCGTACTTCTCCGTGTTCAGCAGATTGTTGCCCTGCACGAGCAACTCGTACTGGCGGTACCGCCAGCCCAAGCTCGCTCCCAGGCTGAAGGCGGCCGGGAGCACGTAGGTCGGGTCGCCCGTGTTGGTGAGAAATGAGCGGCTCTGATATCGCGTCTCGACCGCGAGCGTGATCGCCCGCGTGACCGATGCCGCCGCCCGCTCATAGGTCGTGAACCGCGGCGTGAGCAGCGGCTCCACGTTCCGATACGTGACGGGCGTGTCGCCAGTCGAATCGGTGTAGGCGCGGATGCGGTTCGCGCTTGCGGTGGCGTTGGCGGTGAGCAGCAATCGCGGAATGCCGCGCCACGTCGCATCCAGCTCGACGCCGCGGCGATGGCTTGCTGGCACGTTCTTGCGAAGCGGGCTGCCGATATAGCTCAACGCGCCGATCGGCGCGATCTCGTTGCGGAAATCCATCGAGTATACGTTCGCCTGCGCGGTGAGGCCATGCGCGCGATACGTCGTGCCGACCTCCACGTCGTGCACCGTTTCCGGCTTGACGCGATCGAGGCTGCCGACGAACGCCACATTCGACGTGTCGAGGTTGTCGAAGCCGGCGAACATGTCCGTTCGCGCCGGCTCGCGCGTGTTCGTGCCGTACGACGCGTACACCGACAGCGGGGTGGTGAGCGTGTAGGTGACGCCGACCTTCGGATTCACGAACGACCACCCGATCGACCGTTCGGCGACGCCGGCGTTCGCGTCCGGCGTGTAGTGGAAGAACGCGCGCCTCGCCTGCAGGTCGCCGAACCACGTGGCGCGACCCTGCGTGTACGCGAGCTTGACGAACGCGCTCGCGTCCTGCTTGTGCCCCGTATTCAGGTACAATGGATTCGTCAGATCCGGATGCTCGTATTCCGCGTGGTCGCGCGCGTACGTGTTCCCGTTGACGCCGACGTCGAGCTGCAGCGCGTCGCGGCGGTAGGTCCAGTCGCTGGTGACGCCGTACCACACGAACGCGAGATTGAAGTTGTCGAGCGAATCGAGCTGCACGTCGTAGTCGCCGCTGGCCGAAATGCGGTAGAGCGTCGTCGCGATCGACGACGAGCCGCCGAGCAGGCGCGTGTACGCCAGCGCCGCGAGCCGCTCGCCGAAGCCATCGCGCTCGCGCGGCGTGAGCGGATTGATGCGCCGATCGACCGCGAGCTCCGGCGCCGGTACGGCGAGGTACGCCATCGTGTCGCGCATCGTGCCGGTCGTGATCGTGAGCTTGAGCAGATCGCGATCGCCGAAGTAGCCGGCGCTCAAAAACGCCGATCGTCCCTCGACGCCGGAGTGGTAGCGATAGCCGTCGGTGTGCAGCGCCGAGAGCCGTGCGTACGCGGCGAAGCGGCTCGGCAACAGGCCAGTGCTGTACTCGGCGCTCAGACGCCGCGAGCC
>Ga0207660_10000009_pt1 | contig 93648 bp, 153 predicted proteins | sample KBSC73BmetaG_FD_184335 | JGI IMG/M metagenome (GOLD analysis project Ga0207660, IMG submission 184335) | Corn rhizosphere microbial communities from Kellogg Biological Station, Michigan, USA - KBS C7-3B metaG (SPAdes) (version 2) | ecosystem: Host-associated > Plants > Roots > Rhizosphere ... | reverse complement strand
ATCTGAGGCAGGAGCCCAACGACCAACAATGCCAGCGACAGTATTCAATCCGCGCTTCTCATAGCTGTCAAGAAGGGCATTGGCCGCTGCCACGCCCTGTTCAGGCTTTTCAAACTTGGCAAAACGACCATCAGAACCAGTGAAACCCGGCTGACTTTTGGTAAAGTCTCCAGCCTCAATGTTCAATGGATTGTTGTTGCGAATTCCACGTGGGAGTGAAGCGTCCGCAGTTTTAGGGCTGTCAAAGGCGGTGCCCTCACTAAAAGACGTTTGACCCGGAAGTGGAGCGGGGAAAGGCGGCGGTGCCGCTGTGCCCACGGGGGCAACTGGATAGTTCTGTGCTGGAATGTCGGTCTTTTGCTTGGAAGCAAAATCTTGAATGCCATGCTTCTCGGCAAGAGCTGCACGATAGTCAAGATCACCACCAACAAGTGCATTAACGACGTTGCTAAGACCCTGTGTCCAATGCTTGACCGGCTGTTGACCGGAACCAGTCATCAGAGCCTTGGCATAATCCATAGTGGCCTTAACCTGAGCAGGTGTCTGCCCAAGGTTATCGGTATTGTAAGAAAGAGGGCCATTGTAGTCCATTATTGACCTCCAGCACCTGGAATTTGACTAAACAAAGCTTGCATAGATGGATCAATACCGTTCGGCATTCCTGGAAGCGGCACACCACCTCCCATGGAAGTAGGGCTAACCGGCATGGGCATAGAAACTGGTGGCGTGGCACCAGCAGTAGGCATGGGCGGCGCTGGCATCGGCGCAGCAGGCGATTGGGCACCACTCATTGGTATGGGTACAGATGGCGAAGGAGGTGCCAATTGTGGAGTGCCTTGTGCGGTAGCTGCTTTGGCTTGTGCTGCCTTGAATTGATCATTTCCCGACATGATTGCCTTGATCATATTGGAAATGGCACCCGGATAAGTCGGATTGTTTGGCTGTTGTTGCAAGTAAGATGGGGTTGTTTGAGTTGGATCCATCACTTTTTACCTTCTATTGCGTTCGCGACCCTAACGGGTAGAATTCCTGTCACAATGACACTGTTAGGCTCTTTTGTGTTTTCAAAGTACGCTTTTTGTGACGGAAGCGTTTTGTCGGTTGCTGCCGCTGAACGAATCTCAACACCGTCTTGCGTCATTTCTACGATACAAGTCAGTTGTTCACCAGCCCTAACTCGTTGCGCTATTTCAGTCTTATTGTAGAAGCCAAGATTTAGAATTTGGTTCTCACTTCCAGTCAAACCTAAGAAATCAATCATTTCAGGGCTGACCAACGCTGGATTGTAGTGAAAAACACCTCTGAAGTTGGCGTGACGCATATGACCTTCAGGAAGTGGAAGCTCCTCAGTACCGATTGGAAACATCTGAGCAACACGTTTCTTCCTGATAAGCTGATCTTGTTGGATACGCAACGTTTCAGGACTCTCTGGAACACAAGACCCTGTATCCAAGAATTGGATCATATAATCGCAGCCGGGCCAAGAGAGGCAAGGCTAGCCAAACCTGCATCCGCAGTGCTGGCACCCAAACCACCAGCACCAAGAAGGCTACCTAACCCACCACCCTTTGCCCAACCACCGAGAATGGCTGTTGGGATACCAAACAATCCAGACATCATGTTATTGCTCTGAGCAAGTTGTGCTTGATACTGCGCTTGCTGCGCTTGCTGTGCACTATTCGTGGCACCAATTAGATCAGGCGATTGAACGTTAAAATTCGGGGTTGAGTTCCAAGTTGGTGCTGTAGGTGAGCCCAAACCAGCCAACGTTCCACCAAGTTGTGCAGGCAGCAGATAGTTCTGAGTTGCCTGTTGGTACATCTGTGGTTCCATGGACGCTTCAAAGCCAGTGACAGTCTGTCCTTGACTTTGCTTAAGCGCGTTCATGGCCTGATCGTAACCCGGTGTTCCCGGATTAAGACCTTGGTTCTTCAATTTGGTATCGAGCTTACTGGTGTCATAGTCAAACTGTGGCTGAAGATAAGCCACTTGCTGTGCCATCGCCTGCTGTGTGAGGCCCTTTGTGGCATTGCCAATGACATCGCCCGGCTGTGCCGCGCCGTAATTGGCACCACTGATAAGATTTTGCCCGGCCTGCCCGGCTGTCTTTTGGGTGCCTTGAAGGATATTTAAAAGATCAGCATTAGTTCCTGTGTATTGCGTGTTGGCAGTATACAGCGGTGTGCCATCCGCAGAAGTTCCAGTCTGAGTATATGTCAAACTTCCAAAAGGATTGGATTGATTGACCATCGATCCTTGTTGAGAATCAATGGCAGCCGTCTTGTTGAGGGCAGCTTGATTGCCAGCCACAACATTTGGATCTGCTACTGGTGGCGGATCAGGAGAATTACCCATTTTTAGAATCACCTTTTAAAGCTTTAACCATGTAAGCAATGCTCGGATTTGTGGAAGATGAAATAGGGGCTGTGGTATTCAAAATTCCGGGATCAAAATTTGGATAAACATTCTGTGGGGGCGCACCTTGTTGATTTCCCAAAAGCTGAACAGACTGCGAATTTACAGACGCAGCCGGACTTCCTAATTGCGGTGAACCAACGTCTGCACCAAACATTATGCAACTTTCTTGTGACGTTCAGATAGAAGCTTTTCCATGTCTTCTCTGAACAAAACAAAACGGCACCCTACGTGACGTGCGGAATCTGTGGGACCGTAATATCTACGCTGAACGCCTTCGTATCTGAAGCCAAGCTTGGGAAGCTTCTTTAGAAGATAACTTGGACGTTTAGGGACAATAGCCGTACATCTTGACAGGCGCAACTCATAAAGTCCTATCCTCACAAGTGCCCTGATAATTCCAACAGTGACGGTGCCTTTGCCGTAGTAGGATAGATCAGCGTTCACACCGTTGTAGGATGAAAACAGTGCGGCACCGACAATTACATTGTTATCGATGATTCCTAATGCCCGATCCACATGAATTGGAACCTTGTTGTGAGTTTGAAAAGCCCAACCAGCCACTAATGCGTCAGCATCCAACAAAAGACCTTTAGACATCTAAATGAACCCCCCCATTTCTAGTATTGTGTTAAAAGCATTCACTTGCAGGATAGATGCATTTTGATCAAATCCAGAGTCAAAAACCGCATCATCAAAGAGTGAGAAGTCAAAAAGAGCTTGTGTTCCATCTGCTGAGATACTAGCAACGTTGACGGTCATGTGGACTGCCAATGCGTGACCCAGTGCTTGAGCACTTAGCCAATCTGTAGTTTGAATAATGGAACCAAACCAAACTGACGTATCCCAAATTGCGGTATCCCACAACGCACCACCATTCAAAATTTGAATAGGGGCATTCAACTCTTGGATTTTGAAATCCACATCTACTGAAATGAAAGGTGTGATTGTCTCACCAGCCGTGATGAAAGGCTGGACGGCCGTCATACGCTTCAAACGTCCCGGTGCATCAAAGTAATTGTAGGCACATTGCATGTCAGCAAGGATGGGGGTTGAAAAATCACTGCTCCCCACAAACGCTCTGTTTATTTCTCCTGAATTGCCGCCAAAGAACAATTCATTATTGTAGACTTCAAAACAATTAGCGTTCCAGCCAGTGAACTGTGCCCACGCGCCAGTAAGAACATTCATCACGTATTGAACTTGAGTTTTGTTCTCAACTTGAGGCACATTCAAGATGGCAACAGTTTCAGGTGCGAAACTGATCAATTGCCAACCAAACAAATCCAGACCGACGATCGCCGCCTGTGCCATCGCATTTTGAATGCGAGCAGTGATCGCCACACTGCGTTCAGCACCAGCCTCATAGGGAAGGGCTTGTGAAAGTGGAATGACACCTTGTTGTGTAATAAGGCCAACGTCAGAACCAATCTTGGTAGCACAACGAAGGCTAATTGGTGGAGATAGATCAAACGTGCCAGCCAAAATCCAGTTGGTAGCATCAGTTGGGTCTACACCACTGAAGATGGTGACTTGGCCTCTGGATGAAATGAAAACCATGTAGTCGGATGGGCCATTGCCACCATCCAATGTCCAATCGGCAATAGCAACAAGATAGCCACCTTTGCTCCAGTTTGCACCAAGATCAAGGGTGCCATCAATAGCTCCCATGATTGCATCCGTAGGCATGAAAGCGGCTACGGTAGAGCCACCACCAGAGCCGTCACCCAAGACGTACCAGAACCTACGCTTTTGAACATGGATATTGGTAATGGATGCAGTAGTGCGGCCACCGGGCAAACCCGTGATAGTTGGGGTCGTCCACGTGATGCCGTCATACATCCTCAACGTGTCAATTCCATTGACAATTTGGATGACTGTGGTGCCGAGGGCTGGGGTGAAATTGGCATATTGCCAACGGGCAGAGTTTAATCCAGTAACAGCAACAGTGGGAGCCGCTGACGTGGAAGCATCATAAATGGTGTTGCCAGCAGCAACAAACATTTGTTCGCCACCCTCAGCACGACGCACCATGATAGTTTCCACTGGGACTATTTCATCAAGAAGTACCCAAGGGAAATAACCCTTGCGTAATTCAACCCAGCCGGGTCGTGGAATCCAGTTATTGAGAATAGGTGCACGTTTTGGGTCCATGGACGCCAAAGGCGAAATAGCGTCCCAACCATCAGTAGGTACCGGCACAACCTTGGTTATGACGTCCGGCGCTGGCGTAGGAACCTTATCTAGTGATTTGACTTTTCTCACCGTGAATTCCTCAAAGCTCTGATTAGCTCAGTACGTGGATCCATTGCAAGCTGATCAGAATAACGTGTGTCTTGAGTCTCCCATGGAGAAACCAAACGGCGGTGCGCAGGTGTCATATCCATACGTGTTTGAACATTTCTAGATTCTACTTCACCACCAAGACGTGCATACACATCGTTTGGATCACTCTTAAGTTCATTTAATGGAAGTTTACTTTGCGCGTATCTTTGAAGGTATTCTATCCGTCTTGGATTTCCACCCGGTGCAAAATTCTCAAGTGTTTGAACACCATGTTGCATTTCATGCAACGCGACATTACGTGCATTATCTAAATTTCCAGCTTCAATTTCAGCCACTCCATTTACTGGGTCGTATGATCCACGTCCAACACCGTTAGGAGCATTGTGAAAAACTGAATTATACATGTCATCTTTTGCAAGCTGTGGGTATGCTTTGTATAACTCAGGATGATCCAGTATCACACCAGCAGGGCCTCTTACAAAATTTCCTTCTTTAGAATAATCTAGACCATGGCCGATCATTCGTGATCTGTCATCAGGGATTTCAAAACGCCACTTCATATCGGTTGGAGATTTAAACCAACCAGTATCACCATAAATCTGTGACATGGGCTTTGAGCCCTTAAACATGTCATTGGCTTCGATGAGTGCTTTCATATCTGCTGTCTTGGCAAGCTTGCCACCAAAGATACCTGCCGCGCCTACTTCTGCCGCAGGAGCGCCCACACCAGCCAAAGACATCGCTGTCTCAGTGGAAGCAGGGATCAGCCGATCAATGGACCCATGAGGGTCTTGTGGATCATATGTCTTGGCAGCATCAATCAAGTGCTTAGGCATGCTCATTAAACCACTGAGCATGTTCCCAAACATAGTTGGAGAACCTTCGGGCGTGTTTGCAGCCCCAAAGGGCATTGCATCCGCTGGGTCCACACCTTTCAGGGCATTGATGATCGAATTGTCAGCCATTAGGCAACCTTCGCATCAAAGGAGGCATCTGTGGTTGCGGCTGCAAATCATTCAAGATTCCTGATGGCGGAAGGTTTTGTGGCCACCTATTAGCAAAATCAGTCCGTGGATCACGATTATCTGGAAAAGGCATTTGCCCTTTTCCAGACACAAATATGTACGGAGGTTGTTTTCCCATGTATCCTGGATCAGGAGGAAGCACATTATCATCACCAGTATCAGGAACTGGCAATACCGGCTTTACTTCCTGATCACGTAGAGCTTTTAGAACAAGATTTGGGTCTGGAAACATTGCCATGTCATGGCCCCACTTTAGGAGCCGCTACAAGGGCTTGTCGTGGCTTTTGAGCCATGCTTGACAATGCAACGGTAGGTGGGGATGGGGCAGTCAAAACCGTACCAGCGGGCACGCCAGCCGGGGGCTTAATTGGATGTCCACCCTTCAGATAGGCGAGGACTTGCTGGAGATTGGTTGTACCGAAAGCCATCGCAAAATATCCCAATTAAGCCAAATTTGTGATGACGCCACACCATAACCCCAATTCAGGTCCCGTTTTGACCGCTTGGACCGGGAAAAAATCCATCTTGGACATTCGACGGTGATATGAACACAGGCGAAACACGCTTGGCCAGTTGCAAGGTAGGTGCCGCACCATCGCGGGCAATCAGCCTGTCAACATAATCCACCCAACGACCTTGAAGCGTGGCATAACTCCCCATACCCTTGATTTCCCAGAACATCCATTTGATCCCCATGATCATGGCGTTCTCGTCAAGAAGGCAAGTGTCAGCATCATTTACAAAGTACTGAGCGAAATCAGTTGTAGAATTATTAACACGTACAGCATTCAAGGACAGGAACTCAAACACAAGCTGAAGTGGGGACGTTAGTTCAGTTGGAGGTGGCCAGATACGGAAGTTGTTTGCAAACGGGCCAAGTTGACGGAAGTGTCTACGCGGTCCAGTCACAACAATACCGGAACGATGCCATTGATCCAATTGCGGGCTATCAGGCCCAATAAGCTCCCAACGATTGGTCCTATCCCACATAGTGCGGTTCTGGAACCAATCAAAGCCTGATGGTTCAGGAAATGTATCCTTGGCAAATGTCACTGGGATATCATTAATGATATCCGCATTGGTCGCTTCCATCGACATGGTCACTTGCGTGAGGCTGTCTATGGAATTGATACGTGCTGCCTGTGGGATATCATTGCCTGACACAGACCAATAATTGGCTTCCAAGCCAACGGTGCTTGGGATGGTGTCAATTATAGCCGTGTACGCTGTTGACAAATTTCCAGTGGTATTGATTGGCACAGGGACAACAAGGTCATACTCGAACTGCAACGCTGTCCACCCGGTAGGGTTACAGCGTCGAAGTTCGTCTAGACAACGGTTAGCCAACGCAAACATTTGCTGTGTCGTGGCGTCAGTATTGCCAGCAACAGTAGCTGCTTGCGGCAATCCAAGCTCTGCTTGGGTGCGCTGGATAATTTGCAACAGCGAAAGCGGCATTTTAACTCACGGTCCCCCAAGTTATGCCATTTTCTGTAGACAATTTACGACACACTGCCCCTACTCCTAGGCCACTCTTAGTGACAATTTGATTGTTGTTTTCATCAAAGACAGTAAGAGTTTGGCCAGAAATAGAAGATACCAAATAGATCTCAACAACGTCACCGACATTGAAACTTGATGACATAATAAATCCAGAAGTTGAAAAACCTCCAAGATTTGTATTTGAAGCCAGTACCACTGTTATTGGCTTCCCAGTTGGACCTATCTCAGTTGGAGGATCAGTACCATCTGTCCCAGCAGACAAAGAGACAAACTCAAAGTTTGCTGGTACATCCTCATACTGAATTCCAGTGATAATTCCTGGGATATCTACTATTGTCATTTTATCACGCCGTCAGAACGGAAGCCCAGAAGTTTGGCTTGTACTGCCAGATAATGGCAGCCTTGTTCTGAGGAATGCTAACTGGAGTGGAAGCCGATGCACCACCATTCATGGTGTGCCCTACTGGGGCATACACGAGCGCGGTTACTGCGGTAGCTGCCGAGTTATAAAGTTGAAAATTATCGAATAGACCATTCGGCAGAATGTATGCAGTATTTCCAGCAGTTGGCGTCAACTCAGTATTCTTTGAAATAACAGTCTTAGCACCGACTTGTGCGGTACCAATACCGGGACCACGAGCAGATGGATTGCCACCCAACTGCTCAGCGCTTTGTGCAGGAAGTCCATGTCCCATCAGGGCATCAGCAGTAGGCATGTTTTAATCTCCTTAGGAGTGTTGATGATATTACGAAACGCGAATACGTTGACGCTTTGGGGTGGCAACGGACACTTTACTCGGCTTCTTAGTTTTCGCCAAATCACGAGTAATGTGCGTCCCATTGATCTGAGCAGTTTGCGAGTCAAATGAAGGAGGAAGTTGCTTGGCTGTGGTAGCGTATTGTGGGCGAACGCCATGTTTGCCACCAGCATTTGCCATCATTTGTTGCACATCTTGCATGGTGACTGCCTGAGAAGCAGTTTCGCGCAGATGATTGAGTTCTGTTTCAAGAAGATCAATCTTGTGTTCAAGGTGACCAATGGTGCGATCGCGCTCTTCAAGAGCCTGCTTCATTTGAGAAGCTTTGACGCCCTTATTCGCTACCTCAAGATAACGTTGAGCATCATTCACCCACTGTTGGGCACCCATGCCGATGGTTTCAATGGCGTGGGCTGATAGAGAGCCACATTGTTCAATAGTGTGGACTCCGGAAGCTTTCAGAGCTGCGCCAATGGAAGGGTTAGCTGGAAAGAGCATGTCAATGGGGGTGCCATTGGATACCTGAGGGGCATTTTCTTTGAATTGTGCCCACTGCATGGGGAAGCGTTTCTTGTCAGCGTCAGAAGCGAGTCGATCGATGATGTTCAGACGTTCGCCGGGTGGGTGGATGCGAACATAAACCTTATCGTCAAAAAATGGTCGACCTGCCTCAGTGGATTTGGAAGGATTTGCCACTGGCCGCATGTAGAACATGACAACCATGCTGGAATCACCACCACCATACTGGACCACGCCAACATCGCCCTGCCACTTAATGCTAGAGTGCGATTGAAAGTCTTCCATAACTCAAACTCCTGTTAAAACTGTTTTGTCTTGAGCAGAAGATAGCCCAGTTCATATTACTTGGCCAGAGTCAAGTTTAACTCTGGTTCATTTTTATCTTCAGTAAGCTTAATCAGCTCTTTTGCGACGTTCGCTAGCATTCCATCCCAATCTCCGGGAGAAGGTTGCACAAATTGACGCAAAGAGGGATACCAAGGGCTATCTTCACGATTGCCAAACCAGCGCCAACAGCCATCCCAACGGCTAAGTACCCACGTAGGTACTCCTACTGAGGCCGCAGCATGCACCACAGCAGTATCCACTGATATAACAAGATCACAATTGGATACAGCACAACATGTTTCATAGAAATCGTGCATATCTTCAGTAAAATCACCAATTGTCATGCCCGGTGGAGGAGTTTTTATTTGTTCCGCAGGCTTTCCCTTCTGCAAAGACACCCAAAGAATGTTGGGGATGCGTGCTAGAGGTGCAAATGAAGCAAGTGTGGTGGAACGGAGCAGATCGATGGCTGCCGCTGAAGGGTGTTCATCACGTGACATGCCTGCCCAGCAAATTCCAACTTTCAAAGCTTCAGGCGCGCGACTAGTCAGAGGCTGAAGTCTATCCTCCCACACGTCAACATCAGATTTTCGGATAAAATATTCATGCTCAAGTGCAGGAATTGAATGGATGGTTGGTGTCAATATGCCTGCCAAGGTCAACATGGGCACCGCATAGTCCAATTCTGGCAAACGCTCACCCGCATTGATCACTGAATAGACTTCAGGGATGGTTTCAAGCAGACGCTTGACCTGTGGGCGTCCCTCTAGGATGATTTTACAACGTGGGAATTGATTCCCCAACACTCTGGCGTACCGGGCAAACTGAAGGATATCGCCCAAGCCCTGTTCACCGTAGATCAGGATGATTTTATTGGTCAAATCTTGGCCTGACCACTGCGGGCATTTCAACTTGCGAGCTGGAAGTTGATCTGTCTTCCAACGCCACTCATATTCACGCCAACCTTCCTGTAAACTTCCATCCTTAAGTAGTGCCATGGATAGAACAAGATGACCGTCAGCATATTCAGGGTCTATCTTGACACAAGTGCGATAAGCCTCAATGGCTTTATCCAAATCACCTTGATATTTGTAGATGTTTCCAAGAGTCAAGTATGTTTGTGCCATTGGGTAAACAGCAGTGGCTTGAAGAAGCCAATGAAGTGCTTTGTCTGCCTTGAACATATCCCAATATGCCGCACCTTTGTTGCTGAAAAGAATAGCTCGTTGTTCAGTGTCAGTCTCAAGGGCAAGTGCGCGATCATAGTTAAGGATGGCATCAATGGGGAAGCCCATCTTGGCTAACCCTTGTCCCCGGTTGGCCCACACATAAGGCAGTGAATCGTCAATCTTAAGCAATTCAGTGGCCCACAAAGTCATATCGTTAGCGTTACCTGTGGCGCGAGCTTGCAAGAACAATTTGCGGTACTCTTCAAACTTCATTTGATCCCTCATTTACAAAAAAGAACAGGGGCCACTTTAAAGCCCCTGTTCCGGTTACGCTTTATGCCACAAAAGATTACGCCGAGGCGCCAACAACTGGGTAATTAAGAACCGCAGTATTCGGTCCTGCGGTGGAACCAGTGGCCTGACTGATGACAAGGCCATTGATCTGGTAGGTAGTACCTACGCCGCCAGCGGTCGAGCTGACAATACCTGCCACGGTAGCACTTCCATAAAGCTGAGCGTTCTTGGTGGTAGCGGCTGCTGAGTTGACACGTGGTGCGTTACCCGCGCGTTGAACCCAGAAGTAGGTAGCGGTCTGCGGTGAAGCAGGCGCTGGGATGGCCACGGTACCGCTGGCACCGCCAGTGACGCCAACGAGTTGGCCTACAGGGGCCGAAGCCGCTACAATGGTGGCACCGCCAATAAGGGCGACAGACCACTGGCCGGGCACGGCTGAGGCGACAACAACTGAACCGGGGGCAATCGTAATGCTTGCGGTGCAGTAAACCCACTCGGAACCGTCAGTACCCCAAGCCAGTTCACCAGCGATGAACGGGGGTGCGGGATATTCTGGGGTACCAGAACTTTGGATGAAGACAGCGTTAATATCGATGCCTTCCTGCGCGGTAGTGCTGAAGATAGCTGCTGCCATTTAAGGCTCCTATGTTGAGTTCTAAAAACCAGTTCTTGATGGTAATGAATTGGTTTCCACTACCGGGTTACGCAGGGAGGTTGATTGGTTTCAACTCAGTTTAATTCTTACTCACAAAAAACAGAACAGTCAATTATTGTCCTGATGTCCCAAGAACAAACGAGATGCTTCCTGTACCGCTTGAGATAACGGCAAACCACAAACCAGAACGGCCTACATTCAAGACCACTTGTGTGGCTTTCGGAAGCAAGAGGTCAGTTATCACCGCAGTAGTTGCGCTCGTGGTGCCAAGACGATAGCGCACGTCAGTGGCGCTGTTGTTAATGACAATTAGTGTCTCACCACACGTATTCAAATGGACGTTTGCTGAGCCTGTGGAATAAGCTAGATCGCCCGGCTGTGCTGTGATGTTACACGGAGTGATGCCTGCGGCTGGAGAGGCCAAAGCCGGGGCCGCTAGAATTGAAAAAAGCAAACAAAGAGCGGTAAGTCTCTTCATTTGGAAGCCTCCGTATTTAGAGTCACCCCATTTTTGTCAGCAGAGGCGTGTTGCTGGGTATTTGAATCCTCTGAAGAAGGAAAATTTGAATTGGATTCACCCAAAAAACTTTCAACTTCTTGATTGGCCTCTTTCAGATCATTTGTGAAAGATTTTACCTTCTCAGCATTGATTTGAGAGCGGGCAATTTCAGCATCAAGGCCACTACGGGCATCGAGACTGGCTTTCTTGATTGCAGCAATTGACTCTTTCAAGCCTGTAGCCAAATCTCGTACTTCTTTCATGTCACTGCCTACTGAATTTAAGGATATTGAGCGGTTGATGCTTCTTACTTCTGATTGCAATGACCTTCTTAGGCGATGCATGATGAATGACAGAAGCACAACATCTTGGTCTAAGCGATTCCCAGTGACCAAACCGGGTATCAAAGTCTGCTGGTCCATAAGCTGCTGCATACAACATCAACATCGCATAAGCATGTGCCACAGTACACTCCTAAAAGGTGGGGGCTGCTTTTACACAGCCCCCAAAAGTCTAGGGAGGAAAACGCATACGCCAGAGAACTCAGGCAGTCAGGACGCCCTGAAGGAAGGCGTTGGACAAAGTCATATTCCCCGCCCAACCAATCAAGCGAACCATGGCATCTTGGTTGACCGAGAAACGGTCAGGATCAAGAGGAACCATGTTACGGCGGGCATGCGGACGCCACATGATGTACTTGGTATTGAGGAAGTACATTGTGGTCGAAGGAGCACCACCAACTGCCGAGCTGCTGGTGGAAACCTGTGGGGGCAGAGGGTCCGAAGCAAAACCTTGGAAGCCACCATCCAGCACCACGTCGGCATTCAGGTACTTCAGTGACTGGAAGCCAGCCTCTGCCATATCCGGAGCGCCATTTTCCACCTGAATACGCTGGATTGCCTGAAGAGCATTCAGGTAATAGCGATAGGTGGTATTGTCAGCGATGATCAGGTCCGGGTAGTCCCGGCCACGGATCAGTTGTACCCACAGAGCGTCCATCTGCTGCATGATGGTAGCCGAGGAAAGCACAGTGTTGCCGTTGGTAGCAGCCGACCAAACTTGGTTCTGCCAGAAGGTCCACTGTGAACGGTCAATGCCGCCAACTACGCCCGAACCGGGGGAAGCCGCAACAAGGAGCTGAAGGCCGCCAACCGAACCAGTAACAGAGCCATCACCGTAGATGCCCTGAGAGAGGCCGTTCATGAAGGTGTCTTCAGCGTTCATGATACGCGACTCAAGCAGGTCGATGATTGCTTCCTCACCGGAGTTCTGGAGCTCTTCCAGACCGCTGATGGAAACGGCAACAGCCGCTTGACGAATTGGGTATTCAGCAGCCGAGAACACTTGGCTCGGTGCGATGTTCAGTGTCTGATATCCCGAGTACCATTGGTAGGTCTGGTTATCAGCATAATTCAGCTCTTGGACGATGGTACGGCCACCGCTGAAGGTCTTTACATTGCCACGACGACTCAAGCGAAGCAGTGCGGCGTTGTTGCGGGACATGTTGTCCGCCAGTTCGCCGGTGCGGTTACGCAGGGTCGTAGTGACAATTTCCGAAAGATTTGGAAATGCCATTATAGGCTCCGTGGATCATGGGGTTGAATCTAGTACGCAAACGCTCAACCTAATGTCACCGCCTAAGGATGAGGCTGAGGCCACTTGTGAGAGGCCGCAGCTTTCATATTATGGCACGTCGTAACTTCTACACTTATTGGTCGCGCAACTCAGCCATAGCGGCTTTAAGAGATTCGCGAACACTCAATTTCTCACCGGGTTTCTTTTTCGCAACACCAACACCTTGGCCTGCGCCGGGGGTACCTGATGCCGGAATTGAAACACTGGCCTTTTTGGCTCGTCCAACTTGCGCCTGTGTTGCGGTTGTAGCCGCTTCCGCAGTCTGCTGTTGGACCTTCTGGTTGGCCTGCTGTTGTTCAGCAAGCACCTTACCCCGAACCTCTGGGTTGAAATAGATAGCACGTTCGTAGGCAGTGTCGAGGTCTACTTGTCCATCTGGCATAAGTGGAACCATCCCAGTCTCAAGAAGACGGGCCATTTCCTGACGAACCTCATTAAAGTAAGGCTTGTCCTTTGACCAAATGTTAAGATTTTCCGTGGTACGCGCCATGTTCTGCTGTTGAACAGACTGTTCCATGGAACCAAAACGTCCATCCACCTGCTGAACATGTTGCATAAGACGCTGCACTTGCTGTTCAAGCTGGCCGACGTACTGCCTAACCGGCTCTGGTATCTCAGGGGCACCTGTCTGTGAAGTGCCATCTGGTGCCGGGGCAGTGGCTTGTCCAGAAGTGGCCGCAACAAGTTGTTTCCAATCAACACCCATGGATTGGGCAAGAGCCGGGAAAGAATCCACCGGCTTGCCTGCCAACGCCTTGAACCACAGGAACATGCGGTTCACTGCTTCCTGAGGGGTGGCATTCATTTGCCGTAATGCATCGGTATGCGGAGCAATCGCCTGATCAATCAGGGTATATTTCTGCTTGAGCTCTTCTACACCACGAGCCATATCTTGCTCACGCTTGATAAAGGCAGCCTGAATTTCAGGCGGAGCATTATCCCAAACAGCCTTAGCTTCCTTGCTCAAAGATTCTGGTGCGGCAATAGCGGAAGTTGTTGGCGCTGGAGCGGGCTCACCACCTTCTGGTGCCGGTGTCGCAGCTTGCTTGTCAGCAGGACGTCCTGATTTGGCACGCTTTGTTGGGGGCTTTTCAGCCGCATTTACTTCCGCAATTGATTTTTTGAGTTGTTCACGGACTGAAAGTTTTTCCGTGCCTTCGCCTTCTGCTGGCTCACTGACGTTGTCGTCAGGATCATTATCGGTGCCAGCATCATCAGTGCCAACATCATCAAGAACATCAGCAGGTTCCACGCCACCACCAGCACCTTCAGTATCAGGGCCACGGAACACAGTCTCATTGAAGTGCTTCGAGAAGTTACGCAACATAGAACTTACTCCTTGCTATGGCCAGCTTGTGCGAGCCGTTTAAGTTAACGCTTATTTCTAAGTTCGTGGATAGTACGTTGGATAGCCTCCCGTCGAGCCCCTCTGTCAAGTTCAATGGGCTTGCGTGGTGTCAGAACGGTCTTCGTTTCGTTACCGACTTCAACGCAACCGGCTGCACGAGTGGCTTGTCTGAATTTGACTTTGCTGGTGTAGTATTTGCCATCGGCCATATGACGTGTCGGAGCCATTTCATCACTGATGACATAATTCGCTGAACCATGAACTCCCTCCCTTGGGGGCGCGTCACGTTTATCGATGATCTTGCCATTACGATACACAAAAGTAGGCATTATGCTGCTCCGTCCATACTCGATGGATTAGTTGGTTTCACTTTTGCAGCTTGCACTGCTGCCTTTGCTTGTGTCTGTGCAATCTTTTCATCAGACTTGGCAATACGTTGATCAGATTCCATCTGTTTGTTCTCAGACTCAAGGCGCATTTTCTCCAGTTCAAGTTCCATTTGACGCATTCTGACTTCCATTTGCTTCATCATCATGTCAGCTTGGCTATTCTGTTGCTCACCCTGCATCTCAAGCGCTTGACGAGCTACCTCAGCCTGTGCCTGTTGCTGTTGAGAGGCAGCATCTTGCTGTGAAGTCTGAATATCGTTGTTAGACTTCTGGATATCTGCTTGAGCGCGCACAGTTGCTGCCTGCGAGGTAGCCTGTGCTTGCACAGCCTGAGCCTGCGCTTTGATTTGTTCAGGATTTGGTTGAGCGGCTGCCGCTGCTTGCTTCTGTTTCGCAATTTTTACCGCCTGATCACAGAATTCTTCAATGGTGGACTCAAGGTCGCGGCCAACACGGAAGCCACGAACACCAAATTGCAATAATTTGCCCAAAAGTGGAGTAATTTCTGGAACTTGTGCTGACATAGCCATAGAAGTTTGAAGATATTTTGTAACTTCTGAGATAAATTCAGTGCGATCACCCTTTTCTTGAGCCGCATCGCTGAAAATCGTGGAATCGACCTCAATATCCACCCTGAAGCCGCGCAAGCGTTCATTGCGGAGCAGCCCAATGGCTGCGTCAATGCGCTTTACAGCCTCACCCAGCGCGATTTGCATGGGATCAGGGGGTAAAGGCATAGGCAGACCCGGCGCGACAGGCGGGGCTGTGACAGGCATGCCGGGGGCACCGCCACCGGGCATAGCTCCGGGGCGTGGTTGGAACGGAACAACGTTGCCACCCATGGGAGCAGGAGGGGGCATAGGTAGACGAGGAGGCCCACCCACAGGCATTGGTGCCGGTGCACCCCCCATCGGGGCCGGTGTGGGAGCCGCAGGAGGTGCACCGGGCGGTCCACCCATTATCGGACTTGCACTGCCCGACATAGGCGGGGTCTGTGGTGGCACAGAAGAGATTGCTGCCTGCTGTGCCTGAACGCTCTCAAGGTCTATCCCAAGACCTTCCTCAAACATTGCACCAGAAGCTTCAACAAGAGACTGAGGAGAAAAATGCTGAGCCATAATGTCAGCCATAATACGAACAGTATCTCTCGCAAATCGCGCAACTTCATTCTGACGTGCTGAAAGGCGCGTGCCAGTATAGTTGGATTTGAGACGTTGCCCGCCCAATGTTTCACGAGCATCGGTTGTGCCCCGCATAAGGTCGTTGATGCCAGTAAGACGATCCATTTCTTCAATTTGCTTTTGCTTAAGCATCATCAATTCGTTCAAAACGCCGATGATTTCCTTAAGAGGCAGGAACGACACTTGTCCAGCAATGCCACCCTTCTCAGCAAAAGCAGCCCAGTCATCAACTGGGATGAGTTCGTTTTCAACAGACTCATTCAAAAGTCGCTGGATACCCTTGGCACTCGCAGCATAGACGCCCGCTACCTTACAAGCGCGGGTAAGCATGGCAATGCGTTGGCTCAGCTCGTCAATTTGAGTGGCTTGATCCTGATACTGAATGTAATCAGCCACGGGGATAAGCGTGCCAGTAGTTTGGTTCGCAATTAGAGGACGTGGTGTTGGGAAAAATCCTTCAAGATGAAGCGGGTCATCCTTCCGATCGAGCAGGAAGTCATATGACTCTGCCACCCAATAAACTTTACGATCCTCTTTGTTCCAGATTTCAAACACTTGACCTTTGACTTCGTTCTCAGGGTTTGAGTTCTCAAACTTGTTTTTCTGTCTCTCGTCCTTTTCAAGAGGTATTGCTTTGGCAATCTCCCTGCCAAAACGCTCTTTCATTTGCTCATACGTCAGATAGACACGCTTACCTACGGCCACAACCTCAGCCCACGTGCGAGCATTTGTTGGGAAAACGAGGAAATCCTCCCAATGAATATAGTCAATAGGGGTGGACTCACGAACAACCTGACTGTTTGTTTCTTCAAGCTTGGTCTCAGCAGGATCCTCCTGTTCATCAATTTCATCATCAAGACCCGGCTCTAACGGCCCTTCACTGTCTTCCATGTCGATACTGTCTTCAGTACCGAGAGAAATACCCGTGCTAAATTCAGGCTCATAACGAACCCACACAGTGCCACGTCCCGGCAGTAAGTAATCGCTGACCGCTTGTGTCAAAGCTTCATTGAAATTACAGATTTCAATTTCATTGCGAAGGGCACGCTCAAGTATTTGAGCGGCACCACGCGCAATAGGATCTTTGTCACCGAACTTACGCTCAGCCAAAGGAAGAGGAGTTTTTCCAAAGACAGCAGGTTTCAGGATTTCAACGTTTGACCAAAGTGCATTGTATTTGCGGCGCATATCTTCATCAGACTTATTGCGCTCGTCACGATAGCGGGCTTCAATCTTTTGACCACGTTTGATGAATTGGACAAAGCCTTTGTCCTTACCCATTTTTTCAATTTGATCATTCCAGAAGGAAGCAAGACGGATTGACTCCTTGCCACCCTGAGGGCCAGCCAATGGGTCAAGTTCAACTTCGGCCATCTTGGTTCCTTCAGATGTCAGTATTCATAGCATTGACAAGCCAAATAATGAAACACACCCATCCAACCAGCCCAAGGAAGCCAGTTACCATCAATGCACCGCCCCATGGTGTCGCTTTGAAAAACGCACCAACAATAATCGCCAAAACAATTGAGACTACCGAACCCCAAACAATTACAAGACCTTGTGTGCTCATGTCAGTGAATCCTCAAATTACCTATTTTGGTGCCACGTTGTTCGCGGGCTTCAAACAAATCTTCAAGAGTAACCGTGCATTGGTCAGGATGTGTATTGAACACCTTAGGCTCACCACGGTCGGCAGACGATGCATCAGCCGGGATCATTTTGTCCAGCACTTGTCCAATTAAGCCCAAAGCGTCTACTTGGTCATCGTAACGGCCAGCATCAAACAGAAGCAGTTCACGTCGGAATTCAGCAAACCAATCAGCACCGAACGGACAGTAAAGGCCATTCAAAGCCATACGACCGATGATACTCTGAGCACGCATGGCTTTTGATTTGGTGGATGGAAACTGCTTGCGAGCAACATAGCAATTGCGCTCACGCATACGCTTAACAAGGAAGGGACCAACACCAGCATTGATCTGACCGGCTTCTTCAGCCCAACCTAATGGCTTCCATTTCTTGCAGAGGTCAATAAAACTTTCCACCCACTTGTCGGAAGTCACCTGTTCTCTGTACAAATCCAACACATACATATTGTTTTTGCTATCGAGACCGATGACAATATGCACGGTATAATTCTCACGACCGTCAGTAACCGCATAATCACTAGCTCCATAGACGTTAAGGTCACCGGGCTCCATGCCTTGAGGCATCCCAGTGCGTGGGTCCTTCTCATAGACTTTCAGCCACTCACCTTTGAAGAGCACACCACTGTCAGGGGCGGGTCGTTGCTGATAAAGCGATGACCATGTGCGAGGATTGCGCTTGAATGGGGCAAACATTTCTGGTGTGAACCACTCAGGCCATAAAATATCACCCTTCTTTCGTCCGAGGATATCGTCATCACGTTCACACTCTGCTGGCAAGCAGACGACGAACCATTCATTTCCATCTCGGCACTGTATGAGCCCACTTTCACCGTTGTAATTCTCGGGAAGGATCCGACCAGCCACATCGTCTTCATGCCAGCGTGTGGTAATACCAATTTCCCAAGCTCGAGGTTTCTTACGGGTTAGGAGATCGTCAACATAAGCCTCCCATGTTTTTTGCCTGACCACAGGTGAGTCCGCCTGTTCACGGCCTTTAATCAAATCGTCCCAAATAACACCATCAGCACGGTTACCAGTGATACCAGTCAGGATACCGGCTGCCATCCACTCACTGCCATTTGCAAGCGCCCATTCATCAGCCGCTTTGCTGTCCTCAGACAATACGGTGTCAAAAATGCGATTATAGATTGGCTGTTGTGTAATGGAACGGGCACGACGGCCGAACTTACGTGGAAGTTCACTGCCGTAACTTGCTACGATGATATTAGTGCTTCTAAAGCGCCCCATAATGTGGGTGGGGAACACCACTGACGTATAAATAGATTTGCCACTGCCCGGAGGCAGCAGCCCCATCAATCTTTTTATTTTTCCATCTTCAACTTGTTGAAGACAGTCAAGCCACAGAAGGTGGTGCGCTCCGAACAAATGCTTCCGTGGCTTGAACTCTTCATTCTCACCCTCCTCGCGGAGGGGGCCTGATGGAATGTTAATTAAGGATGCGTAGGTTAGCAGGTCGTTTTTTGCTCGGCTCCGCTTTTGGCGTTCGTCGAGTAAGCTCTTCAACTCGCTTGAGAGCCTGTTCAACTCGTTTTTCGAGCTGCTCGGCTGGGATATCGCTCGTTTTGCCATTGCCTACATTCGCTGTGAAACTGGTTTGCGATGCCTTACCGTAGCCACGGTCAAGGATAACGGATGAGGCTGCAATACGAGTAGCCTCAGGGGCACGCTTGTTCTTTGAAATCTCAATCAAGGTACGCATGGCAGCAGTAGCATTCTCACGAGCAAGCTGTTGAAGCTCGTGTGCTTCAAGAGCCATTGCTTGTTTCGACTGAAGTTTAAGGCGTTTACGTGTCATTGTCAGATCTCTCCAAGCTGGTTTCAATTCACGCTTATGAAACGTGGCCCGGTAACGTGATCTGCGGCAGTCACCAAACTTCCCATAGGGATTAAGAACTTTTGTAGCGGGAACCGCTCCCGCACGCAGGGCCTTCAACTGTTTCTGACTAACCACCTTATAGCCATGTGGGCGGCTTATCTTTTTTCCTGCCTTGTACACATATGGAGCAGGTCTTGTAGCTAATTTAACAAACTTGATCTTATCGAACATAGTCTTATCCAAAGTCAGGTGGTTGCCAAGCAGCGATATCAGCCTCTGTCATATCGTCTATTACTGCCTCAGCCTTTGCGGCAATAAGACTGATGTCGAGCCAACTTTTATTAATGGCAAGAAAATTGTTAATGTTTTCATTATCTTCAGCAGTACGATCGTCTTCCTTCTTCAAAAGAGCTTGATCATACTGTACTGACAACAGGCGCTTCTTGCGTGGAGGAAGGATTTTATCCTTAGCCGCGCTCTCAGCCATTGAGAGACGCATGTAAATTTGTGCCTTAAGATCATCAAGGCTCAGAGGTGGAGGAGGAGGTGGGGTGATGATCTTGTAGTCAGCCACATAAGTGTCAGGCTTCCCTTTTTCTTGAACACGCTTGACGGCTGTCTCAATCAAAGGGCTAGCAGTAGGCCGTGGTTGCCCGATGGTCTTGTTAAAGGCATGGAGCTTTGCAATGTGCTTCTCAACAGCCTCGGCAAACAGCTCTTCCTGTCCACCAATATCTGAAAGATTAATTTCTACTGTCATAATCGTTCCAATCAGATTTTGGTTTTAAGACCAATCCGGTGCGCCCCAGCATTGCCACTAGAACGAAGTTTACCTTGTTGCGGTGCCCCTGATTTGGAGCCAAGCTTGGCAACAGTGATGCCTGATTTTTTGGTGGTCGGAGCTGATTTACTCGCAAACCCGGCAACGCCTGAAAGCCTGCCGGGGTTCTTGTCCACCATCTTGGGTGTCTTGTTTCCAAGTGAGCCACTTGGAACTGGCATTGTGTCTGCCATTAGCTTCTTGCTAACAGCAGGCTCATTAGAATAGTACGGAACGGTAGGTTGTGCGCGTACTTTCTTCTTCATTTCTTTTTACCAATACGATGTGCGCCAGAATTTCCACTGTTGCGAAGTTTGCCATCCCTCACACCACCACGAACGTGCCCAGTGTTTTCTTTGGCTGGGGCTGTGGGGATTTGAGCAGGGCCGCTGGGGCCGGGAGGACCTGACTTTGGCGGGGCGTTGGGTCCGACATCGTATTTTCCACCCTCTTCAGACATAGGCTTGCTCCTTGTTGTAGTGGTTGTGATTTCGTCTAGGTTTGGGGAACCCATGTCACACCTTAGAAATTTCTATGGCATAAACTCCCTTGGGGCCATCCTCAATTCTGAATTTGATTGCATCACCAGGATCAAGAACACCATTCTTTGTGGTGTTGGGAACTACGATGCCTGATTCCCTCAGTCTCTTGCTATGCAAGAATACATCTTTACCGTCATGGACGACGAAGCCGTATCCCTTTTCAGGATTGAACCACTTGACGGTGCCAGTAACGAAATCACTTTCAGCCATTTTACCCTCTGCCTAAGCATGAACTATCACTTAGATAGTTGATCTTCTGGCAGAAAGTCAAGATGGACAAGAATAGTGGAGCTGGCCACAGGATTCGAACCTGCGATGGTGTTTCCACTACGGATTACAATCCCGTTGCTTTCGGCCACTCAGCCAAGCCAGCTTAAAGAAGACTGTCTAGTTCCACTAACACTTGTTTCCACAATTCAAACGAATCATACTCTGTGGTTATCACACCACCCTCTAGTGTCAATTCAATAAAGTAACTCTGTCTGGATTCAAATTGCCAAGACTGCAAACCTACAAACTTGTTCAAAGATAAGGATAGATGCAAAACGTCATTTATCCTTATCTTAAGTTGATCAAAAGCTGTGACACCTGTGACCTTCATTTACCCTTGACTTTGTTCAGCCTCGGGTTGGCCCTATGCGCAGCCTTGGAAGCATTACGTGCTCCTGCTGCTACAATTGCGGCAGCACGACCCGGTGATACGTTCTCCTTCTTTGCTACGCTTTTGGCGACAGCTTTGAATCCCGGATGTGCTTTATTATGCTTAGCCATGTTCGTATCTACCTTTCAGGTTTGGAGGTATTTACTTCTTACAAAGTCAAAACGTGATTATGCTAACGTGACACTCAAACCCATGCAAGGTGATGCTATGCACCCCGATGAAGCCGGTGACAGGACTGCTGAAGCCTTTGACAACTTTTGTGTCTTACACAAAGGAGGAATAGTCAATGGGATGTTAGAATTTGTCATATTTGTCAATCCTCCAATAAAAGACATGTTCAACAGGACATGGTCTACACCGAGCATAACTACCAATACTGAAGCATTGAGTAGAATTGTCATGTTACTTGGCCCGAATAAAGAAGTGGTTTTTAAAATTTGGCAAGTTAAACGATATTCCTTAAAAGGAAGACTTAGGTCATTTTACATGAAACCAATAGCAGTAGTGGCTTTTGCCATCTGGTTTGTGTCAGACCTGTTAGGTTTCAATTAATGGGAATCATCACTTTTAGTGAATTGCAGCGTGCTTACTCCGCCTATAGGCGGATAACTAAAATGCCACGCAACCAAAACACTTCTCGTCAATTTTACATCTTCCTGGGAATTGAAGAAAACAATAACATTTCCTATAGGGCGTATGCTGACGGCACTGAAGTTTCAGATGAAGTGTATCAAAAAATACACTGGCTACTTGGGCCGAATGCAGAAGCCTTATACAAAGCGTGGGAAGTAAAACATGTCAAAATCAAAAAATAACGATGTCATCAAAAATAACGATGTCATCAAGGCTTGGGAGCTTTGGTCACAAGTCTATCTTGGAGTAAAATATTCACACATCCAATCATTGATTGTTTTCGCAAAATTCACAGGTGATCCATACGATCATGAACGTGCAAATTACATTAATATCCATAATCCTGAAGTAATGAGAAAAATCAATTTGATCAACGGTCCAAATGGACTTGCTTTGTTGAAAATGTGGAAGGCACAAGATGCCTGAGTATACAGAAGTAACATCAAAGAATGTTTATAAAGCTTACGATAATTGGTGTGAAATAATGGGCATGAACAGTTATCATCCTTTTTGGAAATTTCTAAAAACAGATCCTATGGATGCCATATCCACCACTTGGACTGGCTCATTCAAAGTCAACAACGATGGTTTGAAAAGGTTGGGTATGCTTCTAAGTGACAATTGGAAAGCTTATATCTCAGTCCACAAAACAAGGATCAAGAAATGAGGATAACTCAGTTCAACATTCATAAAGCTATCCTTAATTGGCAGGATGCAGTTGGCACAGAATTGAATGGTCAACTAGAAGCCTATCTAGGATTTACCTTGGGCAGATTTTATAGCGATCCAAACAACAATGCAATTTCTGAGGAACAGTGCAAAAGAATAAATATGTTATTGAATGACAACCACAAAACAATGATCAAGGTGTATCTTGCCAAACAAGATTGACATGATGAAGATTGCACAGGCCAAGATAGAAAAAGCTTGGGAAAACTGGATTGAGTTTCACTATGGAATTGATTGTGAAGTGACCATGGAGCGTTTTTGCAGGCTGATAGACCCCGGTGATACCAATCCAACATCAATAGATGCGTGGTCAGGTGAAGATGAATTTATTGAAGTATTCCCGAGCATTCATAAACGGATTACTTTGCTATCAGGCCACAACTACCACGCTTTCATCAAAGCATGGTACGTCAACAATCCATGGAAATAAGGGTGTATCTTGCCAAACAAGATTAAATCAATCCCTGTTGAACGAGTTCACTTCGCAGAAGCTTTCAACAGGTGGATAAAATTTACAGGAAACATGAACAATAATGGCACAGGCAGTTTTGCGAGCTATTTGGGTGTCACCAGAATTGGATTACTTCGTTCTATGCGTGGTGAACCATTAATGATGCGCCCGAGTGCTGTGGCAAAGATCATGCTTCTCAATTCACCACATTGGTACGCTATTCTTAAAGCAAAGGAGGCCAAGCGTGGGAAACAAAATTGAGATAGGTTACCTTGAGTGGAAATTAGCGGCTGACAAATGGGATCTGTACGCACCTTACCATACTCGTGAAACTTTTTTGGCTTATATAGGAGATCCTGATCCACAATATTCGGTAAACATAGACATGATGTTGGTAGATAAAGATGCAGGACGCAAAATAAATCAACTGAATGGGCCGCATAGCGTGACAATCATCAAGGCATGGTTCGCAAAACATGGAAATTTGAAACCGCTTTGAATATAAACATTGCTTCCATAGGAGAAATGGAAATGATTGTGTCAAAAACATGGGGGAAATCAGCATGGGCAGTCTGGTGGAACAACGTGCCAGAAGGCATTTTCTATCCAGATGGGCTGTCTCACTATAGGCAATTCATTGGTTTTGATGACAAAACGGATGAAGAGCAAAACATCAGGTTCAGGCAACTGGTTGGCCCGCATGGGCCGACACTAGTGAAAGCCTATTTTGCACGGAAGCAAAAATGAAAATAAAAGCCGACATCATCAGGCACGCAGCCATGAACTTCTACAGTTCCACTTCTTGCGATGAGATGCTCCTCAAAAGGATTGGTGTGACGTCCAAACAAATACAGAGATATCGTCAATGTGGGAAAATAGGCCTCTCACCCATGCACGTTGCCAAGATACGTCTCATATTGCGATCAAGCCCAGACCTTAAAACCACCTTGACCCTGTTCAAGGCCATAGAAGCAAAGTACAAGAAGTGACACAACCATCCTTCAGCGACATATTTCAGGTAGCAGCCAACTGGAACAATTCAGGGGGCAATTGGCCGCAGCTTGAAGACTACCTACAAATGGACTTCTCACGCCTTTGTTATCTCGTGCACGAAGGTCAGTGTGACGAAGTACTCAGCAGGAAAATTCAATACCTGACAGGGCCACATTCCAACACAATAACCAAAGCCTACATTGCCACGTACTTCTAAGGGTCAAAAATGAAGGTAAAGAAGCGAGACGTAGAAACAGCCAAAGCACGCTGGTTTGAATACTGGGGCAAGTCTGAACGCCACTGGTACCCATTCTGGGGCTGGCTTGGTGCCAAGAACAAGATGTATGTGCCATATGATGGATACGACATGTCAATAGAAGCGGCCCGCAAGATTGCCATGTTGAATGGCCCACATTGTCACACCTTGCTTAAGGCTCTAGAAGTAAACATACCCAAGAAGTAACTGAAATAAAAATTATCTATCCAAGGCAGGAATTCACAAATGATCCAAAGCGACCAAGATGTAAGTGCCGCCTACACAAATTTTATGAAAGTGTACTTCCCCAGCGGCACCGGCAAAGGTTTTTACTTCTGGCATTTCATTGGCCTGAAAAGACCAGGAATGAATCCTGATGGCGATTGGGACTTCCCAGAAGCAGTATGCAAGAGGGTACAGGCGCTGAAAGGACCACATTACAGGGCCGTGGCAAAAGTCATGGAACTGAATGGGGCAGACCCCTACACATCAGTAGATGGATAGAAGCAAGAAATGCCAATCATACCCAGAGTCAAATTTTTTTGGGCTTTCAACCACTATCATCATGTAATGTACAATAGTGAGAAGTATCCAAATGAATCTGGCTATAACGAGTTCAAAAAACTGACTTCGGCAATAGTGCCACAAATGACAACCATGCAAAGACCCAGTGAACATGTGGTGACCGTATCTGATGAAGGCGCAAAGCTGATAGAACTGTGCCTGAACAGAAGTAATGCCTACGCGCTGATAAAAGCATGGTTGGTGCGTCATGCTACTTCCTAAGAAGCATCTCAAATATTTGGTGTGGGTCCTAAGGGGAGGAGACGAGAATCATGGAAGTAACTGGATTGCAGTTTCTAAAAGCAGAGTGTCTTTATTGGCAAATTGTCTATGACTTGCCCGGTGATTTTTTTCTAGTAGCACCAGACTTCAGGACGTATCTTAGTCCACAAAACCGGGTTGTATTTCGAGACGACATTGATGATCCGGAAGACATTGACATATTTGAATTGAGCATCACCGGGAAGCGTCGCTTTGATGCCATTATGGGTCCACATGCTTCTACCTATGTGAGAGCGTGGTTGGTCAAGTACTACTCAAGCAAAACACTTCCGTAGAAGCATCTTGAATTTTTTATGTGCATCGTAGGCGGAGGATATAGCCATGGCATGGGGGGAGGGGGACCATTTTGTCATCTGGACGTTTTTCCTGATACCTGAGCGAGTCACCTTATCCTCTTAGCCTTTTTCCATAGGTGTGTGGCTTCATTGATCCTCTTAGCTTTGTTCTTCATGGTTGTCTTGGGACACCTGTCGCTTCTATGCACTCGTCTGGTATACAAGGATGGATGCATCTATCTAGTCCCTACGATGAGACAGGGTGTTGCTTCTATCCTACACCGCGACATTTGGCGTCTGGTGAGTTATTTCTTGAGGTAGGTGGATAGATGCCACTTCCATGGATGGCTATTGGGCGGCCTTGGCAACATGAAATGAACGTCTATTGCTATGCTCTGGATGCATGGATAGAAGTGAATGCGTGGAAGCGTGCTTGCGCTGTAACAATACGTGATAATGAAAATATGAAAAAACTTTAGATGTGTGACTTGTATCACTTGAATTTGGTGGTGGTTTGCTTATGTTTGGCATGTTGACGCGCGTTGCGTTGACGGGCTGTTTCTCATTGTTAACCCGCTAATTGACCTAGGGGCAAACCGTCCCTAGGCTTTGGCATTTCTGTGAAAGGTCACTTCCATGACAAACTCAAACAATGCTGCGACCCACTACGCTGACACTTTCAAGGGCTGGTCCGGTGAAAAGGCCAAGCTGCTCGGTCCCAAGCCGACGGCTGAAACCCTTGATGCCGTTCACAAGCTGGGCGCTCGGCCCGGCAAGCAGGCACTGGCTATTGCCATGGGCCTGCGTGAAACGGGTATCACTGCGGCGCAAATGCAGATCGCTTGCGGCGCTCCGCAGCTCAACAAAATGCGCGGTTTCATTACCGATGCATTTTTGAAGCGGGTGGCCGCGCCCAAGGTGGATGGGCACACCTGCTACAAGCTGGAACTGACGGCCAAGGGCAAGCAGCGCATTGAACGCGCTGAGAAGGCGCTGGCCAAGGCCGAGGCGGCTGGTGCGGCTGAGGGTGAACCCAAGGCCAAAGCAAAGGCCAAGGGTACGCGCAACGCCAAGCAGGCCAATACCCCGGTTCAACCGGTTACTGGCACCAGTGAGGCCGCCAGCGTCACCGTTACGGTGCCTGATACGGCTGACGCCACGGTGCAAGCCTAAGCGTCAACTCAATAAAGGGCGGCAGCAATGCCGCCCTTTTCATTGGCTCAAATGAAAGTCTTCCACCATGACAAATCTTGAACGCTCACTTTCACAAGGCGATGCAAAACCTTTTGAACTCCGGTTCACCAATGGTGAATTGCTGGCATTGCTGGCGCTCGTGCAAAAGCAATTAGGTTATGGCCCACTACAAGAACAATTTGGCTTTAGCTGGCGTGCCATTGAGCAAAAGCTAGAAGCGGATTTTGCCACCCGCGTTTGAAAAACACCGTCCAGCCCTTGACCGGGTTGGGCGGTTTTTTCGTCCCCCAATACCTGACTAAATAAGGTTATTCTTACTTCTTACTTCCACACCTTATCTTCTTAGCTTTGTTCTTTGCATTGTCTTCTTAGGTTACTTCTTCATTTGAGTTAATCATGGAAGAGTAAGACCAAGAAGTATAAAAAGAGCAGACGATTAGACATCTGCTCATCTCATCTATCCTCCTCATCTATGAAGAAGCAATTATAAATCGTCTTGCTCTTGTTTGTCTGCCATGTCTCGCGGGTTGTCTCCGAGCGCTTTAGTATGTGCTTATGGGCTAATAGCCTCATCTATCCATATCCACAAGTATGCAGAAGTTCACTTCTATGGATGATCTATGTTTGTCTTTGTCTACAAGGGTATTTAGACTGTCTGATACGCCAATGTTGGCTGATAGATTCATCTGACACATCTATCAATTGATCAGTGATCGTCCTGTAACTATGTTTCCATAAGCCTGTTTCATTTGTCTATTTTATTTGCGTCTGGTGATGATTGCTATCTGAAGATTGGATTGGTTTTAATCTGTGTTTGCTTAAATGCGGCCTAATCTACTGGATAGAAGTTACTGTTGTTCCTTGCCGTTGTTTTGTTTTACGGGTTACCGTGGTTTGAGTTTTGATTTGGGGTTAGATAGATGAGAACTGACATGAAAAGGTATTGGCGGCTGATAAGCTTGGTCGAACGTCTATTCCCCGGCAGCTACAATGAATTAAAAAAAGCCAGGATTGCTGAGGCCAAGGTTGCTGAGGCATTTGGTTTTGAGGATTGGTATGACTTCATCAATGATAAAACAGATACCCCTGAGATAGAAGCCAAAATCAAATTACTTCTCACCTCTGATCACAGTTTCACCCTCTTCAAAGCCATGCTTGTCAAGCGTGAGGTCAGATAGATGTCTGTTTACTTCTTAGATGATGGTGATACGGATTACAAACTGGCCTTGCGTGTAGATGTCTCAATGAAGCATTTCAACAATAAAGGGCTACCTTGGGAACAAGGAGGCGAGAGTGGCACGTTGCTTGGTAAAATGCTCGGTTTTAGGGATTACAAGCACATGCAGGAAACACATTACCTCCAAAAAGACAATGGACCTGTCAGCAGGCAATTAGAACTGCTCCTTGGTCCGCATGGAGATGCAATATGGGTCGCCATGAAGATCAAACGGGGGCTTGGGTAGATGTCATTTGGTACCAGAGCTGAATTGCGTATGGCGGCAGGCCAGAGGCTTGTCGTTTGCGGCGTCACGCAAGACCCCGGTCGGTATCTGCCATGGTTGTTTGGCTATGCCGACTATTGGTTATTCATTACTGCCCATAGTTATGAACTGGATGGCAAGATAGACAGAGCACTCAGAATGTTAGCCTCGGCTCATACCGTTGCTGTGTGCAAAGCGTTGGAGGCCAATCGGGATCAAACATGAACAGCTTCATACGACAGGAATTTTGTGCACTCACTGCTGATCTTTATAATGTGTTGGCTGTATGGTGGGGGAGTGGGCAAATAAACTGTGGACAGTCTGCTCCACCAATTCTCGTTGTCCCAAATGCAATTGATGAAATTATCTTGAAACTTTTGGAATATAAAACAGTTGAGGAATTGACACGTGCCAAGGATAAAGAAAAAATAGATAAACTTACCCTGATGCTGCTTGGCTCCAATGGTTTGACTATCTTCAAAGCGTTGGAAGCCAAACATGGGTAATGCGGCGTCAATTGGAGCACAAACAGCTATGATGGGGGTAAAACTGTACGTACTCAATAAAAAGCTTTGGCGGTGGAAGGGTGCTGGCAAGATAGATTCAATCCTCGTTCAACCATTTCCATATTTAAACAAGAAGCACATTGCGTGGATACTTGGATATGAAAACACATTGATAATGGACGAGTTTTGGTCCAACAAATCAGAAGAGTTGCTTGACAAGATGCTTGGGCCAAACGGATTTCTTGTTTATAATGTTCTTCTGCAACAGGCCATAGCGCGGGAAGAGGACAAACAACATGAGCGGGATAGTTAAATATCAGTACGACCGCAGAACAAGAACATTACAACAAACGGATGAAGAAAGCCGACTAAGAGGCAAAGTCTATGCGTTCTTTGACAGCTACAGACCGTTGCCATCCAATTGGGCTGGTCCAAAGTATCTGGCATTCATGTGTGATTACCCAGACAAACACACAATGATCAGGAATTTCAATGCAAACGACATTGCATTCTGTGAGAAGCTTATAGGGCCTAATGGACATGCGTTCTTCACGATTTGGCATGTGAAGCGCGGTCTGGAAACGCCGTTAACCAGAAGTCCAAATAAACTTGACGAGTGACATGAACTTCCTTGGCAAGCCATTATGTTGGGCTACCGTTGGCACACTACCGGGTGATTTGCGCCTACTTTGAGCGCGAATTTTGCACCCGGTGCTACCGGTCATATCTTAGGCGGTGTGGCAAATACGGTGCCTAACAGGTCAATAAACACGGGTTGATGACTCCTCTGCAAATGGGCACTTGAAGCCCGCTGCATCAGGCGATTGGGTTAATGTCACTTTGGGGCTGTTGCGCTAACAAGCAGTTTCCACTGTAACCTACCGCTGAAATATGTGGCACTTAGGACGTACATCCATCCCCGTCACGGTCGTTTGCCCGCGCGCTGAGCGCAAGTTTGTCTGACGCCCCCCTATGGGGCAATTGCCTAGGAACGTTGTACCCGGTGATTAGAACGGGGAAGCGGTGGTAAGCACAAAGTCAGGCAATGAATGGGCCGCCGTACCCATGGAATTATTGCGCCCAAAGCTAAGGCATTGGTTTGATAGGGCCTATAACGTGTTTTAAAGGCCGCTGGCGCGTTTGTTTGCCAACGGCCTACCTAACCCCCAATTCAAGCCAAACCGCACCAATGAGCCTGCTAGGCGCTTTGAGCATGGTTGATATAAAATGCTGCACAAGCAATCCATATGTATAATTCGTTTGGGGTTCCAAACCCAACGCCGCTAGAGATAGCGCGGGTACGTGGATGTGACGTTCATGGCTGTTGTTAGAAGTAGAAAGCATGAACCGTGTGAGCTAGTAGGGAAGTCAGAGCCCCTGCGTATTTGTATCAACTCCTTCAAAGCAATGAAGCACAACGGACATGAGAGCCGTTGACCCTGTTAAGTCACAGGGCTTGAAAGATACATAACCTAATTGCAGGCAATGAGAGGTGGCCCACGTCATTAAGCGTATTCAATAACCATGGGTACATATATCTCCTCCTTGCACTTGCTTAATTGCAAGTGCACACGGACAGCAATGTCCGTGCCTGTTTACAAACGGTGAAAGTGGGGGAAGCTTAACGGCTTCCCCTGCTATCATCATTCAATCTTAGAAGCCTGCAAAGTTGCAGGAATAAGAATTACAATAATGGCTATCGGCGGAAGGCCCTAGTCAACTAACTATCGCAACCAACAGCCCCCAAGCCCAGCGATAGATTAGGGATGACTGCATCAGGAGGGTGGCCCCAACACCTGTTGATAGATGCAGGGTATATGTCGTTTAGAATGCTGTGTTTGAAGCAAAACTGACCGGCTGCACCATGTGATTAGGGCCTTCCACCGATACCCATTGATATCAAACAGGAGGATCAAGATCATGACTAAACCACTTACGGTAGATGAAATACGCGGTGATGCTAATGAGTTGGAAGCAACTTTAAAAGCTGTGGAACATTTGCAGGCAGCGGCCCAGTTGTTGTATCCTAAACAACCTTATACGGGCATAGAGGTATTGGCTGCTTGGCATCGTGGCATCTCAACTATTGAACCTATGTTAAAAAAACACAGGGGTTAATGTTTCTATCCTGCACTGACTAATCTCAGTGCAGGCAGAAGCATTTGCTTCAACAGGAGGATAAAGGTCATGCGTGAATTTATCATTAAGACTAAAACTGGGTTTGAACGGGATGATGGTTCCGCCCGTTACAAATATGACAAAGATGGAAAGTATCTGGGGCAATATCAACCAGATGTTCTTTCTGAAGAGCCCGGTGCTGGTGAAATTTGGTTGTCCACGTTTGAGGGAGACAAGTGTTTTCATCTGTTGTCTGAAGAACAAATGAAAAATGCTAAATCTTAGTGTTGACGTCCGGAAGCTTTAACAAGCTTCCGTGGTGAACACTATGTTCAAACAGGAGGAGAAAACATGAGTATAAGCAAAGATGAATGGTTAGCTTTGTTTGAAAAAGCAAATGCTGACACTCGTAAGGATCAGATGCTTGTCGTGTTGAACAACCTTGACGGCTATGCTGTTGAGTACGGCATTGACGAGGACAATGATGCTGAAGACCTCATCACCGCATTTGATGCCATCACCGAGAAGTGGAGCAACAAATGAAGATGTATTTTCACTGCAAGTCTTGCTTGCAGGAAGGTCGCAAGGACAGCCTTGAGGTTGGGCTGATGGATTCATCTACGTTGGGCATTCATTGCTCCACGTGTGATAAGCCAGTAGGGCAGTTCCCGTTGGTCAACAAGATGCCGATGATATGCGGTGCTTGTGGCGTGGACGTGGACGATCCCAATCACACGCATCACTGACGGTTAAGGCGATGCCTAGAGGTAATCCAAGACGTCACATCCCTGAACGTGCTGATTGGACTGAGATTTGGCATGCCGCCTTGGGCAATATGCCAAGACGGATGGGTGACAAGCGTGGAAGTCCATCCGTGTTGCGTGCCTTGTTGGGATACAAAGTAAAGGATCTCAAGGGGCGCAATTCAGCATCTCAACACTTCCACACTGCTGCATCACATGGTCAAAAGCCTCGTGATGCAAAACGAGCACTGATGCTCCAAGCATTGGCTGGCCCTCATGGAAAAATACTGGTGTACGCACTGGCAACCATCCGTGGGGTTGACTTGAGCAAGTATCCCAAATGGCCATAGATAAAAAAGATGATTACATGTTGGGGGTAATTTATGCCCTCAGACATATACGTGCCAATGGGCAGACGGCGAGTTTGCACGATGCTTTGTTGCTAGTCGCACAAACCTTTGGTTTTCCAGATGAACCATGGGGTGATGGGTTGGATAGCTGGCGCAGGTGTAAAGAGGATCTAATATCAAAAAGGATATCACTTACGCAAGCAAGAGGCCCACACGTTCTAACAATCTTGAAAGCCATCGCAGCAAAGCATGGCTACAAGAATGTTTCTACACAGGGCGATGAATAAGCGCCCTGCAAGAAGCATTTAAGCTTCATAACAGGAGGAGAAAATATGATTGGTTCTGAATACATGATGCCGGACCCCAACCGTGACGACAAGCTTGACCGCAGGGACGAGCTTGATGAAGCGGTCGATGTGTTCACTGAGCAGCCTTACCGGGTCAACTGGATTGCCATGCTTGGCATCATTGGCTCGGTGGTCATCGTGCTGGCCATTGTGGTTGGCATCCTTCACTGATGTTTCTGTCCATGGCTGAGCAATCAGCCATGTGAGAAGCATCTGTGCTTCTAATCTGAACAGGAGGAGAGAAATGAACAAACAGGACTTCACGCCCGGTGGCGTGAAAATTGAAGGCGTGTGGGAAAACGACCGGAATGCCATCAGCCGTCAACTCTTCAAGGACATCATCCGTGAAGTGTATGGCGTGCAGGATGTGTTGATTGGTCATCACATCTGTTATGAGTACCAAGAAAACCAAGGCGGTTTCAATGTGACCGTCATGGAAGAGGTGCCCAGTGCTGACACGTTGATCTTTGACCATCTGGCCGCCCAAAAGATTTGGGGCAAAGACTGGGGCACGGTGCTGACGCGGTTGGTGCTCATCCCCGCTGAAGAGCGGGATGCTGAATTGGCCAAGCTCTACTACGGGCGCGGCAAATAATGACTGTTTCTGTCCTGCCCCATACGTGGGGCAGTGAGAAGCAATCACGCTTCAATGAAACAGGAGGAGAAATGGACAACCGCGAAAAGGTTCAGCATCTGTTTAAAGCCGCTCTGCTTGGGGCGGCTTTTTTCATGATCGTTTGGTGGGACATCTCCTCCCAAATGAATTTCACTGAAAACACTCGCGCTGGCACTTACGAGCGAGCTGCCAGCCAATGAAAGGAGGTGGACCGTGAAGAGTGTACGTTGGTCCAAACTTCACCTGCCTCACATTGAGAAGGTGAAGGTACGCAAGCGTCATTACCGCATAGTTCTCATCTGTGCGGCTGGTGGCATTTGGGCGGTTCACGAGTGGCATCCGCACTATGAAATGCACATTGCATTTCTTACGAACCTTTTGTTTGCGCTCGATCCCAGCGAAGCATGATTGCTGACGTCCTGCCGCTTACGAGCGGTAGTGGTCAGTCATTATGACTGTAATAGGAGGAGAAAATGAATGAGTTTGAAAAGGCATGGCTCGAAGGAGTCCGTGCCTGTGAAGAGGGCAAGCAACTTCAAGACTGCCCACATCCACTTGGTTCGGTTTTGGCCGGTGAGTGGAACAGCGGGTGGGAACTGGCGACTTTGACGCTTCCAAAGAAGGAGCGCTCCAATGCCTAAGTACGTCGTTGCAGTTGGCAATGCGTTCGATGGCACACGGTTGGTTGGCCCTTATGACTCGTTTGAGGCAGCCGATCGTTTTGCTCAAACTGTCCGCAACGCTGAATGGAACATTCAAATTGTTATTCCGGTAACGGAGTACAACAATTTGGGTGTACTTGAGGCTGATAATGCCGACGATTAGCGAGCCATTGTGGCCAGAAGTAAACCGCCGCATTGCTCAGATCAAAACAGACTTCATCAATGGGACAGATTCAGAGGCCGTGCTCAGTGCACGGCTTTTTGGTGCTGGCCTGCGTGGTCAAGATCTGGATGCGGCAATCATGGAAGCCAAATTCAAAAAAGCGGAGAAGCATCACATGAAGCCCGAACCTATGAACGTGTTGGTCATGGAGCGTGACGGCACTGCGAGCGTGTTGCGCTTCAACAATCCTGAGTCGGCAGCTAACGCCGTCTCATTGCTGCGCAGGCAGCCGAATGTTCGGTTTGCAGCGCGTGTGCGGGCAGATCATGCCCGGCCAAAATATGTGGCTGGATTGTATGATTGTTCCAATGAGGAGTTTGTCATTTCTATGTTGACACATCTCTGAAATTGTTTCTACGGGGCGCTGGGCAAAATATCAGCGTCCAAAGAAGCAATTAAGCTTCAACAGGAGGAGAATATCATGACTGAGAAAACTCATGCGGGTCATATCGCCAAGGTCAGTTTCGAGCTGATCAAGACTACGCCGGGCGCACTGCGCTATCAGGAAGTGGATGAAAACGGCGTTCATCTCAAGACTGACGCTGACGGTGCCATCGTCGGTACGCTCTACTTGCGTAAGGCCAAATTGGATGGCCGGGCGCCAAAGCGTATCACGTTTGATCTCGACGAAGGCTGAGTCTTCACTCTGCTCATCCTTAATTGGGTGAGCAGGACTGAACACTCATGGTGAGTGTCAAACAGGAGGAGATGATTATGCGTAAAGATCTTTTGTTGAGGTTGGCCGCTGCCCTTGAAATGGACGCAGCCAATCCCACTGGTATCAAATTTGATATCGGCACGTGGGCAGCCAAGGATGGCTACAATGCCGACGCAGACTATGACACGAATATTCCATATTTGTTCAAATCTGAAACTGAGACTGTCCCGGTTGATTGTGGGACCGTCGCGTGTGCTGTGGGTTTTGCTGCCATCAGTGGCATCTTCAAGGATGAAGGGTTGACCTACAAACTCAAGTCTGCGGAAGGCGCGTACTATCTCACGCCTTACTTCAACGGCTTGGATAACTTTGAGGCCGTCGGTGATTTCTTTGAAATTGACAGGTGGGCTGTCTACCATCTCTTCACCGGTGAAGGATATGAAGAGAAATACGACAACAGGAAACTTCCTGTTGGTGCTGAAGGTGAACTTGCAGTTGCCAAACAAATCCGTGAATTTGTGGCGGCTGCCGATAATATCTGATGTTGACGTCCTGCCTCTCCACGTGGAGGGGCAGTGGTGAACATCTACAAAACAGGAGGAGAAAATGAGTGTAAAAACACTCGCTACTTATTTGGACAAGTTAAACACCACACGGCAGGATTATATTGTCATGTGTGTGCGAAGCTACAGTGGCCGACCTGACTTCCATAGAGGGCTGCTACCTTTCTTGTCCTGCCAAGAAGCTGCTGATTGCCTCAAGTTTCAACTTGAGCATGTCAAATCATCTGGGGACTTTGCCGACCCTGAAGCTACCAGTAGGGCATTGAAGCGTGAGCGCTTCATCCGCCAAACCATCAGCATTTTCGGCCATGCACTTCTTACTAGAGTTGCTGAAAACGAGGACTATCAAGTCATCCATCTTAATTCAAAAAAGATGATGAAACACTTCCGTAGACGGTATGACAAAAAGTTCGTGATCAACCTAAGGGAGTTTGGTTACTACACGGGGAAGCCGGGCGATATCAACACCATGTACGAACTTCAAATGGTGTCCCGTAATCAATGGAAAATTACGGGCGATGAGGCCAGTTTGCCAATTATCACACAAGTCTTGGCTGACATTTTCAGCCTAACTTAACAGGAGGAGAACATGTCAAAAGAAGCGTTTCTGTTCACCATGACCTTCTTTGCTATTGCGTTGGTGCTAGTGGGGAACTTCCTTTATTGCAAGGACAGCAAACCTGACGAGTACACCGACTTTGACTAATGTTTCTGTCCTGCGGCTCATGTGGCCGCAGTGAGAAGCATTACGCTTCGTCCCCACAAACAGGAGGAGTAAAAATTATGGCTAAGAAAGCCAAAGCTAGAACTAAACCCAAAGCCAAGAAACTCGTCATCCTGCCCATGGTCATGAGCAAGCTCGTTGCCATTGCCTTGAAGGATCTCCGCAAAGTGGAAAAAATGAAGACCAAGTACGCGGTCGACATGGATGATTGGTATCAGCCCAATGCGGAATTGACCTGTGTTGTCGGTGACAGCACCATCAGCAAGACCAAGATATGTTCGGTCTGTGCCGCTGGCAGTGTCATGGCCTTCTCACTGGGTGCCGATGGCAAAAAACGCTACATGGAGCCTGCTTCATTTCCCGCCAACATGAAGCAGCTCCATGCCATCAACAATCTGAGAACTGGTCAAGCTCTGGTGGCTTACAGCAGTTTGTTTCCTGATGCAAACATGTATGACTGGGACAACACTCCTGAGACTCGAAAGTTGAATAAGTTATGCACTGACATCCCACCATATGAGCCCATGGACCCTGAGCCTTTCCATGCGGCCATGAAGAAGTTTCAGGCCAAGCTTGAGAAGGCTGGTTACTGAATGTTTCCACTCTATGGCCTGCGGGCCATAGTAGGAAGCATTTGTGCTTCAAACAGGAGGAGAAAAACCATGAGCAAATTAGCTGAAAGGGCGATGCTTTCATCGCTCCATATCAAGTCATGGTCAGGCATGATGGTGGACCGAGAGGTCACTGATTCCGTCAATGCTGACTTCAAGGCTGAGAAAGAAGCAGGCCGATATAACAAGCGGTTGGTCAAGGCCAGTTTCTTCAGTGGCGTTTCCACGGCGCACAGCAATGCCCGCAAGGTGCATCGGCTGTACACGTTGCCGTGGGAGGATGATGGTACGCGCATCCTCAGCAACACGGGGTACATCGAGTACACCAAAAAGATGCGTGATTGCCGCATTGCCATTGAGAAGGAAGTGAAAGCTTTCCTTGATGATTTGCCCAATGCAATCAAGGAAGGCAAAACGCGGCTGGGTGACATGTTCAATCAGGACGATTACCCTGACGTGAGTGTGCTTGAGGCCAAGTTTGACTTCGACGTCGAGGTCAAGCCGCTGCCACAGGCACAGGATTTCCGTGCCAAACTCAGCGATGAATCCACCAAGGCCATCATCAAGGACATTGAACGGCGCACCAATGAGCGTCTGGAAAATGCCATGAAGGACGTCTTTGGACGGGTTGAGGGGCTCGTTCGGCACATGACTGAAAAGCTTAAGGCTTACGTGCCATCCAAGGATGGCAACAAGGCTGAAGGCACCATCCACAGTTCGCTGGTGTACAACATTGATGAACTGGTCAACCTCATTCCAGTTCTGAATGTCACTGATGATCCACGCATCACTGAATTGGCAAAGCAGTTACGCTCTGATCTGGTTGAGCACTCACCTGAAATTCTGCGTGCGGATAACAAGGTGCGTGCTGAAACTATCAGCAAGGCCGACAAGATCCTGAAGAAAGTCCAAAGCTACATGAAGTGATAAGGGCATCGTCATGACATACAGTGTTTGGCTTTGTTTTGGCAAATACGTCTACGTGCCACACGATGGCGTTCGCAGGATGGTGGCGGGTGTTCGCTTACCATACATCATCAGAATACAACTGAAGTAGTTCATCTACGGGGCGCATCCTACGGGGTGCGCTCAAAGATGCATTACCGCATCTAACAGGAGGAGAACTATGGTATATGAAAAACCGGCCACACGTCAGGACGTGGAGAGCCTGATCAAATGGCTTCAGGCAAAACCTTACGACGGCATCTATGATGCGGGCAATCCTCGTTCATGTTTGCTGGCTCAATCGTTGAAAGCTGCTTTCCCAAAAGCACGGAAAGTGTTGGTTGGCTTGACCGAAGCCACCATCGATGATGATGATTTTGTCATCCCACAGGTCGTGAACGACATTGCCATGAACCATCCCCGTACTTACGGAGCGGCAATGGAACGTGCACGGTTGGCACTCCCAGACGTGATCAGATCTGATCTGATCCGTGAAAGCGAACTTGCGATGAAGTGACGTTTCTACCCTACTGTCGCCATAAAGGTGACAGTAGTAAGAAGCGACAATGCTTCATTCCTAAACAGGAGGAGAGAACTATGAGTGAAAACGTAACAAGTGGGGTACGCACTGAGACCATTGAGACGGCAAAGGATATTGCCCGCATCTTCAGGTCAAAAAACATTCCCACATACTTCCACAGTGCGCCGGGCATCGGCAAGTCGGACATCATGAAACAGCTTGCTGCTGAGGATGAGTCCGGCTTTATCGACGTCCGTGTGGGCACCATGTTGCCTGAAGATCTCACAGGCATCCCGGTGCCTGACCTCGAGAAAAAACTGGCAGTATGGTTGCGGGCTGCCTTCTGGCCTGACGTGAACCGTGATGGCCCGAAGGGCATTATCGCGTTTGACGAACTCAGTGACGCACCGCGTCAGTTGCAGTCATGCATCTACCGGGTGATCTTGGATCGTCAGATCGGCGATTACAAGTTACCCGATGGGTGGTGGCCGGTAGCCGCTGGCAACCGGAGGGAAGATCGTGCTGCGGCGCAATCGCTGTCATCAGCTTTGGCAAACCGCTTCGCACATGTTCACATCCGGGCTGATGCTGAATGCTGGGGGCATTGGGCGAACTTGAATGGTATCGATCCGATGTTGATCGGTTTCATCAAGTACCGTCCCAACCTCATCCACAGCATGGAAGGAGCTGACTTGTTGGCCTTCCCGTCACCGCGTTCTTGGGCAAGTGCTTCGAAGGTGTTCGACGCACCGGAGGGCATGCGTTTCAAACTGGTGGCAGCTATTGTCGGTGAGGGCGCGGCGTTGGAGGTTGAGACCTACTTCAAGACGGCTGAGTTGCCGGACTTGGAGGACATCTTGTCCAACCCGATGAAAGCTGATATCCCCGATGCACCGGCTGGCCGGTACGCCCTCAGTGCGTTGTTAGCACGCAGCACGACCAAGGACACTTTCCCGGCCATCTACAAATACATCAACCGGGATGGTTTTGGTGCGGACTTCAGCACCGTGGTTGTGCTGGACGCTACCAAGCGTGACAGCACGTTGTGCGATACCCCCACGTTTGTGACGTGGGCCAAGAACAACAAGTCGCTGCACATTTAGTCCTTCTGTCCATGCCCGGTTCACAGCCGGGCATGTGAGAAGCACTAATGCTTCGTCAACAGGAGGAGATTTCTATGGCTAAGAAAGTCAAAAACACACCCATAACCAAAGCACTTGTTCTCAAAGTGCTGAAGGTTGTCGATGCAGGGTTATCCCATGGTGTGGGCAGCCCTCAGCCGGGCCAGATGTGTGTAGAAGCAGCCGTGGCATATGCCATGGGTGAACCTCACACGGATAACCCAAAGTGTGTATTGCGCGCAATCCGTGACATGAAGATTGGCCTCAATGATTCCTGTTATTGGAATGACGAGGATGGTTGCCAGAACTCTGAAAAGACCAAGATGGAGCGTAGTCGTGGCTTGCGTAAGATTGCCATTGCCCAATTGGGTTCGGCGAAAGCCATCACTACTGAACAATGGAATGACGCCATGCGTGAATACATCTTCAGCAAATGGTCCAGCCAGCGTCGCAAGACATATCTTGCTGGCATTGCCGACAAGCGTAAGGAGCTTGAAGAAGCTCTCAAAAACCTTGAGGCTGGCAATGAGTTTTACTGTAATGTCAAACTTAATGAGTCCATTGACGTTAAATGCGACTACATGGCTCACGTCAAGGATTTGAAAGGGCTAAAGCGTCTGATCAATGACATGCTCAAAATCTTGATCAAACTGAAGTCCCCCGGCACTAAATTCCTTTACTTGACCAAATGATGTTTCCACTCTGCGGTGACTAATCTCACCGCAGCAGGAAGTATCAAACTTCAACAGGAGGAGAATGCACTTGAAACCAGCAGTAGAAATGGACCTTGCTGACATGGCCGATATCTTGGAAGGCTTTTCCAAGAAACTTGACACCATGACACTCAAAGACAAGATCGATTTGGCCGCACGCCTTAAACCTGTGGCCAAAACATGCGAGGTGCTTGACAAGTCCATCAAGAACGAAATCAAGGACAAACTTAAGCACGATGAGGGTGAATTGAAGGGAACTTTGTTCAAGGCTATCCTGAAATTGATCCCCATTGATCGGCTTGATCAAAAGAAGCTCAAAGAGGAAAAACCTTCTATCTATGAGCAATTCATCCGTAATGACACGGATGAACGTGTGAGTTTCGAACTACGCTAACTCTGCTTTAAAAAGATGTGCCTGTAAGACGTGGAAACACGTAAGGCATCGCCCCCATACAAGTTTGACCTACCTCTGTGTGGGGGCTCATCTTTTTAGTGAAGTGTTATGCTTCAAAAACAGGAGGAGAAAATATGGCTAAGATAAAGGACAAAGGAGCTTTAGAGAAAATGGTGTCCGCCCGCACAAGTTTGCTGGTGAGCAACGGTTTCTTTGGCTTCCTTGCACTACAATTGCGGTTGGTGGAAAGTTATGATCTGCCAACCGCCGGTGTTGACGGCGTGTCCATGTTCTACAATCCCAATTTCGTCAATCAATTGGACGATCGTGAGTTGGAGTTCTTGGTAGCGCACGAAGTCATGCACTGTTGCTTCCAGCATTTCACTCGCCGTGGTACGCGCGATCCCAAAGCGTGGAACATTGCAGGTGATTTCGTCATCAACCTTGATCTTCAGGAGGCAGGCTTCAAGTTAATCCATGATCGTGAGATTAGTGGAAAAAACTTCAAGTGTTGCATTGACAAGAAGTACAAGGGAATGACCACTGAAGAAATCTATGACACTTTTGAAAAAGTGTACGTGGATAGCTTTGGTGACGGCACCGATCCCGGTGGGTGTGGTGGTGTGATGGATGCTCCCGGCAATGCTGATAAGAAGGAAGCAACTAAGCATGAATGGGAAATGTCAGTGCGCGCTGCGGTACAGGTTGCCGCAGGACAAAATGCTGGCCAAATACCGGGATCACTCAGGAACTTGATCGCGGAATTGAGCAAACCAAAGGTGTCATGGCGTGATCTGACCATGCGCTTCATCGATCAATCAATGTCAAAGGCTACCAGTTGGGCTCGCCCCAACAGGCGCTCGGCGGCATTGGGTGTTCTGATGCCGGGCTATGTGTCAGACAGGCTCAACAAGTTGGTGTTCTTTATTGATGTTTCAGGTTCCGTCAGTCACAAGATGGCGCTTGAAATGCTCAGTGAAGTCGGTGGTGCGTTGGATCAGGGCACCGCTGACATGATCGTGGTGGCCTACGCCGACACACGGGTTCAACACGTTGATGAATTCGTGCAGGGCGATATGGTTACCATTGGTCAATACACGGGTGGCGGAACTGATTTCCGTGACTCGTTTAATTGGCTCAGCAAAAATCATCCTGATGCCAGTTGCGTCATCTACCTGACTGACCTTCAGGTTAACGAATATGGTGAAGACCCCGGTTGCCCAGTCATGTGGGCAGTCTACGGTCCGTCACAATATTTCGACCAACTGGTTGCACGTGCCCCGTTTGGCACCAGCATCCATGTGTCAGAGACGGGTTAATGGGAAATAAGCCGCCTCTGTGGCTTGAATTTACCCCGCTTCAAGCCAAACGTCATCTTGAACTTTTAAATCGAATCTTTGAAATGGGATCATATGATTATGTGTTCCCAAATCAAAGTGACGAAAAAAGTGCTGATGAAATTCGACTTAGCTTGAAAAGCTATGTTGAAAAATAGTTGTTCACGTCCTGCCGCTTACGAGCGGCAGTGGTGAGCATCTACGCTCAAAACAGGAGGAGAAAACATGGTATGGAAATATGACCCTGTAAAGGTCATGTCTGCCGTGCAAAAGACCATCGGTACGACCAAGGTACCTTTGACACAGGTTGCTGAGGAAGCAGGTCTTTCGCGCGGTTCGGTAAACAAAGCTCGTGTGATCATCTTGTACGGTACTGAAGATGAAATAGCTCAGTTCAAGTCCGGTGCTTATGGCCTAAGTGATATCTACAAAAGGGTCAAAAAGCATATGACTGAAGAACAGATCAAGGAAGTGCTTGATCGACGCTTCGCTGGAATACGTTCTGAGAAATTCATGACCGTGTCTGAGCAAGACACGGCTCTGTGGGGTGACTTGCGCCCCGCACTGAAGAGCCTAACAAGCCTTCCAAGTCCAAAAGAAATGGTTGGGGTGGTCTTGCGCAACAGGGGGCGTGAGGGCACCGTCAACGAGCTTCTTGAAACTGCAACTGCGTGGCTTATGGAGTTTGAACATGAGTGGGTCTCCCACCAACGGCAATCCAAGAAAGATACTTCTGACGCCTGAGATGGCCATGCAGTATCTTGAATACAATACCCACAACAGGCCGTTGAACGAGCAACACGTCAAGCGAATTGCTGCACAGATCATTGCAGGGAAATGGCGTTTCAATGGGGACACTATCAAGTTCTCAGTGAAGAAAGACGTGTTGGATGGACAACACAGGTTGTGGGCCATCGTGGAAGCAAATGTGCCTGTTGAAACCCTCATTGTTGAGGGAATTGAAGCGGACGCATTTGCCACCATTGATACTCTACGTAAAGCACGTTCCGGCTCTGACATCCTTGCATTGAAAGGTGCGGGGCGTTACCGAAGCTACATGTCAGCAGCTTTCCAGTGGCTGATACGATGGCAGCGTGGAACAATTGAGAACTATCGTTCACCGCAAAACCGGATTGAAAATTCAGACATCGAATTGATGTACGACAATAACCCCGGTGTTGAACGAGCGATTGAACGTGTCAGCCGTTTGAGGGGTTTGGCAAACCCCTCCATTGTTGGGTTTTTCTATTATATTTTGGCCAACCGCAGCCCTGAATTGGCTGAACGGATGGTACATACTTTGGAAAACCCGGCAGGTATCAGCATGAACGATCCATTCTTCAGGTTGCGCATGTACTTTGCAAGCGACAACACGAGGAAAAAGGATCCGGTAGTCACAATTGCCCTGATGATAAAGGCGGCAAATGCCGCCTTTTATAAAAGGGACGTCAAGAGCTTGACGTGGCGCAATCAGGGCTCATCCCCTGAGCCGTTTCCAAAGTTGGAAGTATCCGGTTCTATGACGGTAACCTAATGTTCACGCCGCATCCCGCACGCGGGGTGTTGGTGAGCAATAGTGCTCCAACAGGAGGAGAATATGCGAAAAACTACCAACGTTGTCACTGAGCGTGTTGAAGCTGAGAAATTTGCTCTCACATTGCCTGAAGCATTTCTTGAAAAGCCCAAATGGGTGATTGATGTTTCCCCCTCACGTGAAGTTCACGTATACGAAAAAATCAAAGATGTGGAAGGTGAGCCGTCCAAGTCCAAGTCATGGTACAAAACCTACCTTGTCAGCAAAAAATCCGGCAAGGAGGTCAATCACAATATCTGGTACAGGGCACGAGAATATACTGATCTGATCGATCTCAAATTCGAGCTCTTGAACCTTTCGGCCACACTAAATGTCAAGAAGCGTGTCCGCAAGGACGAGCTGACTGAAGTTGATGACGACGAGTAATGTTTCTACCCTACGCTGGATCAAACCAGCGTAGTCAGAAGCATTAACGCTTCAACCAACAGGAGGAGAAAATATGTTCAGAGTTACGTTTTTTGTGGAGGACAACAAGTTGTCAAAAGTCCTTCACGCCGTGCAAGGCATGGTGTTGAACATGGAGCCGCCGCAGCCGGTGGTGAATGCCACAGTTGAGAAGGGCGTTGTCAAGGCTGAAACCAATGCTTCATCCTACAAGGATATGTTTCTCAAGTACGTTGAGAAGCTTCCCAAGGACACTGTGTTCACTTCTAAGAACATCAAACAACACCTTACCCAACTCGGCGCTTCTGCCTCCGCATACAATCATTATGTAAAGGCCATGAAGGAGGCTAAGCTGGCAAAGCCACGTTCACGTGGACATTTCGTAAGGGTCTGATTAGAGCTTCGACACTGGGGCTTCTCAAGCCCCAGCACGAAGCTCTAAAGGCTTCAGTGTTAAAACAGGAGAGAGAACGTATGGCAAGAGGATTCTTGCGTTATAAGGCTTATCCCTTTGTGGATAAGGACCCGGTTATCGATGTGTTGCGCACTCTCAAGCGTGACACTGACATGTCAGATGGTGAAATCACTGCTGGAGGTGGCCCCACTACTTCTACCCTTCGTAATTGGTTCAAGGGTAAGACCCGTAGGCCGCAATTTGCGACAGTTGCTGCGGCTGCTGTTGCAATGGGGGCTACGAGCCTTCCCCTTACATCTGAAGGTCGTCAGAAGCTGAAAAAGTAACGAGTGCAGCTTCGAGGGCTGGCTTAGGTCAGCCCTCCGGGAAGCACTACACTTCAACAGGGGGGAGAAACATGTCAACAAAAGACATGAATTATTGTCGTAAATGTCCCATATGCAATGATATCTTGCCCGGCACAGATGATGGGCTTGAGGTCTTTGAATGCCTCAAGGATCAAGTGGAGCAAGGCATTGCAGAACCTAATTGCACGCTTTGTGGTGAAGGTGTAGAGGGCGGACTTGAGGGTGCTCGAGAGATTTTGGCCAAAGGTGAGCCAATTCTCAACGAAGTAAAGTAATCCAAAATAGTTTGAAACCAAAAACCTCTAAATGAATTGGAATCCCGCTTGACTTAGCGGTTCCAGTTCTTTAGCTCTGTAATCTGAGGAAAGGGAACCTAGTAATGGGCACAGTGCCTGAACCCCTTGACATCCCCACTTTCCTTAAACGGGATGCCAACAACAAAGCAGAGTTTATGTACATGAGTGAAGCAATGGAAGAGACGGCCCCAAAGGCCAAGGCAAAGGCAAAGGCACTGGTCAAGGCAAATGGGGCGGCTAAACCGCCTGTAAAGGCCGCTGGCAAGCCTAAGGTGGCAAAGGCGGTCAAGGTAGCGGCCAAGGCCAAGGCCGCACCCAAGGCCACGGTAAAGGCCGCTAAAGGGTCAGAAAAGCCCAAGGTTGCCAAGCCAAAGGCCGAGGGAGTGAAGAAGGACGCATGGGGCTTCCGTGAAGGCAGCGCCAAGTCTCAAGCTGTGGCGCTCTATGCCGCCAAAGCGGGTGCTACTCTTGAAGAGGTCAAGGAAGCGGTTGGTTCGGTCCAACTGAACGTCCTCAATGGCCTTGAAGAAGCTGGCCATGAGGTCAAGCGTGTTAAGGAGGAGCGTGAAGGCCAACGTTCGGTCACACGTTATTTCCTGAAGATGAAGAAGTAATTAGTTTAGGTTTAGCCTCCCGAGCACCTGAACTAATCTGCCCCCTCGCCAAGTGATGCTGGTGAGGGGGCTTTCGTTTGTCAATTTTCAGGAGCTGAACATGGAAACATTCACTGACATAATTGAAGATGCCTGTAGCACACTCAAGCACTGGTATGATCAAGGTCGCGTCGTGCCTAATTATAGAAGAGCGAGAGGAAAACCATACTTATGCTGGCTATTCAGCGGTGAAATTCCTGAAATAAACAGTCAGTATGGGTTATGGATCGACTTACTCAAGCCGCATCTTACAAAGTGCAAAGCAATCGCCGGTCCGCATGGTTGGGCAATTTATCAAGCACTGTTAATCAAAAGGAGGGAAGCTGATGCCAGACTTCAAAACGTATCAAGAAAGGGACGATTGGTTCTGTGAACATGCCGACTACTTTACTCTCGTCAAGAAAGACGGTGTCGGGCATTATACGAGGGATGAATGTAAATCCCTTGCGGAAGTTGAGGCGCTTGCCAAAACTAAAATAGCCGTAGGCGGTGGGAGGTATTTGATATACGCCGTCGTCGGCCAACAGTCAGCCTTGGTAAAGGCTGTAAAATGAAGGAAACATGATGGCGGTATGCAATGCCCTTATCCATGAGTTTGTCCCCTCTGAAATGCCTTTCTTTGATGAAGACGGGGACCAAATGCTTGGATATTACTACCAGTTCATTGATGAAGATGATGAACCAGTGGGCCAATTGATTGGGCCCTATTCATATGAGGAACTGGCTGAAAAGGCCGCATCAAGAGCGTTCAAATCCAAAGACTTTTGATTTCCTGTTGCGGTGTCAAAAGTTTACGCATAGTTTGGACCCGAGGCCGCAGTGACGGTGAGATCAGTTACAGCCGCGCGACGTCAACGGGTGAATAAATCAAGGGTAGGTTCTGTGGTCACTGTTGGCCCTCCGGGTTTGACTTCACAGTGAAACCTACCAAGGCGTCGGTTCGCGCATTTATGATGGGTTCGGTCCTTTCACCATTATAAGTGCAGCAGAAGGTGGCCACTGAGGTTTGGGATTCTCCTCCTGTTTCCTCAGTGGCCATTTTTGTGCATTAGGCCGCTGGAGGATGAACCTCCGTGTCTACCGCAGAGAGCGCAGTATTGATGCTCTGTGCAGTGGTCACAGCCTGATCCAACGCTGCCTGTTGCTCTGGCGTTAAGCCAGCAGGCGGAATGTTTTTGATCTGGGCAAGCAAAGTTTCGACGTCAGTCTTCACTGCCGCCACTTTGGTAAGCGTATCTGCTTGCGCTGCCGCAAGGTCATCAAAACTGGACATGAGCCAATTCACCTTTCGTTCGATGCGGCGAAGGATGTGCCCTCGTCGCTTCCGTTGGAACCAATCCCACATAATGGGGTCCTCCTTTTGGAGAACTCTCAACTACCACAAAAGTATTAATCCTAATAGGAGGTTGCCTTGGACTGTCTAAAGAAAATGCAGCAAAAGCAAGAACGTACATTTGCTTCCCTCACAAATGGTGCATGTGGTTGTCACAAATGTATCAAAGAGCGCAACGAGCTTGCCGTTCACATGGTGGTGTGTCGCAACTGCGGGAACAAACGTTGCCCCAAAGCAACTAATCACAATCTTGCGTGCACAGGCTCCAATGAGCCGGGGCAGAAAGGGTCTATCTATGAGTAATGATAAACGAGCATTGCAAATCATGTTGTGGTTCATGATTGCTGCCTTATTTGACATCTTTATTGGAATCACAATTGGAAACATCCTTCTATATCAGCAGATCAGATAATGTTTCTGTCCTGAGGCTTTAATCAGCCTCAGTGAGAAGCATTACGCTTCAACAGGAGGGTTGTGAGCAGGACCTTCCTGTATCGGTATGCTCACAAAAGGAAAAGACCACATGTCAAAGCTCCTCAAGGCAACCATTGCAAAGCACCGCCCACACATCGCTGCTCGCCTGACCGAGGCGAACGGCTATGACGAAGCGAAGCACATTCACACCGGCGATCTGCACCGGGCTGGCCTGATCAACGATCAGGAAAAAGCCGACCTCGATGATTGCGTGGATAACCTCAATCGTGGCGGCTCGGCGTTGGCCGGTGCCCTGACTGACATCATGTCGGGCGAACTGACCATGGGCAAGGCGAACGACGACGAGTTCATCAAGAGCTTGATGGATTTCGATGGTCAGGCTGACTCGGATGAAGGTGAGGATGACGGTGATGCCGTTGACGACCTCAGCGATTCCGATGAAGAAGTGACCGCCTGATATTTCTAGGCGGTTAAGGGATACTGGGGATGAGCAATCATCCCCAGTTTTTCTTTAGTCAATTTTCCAACTGGTGAAACCATGAAACCAACACAATGGCCTATGTGTGACTGCAAAATCCTATACACGACTTTTGTCGTTGCGATAGAAAATTGGGAATGTCACTATCCAGATATGTCGCGATACAACGTATTTGAATACGTAGGTTGTAGGATTGAATCGCTTGTGTTTACAGATAATAGTAAAAAAATTGTAGGTGTGCCCTCTAAAGAGGTGGAGCAACGTTTTAACATGTTGGCTGGGCCATACTGGAAAACTATCTTGAAAGCATGGGAGTTAAAAAATGATCGGAAACGTGATTGATAGACGCAAGAAGCCCTACGTATGGAAAAATGTCACGGCCATCATGGAACCAACATGGCATGACAATTCCTGTACAGGTGCCGATCAGGCTGAACAGGGAAAAGGTGAGGAGGTTGGTTATCAAGAATTCGCTGATATAAGCGTGTCGCTGGCAATGCTGACTGCTTATAAGATGGATTTCATGGTTACCGTCTTCCTGTATGATCTTGGCGATGGCATCAGTGAGGTACCTGCCAACACGTGGACCAAAAAGAGGAATAAATGAGCAAGGTTGAAATGCCTTATGATGAATGGCTCAGAGCCTGTCTCAATTGGGATAGATTTTTAAAAATTAAAAAGAAATTTTGTAATCGGCCAACCTTTGATAATGGATTAGATGAATTTACGGGACACGATGTTTGGGCTGTTTACTATTCGGACATCAACAGTAACAAGGTGATGATTGACGCACATGCGGTGCCGAAGTACAGAATGCTTCAAAGCCCGCACTTCAAAACATTGTTGAAGGCTTATGAGATAAAACATGGCCCGGTTCGCAGGTTAGGCAGGCACTTGACATCTGGGGCTGCCCCCGGCGTATAAAAGTGGAGCCGCCCTGTATTCAGCAGGAGCGGCTCCGATCCAGATCTTGATGACAGCAAGGAACTGGAAAAGCCCGGCAGGGCAGAGGCCTAGATAAGCCAAAACCCGCCAGAGGTCAAATCGGCAAGCTTGCTAGACCCGGCCTTAGGCCGATTGAGTCCTCCATCAACAAACCACCTGAAGACGGAGCACGGGTATCTTTTGCTCGCGCAAAGCTATCCAAGGAAGCGTGAAACACTTCTACGGGTACAGAGGCAGGGACTTTCCGTACCGGGTCAGTTGCAGGTTATTGGGCTGATCCATACCATGGACTTCTAAGGGAAGCATCTACGTGAGTAGAGGCAATATACACTAGAAGGTTAGCTTCTAGCCCGACCGTGCGGCACACGTTAAAATGTATCCATGGAAGTACGTGCTATATAACCGTCGCAACCGCATGGTATAGGCAGCTATACCCGACATTGCGGAAAGCGGAACTATGCCTAAACCATTAAATTAGACAATTTATAGACTACAATAAGAAGCGTAGAAGGAAGCTTCCTCATGCCTAAGATAGATAGAAGTCTCTTGAATGAAGCTACGATAGGCTTAGTAGGAGGTATTTCCTATACACACAAATCCCATCGTGAAGAACAGCAAAAACTGAGGAAAACGGCTGGAATTACCAAGGGGCAGTGGAAACGTTTTCAAATCAGTATCAAGAGGAGGAAACCTTTCACCTTTGTTCAATACATCAAGACTTCTGAGGTAGCAGCCAAGAAGCTAGAAGTGATGCGTGACTTCCACGATAGCCCACACCTGATGACACTTCTTAAGGCTATAGAAGCAAGGGAGGGTTCTGATGACTAAGGACGAAATTGAGCGTTATTGGCGGCCTGTACGGGATGGTGTGCTGTTTCGTAACATGTTCGACCGCCACAATATGCCTTCTAGGGCTAGAGCCATTAAAAGCCTTCTTGGCCGTGATCCCTTTATTGATGCCAATAATATGGAACTGGATGACAAATTGAGGGCACAATTGATTGGTTTGGCAGGTCCACATGCTGAAGTGTTCCTCAAAATCATCTTGATCAAGCAGGTGGCAAATGACCAGTGACGAGTTCAACAAGTATTGGAAGCCTGTTAGGGACAGTGGTTTGTTTGGCCCTGCCTTGTACAGTTGGGAAACCAAGAGGGGGCCTTTGGTGAGGGCTAGGGAGCTTAGGATATTTCTTGGTATGAACCCTGACATGTCAACCATGGAGCAAAAGCTGACTGACGAACTAAAAAGCAAACTTATAGCTCTGGTTGGCCCGCACGGGGCAACGATCAAGCGTATGATGGAGATCAGAAATGGGCTTGTTACAGAAATTGGCTTACCACCTTACGATAAAGCCTCGGTTGAATGAGTTGAGACGGCTCCTGCCAGATGCATCCATCCACCCTGCCGGATCACGGTATGTATGCTCACCCCCGCCCATGTTCACGGATATTGATTTCTTGGTCTACACTGAGGATTGTGTGCAGACTGGGCTAACCTTGATAAGGAATGGATACAAGAAGTCTGAAATCAAGGATTATAGTAACTTGTTTATAGTCGGTGATTTCGACGCATGGCGTAAGGGCAAGGTCAATCTGATTATTACTTCTTCAATCAAGTATGCTGAAAATTTCCATACAGCCACATACCTATGCAAGTTGCACAACGTGAGGGTCAAGTCTGACCGAATACTCATCCATGAGACTTTACGTGGAAACAAATCTTTTCTGATTGGCAGCCATTGGTTCCCTAAAAACTTTGATACTTTCTTGAAAAGGTTCAATGGTGAGCATGGCCATGCCATCCACATGGCCTACAGGGCCAGACATGGATTGAAGCTATGATGAAACGGATGAAACGTTGGTCAGTAGAAGATCTTGAATTGTGGTTCCCCGCAAAACGTAAATGCTTTGGGAACGGAAGTGGACATATCAAACCACTGAAACTGCTTATTGGTTTGGACCCTGACATCCGTCTTCAAGAACAATCATTGACTGAGAAACAAAGACAACTGCTCAAGGCGTTGGCAGGTCCGCACTCTGAAACAATCAAACGTATGTTGAAGGTTAAACATGACAGATAAAGAATTTACAGAAATTTTCTTTCCAGCAGTCAAAAATCTGTTAATGCAATTAAAGGACACAAACAAGCCAGGCGCTGTCCTGAAGATTGTAGATGAAGTCATAGGGACAGGAGCCCATGAAAAGCAAGCTCTATCAAAAGAACAAAGAGCAAGATTACAAGCATTGTCAGGTGACAATTGGCAAACCATGCTTGCTGCTATGAGAGCAAAGGATAAAGAAAATGGAACAATGTTACAAGAGGTTGGGGAAAGCGATCAAGGAATCAAGACTTGAAATAGGTATGAGACAGGAGGACCTTGCTAAGAAAGCCAAAATGAGCCGCCCGGCACTTGCCAACATAGAGGCTGGGAGGCAACGCATCGCACTTCATGACATCTTCAAACTTGAAAAAATATTTGGAGTGCGCAACATGTTAATCAACATAGCCCGTGGAAGGAACACTCTGTGAAAACTAAACCTGAGCCGTTCAAATTAACGGATGCTGATGGCCCACATCTGAACAAACTTAAGAAATTGAGTCAGAACCAATACGATCTATTGCTGAATTCTGAAGTCACACCACGCATGACCTATGACGAATTGGTATTTCACTTTGGCGTGCCAGTAGGCACTGTCAAATCCCGCCTTTACCGTGCCAAACAGAGGATCATCAAGTTCAGGAAATGGGCTAATGAAGAAGCGATCAAAGAATCAAACCAAATTGAGTCCGCACACACCGAAAGCCAGTGACTTCAAAGTGCCATGGTGGTCGTGTTTGCTTGGTGACTTCCGGGCATGGCGACGTGCTAGGCTGGCTCGCAAGGAGGCACTCAAGGAGTTCAAAAGCCAGAAGTGGGTAGCCACTGTTGTCGTATGGTCCAAACGTGGGGGTCATCCTTGGATACCTTCATACTTCCAGTTATATGAGGAAGCAGGGAAACGTAAATATACCTTTGTAAAAGGGGCTGTCTCTAATCACGCTGACAGCTACGCTCAGTTCCAAAAATGGGTGTTGCCGTGGACTTATGGGAACGTATCAAACAGTGATATAAGGCGGATCGCTGAATTGAGTGAAAAAACACCAACTCAAGATTAAGTTTTAGGGGTGTCGTCTAGTTGGTCCAAGACTGCGGCTTTTGATGCCGCCATCGGGAGTTCGAATCTCTCCACCCCCACCACTTACAAAGGACTCATGAAATGAGCAAACCAGTTCCGATAAGAATAAGGACAGGTGCCAAACCAAATTGGCACAACAGAGGCAACGCTTGGCGCATCACCGGGGACATGCGTGACCGCACCGAGACTTTGAGCTGGGGCCGCTGGCACGATTTCTCGGCAGTCTCTAATGTGATCCGGAAGGCGGTCAAGTCTGGCCGCGCCTTGGTGATGACATCAGGCAAGAAGGACAAGAAGTTCTGGCGCAAAGTCCAACGCAGAATTGAGCGTTTGGCTCCGTAGGAGAAAAACATGGTGAAATGCACACAAAAGGAATTTTAAGCTATGACGATCCCCACCCCACCCGAGTTGCTGAAGCTGGCCGACAGCATCGAACTTGCGGTATCTCATACCGGTGACGCGATAATCAGTGGCGATAAATGGGGCATGATCGTAACCGCCCTCCGCCACTCCGCCTCTGCGTCCACCGCAGGAAGGGGAGAGGTGGAAAAGGCGATAGAAGCTGAGCGATCATACTGGATGAACAATTCAGTCGGATCAATTCGGCGCGACATTGACGCGTCGTTTGACCGGATGATTGCAGCGCTCGCCTCCCCGCCAGCAGCGGAAACGGCGGGGGTGAAGCCAATCCATGAGGCTTGCGAAAAGTGCCCAAACACCGGCTGGTGTTGGGGAAGTGGCGCATGTCAAAACACCGGAACGCCACTCGCCACCCCCGCCGATACGTCGGCCTATGTGGTGGGGGACGACGTGATCACGAAGGGGCTCGCCGATCTTTACGCGCTCGGCAACGACACCAAGAACCAGCACTACAAAATCATTTCTCAGAAAATCCACCGTGCCGTCCACGACATTCGCGCCGCCCTCACCTCGCAAGGGAAATCGGACGCCGGGAGTGGTGCCAAAGTGGCAAAAGACTGCGGCAAGCGCGAGTCTGCGCCCACATGACCCTCAACAAGTTCACCAAAGGGAAGTTGGACAAATGGAAAAAATAAAACAATGGGATGAATTTATCCTGAAACGCACACAAGATTCTTACTTGTGGTTATTTGACAGGACGGGGGTGTATGCAGGGACCGTCGCAGTCACTGCATTCCTCGCAGGTGAGATGTTTGATAATTTAGATGACAAAGCATTCACTGGTCTGACCATGTTCAATATTGGGCTCAATGGAGCCAATTGCATCTTCCGCTGTGTGTTGCAAAACTCCGAAAAATACGAAATATACAATGCCATCGCACGCAGTTGGTCATCCTCAGTAATGCGAATTGTGATATGTGTGTCTTTTCTGGCAATAGCCATTGTTGAAACAGCAAGTGGACAATACTTCAGTGCAATTTCCTGTATGCTGAACATACTCTTTTTCAACTATGCTTTGTCATGGCAGATCAGGAAGCGTGAGCCACCGGAGAAAATAGTCTTCGCACCACAGAGCCAAAGCCTGTGACCAAAGATCAAATCCTAGCGGCGTTGCCGGGCCTATCCCATGAAGATCAGGCCGTCATTGCCTCCGTAGCCAGCCACCTTTGCAAAGGCCGTACAGGGGCTATTGGCCAGCCCGCCACCCAACTAGGGGCAACAGTTTATGAGGCACTAGGGGCGGCCTTAGCGTCACCTGTGCCCTATGCCACGTTTGCGGCAAGCAAGTGGGGGCGGGCATTTGATGCCAAGGTACTACCCCTCGGCAAATGGTTTGACAGCAAGCTGCCGGGTTGGGACAAAAACAAAGTAGGGCAAATGGCCCTGCTCCGTATGCTGTTTGAACTCCTCTCCCAAGATCTGTTAAAGCGTAGTGTTCCAACCAACATGGGAACTATGGTGAGCAACCTTGGCCAAATACCTCGCATCTTTGATCAAGCGTTCCCTAACTACATTGAGTCTGGTTTGGGACCGTTCATTCTTAAGAAATTCGGCATGTGATGCTGGTTTCCACAGTTGGGATAAAGGGGCAGTAGACGTTTACGGCCATACTGTTTTCACTTGTGCAGCATGCAAAGGGACTTACGTCCTGTGTAAGGAAAATTACCATGAGCAAATTACAAGACGAACAGACTAACATATCTCATTTTAGTGATGTCCTGACACGAGTTGATTTCCCGAACTTCTATTTTGTAGTCGGTGTCGTCAACGGCAACTATTACATGCAAATAGAATGTAATGACAAATGTAACGTGACAGATGCTGATATCAGATGGAAGTCCCGTAAATGGAATTTGTCAATCCACATGACTGATGGCGAAATTGTCCAAACTGCATTCAAAGCGGTCCTCACCGCACTTGAGCATGAGGCACGGGAGAAATTCACCTACCGGGATGTCGCCGTATTTGACTCACACTATGACATTGAGAAGTTGGTAGAGTTGCGGAAACGACCTGACAGTATTAAAGGGCGCAGTTAAATAGCTGGATGTAGCTCAGTCAGGTAGAGTACCGCACTTGGAATGCGGGGGCCGTTGGTTCAAGTCCAACCATCCAGACCATTTTAGCATCACAAGGGTATCACATGGCTGTAAGCCTCTCGGCGCTACAAGAAAACTTCGTGACTTTATTGGCATATGACGACAAGAATTGTGTGCTCATACGCAACGTCATTGAGCCAGAGTTTTGGGGTGGTCCATACGCGCTGATAGCACGACGCATCTATGAGTACATAGATCGATACAAAAAGGCTCCCAAGGATCACATTGCTGACCTGTTGGCTGACAAGCTTGATGAAAAGAACAAACGTGAGGCTGGCCTATACGAGGATATTCTCTTAGGCATCAAAGACCTGCATGACGGCATCAACACTGATTATGTGATGTCTCAACTTGAGAAATTCATCACACGGCAATCAATGCGCTCTATAGCGATAGACCTAGCCAAAGCTCTGCAAAAGGATACGGATGAGTCTCTCGATGAGGCAATGGCCCTGCTTGCAGGGACAAAGAATCAACAACTATCGGTTTTCGATTCCGGCCTCCGGCTAAGCAATAAAGACCGTGTTCTAGATTTCCTTGATCAGCAAGTGAACTGTTTTCCAACTGGCATACCCGAATTTGATAAACGTGGGTTTGGACCGACCAGAAAAGAACTATGGCTATACATAGCAGCCGCAAAGCGTGGTAAAACATGGATGTTGATCCAGTTGGCCAAAATGGCGATGGTTCACAGGCTCCGTGTGTGTCACATTTCACTTGAAATGTCTGAGGAAAGGTCGGCACAGAGATATATGCAAGCGTTGTTTGCACTATCTAAACGTAAAGAAAAAAAGATAATTACCAAATTTGACCGTGACCAATTGGGCCGATTGGTTGGGTTTAACGAAAAGGAAATGGTGCCCAAGCTGTCAATGGACGACCCCAAGATCAGGGCAAAGCTTGAACATCGTATTTCTAAATTTGGCCCCCGCTTACTGGACAATGTAATTGTCAAACAGTTCCCAACCGGCTCACTTACAGTAAGGCAGTTAGAAGCCTATTTGGACGGTCTTGAGAGTAATGAAAGATTTATACCTGATCTTCTTATTATTGACTATCCTGATCTTATGAAAATTGACAAGAACAATTACCGCCTCAGTATTGACGAAATTTATAAGGAACTGCGTGGTATGGGGGTTACCCGGAACATGGCTGTGGCCGTTGTCAGCCAGAGTAATCGGGCCAATGCCAAGGCTAAGCATGTAGGGTCAGATAGCGTTGCTGAGGCTTACAGCAAGGTGGCCCATGCGGATTGCATCATCACCTACAATCAGACAGTTGCTGAGCACAAGATGGGGTTGGCGCGCTTGTTCGTATCAGGTGGACGCAATGACGAGGACCAGATAACTCTCTGCGTCTCACAAAACTATGCGATGGGTATATTCGCCGTGGATTCTATCTTGATGACTGGGGCAAGTTATTGGCCAAACATACCAGAGGTAGGTCGTGATGGCGAAGCTGAGGAACCATGAAACGGGTCAGACTAAAGTTGCGGATGCGTTCAGTTATACTGATTCCGTCCGAATGTAAGCGCCCCAAGGAGTACATGGATTTACGGCATTGGTGGTTGCATGAATTGCGACAACTCAGAGCCAAACGGAAGTATGCCGGTATTGGAAAAAAAGAAGTAAAAATAGCTCAAAAAGAGCTGGCAAGGTTGAGGAAAGATTACAAATGACTGAAACAGGGAATAAATTCAAAGCGGGTGACAGGGTTTACCTGAAGTCTGGTTCACCAAGGATGGTGATTATTTCCATCAATGGGGAAAATTGCCGTTGCATATGGATTATGTATGGGTCAGACAGGCTTAATGATGCTGAAATCCCAGCTCTAGCCTTGAGGTTAGCATGACTGAAGAAGCACCGAAGCCAAAAATGACGGCACGCGATAAGGCCGAGCTGATGCTCAAGATGACACGTGAGTCTGAACGGGTAGCACGACGTGTAGGCGCTGAGGCTTGCATCGTCATTTGTGTGTTCAGGGATGGCAATCAACTCACCATTCAGGACGCTGGCAAGTTCGTCATGCCACCCCCTCACTTATACAACACCATGATCCAAGCCCATGAAAATGGTCAGCTTGGAAAAGGACCGCGATCCAAGCTGGTTAAACCACACTAGCAGTTGCGACAAATTCTAGGCGGTGGTGGTGGTATTGACGGCAATGGGCCTATCTGAGACTTAGCGCGATAGATATCCGTGTGGAAAGAAGTGTGGAAAACCACCTCCAAGGCCCAATACTGAAAAGAGCCAAGTGAGGAACGCCAAGAAGCAAAGCAATCCTACAATTACGCGCCCCCACTTTAGTACGTTGCCATCAATAGTAATCCCAAGAAAGAATTGAAGGCCCCACACAAACAGGTACGCTATGAAGATGATGATGGCACAGTAGAGTGCCATCTCAAAAAAGCCTATAATGATCCCAGCCATGATTGTGTCTCCAGACACGTTAAGTTATGCCGGATAATTCACAGATGAACAAAAGGTTGCATTCCATGTTGTTGAGATGGCGCATGAATGCTTTGGTGGTAAGCATGGTTGTATCCATTGGGATTGGGGCAGTCATGGGATTTCATACTGGCAATGGGAATTGGTTCTGGTTGTGTCTGCCATTATTGATGTTCCTAGCCTGATATGGGCCTGATCGCTAAGCAAGCTGTCAACGCACTTCTTGAGCGCAAGCCTGACAATCATGATTGGATGAAAAAGCTAAAGCGAGTGGTTTTAGCCAAAGAGCTTCGTTCAGAACTGAAAAACGTTCCAAACTTTGAAAAACTTTGGGACCATCAACTCGTCTGTTTCTTGCTCTGCACAACACTGAAGCGGTTCATGCTTCACATCGATATGGGTGGGGGAAAAACCCTGATCACTTTATTTTCTATCCTACACCGCAAGATGTTGGGGCAGAAACCAAAGGCTATTATCTTTGTGCCTTATGTGACGGCTGTAGATACATGGATTGAAGAATGCAAGAAGTACAGTCCAGCTCTAAGCCTCACACCACTAATTGGTTCCACCATTCAAAACCTTCGTCACCTCGAGGAAAGTACCAGTGACGTCTATGTGATCTGTTACGCTAGTGCCGTTGCCATGCTGGCAGAGGATATGCCTGTAGCCAAACGCAAGAAAAAGGCATGGACAATTGATCCAAAGAACACACGCAAGGTGTTTGCTGGCTTTGATACTTTTGTGGCGGATGAGATTCACAAATGCTCCAATGTGAGCAGCCTGACCTACAGGATGTGTCGTGCCATCAGCAATGAATGTGAATATGGTATCGGTTTGTCCGGAACACCTTTTGGTAAAAATGTTGAGGACATTTGGGCACAGTTTTATCTGATTGATTTTGGAGAATCCATTGGTGAAACTAAAGGATTGTTCCAAGCTGCATTCTTTGAGGAGAAAATAAACTTTTTCACCAAATTCAAAGAGTACAAATTTGATAAGAAAAAGATGCCACTGCTGCGAAAATTAATCAAGCACAACAGCATTCATTACGAAGCATCTGAGATGCATGACTTGCCGGAGCGGCGTTATATCAAGGCCAAGCTGCCATTGCCCACAGCCATGGAAGGGTATGTCTCGGTTGCTGCCGCTCAATTTATTGCCGCAATTAAAAGTCAAAGTGGTGATAGGACACGAGCCGCAGAAGCTTCTTACCTTCAATTACGACAGTTAGCTTCCGGCTTCATGACGGTTAATGGTGAGAGCAATGCCAAGGTAAAGGTGTCGTTTGACACCAATCCTAAATTGGATTTACTTGAAGAAAAAATAGACGCCATGCCGTATGGCCGCAAGATGGTCGTATTTCATCACTTCATTCACACTAACGGACTTATCAGTGAACGGCTTTCTAAGCTTAAAATCAAACATGCACGTATATGGTCAGGTCAAAAAGACGTCATCGGTGAATTGAAGAAGTTCAGAGATGATCCAAAGTGCATTGTTCTGGTTTTAAACGATCAATCAGGTTCAAATTCCTTGAACCTGCAACACGCCAACTATATGTTCTTTTTTGAGCAACCTGACTCGCCTATTAATCGTCAACAGGGGGAACGTCGTATCTGGAGGCCGGGGCAAACACAGCCAGTCTATTACATAGACCCCTTCATGGAAGGAACGGTTGATGAACGAATTTACTATGCAAACACACAGGGCAAGAACCTGTTAGAACAGCTCTTGAAGGGCACGGAGAAGTTTAGTGGCAAAAGACAACCTGAGTGATTTCATTGATGCAGTACGTGAAGAAGTTACTGTTCGCGCACAACAACCACCACGTCACCATCCTTCTTCAATTGAAGGAGCAGCAGCCAGCGGTCAACATGACTGGGCCAAGAACATGGCTGCGGCCTCTTGTTGGGCACAGACCGGCAATTCTTATTTTCCAGTAAGTGACGTTGTGGACTTGGTGCCAGCAGGTGCCTACCGCTGTGGCATGTCCAATACTGGTCCATACATTGAAAAGATGAAAATTCAGATTGATAATCTGTTGTCGCTGCCTGATAGTTCAACAGAAATTCTTCTGAATGAATTTGACCAGTTTTGGAAACTTCGTCCTGCTTTTGATGCACGTGGTTTTACCTTCAAACGTGGAATGCTCATGTGGGGTCCTCCGGGTAGTGGCAAAACTTCTGCTGTGTGGCAGATGACCCAAAAACTGGTTAAGGATAATGATGGCATTGTGGTGTTTGTAGAGAACCCGCAAATAGCTGTCTGGTGTCTGAGCATGATCCGCAAGATTGAGCCAACGCGGCCCATGATTACGGTGATGGAAGACATTGACGCCATCATTCAAGAAAATGGTGACCATCACTTATTGGCACTTCTTGATGGTGAATTCCAAATTAACAACGTGGTCCATGTTGCCACCACCAATTATCCACACATGCTGGATAGGCGCTTTATTGACCGTCCCAGCCGCTTTGACACCATCATGAAGGTGGGAATGCCCTCTCCTGAAGCACGTCTTGTCTACTTCAAGGCCAAAGAGCCCGGCCTTTCAAAAGAAACCATTGAACGATGGGTGGATGCCACAGAGGGCTACAGTGTAGCGCACTTGCGGGAAGTATGTATTGCCACCCAATGTTTCAAACAGCCTGAAGAAGAGGTGTTTGATCGTCTAGATAAAATGAAGGAAGCATTTGATATGAACGATGATGGTGATGAAAGGAAGCAGCCTGCTGGCTTCTTAGGTGTGGCTTTTAAGCAAAATGCAAAGGTGCGTCGTGGATAAGACGCATTGCAAACACGGACATAGGTGGCGCGAAAGCACCACCTATTTCGTCACGACTAAGAACGGCCACAAATCACGCGCATGTAAAATATGTCGAAGTGAAAGGCTCACTACAAAACGTCACAATAATGAACAATTTCGAATGAAACATCGCCAACAATCATTGGCTCGTTACCACACTCAAAGGCTTCGAGATGGACTGGCGCAGGTTCTTAGAAGAGAATAATATTCACTTCGTTGATAGAGGCCCCAATACAAAACGTGGTGAAGTCTCTATCCAATGCCCCATGTGTGGTGATGAAGATCCGTCAGAGCATTTAGGCATCAACCTTACAAATGGGAAATGGGGCTGCCATCGCGATGGCAGTCACAGGGGCCTAGCCGCTCGATCATTAATACGTCATATATTAGGCTGCTCGGCATCACAAGCACAGCTTATCGTCAAACAGTACAGTCATAGTGATCCAGACACACTGGAGGCAGCCTTGGCCGCACTTACGGATAGCGCACCTGAAGAACGAAAAGAATTCAACCAGCCACTTGAACCTCAATATAAGGACTTCTACGAAATAAAACCGCGTGGAATAACCAAACGGTTTTTCACCTATTTGGTGAGCCGTGGATATGACAACCCCCAAGAAATAATTGAGAGGTATGGCTTGCGTTGTGTTTTGACGGGCCGATACAAGGATCGGATAATTATCCCAGTCAGGCACAACAAGGAACTTCTTGGGTGGACCAGCCGTGCCATCGGCTCGCTTGAAAACGCACCACGTTACTTGGCTTCGTCCGAAGATGTCAAAACTACTATCTTTAACTATGACCAAATCAAGAAAGGTGGTGAGCGGCTGTTTATCGTTGAAGGCCCGTTTGATGCTATCAAGATAGACAATTACAGCCTTTCACACGTGCCACCCACATTGGTATCCAATCAAGATATGGTGCATTATCGTGCCACATGTACTTTCGGCACCTCGTTGACCATCAGCCAAATTGCTATCTTGCGGGGCTTAGTCAAAAAATACGAAGAGACCTACATCCTGTTTGATCGTGGTGCTGAAGGTCCAGCCAATGATCTGGCTTCTTGGCTAAATGTTGAGACATTAGATTTGCCAGTTGGCATAGATGATCCCGGAGAGCTACGTTATTCTCATCTTGAGAAAATGTCAGAACCAATCATGGGGTTTGGCTGGCATTCTCGTGGCCCCCGCTTAGGCCCACTAATGCAAGCGACATATGTTAGATCAAACATGACAAAGAGCAATGCACTTCTTAAAAAACTGTCTGGTAAGCCTTGACAGTTTGAGGGTGGAAGGTTCAAGTTGGATAGACTTACTTCCACCCAATCAGCACATAATTCGAGGGCAAAATGCACGCAGTTGAACGTGAAATCATTAAGGCAATTGGGGGAAAGACCCCTCGCAAGAAGTTTACAGACCGAAACGATTATCTGCGGTCATTGGTCAATGATCTAATGAAACTCACCAATGAGGAGTTTGACGAGCTGACTGATGAAGCGGCTGAATGGACCAATGCTGCGGTAGCCGCCATCAATGCCAAAGAGGATGAACTTCCTGACTTTGATGAAGTGGTTGCTTCTGAGGAAGCAGATGAGCCTGAGGATGAAGAGGCTGACGATGACGAGGCTGGTGGTGTTAAGGAATATGAGGATGAAACTGAAGATGAATCTGAGGCAGATGAAGAGGATGAAATCTCTGATGAAGATGAGGAAACCTCATCTACTGACTCTGATGATGAACCTGAAGATGAGACGCCTGAGGTAAAGCCTGCCAAGAAAAAGGCTGTGCCTGCCAAGAAAATAAAGGCCAAAGAAAAGGCCCCAGCAAAGGCAAAGGTAGAAACAAAGAAGCCACCAAAAGCAAAAGCCAAATCGCTTGATGACGAAGAGGACGTCGTCGTTGACAAATGGGGCTGCATGGAGGGAAGCAAGAACTCCCAAGCGTTGGCCATGTTTGAGAAGGGTGCGACTGCCAAGGAAGTGAAAGAATCGCTTGGCGGAACCTATTACAATATCTTGGGTAAGATGGTTCAAAACGGCCACACTATGGTTAAGGAGGGATCTGTTATCAGAATAACCCACTCTGATGACAAGGCTAAGGCAAAAGCCAAAAAGAAGTAAGCTGGGTCCGGGTTGGGTCCTAGGAACTCTAAATCCATAGGATGTGGGTTCAACTCCCACATCCGGCTCCAGCTAGCCCATTGAAGGATACATTAAATGTTCATGTATTACGTGTGCGGCTCAAATGGTGGATGCGGAGGCTCAGTTCAAAGCCTCCCACATTACACGGGTCTTAACTTCCTGTTTTTAATGGTAGGTTTTTGGGTTATGACCAAGGTGATGATCATGCTCTATGATCTATTTTCGAAGACGAAAGGAGAGTAATATGTCTTAGATTACCACGAGGGCCACCTCCCTAAGGGAGAGTAGCGTATAAAGTTCAAAACCCCTTAGGAGATATAAATGAAAACCCATCTACAAGTTAAGGTCGTGTCCCTTGCGGCTGAAATGACGTACATCAGGCGTCAAGAACGCAAGTGGAAAAAGCGAGCCCAACTGGGCCGCATCAACGCCTCAAAGTATGCCTCTGTGGCTCATGCTGAAAAGGCTTTCTGGACCCTCCGTGGTCACAGAAATGAACTTAAGATAGAAGCTCGTACCACCCACCTTGCATATGGTGCTCTCCGGGGAATTCCATACTCCGCGATGGAGATCATTTGCTATGGTGTCCTAAAAGGTTACGGCAGCAGTGAACCACGATGGGCTGATATTGAGGCCATGGTGGAGCGTTTCACCAAGGATGAGGATGACACTCAGGGAACCATGCAAAAGTTCGCTGAGTGGTTAGCTGATGCTAAAAAGTGGTATGAGGGCAACGAGGACAGAATTGAATTGCTCAACAGAGCAAGGCCCCAACGCATTGCTGCGTTGAAAGCCAAGACGGCCGCACATAAAGCGGAAAAAGAGGTAGCAGCCATTTCGGCCAGCGCCTAAAACTAAATGAGGCTGGCCTTAGGGCTGGCCTCATTTGTGTCTTAAACAGGAGTATGAGAATGCAACATGATTTTATCCTACTTGACCGCTCTGGCTCCATGGAAGGGACAATGTGGAAGGAAGCACTTGGTGCCATCAACGGCTACGTCAAGAAGTTGGCTGATGACAAGGTCGATACCGGCGTGACCTTGGCTGTGTTTGACTCCAATGAGCCATTCAAGATCATCCGTGATCGTATCACGCCTTCTACGTGGCATGAAGTCACTGACAAGGATGCAACACCGCGTGGTGGAACACCTTTGAATGATGCCACCGGCAAGCTCCTTGATCTGGCTGAGAAGGGCGCACCGGGCGGTGAGCAATACGATAAGGTCGCCATCATCATCATGACTGATGGTCAGGAAAACTCGTCCAGTGAATACACTGTGGCCAAGATCAAGGAACGCCTTGACCGGGCGCGTGCCAAGAATTGGCAGGTGATTTTCTTGGGTGCAAACTTCGACAATGCTGCACAAGCTACTGGCTATGGTGCAGCAAAGGGGATGCACGTGAATTCCTCGATGCGTAGCATGGGGGCCACCATGAGTGCCATGGCTTCCAAACGTGGTGTCTATGGTGCCACAGGACAATCTGTATCCTTCAGTGATGAAGAAAAAGCTGAAGCCAAGAAGTGAAGATCATAATTGAATATCCGGAGGGTGGTTATCCCACCTTCCGGAACTATGTGTTACTTCACAAAGTGAAGCCCACAGTCCGAAAACGAGCATTAAAGGCAGGGTTAATCCCTACCTCAGTTAAAGAATATAAAAAATTAATAGGCAATACCATGGCTCTCAATAGAGTGTTTGAGAGTGGCATCTGGTATGACACGGTGAAATATGCTGTTTAAAACAATAGACAAGGTATCTGGAAAAACACTCAAGACCAGCAGGCCTCTGCTCATTACCCCGCAGCAGGCATATGTCCGGCCTTCACAGGGCAAGGATTGGTTCAGCACCACCACTACCATCTGGCAGGTAGATGAGATAATCAAACGTCGTGTCCGTGATTGGCGCAGGCTGACGGGTGAAACAGGCCACACCGGCGCTCGCGATCAAAGCTTCAGGGCTGACCATAACTCGGTTTACACAGGCACTCACTCAGTATTCCCCGCACCACTGATGGAAATGATCATTGTGCGATACGGAGGTCCAATTGGTAGTAAGATTCTTGATGCTTTCGCTGGTGGCCCACCGCGTGGGCTGGTATCGTGTATTATGGGCCATGAATATGTCGGCTTTGAAATCCGTCAAGAGCAGATTGATGAAAATGAAGCCATACTAAAGAAATTGAAATTGAAAGGAGCGACCTATGTTAATTCTGATGGTCGTTATCTTGATGTTGATGCTATGTTTGATTGCGCCATTACTTGCCCTCCCTATTTTGATTTGGAAGTCTACTCAGACCAACAGGATGACATATCGAATCTTGGCAGTTATGCTGAGTTTAATGCCTCTATGTATCTATGTGCACATGCTCACAAGCATAGGATGAAGCCGGGCTCTTTTGTATGTATTATTGTAGGTTTATTTAGAGACAAGAAAGGAGAGCTAATTGATTTCCCGGCTGACACAGTTGAGAATTTCCGTGATGCTGGATTTATCTATTGGCAGAATATCATCCTATCTAAGAACTTCGCGTCAGCCGCAGTGAGGGCAAGCAATGCTTGGAAGGGGCACAAGCTCGTGCCGCGTCACGAAAATCTACTCATTTTTCGAACGCCAGAAAGCTAAACGAGAACGCTTCAATTACGACCTGACAAGGGTGCTTGTCAGCCTCAAATTCAGACCACGAAATTGGCGATGTCATTTTCCATTTCGTCTTGCAAACAAAACTGAAAATATGGAAATTTGGATGGCTAACAGTATGTATGGTTTGGATTTTTATATTGAAAACAGATATTATAGGAATCTTAACATTTTTGGATATCTAATTCCATGGAGGAGAAAACTTTATAAAGCTGGAATTGAAGCAATTTTAAATCCGTGGGTTGAAAAATATGGGATAACATGGGAAGAGGCCAAAAAGAAAAACTGCATCACACTTGCAGCCCGTCACAGAGCTTGGATGAAAGAATTATAATGAATCGAGCAGAGTTGGTAAAAACGCTTGAACTGGTAAAGCCTGCATTGGCTGTGGATAGAACAGTTCCTATCTTCCAATGTTTCAACTTCACTGAGGGTGCGGTGTCGGCCCACAACGGGACAATTGCCATTATTGGGCCATCAGAGTTTGAGTGGAGCTGTGGCATCCACGGGGCAACGTTGTTGGGCTTGCTATCCAATAGTCAAGTTGAGGATATGGAAATCAACCTTGAGCAGGATACGGCAACCATTAAGCTTGGTAAAACTATCAGCAAGTTGCCGTTTCAATCTGAGGAAGACTTTATCTTTGAAGTGCCTGAAGATGATTGGCATTTCAAAGTGCCTTTTACTGAGAGCTTTGCTAATGCCCTATCGATGTGCCTTGAGACAGTATCCAGCGATGAGACACAGGTTGCGTTGCAAGGGGTGACCCTCAACGGCGACAAACTGTTCTCATGCAATGGTGACACCATCACAAGGGTCCAACTAAAGGCTGGCATCAAAAGCCGTGTTCTGATGCCGACTCCCTTCTGCTCTGCCGTTTTGAAACTGTGGTCTGTGCTGAGCATGACCAAAGGCAGCATCCAATTCAATGATAAATGGATATTTGCCAGCATGGGTGAGTGGGCAGTTTACAGCACCATTCTTGAAGTAAAAGAACCAATTGATTTTGATGACCTGATAAAGAGGACAGTGAAGGCAAAAATTGCTGTCCAAGATGTGCCTGATGCCTTAGTTGAGGCACTTTCACGTGCAAGAGTATTATCCGACCCTGAAAGTCAAAAGACAACGGCCTCTGTAGTCAAAGGCAAGCTGTCATTGCACACGGAAACTCACATGGGGGAAATCAAGGATAGTATGTTGTTGAAGGGTCATCCCGACGTGGAAGCCAGCATCAACGCTGGCCACCTCCAACGGGCTTTGGGTTACTGTGGGAAAATAGCTATCCATGACAATTGTATCATGCTTGAGAATGACGATATTGGGGCTTTGTTGCTCGTAAGCAATATGGGGTAGTTATGGTCTTTGAAGAGCTGCTGCCACCACTGACTTTGTCTGATCAAAAATTGTGGGGTGCTAGAACAGCAATTGGCACCTATGTAATTCTTGAAGATGAACAGTTTACGGCCTCATTCAAAGACCTTGACGGAAAGACGCACTACCTAATTCAGTACGAAAAACCTGTGAAAACTTTTGCACGGGCAAAACGTATCTGTGAACAGCATCACAACAGGCAACAGCAATAAATGTCTTTCTTTTTTACTCAGAAAAAAGCTGCTCCAATTAAACGTGGGTCAGCTCCAGCCAAGGCTGGAAAATCGTCCAAGGAAACGTTCAACCGATTAGGTTGCCGTGCGTGCCCTTTGGATAAGGCCAACAATTGCACTCCAAAAATGCCGCCTGACTTGGGTGAACAGAATGGAATCTACGTCCTTGGAGACGCCCCTACTGAAATCGGTGACGAAAAAGGTCAACCGTTCGGAGGACCGGCTGGTAAACTTCTTGGCAGCTTGTTGCGGGGCGCTGATAGGTTTAGTTATGATAATGTTATTCGTGATTACGACCACTACAAAGACCAGCCTCAGTGGGTCGCAATGGAATGCTGCCGAACTCTTGTCACCACATCTATTGAAAGATCAAAGCCGAGACTTATCATCGGTTTGGGGGTGTTACCTCTTCAATGGATGTTGGGGTCAAGTGACATGGTTGGTTTGCGTGGACGACTCTTCGCCGTCAAAGTGGGGGGACATGCCTGCTGGTTCATGCCAACTTACCACCCATCTTTCATTATCGAACACGCTTATGAAGGAAGTGAGCCCCTCAGATCAAAACTAGGGCATTGCCTCAAGTTTGACCTAGCTCGCGCTAGCAAACTAGCTGATGAATTAGACCCCCCTGAAATTGATACCCCCCAAAGCGTTAGGGCAGGCATACAAGCGTTTAATGGGCAGAGCAGTACCCAACTAGGGCAGGTCTTGGCGCTTATCAGTGAGGCCCGCAAGGCACCTGAAAAGGCCATTGATTTGGAAACGTGGCCTCTGCGCCCTTACGCGGTGGGTGCCAAGGTTCTCACAGTCGCAATTAGCTTTGGCAAAACCAACTTCTCATTTGCCATGGATCATGACAAAGCAGGCTGGGATGATATTGCGAAAACAAAACTAAAAGCAGCTCTGAAAGATCTCCTATCCGATCAAACCACAGTGATAGCCCATAACACCCCTTTCGAAGTTGAGTGGCTGATTTCACTTTTGGGGAGGAATTCAATCTTCCACGATGTTTGGGAATGCACAATGATGCAGTCTCACTTTTTGGATGAACGTAGGGGAAAGCGTGGTGGCAATGACGAGCAATTCCAACCAAACCCATATCAGGCTTTAGATTTCCTCGTAAAACAAAACTTTGGCATCGGCTACAAAAGTCTCTTCAAGCTTGACAAAAAGAATATGCACAAAGCTGACCTTGACGAGACCCTGATCTATAACGGTGCAGACACCAAATACACGCTGCGTCTGTTCAAGCTTCAGATGATTATGTTGGAAATTGAAGGGCTCCTTGCAGCCTACCGTGAAGCACAGCCACGACAACCTACTGTGGCATTGATGCAACATATGGGAATCAACATTGATCAAGACACGAACAAAAAGTTTGCGAAAAAACTTGCTGATGAAATCACTCCCATTGAGGAACGAATACGATCGCTCCCTGAAGTCAAAGCTTTTGAGATCAAGAACTATGAGAAATTCAATCCAGCTTCCGGCCCTCACGTCATCAAGCTGTTCAAAGAACACACCAAGTTTGGGAAGCTACTGATTAATGCTGAAGGTAAGGAATCAAGTGACAAGGCTACTCTCAGCAAGATAAACCACCCACTTGCCAAAGACCTTGAGCCCTTCAGAAATCGCAGCAAATTGAAATCAACTTATGTGGATGAATTTACACTAGGGACTGGCACGGTTATTTGGCCTGATGGCAAGATACATCCATCCTTCAACACAACGTTTGCTGAAACAGGACGCACTTCCAGCGATCAACCGAACCAACAAAACTGGCCGTCACGCAATGATAAATGGGTTCGCGAACAAGTAGTGGCTGAAAAAGGCCATGTTCTTTTGGCATTTGACTACGGCCAGCTTGAAGGTTGCACGGGGGCTATGTGCTCCAAAGACAAAACCTTTGTCAAAGCTTTATGGGAAGATTATGATATGCACATGGAGTGGGCGCAACGTGCCGCCAAACTCTGGCCTGCCTACATAGGTGGCTCCCATATGTACGATGACAAGACCACGATGAAAACCTTCCGTGGCTTGATCAAAAACAAATTGGTGTTTCCAGCCTTCTTTGGTGCAGCTAAGGAATCCATTGCTGGATATCTCAGTGCGGCTACTGGAGTGGAAGCACCCAAGCACGTCATTGAGAAGCTGTTTAATGATTTCTGGAAAGACTTTAGCGGGGTGTACCAATGGCAAAAACGTCTAGTGAGCAACTACTATGAGACAGGTTTTGTGGAAAGCCCGACGGGGCGCAGGCGTCATTATCCTCTCTCCCGTCCGCAGGCGATTAATTATCCAATACAGAGTGTTGCTTGCGACATTGTGTGCAGGGCTATGGTTGATCTGTCTAGCTACGCTTCGTCTACAGGCAAATGGTATTTCCATCCAATAATGAACATTCACGACGATCTCACATTCAGTATACCTGATGATCCTAAGATCATAGAAGAGGCTGTTGAAAGAATCTACAAAACCATGTTGGCTCCTGTTTACCCGTTCATCAACGTGCCTCTATCCGTCACCGGTTCAAAAGGCTATAACTGGCTTGAGATGAGTGAAAAGGGAATTGGCAAGTTCTGGTCACATAAGGATCTCTAATGCCTAGCGTACTCCAAGATTGGGTAATGAATATCTCATTGAGGCAGCAAGGAGTGTTGATACTCGCACTTCGCGGGCCTGATGGAGTTGCCAAAGAGGATGTGGCAAAACCAATTGTCCGCGCTTTACGTGCTTTGGTGATGGTCTCAGGACGTGAAGGCAAGCCAATGGATAAAGGTGTTGTATGGCGTGATGATCCATTCATGCAAACCGTCCTAATTGGTGCTGATTTTGAAGATCCATGGAAGGGAGCGACTAATACTTTCTACGGATCAATTGATCAATATAACGTTCATTTCCTCCAACATCTGTGGCATGCCTTTGCTATTGCAGGCATTCATTTTCCTGATGAAACAATCAGAAAACGTTGTTGGAATTTCTATTTACGAGGGATGCGTGCATTGCATGTACATCCTGAGACACCTAAAGAAATAGTTCACAGACTTCGTGATGGTGAACGAGACAAAGACCTATGAGTTCCCTTCACACTAAATACCGTCCTGAGAAGTTTGAAGACGTCTTAGGCCAAGACCCTGTGGTCCGTAGTTTGAAAAGGGTAGTCAAAGATGCACGTGCTCATGCTTTTATCTTCACCGGGCCTAGCGGTACAGGAAAAACAACTCTTGCTCGTATTCTTGCTGGTGAGTTTGGGGGTAGTGGGCGCAGTGTTATTAACTTGGAAGAAGTAAATGGTGCTTCCAAGTCAGGCAAGGAAGACGTCCAAGAGCTGGTAAGCCGCACACTGTACAGGGCCATTGGTGGGAGCCCTACTAAATTCATCATCATGGATGAGGCTCACAGGCTGTCAGCGGCAGCGTGGGATGTCATGCTCAAGCCTATTGAGGAGCCACCAGCACACGTCTACTGGGCATTTTGCACTACCGAAGTGGCAAAGATGCCAAAGGCAATCATCACCCGATGCCTCAGGTACGACCTCAAGCCGGTCAAGGAAGAGCTGATACTTGACCTGTTAGTGCATGTGGCAGATGATGAAAAGTTTGACGTTTCAGACGAAATTATTGAGGCCATAGTAGAAAATTGTGGGGGCTCGCCACGTCAAGCCCTAGTGTATCTTGAGGAGTGTCTCTCCTGCAAAACACTAAATGAAGCGCGTGAGATCATGCGCAATGCTGGCCAATCCAAAGAAATAGTGGACCTCGCGCGTTGGCTCGTATCAGGTAAGGGACACAATTGGGCTGAAGCTACGAAGTATCTAAAGGGGTTGGAGGGTCAGGAAGCTGAAAGTGTTCGAATAGTTCTGATGAATTATTTTGCAGCCGTATTGAAGGGCACTAAATCAGACAAAACAGCCATCCAACTACTCTCACTTATTGAGGCTTTCTCTAAACCATACCTGACTTCAGACAAACAAGCTCCCCTGATGTATTCAATCGGCCTAGCTTTGAAATTGGATGTTTAAATGCCAGCACTGACTGTAAAAGCAGTCGTCCTTGTCGACGACAAAGGTGGCTACATGATCCACGGATCAGATGCCGAAACATCACTTGAGATGTTTAAAGCCATGCAGCCTATTTGGTCATTTGATCCCGCCACTGAGCGGGCTCACTATGTTGAAATCGAGATCATGTTGCCCGATGCCACTAACAATAAGTGATCTTCAAGCGCAATTAGCTATCGATAAGTCTGTGCTTGATGACGAGGTTATCAGGCAACCTGTCCTATTCTACACCATCAGTGAAATGCTGACTGACGCCTTGGCTGACAAGGATGGTGCTAAGGAAAATCTAGCGGTGGTTGATGCTGATTTGGATAATGAAGGCAGGCGAGCACTGGCTAAGAAGTTTGATAAGGTCACCGAGACCATGGTCAAAAATTACGTGCAGACGCACATTGACCATGAAAAAGCCTTTGATGAATATTTAGATGCCAAAACAAAATCAGACAAATTACTTGCTCTAAAAGAAGCCTTTCAACAACGTAGTTACATGCTTAGAGATTTAGTCTCATTATATTCTGCCAACTATTATGAGGATGCATCCGTTAAGCCTACCAAAGCCCAAGAAGCTTCTCACTATGCTGCAAACCGCAACCGCATAGCTAATGCACGGTCAGCCAGAGGAGGAGATTAACATGAGAAAGGTGACAAATGCCTAAAGAAGAGCGTGGGTTCAAGTATCAAAAGCGTTCAAAGGACACACTGAAGGAACGGGCCAATATGAAAGGTGGCAATTATGACACCTACATCAAGCCCAAGTTCAAGCAGTGGAAACCAAAGGATGGAAAAAACGTTATCCGTATTCTGCCCCCTACGTGGGAAAAGGCTAAACACTACGGCTTGGATATCTTTGTCAATTTCAATATTGGCGCTGACAATCAATCGTACCTCTCTTTGAGCAAGCACGGCAAAGGTGCTGATCCGTTGGCAGAAGCACGTCGTGATGCTCAGAAGGAAGGTGATAAGGATCTGGCCAAGGCGTTGAATCCGTCACAACGCATTTTGTACTGGATCATTGACCGCATGGATGAAGATGAAGGGCCACTGCTTTGGGCCGCACCTTTCACCTTTGACAAATCACTGTCCAACTTGTGCATTGATGAAGATACCAAGGATGTAATCTTCATTGATGGCCCGTCTGATGGCCGTGACGTGCGTTTCTACAAGGAGGGTACTGGTCTGTTGACCAAGTATGACCCTTCCAAGATGAAGGTGCTGAAGCCCTCAAACATTCATGAGGATGAAGGGCTTGAAGCTGAATGGCTGGATTTCATTGCTGAGAACCAATTGCCTGACGTGTTGAACTTCTATGACTATGACCACATTGCTGCAACCTTTGGTGGTCAGGCTGGCCGTAGGGATGAGGATGATCCTGAATCTGAAGAAAAGACTATCCGTAGTCGCAAGGCATGTGATCCGGGTGAGGATGAAGTTGATGAAAAGCCGGTGCGTAGCCGCACCCGGCGCTCGGACCCTGAACAGGAAGAGCTTCCACTTAAAACACGTGGCCCACGTAGGGACCAAGAACTGGATGAAGATGAGGTTGAAGAAAAACCGGCCCGGACTAGACAGCGTGCAAGGCCAGACCCTGAGCCTGATTATGAAGATGAAGATGAAAAACCAGCACGTCGCTCGTCATCACGCAAACAGGCCGATCCTGACGATGATGATGATGTTGAAGAAAAGCCTGCGGCCCGCAAACGGGTAAGGGCTGAACCTGAAGATGAGGATGAAGCACTCCCTACGAAAAGCCGCCGTGGGAAGACTGAATCTGAAGATGAGGATGAGGACACTGGCGGCAGCCTCCGCGCCAAGCTAGCTGCGAGGCGTCGAACTCGAAACTCAGAAGAGGACTGAGGAACTTCTAAAAAGAGCCGGCAAGGACCCCGTGGTTCTTGACCGGCGTTCTTCAGCAGAAATCATGAACGACGAAATTCCGTATATGAGATGGGCCAGAGAGCAATTGGTCATTGTCCGTTCAGGCCACCGCACTTGGGCCGAACTGTTAAAGGCTAGATTTGATGCCAAGAATCAAAGCTGACACCCCGAAGGTTGAAGATCCTTCGCCTGAGTACCTCCTCCACGTTAAGATAGTGAACGAGATGCGCCAGTTTTGGGTGGACGGCATGCGTGATGCGGGGGTGAGCCAAGTGCTTTACTCCCGCATCAGTGTTGTAGCCCTATCTCAACTGTCAGCCATCATAGGGGTAGATGTAGGCATGACTGAGCAACAGTTCCTTTCTGTCTGCAAAGCCAACTTTGATGAAGCCTTCAAGAACGCACCGAGGTTTGGATGATCCTCTCAGCACAAAGCATCAGGTGTTGTGGCATCATCACCCCCTTCTGTGAACGTACAGTTGAGTTTGGGATGAGTTATGGCTTGTCCAGTTGCGGTTATGACGTCCGCATTGCTCAAGACGTAATGCTCAATGCCAATGAATACATGCGTTTCAGGCTTGCTTCCACGATTGAGCATTTCAATATGCCGGATGATGTTGTGGGACGTGTCCATGATAAATCAACTTGGGCACGCCAAGGATTGCAAGTATTTAACACAGTTATTGAACCCGGCTGGAGGGGATACTTAACTCTTGAATTGGCTCTTAATGGCATCCACATGCTTAATCTGAAGAAGGGAATGCCTATTGCTCAGATTATATTTGAATTTTTGGATAAACCAACTGAACAAGTCTACAATGGTAAATATCAGGATCAGGTAAATGAACCTGTCCCAGCAAAGATGGAAGAGTGATGGTAAAAAGGGTACGGGCAGTCGTTGAGAAGCCACGAAACAATTATTTCACTTCTGAAAAGACTAACATTCAGTTTGTTAGCACTGGCTGCACTCTGTTGGACTGCGCTTTGGGCGGTGGGCTTGCTCTAGGGCGCACCGCCAACATTGTGGGTGACAAGAGCACGGCTAAAACCGGAACTGCCACTGAAGTCATGATAAACTTCTCAATAGTGTGCCCAGATGGCAACATTGCTTATCGTGAAACAGAAGCTGCATGGGATGACAGTTACGCTGAGGCTATGGGTTTGCCTCTTGACCGCATTGACTTTGGCGATCGTGAAAATCCAATTATTACTGTTGAGGACTTCTACAAGGACTTTGATGCTTTTTGTGACCAACAGAAAAAAGCTAAGAAGCCGGGCCTCTACGTCCTTGATTCTTTTGACGCCCTTTCCGACGACGCTGAAATGGATCGAGATATTGACAAGGCATCTTTTGGAGCAGCTAAAGCCAAAAAGATGAGTGAGATGTTTCGTAAAATTACACGAAAGCAGGAACAAGCCAACGTCCTTCTTTTCATTGTGTCCCAAGTGCGGGACAATATTGGCGCTATGTTTGGAGAGAAGCATAAGAGAAGCGGGGGGAAGGCTCTCGACTTCTACGCCTCTCAAGTGTTCTGGCTTGCCCATATCAAAATCCTCAAAAAGACCATCAACAAGGTTGAACGGCCATACGGGATTGAAATTAAAGCCAAGGTAAAAAAGAACAAGGTAGGCATGCCGTTCAGAGAGGCAGAGTTCACCTTTGAATTCGGCTACGGCATCAATGACCTTCTGGCCAGTGTAAACTGGCTCAATGAAGTGGATAGACTTGATGCCATAGACCTAAAAAAGACAGAGTTCAAGGATTACCTCAAGGGCTTGAATGAAATGACTGATGCTGAGCACAAGGAAGAACGTCTTCGTGCAGCAGAGGCCGTCAAACAAGTATGGGGTGAAATTGAAACTACCTTCTTGCCCAAGCGGAGTAAGTATGCCTGATTTTGTAGATAGGTTTGATGTTGCGTACATGCCCAAGCTTGGAATCCGCGCCCCAACCTTCAGGGCTGTGATTCGTGAGGCCGTCACACGCCAAGTACGGCACATCGTAGAAACTGGCTGCATGCGCAAACTTGACAATTGGGAAGGTGATGGGCAATCCACTGTCATTTGGGATAGTTACATTCAATGGCACACCGGATCATTCACCACGATAGACACTGACCAAGATGCTATTGAATTGGTTCGTACCACATTAAAGAATTCAGGGTCTGTTGTTAGCGATAGCGTACTTGAATTGTCAAAGCCCGGCCCGGTCATAGATATGTTGTATCTTGATAGCTTTGACGTCGACATGGCCAATGCTGGCCCGGCTGCGATGCACTGTTTGTTTGAATTCTGCGCTGCACGGCCACGTCTGCGCCCCGGTTCAATCGTGTTCATTGATGATTCGCCTATGGGTCCGGGCTTTGAGGTAGGTGGCAAAGGTGCCTTCGTCGCCAAGTGGTTCAAACAGATTGACGTTGCTCCGTTTACTTTTGGTTATCAGATTGCATGGATAATGCCATGATTGAGGATGTCATAATTCCTGTTATTGTAATTATCCTTACTCCTATTTTGGCAGTTTGGCTAATTTTATCTATTGCGAGTTTGTTCTAAATGCTACCCGGTGGTGGAAAAAGAAAAAATCGAGTGAGTAATGCCATGAATGTCAAAAATGAATTTGAAAAAATAGTTCGTGGTGCCTTATGTGCTGAATGTAAAATGCCTTTATCTCAAACAGATAAAGGGTGTGTGATCTATTTTGAAGATACTACAAAGCGCACCACACACTATTACTGCCGTACTTTAGAAGATGATCCAAAAAGGGACAATTGATGCGAGCTGGTGGGGGAAAGCAGAAGGGAGCGCAGTTCGAGCGTGATGTCTGTGTCATGCTTTCAAAATGGATAACTAACAATGAACGTGAGGACGTATTTTGGCGGAGTGCCATGTCTGGAGGCCGTGCCACCGTTGGACACAAACGCGGCAAGCACCATGCGTCACAGGTTGGTGACATTTCATGTGTCCACCATGCTGGTAGCAAGTTCATAGAAGCATTTGCCCCCGAGTGTAAGTTCTATGCCAACCTTGACTATCCCGGTCTATTGACAGGCAAAGGCAAGCTTTTGACGTTTTGGGACGAGATCCAAAAACAGGCTGGAAGGTACAAAAAGCGCCCGCTAATGGTGGTCCGTCAAAACCGTATGCAACCGATGGTTTGCCTTGATATAGAGGGCCGGAGGCTTTTAGGGCTTATGTACAAGAATATGCTGTTAATCAGTGTGCGCCACAATTTGCACATTATAGAGGCAGCTAAGTTCTTCAAAATTACTAAGCCTTTTGTATGATGGGATGGAACGCGCAACCATCCCATTTGCTTAACTGCGCAATGGAGAAGCGTAAATGTCAATCTCGTCTATGTTTAAGAGCGTCTTTGCCTCAGGCATGAAGGAACTGAACAAGGAGTATGGCAAGACTGAAGACTTCCTGAAGGCAGTCTCTGCTTCATGTGCCCTCATTGCCTATGCTGACGGCACCTGTGAGGATGCTGAAAAGAAAAAGGCCATGGAAGTGCTTACCAGCCACACCCAGTTGTCGGGCCTGTACACCCGTCAACAGATTGAAAGCACCCTCAACAACGCACTAGGGCATGCCACCACTGCTTCTGGCAAGCAAGAGCTTGCACGGAACCTTGATGCAGTGAACAGCCTGCCCAATGCGAGCCAAATGGCTGATGACGTCTACCTTGTTGCGGTAGACGTGGCCTCGTCAAACCACAACGGCAAAGCTGGTGAAGATGAGACCAAGGTGCTTGAAAAGATTGCAAAGCGCCTGAATGTTGATCCTTCCAAGTTTGACTTCTAAGTAACCCCGGCTGGGTAGGGGCGGCTCGGCACTGTTCTTGCGGTGCTTAAATAGGCCGCCCCGCTTTGTCTATATTTGAGGATCAAACATGCCGTGGTTAGAAATGGAACTGCACGACCCAGCCTTTTGGCTGGCTATTGGCAAAGTCATTTGGATAGATGCACTATTGTCTGGTGACAATGCACTGGTTATAGCTATGGCATGCCGTGGCCTGCCTGAGCGTCAACGCTTTTGGGGTATTATCTTAGGTGCCCTGAGTGCTGTCTTGTTGCGTATTGCCGCTACAGGCGTTGTGTCCACACTAATGACACTTCCTTACCTCAAACTTGCTGGCGGGTTGGCATTGCTCTTTGTAGCCATCAAGATGTGTCTGCCTGATGATGGTGAGAGTGACGTAAAGTCTTCTGACAAACTCTTTGCAGCAATCAGAATCATCGTGTTGGCTGATATTGTCATGAGTGTGGATAACATGGTGGCGGTGGCTGCTGTTGCACAAGGCAACGTCCTCCTTCTTGCCATTGGTTTGGCTGTCAGTATCCCGCTAGTGGTTACTGGGGCTACCTTGATAACCATGATCCTGAACAAATTCCCCATCCTTATTTGGGCGGGGGCCGCGCTGCTAGGCTGGCTTGCCGGCGAGTTGATCGCCAGTGAGGGCTTTATCACCCAACTTGAGATTGATCCACGTATCTGGGCTGCACAGGGCGTTGGATTTGTGCTTGGTGTCGCCTACCTCTGGTCAAAATGGAAAACACATGAACTTTCACACTAAACCATCGGTGTACCTTGCACTCGTTGTGTGGGGTGCCACTGGCTTCATGGCGCAACCGTCCTTCGCCAGTTTCGTAGTTCACTTGTTTATTGTGCCAGTGTTGCTGTTCTTGGTTATTTGGCTGGCTCACTATGAAGCACGGAAAGAGTAATGTGGTTATTGGTAGGGGACCTGCACTTAACTGATCGTGGTCAGGACGCGTATAGGTTCAACATCTTCGACTGGATTAAGCGGCAACAGAAAAAGAATCCTGTTGCCGCTACTTTCTTGGCTGGTGATATCACTGACAGTAAGGACAGGCATTCAGCCACATTGGTCAACCAGATTGTGACGGGCCTCACACAGCTAAGACCGCCCGTCTACATTGACATGGGCAATCACGACTACAGGGACAACAAGAATCCATTCTTCAAGTTTCTTAGTCACATAGAAGGATTACATTTTGTCACGAAACCGACCGTCATTAAGGCGGAAAAACGGATGGCAATTATCCCACACTACAGGACGCAGGATGAATTTGACGCTGCTGTTCACCTCTGTCTTGGTGATGATCCTGATAGCTTTCTTGTGCATCAAACCTTTGAAGGGGCTATAGCTGAGTCAGGGGTACGTTTATCGGGCCTGTCGGCCTCACTGATTGAGTCTGCCAAGCCAGAGCTAGGGGTATACGCCGGGGACGTGCACCGCCCCCAGACCCAAGGTCTGGTGACTTATATAGGGTGCCCCTATCAGGTGCGTTTCGGTGATGATTTTGAGCCTAGATGCATCCATGTGAGTCAAAATGGCACTGAAGCATACCCATGGATGGATGCGCCACGGAAATGGTCACTCAAAATACGTGACGCTGACAACCTTCTTAACAATAAACATTTGATGGAAGGCGATCAGGTAAAATTGGTAATAGAAGTCACACGTGAAGAAGCCGTTGAATGGAAACAAATCAGGCAACGTGTGCTTGACGCCTGCAAGGAACTCAAACTTGACGTCTATGGAGCTAAGATGGAGATGAAAACAAATGAAGTTAAAAAACGAAGTATGGCAAGCAATACTGGAAATGATCCCGCTGCCGTCTTTGATCAGTTCAGCAATGCGGAAAATCTATCACGAAATATTAGAGATGCAGGAAAGGGAATCATCAATGGTAACAAAAACATTCTGTGACCACTGTGGAAATGTAGCACGTGACGTAACAGTACTGTCGTTTGGTGGTGTGAAACAACAACTCTCATATGAGACGCAAAGGATGCAACAAGCAGTGCAAATGCACATTCATGCACAGCAGAATGCGGCTGGGAATTACGGTGGTGGTGGTGGGATTGGTGGGGTTAGTGTTGCGCAAAATCTTGCGGCACCTTCAAAACCCCCCATTGAAATCATAGATGTGGATTTGTGCCCGCATTGCGTCAATTTGTGGATGAATAGAGTCAAAGCAATCACCAGAGGCTCAGACCCGGAATAATGTTCGACCTTCACAGCATCATCCTGACCAATTTCAGGTCATACCTTGGTACCCATGAGTTTGACTTCCCAACCAAGCACGGACTGTATTTTCTGTCAGGTAGGAACATCATGTCCCCAGCACTCGGGGCCAATGGGGCAGGCAAATCAACCTTCCTTGACGCCATTTCGTGGGTTTTGTTTGGCCGCACCACACGCGGTCTAAAGGCCGCTGAAGTGGTGTCTTGGGGGGCTACCTCCGCTACCGTCACCATAGAACTCACTGTAGGTGACCGCCGCAGCCTCATTAAACGCACTCAAAAGCCCAATGGGCTGTTCCTTGATGACAAACCCGTGGATCAGGTTGAACTTCAGAAATATCTGAGGCTCAACTATGAGTCTTTCAAATACTCAGTCCTGAACCCACAGTTCTCAGAATCATTTTTTGCCATGCAGCCTACGGCAAAACTCAATCTGTTCTCAGATATTCAAAATCTGGACTACTGGCTTGAGTTGAGCAAGGCGGCGGGGAAACAGGCTGACAAATTTTCTTCTAAAATAACTGAATGCACAGCCAGCATTAACCATGATGAAGGTCGTTTGACTGTGTTAAAGGAAGATATTAAAACACTGACAATATCAACGGACAATTACGACATTGACAAAAAAGAACGTATCAAGAAGATAAACACTCAATACACAAGAATTGCAAATGACATAGATAACATAATCGCTCCTAAGATTTCAAAAATAAAAGGGAATATCGTAAAAGCAAAAGCTGAATTGAAAGCTTGTGATTTTGAGATGAAAAATTGGACCAGCACACGAAATTCATTCTTGGACAAGATTGCAGCCGTATCCAAAAAACGTACTGAGATACTGGCTGACAAAAAGGCCATCCGTACTGAAAAATTAAAAGTGGGGGGATGCCCACTCTGTTTACAAGAAATCAGTCACAAACACGTTGAGAGCGTCAAGCATATCAATGAACGCATGCGACTTGAACTAGATGTACAAATTGCAATTGTAGATGACACTTTACAAACTCTGACTAAGGAAATGATCAAAGCAAAGAATGGGCTCAGCCGTCAAGAAACATTAGCTTTTGAATGGCAGGATGAAATCCTTAAATTAGAAAAAGAACTGAACAAGCAAGAAGTTAATGAATTAAGAGCAAATGACCAGCTTGCCGCACTCAATACTCAGATAGACCTGATTGCCGCTGAACGTAATCCTCACAAGGAAATGCTAAATAGTAAGAAACTTTTGGTTAAAGATTTGACTGAGGGTTTAACCGAAGACAGAAACGTCCTTGAGGGCTACGAAGCAAAATACGCAGCCATCAGTTTTTGGGTGAAAGGATTCAAACGTGTCCGCCTGTTCATCATTGAGCAGGCTTTCAGAACACTAGAGCTGGAAGTTAATAATGTGCTGGCTCAACTTGGAATGCCAGACTGGCAAATAACATTTGATATTGAGCGGGAAAATAAATCTGGTGGTGTCACCAAAGGTTTTGTGGTTTTTGTCAAGTCACCCGGCAATATTGCTCCGGTCAAATGGGAAACATGGTCCGGGGGTGAAACACAACGCCTGCAATTGGCCGGTGATCTTGGTCTAGCCAACTTAATCATGCAGGGTGCAGGTCTCAACAACAAGATAGAGTTCTATGATGAACCATCCACGCACCTTTCAACTGAAGGGATGATGGATTTAGCAAACACGTTGCATGAGCGTGCCATGGAGGAAGGGAAACGTATTTGGATTGTTGACCATACTTCAATCGCCAACTTTGGTGAATTTGAAGGAATAATCACAGCAAGGAAAGACAAAAATGGAAGAAGCAGCATCACAATTGAAGCCGACAGCAGAATCAACTAAGTTGAACTGGCGCGGAATTGGCAAAGCATGGACTTCTGAAGAGATCACTGTCGTAATCAACCTCTTTAATGATGGTCATTCAATGGGCAAAATCGCTGAAGACGTAGGCCGCTCAAGGGGCTCAATAGCAGGAAAATTAGATAGGGCACGAAAAGCTGGGTTGTTAAAACCGGCTGGTGAGAAAGTCATTAGCAGAAACATTTTCAAGTCTCACAAAAACCTTCGCGCCAATACCGCATTGATAGCCAGAGGATTGATGCCACGACCAGCTAGACTGGTATTAGTTAAAAAGAAGGAACGAGTAAGGTTGAAACTTATTGAGAGCGATACGGCAGTCACGTTTGCTGAACTCCAGCCCACCATGTGCAAGTGGCCGATGGGAGATCCAAAGCAATCCGATTTCCGATTTTGTGGATGCCGTCGTTTGGTTGATAAACCATATTGCGAGACACACACGCTGCTGGCTGTACGAACTTACATAAACAGATAATGGCTCGTTTGTGGGAAACAGAAAACAAACGGAATACTGACAACACAGAAGTTTTTTGTGCTGTCATCCGTGAAGCGTTTCCAAACGTAGATGTGGCTGTTACTGGGCACCATCTGATTTTCACCCAAAATGGGAGCCAAGCTCCACAAGAAATACCAAGTGCGGATTACCTTATCTTTGATCATTATATTGCTCAAAAGATATGGGGCAGCCCGTACTTGGAGATCTTGTCTAGGCTATCTGCTGAGCCCAAAGAAACAAGAGACGCGCTCTTTTGTGAACTTTACTTGGCACGTAACAAATAATTTCCTTTACTTGTGCAGGCTGTGCAACTATCAAGCCGCACATTGGCAAGGAGCTGACCCATGAAACAGGAGCACGTCATGACAAGTACTTAGGGCACTTCCGCCCTTGAGGGCATGTCATGGCTACCGCACAACATCGTGCAAAAAAGTCTAAGAAAAACCGCAAGCATGGGCGTCAGTCCGTTTATTGCTTGCACTACAAAAACTCCCATCGTCGTGAACAGAACAAGCTGGTGAATCTGAAGAAACACCTCGCTCGTTTTCCTGACGATGCAACTGCAAAGGCGGCTGTTATAGCTTGCCGCGTGGCCTTGGGTCACAAACTTTAGACGTTGGGTTTTTAATTTCACTGCCCTTGTGGAGTGAGCGGCCCCTGAGTGATCTTGGGCTGATCAACGTCTGAACTAGGGGGAGCAGACTCCGGCACCTGCTCCCCCTGAGTTATCTCAAACCGTCGCATGCCTTCGTCAGAAGGCAATTCCACCACCACAGGGTTCTTGATACCGTGCAAAGCGGCAGATATGACTATCTGCCTCTTCGCGTCATGTGCCAATTGTGGTGGCAGAAGCAATATCATGCGCTTGGGTTTACGATTGAGTAGCCACGGATTGAACGCTCATGAAGTCGTGTCTGATGGCCGCCGCTGTTGGAATCATGAACCATCCACGTGTCGCCTGATACGTGAGATACCAACACCATCACGTGGTGACTGCGGACTGCTACCATACGGGGGGCTGGTGTTGAACGTGGGAAGCTGAACCAATTGGCTGCAAGGTTGAGGCGTGGGATGATTTTGCCAAACAAGTACAATGATGCTCCACACCCACAGAACTGGTAGGGGCAGCCTGAGGGCCTCCCCCCAATGACTGCTCCATTGACCCTGTACACCTTACGAGCCACCCCAAAGCCGTGCATGGCCTTTACAATGGCCACTCCACGCGAGGAGGTGTTTACTCCCTCACAAGGCCACAACACATTGCAGCCCTCAGCAGCTTGATAGACCTGATGCTGCTTTCGAGCTTGGGCCGGGCTAATGGCAAACGCCAAAAATACCAGCACGGCGAAAAAGCTTCGTAATTTCATAGGAAGTATCCCCTGCTTTGTTTAACGAGGGGGCCAAATTACAAAAATCAAAAGGCGTTGTAACCTCTTGACTCGTTTTAGATATGATGCTTGCCGTTCAAACCGTAATGAATGCGGCTGACTTGGCGTGCATTATAGACGTCGGCAAAAAGAGCTACAGCAGGCTCTTTTGCGTTGCGGTAATGATCTAATTGCTTCTGAAGCTTCTCGGCCTTGTGATGGATGCGACGCGCAAGCTCTTTTGCCTGCTCAACATCAGGAGAGGATGATTTTGTGGGCCGCAACCATTTCAACAGTTTCGACATCATGGTGCTCTTCCGCCTTCAAAGATTTTTCCAAGGGTGTCAAGAGTACTTTCAGTTTTAATCATGGCTGAAAGCATTTCTTTAGATACGGTTCTGTGTTCGTCACGCTCTTGATGACGTTCTTGCCGCTCTAGCCACCATAAGACCGCAAATATAAACGCAGGGCCACCAGTGACGACCTTGTCAATCCAATCCGGCATTTTAGTCCACCCACTTTTAAAGAGGGGTGTTGAAGTCGTCGATCATTGCATCCAATGCAAGTTCAGCAGCAGCGAGTTCCTCGTCTGTGACAGTACCTGATTTGGCACCTGCAATTAAATCTTCTATCACTTTGATTGCGGGTGCGGCGCTAGCACCAATTGAGATAGCAGTGCTGATGACTGCTACGCCCTTTTCAATCAATGCCAAGATTGCTGCGATATCCATTTTTAGCTCCCCAATGGCACGTTGGATTGCGCAGCTTGTGTTTTAACAATAGAAATCAAGCTGGTAATCTGATTGAAAACGACCTGTGCGTTGATTTGATCATTTTTCTTAACAAATGATCGAAGTTGTGCAAGGTATGGCGGAATTTGACGTGTATAGACCTGCACTGCTGCAATTTGAGTTTTGCAACTAACAGGAAGTATCCCGTTCTTGCACGAAGTCTTCCACGTATTGAGGCCAACAAAAATCAACTGAGCTGCATTTTCCATTTGGAAAAGACGATCAGGTGTTACTGGGTTGGCAGCGGTGGCCGTTCCAATCTGAATGGCCGATTGGATGGCTTGGAGTTGCGCACAGCCACCCAATGAAATGGCAAGCAACGCTACTGCTAGGTACTTCTTCATGTCAGGTGCCTTTTGCTGGAGTAGCAATAATACCAACCGAAGTAGCTGCATTGACATCGGTTGCTGTAATTACTTCAGGATCAACTTTAATGGCAACTTCCTGAACACCAGTCTTTTCTTTGACCTGTTCAAGCAGCCCGTTCAGACGTGTTCCGTACATCGTCCACACAAGATTGGCCATGAGGCCAACAACGCTGAAGATCAGCGTTTTGGTATTGTCAGGAGTGGTGATGCCATAGGATGCGAGTGCGGCGAACAAGTTATACAAAAGAATACGCACATATTGTTGAAAAGATTGACTGGTCACAACATTCCCCTATGCGTTTGCATGTTTAATGGTGATGCGAGTGACGGGGCCACCTACTCCGTCCACAACCAGACCATGAGAAGTCTGAAAAGCCTCAATGGCATTGATTGTCGGTGTATCACGATTACCGTTCACCGCCAACTTAAGATCAGGCTTCCACTGATTTAATGCAGCTTGCAGCCAATACATAGAAACTAGCTCTACTGAGTTCAATTTGCTGGTGTCTGCCTCTTGTGAGGCAAGAGGCACGTCATGCGTATGGGGATCAGATGGAACAACTGGTGGTTTGGGAGCCACAATGTTCATGGCAAGAGCTACTCTGGAAACAAGGTCAATTTTGACCATGTTCTTACCGGGGCATGTTTTGTGTGTGGTCGCATGATCCTCTTTGTGGAAATGCAAACCTTTAACACCAAGTTGAAAGTCGACTGGATTCAACCCAAACTTCTTATGAAGAGCAGCAAGTGCAAACACCAAATTGGCTCGAGTGGGATCATCAAATGGTTCGCGTTCAAACTCACCAACTGTTTCTACACCAAGGCTGATGGTATTCCAAGAAGGGGTGTGAATGCCACTTGTGGTAAGTGGATTAAGAATAAGAATTGTGTCAGGCGTGGGTGGGACAAACAAATGTGGCCCACCTGACCACCCCAAGCTTGAGTAATAGCTGGAAAGATTCCTCAACCATTGTTCCGATGTCCAATTGGCATATTTGCCTTGACGCGCTTCCCACTGATGATAGAGGGCAATATCAGGTTCACTGGTATTGTGCACCACTACAAACTTTGCCCACTTAGATACGGACAAGTTATCGAGATATGATTGGAATTCTGCGTGAGTAAATTTCTTTCCAACTATTTGCATGACGCTGCCTTACTTTGTTGGAAGTTTTTTGTCAGGATCAGTCTTTTTCTCAAGTTCTTTGATGCGATCTTGAGCCTTTTTTAGATCCTCATTTGCAATTGCCAGATTGGATTCGGCAATTGCCTGAGCGTTCAAAGCAGTGTTTCTTTGGGTAGCAAGAGAGTCCATCATTTTCTGAACAACTGGGCTGATTTCAACGTTTTGAGAAGAGGCGGGAGAAGTAAAAATCAACAAGGCTGCCAGACACATAACTTTACGCATTGGAACTCCTCATGTGTTTACGTGCATGATAGATAGATGATTTATGACGTAATTGCAATCACATCTATGGTTTTACACTTACGACAATAACACCAGCAGCACCATTGCCGCCGTTTGAGGACGAACTAACTGCGCCGGTCCCCATACCACCAGAACCGCCACCGCCGTATAAGCCACCATTTCCGCCTGCGACGCCAGCAACCGATGTGGTGTTATTGTTGCCGCCGCCACCACCGCCGCCACCCGCATTGTTTGCTGTTCCGTTAGCTCCATTACCCCCGGCATTGAAGGTCGATCCTGCGCCACCCCCAGCACCACCGCCGCCAGCGCTCGCTGACCCAGCAACAGTCGTCGTTCCTATACCACCGCCTGTTCCTGCGAAATTGTTGCCGCCATTGCCGCCCGTCGTGCCCGACGGGGAGCCGCCAGCCGAACCACCATCCGGTCCACCGCCACCAGCTCCGGGTCCGTTGGCGGCGCTATTGCTGCCGCCTGTTTGTCCATCTCCGTTGGGGCCACCAGCACCACCACCACCGTTGCCCGCGCGATTGGTGACGCCTGTACCGCCTGCACCCCCATTTTTCTTGACAGTACCAATGCCAGAAGTTGCCGCACCTCCTGATCCGCCGTTACCGGATGCAAGACCTGCTCCGCCGCCCTTGGCACATACGAGTGCGGCTCCACAACTTGCACCACCGAAATAACTATCACCACCCGTTGTGCCATCATTACCTGAGGCGACTCCACCAGTGGTCGATCCAGACACCGTAAGCACATAGGGCGTATTTACAGCTAAAGATGCAGAGGAGAATGAATATGCTCCGCCACCACCGCCGCCACCACCACGGAGCGATGACGTCCCAGCGGCACCACTTCCGCCAGCACCCCACGCCTCTGAAGTTGACGATGAAAAACTGCTCGGTGCATAAAACGTACCGCTTGCGGTGAATGTGTAGACCTGTGTGCCCGTGGTCGGCGTCCACTTGATGACGATCAGGCCCAGCGCGCCCGCACCTGCGGTCGTGAGACCGCCAGCGCCGCCGCCACCGTAAAGACCACCGTTGCCGCCCGGCACGCCATTGCTCGCGCCACCACCGCCGCCGCCGCCCGATCCGAACGAGGGAGACGCACTGAATTCGACACCGGCACCACCAGCACCACCGCCGTTTCCATTTCCACCGCCGCCGCCACCGCCGCCGCCAAATGTTCCCGCAGAGCCAAACGCATTGATGCCGCCAGCCCCACCGCCAGCCGCTAGAGAGTTATTGCCGCCTGCACCGCCGGTCGTTGTCGAGACACCGTTAGCACCAGCCGTGCCGCCGCCATTGCCGCCGCCACCGCCACCGCCCGATCCCAAGCCAGAGCTGATACCGTTGCCGCCAGTCGCACCCGCACCGTTCGGACCTCCAGCGCCGCCACCAGCACCCCATGAATTGGTGCCGACGTTGCCGCCCGTGCCGCCGCTGTTCTTTGTGCTGCCCACGCCGGACGCGGCAGCGCCACCAGCCCCACCAGTCCCTGTGGTGGCACCTACACCGCCCTTCGCTCCCGATTGAACCGACGTACCGGAAATGCTCGCGCAGTTGGAGGTGGCATTACAGAAATAGGTGTCTCCGCCGCTGCTGCCCGACGTTGCGCCGCCCGAACCGACGACGAACGAAACTGGAGTACCAGCCGTGAGTGCTACGTTAGTAGCCTTGGAATACGCGCCACCTCCACCTCCGCCACCTGCGGAGTTGTTTCCTGCGCCGCCGCCGCCAATAGTCTCGATCGAATTGTTGCCGCTGTTCCAATTCGACGGGGCAACCCAGTTGCCGCTCGACGACGTTAGGAACACCGTGACCTGCGCGGCATAGGAGACGATGACGACGCCGGAGCCGCCTGCGCCACCCGCCGCTGAACCAGCGTTGCCTCCACCGCCTCCACCGCCGCCGAGATTGGCTGTGCCTGCCGTGCCTGCACCGCCAGTTGAACCCTGACCACCGCCGCCGGAGCCCCCAGCGCCCGCGCCACTCGCGCCGCCGGTCGCGGTCGAGCCACCGCCACCGCCACCATAAGTGACCGCGCTACCGCTGATCGACGACGAGCAGCCGTTACCACCTGCGCCACCATTGCTTCCGACGCCCGCGCCGCCGACTGCATTGCAGCCGCCACCGCCACCCGGTGCCGCCGTGCTGCCGACACCCGCGCCGCCGTTGTTGCCTTGGCCGCCGGTGCCAGCACCGCCGGTGCCAAAATTGGTGGTGGTGCCGTTACCTCCGCCGCCGGAGCCTCCCGCGCTGCCGTTGACGCCGGTGCCACCGTTGCCGCCGCCCGCGCCACCGCCGGTCGCGGTAACGCCATTGAATGAACTATTCGACCCGGAGATATTTGAAGCGCCGCCGCCGCCAACTACGGCTGTGAACGTACCCGCCCCAAGAGACGCGCTTCCGCTCAACACGCCACCCGCACCGCCGCCGCCGCCGTTCGATAGGCCAGCGACACCAGAGCCACCGCCGCCACCACCTGCGACAATCAGATAGCTTGCGGTTCCGCTACCAGTGCACGTTAGAGTACCGCCACTCGTGAACGTGTGGATGCGATTAACACCACTGGTGGTTATCGTTCCGCCCGTGCAGTCCAGCGCCGAGGTAGTCCCCGATGCTGATGGTGGAATAGCAAGGGCAACGATGGTCGGTACGGGGCCAATTTGTGCAAAGACTGGCGCAACCGCCAACCAAAGTACTAAGACGATTGCGTTGAAACGAGCAACAATCATTGAAGGGCCTTTACTGAATAAGTGGATGTGCCACCAACACGTGCGATCCAAATCATGAAAGCAGACGAATTTACAGACGTCAGTGGGTCACCTGTATTGCTGCCGACTGTAAAACCGGAGAATGTTGGGGCAACTGCACTGGATGCAGCATTTGTCAGCTTGATGATGCAACTTCCATCCGTGGAGGGTGCAGTAATGGACCACGCCACTTGTGCGCCAGTTATCGTCTGAAGTGGCCGTGTCGTGCAGTCTGCTGTAATAGACCCAGTGGATAATGATTGAGATGTAACACCAGCACCACCAGTTATCGTCTGGCTGGCGATGTTAAGCGCAGCCAGATTCGCATTCGAAGACGGCCCAGTCCACGTCGTTCCATTCGTTCCTGACAGCGTAATATTGTTGGTGACCACAAAGGAGACACCACTATTCACCTGCAATGAAGCGCCGCCGCCAGTAGGAACTACAGTCAGGCCGTTAACCGTCGATGTAAGTGAAACCGCTGGGTTGATCGTAACGGTGCCTGTTGATGTATTCCCAATAGTGATGCCGCCGGTACCTTTAGCGCTAATAAGGAGCGCTTCATTCGTGCCAGAAGATGTAGTCGACAAAGCGACGCCACCACCAGCCGCCGCCGATTTTATACTAACTCCCGTAACAGAAGAAGCTGTAGAATCGTCCACATTGAATGCTGGATTGGTAACACCATTTAAACCAACCGTGAATGAATTAAACGATGCGGACGTAATTACATGGTTGGCAGAATTAATCTGTGGCGTGATATTGACAGAGCCGGTCGACACATTGCCGATACTGATAACACCACTACCTTTAGCGTTGATCGCCAATCCCTCATTTGTACCCGAGGAAATAGCTGAGATGCTAACGCCACCACCAGCCGCAAAAGACTTGATAGAGATACCAGTAGCAGACGAAGCTGTAGAATCGTCCACATTGAATGCTGGATTGGTAGCACCGTTCAATCCAACCGCAAGGGCAGAAGCGGAATTGGAAGTAATTGTGTGAATGGCCGAGCTAAGAGTGCCAGTAATGGTTGGGCTAACTGACAGGACCATGGAACCGGTGCCAGTGACAGCAGCACTTAGAGCCACACCCCCATACGTGAGCGCTCCAGTAATGGTTGGAGCTGGGATAGACAAACCAGACGGCAAAGTGGTGGACACAGACGGCACACCGGAACCATTGGTGACCAGCACACCATTATTGGAAAGAGTAACAGCAGTAAGTGTTCCACCGCTTGTGGTATTATAAAGAAGACCCGGACCACCAGCGACAGTAGTCACGCCAACGGTGATGGTGCCTGCCGATGCGGTAATGGTGCAGGTAGAACCAAGGGTGCAGGTAACACCATTAACCGTTGTTGATGGATTAAGGATGCCAGCATTAGGCACCTGACTATAAGCAACGTTCCCACCTGCACCACCTGACAGAAGTGGAAGGCTCACAGTGCCGGGGTTAAGACAAACCCAAGTGGAGGCATTACGTGTTAAGATGGCTCCTTGTGTATTGCAAAATCCTTGCGCAAACATGGCCGCAAGGGAGGCACCTGCCGCTGGTTTAGGCGAGGCGGTGGAATTACCCAAGACCTGCCCCGGTTGAAGTTGCCCGCCACTCTGCGCCAAAGCAGATATAGGAAGCAGCAAAAATGCAGCGACCAAAAACTTGAATAAACGTGTCATGGGCTGATCATCCATCCTGTCGATTTAGGAATTAAGCTGTATCCGCCGTAAGAGTCAGATATGACTATCGACGCCAAACCATCAATTGTCTCTGCACCGTTTGGGACGATGGTGATATTGTTTGTGTTTGCTGCCCCTGAGACATCTTTTATCCTGAGCGGATATCCATTACGTGACACGCCAGTGGGCAAATTGATCGTCACCGCACCAGCAAAATTTACTTCAAGGAAGGAATCGGTAGTAATTGGAACATATGGCGTAGCAATAACATTTGACGTCCCATAGAGCTGTTCCCCTAATAAAGTCAATGCCGCAGAAATATCTGTGAAAATTGCATTCCAAATTGCTGACCGAATAACGTCGCCGGGAGCTGCGGTGGTAGCTCCAGCGGGAGGGGTGTATACGCCTGAAGAGTTGAACGGCATCCTTAACTCCCTGTGAAGATCATTTTGTTAAGGATCATGGATGGGTTAATCAAAGCGAAAGCAGTGGATGAACCGCCTTGTGCAGTTCCTGTGAAAGTCGAAGCAGCCTGTGATGCAGAGATCGACGCTGCTGATGGTGACGGAACAGCGAACGCGCCGCCACCAGTGCTGGCGGAACCATTAACATTGTTTGCATTCTGACTTATGGAAATCGCACCATTGTTAATCAAACCGCTCGGAGTATAAGCAGGAAGATTTGGTGTGGTGATCGTAAAACTCTGATTGCCCCCGACATGGCCCGTAATGGTTGGGTCAGAGCCATAGAATGGTGTGGTCAGACGCCCGGCAGCCACACCTCCCATGGCATCGGCACCAAACACAGTACGCCCGCGAAGATCAGGCATGTTGAAAGTTGTAGTTCCGTCACCTGATCCAAACTTGGTGTTAATTTTGGCAAATAATGCGGCGTAAGTAGTTCTGCTTACAGCTTGACCATAGCAAAAAAGCCAAAAAGCCGAAGGAACTGTGTCAACACAATAATCAATCACCATGCCCGGTTGGAAAACCGCTGACGAAACTCCAGTTATCCCAGTAGGGGTAAAAAGAGCCGATACAGTGCCGTCAACAACAACAGCAATTGAATGATCTGCTGGCCTGTAAAGACCAGTCCCACCATCATTATTGAAGGAAATGGAAGGAACACTGGCAGAGCCATCAAGGGCTTTGAACTGTCCCGTCATACCACCTTGGCCGCCGCGAGAAAGCGATCCGGTCAAAGCTGCCGCAATGTCACTAAAGTTGTCGTTAACCGCTGCCGAAGAAATGACAGTACCGGCTACGAACGGAGCCTCTGGAAGAGAGTACGTGCCTGTTGCATTTCTTGGCATTAGTAGTCCTACAAAAAGGAGTAAAACGCTATGTGGTACGCTTTACAAATAACGGTCTTCTCAACCGTCACTTACTACTATGTCACCGACATAACACCTAGGGCTCAGATTGGAGCTGTTATGTTGGAAGCAGTTCTGATCACTTACGCGGTAACGTGGATACTATCCAAGTCGATTGACTTTACACGTAACTTACTGCGACGGCAACGCAGCTTGCCCTTCAGGAGAACCAAGGAGTTTAACAAGCGTCTTCAAATCAGCCGTTGATGCTTTACCGGGCATCAACAGTTGATTCTTCAAGTAAGCTTGGGAAGCTTTATTGGAAACAGCGTGTGCCCCTACATCCGCTATTCCATGATAAACTGAAGGAGCAAGAAGATGGCCTAGAACTGAACCTTCACCAAGGCCCATAATACCAGCCGCTCCGCCGCCATAGTGGTGTGCAGCACCACCATGCAACAAGCCGGACAAGCTCGCCAAGCCAAGGTCGACCAATGGTGGAACTTTTGATTTATCAGGTGTTGGTGCGTGTTCCACCATAACCTTCTCAGCATTGTTAGCCCACGGTGCCAGATCACCCTTGTTGGTGTTGACATCCTGTCGCTTCATGCCAGAGCGTAGTTCCTTGGGTGTGATAACATCACCACTTTCCTTAGGAAGGTTCTTGATGACGTTGTAATTGACGTATTGTTTTTCCAGCTCCTTCAAACGAGCTGACTCTTCAGCCGGAATTGATCTATGAAACGCTTCATCAAGCTTTGAGCGGATACCGCTCATGGCCTTATTCTCAGTGCCGGTTCCGGACCCATCAATGGCTGTCTGAAGCTTCTGACGCAAGTAATCATACCGTGCACCCGGCATGGACATTACTGTTGGGTTATTGGCTGCCCCCAGTTTAATTTCCTTTTGAATGTCAGCAATAGTCTTGGCATCCTCCTTGCCAACAGTGCCAGTATGTTTCCGCACAATCTGACTGATCTCAGTATTGAGCCGTGGAAATTCAGTTGAGTTAATAGCATTGCTACGACGGATATCACCAATATCCTTACCGATTTGATTGCCTTTGGCGATGTTTTCAGGAGTAGCCAAACCGTCGACACCCATCTTTTTCATAGTGCCTTCAGTGAATGCTTCATTTTGGTTTTTTGCAGCATCACGGCCAACCGAAGTACGGCTTTCCAAATTCATCAAACGGGGACTGTTAGTCAATTGGCCTGCCGTAGAAGCATTGATCAGATCAGGATGTTCAGCTTTCAAGGCTGCCACAGTAGCCTCTTGCTCGGCACTCATGGGCAATGGTGTAACAGCACGACGGGCTGTAGAAGGCCCAAAGGTGCCACCCAAAAGACCGCCAACGCCACGTGCCACAGGTTCGGCCCATGTAGGCAGATAATCAGAAACTGCATGGGCAGCCGTCCCAGCCCCTTCTGAACCTACACCAGCGCCGAGAGCTTTAACTAACGTGGGGAGAGCTCCTTCACCACCAGCCAACAATGACGGTGCCACTTCCAAACCCGTTTGGACAACTTTGCCGGGAGTGGTCTTTGCCTCATACAATGGCCCAGTGATGTCCTTTTCAACATCACCTTTCATCTTTTCATAGGGTGGGAAAGCATTGTTCAACAATTTGCCTGTCTCGCCACCATCCCATTCATGGAATTTGTTAGCGACATCAGCAACAGCTTGTGGTGCAATCTTGTTGGCAAGCCAATTGATACCAGCCCCGGTCATATCACTGATAGTGCGAGGAGTGGAAATCAAGGCAAGGCTGCCTCGCAACACCGAAGGAGCTGCTGTCTTGGCAATATCCTTGGCGATGCCGGGCTTTTCCTCTGACTGAAGCCAAGGCGCAATATTGCTATCAGCCGGGGGCTGTTCAGTTTCAGGAATTAGCCATGGTGCAATTTCCGCCATCTTATTTTACCGGACCCCACTTAGTTCCATCCCACTGGCCTTTGACCGTGCCGCCTTTGCCGTCACTGAAATCCTGAATAGTGCCCTTCGCAGGGGCACCCCCCGATGCAGCCGGAGTTGGGGTAGTCGGTGCATTAGGGTCAATGCCAGTTTTAAAGATGGTTTGATATCTAGCAATTTCATCCTTGGTCAGCGTTGGATGCTCAAGGGTGAATTTGCGAGCCAGTTTGTCAAAGCCCACGTCAAGGCCGCGCCGTGGGGCAATCTCACCTGACTTGTCAAGGTTGGCAGGAAGCAACACTTTGCCATCCACTGGGTCCGTGACCTCAGCACCTGAGAAGTATTGCTGCCCAAGATCATCAAGATGATCCACACTATTAACTGAGCGTTTTGCAAGTTCAAGAAGTGCTCTGTTGGAAGCAGGAGTATTCTGACTGCTCGCATTGGCCTGTTTCAGCAGATCAATTTCAGCAAGACGCACCTGACCCAAACCGCCAAGAGCGGTTTTCATGTTGTCAAGGATGCTACCCGAAATCACCTTGTTGAAGACTTCATTTGGTGCAGCGCCTGTAGCAGCATCAGCCCCAAACATACCGGGGAACGCTGCCATGACTTTTTTGATAGCCGTGACTTCGTTGGCGGCAAAACCAGAGTAGAACTTTGGATCGTTCATCAACGCACTGGCGTAATCAAGATTCGGCATCTGCTTGCGCGCAGCCGCCGCTTGTGTACTCAACGTGTCATACTTCTTAATGGCAAACTCAGCCGTCTTTTGCTGTGCGTCCTTATCAACATCCATATTGTTGATAATTTGATGTTGCGCAGCTTCAGCATCGTTCTTTGCCTTGCGCATGCCTTGAATGGTGTCAAAGTCCTCTTGACTGATGCCGGGAGGGGCAGTTCGCATGGCTTGTGCCAATGGGCTGACAGGGCTTGGCACAGCCGGAACCGTAGGTCTGCCAACAGTCGCAGCCACACCCGCCGCTGGATCAGTAGAGACTACCTTAACAGGCATTTCAGGTGCCCCTGTCGGGCTCACTGGTGCGTTTTCAGCCGCAGGAGTGCCCGGTGTGCCGTTTGAAGGCAAAACCGCCCCAGCGGGCGCGACAGGGGCCGCTTCGCTACGCGGGCCATTAACTGGGTGGAAGCTTCCGTTTACAGCAGAAGGTGGAGCAACCACTATTGGTCTGCCCTGTGCATCAAAAGTGGTCGCCGTCGGCTGTTCAATACCTTCCGAGCTGACCTTCTTTGTTCCCCAATGTGGTTCTGGCGCAATGTATTGCTGCACACGCGGATCATTGGGATCAACCATGACAGTGCCCACACCAGTTGGTGAACGCATCTCAATTGTTTGACCACGGCGTAACATCATTTGGTGCGCTGCCTCCCGTTGTTCGGGTGAGGCAAAAGGATGCTCCATCACAGCTTGAAGCTGCGAAGGAGTGTAGCCCGGCTGCGGCTTAATCAAGGCAGGATTGATCAGTGTTGTACCGGCTTGCGGATCAGGGCGCTGAAGATTGATTGAGGCAGGCGGTACGGCTTTTCCACCGGCAACCTGCACGCCCGGTCCACCAGCATCAGATGGGCCACCACGCAAGGCGGACGACATTGCTTGCACAGCCGGGATGTTGCTCACGTTGTCAGGGCCAGCAAAAGCAATCGGAGCAGCCGATGGGGCTACCGCCCCCGCCACTTGGATGGGACGACCATTCTCATGCTGCCCCATGGCTGCAATCAATTTTGATCGCATCTCTGGTGGCAATGGCTGGTCAGGATCGACACCCAATTGCTTCGCTACATTAGCGGCGTAGGCAGAAACATTATTGCCATCTGAGGCAGGAGCCCAACGACCAACAATGCCAGCGACAGTATTCAATCCGCGCTTCTCATAGCTGTCAAGAAGGGCATTGGCCGCTGCCACGCCCTGTTCAGGCTTTTCAAACTTGGCAAAACGCCCATCAGAACC
>Ga0207660_10000005_pt1 | contig 136958 bp, 120 predicted proteins | sample KBSC73BmetaG_FD_184335 | JGI IMG/M metagenome (GOLD analysis project Ga0207660, IMG submission 184335) | Corn rhizosphere microbial communities from Kellogg Biological Station, Michigan, USA - KBS C7-3B metaG (SPAdes) (version 2) | ecosystem: Host-associated > Plants > Roots > Rhizosphere ... | reverse complement strand
TACCATGACGATTGCATTTTTATGCGGGTCTCAACTTTTGGTCAGTCACTTATTCCTTAACATATGATATATATGATATAGTTTTATATGGGGGTCGTTTCACTGCATTATTATCAGTTGTTCGAATGTAATACTTTGGTTGGTTTACACACTTTTGGACTTGGAGAAATTCATAATATATTACATGCAATATATTCAGATATCGACATAAGTCAGAACTAACCAAAATCGAAAAATATTTAACACAGTGTTTTTTGTCAATCTATATTACATGTTTGATCAACATTCATTTTTTCCCTTTACTCTTTCCTTTGGTTTTGCTTTTGCTGGGTTTGGGTTGATCTTCTTCATCTATCGCGTATATGTCGTTTACCTCTGAGTTGTCAATAAAAGGGTCATCAGAGTCATATTCGTTCTCATTTTCTTCATCATCGTCAGCATCTTTATCAACACCGGCAATGTTATCAAGGTATGGGTTGGTAACTTGATCGTCATCTGAAACGTCCTCTTGTTGGGCATATTCTTGCTGCTCATCACTGCTGTCTACAATGATGGTATCTTCGTCTTTCTTCTTTTTGTGTTTCTTCTCTTTCTTTTGCTTCTTGTCTTCATTTTCACTTTGTTTCTTTAGTCGTTTACGTTCGTTTTTGGGTGTTTCATCGGCTGACATGACATCAGCATTGAACTCATAGTATTGGTCTGCATCCTGATTTGTTGATTCATCAAGACTTGCCATGCTGAGCGAGTTGGCTATTGGCGGTCGTGTATTACGCTGTTCTGGTCTGTATACCCTATCGTCGATATGCCTTTGTTCTGTTAGATAACCTCCACTGACTTGGCCAACATCACTTTGTTCCGAGTTTGTATCGTCAGGTGAGGAACTTGAGTCTTGGAAAACACCCTTCTTTTTGTGTTTGTTGTTATTGTTGTGGTGCTTGTTCTTGGTTGGTTGGATGTCCAGTTTAGGTATAACTGGTTCGTCAGTTTTTCTTTTTAGTCCGGGTTTGACGAGTTCAGTTCTATTGGATATTGTGCCTTTGAGTATTCTCTGTAGCGATGCCTCTACAACTGTACATTCCTTTGCATTGATTCTTGTAACCCCGTTCTCAGTGAGAGAATAAGTATGCAATACACTATCGACTTTCGCACCACTGCCCCGTAAAAGTGCCTCGATTTTTGTTATGTATTTACTATTGTCCACTTCGTTTGCAGACTCGATTATACCCTGAGCTGCCTGCCACCGCTGGGCACGGGTTTCTTCTGTATTGCGTAGCATATCGCCTGGGTACTCATGAAGTATCTTGACACCGTTTGGAAGCTTTGCATCAGGGTCTCTGTAGAACTTGTAGTTTTCCAGGTGATCCATGATAAGCGGATGAACACAGATCAACTTGTACATTCTCTTGTTGTTTTCCTCGGCTTCCTCATATCCTGGAGACCCATGACCGGGTATTGACCAGCTCATTTGACTTACAATAGTTTGGTAATCATCATCACTGATCAAATCCATCACTTCATCGTATTTTGTAACCGGATCTATCGCGAAGTTAACATAAAGAAATACGATGTTCATACCCATTCCTTTGTCATTCAAGATGTCGTCTATCCATGTATCTTCGTCCTTGGGTTTTTCGATAAGCTCGGCAGCTAGTGAAACAAACTCTTCCATATACAACAACTCCCAATGGTACATTGTCTCATCAGAACCTGGGTGTGATTTCAAATATTCGTCTGGCTTCGTTATCAAATAGTCATTTGGATCAAAGTCAAGGTCTGCTTCAACTGTTTTTTCGTCATACATGTCAAGCCATTGATACAGAGATTTGATGCTGTCAAAACTGAGCTTTGCTATGCTTTGTATGTCGTCGACAAATATTTTGTTTATCGGTTCACCAAGGAAATATCCACCATCTTTTTGCGCATCATAAACATTAGGATCTGCCGAGCCGTGGTCAGTGTCATAGCCTGGATTTTTTACACCGGGTGGCAGCCTGGGTGTGGCAGGAACCTTGTAAATACCATAGTCACTGTAATCATCAGAGGCCATAAAATTCTCTTCTTGGCCTTCATGAAGGCCGTCATTTTCGTGGTCTTCGTATTCGTCCACTCTTGCATGTTTCTCTGTTTCGAAATCTTCTCTATCCAGGTCGTCGATTCCATCGTTGTCTTCATCGCTTTCTTCATAACCCCCTTTTTCTTTAGGCTTGGCAGTTATTTTACAAGCCATAACTGATGCGCACAGTGAATTCATAGCAGGTTCCGATGTTTTAGGAGATGGAGTTCGTCTATGTTCTTCGTTTGGCTTCTCATCATCGGAATCACCAAAGATATTGTCAATGACATCCTCAGTTAGACCCTTTTTCACAAGCTCAGAAACTGATGAATCACTGGTCAGTGTCGCTTGTTGAGGCTCGCTCACCTAAATGACACATTAAAATACGAACTTTCTTATCAGTTATACGTGTTTGTTTGTCGTGTCATCAACTGAGTTTTGCTCTGTTTCGCTTGCAGCTTCTCGTACGTTGTTCTGTTCATCATCAGAAGCGTCTGCATTTACTTGTTCTCTCTCGTATGAGTCAATGTCCATAGATGGAGATGTGTTTGTTTGATTAGTGTAACGGTTGTCCTGTAGGCCGTTCTGCATATCCTCTTCATCATCAGAATGAGTGTTTGGTTTGGCTGGTTTTTTCGGTTCCTTGGTTTGGTTTTTCATTTGTTCCAATATTTCCTTGAATGCTGGTTTTCCAATCTCCATAAGAGGGTTCTGTTTGAGTATGTCAGGGTCAACCCTTTGAGTGTTGATGTAAAGAGTTTCATTACGGCGCATGAGTCCCCATGTATCAAGATCATAGTCTACAAAATAGTTCTTGTATGTTCTGTTGATGTCCCCATAGTCTCCGACTCCGCTAAGCATACTTCGTTCGATGCTTGTTACCCGAACAACGGATGGTATTGTGATCATCTTGTTGTTTATCTCACCAGGCACATGGATCATGTCACGAATGTGCGGGTCACACTCGTTGGGTGTGAAACAGAAAGACTGTGGCAGCTGATGTTTACGACTGAAGAGGTCGACGATAACATTTTGTATAAAGTCCTTTGGCGTGTGTGAATCGTCACAACTCATAATGAACTTAGTGTGAACGTGGTAGCGTTGCTCATTGTCGATAATCAGGTGATGTGAACCAGGTTTAACTCTTTCGTCTATGATCTCTTCGGGTGGGAATCCGGGTGTTGTTTCTGCCCAGTTGTAAGAATCTATCTTGCGTTGTTTCCATGCAATTAAAATATCATGCACAACATCTGATGAAGGCCTGTATGGAGGTCTGGGATCCAAGTTGTCGGCAACGCTGGATATTCTTGTAGCCAACACTTTCAAGCTGCATTTGTCCATCTTCTTTGGAAATGCAATGTAGTTGTAATCAGGTTTGCAGACCGGTGGTGTCCTCACAGCGTGTTTGTTGTTACCTTTTACACCAAAGTTTGTACTTGCAGAAATGGCTGGAGCATTGTTAATAACAGCCGCAATGTAATCATTACTATTGTCTGTTCCCGTGTCAATTATGCGCTGTGCTGCGTTATCTGGACCATCAACGAATTGGCGAAGTTGTCGATATGGTCTTGAACCGTTATCTCCGTTCTGATGCATGTACTTTAAGCATCGCCTAACTATCAACTCTGACGGATCTATCATCAGCTCTATGGTTTCACCAAGTGCAGAAACAACGTGCTGGGCTGTACAATAGAGCTTTCTATCAAGGTGTTTGAGCATCCAAACTTCAATCGGCTTCCCTGCGAACTTGGCTCCTTTTGTGAAAAATGTGTTATCAATTGCATCCAAAATGCAATTGATCCGGGCTAGAATGAGTACGCGCGTGAACATACTGGGGTTAGGCTCTGGCATATTGTTCACGTGCATTTCGTTGGAAAGGTATAGTATGATCACCATTGCCACGTGCATTGAAACGTTAGTTAGACCTCTGCAGTGGATGAGTTTCTCTACTTCAAAAACCAATGCTTGTAGTAAATGATGTTCTCTGTTGAGCTTGGTTCTGAATGATTTTTCAGAATCGTTGAGTATAAGACTCATAAGTTCCAGCTCTATAATGGCTCTGTTGACGCCGAATCGCTCATCAAAATGCCCCAAGTGCCAACGTCTTCTCATAGCAGTGCTCATGCAGCTAAAGTCGGAATTCGTAGAGCCAAAGAAGACAGTGATGCACTCACTGTATGTGATTTTAGTAGATCTTCTACCATCTTCGTCAATGTGAAGGAGCTTAGCACACACTTTGTTGTTTGAAAGCACAAGTTTGAATGATCTTTCCTTGTCGTCTCCTTTGTTTGAGTCTTTATCGAAAATTGCTCGTTCTGGTTAAGCGTCAGTAATATCACACATAGTAAAACTTACCAATTTCATCGAAAATGATGATTTGATCATTCATTTCAACATCATCGGTTGCACCAGACTTGACAGTTGCATATGTAACAGTTTCTGTTGTTCCGTTGATACGAATGTGGTTTGATAGCACACCCCAAACATAAGATTTGGAGTCACCACCCTTGTCACTACGCGTGGCCATGTTTTGGTGAGGACGTGTAAAATCAACACAGTATGCATCGAATGAATATTTGAAAGCAAGGCTCATAAACTTGTGTGCATGGCTAACCAGATATACATGATCCCATTGATCATATAACTATTACATATATGAATCAATAAATATTTCATTATGTCATACCTTAAGCTCGTTGTTGACGAAGGTTGTAAATCTCCGATCAAACTTGGTATGAACGACGCTATGCTTGTATAAGTTTGTTGTTTGTATGTATTCCATGATTTTCTTTCCAGACGGTGACAACGCTAAACATGTATTAGACTCACATTAACAAATGAATACCTGACTTTGGTGACCTGCAATTGGTTTCATATTCGCGAAATACCATGTCTTGATTGTAGATGTAAAACTTACGCGCAACCAAGGTTGTGTTTGTAATGCCGTATGCCTTTTCCCATGGCGATATTTTCCCACGCCCGTCGCTTGTTGCTTTTCCGCTCATATCTTGTCTGATACGATCAATATTGCGTTTTCCAGCTAGAGATATAGGTGTGTATGCACTGCCGTATATCGCATGGACACCGGGTATGGTCATCAATTTGCTCAAAAGAGATGCTTGATTACTGTAGATTGTTTCAAGTGTGGCAACCCTACGGTTTTTCACAGCTGATGGATTGTATCCTATTACACCAAATGCTTCTGCGGCACCTTGCAAGCCTCGCTCTTCTTGATCCTGTTCTTCGCTGATATCCATAGCAGGGTCATTCTTTTTGTTGTCCGCCGTTTTTGAATTGTTGTTGATGTTTCCCTTGGTTGTTTTTCTATCGTCAACCCCATCACGGGCAACTGTCAGGTCATCTATCTCAGTTTCCTTTATTTCACGCTCATGCAACTCTGCATCAGCTAATATGGCTGGAAGAAGTTTCTCAAAGTTGTTAACCGTTTTCTGTTGATAGTCCGGCATGATTTTTGTGTAGAGTGAAGATGCAGTCATATCAGATAGTGGTATCCTGTATACCCATTTGCGCAGTGGGAATGTTAGTGAAATCGTCCCATCTGGTTCCTTCTTGAGATATGTATTGATGTTCTTGCATTGCTTCACCGCGTTGGGAGACATCCCTTCAAAACTCCAAAACGGGGCATACATATTTGTTATGCAGGCGGGATTATTGCGTGAGCTCAAAGGTAGACTTTCAACGGATCTGAGTTGATCACTAATGTATGGCTTCCCAAGGTAGTTATCGCCGATCATTGCAATTTCAGACTTCTTTGTAGCTTCCAGCCATTTCTCGTATGGTTTGGCTTGTGCTGTCTTCAATCCCTTTTTGGTGCGTTCAGCCTGTGTTTTAGCAAACCCAATAGCACGGGTATTCAAATACTCTCCTTCGTCATTGGCGCGTATTTGGTTGTTTGTGTCTTTGTTGTTGTAAATTACGAACCAAAGTTTATAATCAGTGACTTCAAGAGGATCCGATTGTATCTTGTCCGCTGCATCAGCCGAAACACGCTTTGGGATAGTCTCAAAGAATGCATCAACTAGTGTTTGTTCGTCCATCATATCAGGATCAATCTCGTCACTCACTTCTTCCCCGTCATCACTTGGATCCATATGCGCTCCAGTTTCGTTGTCATCGTCTGCTTGGTTTGATTCAGCTGCTTCTCCATCAACTGCATCATCTGCATTTCTATCGCTTCGTCCATCCTGAAGACCTGGTTGTCTTTTTTTTCCTTTATCTCCCTTTCCTTTCTTCTTCTTGCGTTTTGGATTCATTATTTCTTGCGCTTTACTTGCACACTGTTCTATCATCGCAAGGTAATGACAGAATGCCGTGTCATACTGGTGGCTATGATCGCTGTTTGCAAAACTCGAAAGTGTAGTGCTAACTTGGTTGTACATTGGACTAACATTGGGCTTAGTTCCGTCTTTGTTGAACAAAAAACACATAACTTCTCTTATGTTGGTTATTTGTGCAGGAATAGTGCAAGTATAACTTGATATAAACCACTTGTTTACGTGTGTCATCTACAAAATAACATAAGTCCTGATACGCACAACGAAACAAAATTACGTACTTTGTGTATTTCGTGTCGTAAATATGTTTTTCACTTAGAGCGACCTTGATTTTTATTCAATTATCAAGGTTCGGCTAGAAAACTCGATCGTCTGCAAAATTAATATACAAATGTTACCTTTAATAATTACCCTTTTTCTAAACAGGTCACAATCCAAGAGATGAATTAAAAAAACTTGTACAAAATATCACGCTGCGTACGTAAAAAATATTATGTTGACACAATGTGACGTATAATCTTTTCTGCATAAAAATATCTCACACGCGGCAGATTATGACACGTTTTGAAGATTTGTACGATAGTTCGCACTGCAGGTACAAGTTGCGGGGATATTTAATAGATCGATAATGGCATGGCGTTTGAACCGTCATTTCTAATTTTCAAAAAACACAAAGGTTCGTATTTCAGTTACTATAGTGTTTATTTGCAGCACAATAAAATATGTCAGTCATCATCATCGGCTGGTCTTGTGACAAATGTTGTAACGTATGCAGTATCCTGTAGCAAATGCCTATCTGCATACGATAAGAATGCCCAATCACCAAAATCGTCTTTGTTAGTCATGTTCCCATACAATCCTTTAAGATGTTCCTCAGCCTCTTTTCGTTGTTCATCACTTGGCATGGGAACGTTGGGTCCGTAGTCATCTTCTTCCGAACACTGTGGTATCAAGTAGTTCTTTATCATTTCCAGTAGTTTATACATCTCATCATTGAGACTTTCCGTCAGATCATCATACAGCTTGGTAAGAATTGGTGATTTTGTGTTTGGCTTCCAGACGTAATATTCCGGATAAGCATGCACTGTTGATGGTGTTTGGTCTAGTGGATCCTCAATTACATAAAGGCGTTGCTGATATACACGAGCTTTGTGAGTTAGATAATGTACCAAGTACACCAACTTACCGACACTCATGTTCCTTTTTATTTGTTGCTGTAAAGACATCGTGTAAGATTTATCACTCATTTGCAAGATAAGTAAATGTAACAAAAACCTAATAGTTTTCAAAAACCCTTCGAGAGGAACTGAGAAAATTTCAATCTGTCGAAACTCGTCATCCGACACCCACACATGTTAAATACAAAAAAAGTGTGCTTTGGTGTGATTTTAGTGTGTGGATCTTAGATCTGCTATGAACAGCACAAGTGTCCATTTGCTATACCAACATGCATACTGAAACTTGAAGCTGCATCATGCGTTGCTATGTGTCAAATTTAGACATATGTTGACAGGAACCCACATGGCATACTATGTGTGTGCAAAAACATAACCAAGTTCACTATTTGTTTCGTTTGCTTTTTTATTTCTTTTACGACAATGTCTCACACTAAGCGTAACGGACGCGGTACAACAAAAATGTCCGATAGCATAACAAAAAAACTTACTGATCTCCAATTTCATATATATCGAAATAATGAGAGTAATCAAATATTGTCCAAGAACCAAAAAGAACTCATAGAACCTGAACCAAAGAAAAATGATATTGATGCCAACATCAAAGACATGGATAAACAATTGTCCATCATCGAAGGTCTCCAATCCGAATATGATAACCACAGACGTATCGTTCATGACAAAGTTACGCAAACTACTACGCAAGGTACTACAAAATTATAAATATAGTTAATATTAATATATACATTATACAGATACGCCAGTAACAACAAACTTTAACAACATAACAAACATAAATCCAATGCAGCCGTTCAGCAAATTAGCAAGTGCACCTGTAAACACTACGACAACATCAGCATCAAATGCTATGCCAACCACGTCAGGCAATGTGAAAAAGAACAAGAACATAACCGATCACATATTCTTTGATCCCAAACTATTAGGACATCCAGGTGCAAAAGACCTGATTGGGCAAATGCATGTCATTGAGAGTTTGGAGGATGTGGAAACTGTTAATGATAAGGGTGAAAAGGTGACATCGAAGCAAACAGTGAAAACGACATGGAAACTCTATTATCCTGGTCTGCCTATGCCTGGTGGTGATATCAACACAATGTCTGCTAACGGCAAGCTATGCGTTGAGAATGTGTTCCTGTTTGTAAAGCCTGAAATGACTGCCGAGATCATCAACATGGATTTGGATGCATGCCTGAAAGAAGACATGTGGTGCTATGCGCTTTGGGTTGGTGCAAGCAAATTTGTCAAGCCATCTAAAAGTGTACTCGCAAATCTTACTCCAAAGGCATCAATCACAAAACTCAAAGGGGATAAAAACAGGAAACTGACTGCTGATGGTCGCATAGTTCCTGCGCTGCCGCCGCATGACTACAACAAACGTATGGAGACATCCAATAAACATGCTATGGAAGTCGATGTTGCTGTGACACCAAGAGACGGTGACCATGCAAAAGTCCAGATTAGCCAACCAGGGGTTCCTGATACAGCCGGTCCTTCTTCTAAAAAAAAGCGACATAACGAGCATGGTGCTTGAAGCATTAAATCACTTTTGTACAACATAAACAAGTGTCATCTTCTCTTTTTTTATTTGTGCGACATAAAAACCTGTTAGTAACGGTTTTTGTAATTGTATCATATATTTCATATATACATATCAGACATTAAACAAATATGGCAGCGGCAGCAGTAGCATCAAATCCAATACAAGCATTATTAAACATGCCAGTTGACGAAGAAGATGAAGAACAGCAACAATCTGGAAGTGAAGAGCAAGAACAGGACAGTAAACAACAATCACAAGATGTCGACGCAAGTCCAAGATCAAATCCAGATGAGGACGACGATGACAATGAAGAACAGACAACTGAACAAGCTGACCCTCACACTCCAGCCCCTGAACATCAGGAACCCAAACAAGCACCAGTACAACAACAGCATAAAATCGCCCCTGTGCAACAGCCATCACAACCCGTTAAACAACAACCTCAACCACAATTACAACCATTACCTCAAGCACAACAAGCTAATGGTGGGAAACATGCTGCTAAAGCACAACCTCAGCAACCAGCACCTGCTAAACAACAACAAGCAGCACCTCAACCTGCACCGGTTACACAACCAGTTAACGGTGATACCAAAAAGAAGACTAAGACTGCTCAACAACCTCAAGTTCCAACACCCGTACCACAGCCTGTACAGCAACAGCATGTCGCTGACACAGCTCACAAAGATAGTGATAAAAACAAATCTGGTAAGAAATCAAAGAAGGACAAGAAAGACAAAACTGAGAAAAAGCCCAAGTCGAGCAAGAATAAAGGCAAGGGAAAATCAAAGAAACAACAGGAGAGCGAATCAGAAGATGACGATGATGAATCTGACTCTGATTCACAAAGTGGATCAGAATCCGAGTCTGGTTCTGGTTCAAGCAGCGGTTCTGGTTCTGATAGTGAAGAACAAACTAACAAAAATGGTAAGCGAACTAAAGCGGCACCACCTCCAACCGAAGACCCTGCAAAGAAAAAGAAGCCTGTCAAACAACAAAAGGTAATATTGAAATCTGTTTTTTTGTGACACGTTTCAACAGACAAGCCCTGCTGTACAACAACCAGCTGCTCCTCAACCGCAACAACAATCACCTGAACCTGCACCAAAAACAGTACAACAACAACCAAGTAAACCCAAGAAGGAAAAGCCTCAAACAGCCGCACCAGCTGTACAACCACCAGCTCCAAGTGTTGTTATACCATTGCCAAGTCAAGCTTCAAACAGTAAAGTGAGTAGAAAGAAACCAAAAGAAGATCCAAACACCGAAGAACCAAAGAAATCAAAATCCAAAAAGCGATCCAAGAAAGATCAAGAAGATGAAGAGGATGAAAACATGGAAGCTGACAACGACAAACAAGAAAAAGAAGCAGGGGCTAAACCGGCTTCCAAAAAGCAAAAGTTATGGAAAAAGGACGAGCGCACTGCATTCCTTCAGAGACAATACCGAACAGTTGCGCTTGCCACAGCAAGCCAGCGCAGTCGAGAACCGACCAAGGATGATGAAAAACGCAATCCATTCTCTAATCTGACACCGGATCAACTGGCCATAATCAAGGACTGGTGCACAATGGAAGTTCACTACAATGACTACTCTGAAATACGCAAAAACAACAAGTCCATTGTTGACCCGCTTTTGAAGCATCCTATACCTGCGACAGATGACGAAAAGCTTCAATGCCCAGAGTTTATTAACTGGATGAAGTTTAGATACTATGTTCTCGGTCCATTTCTTGGAGACCCACATCACACAAACATACAACATGTAGCACCACACGAGATCTGAACACAAATACAGTTTTTTAAGAGTTTTAAGACTTGTTTTGTTGGATTTTGCAAACAGGAGTTCCCGTGCGTAACCAAGGGAAACCATGTGTGATGGATTACACCTGTCAAGTTGTTGTTTCTTATTTAGGTAGGTGATCCATTTCATTTTCGCATGTGCCTGTGCAAAAACTGATATCTACTGGCCTTCGTTACCATAACTATTAAATCGATGACTGTGGCTGAACTAAAAACTGCGAACCAACACAAACTTTCTCACCGGGACCAAATCGGAACCTTTTGTGATGAAGCAACCAATCTTTGGATGAACAGACATGCCAAAAAGAGTGTTGATAAACAGCGGAACATATCAAACGGAACTTCTGTACCACAGAGGAGACATACATGTTCATTCAGATGCATGAACACAAATGTACAGTTTTACGTTTTCAAGACACCAACAAATGCACTTCATATTTGCCTTAAAGAAGCCATGCAGACAGCATCCACATGCGTGCTTGGTGGCAGACCGGAAGATCATACAGAATGCATGTTTCATGTTGAGCATCTTTGGGTATGCAAACGTACCGGGAAATATCACATATGCGGGGTCCATTGTGATGAAATATTCAAAAACCATGAAGACAACACCGACATCAATAAGATTGGTCAATCAGAAACCACAAAATGTCCCATAACTGGGATGTGGATACGAACCAGACGTGATGGCTTTCACGAGTTCTATGCTGTGGCCTCAGCAAAAGTTGACGAAGCGCGCATGCTGCAATGGATGACAACGGCAGTCGAGAAATGGCGAGCAATTTGCAGAGACTGGGCACCCGTTGATCACAATCTTCATGTATGTAGAACCGGTGAAGAAATCAGTCTGGATAGTGATTCACATCCGAGCAGAGATGACGCCAATGAAACAACTCGCATCATGAAAGGAACTATACCAAACAAGAAGCAGAAAACAACAAGCGAGAAACTGAACACAATGAAAGATAATGGCTCATGTCAGATAATCAAGATAAACGCCTATGTTTACAGTGTAGCAAATGATACAGAGTTTCATGTGTGTCTTGGTATGCATTGCAAAGACCGTGAATTCAATGACAACTTACATATTACAACACCCACACCTGTCGATGATCTCTACGTTTGTCGTGCAACTGGTAAACCACATTACTGTGGTCCGTACTGTAAAGAATCAGTAAGAAACCATGACGGTATTTCAGTATGCATGCTTACAGGCCGTTGTTTAGCAGATCCACTCATCAGAGACTCATGGGTTGTTAACGGAAAACAAATCACCTCTGATAGAGATAACTCTGCATGTGGACAAGAAGAACAGTTCACTCCATTCTTCAGTAAAAAGCGTTCATTCCAGGCTGGAACACACATTGATAAAGAATCTGTGTTCAATCTTAATGGCGGAGTAGATCCATTTGATGGACGAGGCATTGGTACAGCAAAGAAGAAGATTGATGCATCAAACAAGAAAGAAGAGTTGATGATTATCGCCATTGACAAGATCATGAAGCTTTTCTCTGATTCACAAAAGGCAAAGGATACTGAGAAAGCACAGACAATCCAACAGGATATGGAAAACCAACTGAACCGGTATATCAACAGGAAAACCCAGTACAAGAGCCTTATTGTTCTCACCGATATATTCACACTTCATGAGAACCATCAAAACAACAAAGATGACGTTGTTGTATTCACTTTGAGCGACCAACAAAAACGCAATTTGGCAACTTTGTATGCACAGCAGTGTATCAAGCTTTGGTACATAGTGCGGACTAAAACGAATTTGGGTATCACAAGACCGAATCTGTTCCCATTCAAGGACTTTGTTTATCCGGCCATCTCACTTTTTGAGTCTGGATTTGAGATACCAGAAACGGATCTTGGATTTAGAGCAATTATCATAGAGGAAGATGAGCTGTTCAAGGCCAAGTCACCTGATATCGACAGTTCTGCTTTCTATGCAAACACGCAGAATGACACACCGCAAGGCTCACCCGGACAGAAAAAGAGACGGAAGATGAATAACTACACCAGTCAAATACCAAAACTGAGAACGAAGCATGAAATGAACAACACACGGCGAAAGAGCCAATATGACAAAATACGAAAGAGTATAGAAGAAGCCTTAACTAGCGCAGTACGCAACGATTCAGTTTCACCTGAATGCCTTCGGTTATCCACTGTTGATTATGAAGCCATAGATCCATCTGATGAAGTGTTCAAGTACACAAATCATCGAGGCAACAGCACGGCATTGTTGACCGCCAAGAAACAGGATTTGCTCATGTCAATAACCAGTTCTGTGCCCCAAGCTATTACAAACACTTATGAGATCAGCCATGCTTCTTTAACAGTGCCAACTCTACCAAGCATTCCAGCTTTACCTTATGGTGCTTTACCTGCAAGTGTGTCTAAACGCATAACGAATACTGATAGCAATGGTAAAGGAGTGGCACAACTAACATATTACCCACCCGCTACAAATGTACAGTATATTGGTATGCAATATGAACGTGTCACTGTCGTTGAATGAAACAAATGTAACATAAAATCTGCTTGATACAATATGTGTTTAACTTTTTTGTTGTACGAAACGGTATATATTCATCTGTTGAGTATTCATCAAAATCGGTATTACAAAACAGTTTACACAATGCCACACAGTCCAATAGGCCAATCTGTCATCAAAAGGAAGTTTGAAAACTATGTTTCCGGAAACTTGTTCAATGACAAGGATGCTAAATCAATGTTCTACAGATGGGACTTTGATAAGATATGGAAGGAGTCCAACAAATGGAAACTTCGTGCGCGTTGGCTTTACGTTTACATACTAGCTAATAACTGCAACTTCCGTACACTGCACGCTCACGTTGGTTGTACTACAAACCTTTATCGGCGTATTGCGCAACATAATGGAGAAATACACGGCGGCCCACTCGCTACAAAGAAAGCAGCAGGACACTGGAAAGTCCTAATGTACATTGTTGTACCACCGTACAGAAATTACAGTACCAAATCCATTGTTCGTGCTTGTAAGAAGGGACGTGGTTGGCCATCAAGGTGTAAAAGAGCGATATCACTAGCGACAAAGAAGGGTCTTGATTGGAGAATCACACGTGATATCGCAATACCTGAATCACCATACTATGAAGATACAATAGTCACAGCAATAACTGACGACGCAAACATAAAAGACATGGACACGATATACATGGAGTCTGCGCCACTTATTGCATATGATTTAAATAATAATAATATATCACAATAAATTATAAGGACAAACAAACGAATCACTTGGATTATCATCACATCGTACATTGATTCGTAGTGTACTCGCTCGACTACCCCCATATAAAAAGATATCTTATATATCATATGTTAAGGAATAACTGTCTACCCAAAAGTTGAGACCCGCATAAAAATGCAGTTGCTATGGTAATTTGGAAATTTCAAATACTTTTCGGTCAACGTTACCATATGACTTTGGATATTAACCGGGAAGTCAACTTGACAACGTTGCCTGAAATTTATAGGAATTTTCCAAATTACCATAGCAACTGCATTTTTATGCGGGTCTCAACTTTTGGTAAGTCACTTGTTCCTTAACATATGGTATATAAGTTATGTCGTTATATGGGGGTAAGGTTTGTGCATATCAAAAGTCCATTTAAGTGTTGTTTAAACACCAACTCGTAACCCTCATATAAAAAGATATCTTATATATCATATGTTAAGGAACAAGTGACTGACCAAAAGTTGAGACCCGCATAAAAATGCGGTTACCATGGAAATTTGGAAAATTCATAGAAAGTTCGGTCAACGTTACCATGAAGAAAAGTCTAAGAATTTTCCAAATTTCCATGGTAACCGCATTTTTATGCGGGTCTCAACTTTTGGGTAGACAGTTATTCCTTAACATATGATATATAAGATATCTTTTTATATGGGGGGTCTCACTACGTAAAACATTTAGATACTCCAAAGTGAATATCCGTTAAGGTTGGACTTGGACAAAAACGCAATGAAATTATATTATATATAAATGTATTAATTAATCCAATCATTATCCTCAAGTTCGAGTGTTTGGTCAAAACGTAATCCACCTGTGTACTTTAGCTTATTCACAGACCTTGCTGGTAAGTACATCCCATTTGACACCTCTAATAGTTCATTTTCCTCTTCCAGGCGAGACGACAACATACTGTTATTCATTGTCTTCAAGTATCCATCACCCCATACTTGAAAATCTTCCAAGAGTTGGTTATGCAGTTCAGAAAAGATGTCCTCGGGGAGTTCTATCTCTCTATTGATCAAATTCTGTCTTATTGATTCAGGTATGTCCATTTCATTTGTCAGATTGATTATCATCTTTGCTTGTGCGATGGAATCGCCTTTTTCAACTGCACCACGCGATTCACGCCATGTTTCAATCATCTTGTAGCATTCTACCATCCTTTGTGGACACAGTAACCTTGCAGATGCGATACCAGCGTTGCTTGATGGAACGCGTTCCTCGATCATTGTCACACAATAATCCAGAAATGTAGCCATTGGTTTCTTGAACTTGGATAACTCAACGATGGACCAAATTGATGCACTGTGAGCCAAATATCCTCGTATTTCAGCTTGTGAGCGTTGTGTCTCGCTTTTGAATGACATAATTATATTCTCAACAGTGAGTGCTAACAGGCAAGACGGGTACAGTGTTGTGCGAGTGATGGTAAACAATGATCTACCAATTGAGTATCTCGTTAGACCAAGCACGTTAATGACAAGATCAAGAATGAAGACACAGGATATGAAGATCATTAACTTTTTTGTTTGCATCCACTCATCGATAAAGACTTTGCTTATCCCACGTTGTAGCACAGTAACGAGTATCATCCCAGATGCGGAACAAAGGAATATCCAAACGAACAATGTGATCTTTTCCCTGTATTCTGTAACACAAGTTTGCAGTTCTTCATCAAAGTGTGATGCTCCTGACACTGTTATCCATCCACATATTGCCAGTATGGATAGGAATATGCCAAATACTGTCCAGTTGTGCATAACTTTCTTTACTTGTCTTGTGTATGTCGATATCGTGAAGTGGAACATGCATGCGTGTCTGATCATTCTGCTGATGATCAAAACAAACAATGGCGCAATGCCAGCCGGGTACTCTAGCCAATAGCTCCATAATGGGCAGTTATCGTGCCTTAGTTCGCGTAGTGATTCGAATTGGTCATTTGCTATGAACGTGCTTATAGGATCAACGGTACCACAGATCACTATGACAGACATTTCCAGTGCCGATATGGAACGAAGAGGAAAGAATTTGCGCGCCCGAACCTTTACAAGTATTACCACAGCGATCATAAGAACAACGCTGCAACATATCCATGTCAGCGTCATTACGTCGGCTGGGCCAGTCGGCTCTGGCGGTCCATCACTGTCAAGTGTAAAGGAAAACGAAAACTTCATCTGATAGCACGCTTTTTTGACATCTTGACATCTGGGCAAATATAACCTGTGATAAATCTTAATATTTTATTGCACAACTGTGAAACAACGCAAGAAAAACAAAAAAAACAGTTTGTGTTAAAATGAAATGTTTAATGTTAACTTTCATAGTGTGGGATTTCGTTCAGCGCGAACTTGGCAAACTTTACAGCACAATATCCTGGTGACTTGATTTGTGATTCTCCGTAAGTATCATCAACTTTGAGTGTTCGGCTTCCGTCTGTTATTTCATAGTACGCAGCTTCTTCAGTTTCTTCCGACACTGATATTGTTTTGGTTGCACCTTCTTTAATACCAGTAAAACCGGATGCAGCAGCGAACTGTCTCCACGCTTTCTTCATTTCATCACGTTGTGTTGCCATTTCCATTGTAACCATTCCCTTGATGTTCCTGGTTAACGCAGCGTATTTTGTTACTTTAACTTCGGCCGGTAATCTACTAAAACCAAGTGTTGACATTGTTTGCGTCTTTAACAAGAGAAAAAGAACCGCTAAGTGAGCTGTAATCGATGTTGTTATGGATAAAGACAGACATATGTTTATATTTTTTTACTTGTTTTTTCAATAACTAACATTGCAGATAAGACTTTGCGGTCTGATTCATCAGCGATCTGTGCAATTGGCTCCGTTTTTTTCGTGCTGTCGAATGGAGGCCATTTACCACAAACATAAAGTTCATCATAACAAAGGGGAATGTCATGATTTATTTTATGTCTCTTATGTCTTTTGTTTGTTTTGCTCCTGACTGTGCTATCTCTAATATTGCTTTAGCACCTTTGGAGAGCTCTGGCCGGTTTTGTTCATAACGCTCGTCGGTATCAGCCTGATCCATGAGAGCGTATTTGACCATGTCACGTATTGCTTCACCTTTATCAGTTACTGGTACAGAGTCAGTTTCTGCGTATTTTGTTTTGTCACTAACTCTGTATATGTACTTTGAGTCAGTCTTGCCTGGGTATTGGTAATACCGTTTTGGCTTTAGAGCTAGAAAATTTAGTTTGCTGAGGAACGCAACCCATCGGTCTCTTTTGACTTTTGGTAGGTCTGAAGACATGACAGGCCATGTCATCTCTTGAAGGACTTTATTTGTTTTTTTATCAATCTTCAAGAAGTTTACGGCGTACATTTCCGACTCCATCTCTTCGTCTGAATCGTCTAAACCCCACGACATTATTTTTGTAACGAGTTAATATATTATATATTGTAATATAGAGATTCGTTTTATTTGTGACTTTGCATATCATCAGGTGCGTTTAAAAGTTGTTTAATTACTTTTGTAACATTGTTTTTGTTGGCTTATTTTGCGTTAGGATCGAACTAAAAACATGGAATCGAAACGAGCAAAATACTGTGCTGAACCAAAACCCGAAGACATTGATTTTATCATTTACCACAAATGGTGTCCTGATGGGTGGGTTGCGTTCATGATCGCGTATATGTTCCTTCTCAAGTTGGGTAAAAAGGATGAGGATATTTGGCGTTACGGTGCAACACACAAAGACAAGAAAGAAAACATACCCGATGTTACAGGACGTAACGTGCTCATGGTTGATTTCTCGTACAGCAAATCAGTAATTAGACACATGAGAAAAACTGCAAAGAGCTTTGTTCTTCTCGATCACCACGAAAAAGCGATACTTTTGCTCAGCGGCGAAGACAATTGTTACTTTGAAACAAAACAATGCGGAGCATCGATGGCTTTTCGATACTTTTACGGACACAACACCCCAATACCTGAACAGATCCTTCATACTAGAGCCCGCGATCTTTGGATATGGGACATACCTGATAGTCGAGAAGTTAGCATGGCTGTGTACACATATCTCAAACTTGATGACAATGATAACAATATCAAATTGTGGAGTGATTACCTTACCAACAACAATACGCTTGCAGAGTTCAAGTTAAAAGGGAAACCAATCTGGGATAATGCAAAGATCACGATCGAATTTGCTTCTAGATACTTTGTCGAGTTTAACTTTTTTGGATACCCGACTGCATTCGTCGAAGCACGCAATTTGCAGTCTGAAATAGGTGAAGCTATACTTGCCAAAAGAGAAAAGATACAAGTAGCTGTGATATGGTCATACGATGCATTCAACAAAATATACGAATACAAAACTAGATCAAGAGCAGCAGATGTTAATGCTCCTAACGTAAATGAACTCTGTATGCGCTTTGGTGGTGGTGGACACAAAAACGCTGCTGGTATAAAGCTCAGAGCATTCTCAACACCTGACCAACTATTCACACTGGCTAAGGAAATGGCTGAGAACAACACTGAATGTCCTAATGAGTATATCGTCGATATGGGTAAAGATGAAGAACCAGTAGCAGAGGTAGAAGAATCTGATGATGATGACGATAATGAAAACAAATAAGCATGTTTACACTGTCATAGCAAAACATTTAATGTAATAAAACTTGAGGAACAAAACTTCGTGTCGGTGCAATTGGGGTGATGCAAGTCAAGTTCTGTTTTCGAATAGCCCGAACCGGAACACGAAGCAAGAGCCGAAGCTAAGCGGAAATGAGATTTTCACAATCTGTAACATAAAATCTCCGTAATGTTCCGATTCCTGTTCCCACGGTGTTCTCAGAACAGCCACGTGATATTTGTCTTTACCCCCTAGCAATGGTCAAGTTCTGTTTTCGACAAGTAACGAAGTACCAAAGTAACAGAGTAACAAACTCCCCCCCAAACTATCAATGGTCAAATTTTTGGTCAAGTTCTGTTTTCGATGTTTATGGAGGCTCCACCGATGCACACCCGATACCACCGTTTTGACTATGTATCTGACTTGTTTTAGTGACACAAAAATTTGTGCTTATGAAAATTTGAGACAACATTACATGTTCTGTGTAACAACGGGTTTATCAATGTGTTTAAACAGCATTAAAACAATTCCACTAATCCAGCTTGATACAGCGTACGGATAGGTGTGCCTTTAGTTCAGCATAACATTTGTCAAGATCATCATTTACGAGTGCATAGTCCCATTCGTTTTTGTGAGATTCAAAGTAAGATAGTTCCTCTTTGGCAATCTCCAATTTGGACTTGATTGTTTCCTCATTCTCTTTTGTTGTCATGCTTCGTTTTCTGATTCTTGTTTCAAGGTCTTCAAATTTGCTTGTATGTACAAAAAAGTACACAACTGGGAACTTGGCATTTTTCCTGATCGAGGTACATCCGTCGATATTGACAATCAGAGTGCAAGTCTTTCCAGCATCCAATACACTTTGAACAGCGCGATAGGTTACTCCATAGTAGTTACCATTGTATTGAACGTGTTCGATAAACTCTCCATTAGCGACTCCTTGTTTAAAGTCTTCAACGGTGACAAAATGATAGTTTACACCATTCTTTTCATTTGCTCTTGGAGGGCGTGTTGTATGCGATATAGCTTGAGAGACACCGCTAGCAAACTCTTCGTTAAGGAGTTTTAATAAAGTATCCTTTCCAGCAGCACAAGGTCCCGTAAGTATAACAAGCGAACGTTTACCATTTGTCGCATCCATTGATGTGTAATGTAGTAAAATAAAAAACTTGTACAAACTAAAATGTGCCGGCACAAAATTTATACTACAATCAATGTCACATAATTTCATTTATTTTTGTAAAGTTCAAACCAAAAACACAAATAAAAGGGTCATTTGTATAACCAAGTCCACTGTATCGCATGTCCAACCCTTTGTTAATAGTTTCAAAAAATCTCAAACATGTTAGATTATGCGAGTCACAAATTTGTATGCCGGTGTCACATCTTTTCAGTTTAGAGTTTGTGCGTTTTTCTTAGTTCTCATTTCTTGTTTACATTTTATCCAAAATACGTTTTTGTACACACGTTATAACATGGATGAACTCGATTACATTGTCGCTATGGTATCACAATTTAAAGCCCTCGCTGATAAGTGGAAAATTCTTGTTGAAGGAATTAAGTATAAGAAAATAACACCAAGTGAATTAGCTGCATTGCATACCGGTCTGAGTCTTGTCAAATACTCATCAGAGAATGTTTCACTACTCATGAATATGGTTTTGGACAAAGATATACAAAGTACAGGATTAAGTGTTCAATCAAACACTTCTGCAAGAGGACAAACTAGAGCATATACTGGCAGCTCTTCAAACTTACAAGGTATATTACATATTTGAATCGCATATGACAATATAGATAATGCATTAGAACGTAATAGTTACTACAACAACAACATACCATACGGCATAGCTGTACATAACGGTGGTTATCGTGATGGAGATGCAGCGGAATTTAATGCAAACTATGCAAGATTCATGATGAAGCGATATGAACAAACTCATGATGATCACTTACCAACCGAAGATGATGACTAGACAAACAAAAAATAAATACATGTTTGTTTTTTTTTGATAATGTTTTACTTTGTTTTTGCCATTTCGATACAACTACAAATTTTCCATGTGTCAGTTGTGTTGGGTAATCCATATACATTTTCTAGATAACTGTCACTTACTAGTGACCGTTGTGTGTTTGTGTAGCCAGCAAGGGCATTTGCAAGTGCTGTATTTATCATCTGCTCCAAATTGTTAGAGGCATTCTCACGGTCTGTTAAATAGATGGCCATCATAATCATTGTTGCAACACTCAAGACAATTGGTATGATACCAACACATATTCCTACACACATCAGATACTTTAGTCTGCTTATCTGATGCTCCATATCTTCTGTCACTGTGCAAGTTATAACACAATAAAAACCCTTGATAAACGTACGACTATGCTGTCCCGTAACCAGTCTTGCATACGGTACATATGCGTATACATATCCTTGAGCGGATTGGGATGCCATTTAGTGTAGTACGAACAACTTACGGTAAGTGTAACATAAAGTCACCTTTGTTTTGCACTTGTGCTAATTTAAGCTTTTAAGTGAATGCTATGTCCTATTGATTAACATGTTTACACAATCTCAGTTTTTGTGTATATCAATCTGTGTCATACAAACCTAAATAAAACCACATAGCTAATGGATACGGTAGTGTGTTTTGACTGTCTGTTTTATATCTTTGGTGTTATATTTGATTTTTGTGCTGAGGAACTTTAAGCTATCCCAAAACAGAGTTTAGTTGTATAAAGAAATCATGTATTACGAGAATGTGGTCGATGAAGATGAGCAATACATGCTCTATGAAGACGACAACCTACATACAGAGGTGCAAGATGAAGGACCCGGAACTGATGATGTAACGGGAAGCGACCAAAGCGAAATATGTGAGATACCAGTAACAACAAAGTATGGCATTGTGTGTTACTTCAGGAAACAAGATGAGAAAACACGGGATCATACGATGAACAATCTGGCTTCCTGGCTTACTGGCTCTGATATCATCCATTCAGAGTTTTATTTCACAAGACATGAAACAACAGTGAGTGTTGATTCATCACATCCTGTATACATGCGAAGAGACACGACAAACAAAGCTAGATACAAGGATAAGGACAAATGGGAAGGGATCGTGATATGGGTACCCAGGGAACAGTATTATGCAGCATTCAATTACTGTAAAAAACAGCTTGGTAAACCCTTTGATAGCAAAGGAATATACTTTTACCCGTTCCGGCAATGTTGTACATCAATATCAGGAAGCTCTTGGGTATGCAGCAGACTCATGGCTGGGGCACTTGTGTCGGCTGGCATATTTGGTCCTGAAGTCAACCCTATGCAAACGTCGCCTGCTGACATATATCAGATATTAATGCGTATGAAGGATATTGGCACATATCCAATATGCAAATATGACATTAGAAAACGTTATTACAGTAAAGTAATGTATACATAAAAATGCACAACATAAAGCTGCATTTGACATACATTTCATGTTTTTTTTATTTTTAAAGTTACGATTAGAAAACTTTGATTCGAGCTAATTTGATTGTTTAATTATTGAGTGTGAAACAAATTGTGTACAAAATGCCAAGAAAACGAGGTAGACCATCAACTCAACAACCTGATACAGAGGAAGTTAAAAAATCAAAAAGAGCCGATCACAAAACTGAAACAGCAGATGTTTCACTTCCAATTGATTCATGTACATACACGCTAATAACCGATGTGGGTTACTCTGGAACAGTTTTCTACTACCTGATACCGAATAATGTAATCACAGCTGACGAACGTGGAGTGTTAGACCGTATTAACGGATACATTGACTGTTACAGTAAACTTGTGAAAGATAAAGTCCCTGAAAAAGTTTCCACTTCAAAAAAGAAACCTACTGACGAAAGAACATACTATGACCAAGACATCATGGACCTGGCTGATTTGCTTTACGGAGTGTATGAGGGTTCAAAGGCAGAATGGAACAAATATTACCATGAAAAGTTCCCCACAGGCGGAAAAGTGATTACCTACGCTTACTGTATAGCAGAAATATGGTCAACTGAAACACTTATAGATCATGCAAAAGAGATGATACGCATAAAACAACGTGCCGAATCGGAAGCGCTTAAAAAACACTCTGAGCTACTTGTAAACATGAGTGAAAACAAGCAAGACGGAAAATCTGAATAAAAAAAGGTAACACACTTTTTGTTTCAAAACTGTGTTCTGGTTTTTACCTAGTAAACATGTATAATTAAATGTTTTTTGTATATTATCCACATAACCGCTTACCTAAATGATAACTTTGACATATTAAACTCACTTGGATACTAAGTCGATATCACATGACATTCACACCAAATCCTACACCCATCGAATGGGCTGCACTAGTTGCATTCTTTACCGCAAGTTCACTTTGCTCAATATCGTTCGTTATCTTTGCCCAGGCATTTCATTGGAAACAGTGGTACAAGCGCGTTGAAGCCAAACATCCTGCTTGGTTGATACCAGAGATTTATGGACTTTTAAGAACTCTGTCAGTGCTCTTTATTGGTTTGGCAGCATGGTATGCCTGGAGGGCTGCATATGTGGCTGACCCGCTAACAACAACAATTACAAATGCGACATTCATGGCTGCTATGGTTCTTCTATTCATTTTACTTGCATTCACTGCAGGGTTTGGATACGTTTTCTTCTACATCGGCCTACAACTGTCATGGATGATTGTCGGAATGGTATGCGAAATCATCACATTGGGTGTTTCTATAGCGCTTACCTATTACTTTTGGTTGCTGTCAACAGCTGCTGGTGTCATCCAACTCATCATATCTGTGTTTTTCCTCGGAAGCGTCATATGTGTGTGCTTGTACTGGCATTATTTACGTCCAATCAATACCACATGGGATCCAATTGATTTCATATTCAATACATATGAAGGTGTGCAAAGCAAACAAAAGATGCAAATAAAGCAGCAAATGGGGAATGTTGGATCATCAACTGTACCACTATACAACACCCAAGTTCAACCAGACTTTGTAAATATAAATTTCAGCACGGGTTACGGATCTGCTAGGCTGCGAACCACGAACACGGACGATTTTACACCTGTATTCCAAAACTTTGATTAAAGTCATAGCAAATAAAATAAAATTAGCAAAAGTCAGTGTTCTCTTAGCATCGCCGAATTTTGTTAAAATGTTAACACGAACGATTAGAATCAAGAGAATGATGCATATTATTTTCTTTTTCTTGGTTCTCATCATTTGTTCAGTGTTCACTCCACCAAGCCTGTTTTAATATTTTTATTTCGCTTTAGGTGTCTTTTTTCGCAAATGGTCCCGGCAACATGTCCAAAATTGCAGGTGGTATCGACTTGAAACGTGCAATAACTGTATATTGTGATTTGGTTGTGATTCTATCTGTTATATGCCATGATGCATCATCTAATATGACATGTCTAACATCTGGTCCGACTGTTACTGTTCCGAGCAGTTTTGTACACTCGATGAAATATATGTTTGTGGTGTTTAGTTCCATGTGCGAGGTTGGATGTGCATCTGCATTATTGAAAAAATAAGTGTCGGCTGAGCTTTGAAAGTTGATTGTAGTAGCTGTTTTGGCCTTGAAGGTGTGATAGCTTAGGTTATCATTGACTACCAAAGTTGTAATCCCGTTATAAGATGTTTCTGACATGGTGCTGATAAACAAGAAACTAAAGTCTGATACATACTTTTATAAAATTAGTTATGTAGCACAAATAACACATATTGTTAAGGAGACATCAAAATAACTAAGACGCTCTTATGGAAGGGTTTGTGTTTAACAATAACGACATCAAAATCAAAGCATTACACCCAAGACCAACTCTGATTGTCCCCGCACAAGAAGAGAGTAGCAGTGAAGATGAGGATAAAGACACTGAACAAGAAATAAGAGAACGAAAACGTGTATACGCGAGACGGAAACTACAATCTCATGCTTCTGGCATTGTTACCGATGACATGCCGCCGCTGGTCAGAGATAACAAATAAAAAAGTCAAGTCAATCATTTCAGACTTTTTGTTTTATTTCATTTGTTTTGTTTTTTTAAACTTATGTTTACCTGCAACCCAAATACGAGTTTTGTTGTACATAGAAAAACAAAACAAAGAGAACCATATTACAAATTATCATATAATATGTCTGATAATGTATCATGGACGAAAACAAAAAGGATGAAAAACATAATAGTTATACCGCGCACCGAAACGAAACTACCAGAACAGCTTGATGAAGGTGACAAAAGACTCTTTAACTTGAACTATGGATTTGGTTTGGAAGACATAGATGATGACGCTCATTTCCATGAACCGACTAACGAACCAGTATCGCTTTCAGAAGAGATTGTTTTGAAGACCAAGTAATCAATATAACAAACAACTCATTTAAATATTGATAGGAAGCAACAGAACGACTTTTGGAATGCAATTCATAACACCAAACCAAACATCAAAGGAGCAAAGAAGAAAATAAGTTTTAAAGATTGGTGGAACAAAAGCCAAATCAAACAAAAGAAAGCATTGGAGATGCTCAAAGATCAAAATGTAGATGTACATTAACAAATGAAAATGTGCCTTAATTTCATTTCTTTCGTTTAGCTTGTTTCTTTGTTTCAGTTTTTCTCTCTGTCTCTGCGGTAGGTTCTGGTTTCATGGATCCATCCGAATTGATCCGTGTAATGTTGGGTTCGTTATCTCTCCCCTGTGATCCAAACTGCAAAATGCACAGATTGTATATTCTGTTTCTTCTCTCATAATCATATAGCGTATTGTCCATATATGTATTTTTAATCAGTTCATAAAAGGCTTCCATAGATGTTTTGTACAAGTTATCAAAACGGTTTACTGAACAGCGTTTATGTTACCCCCATATAAATAGATATCTTATATATGATATGTTAAGGAATAAGTGACTGACCAAAAGTTGAGACCCGCATAAAAATGCAGTTGTCATGGTAATTTGGAAAATTCAAAAACTTTTCAGTCAACGTAACTAGGTTGACTACGGATATTAAACGGATAAGTCAGCTTAACAACGTTGACCGAACTTTACAAGAATTTTCCAAATTACCATGACAACTGCATTTTTATGCGGGTCTCAACTTTTGGGTAGACAGTTATTCCTTAACATATGATATATAAGATATTAAATTATATGGGGGTTGCAGAGACGATTCGTTTATTTTTCATTTACAATTGTACGCTGCTTGTATACCATTTCTGTAAGGTTCTCTTCTGCTAACATAGTATGGAGTAGCATGCAACTCACGAGGAGCTTTGTACTTGTAGTACAAATACATGGATTCGGGTCTTGGGCCAAATGAAGTATAATCGCGTGGATTTCCCTTGTATGTACCATTGTAAGGCTTGGTCGAGTAGTGGCTTGGTAAGATATGTTGTCTCACATACTCTTTTCCAGTTCTTTCATCGACTTCACGGGTGAAGTAATGGGATGCCAGCAAACCAACTGATTCCATTCGCGCTTGATATGCACTGAGGTCGTCACATGAGCCTTCGCTTAAGCACAAGGCTGAGTATTTTTGATCAATTGGATCAACTGGCAATTTGGACATGGTTGTGTAGAACTGAAAGTTGTCTGCATACTCATCAAGTTTGCGTTCAAGACGTCTTTCGTTAGCGTACATGAACCTTGCATTCTCAAGTTGACTAGTAAACAAACCATCGTTTGCACGCTCCTCTGCAGTGCCAAGTCTATTTAATTTCCATCCGCGGTCGAATCTACCGCCTGTCTTTCTAATGCGTTTTTGACATGAATCAATCACGTCAGTCATGCTTCACGTTTAATTTATTGTATCAAATTTCAAAATGAATATGTAATGTTTTTATGTCAGTATGTGCTATTATTTAGTTCGGAAGGTTTGTATCTTGGATGTAATCATTTATAATTAAACTCCGTATCAGTATCTACATGTTTTATTGGCGAGATAATTTATCCAACATGGGCTTTGCTACCAGAAACACAGCCAGACCAGATGCGATATTAAACAGGCATATGATTATGCTTATAAACACCAAGAACTTCCAAGCCCAGATAGCGTCCCATTTAAGTGTCCAAAACGTAAAGAACACGATTGTGAAATTAACGTTGATTCTGTCCAGGTTTATGTCCATATCAATCATCTTTTTGAAGTAGTTTACTTCATTGACAAAGTCCTTGGTGTTTACGATAAGGTAATTCGAATACGCCCATATCAGTCCAATCCTAAACATGAATATGAGCTGGCCAATCTCTGCCGTGATAAGTGAGATATATGAGTTGTGTTCAATCGCGAAACCAATTAACAACATCACAAGTTGAATAATATCAAACATGAACACAACCGCATCGATAATCACTTTAACTTTCACACAAGAATGTGCATGTTTGATTTCTTCCTGGCTTCGTCCAGTGAGAAGCCAGTTATCAACTATTGTTGCATCCATTGTCTTGTCGTTGCTTTTCTACGTTGATTTACTGGAAGTTTTTCTGTTTTTATCTATTCTTATTTCCAGTGAAATTGACATGATTAGTGCGACGTTTCATGTTAAGTCCGACATGCGTGATTATTTGCATACTGACAACATAATAAAACCTCAATTCCCAATCGAACGGAGATAGCACGCCATCTCATACAATCCTTCTCAAATCAAAAATAGAAGCTCATACAACATGGCAGCACGCCTGACATAAAAGGGAGTAATAAAACATTTGTCATTTCCGACATAAACTGTGTTATTTAACACAAACATTTCCTCTGCTGTGCAATCCCCCCCCATACATGTCATTGGTTCCAAAAAACCATAACATATAAAATAAGTATGTACCGGGAACATGTTCACACTCTTTGTAAGCTAGAAAAAACACAAGTCCATATGTTTTTTAAATAACATACATGATCAATTGAAGAAAATTGTTTTTTCTAGTTAACATAATTGCCGCAACGATTCATCTAACTTGGACAGGCCTTTGTACAAAAAACTCAAACACCGCAACTGTAAATAACCGTAAATGAAACCCACATACGCAGCCAGCTTTCAAGAATTTCAACAGAACGTACCACACAATCGTACTCCGATTAAGTGTACCAATCACGCACCACTCGCCAGCCTAAAGAGCCAACTTGTCAAGTCTTTTGAAGCAGATGTACATAGGACCATGACACAAAACGATGACTCAACATCGTCAATGGCAATGATAACAGAGCTGATGCAGCAACTTTACAGTGCTTTCTATGCTTCTGGTCTTGCTATACCAACCGAGGAGATAAATAGTATCATTGACCCTGCCATAACAGCCATTATATCAAGGCTAATACCGCTGAAGCCAAGTATGTCTAATGCACACATGATACGTTGAATTGAAGGAAAAACAACAAAATGAGGTCGGTGACATGTACATTAAAGAAACACTTCGTTCACAAAATCAGCTAACTTGGGTTCATCTCGTTTAACATACGTTTCAGCTTTGGGCTAACTCCATAACACACAAAAAAACATTTGGAATAAAAAGTCCATGTCACAAAACATGTTTTTGATTTTTAGTTTATTTTCTTGCTGTTGCCTGTTGGTAACTCTGTTTCTGCAATCTTTTGTTTTGAATATCGCGTAAGTTGGAAGCCACACATTGCTACAGCAATAAGAACCAGCACAACAAGGATGATAACAAGCTCCAGAAGAAATTTGATATCTGACATGACAGATGTACATGTCTGATCTATGCATATTCCAAGTGCATTGGCAAGCGTTTTTGACAGTGCAATTTGTCTTGGGTCTTTATTGAGGACATGTTCTATGTCATGGCACTTCTGATCTGTTCCAGAGTCCACCTGGTAATACATGAGACAAACTTACTGTTAAAGTTACTTACACTGTGGTATATTTCGCGGTTTGTTGCGTTTTGACACACTCCGTCGTAAAATCGTTTAGAGTTAACAAGTGTCTCCTTTGCATGATGGAACTCTTCTGTATATCTATCATATAATACATATGTATATCCAATTAGAAATAAGCAAACACCAAGCCACAGTATAACCAACAGTGGTAGACTAAACTTGTTTGTGACAGACATGTGTTATGACTTTATCTGATATGTTGCTGTTTCGGTAATGAAAATTAAAATGACGATACAGAATGATATATGCAACCTTGTACGTTTTTTCTTTAGGTGTTTTCATGAAAGCAATGCAATATGGAACAAATACAGGATATCATACGAAATGTGTCATTTGCACCAAACCGCCGAGATAAAAGCATTACAAACCCCGACATGTGGACATGCAAGGTTGTCCATAACGAAGATGGGAACAATAGCAACTCAAATGCTGCTTCGATCAGCATACATGGTACCGAACCTGACCAAGTCATAACAATTACATTTGACATATTACCAATCAGTGGTGGTAATTACAATGAATTTCATAATGATCTCGAAATAAAGATAATGTACGGTGGTGCATCTATGGTATCTGTGCAGTTCACAGCTGATTCTCTCCAATTCACAGAAACAAATACAGAAGAGGGACCGATATGGATGGTAGAAGAACGGACACTTGAAATAACATCGTTTGTGCGCCTGATCATTACTGATTTCTGGAAGGGCATTGACAAGATACAATTTAGTACAAATTACCTGGATCTAGTAGAGTCATGTGAAAAACTGGCAATCTGTGTGATCAAATAAAACTATGACACAGTTTTTTTTCATTTGTAATGTCTTTTTATTCAATGTAAGTGAAGCTCGTTCAATATGTGCAGATAAGCATTTCCTGCTGCAACACGTGCCTGAGTTGATTCTTTGATTATAGACCAAAGGTCATCCGATGTGAATGTGTAATCAAAATAGTCAAGTGCGTAATTAGGATCACTAGGACGTTTTTCATGTGCTGCCTTAATCCTATCTTCACTGTGAAATTGACGTATCGCCAAGTAATTTATCAGATCGATGTCTGTGAGTTCTAACCCCGATTTAGGTGCAAGCTTCACTCTCGCATGTTTGTCTATGGCCCATGGATAGGTATTTGCTTTCATCTCCTTTATGATGTTGTATTGCATCCTGCGAACAAATGCAAATGCCATAACAAAATACGGTATTCTTTGGAATATGTTATCATACCCAACCATGGATTGTATCATTCTGAGTTCGTCCGGTACTCTGATTGCTTTAATTTGAGATTCACTGAGCAATACATTGATCTGCTGAATGAATCTCGCTTCCTTTGGGTCAACTAGTGGAAACAGAGAAGGGTGACTCTTCCCTCCAATTTTCACATTTGAACGAACCACGGCAGGATAAAATGGTGTTTTTTCACCGGGGGCAGCCTTTGATGCCGAGATTTCGGCCGTGCTAATAAACTTGGCAAGCCATTCGTATGCTTCTTGTGCTTTGATAACCGATACAACAGGCCGAATACCATATTCTGTGGATTTCATTTTAAGTTTTCTAAAATTCGCAAGAATGCTTGGTGGAAACAGCACTTCGTCTGTGAAATCAGGGAAATCGTTTTTGATTTTCGCGTCGTATTTTATCCTAAGATGGATCTCACCAAATTGATCCACTATCTTGGTTACGTTGTGATTAGAAACCATGATGAAGGAGTCACCCACAACTCTATCAGAAGCACCAAAGTTATTTTCATACAGCATTATCATAGCTGGGACGTTTCTAGCAAAAGGTCTAACTGCGTAGTAAAGCAGTAGACCAGCCATAAGTTTAGCTCTTCCAAGAGGTGTAGTAAATATCGTTCCAACACGTATTTTGTTTATCAGCTCACCGGAGCGTTTGGCAGACTCTAATGTTTTCTTGCTGATTGTGAGTATGGACTTTGGATCTTCGCCAATATCGTATGCGTGGTTAAGTATCATTGCAACCACGTCAGATGGGAGCTTGTTTGTGAATATGTCTTCCTGTAAGAGGTATGGCTTCTTAATGAACAGGTTCTTCACTGCGTTACAAACGGACTCGACGGTAATGGGTCCGTATAACCTAATCCACATTTCACGTTTTTCTTCAATGGTGAACACTTTGTGCATGAACAAATCATCAAAGCTGATGGAGAGATCAATGTGGGACAGGAAGATGTTAAAGAGCCTGTTTTTCAGCTCTTCAGGCTCTGTCTTGTGAAAGTGAAGGCAAAGTTGCCTATAAATCTCGGCGTTCGTGTCACTTCGCAGACTTGCAATGTCCTCGAACTTGGCTCTTTTTTTCTCTTCATTCTCTAGATATTCATCATTCTCCATAGTTGGGTTAATTCGTAAACGGCAACAAAACAACTTTAATGTTTCATTTGTTAAATCTTTATTTTATATCTGACCCAAGTAAAGAAGTAATGGTTCTTGTAAGCTCAATGCGTCTATGTATCACCAGTTCACGTCCATTTTTCATAAACCACAAAGGGTAGCGAACGAAGATCTTATTCATATTTGATAATAAAATCAGGTCGCTTGCATCGTATTGTACTCGGGGTTGATATGATGTTTTATCAACTAATGGTTCGATACACCATTTTGCTTTATCCCATGTCCAATATTCTCTGTCATCGTTGTTTGACGTCATTATCCTTTTGAGACAAAACAAATAATACTAACACAGTCTTTAATCTTACACTGGAATTTTATAAAGTTTTTTTTAAAGTTTTACACGTTCTTGTTGTTCAAAAATGGGACTCTGCCGTTCAGGATGCTCTTGAATGGAGGCTCGAAGCAGTCCAAATGACCTGTTCCTTGTACTTTCTTTGTTAGGTCCTTTGTTTGCTCGTCGTATATCAGGTGGTTTGCCATCGGCATCAAGCCAGGGATGTATGTGCTTGAACGGACAGCTGAGAATGATGACCAGTCCATTTCAGTCTGGGCATTGAGCGCGCTGAAGTGCCATACGAACTCGTAGTACGGGAATGATGGCCACAAAGGTCCGTCAGGTGAGAAGACATTGTTTCTGTTTGCAAAGTTGTGAGGGATTCCACGTGGGTCATATTTTCCAAACAAACACAATGGATTTGCTGTCTTGAGTGCAGTGTCTCTGCTCCAGTTGGCACCACATGAGAACACAAACGACGACTTGACAAGCCCAAAGTCGATGTTTTGTATATCCCAGTCGGTTGGGTTGTCATTGATTGTGTCATCCATTCCACCATCGTATCCTTCAAACTTGACATCTCTCATTATCAGGTACTTGGTGTGATCAATGATCCTAAAGACATATCAGTCATATGTTTTGAATTCAATAATGTCATATGGTAATATAACTAACGCAAATAAAAAACTTACATGCAATTCATCCAGATTGTGTAGTGTAAATGCCATAATTTGTTCATGCCATTGAATGATAACACTGCATCTTCATAGTTGTATCCGGTTTGAGCAGTGTTTGGTCCACCTTCGGCAAATAATGCAGCAGAAGTGAGAATTCGGATCCATGGTTGAGCAAAGATGTAGCAGCAATCAGGAATTGGAAGTCCTTCCTTAACCCAGTTTGTGAGTGCACTCTTTTTCACTTTAGCCAAGCAAAGCATCAAAGCAGCCATTCTTGCAATGTCATCAGACATCTTTTCAGAAAGCTTTTCGAATCTGTAGAGCAACCATTTCTTGTATTGAATGGAGTCAGGGTCGAGTGTTCCTTTGTACTCTCTGTCAGTAATAGTCTTGCTGTAGAGTGGGCTTGTCATGTCGTTGACAAGTGTTGGTGGCAAGTGTTGAGGTTGTTGCTTGAATGGACTGTACTTGTGTTTTCTTATGTCTTGTTCCAAGTCTTCGTCTGCTTCAACATCGTGTGAGTCTACAAAACCACCGTATCTTGACATGTGTGTGCTTGCAAACACTGTTCCACTGAGTCTTCCTTTCTGTCCAGCTCTTGCGTGTTGCAATGTCCTGAGTTGATCTCTGGTGTGCATATCACTGCCTCCATTACCACTTATGAATCTTGCAAGTGGGAAGTAAGGATTTGCAGGATCAGATGGGCGTAATGTGTGATTAGCAAGCCTTGTGAGTGTTGTGACATCAGCTCCTTCAGCTCTTCCGGCTATTGAATGCCACACGGAATCGGATAAGGTGAGGCGTGTGTTGATGAATGAATAACCAGTATAATCTGAATCGGTGCCTGATCTTTCGCTGGCTTCGTTGAGTTCAGATAATGTATCGTCAACAGCAGCGCTGTATGTCTTGCTTTTGACTTCGCGGAAGTTCTTTGAACGTTGTACAACTTGTGATACATCGTCTGCTGTTACAACATTGTTTGATCCAGCCATACCAAGGAGTGCATTGAACAAATCAACACGTTGAGATAAAACTTTTCCGGCCGAAACAAGTAAAGCAAAGGCGCTAGCGAACTTGGCACTGTGTTTTCCCTTTCCGATTTTTAAGAGGTACTCGGCGGTGGCTTTGCCGACTTTGCTCTCATAATTGGCAAACAGTCTCTTTCTTTTGCTAGAGTCAATACAAGCTTCTCTTATTTTTGCGTCAACCGAAACATTATGCAATATTTCTCTGAGAGTTTCAAGGAGTGTAGCTCCTGGTACTCTTGTTGGTCCAATAACGTATTGTCCATCCTCAACTCCAAATCCCATACCGTGTAAAATCGCTTCCAGGACAGATCTCTCTATCTGGGGTTTGTGTTGTTCTGGTCTAACAGTTTTGTCTCCGTGAACGCTTGTTTGGATGCCAACAAGGTCACCGAATTGGGACAGTGGTCCTGGCAATCTGGACCAAACTGGGTATTTGACATGATCGAACAAATTGCTGAGTAAATTGTTGATTTTGTTTGTTTCTTCATTTTGAGATTCCATGTATGCAAGTGTGTATCTTGTATCGAGGAGTTCACATCCAGGTGTCATTCTGATCAATATTCTGGCCATCTTATCAGCAGATGCCATACCAGCAGATGCAGTTTTACACATTTCCATATCCCATCCTCTGCTGTTCTTGTCGTTGTACATCTGTGCAAGGGTGCGCATACCGGTAATCAGTCCATAACCGACAGGTGTTCCTGGTGCATTAACAAGCTTAACAGATCTAATTCCCATCATGTCACTGCCAACATCTTCAGTAATGTTGCTTGTGCTACCATTAAATTTAATTCTAGAGACAAAAGATCTGTATCCTGCAAGCGATTCCACTGGTCTATCATCTTGTGATCTCGGATCTGTATTATCAACTGCCCACCATCTTGGTGCTTCACCGGTTGGTGTGATGTATCCAAAGGTATTGATAGGCGCAAGGAAATAGAAAGCTGGATGACCAGGCAAACCTAATGCTTGTCCATTTTGCACTGTTATTGTCACTCCAGTGACAGGGATGTCTCTAGGTACACCTCCAAATACTTGATCATCTCTGTTGACGACAATCTTATTATCTATTGGTGCTTCTGGATAAGCAGCCCAAACATAATGACGTCTCTGTGTTGCAGGATCAACAATGTAAAGAGCACCGTTAGGTAATGCGGAGCCAGCCGTTTCCATACCTCTAATAGACTTGGTCAATTCAATTCCAACATTTGCATCGACAGATGGAAGTTGAACACATCCATGTCTGTTAGCCTTAAGCATGGTAGATCCAGGTTTTTGTTTGTTTTCAGGATTTGCTGTAACAGCAAAGAAGAATCCTTCAACTGATTCATCGATTGTCTCTTCGACATTGTAAAGTTGGTCGATCAGGGACTTGAGTTGTCTGATTTCTTCAAGTTCCGTTTCTTTAAGTTCCTTTCTGACAAGTTTTGCTGCTCGTTCTCCAAACAATGCATTCTGTCTGATTGTGAAGTAGTGCTTGTCCATGTCACCCCAGTGTTCAATAACATGATATCCACTGTTTGTAGGACTGTTCTTTGAAACGTATGAAGTATCTCTCCATACGTAAGGGTCAAGTAAATCTTCATGGTGCAATTTGACACCAGCTCCTTGAAGAACAGCTTCATGATTGTCAATGAGACCTTGTACCCAATCTTCAAGATCATCAGTTCCAGGTTTCCATCTGCAGCATTTGTCAATCAATGTGTAAATGCTGAGTTTCTTCCAGTTGTCAATGTCCATAGAAGCATGCTTTATGCTGAGAACCTTGCTTGCAGGGTATGTTTCCATGTGTTCTCCAAAGTCTGATCCGTCTACAACCATGTATCTTCCGATGGTTGCGGTACGCACGAATTGGTTAATTTGATCAGGTCCAACGTTTTGAAGTGTGAACACATCATCTTCCCAGATGGTGACACCAGGGAACAGATTCTTCATTGATTTGGCTCCGAGTGAAAGTCTTTCTTGCACAACTGCTTCTCCGCGACGGTAAACTTCGGTTTCGTATGTTGAAGAGAAGGCCAAAAAGTTGAGTGATCCTTTTCCGAGGACGATCATGTTAAAGTCGACAGGTTGATCGCGTGTTGCTTCTTGTGCGGCACCGTAAAGTTTGTAGATGGCTTTGTTGTCCTTTGAAAGAGCACCGAATTGCTCGATTTCAGTTTGCATAGCTTCCATTACGTTTGCATACGCTGTTCCGTGCATCATTTCCCAAGTTGCCCAGTGGGATTTGCCGTTTGCAACAGCTTGTTGAATGATCATCTTGGCAGTGATCCAACCACCAGAAATCATACTGGTGTAGTTCATTTCCATCAACTTTCTTCCTTCTGGTCTCTTGAACCAGTCGTGTCTTGCAGTTGATCCTACATTGTATCTTGTAAGACCTTCCTCAAAGTCTTCTCTTCTATGTGTGACATCTCTTGGAACTGTGTCTTCTGGTGCAGGTTCCATAGCGTGTCTATCAAACGAGTATACTGACACACTCTGGTTCATTCCGAGAGTGCGTCTGAGTGGAGCAAAAGCAAAGAACCAACCAGTTCCATCAACAAAGTTTGTATGGAAGATGTCTGTGATGTGCTCGTTGTTGCCTTCGTACTCGTACGCCAATGTGGTCGAGTCTAATGGTCGTCCTTCAGACGCTCTGAATGTTTGGTACTTGGGTGGTCCGTAAAACTCTCTTATGATGCCGAGTTCATCAGCTATTGAGCCCTTTGTTAGCTCCATTCTTGCATCTGGGTATCCCGAGAGTTGTTGTTGCATCATCGCCATTTTGTATATGTGTTATAGTTTGGTCTTTCGTCTATATGAAATTTAAAAAAGTCTTCTACCCAGTTAGTGCGTGTTACAAAAGGTTGTTACACTGGGTTACTAGTGAATTGAATATAAGTGTATGTTGACTTAAAAGAAAAACAGTAACACACTCCTTCCCTGGTAACAAGAAAGGGAGACTTTTGTTGTTTGTGTTACGTGTGGTAGGTAATACTGTGTACCGCAACGTGCTACAGTTAAATAGACAAAAAAATACAAAATACTTGTTGTTTGTCTACAACAATTACCCCATCAAAAAAATGTTCTTTGAAACGTATTTCATTATGTCTATCCAATATGGATGTTTAGCACTTACATGTTTTGATCGTCAACAATCAATGTACCAAAAAATACAGATTACGTTCTTGTAGCGTATAGAGCTGGATTATGGTAAACTGTGTCGTGTCCCCAAACATATACATGTATAGTTGTGTTTTGTTCGGTTCAACAAACCCTAACAAAAACTTTAAAGTAACCATCGCTTGATTATGTGTCTGTCGTTTTTGTTACTTGGACCCCCATATAAATTGATATCATATATATCATATGTTAAGGAATAAGTGACTGACCAAAAGTTGAGACCCGCATAAAAATGCAATTGCCATGGTTATTTGGAAAATTCACGGAACTTTCAGTCAACGTTACTAGGTTGACTTATCCGTTTAATATCCGAAGTAAACCTAGTAACGTTGACTGAAAGTTCGAAGAAATTTCAATGTTTCCATAGCAACTGCATTTTTATGCGGGTCTCAACTTTTGGTCAGTCACTTATTCCTTAACATATGATATATATGATATCAATTTATATGGGGGTTGTGAGGGTGTAATGTTACAAGCCAGTGTATACTATGCCAAGGTACACACTTTGTCAATCAATGTTTTTAAATTAAAAGTTAAAGTCTTTATTGTTGATAAGACGATATTCAAAAACTGAATTCAAACCAGCATGTTTAAGTCTCCTAATAAACTCACGGAAGTGTATACTATATGTATACGATGTGGAAACGGATATCAGATTTTGCCTAGGACATCACAGAGGGCCTGCAAGAACTTCGCCTGCAATGACTGCAGAGACATTTTACATACATACAAAACACTGCTATCACTTCAATATGTACTGAACAACGATCTGATCAACGATAAAGTAACACCTTACCTAAAAGACAAAATATCCAAATATCACAATATGTTAAACGACTTGGAAGAAAAGAACAATTTCAAGGATAACTGGGCCAGACCACATATCTCTCATGCTGAAAACACATATTGTACATCGAACACTCCCCATCTCTCTTCCGATGACTGTATATTATTTGCTAATGCAACATTACGTGCTGCAAGGGAAATAGAACTACTGTTAGCAAAGCGATATGATATCGAATCAGATGACATAATAGCAAACATCAAAGTTAAATAAACTGCATGAGTGACAAATTGTCGCCATTTTGACACAGTTTTGCGAATCAAACATTGGAAAAACAAATTATAACGATCCATAAGTAAACGAAAAAAAAACAACGCTTAAACCATGGGTAACGATCACTCAAGAGATTTCAAACAGGTTGTAAAGTTTGAAGAGTTCCTTGATGATGCACGAACCGGTGACATTATGTTGTTCTCTGGAGAGGGAACGTTCTCAGACATTGTACGAGCAACATCAAGTATGGCTTATTGGAGTCATTGTGGAATCGTTGTAAAACTGGATGGACATAAAGATCCTTATTTGTTTGAATCTACAAAAGAAGAAGAACCGCGTGATGAGTTGACAAACACATTCAAAACTGGTCCAAAACTCGTTTCATTGCGCACTAAGATCGAGACTTATGGTGGTTTACCAATTGCATACCGTCGCCTACACACACACAAAGACAAAAAAGAGGCATCAAAACTGAGAAGGAAAATGACAAGAATTATTTTGGACTTTGCCAGAGAGGTTTCAAACAAGCCATATGAAGAGAATATTGGCGAACTGATTGGAGCTGTGTGGAGAACAAACGAACCAGACACAACTGGTTATTTTTGTACAGAGTTACTTGCCGAAACGCTGAAAAGGATCGGTGTATTAAACTCTGACTACCCTGATAATGATTATCAACTTGGTGACTTTGACGAAGAAGGCATTTTGATGCTTGCAAATGGGTATACATATTCATCCAACAGATACATCTCATGATGAAAGAAAATAATAAATAAACCAGTATCGAGTACATATCTTTTATTCCGCTAAATTATACACACTTTGGCTCATCTGATGTGTTACATTTGTGTAGGGTCTATCGAGTAATCCTCCACTTGTCCGTTGTTGAGCATAAAATAAAGTGCCTCATCTGTGTTTAGGACCATTGATGCAACGTCACTCATGTTTTGATCATGTGCCATATCATGCTTGTTTGATACTTGATTTCTCATTGGCTGTTGTTGCTGCTGTACAAGCCCACGGTGCTCATTTTTCTTCATAGCTTCCTTCATCGATTCCTTGATTACTTCTGGTGTTGGATTGACTCCATACATGTTTGAGACACCTTCTATGTGTTGCATTGATTGCACAACAACACTCAGGCCGTTATGAATGTGTTGGAATACAGTAGTAAAACGCGCCACGTCATTAAGGAATTGGGACATCATGTGTGTAAGCTCAGGTTTGTGCGTTTGTTGAAGCGTTACCAGTATGCGCGATATAACATGTGTGTATGCATCTGCTTCTGCCTCGCGTGATCCCTTTGGTGCTTTGTCCTTTGCCCGTTCAAGCACATTTGTTAATTGTTGTTGTATGACCTCTTTTTCAGCTGTGAGTGTTTTTATCGTTCCTTCCTTTTTTGATATCTCCTTAGCAAGCTGTTTGATTTCGGTATCCTTTTGTTCTAGGACAGTTGAAAGCTCCCTAATTTGTGCTTCTTTGCGAGCTTCAGAGTTTCTGAACTGTGTTTCCAATGACTTCATCTGATTTACAAGTGTTTGGAATTCGCTGTTTGTCATATTGTTTGGCTCAGTTGGGTATGAACCAGGTTCAAAAAACATGAACGGAAAAGCAAGTCCATTCTCATCTGAAATGTAAGTAACATGAACTAAAAAGACATCGAACACTTACCTCTTGGCATCTCGACTGGTTGTTGTACTTGTTGATACTGGGGTTCTTGTTCTTGGTGTTCAATGTGCATGTTCTGTGCTGCGTTTGATATTGCTTCCACAATAGCAGGCATATGTTCCTGTTTGGCTTGCGTTATTGGTAAGCGAACGGCCTGCACAGGTTCATTAACTTGATCCTTTTTGTTGTTGTCATTTGCGACATTAGTTAGGCTTTTAGTTTCCGGTGCTTTTTCTGTATCTACATCTTCATCGTCGTCAAAATCGAGTATCTGAATTTCTGTTAGTTCTGTTGTCCAATTTCAAGTGATCACTTACAGATTGTGTTTTTTTTACTGTCTGAGGAGCAGAAGTTGGTGTTGGTTGCGTTTGTGTATCCGCTTGTTTTGGTGCAGCTGGTGCAGGTTCTTGTGTTTGTGCAGGTTTCTGCATGCTTTCTTTGATTGCCTTAATTGAAGCGATTGTTGTTTTGTTGAACGACACTGGATCCTCCCATGTCTGTACATCCATACCTTGCTTCTTAAGAAAGGCTTTAATGAGATCTTCACGGTAGACAGCAACAACTTGACAGAGTATCAAGTCCTTTGTTATGTCTCCATTTTCGAGCTTCTTTGTTATCTCGTAATGGCGAACTTTACCACCCTAGAAAAACTTAGACGGTGTTTGTGTTTTTTACACTTACTGTTGGATTGGCTTGTGCTAAAACACGGTCTGTGATTTCAATGTACTTGTCAGCATTTTCAGGGAATTTAGCTTGAAGTTCAGGATCAGATTGTATTGTTTTTGTTTGCTTCTTGCTTCGTTTGGATGATGCTGTTAATGTATCTTCTTGTTCACGTTTTCTCTTATCAGCTTCAATGGATGTCATCTGAACAGAAAATCATGAGTCAGTCTGTTTTAGCATGACGCGCTTCACTTGTTTTTTCAAACTGATCTACTAACTTTGCAAAATATTTTAACACAAGATGCCGGATAAATTTAATAAACGACAAGATCAAAGTTAATCAACCGTTATGAAAACTTCACAATCATAATTTTAGAAATTTCGCTGATAGCAAAATATCATATATTATATAATACATGATGATTTCGTAACAAAAAATTGTTCGAAAAATCAGAAATAATTATTCCATATTGTTGCGTTTCATTAGCGATGTAATATTTTGTTAATTAAACTTACTTTGCTTCAATATAATGTTTATGATATATATCAATGATATTTTCTTAGCGTTCGATTTGCCTGACGTATAGCGTATTACGCTTATCGTAAATGTAAAGGTAAATAAAAAAAATAGAGAAATTTAAAAAATATGAAATCTAAACTAACGACAAAATTTGACTTGAAGCATGCTAGCCTATGCCACGCGTCAGTTCTCGTCAAGCCATGAAACAACATTTTTCTTGCTTACTTGAGTTTTTATTTCACAAACGTTAAGCAAAAGAACGGAAAAAACAACTATTGCATTCTTTATGGCGCAAGGTCGTGAATATTCACGCAACAAAAAAGAAGAAATAGACGAGATCATTAACGAATGGGCATCAAATACTTCTCTCACAAAAGATGAAAGGGCTCTAGGTTGTTTAGGAGATATTATAAAATATTTTTTGAACGAAGGATTTGAGTCCATTGGCACGAAGAAGCTACTACAAAGTTACTTCCCAGACGGCGTGAAAGGGATGACCACAAAAGACGCAGAAACAAAGTGGCTAGAATTCATAAAATGTATCACAGCAGAAAATGTAATGACGGAAACTGTCACCATCGAAGTTGAACCTAACATTGGATAGATAATATACTTGTTAATATCACAATTTATTATGTGTTTGTTTGGATTCACTCAGGTTGATACAAAAGGACCCAAGTGACTACAAACAAACACATAAGCATGACCTATGTTCCATATTTGCATTGACGTCCATACAATAACGCAAATGCAAGTATGGAATGTAGGACAAAAAGTTCAGCGAACATGCCGAGAAGCTACATCTCATGTCGATGTTCCGAGATTTCTCTCACATACGTCATCACTCACACCCACTTATGCCGATTTACGCATGGCACGGGGTTCAAAATTTTATTTCATTTATTTTTTTGTTTCATTTCTGTATATCCAAACTACCTTCTTGGTATATCCAAACACGAAACTTACTCTGTGTGACTACGTAACGCTACAATAATTATCCCAGAATGTCTACAATTCCAACACGTACGTAAAATATATTTTTTTAGACTTTGTCGTAATTATTATATATTATAGATTTAGCGATAGCGTAATATTACTTATATTATTTTTCTACTTGTGCGACATAACGTTTTATTAGTCTGTGTAAAATGTGGGAACATTATTCCTGAAGCTATGAACAAACTCAACAAACGAATTCCTACTAACGGGTACGTTTCTATTTGTTTAACGTAACACGTAATTAGTATGTGTATCGACTGTGATGCAAACGACAAAGTTACAATTGACAACTATGGAAAGTCGAAGAAAACCAATGACGATGAGTCCAGCAATGAATCGGGATCTTCTGACAATGTACGCCATTGTTTAGATGTTTTTGTTTAATGCTGATCACACCTATACAGGAAAAGAAGGGAGACACTGATTCCGAGAATGAACACAATAATGACAATGAGGAAAGTGAAAGCGACAATGACAAGTCCAACAAGAAGAAAACCAAGGGATCTTCCAAACGCAAGGAACGTTCTGAAAGTGAATCTGAATCAGAGGACGATAACAAACCTGAACCTAAGAAAAATGATAAGAAAAAACCAGCTATTCACAAGAAAATCAACGCCACAAAGCCTGTGCAAATCAAAGACAGATGTGGGCCTTGCTACAACTGTCAAGCCAACACACCACTTCCTTATGTACATCAAATTGGCTCGGCAGGTATAGTCTAAAACGCTTTGATTTCATTTTTTGTTTATTTCCGTTTCTAGATTACAGGTGGCATCCATTTCCAAAGGGCATGAAAGCACCAAACAAAGATGTTTTCTTGTGCAGGTCCTGTTACTACACTCTTGGAACAAAGGCAAAAGCTGGATCAACGCCAAAGGACCCAAAACAAACCAAATTGAAGACAGTTCCAAAGCCAAAACCAACAGATAGTGACCTCGCAAACCAAGCAGACAAACTTGTGCAAGCAGCAACTGGAAAAAAGAGTGTGACATTTGGTGATGCAACCGCTGCAAAACCAACACCTGCAGGTTCATCAGCACCAACTCAAGCTCCAAAGAGTGTCAAGAGACCTGCAGCACAAGCCTCGAATGACGAGAATGTACCTAAAAAGCCCAAGATCTGCACCAATGTTCTCTACCTCGACAATTTTGCCATTCCAACTGTTGATCTGATGAAAGATTCATATGACTTGGAAGCAACCAACGCTGAAACGGAGAAACTCTCTGCCTCTATCAGAATACAGAAGCATGTTGAAAATGTCATTTCGGGCAGAAGATTAGCTGCTGTCGCACCAGTTATTAACCTCATGACACAAATCCATGAGAAGAACCGCAATGCAATCACGCAAATGACCAAAGCACAAAAAAAAGGTAGAGTTTTTTAATTGCTTGTTTTTTGTACTCACATTTTTCCTCTTTAGCAACAACTACACAACGAAAACCAAAGCCAATTGCTGACAGTTCCGAGGACGCAATTGAAGAAGTTGAGGAAGTTATCGACGTTGGATTTGTATTCGATTACCAAGCTCAACTAGATCAAATTATTGGCAAAATACCTTCGCTTGCTGCTACTACCAGAACAAAGCTCCATGCCGTTGAGAATGCACAGGACACTAGTGAGCTTTTGTTGGCTTTGACAGAAACCGGTGAAGCAATTGACGAGGTCCACAAAATGAGCAAACTCATCGATCAAGCACAATACATCAAGCCAATCACTCAGTGCAAAACCGAAACTGACAAACTCCTCAACTTTAGCAAGCAGATCATTTCCGCAGATCAACCTGCCATATTTGACGAGTTGACGAGCCTTGTGCCAGTAGAAGCTGATATGGACGTTTTCAGCAACGACGACATCATTGAAGCCTTTAACGCTTGGTCGGTAGCTGCTGAAATAACAAACAAAAAAGCAGATGAATTTACCAAGGCATTGCAAGACGAAGAACAGAAGCAATCAACATTCAAAGAAAAACTTGCACCGCTCATTACAGCTGTTGTCAATGATCAAACCATCATTGATCAATCGACAAATGGACTTCAATCAACAATTATGGAGTATCACGAACTTGAATCCAGTGTCAAGAAACATCAGACAAAGGTCGATGAGACGTTCAAGACAGTTCAAGCCTGGATCAATGACAGAGTCGAGGTTTCTGTGCTCGAATACATTTGCGCTGTTAGATGCTACCTCACTCAAGCCTCTGGATTTACTAGTTTGGCTTCACTCAACAAAGCAAAGAAGGCTGAACCGAAAAAGTTTGGTGATTACGTGATAGAACAAACTGAATCCGAATCCACCGTCTGGGAAAACTACCTCACCAAGTCACATGAACTGAAACTTCTCAAAGCACAGTTTATTGAATCATTTCAACAAGCATGGAATGGCATGACAAAAGATGTTCTCGTTGCTACACCATTCTGGAAAGCCATCGTGAACCAAGCAAACAATCTTCCTGTCGAAGAAGCTGAATTGTGGCGTGCCATTGACAAACAAAGTGAGGAAAATGGTGAAGATTCATACACTAGGTTGGTGAGAGCAGTTTCTGGTATCAACTTTATCAAGTACATTATCGAGTACCGAGAGAAAGTGACTGAGAGACTTGCACAATCTGCTGCAAGCAACAAAGGATTGATGACCGGTGCATTTATCGAGGCTATCAGCCAAAACTGGTGGAATGGTATCTACATCTCGCCTTGGTTGCCTCAAGTGGTTGATTTGCTCATTCCAACTTATGTCAAAATCCAAGAGTTGCACTCGATCGTGTTGGCTGATATTGGTGTCGACATTAGCAAATCGATTGAAACCAAGAGATATGCCCATCATGTTATGCCGGATCAAGCAAATGCTTGTGCAATGGTCGTTGGCATACTCAACAACTCTGCGCAAAACATACCTGCCACATCGCCTGTTGACGTTCTGAGACCTGCCGCAGTCTTTGTTGATCCAACTACACATGTCTCGAAGAACATGGCAATCACCTACAAATCGGACGAGTTCGAAGCCTGCATGCCACTCTGTGATTACTACACAACAAACAACACGATTGTGCTTGCTACCGCTGTCAAGATCATTGAGAATGTGCTTGTGTTTCTCAACTTGCTCTCTATGCGCTGTGGACTTCACGTCAAATCCATTTATGGTGGTAACTACGAGGAAACTGTCACCCCACACCAAGAAACTGACGACAGCAACATACCAAACTTTGACACCGCAGCAATCCATGTGATGGTCAAGCCATCAGCACACCAACAACAACCACATGTTAGATTATTTGTTAGTGATTGGGCCAGCGCATTTGAACCTGCATCAGTTGTTCCTAATGCACAACCACGCCAAGTAACCGACACAACTGCTACATTCATCAAGATGTTTGTTGATGACGCTCTTCGCACTTCCTGCAACAACTTCAAGCTCTTACCTGAACACAGGGCTGTCAGCAATTTTATTGACTTGGTTGGCACTGGTAAATTTACTTTGGCTGAGCTTGCAGATCACGAGTTGTTCAAGAACCCTATCAACCCAAGTTTGGTTTTGGTGTACAGTGATGCATGTGCTGTTGGCGGTGAGGGTTACACATGCAAGCCTGTTTACGACATCGAAGAGGGAGCAGAACAAACCGCTGTCATGGAGACTCTCACAGAGTCGTACAAGGATTACATCACATCTGCTGTTAGCCGCCTGTATTGTGTTGTACTGGATGGATTTGCCAAAGTCTTTGTTGCTCACCCCAAACAAGACTGAGAAAAACCGCAAGCATAACACCATATTTGTATAGTTTAAATAAACGTATTAAGATTAAGGCATTGCCTCTGTATATATTTTCAAGTCCTTGCATTATAAAAGTGACACACACACAAGCAAACATTTAATCGTTAAACTTTTTGGTTCGACATTCGTTCAGTATGGATAAAAAACGATCACCATACAAGGCTGACCTATCAGAGGAACAGCGCAAGTGCTACGTGTGTGGCAAAAAAGCAGACAAGGAATGTCCCGTCTGCGGGTTAATGTATGATACAGACGACTGCCAAAGACGTGACTGGCCATCGCACAGCAAAACCTGCGGAAAAGTACCGCTACGAAAGTGGGGTGGCGGTGGAATTGCGTCTAATGACTTTGATGCCATTTCAAAAAACGTTAACGCATACAAGAACAAGACTTACGTATCAAGCTACAAACCGGAAAGAGTGATACACGACCCAGCAATGACACCGTTATGGGCTGAAAAGAAGCTAACCGAGGAGTACAACAAAGACACACGCGACTCTTTTTCCGATATCACTGAACTGAAAAATGAGATAGAATATCAGGAAAAACAACTTGAAAAAAAAGAGAAAAAACAAGACAATGAGATATCGAGCAACATCAACAGGGAGCGCCGCATGGTAGATAATGCTGTGAGCGGAAGAGATTTCCTATTGTCTTCGTCCTCATCAGACAGCCAAAGTGAAGCCGATAACGACGAAGAAGACAATGCAAGTGACAGTGATGACGAACAAAACTCTAAGGCCAGTGCGAAGAATGGATCAATAACAACAAAGTCTGCTTGGTCTATGAGCACAGCACTGACAGCCAAAGGAGAGCGCGGCCTTGCAGATGTTGTTGATTACATTAAAAATTTTGCCGGGTCGTTTGTGTCAGAAGCTAACAACCTTGCCGTTGCAAACGCAGATATTGGTGGTTCGGCGCATGAAGTTATACTTTATGATGCACTTCGCGCAGCGATGCTGACATACGGAAGGTATTTTATGGAGGGCGTATGCGACAAACTGATCGAGAAACATCCGTCTCTTCTTCCATACTATCAACAATTTGTGTCGGTCGATAGGCTCAACATGGGGCTTACTTGGGTTGACATCACCGTTGGCCCGGTTGACATGGTTGGATATGACATATCTATATATGCAGAGGTTGGGGCATTTGTGTTCTCCCGTGTGGCCATGTTAGCTAAAGGATTCAACACCTTCAATGAGAAGACAGGATTGCTGTTTGACTCGTTTCATGGCAAATTTGTGTATTGGCACTCAATGTCACCAAGTCTCTACAACACATTTACGAACAGAGAACTCCGCGAAATCATTATCAAGCAAGCAAAGGAATGGTTCATTTACTCATGCAGACCAATGTGGCTTTCAAGACACCCACATCCGAATCGTGTGTTTGACACGGTCTTTATACCTGACCTCTTTTGCCTTGGACACATTGTCCACATGGTATCAGACTCATTTGCCAGAGGACACATCCACAGGTTGTATTATAGAGACGAAGACAACAACCTGAGAAGCGTCATTAGAATGTTCAATGATTACAGAGTAACCAGCGAGAATATTCACAAAAAATATGACTCAATCGCGGCCTATAGAACATCAATCATAGACCAAAAAGACCCCACTGGCCCATGCATGAGAATGATGCTTGCAACGTTGTTTGATAACTATGCGGATGGTATTACATACATTAGAGACAGATATGAAGCTAGAGCAAAGGATGAATTAGATAGAATGCTCAAAGAAAGAGCAGATAAAAAAGTCAAAAAAGTTATCTCTGAGAATTACACTAGAGAAAGAAATCTTAGAGTCAAGCTATCTCACACATTTGATGCGGCAATGCAGAGAGAAATACAAGCAGAGTTAGATGCAATAGAGAAACTAAAAGAAGTTAAACCTATCAAAGAAGAAAAACTCTTAAAGTTCACACAGATCGCATACAGTGTAGCCATCAAGGCTTTGGCTTCAGAGTTTTTTGATAACGTTTTGGATGGCTTCTTCAGACACGTTGTTTACGAGCTTGAACCGGATTATGCTGATCAAATGGCTGGGCAGTTTACAGATGAATCTCTGACTCAATCGAAACACGAGCTGGAAAAGGATGAACAACAAGTCAGAGACGGAATACTTCCTCCACGAGACGAGCATATAACAGCCAGTGCAGACGCTATGCTCGCTAAACCAACGATGTACTATTGCACAAAGGGTTGCTGGAATGACGACAACAAATATTACCCAGACAGAGACCTTGCAAAGAAAATAGAGGAGACACCTGTGTTAAACAGATCTGAGTATTGGGAATCAGCCCAAATGTATAAGGATATGTATGCCCCCGTGCTGAATGATATGATAGTGAAATCAGCAAGGAAGTATGTCAGCGCAAAGAGAGTCAGAAAAGCAAAAAACACAATACGATATGCAGCAAATATTGCCAGTGCAGTCATCAATGCTGTCCCAGAAAAGGCTTTGAACATGGCTACACTCAAATCCTGGACGTATGACGACGTAGAAAAAGCATTTATGACAAACCTTTATGCGAAATATGAAAAACTTAAAGCTACAGCAGTCAAGGACAGTCTAGAAAACTGGAGAATGTTCATCATAAACGAAGCCAACGGTATCGAAGATGTAGGCGACAAAGAGGAAAAACTCAGGATAGCAGTAGAACGTAGAAAACACAACCTCCCTGCATTACCGAGAGGTGATCCTGAAGAGGAAGAAGAAGGACAAATTCAAAACCAAAAGAGAGGCAAACGACAAGCTTCCTCCAAGAAACCACAAACATCATTAACAAGCGCAGTGAAAAACCTCAAGTTGTAACCATGAAAAATAAACCCTTATAAACAATGCTATACAAAACAAGCGTCTATGTAGTTACCAACTTGTTGTTCTAGACCCCCATATAAATTGATATCTTATATACCATATGTTAAGGAACAACTGTCTACCCAAAAGTTGAGACCCGCATAAAAATGCAGTTGTCAAGGTTACTATGAAAATTCTTAGAACTTTCCGTCAATGTTACTAGGTTGACTGAATCTAAAATATACCTGGTAAACGTTACTAAGTTGACTGAAAGTTCTAAGAATTTTCATAGTAACCTTGACAACTGCATTTTTATGCGGGTCTCAACTTTTGGTCAGTCACTTATTCCTTAACATATCATATATATCTTATGTTGTTATATGGGGGTCAGGTTCATGAATACATAAGTGAACTTAAGTGTTGTTTAAACATCAACTCGGAACCCCCATATAAATTGATATCTTATATATCATATGTTAAGGAATAAGTGACTGACCAAAAGTTGAGACCCGCATAAAAATGCAGTTGTTATGGAAACATTGAACTTTCTTTGGAACTTTCAGTCAACGTAACTAGGTTGACTTACCCGGTAAATATCCGTGGTTAGCTTGGTTACGTTGACCGAAATTTATAGGAATTTTCCAAATTACCATGACAACTGCATTTTTATGCGGGTCTCAACTTTTGGTCAGTCACTTATTCCTTAACATATGGTATATAAGATATGTTTACATATGGGGGTCTCGACTTATGTTTTATAACAACGTTACATTTGTTGTATCGTTGTATAGCTATAACCTCGTTTGGACGTAAGAAAAAAAACTAACATATATGGAATATGTATAATGTAGATTTATTAACCAAACAACAACAAGTACAGTGTGGCTATTCGTATTCTTTTCTCCAACCATCAATGAGTTTCTTTTTCTCATTGAAAGACGAAGAAAAGAGCGATTCATTCTTCGTGCCATAAAAGTGTCAGTCCGTGTCGTCTTTTAGGTTTTTGTTTTAATTCTGCATTACAACACACTAAACGACAATATTGCATTGTTTCCATTTTAAACAAGTATTATGGGGTTGAAGAAAAAAGAGTACGATTTCATGACATACGCATAATCAACATATGTTAGACGTCAAATAGAATCACTTGATAGTGAACTTGAAGCAATCATCGGACCAACGGTTGAAGTCGACAAAACTGACAATATGGACGACCAAGGTAAAATTATTATATTAATATATTCATGCATTATATAGATACATTACAAGATAACACTGAAGAGATAGTAGAAACAACCGAAAGCGTTGATGATCCAAGTAATGATTACACAGATAAACAGGATGAAGACCCAGCAAGCGAACCTGAAGATGATAAAGCCCACAAGAAAAAAAAGAAGTCCAAAAAGAGAAAACAAATCACTGAGGAAGAACCTGACGACGATGGAGAATCAGCTAGTGAACAGCCCAAACCCGCTGCTGATGAAGACAATGAAACATCTGATCATCACAACTCTGGAAAAGAGGAAGAAGAGAAAGAGACAAAAGACAAAACCGATCAGGATAGCGAACAGGAACAACTCCCTGATGGAATGTATTTGCTCACCGGATATGTCAGTGCTATGAGTTCGAGTATCGAAGAGAAATGTCTCAATTTCATCGTTGTTGTCAAGAACTTGCTTGGTGTCGAAGCTATCAGTTTGCCTCTCTACTCTTTGCCAACAACTACGCCATGGATTCAGTATACAATCATTGTCAAGAAGCGCGAAACAGGGAGCATATTTGATGTTGTCACAATCCGCCTCTGTGAGTACAGGGAAATTACCAAGAAGGATTTAAAGAACACGCTACTTGCTGATAGGGCATTTCAAACGGCAGGAGACGGTGGTTCAGAAAGTGACTCTTACAAGGAATATATGAAATACCTTACCAGTGTAATGGGATGTCTCCCGGATGTGATCAAGAGCGAAAAAGAAGTCAACCAACTTGGCAGTAAAGCATACAAGGACAGGCTTGGAGAGTATACACCTGCAAGAGCCAAGAGTACACGCAAAAAAATACAGTTTCTCCTACGATTTTGCTTTAGAGGACCCATATTCTTGAGCTTGTTACGTTTCTTTGATGGAGCCATGCTTGTCAGGATGACCAAACCGAAGATTCGTGCACTGTACTGCATAGTCATCAATAGACCATTCGCGTTCTGCTTCTGGACACACTTGAAGGATATACTTATGAGAATCAAAGACGACACTGGGAACCCAATGTTCAACGTTGAGCTAGACGGTTTCAATATGCCACACAACTACACCTTACTGAGGCACGGTAAGGTTTACGAGCACATGATCAACATCGCTGCTAATACGTCATTCTCAAACAACATACCAATGTGGCCCATAACTAGACTGAGAGATGCTGCACAACTACTTGACGTTGAACTACCAGCAACGATTGAAGTTATCAGAGAAGCACTGATTGTCTACATGGACCTTAACAAGAACGCATACATGTCAGGAAACACTGCATTCCCCATTTCCGATCTCTACACAAAAACGAAGCCAAGTTCGGATTCACTAGAGTTCCTTGTTGCAAACGGCATTATGAAGTGGTCTCTGTCAGATAGAGGTGGACACAATCTCATCACTTCGTTACAACAAGAGGATAAGGAAATCAGTATTGCGTTGAACATTGAGAAGAAGATACACGAGATCCATGTAATAAGATGCAAATACTACAACGGTAGCTATGTGCGACAAATGCATGAATGGCTTGCTTCGACAGCACATCACCACGGCGCTTTGGCCAAGCATATACTTAGATTGTCAGCTAACCACATGACCGCTTCCTATATGAGCCTCAATGTTGGAAAGTTTTTACAAATCGACACAAACCGACTCAAAATCGATTACACACCGAACAAGACACTTTACATCCTCATTGATAGATTCCATAAAGTTGAGTTGCAGTGGTTCAGTAGACTCATGAAGCTGATTGCCCCTATTGTGATCAAGGACGGAGTTGTAACGGGAGGTGCATACCTGTATCTGGTTGGTGATATGGAAGACTATCCAGTGCATTCTCGACGTGGTGGAGGTGATCTGATGGGAGCCTTTTCAACAGCCAAAGTGCGAAATATCAAAGTCATTGATTGGGATGGCTGGAGCAACGCCGATCCACTTCAGAAGATCCATTCGATATTCTCTGAATCTCAAAAGATAGCACACGACATGTCTCTATTTGTACCGTTCGATGAAAAGACATTTATCGAACATGTAAAAAGCTTGGATAGACTACTGAAGAACAAGAGCTTACAGTATCACATCTTTGTGTCAACTGAAAGCGACAAAGAAGAGGTCATGAAGCTCATACACAAGAAGCGACCCAGCAACGAGACAAACTATGAGAAACATCTATTCTACGTTGGACAGAAAGTGCACATACTGGAAAAGGATCTGATAGGACCGATTGAGAAGGCATGGCGGATCACTGGAGATCCCGAAGATGAACAGTACGACATAATCAAAGGGAAAACAGTTATCAACACCTTGCAAAGCCGCTTTCTTCTCAGAGTTTGTGGTGCTCAGTACCGAAGTGCAGAATACACAATCGAACACGCCGATGTACATGTGATACGCAAATTTGCCAGTTACCCAGCACAGGGTGTTCTCTTTGTGGCATCAACTAGTACAACACGCAGGGACTTGGCTTGTGCCACAAAATTTGCAACAAGTGAGCTAAAGATTTTCATGAAGGAAGGAGTTTACACTTATGATATCAAGCCTGACACAGTGGCGCGGCCGTGCAATGATCTCAGAGCCAAACTTGAACTTGTGAATGTTAACAACAAACACGAATAAAACAACAACATGTACTAACGCTTTTGTACTGTGTTTGATTTACACATTCTTATCATCATATCACTTGCCAGAAAAATAAAAAATAATACGACACTATACTGGTTTCGAACCAATGATGTCTGCGTTTGACCAAGTCAAAGTAACATTCCTTATCCACCAGACCATGGTCTATAAATTTGACCGCTTTGACCTTCAAAAAGCTGTACATATAACGTTTGAACCTGAAGTCATCAATCAAAATTTGTCTCTCTAAGTATTTTCTTATGTGAGCAGAGTAAATTCCCCGGAACGGTATCGCATTTACACTTGCTTACTGCATTCTAACGGTAAAACGTAACGCACGGGACAAATCGCTATGCTGCGTGTTAACAGGAAGCAATAATGACACAACTACTTGGTTGTACTGATACGCACCTTAGTTAAAGTCGTTGTGTAATTGTTGCTTCTAATTGACATGAGACGACAAAAAAAAATCAATGTCACTAGTATGACAATAAAGACGTTGAGTGGTAAGCTGGTTTTTATTACAACGTATTGTCTTCCGTTTTTTGTTTTTTCGTGTTATCTTGTTTTTGATCGGTCTTTTTGCGTTTCTTTGCGTTTTTCTTGTCTTCTTTATCTTTGCTATCAGATTTGGATTTAGTGCTGGGTTTTTTTTGCTTCTTTGGTTTAGCAGAATCAGCCTTCGCAAACGCGAGACTTGTTATGAGTGCCTTTATCAGCATCTTGCGCTTGTCACTGGGTTTGGCTTTTGTATAGCCCTTGAGCCAGTCGTGGTCGATTGCATAGTCATTGCCGATCCAGTTCATTATAAACTCTGCAGTTTCTTCATTTTGTGGGTCTTGCAGCACTATCGATGCTAGCTCCAATCTTCGTCTGGGGCCACAAACTTTTTTGGGTCCGTCTTTTGGTATCGTATCGAGCATAGATGGCACAAGTGTGCAATCATGATTACCTATCTTTGTATGCTCCTGTAATATCTTCTCAATGCTGCACATGGGTAGGCCTTTGTAAGGATCATCTTTTGCGTATGGCAGTGCCTTCAGGATGTTGATGTAATGTCCCGTTACAGACTTTGACAGGGTCATTCCCACAAGCGTGTTGTGTATGCCATTGAACCATCCTTCTGTTTTTTTATACCTATCATTGGCATCATCTAATCCAAATACAATCTTGTATCTGAATGAATCCGGGGGTGGGTTTCTCCTTTTCTTTGGTGGTAGTTTGCTAGCTTTAGTTTTTCTAGATTTTGTCTTAGTATATTGTTTGAGCATATCATCAAACTGTGCAAGGGGGTCATTTCCAAACTCTGCGAGTGGATAACTACCAAACTTGCTAAATTGTTCATAATTGTTATCTGAATCAGAGCTGGACCCAGATTCAGAATCAGAACTAGATTTAGGCTTATTTTCATCTTCATCTTCGCTGTCTTCACTGTCTTCATCAGATGTTGTTTGAGTTCGTCCAAACTCAAAGTTTATAATCTCAGAGTGCAGCAAATAGTGTCCTATATGGTACGGCACATTCCGGATATGATTTTTGTGTGTTTCGATGGAGTCTTGGCTAATAGATGGCATGAGAAAGAAATCATTGATAAGCTCGGGGTTATCAAATGCGAGAAGCCGAGAAAAAATATAGCACATAGATTCACTGAGCTCGTTATAGTATTTGAAATACTGCATCATGAGAATGATACACGGGAACTTTTTCACAAAGCGGTGGATTAAGGCAACATCACGGGTATTCAAATACACTATGAAAAGCATTGGAAACCCACGGTTTGCAATTTCGTCTATGCCTCTACTATCAAGTCCGCCATTAAGTAGGTCGTAAATTGCTCTACCAGGAAATTCTGCTAGGTTGTCCACTGCACCTCTGAGGCATATCAGAATGTTATCAAGTGTGTCGATATCATCAGCGTCACGCATATGCAATTTGAATTCAGGATTGGAAATGTGTTTAATCAGTACACTTGCATCACCCTTTTTTGCGTAATAGTCAGCAGCTGTCAGACCTTTTGAGTTTGGCAAGTTTATGTCAATGACATTCTTCATAATATTGTGGAACAATTTACAGGTCAATGTGGCGTTAAACCAAGCTCCATGAGTCTTAAGATGACTCAGTATAATCGCATAGACATCGGTAACAAGTTTAGGAATCTATAATATTATATAATATATTGTAATACGTACATTGTCTGACATTATACGATATTAGTTATTGTCATTTAACCCCCAAAAATACGTGGAATTTAACTATGTTTAACAACTAAATAAGAAAATAAAAAGCAAAGTATGACATTATTTGACATACAAAGAAGTAAAGACATGCAAAAGTTTTTTTGTGTAAAATTTTAATAAAGGTTATTTCTGTTTTACAAAGTGTTCCATTACTTGGTTTTTTGTTTCTTGCTTTTCTTTGTCTCCTTTTCCTCGTCCTTTTGTTTTGAAGCAGACCGTTTATGTTTCTTTTTCGTTTGTTTGGATTCTGTGTCGTCAGCTTTGGGTTCGGCAGCAGCAAACTTATTGCACTTTACGAGCGCATCCAGTAGAAGCACAGTTCTGTCGGTTCTATCATCCGATAGCACATAGTTTGCTGCCCAGTCAGTGTCGATTGGGTAGTCTTTTCCAATCCACTTGAGAATAAAATCCATCGTCTCCACATTTGGCGGACTAAGTAACACCCTCATGGCCCAGGCATACTTTTGTTTTTCAGTGGCCTCAGTTAGGAATGGGAGTATTGTTGGCATAAGCATACAGCTAATCTTTTTGCAGCTGCCGTGTCTCTCTATGATCCTTGTGACGGAATAGTCATTGTCTTGAGCTATCGTTATCTGCTTAAGAAGGAGTGCCTTTACAATTTCGGTACGATGTGTAAATACCGACCTATCCATGAGGCGCCTCTTTATGTCACCTTCGATGTCGGCAAGCCATCCAGCTTCCAGATCAGCAGTTGTGTATTCAACATAGCAATCCGATATGGTTCGAAACGATTCTGATCTTGGTCTTTGAGGCTTAGCGGACTCAGAATCTGTCTCTTCTTCTTCTGAAGAGGAGTCGGAACTATTGGCATGTTCGATATAAGAACGTGAGAACTTATCTAACTCTTCCTCTGTCAACCATGGCTTCAGTTCAAACTCTCGGTATGATGGGTATGCTTTGTTCAGTTCAGCGTAGCTCTCTTCTGTAACCGGTGAACCACAAAATAGCTCAATAAGATCAGGTTTGTCGAATGTGAGTAAATCGTCAAGTATTGTGTAATTTGTGGCCCTCATTAGGCTTTTTTTTGTGGTGAAAAAGCGAGCTAACAGTGGCCTGCACGGGAACATCGTCAGTAACTTGCGGATCCATTCAATATTGCGTGTCTTCAAGTACACGACCAGAAGCAAAGGTAATCCATACTTTGCTAGCACATGTATTACTTTGTTGTCTAATAGTTGATCGAGACAGTCTATAGCGTTGGTAGAATCCTTGCCACTCGGTACAGGAACTGGTTCCGCAAGTTGTCTGAGAAAACTCATAATATTGTCGAGCATGTAAATTCCACTCATTTGTTCCATGTCCAATTTGAATTTTGGATGCGACATGTGAATCAACAACCTTTTATAATCATCGGTCTCAATGTCGTGTCCAACTGCATTAAATCCTTCGTCGTTTGGGCAGTTGATATCGATCAAGTCCCTCACCGTTTCATAGAATAATTTGCATACCCGTGCTGCTTTCGCTCTGTCATGGTTTTCGTCGAGTTGACGCAATATTAGGATGTATATATCTTTAGGGAAATAACCCTTCCATATATTAATACAAAATCATATATTGTTTTTTACGTACTGTGACTTGCATAATGATGTGTTTGTATCACGAATTTGATTTGTTTAACGAAATACGCAAATGTGAATAAAAAATTTCGGCATGACAAATGTTGACATGTGAACTTCCAAACTTTGTGTTTTGGCACAAAAATGTGAAACGGCACAGATTCCTGTGACAAGTTATTTTAATGTGGTGTTCAGCTGGTACAAAGCGTCTATTTGGTTTTCTGTTTCTTGGTTTTCTTCTTCTTGGGTTTGTCTTCATTTTGTCGCTCATGTTTCTTTTCCGAGGATGATTTTGATGTATCATCCTTTTGTATGGCTGTGGATGGGTTGATGTTATCTATGAGTAGATCCAACAGAAGACTAAATTTTTCACCATCAGTCCCATTTGTGTAATCTGATTTCCACTCGGCGCTGAGTTTGGATTTGTTTCCAATCCACTTGAGAACAAACTCTAAAGTTTCAGGGTTTCTTGGATTACCGAGCACTAGCTTGGCCAATCTGCGCTTTTGTTCTTCTGTAATTTCTTGAAGCAACGGAAACATAGTTTTAGCAAGTTGACAATCGTGTTTGCTGCAGACGGCACCATACAAGTAGTGTTGATGCACAAGAGATCCAATATTGTGATTACTGACAATGCTGTCATAATACTTTTCTGCTAGCTCTATTAACTTTAGGAAGATAGCCTTGATTATCTCGAAACTGTGATGAAATACAGATCTATCCAGAAGTTGCATCATCATTTGACTTTCGAAGCCAGAAATCCATCCAACTTCATTGTCAGAGGTTTTACATTTAACTAGGCCTGTTGATAGCTTTCTAAATGAAAAGTTTGTAGTTTTTGAGTAAGAGACATCGTGAGAGTCATCTTCAGGGCAAGGTACTTCATAAAATGATCCTTTAGAGAACGTTACTAGTTCTCTGTATGTTAGCCATGGTTTCATATCCGAATTTTTGTAGTTTGGATATTTTTTGTTCAGTTCAGCGTAACTGGCTTTCGTCACAGGTGTCCCGCAAAACAGATGGGCAAGATAAGCGCTACCCAACAAGGGCAAATGACATTCTACAATGTCTTTTATGGTGTCTTCGTAATCCGATTTGTTGACGAAAAATCTTGCTAGCAGCGGTCTACATGGGAACATTGTTAACAGTTTGCGAATCAGGTCTATGTCTCTTGTCTTCAAGTAAGCGATCAAAAGCAAAGGTAGACCATGTTTTGCTAACTCGTGTATCCCCTCATTGTCAAGTAGGCTTTCAAGAAAAGGAAATGATTTGGAAGTTCTGGGGCCAGGCTGTCCGTCTATCTCTGCCACGTATTGTGCGGTACGTAACTGCGTGTGTATTGCAGTCACGTAACGTCTAATATATATCATAATGCCATCATGTATGTGAAAGTCCAATGGATTTGCCATATCCAATTTGAACTTTGGGTTTGACAAGTGTATCAACAAACGTTCTGTGTTCTTGCTGAGAATACTATATCCAACTGCGTTGAATCCATAAGCGTTCGGTGAATTGATATCAATCACTCCTTTCATTATGTTGTAGAATAGCTTGCATACGAGTGATACTCTAAACCAATCTCCATGTTTGTCAAGCCGACACAATATAAGATTATATATCTCTTTAGGAAATACGCCCTTCATATATTAATTCATATAACAAAAGTACGTACACTGACTTGCATTACGTTTTTGAATCTGAATACTTAACAAAAACGAAAACTTTTACAAATGACAATATTTGACACACGAAATGTCAGTAGATGTTCTTTTGCTCAACATAGTTTATTGCTTTGTTCGGTTTGGGTGTTTGTGTTTCTTTTTTTCTGCCGTTTGGCTTTTAGCTTCTTGTTTGGTAGGCGCACTATCTGGTGTTTTTGTTTTGGGTGGTTTTTCGTAAATTTTAAAGTCCTCTTCTGATACCAGTTTGCGTCCGCTAGTCTTTTTAGTTGGTGTCGTTTTGCTAATTGGTATTGGTGGTGCTTCATGCCGCAGTGGCACACCAAAATTCATAAGGTTGTTGACCGGGGTTTGCTGTTGCTGTTTAGGTTCACTTGTGTTTGTACTGGCACTGTTCTTTGTGCTTTTAACCTTTTCGTCGAGCATCATTGTCAACGCTTCACCTAAGAAACCCTTTCCTTCAACGATATCGTCCCAAGCACGCTCGCTATGTGATTTGTTACTAAAATCCTCATTCCAGTCACGCTCTTTCTGGATCATGTATGAATGTGCCATGCACGCAAGTGAATCCCATCTCTTTAAGCGTTCTACCTTAGCAACGTATGCATCCTGAGATGGTGCACGACTATAAGAATTGTCTTGCCAGCTGCCATTACTGTCTTCGTAATCATCCATTGATTTTGTGTTTGATTATAAACGAAAAGAGAGAGATAACAACCCCTCATAATGATGCTGTGCTTTACCAAAATTACAAAGTTTGTGGATAAAAAGAAACAGGTGTATATGCCTAACCTATATTTGTTACTGATATACACACCCTGTTGAAAAACGCGAACATGAGTGATAGATTGACATCGGATTTGGAAAATGTTTGGTTTGCTGGTATAGCGAGAAGACAAGGATACACTGATGACATTAACAGCATCAAGGACCCATTTGATGATGCGACATCGACAGACCTTGAGAAAATGGACCTAACTGGCTTGCCTCTTACAGGCGTTCATAATATGAACGATAAAGTGGGTAAAATCGTAAGCTCATGGGGTGGCAAGAAAAATGACAAGCACATTGTTGGCTATGTTGATGCTAGTACCGATGGTGGGAAAAAAATCATCCAAAACGGTGTTGGAAAACCTGGTGGATTAAAAGCATTATCGATTGCATTCTCCACTGAGTCAAAGCCGAGGCCAGGTAACCCCCGTATATTTGATGTTTACAAGAAACCGATTGCGGTTGGATTAGTTGACACTCCTGGTCAAGAAAATTGCATGATTCTATATACCATGCCTGAATCACAACTTAAAAGAGGAGCCACTAGCTATATAGCAAACCCCCTAGGATTACCTCTGAACGTCACCAAACCTGACCCCAATATTAAACCTGTTACCTTCACTGGTCTACCTTACAGTAACAAGATACTACCAAGTGCACCAGTCCGCATGTCTGACCAAACTCAACAACAAACAACCGCTGTACCAACACAGCAAGTTGCTCAACCTGGTACCGTTGCCAATACAGTTCCTGTAAATCAAACTCAACAACAACAACCAAATACTCAACCAAATCAACAACAACAAACCACAGATGTTGCATTAGGCCTAACAAACGAGCAACTTCAACAAGTTATCAAGATGGGCTACGATCCAGAACAACTGAAAGCACTTCCTTCAGAAAAACTGGTTGCACTCATTATCCAATCCCAATTTAATCTCAGTCAAACAAAACAACAAAATGATGCATTACGTGCGAGTGAAGACTTTGCTAAGCGACAGGCCAGTGAATTGAACAAGAAACTTCAAGACAACCTCTTCAAGGCAGCAAAAGCCATTGAAAAGGATGACAACAAAGCAGCTGCGATGGTTAACAAACTTAACCCATTCACAAACCCAGACACTGCTAACCTACCTCTGACGTCACTCATTGAAAATGGAGAAGGACTTCATACTATTCTTGCATACAGTAACTCGTTCTTGGAAGAAAATGAAAAGTACAAAGCTGAAGTAAAGAGACTTCAAGAAGAACTTGTGTACGCTCAAAACTTGTCTGCAACACAAAAGGGTGCCCAAAACCCTTCTGAACAACTTTACGAAAAGTTGATGAGACAACAAATGGAGCTCCGAAACCCAGCAAGCTCATACAAGGAAAAATCATCAATGGCATTGACTCAATCCCGATTCCATCCGTTCGCTGTAAACCAAGCTGAAAAGAAGAGCGTAAACACCGGTTACGAACAACAAAGAGACAATGTTGGTATGGAGACAACAACAACCAAGGTAACAAGCGAAAGAAGAATTGAAATGCCACAAGAAGGAACTGCAGCACACGATTTTGCCATGAAGAACCCTGATCATTATGCACACCTCAATGGCAACCTTGGTCTCTCTTCTGGTCTCATTAGTAGACTCCAACAAGGCCTCAACTCCGCACCTGTTCAACGCACCAAGTGAAAAAAAAAGATAAATGAAAGCGAAAATAAACCCTTGACATAGTAAACCATATGTTTTGTTTGTATTTCACATTGGGACAAGTTTGTTTTAAAAGAGTATTTTTAGTTGTCATAATGTCGTTCATCTAATTTGTTAATCAAAGTCACTGTCAACCCCCCATATGGATTATCCAAATGAAAACACGGAGACTGGCTACAGAGAAAAATCAAAGTATGGAGAAGATGAAATACTTATAACTGAAGATAAACACGTGAAAACTGGTATACTGTTCCCGATGCGAGGCAGATCTGGAAAAAACTCGTCTGGAGAGAAGTACATTGATGAAGAACAAGCTAATGTTCAGCTCAAGGATATTCTATTGTCTGTGCTTGTGTTATCAATCATAACGCAGCCTGTTGTAATTGTGCTCAATGTTGTGCAAGTTGTTGCTGTACCTGAAATGATAGACCGGTCGATATGGGCATACATAATGATCGCAATGTCCTGCTTATCCATTGCCTGGATCATCATATTTGCTGTAATGTATGATTATATATGAATTCATAATGTATTAATACCATATAGGCATAATAACGAAATCAAGAGCGACGAAACAATCAAACGTATATTTCTGGTGTACATAACGTTCACATGCTTGCATGCGATCATTTCGATGATAATTATGATACCGGTTGCATTTTCAAATATTGCAATAGACACGAACCGATTTAATGAATACCTGTCAATATATGTGCTTACAGCTGGACCGTCGATTGTATCGGGTGTATTCTTTGGAAGAAAAATAGCAACGAGCATATGACATACATTTGCGTCATTTTTCATTATTGTGTGTTTAACGTTGCTTCATTGACTTGTTTAACCACCACAATGTTTCCCTATTATTCGGAAACACCACGGTAATTAAACGAGTATGTTTATGAGACTAATTGACAGTCTGATATAACAACGGATGTTTGATATGTCTCTGCATGGGTATACCTACATAAGAAACGGCGTTCAGATGTCAAGATCGATAACACGTGTTTCGTCTTATCCCAATGGAATGAGAACTTTAATGAATCGTAGTCAAACACTGGTCTCTAATATTTTATATTTGACCGGAGCACGGGAGAGTTGACTCAACCCGGTTTATATTTTTTTAATTCATCGACATATTAAAGCCAACTGCGCGTGCTATTAAAATCTAGCATAGCGTGAGATCTAGGATATAGGATTTTAATATTTCATTGTGACTTTTCATAATAAGGTTAGTATTGACATATTAAATAGTTTCAAGTTAACAGACTTTAGACTCCAAAATTCAATACGACACTAAAAAAAAACAAAAAAATGTGCGACACACTAGAAGTTCAAACTTTTGTTTTACCAAAATCCCCATCAACAGGAAGAAAAGTTGTACAAGGACGTGATGGAACATCATTTAATTCTGCGGCACAAAAACCTATGCTCATTACAACCCTTCCTTCATTTCGTTCAGACGCCAATATTCAAAAGCTAGTCGACAAACTTCGCGGAAAAACGATATGCATAGAAGGAAATATTGGAGTTGGAAAGACCAAGTTTATCGAAAACTGTAAGGCCGTGTTGTCGAATCACATTAACATAACCTGCTTGGGAGAAAGCATAGATACGGAAATGCTGAAAAAGTTCAACGAGAACCCACGTAAATACTCGTCTATGTTCCAAGAAGTAATGAAGATTGGACGTCTCAAAAATGCAGATGCCATGGAAGGACTCAAATCACAAGGAGATTCTGTTATCTTTATTGATACTGGCATTGTACGTGAGATCGCGTTTAGTGCTGCAAACTTCTCCATGGAATACATGTCAGAAGCATACTTCAAAGCACACATGCAAACATTCCAACAAGTTCTTCTAGATATTGGACACCCTGTACCCGATTACATAATTTTGCTGGATGCATCAGGTGATCGCTGTATGGAAAACATAAAGAAGAGAAGTAGATCAAATGAATCTCTATTGGAAAAGAAGTACCTAGATAGTTTGACAAGAGAGCATCGCAACGCTTTGCAACATGAGCTCATTAAGGGAAAATGCGTCACACAAATCGTTGGTGTGGAACATAACTATGCGACGGACATTATAAATATTCTCTCAAACTTGGTGAAGACAGATGTGAATCATGACTAAAACAAAATGGATTTTGTTTGTAACAGTATTCAAAAATGAACCAAATCAAAAAAACACGTTTTGTTTAACTAATCATGTTGTCTGAAATAATGTGCTTGCCCCCGCTGTATGAGGTTAATACCACGCAATGATACAGATGTCGATGGTGGTCCGTTGTCGTTGTAATCGTCGTAATATGACATAAACTGGTCTGCTGTCCGTGATGAACCACCAGTTGATGATGTGCCAATGCATATCACCAAAAACAAAAGCGCTACAAGTATGGACAGCGGTAATGCAAAGTATAGTGACCACATAACGGCTTCTCTTCCATATGATGATGCTGTGACTGGTGCGGTTGTGCTACTAGTTGATGATTCAGTTGATATTGTAGCTGTCGTAACAGAAGACGAAGTTGTAGTTGTTACAGTAGCAGTGGTAGCTGTTGTTCCAGTTGTCCCCGTTGTCCCTGTAGTTCCTGTCGTTCCAGTAGTACCAGTTGTGCCTGTACTGCCCGTTGTACCGGTCGTACCAGTTGTGCCCGTTGTTCCAGTAGTGCCGGTTGTGCCTGTCGTTGCTGTACTTCCAGTTGTTATGATTGGCGGTACAGGGAACATTGAGCAAATGTCATATGCTGGCCTTGATAAGTTTGTTATCAGGGTTTGGTTTGCCGTTATATTGGGGTGTGCATTTTGAAACAGTGCTAGGCACCCGTACGAAGACGTAGTATTGAAAAGTGTTATCATCATTGTGAATGTGTCGTTGATTGTGATGTTAACTGAATCACCATAGTTGATCAGTGTATCATACAGATGTATGGTTTCAGCAGGTTGTGCTAATTGGAACTTGAAAACTCCAGGTGACACATGGATTTGTAGCACGGTACTATTGTCTCCATTAAAGATGTCATTTCTGCATGTGAAATAGTAGTATGTGTACTGTGATTCAGCAACATCAGAAGTACCGTTTGTGAATATGACAGACGATATGTTAACAGGTGGATCATCATCATCAGGCATATCCAAGTGTGACATACAAGCATAAAACGGTCGGTTAAGTGCAAAGTCTGGAAATCCAGCATCAAGGCCTCTCAACGGGTTTAACCAACCAATGCCAGATCGTTGTGCACCGCTGAATATACTGTTTAGATCATTGTGCACAGCATCAGGCCAACCCATCATGTCTGTATCATCTCCGAAAGTGAAGCATCCTGTGCAGTTTCCACCCAAGTAACATCCACAATCAAAAGTTCCAGCGTTTGACAAGCCCAAGTTTCTACCTATGCCATGATACATTTGCGGAGCGCTTATGGATGAGCAATCTGTCATGATTGACAATGGATGAAATACAGTTCCTAACGTAGACCATGGACACCCTGCATCTGGTAGTACAAATATTATGTGATCGTATGCAGGTACGAAATCAAATGCGAACGGCGGTGTAACAATCAGTCTGAATATGATCTCTGGGTAAATTAGAGACATGGCTTGGAATATTGACACTGCCCAATCTCCAATCTCGCAAGCAGTGTGGTTGGTCACTGTCACATTTGGTATGTTTGCAACAAACGAAATGTTTAAAGGTAAGTTGAATTTGCCGTATGATGCTTGTGAGTACCCAGGCGATACAGTGTTGTTGTATATGTCACTTATCACAGTGTCGTTACATGAAGGAGACAAACTAGCACTGAATGCACCATCGTTTATGGTATTGACAACAATCATGATTGTTGAACGGTCCCCAGTCTGTGTGTCACGTTCCTTTGTGCATATGTATTCAACCGCTTGCGAGGTCATGGTCAGTGACGTGTTGGTATTGTTGATTGGAGTAACGTAAATGGTGATAAAACCATCATCCGTGAAAAAGTTACCAATGTTGAGCACAAACTGATTTCCAACAGTCGGATCTCCAGATGCATTTTCGTATACTGTAAATATTTCCAGGTTATCAGCAGCTTGGATGATAAGCAGCGCAGCATTCAGTTCGGTGATTTGATCGTTTACCCAATAAAAGTTTATGTCACAGTTGACACTTCCAAAGAATGGCTCGATGTTTCTAAATCTCATTGTGGAGTTTAAGACATCTGTCTGGTAGTAATCCCCGCTACTGTCAGTCAAAAGCGTCCATGTGCCATTTAGCGTTATGTCAGCAACAGTACCGTTGTTTGTAAGGTTCAGCATGTACGTAGTTATGTTCAGATTCAGAGGACCAGCAAAAGCATATGCTTGTATCACTCCCAGTGTCGGAAATGGATAGTATTTTAATGGGTCGCGTGGCACTGAATTGAAGAACACAGTGTATAGCAGTCCCGGTGTTGGAAGAGGGACTATGTCAGTGAATACAAGGTCGTATGTCACGGTGGCGTTGTTGGTGTCCAGATAGCTTGCAAGCCAAAAGTATTCAACACCCTTGTCTGGATCTCCTCTCTCAGCAAGGCTCAGTCCAAGAAACATGTCTATGATACCAAACTGTTCAATTGTTATTTCAACGTTGCATTGTCCAGTTGAATTATCTGAATTACTACGGAAAAGCGATAACCTTACATCATCCAGTAGCTGGAATGTGAATCCAAAACCGGGTTCAATGTCTATCAACTGAGTTGCCAGTACGGCTGTTGTTGTTCCAGTGAGATCATTGTTTGGAAATTCACTTGTCACATTTGCATATGAATCAACCTGAAGTAATGCAGGTATTGGGTTTAAGAACGGAACTACGTATGGAGACGAAGGCTGTATACAATAGATGTAGTAGTATGTCTCATTTACGGGTGAGTAAACCCGCACTCCCGCGACTGTATTATCCAAGGATAAGTTGTAATTGTAGATACCCATAAACGTCATAGGATCGTACATGTCAATGACCATGCTTGGTGATATCCAACCACTTGCAAGTAAATGTTCAATGCTCAGTGTTCTTGTCAGGTATTGGTAAACCGATGGAATTTCGTATCCACCCATGATATCAGTTGATCCACCAAGCTCAGCACAATTTCCTTCTTCTTCATTTGATACAAATGTTTCGTTACATGTTGCATTCGGGAACACATCGCAGGGGCACACTATGTTTCCTGAATGTCCCAGGCCAAGGTTGTGCATAAGAACATGCGCATATGCTGCTGGTGATTCACAATCAAACACAAACGACCAGTTCCCAGGTACCGGTGCTAGAACGTTTCCTACACAGTCGCCTCCAGAAACTGTTTGATTCGGCATGACTATGATTATGTGATCATAGTTTGGTGACACTCCATCTATCAGCGGCATCCAAGATCCATGTTCAGCAACTGTGTCAGCTATCAGTTCTTGTTTCCATAATGCAATATTACATGCTGTTCCTGCTTGAATGATTGTATATGGTCCAGCAATAAAGCTTTTAGTTCTGTCTGTGGGATCTGATAAACGCACGTTATCAAGTGTAGCAGTGTCCATCCATTCGTCAACGTTGCTTGTTCCGTTTAGCCATAATGTTTCATTGACTTGATTACTGGTACATGGTACTGCAACGAATGTTGGTGTGCCAGATATGGTGAAATTTGTATTAGCTAATATGACTAATACTGTCCGCTCTGTCGGCACAGCATAAATACAAAATGGAACAACAAATAATAAAAAAAATGAACGAAAGCGGAACATGTTTGTTAGATGCTCCAAGTAGTTAATAACATGAAAAACACTATGATGATGTACAGTATTATTGTCAGAGATGTTAAATAATTAGCTTTATTAGACCTTCTTCTGTTGTTGGAGTTGAGCTAGAATCTGATCAACATTGCCTGATAGCTTTGGTCCGGTTGTAGTATGCACAACATTAACAGGTGCATTGACAACAGCTCCATTTGATACCAGAGGTTGGTCGGGTGTGTAACAGCTTGGACATCCGTTAAGTTGTCTCCATGTTTCGGGAACGTTTTTTTCTCCACATTTTTTACACTTCATTTGTTTTGGGTTTGTTTAGGCTGACGATATTGAAATATACAAAATAAAAGACCGACTCAATTGTATTTTTGCCATTTACTTATAAACTTCCCATGCGTAACAACGCAATTTCAACATTTGATCTCGCCATCTCTTTCAGTTGATCAGCTCGTTGTGATGGAATATTAAAATCACTACAATCTCTTTCTACACCTCGCTGTAGCTCAAGTAGTCCCAAGTGAATTTTATACTTTGCTTCTGGATGTTCATCATAAACTTTTTTAAGTTCTTTAATCTGGGTCTTTATATGTTTTCGTATGCGGTTGGCATGTTCTTGCTTGATTTCATTGTCTTCGTCATAGTGTTTTTTGATTGACAATACTGCGCTAGCACCCCATGCTGCACCGACTATAAAGGGAAATGCAAATTGAGCCATAATACTTGTTAGTTTGGTGGTACAGATGAAAAATGTCTGTTTTTGCTAAATTGAAAAATAGAATGACACGTGGCACTTGTTGTATTTTTTGACAATACGTGTCAAAGATACAAGTATGGACAAATTGAATAGCAAGCTCAAGGCAAACATAAACACAGAGACCGACGCCCAAGCCAAGAAACAGTTACAAAGTATAGCAACTGGACTTACAACCGTTGTAAATAAGATTGGTTACGATGGACTGGATGATGGTGCAAACAACGATGAACTCAATTCAATAGTGAAACAGTTCCTGAAACACAACTTTCCTCTAAGGTTCCAGTGGGCATATTATCCTGATCTTACGTTTACTGTTGGACTGTGTGATTTCCAGGGTTTTACACACGACAGAGTAGTTAACACTACTAACGAAATAATCATGTCTCTTGCTGAAGGTGGCATCTGCGAGTTTTACAATCCTGTACTCTGTGATTTTACAAAATGGTTGAGTGATGCACCGCTCTATCCAATGTCATTTGTCAGAGTTTATGTTAAGACATCTGATGATGATGATGACGACGACGACGACACACCTGCTGAGGAACAGACGTTTAACTTGAAACTCAAACAAAAGATAATTAACATTGTCAATAAGCCTACGACAAACAAACGTCAAAAAACATAAAGTATATTCAACATGAATCATTATTGAATTATATATTGAGTAAAGTTTTTGTTTGTCTTACCAAGTAACTTGTTTGTATATTAACAACTTGTGTGAAATGATTATCGAGACCCCCATATAAACTGATCTGATATATATGATATGTTAAGGAATAAGTGACTGACCAAAAGTTGAGACCCGCATAAAAATGCAGTTGCTATGGTAATTTGGAAAATTCAAAAACTTTTCGGTCAACGTAACTAGGTTGACTACGGATAATAAACGGGTAAGTCAACTTGACAACGTTGACTGAAACTTCTAAGAATTTTCCAAATTACCATGACAACTGCATTTTTATGCGGGTCTCAACTTTTGGTCAGTCACTTATTCCTTAACATATGGTATATAAGTTATGTCGTTATATGGGGGTTACAGACAAGTGTGTAAAACAAACCAAACTGGGTGTTTGTAAAACACTAACCTAACCCTCATATGAAAAGATATCTTATATATCATATGTTAAGGAATAAGTGACTGACCAAAAGTTGAGACCCGCATAAAAATGCAGTCGTTATGGAAACATTGAACTTTCTTAGAAATTTCGGTCAACGTAGTAAGACTGAAACTTCTAAGAAAGTTCAATGTTTCCATAACGACTGCATTTTTATGCGGGTCTCAACTTTTGGTCAGTCACTTATTCCTTAACTATGATATATAAGATATACTTTTATATGGGGGTCTTGAGAACAGTTACATTGTTTTATTGATTTTGTATTGTCAAGTAGAACTAAAGTCTTTGGACCATCCCTTCACATCAATTGTAAATGTCATATCGCTCCCGTCGAGGTGTAAGTCATGAAACTTGTCATTGATTAGGCGCAGGTGCTTGAATCTTGATAGACACTCATCAAGTATTTCTCTTGGCCATATGTGCTTAGTGCCATGTATTTTGTGTACTTCAACTTTGATGTTGGGAGGCACAGAAACAAGAGATAGAACCCTAAATATTTCCGACACAATGTTATGTCGTTCTATGATAGTGGGTTTTGTGAAGAACTGAACATCAGATTCTCCTCGATACCTAGCAAGGCTACTAGACTGCAATTTGATCATTTTTGCAAGAAGTTTACTGCCGCCATATCCATATTGATCATATATCGCTTTAGCCATATCAGTACATTCACAGGTCCAACTTTCTTTGATATTAGCACCGCGTTCTATCTTGTAAAACACTCGTATCTCTTGTCCATCATGTTTGTCCAGGAAATCGATATGTATCCAGGTGCTTTTAGGTGTATCCAAGACAATGCTTTTGATAAAACTCTTCAGCACAGCTTGTGCTCCCAGTTCTACCTTCAGTTTTCGCATTGGCTCTGTCTTGCATAGTCTACGCACGGTTCTGCTCACTTGACAATACATTAACAGGGTTTTGTAATCGACATTTTGAAGTATCTCAAGCGCTATCTCATCTGGTTCTGATTCAATATCAGATAGCCTAGCACGGTCATCAATCGATAGTTTTGATCTCTTGTCTTGTTTAGTTTCTTCCTCGGTATCGTTACCGAATACAGACATTAGTGGTTAAAGTTGTTATACAAAAAACATGTTTTTATGATGTGTGAATTCAGTATTACATTGTTTTATTAAGTTTGTTCTATCAAGTAGAAATAAAGTTGTCAGCCCATGTGTCCAGGTTAATCTTAAATGTTACTGATTTATTTTCTATATCCCAGTCTTCAAATTTGTCTTTGATTAAATGCAGGTGTTTGAATTTTGATAGACAAACGTCAAGCATTTCGTTTGGTGTTTTTACATCTGATTTACTTGGCCACTCCATTCTTACTTTCACGTCTGGGTGTCCAGGAACAAGTGAGAGTGTTCGAAGCACATTCAAAACTAGGGAATGGTCTGGTATTTTGACCATGAGAGCGAATCTATCAGCTTCTTTTTCAACTATCCGTGCTCTGGGGTTTTCTTTTGCTTGTAATAGTGTCTTAAGGAGCTTGTGTCCGCTGGTGCCATATTTTGCATTGATAGCTTTCTTCATATCCAAACTGCTGGAGATCCAAGTTTTGACAATTTCCTCGGTATGGAATGCCGTGTACTGTGCACCAATCATTTGTTCCTTATGTTCAGGAATGAAGTTAATGATTAACTCTGTGAGGTACGGTGCATCTACAATGATATACTTTATAAACCTCTCCAATACAACTTGTGCTCCAAGTTTGGCTTTCAGTTTACGCATTGGTTCAGTCTTGCACAGCCTGCGCACTGTTTGGCTTACTTGGCAGTACATTAACAGTGTCTTGTAATCGACATTTTTGAGTATCTCAAGTGACATGTCCGCTGGTCCTGCTTCGATATCAGATAGTCTGTCACGGTCTTCATCTGAAAGTTTTGCCCTTTTGTCTTCTTTAGTTTCTATCTCGGTTTCATTACCGAATATCGACATGGGTCTGTGTGTTGTTTTTACTTTTGATAATAGATACTAAATTTTAATACAGTACAATGTTAGATATGTTGTGCAAAGTGATTATGTAAAATATTGCCACAAAAACAGCTATATTCTGGTATGCATGTTGTGAAACAATTAACACATCTTAAGATGCAGCAAACGAACGACAAGACAAAGCACAACATTGCTGTAACAAGCGAAGTATACGAGTCATTTATCAGGACCAACAAAACTTGGTCAATATATGCCACTGATATCGTTCCATACCGTGGGTACAATTTCATAGTTGTTCCGAGTATCACTGATGAAGCTGTCAAAGTATGGGAGTACAGGCACAAACTCGGTAGCATCGACATTACATACCTCATCGATGTGATATGTGTTGCTTTGTACAATGCACATGGTTCATTTAATTCAGACAGTGCTAAACACAATATTAGTGACTCGACAAGAGTTGATATGCTGATCATCATAAAGCATATATATCAAAACCAAACGAAAATGGAAGATGTGTATGGCGACATTAGACATTGGATGAACACACTATCGACGATCGATAACATAATCGTTGTCATTGCAGAGTTTGACAAGAGTGGTAACTTGAAGGAAAGCATACCGGTTTCGCTGAATCTTTGGCTGTATGCAATAGCTGACGGCCCATCTCACAAGTACATAGCTTACAAGATGTCAGGCGAGTTTGCAAGCATCTTTGACTTATCAAATCTGAAGAAGATACTCGGTGTTGTAGAGGGTTACAAAAACGTCCCTGGTTTCTTCCAGCCAAACCCATTTGCAAAGGTTCCACCACCAAACCGTGTACAGAAACGATTACCAGTAACGGCTCATACCGTAGTTTCGTCTGAAACACCTGAAAGCTTACGCAAACTGGCAGACGAGATCACAAGAATACAGGCACTGTTGAACGACGAATCACTGAGATATGCACAAGAACAACAGAGACTCCGAGAGTGTGATCTGAAACGCAAACAGGACATTGAAACTCTTACTCACGAGTGTGAGAATGAAAGGAACAAGTTTATAGAAAATGTAAATCTAATGAGAGTTGACATCGAATCTAAACGCGATGAACTAGCTAAACTACAGTCGCTTTATAATGCTGCTCAGAGTCAAATTACTGCACTCAATACCAGTAATACACTTTTGCTCAAGCAAAAAAGTGATATTGAAAAGATACTCAGCGGTGAACAGGCCAATATCGCCAAAGTGTCTCAAATATCAGACAGTGAACGTAAAGCAGCAACTGATAAGATAAACAAATTGGAAGCTGAGCTACGTATTCAGGAAGCAAAGTACAGATCACTGGAACAAGACAAAGCCAACGAAAAGGCACAAACTGATGCAACTATTGTACAACTAAATAGGGACATCAACGATGCCAGGGTGAAATGTCAAGCAACCGAAAGCAGTCTGAATGCAACCATCAGTAGTCTCACTGATCTGAACCAGAAAACAATAGCAAAATGCAACGCTGACATGGCTGAATTAACCAGAGTAAATGACGAAGCTCATGCTCAGGAGATAGGCCTTTTAAATGCACAGATAACTTCACTGAGTGAAGCCCTTAACGCATGTGAGGAAAATGGTAAAATACCAGCAGAACAACTTGTGCAGCTCAAGGAAGAGAATGCAAAGATCAAGAATGAAACATTTGATGAGATAGAAAAGAACAATATCATGATCAGAACCAAAGAAACAGAGATTCGTGCCATAGAAAACAAAGCTAGAGAGGAATTGACAGCCCTCACTCTTCTCGATGCCGAGGTCAAACAACAAAAATTGGAGAACGAAGGAAAAGAGAAACAAATCCGAGATCGCGAACTCAAGCTGGCTGAAGAAACAAGAAAATTTGAGAATGCCAAAACACAAATGGAAAAGGAAAAAGCTGAACTAGCCGAGACAAGAAAAAACAACGAGGCTGAACTTAGGAACATAATAGCAGCGCGCGATGACTTAAACAAAAAGATAAAGAAAAATACAGAACTTGTAGCTGAATCATCAGACCGGGAGAGCAAAGCTGACGCAAAACTAAGGGAGCTGAACATTAAAATTGAACAAGACAAAGCTCTTCTTAAACAATTGACAGAAAAACAGGAAGTTGTGGATGCCGATTCCGATGCTCTCAGAGACGGACAAGATGCACTCTTCAAAGAGAAGAACGTGCTTCAAAAGGAAAAGGAAAGACTAGAAGACTTAAAACGTAATCTTGAGGTGCTAACTGAACAAGCGAAGAACATTTCTGATTACAATGAGATATCTGCAAAAGCAACTGCTTTAACTACAGAGCGTAACGAGCTTCAGGCAAAGGTCACTGAATATGAAGAAGCTCTTGTGAGCCTTTACAACAAAAATCAAGAAGATACAAACAAAATTACAGAGTTAACACAAAAACTCGATGCATGTATCAACGATGATCTGAACAGCCTGTTTGTAGAAAATAAGAGAATTGAAGCTCTACTATCGGAAACAACTGCAGAACTGTCAGCTCTGAAGACCGAACATGCCAGCACAGTAAAGGAGCTTTCATCACTGAAAACCGTTAGATCAAACAACGAAACCCTGCAAAACAGCATCAATGATCTTAAGAATCAAATTACCAAGAAGGACGCCGAGATCCAGGATAAGATACAAAAATTAAATGCTGAAAAAACTGCACTCTCTAAGCAGATTGAGACTGAAAAACAGGATAAGATCAAAATAGTCGATGAACTCAGAAGTCAATTGGTTGATGCAACAAAGGCTAGCTCAAGTATAGACACTGTAGCCAAACAAAAAGACAACGAGATTGCAAACTTGAATAATGAAAAGCGTGACCTAAACAAAAAACTTATTGACGTGGCTAGCAAATTATCAACTCAGCAGAGCGAGAATGCCAAATTGCTTTCACAAATAACATCCATGGAAACAAGTCTCAAACAACGGAGCGACCAGATCGAACTGTTTAAAAAGCAGCTGAGCGCATTGGCACTTATGCAGAACAAGCCTGTGTATGAAAAACCAAAATAAAAGCGAATCAAAAAAACCAGTAAAATTTGTACTTTGTATCACTTTTTTATAACCAGTCTGATATGTTAAAAGCCTCATCCTCGTCGTCATAGTTGTCTTCTGTGTTTATTTCTCTCAGCTCTTTTTCCTTTTGTATCTTTTGTGCATTTTCCATGATTCTACGTTTGATAGCATTTGTGTCTAGTCCAAACACTGGTATTGATTTTTCTTCACTGCTTTGTTCGCTATCTTCATCCTCACTTTCGCTTTCATCAATATCGTCAGTGTTATCATCGACTGGTATGTCTTCAGTGTCGTTTATGTTTGCTTCGTCATCTTGATCAGGCTCAGCAGTGTCATCGATTGGCGTCTCGTCATCTGGATCCTCAAATGTTTCCTCATCGATGACAAGGTTCAAGTTATCTGCAAGGTATCGTCTGCAACGCTGAACAAGATCTAGAGCAATTTGTAACTCGTCCTTTCCAGTTGTTCTGTCATCTACTTGTCGCCTGTTCTGTATTCCAGATAGGTATGTCTTTGCACTTGCTGCTACTTTGCCCATTCTATATTCCTGTATATCACATATATATGAATCCAAGTTGTTCCAAATGTTGATTGTGTCGTCAGCGTTGATGTCACTGAGACTTATTCCGTTATTGCGAAGTGTTAAAAGTTTGTCATCTACGTCTATCAGCATCTTCAAGTATACAGCCAGGACTTGCGATTCAGTCGAAATGTACCAAGTAGATAGTACATCATCGTAAGCGGTAGCAGCAATGAGAAAGTGCATGCACATCCTTGCAATCTCCATATCGCGTTTCCCGTATATTGGAAGTTCCCGTATCAGTTGTTGATCAATGTCCTGTTTGCCACTCTGGGTTCCGTTATGAACTGCACAAAGAACCGTGAGTCTTTTCATGACTTCTGTCTCCAAATTGAACGTTCCAAAGATCTTCTTGTCTTGTTTTGATTCAGTTGGTATATCCTTCCCGTACACGTAGATCCAAATTGTTGGATTATTGCGTTGTGGTTCAGGTAATGTTTGGTGAATCGTTTTCCCACTGATCACGTCAACCTCTTCATGTTTTTCCATTTGTTCTTCGTAACTGTTGTCATTACTTTGAAGTCTGGATGCATGTGCTAGTGCAGCTGAGAAGTTTGTTGTTAAGAACCGTTGTTGGACGAGAGCATGATCAGATTTCACTTTCCCGTTGTAGATATCAGAACCTGCAGGAATCACACTCGCCAACTTGATGCCGATATTGTTTGGAGCAATGAATCCCATAAAGAAGCATGTAAAGTCTATTAGAGAACCGTGGCAAAACTTTTCGATGCAGAATACTCCACAAACTCTTGGTTTTTTGTTCTTTGGATTTTGTGCGGCAACGATATTTTCCATTGATACATATGCGGGACATGCATATGAGTAACGCATCGATTCAGCATCCCTCTTGATGAATTTGGTGAACATGCAAATCTCTGTTTGGCATCCTATAGTGTCCTGTTCACTCTTTGATATGTCCTTTGTCTTTGCCCACAATTTGATAGTCTTTACGCATAGTTGCTTTTCGTTTATATTGTTATTACGATCCTTATAATATATATATGGGATATCGTTTTTATTTTGTTCCTCGCTCCGACGTGCAAAGTCGAGTTTACATTCGTCTTTGTTCATTTTCACAATATTTTACAAAGTTTTGTTTTTTAAGTTCAACGCGATACGGTGTCAAAATGTGTCATGTAAACATAAACATTTTTCGTGTTTATTTTTTATTCACTCAGCCGTAAATTATTTAGATCAATGGACAAACAATATCTAATGAGTAACAAACTATCGCTGCAAGAATATACGTATATTATATAATATATTATTGAATGACTTTGCTTAGCGAAAAAAGGCTTTTAGAAAGTTATCGAGACGATGCAAAGTTATTTAAAGCTGGTTTAAAAAACAGACAGAAGAGCGAGTGCAACGATACACAAGTTACCAGTGACCCACTTGAAATAGCTGTCAAATCACACAAACGCAAACTTGAATCAGAGTCAAAGCAAAAAGAAAAATCAATAGATTTAACAGATGATTCCACAATGGTCGAGTTTCTTACAAAACGGTACAAGTGTGAGCCAGCAACCACAATACCCAAAAATAAATGGCCATCTGCAAAGGCTTTATATAAGGACTTCGAGACATGGGCATGGACAGCTGACAACGAAAACAACATAGAACTACAGACACGCGTAATAAAAGAGGGATTTAAGGATTGGCAAAAATGGTCCAAGGAAGTCAAAAAAAGATATGGACCAGACGGATTAAATCCTATTGCAGCAAATAGTGGTGGTCTTAAGTACCCTTTCTTTAATTTGTAATAAAAAGAATATTTTATTCAAACGCATTTATAACATGTCACGTGATATCAACGGTAGGCTAACTGGTAGAAGCACGACAGTACAAATGATCGTAGTTAGTTTGGCGCTGATATCTGATAAAGATATCGAAGTCAGCATCAATGGAACGTCATGGATCAACCTAAAGATGATGGTATCACGCTATACTGCTATACTGAAGGAAGAAAATGCAAAACTGGAATTCAATGACGATGATAAAAAGATTACAATCCGCAACTCGAAAAACTTTGTCACAGCCATTGCTTGTATTCTATAAAGAGACTTATGGATTATCGTTTTATGTGTTTGTTAACTTACAGCAGGTAAATGTTCTAATTGGTTGACATTACGTTGTTTTAACTTGTAATTTTTGACAGGTTGATACATGTTTACGCCAATGGTCGCTCTGGTTGTCCACGCAACGTTGACAGAAATAAACAGACTTGCACGTACTACATCTGTAAAAGTCCTTTCTGAACATGTTTTTTGCTTCACACACAATGCAATTATCATATCCATTATTTTTGTTTGCTTGGAATTTTTCACAGGTCGATATATGTTCATTAAAACGGTAGGATTGGTGGTCTAAGCAATGTCCACAGAAATAAACAGAGTTGCACCAACGACATCTGTACAAATTCTCTCTGAACAAGCCTTTTGTTCCACATACACTGCAATTATAATATTCATCCATTTTTCACTTTGTTTTGAAATGCCTGTGTGTTTTGTTAGCGTATAATTATGTAGTGCCTATATCTATTTATGTAATATTTGATGTGACCTTATGCATTATCAAAAAGGATGTGGTACACAAAGTTTGCACCTTTACCACCTAAAACTCAAGCAATGACCGATGACAATGTTGGTTTAGATTTTAACAAAACTGATGACAATATTATTCGCTTTATGTTTGACCAGGCGAAATGCAACTCGGTAGCACTTCATGACCTTGCAAAGAAAACATTCATTCAAGAAAACAAAAAAAGAGGCATAATATGCGTGAACTGTGAATCTGGTGATACCAGTGTACTTACCAAGAAACCGACATATGGATATTTGACAAGGGACAATATAGTTGACTCTGATTGGATCGAAGTTCTATCAAATGTAGACAGTCACGACCCGGTCAAGGCATTCGTGTTTGCCGTTCTGATACGCATGAATAACGGAAAAAGACATTGTCGATATGCAACAATCAAACGCGATGCACAGGACAAGATTGAGAACAAACCATCAGATATGCCTACCAATATCGAACTGGTTGACATGAACAATGCAACAATAACAGTGAAATGTATGAAATGTGGAAAGGTTGACATCAAAATGGATGTATGTGCAAGATGCAAGGATGTGCATTACTGCGGAAAGGAATGTCAAAAACGAGACTGGAAGATACACAAACAATACTGTGTTGAACATCAATAAAACACAATTTACATAACCAATCCTAAGATCAGTCTAGATGAGATTTAAGATCTACACGCTCAAATACAATAAACTACAACATAATATTTTGAACCCGTGTGGGTGTCGGATGACGATTCCGGACAGGTCAATATTTATCTCGTGACCGTTCATGAGAACAAAGATCTTAGTTTCACAATAACGCAAGAAACACTGTGTTGTTTTTCTAGTAGTTTTGTAATATAAATTGTATTACATTAGTAAGGAATACCCACGCAGACACACTGTGAAAAGGATAAGACATAACCAAAGTATATACTTAGGTATAGTTTTCGTTGCGCAGTGTACGGTCGATACGTCAATACGCATAACATATTTTTAAAATATTTGATACTTGACAAATGTCCAATTCAATTAGAAATCTAGGAAGATACCACAAAGTGTGTAAACAAATTCAATATTCATTACATTGCGTAATTCTAATTGTTTTTCATTTCAGACGAGAATGGGAAAGACATACAAACCTGAAGTGCTCAAGTCACCGCGACTGAACTTTCACTTTGCTGATCCACTTAACCCAGTTGTTCCGGAATCACTCAGAGAACTCGAAAGCTTGGACAGTAAATGGACTAGTAAGCCAATACCTGATAGCATTGGATTGACAACAAAACTGCCATTTGATGCCAACGGACTTAAAGTTCTTTCAAAGAGGTATCTGCGCAAGAAACATAGCGGAGAGGTTATTGAAACACCTGAAGAAATGTTCAGAAGAGTTGCTGCTACACTCGCTGCAAAGGAATTTGAATTTGGGGCAACTCATGACGAGGTTGAGTTTCTAGCAGACCAGTATTATGACATAATGAGCAACTTTGAGTTCATTCCAGCTGGGAGAACATTAGCCAATACAGGTTCAGATACACCAACAGTACCGAATTGTGTGGTGTTGCATTTTGAAGACGACCTAAGCGACATTCTTCAGACACTTCACGAAGCTGCGATATTACAGCAGCATGGAAGTGGCATTGGTTTTCCTTTCGATAATTTGAGACCTGCCGGATTCGTTACAAAGAGAACACACGGTACAGCCTCTGGACCTTGTTCATTCTTTGTTGCATACAATGGAGTGTTTAACATTATCCAACAGCAGAACAGACACGGTAATATGAAACATATTGATATGTAATATACATTAGGCGCTAATATGGGAGTTATGAGCGTTGATCATCCAGACATCTTGGAGTGGATACACATAAAGGATAAAAGATATGTAGATAAGGTTGTTGAACTCAAGCATTCGCCCGGTGAAAAAGTTGAAGCAATCGTTGCTGAGGATTCTCATCTTGAGAACTTCAACATATCCGTTGCTTTGACAGATGAGTTTATGGAAAAGGTGAGAACAAATGATCCAAATCCATGGATGTGCAAATGGAAAAATAAGCAGTATAAGCCAAGGATTATCAAGAGAGACTCACGCTTCCGTTATACTTCCATTGAAGAAGTTAACATGACACCGAGAGAGCTGTTTGATGAGATAGCTAAATCAGCACACACATCTGGTGACCCTGGTGTTGTATTTATTGACACTGTAAACAGAGCAAATCCGCTTCCTGGACTTGGTCCATTAAAGACTAGCAATGTAAGAACCATCACATGAACGATATTAATGTTGTAAGCCATGCGGAGAGCAGTTCTTGCATAGTGGGGATCAATGCAACCTTGGGTCTGTAAACGAATCGCAGTTTGCAACGAGTGATCACAGGAGACTCAGCGAGCGTTACAGATACGTTGTGAGTTTGGCATGCAGAATGTTAGACACAGTTATAGACATTGCAAGCATACCAGTTGAAAAGGTCGCTGAAATGTGCAAAGCCAACAGACGAGTTGGGTTAGGAACTATGGGATTTGCAGAGTATCTCGTCCGTATGCACATCGGTTATGCAACTGATGCAGGAATCAAAGAAGCTGAACAGATCTCCCATACCAGACAAACCGAAGCATGGAAAACGTCGTATGCTCTTGGTAAACTCAAGGGAACATTCCCAAACGTTCATCTAAGTGTATTCAATGCTGATGGAGAACAGCCGCGCAACTGCAATATGACAAACGTACCTCCAACTGGTAGCACAGCCATGTTAGTTAATACGTCATCTGGTATCGAGCCATACTTTGCCATGTCACATTATGCGTCTGTTATGCGGAAAGAGAAGCTATACTATCTAAACAGTTTACTCATTGACACGCTTGAAAAACATGGACTAGCAACAGACGAAATCATTAACGAGGTTTCTGAGACCGGCACAGTAAAGCATATCAAAGCTCTACCTGATTGGATCAAGGAAGTCTTTGTGACAGCAATGGACATGGATCCTGATAGCCACATAAAGATGCAAGCAACGTTTCAGAAACACTGTGATAACGCAATCAGTAAGGTAAATGAAAAACAACACAAACACAAATCTAACGTGCTAACAGACAATCAATTTTCCAAGTTCGTGTACAGTTGAGGATATCAAGCGCGGGTATATGCTGGCATGGGAGAATGGATGCAAAGGTGTAACTGTGTACAGGGATAAATGCAGATCTGAACAAGTTTTAAATGTCGGAAGGAAAGAAGAACCAAAGAAAAATCAGATTGTTGTAACGACTTCTGCTGAAGACATAGGCGCTGCTGGTGAGTCACCGTATATGGAAAAGCGTAAAAATGTACAAACAGAACATACCAACAACCGACAACAAATGTGCCACGAGTGTAAGATACCCATGATAGCAGCAGAGGGTTGCTATACTTGCCTCAAATGCTCAAACAGTTTGTGTAGCATCTGAAACGATAATGAACTAAAAAGGAGTGATATATGCAAGTTTAATTTCGCATGTTTTTTTGTTCGACAGGTGTATAGCTTTTGCCGTTATATAATACCTGCTAATGTTGTGTTACTCTGTTAACATCAAGAAATGTTTATAATCACTAAAACCGAGAAATGGATAGCCATAGTGCTGTTTTTTGTATGGGCAATAGTTGTGTGGTTATTTGGCATAGGCAAATTAGTGTCTGATGGAACAACGGGTTACCTGATTCACTTTACAAACTGGTCATGGACGTTACAGGCTCTGTTCTTCACGTTTGATCTGATATTCTTACTGAACAAAAACGGGAGTTTGACATTCTACCTTGTCTCGATATTCTTTTGGCTTGTCAATGGGGTGACTTGGAGTGTGTTTTGGCTGATATTCATTGTATTGGGCAACAATCCGGATCTGCTTATCGATGTCAGTGATAGAGGGACTGGTACACACTCGCTCGGATTCATACTTGACATGGACAGAGTATTCCATGTGCTACCTGCCGTAATGATACTGTTCTACATATTCCTCAGACGTGACAAGATTGCCTTTACGGTGTTTTTCTTCATGAATCCATCACAAAGCACGTTCATCACTGCTTTCGTTTATGGCTTGGTAAACATGTTAGCTCCAATTGCTCTAGCTCTTGCATACTTTTCGACAAATGACGTAGAAGAAGTTTATGGCCTAACTATCAGTATTGCATACGTCATTGGCGTTGCTTTGGTTGTGCTGATACTATTCAACTTTGTGCCGCTTATGATATTCTACGCCGTTACAACACGAAAACGGAAAACAACAAAAAGACTTTTAGAATACTGCGCGTTCATCCAAAGTGGCTATCCCCTGGAAGAGGGTATCACATATAAACCATATGATAATACAATGTAAATCATTATATTGTTTCAACTTTTTCACAAGTCTTTTTGTTATGTAGTAGTTGAGTGGTTCACATTCAGATAGTGTGTATGTAATCAGCTCGTCTACCCCCATATAAATTGATATCATATATATCATATGTTAAGGAATAAGTGACTGACCAAAAGTTGAGACCCGCATAAAAATGCAGTTGGCATAGCAACGAGATATATCTCCAGGAAAATTCATATACTTTTCGGTCAAGTTGTTAAGTTGACCACGGGTATTTATCGGGAAGTCAACCTAGTAATGTTGACTGAAACTTACGAGAATTTTCCTGGAGATATATCTCGTTACCATGAGGAGTGCATTTTTATGCGGGTCTCAACTTTTGGTCAGTCACTTATTCCTTAACATATGATATATATGATATCAATTTATATGGGGGTACTAGTTTGCGTTTTACATTTTTATTTCGTTAATCGTGATGGTTCATGTAACGCAAAGCATCATTGTCCGTTGATATTAAGGCAGCAAGTTTTGTATAAGAACCTCGTATTTTGTCTATAACTTCAGTTGGAAGTACATTCTGATACTTTTTCAGAAACTCGCTTTGTACGTTGTTGGCAAGTATGTGTATTACACAAGTATCAAATAGTGTTTTAACTTTTCCATTAAGCTCCAAAACGCTACCCAAAACAGCTGTTGATATAAACCTAAGCATGCTTTTGTAAGACCCTCGTATATAGGATAACCTATCACAGCCTTCACATTTCTTCGAATAATGCGATATCCAATTGGCACAAATGCAATCTATGTCACATCCAATGTTGTTACATATGTGATATGTTATATCTGAATGGTAATATCGAGAACACCTATGGCATTGTTCAAAACCATCTGTATCCAAGTTTATGTATTTTTCACAATGATAGCACAGTTGTGTATTGCCTTGCATACTGACCACATATTCAGTTGGTCAAAAAAAGTATAACACAGACAAATATCTATAATTAGCTATGCAAAGAAAAGGACGGTAAAAAACATTAAATAATGGATCAAGATAAAGAACAAGAACAAGAACAAGAAGAACATCATGAGCAGAAACAAGAACAACCAAGCAAAAGGGTCAAAAGATTTGTCTATCTGAATGACAAAGCTAGGGAAGGTGCACTGTGCGGGATACCAAATGAAATATGGAAAATCATTTTAGAGTATGTCCTGTCTAGCATGGAATACAACTTTTGGCCCTTTTGTCGAATACAGAGGACATGCAAAAAGTTCAGAGTAATTACGAACGACATATTTAACAGCAAATCGTTGGGTTGGTGCATAGCGCAACTGATAAGAATGCGGGTCATATACTATATTGGATTTAAAGCCGAGAACGGACGCGAAATAAGGATCAGACACAATAAGGACAAGACCACAACTGTGGAATTTAAAGAGCAAAATGGAGACACGCTCGCTGGTGACACCAAAGATAGAGCAATTGAACACCTTTTCGGAAAAGTACAGGAACAACACACAGCTTATAAACATGTGAAACTCGCTAACTACCAGCACAAGTGTAGTTACACATTATTCGAGGCCAACGCTCTTGGCATGGATGCGTTATGCAACGGGATAATAAAGATATACAATGATTTCAAGGACACCGTTGAATCGAATGGGTTGTGTATTGGAATAACAAAGGAACCACGATGGGTTAATGCACAGCTTGATTTAGACCGAGAATTTGTCAAGTTTCTGAGAACATTGATATCCCCCACGAATCTACGTGCTCGTGAATCTGTCAGTTACGCTGGAGACTTCTATCACATTGATGTAACCAACATGTTAAAGGGCACCAAGCTCACCAAATTTAAATGTTTGGCTACGCTATGTAGTTTTGTAGATCCTGACATAAGATTATATTGATGAAAATGTGTGGTGTGAAAAAGAAATCAGATATGAGTGATTATACAATAAATGATCAGATCTTTTTTAACCAATAACTGACGTGAGTCAATAACAAACAATACAATGTGTTTAGAGTGTCTCAATCCATGTAAGATTTTCGAGTTTGCAGCAGGGATATGTTGCTGTTTAATCTTTGTTGTTTTGTTTGGCTACATTGGCAAGGGTATATACCTGTACAGTGGACAGGAAGGCGTTGACGTATCAGAAGTTGTTACTGATCCAAACTTTTACATACCTGACCTGTCTTTCTGGGTGTTTGGATGTGTAGGAGTGCTTTTACTCTTCTGTCTGTTGGTCATTATAAGGGCGATACTGGTTGGTGTGTTCAATTGCACAAGCAAGATTGTGAGACGGTATTGCTGTATTTGTCTCTGCAGGGCCTGTGAAGATGATACAGATGATGATCTGGATTCAGAGTATGCAGGAAACAGGCGCCGCAAAAATCAGAATAAGCATAACCAGAAAACAATGAAGTCATACAAGAAGCTCATGAATGTTGATATGGAAAAAGGTGAAGAGGACGAAGAAGAAGATGACATTGAAATGAATGATCGACGGACTAATAGAAAACATAAAAAATAGTGAACATCATTTTTGTTTAAGTTATCACATATACAATCTGATGATCCTCGTATTATGTTTCTGTAGCTGAAACGATTGGTTAAAAACGCGTTAGGTGAATGCAATTTCAACGGTGCTAACATTTGCCAATCTTCGTGTAACAGACTCCTCCAGTTTGACTCTCCGTTAGATGGCACTCTGTATTTGGTTTTGAATAGCAACCATTGTTTGTCATCCGAAGCCCTGATGAGTCCAGCATCAATTCGTTTATTCCAGTATAGTCTGAACAGTTTTTGAATGTCTTCTAATAATGATTCCCATATGCTATTACATATCAATGTATATTCATACAGGTTGATTTTGCGGACCGGCATGTCTAGTGGTTTGTTTATAAACATTGCTGTCGTTACTGTTTCCAAGCACATATCAAGAAGACTCGGCACGATACTGCAATCGAATATACCAAACACAAGTTTAGACATGGCCCACATCTTGACTTGACCGTCAGTATTTGATAGTTAATTGACTAACCGAAACTTCTATAGTATAGACAATCACCACGGTGCTACCTTTAGGAAATGCTTTGTCAATGTCGATGAGGCGAGTTTTTTTAAACTCGTCAACTACAGGGCCGGTTAGAGTGGCAATTTGATCTTCGTTTAGGCCATTTTCCAGAATTTCATCAAAGCCGTGTACAGTGCATAAAAAATCGAGCTTGACAACAATACTACGTGATGGCCTAAGTTTGTGATCTTTGTTAAACCTTCGGTAAACAAAGTCCAGTAGCAGATTACTACCAGGTTTAAAGCATAGTGTAACATTTTCGTTGTTTTGTTGTTCACGCATAATCTTGGCAAGTTTTTGTATTTGGGCGTTATCGATTGTTGCACTGAATCCACTCATTTTTTGTGCTAGCAAAATGTATTGTTTTGTGAAATGAATAAAATAAACTAACAGCCTATAAAACTGATATTAAGAAGTACGTTCATTTCATAACAATATTTGTAACTTGGTCAGCTAAATTTAGATTTTGAACGTTTTTATGTGATACAAACTACCACTTGCACGTGCCAAATGGAAGTTATTGATACATGGAACATTGATGATGACCTGTACGAGGCATATGCTGACGTGCTTAACCTACCCTGTAACCGTGGTATGAAACCGGCAGGCAGGGCTGATCACCTGGCAAAGCTGAAGAGAAACAGATCACTCAAACGTATTGATTTTGTTAAGAAAGCATATCAGCGATTCTTTGCAGATTTTGTTGTACGGTGCATAGAAGAATACTCTAGAGACATTCACCCGAACGGACGTGACATTGAATACATATTCCGTAACGAATACAGCAAAATTGTCAGAAAACGTGGTGTACCACAAAGAAAGATTGACTGGACATTGACGCTGACAAGGAAGGACTTAATCGGTAACATACTCCAGGGTATTTGGCTCCTGATGAGCGGCACCGGTATCAACGTCATTAAGGAAGACGGTGGCTTAATAGAGAGCATAGAACGCTCTGGTATTCCCAATGTGTGTGAGGCCGTCAAAAAAGACCCACCAAAAAAGAAGCCCAAAAGGACTTTAAAAATTCAACTGGATCCTAGTGCAATTGCAGCAAAAGCAAATGGAACCGGAGCTGTCCCACTCGAAGTTAACATAGACGATTCTGGTTCATCAGATGATGATGATGAAGATGTAGATGAGGATGAAGAAGAGTCAGAATCAGAAGAAGAGCAAGAGAAAGAGGTATCAGAATATGAGACAGAGCCAGATGAACCAGAAGACAAACCAGGGAAAAAGAAAAAGAAAAAGAGAAAACCAAAGACACCAAAGAAAGTAACAAATAAAACCAAGGCATCTGGCAAACCAGGACACGTAAGCGAAAGTGAAAGCGAAGAGGAAAAAGAACCAGATGTTAATGAACAACCCATTGTTCCATCACCAAATGTTAATGAACAAAGCCCACAAAGCGAAGAAAGCAGTAAACAGGATAGTACCGAAACTGATAATTCAGCTAGTATGGACGTTGCTCCTTCCCCAAGGCGTATATTCACGGTACCGTACCGAAGAAGGGCTTCAACACCTGCAAACACATCAACATCCGTGCCAATAAAACCAATACAAATAACAATGATAAATCCTGGAAATGAAGAGGAAACAAAAGATGAACCAAAAAAGAAAACAAGAGGTAGACCACCGAAGAAAGCTACACCAGAGAAGAAAGCGACACCTGTATCAAAAAGAAGAAAAACACCAAAACAAACCGAAGATGTGACACATACCGACGTCGATAAAACAACACCGGATGAACTGAAAGACCCATACAAAAACTTTAAGGGACCAGAGCAAATGCAAATTCCGTTGAAGGGTAAAATGGCGATCATCTTTTCATATCAGCTTCGTCGCTTTGAAGGCTTCAGAACAGGATCAAAGGCAGTTACAGGGACACTCAGACCTGTAAGGGGAGCTCCCAGGGTTGCACCTACCATTCTCAAAGGCGAGCTTGTGCCTGTCATTAAAATTTTATTCCAATATGACAAAAGCGAAGATATCACTGTCAGCCATTTTATTACACATTTCAAACAAAATTTCAAGTCGCTATGGAAAAGCATAGACGGTTCAGAAACTGACTTTAAAAAGTTTGAAAGTCAGTTTGACATACTCATACACGAGTACCGTGCAAAGAAAGACAGAGAGCTCATCCTAAAGACCTGGAATGCTGTCACAGAAGAAGATGCAGAGGGTAATGCCAAGGCCAATCAAACATTTGACAAAATCATCGAGTGGGTTAAATCCAAGCAACAGAGGACGCTCTTCTTACCCGATGGAACAAACCCACTTAATGCCGTTGATAACCTCCCTGATAACGTAGTCAAAATATTTGTTGAACAGATTGAGTATATCAGAGACAGATTTGTTGGCCAGACACAAGCTAAGCTAGCATTGGCTGATTACCTACACCAGTACATTACAGGGCTTCATAGTATTGGAGATGTCAGTTTCAACTTTATGTTTTATGGAGAACCCGGAACAGGTACAGAAAAACAGTTCATGTGGTAACCTTGTTTTAAACTTCATTAGGTAAAACCGAGTTTGGTAAGAAATTGTCAATCATACTTGGATGTTTGGGACTCATCAAGAAACCAACAGCTGATGATTATGCAAAAATCAATGCTCGCATTACCGATTACTTGAACAAGGACAACAAAAAGAGTCTCTCATCATCAAAAAAAAAGGATGATAAAAAAGCAGAGGCTAAAATGCTTGCTTATGTCGATCCATTAGACAATCCAGAAGAAACAGCCATGGTTTATGTGAAGAAAGAGGATCTTACCGATCTCTACCTAGGATGGACTGAGCAAAAAACATTAACTACCATCGGTAAAGCCTTGGGTAGAGTGCTCTTCATAGACGAGATTTACAGACTGGGGAGTGCTAATGGCGAAAAGGATTACGGAGAAGATGCAGCAAACACTTTGCTTGCGGAGATGTCAGCTTTTGGAACAAAAATGGGAGTGATCGGTGCTGGTTATAAGCACGAAATTGAGGATAGGTTTTATACTATCAATGTTGGTTTTAAGAGCAGATTCCCAAACAAGATCGAGTTCAAGTCCTATACACCTGTTGAACTCGCCAAGATATTCGCCCTGACATTATACTCGACCTCAAATCCTATGAGAGGCATATTCAAACTTATGGCAACAGAAGGCAAAACTGTACAAGAGGAACTGGTAGAGTTCTTTACAGAACATATTGACTCATTTGCTACATCAAACGCACGAGGTGCCAAATCGCTTGTTGATATGACAATCAGACAGTTTGTACGCACAAGCTCAACCAACAATGGCTTTCTTGATTTTGAGAACATGAAAAAGAGCGAAGTCCCAAACTACCCTTGGTTGATTTACATAGACAACGTCAGGGCTGCATTTAAGGAACTTGAACCAGACGAGCTATCAGACAAACCAGAAGCACGCGCGATTACCGAGGACGAACTCAAAAAACTTAATGATGACATCCGCAAAGTGGTTTTAAACCAATATCACGTGACATGGAACATGAACCAGCTTCAGGCTTTCGTAGAAGAGCTGAGGAAAAACCCGAATTTGCTTGGACCCCTACAAAATGCCGTCATTTCAACAGAAGAGTTCACCTCTAAACTGAGTAAAGAAGGCATAGACGACCGTTTAAGTGGTATCATGGACATGTATGCAAAATATACGGGTCTATCAAATAATATTGCAAAGGCAACAGGAAGGCTTGCACCTGTTGATCATTACACAGCCAGGTGCCATGCAAAATACATACGTAACCCACATGATATGGACAATGTGAAAATGGACATTGTTGGATACAAGGCTTTGTCATCTCACTCAAGAGGTTACATGATCGTACACAAAGATGTCATGTGCAGCTTTTGTGGAAAAGAAAGTGGAATCTACACTTGCTCCGTCTGCAAGAATGTGTACTATTGTGGATCACAATGCCAATCTGATCACTGGCGCATACACAAGAGGGTCTGCATATCAATATTTTAGTTAATGTTTTTGTGCGCGCGTGAAATAAAACATGAAACAAAAAAAGATTTAAATCTCCGGGAATTTTATCGGAAATTTACTCGGGACAAAAAAATTGTGCTGAACAAATTTTTTGTGCCGCGGTCATTTTCATTATTTCAATGTCAATTATTATTATCTTTCCTGATCAAACTCAACGAATATGGGCGACTGCAAGACAACATTACAAATTCCAGTATGTGGCGTCTGTGAATACGAAGATTGGCAAGTTGACAGTGCAATACCACCAACGATGTGCACCCTCGGTTACTGGAACAATGTCTTTATTTTCTGCTCCAACTGTTATGAGTGTTCTGCTGGTATTACTGATCCAAAAGCTCACAATCAGGCTAAAGATCTTCGTAACATATTCAAGAAATGCGATCACATTTGGGACGATGAAGGAGCTAACTGCGGTTATAGACTTTGGACTTGTGGCACATGTGACTTACGCTGGGTTCAAACATTACAAACTCAAAAACAAACGCAAACAGGAATGTAAAATCATATATAAATTATATTATATGAGCATATAGTTTCGTTTTACGCCCAAGTGTTTCTCTTGGTATAACCAATATTTATTCTTGTACGTGTTCGAGACCCCCATATAAAAGTATATCATATATACCATATGTTAAGGAATAAGTGACTGACCAAAAGTTGAGACCCGCATAAAAATGCAGTTGTCATGGTAATTTGGAAATTTCAAAAACTTTTCAGTCAACGTTACTAGGTTGACTTCCCGGTAAATATCCGGAGTCAACCTAGTAACGTTGACTGAAACTTCTATGAATTTTCTAGTAACCTTGACAACTGCATTTTTATGCGGGTCTCAACTTTTGGTCAGTCACTTATTCCTTAACATATGATATATAAGATATACTTTTATATGGGGGTAGTCGAAGTGATTACATAAGTCACGTTTTGTGTGCACCAATTAAACTCGTATTCAGGATAAAGTAGTCGAATATTTTATTACCACGAGGATAACATTTTTTGCTTAGCCCTGTATTCGTCAGGCTTTATCCTTGATTCTCAGCGGCAACAGTGCAGATGTATGTTTTCATGACAACTTACGATACTTGGTGTTTCGAAGTTCATTATGTCAAACCATGTCGTACGTAAAAAAGTTTATTTTTTTTATTCACAAATTCAAACATTTGCATAGCCGGAAACATACTTTGGTACGTACTTTGATAAAATTTTTGGTATTTAATATACTTATATAATCATAGTTATATTATCAATTCAATAATCAAATATGGACTCAGAAACATCTTCACCTATTATCGGATTCACATACGAGGATGACAACAACACATTTGATACTCCAAATACCGCTAACAAAATTGACAATCCCCACATTGGAAATGTCCATATCGCTGAAGAAGCCAGAAACTCATTTGAGAAGGTGATGGCCATACATGATCAACGGCTCTATCGAGATTTATCAGTGCATGTAATTTGTATGGACTGCAAGTTTGAAACCGAGATTGACGAAACTGATCTCAACGTCTCTCATGTACCACAAGCTTTGCCTGAAGGAACAAATTATACTCTAGAGCTACACGATCAACACGGGATGGATGGGCGCATATTCAGAAAATCGCATGACGGGAATCTACATAGGGTAGATGAAACACAAGTTAATACGGTATACGATAGAACACAAGAATTCAAGACATTGAACGGCACCCACCAAAGATATGTTCCAGCCAACGGCTCTACAGGACTCATGCGGAGAGTGAAACCTCATCCTTACACACGCCCCAGCTTCTCCAGCATGAGGAACTTTTTGATCGCTAAACAAGAGCACATTCCGGTTTGCTATTGGATATGCCCCAAGTGCTTCAATGATAACATCGTTCACCTCACTGATCTCCCTTCAAAGTTTGATTATAAGTTACTCGCTAGAAAGCTCTGGAGACAATATGAATTCAAGCGTCGTCAAGATCAATCCAAACATGGTTCCTCTATCACAAATGCGCTTATGAACATGTCCGACACCTTGGGATCCATTGACAGCACCCTGAACTCGATTGAAGCCAACACACGAGACCTCGCCAACATGGAAAACATTGTTGATAATAACCTGCTAGAATCGATAGCTGAAGCAATAACAAGCCTACGCAAAGCTGATGATTAACAAAGCTCAACAATGAAATATTATATTTAATGCATTTTACTGTCAAATAAAACGCTTGATCCTAACTTATCGTTCGCATGCAATTGTCTGTCCTTGTCTATTACAACAATGAAAACCTCATCGTACATGCCGTGTCCTCCACTAACAAACTTGTAGTCCAGTAAAACTTTGCGTGTAATCTTTTCGGCCTGTAATTTCTTGCCCATTGCTTTTGCACATGCATCTAATACGTATACAAACTGGTCTGCGAGTGTTGGCTCGCATCGTGTTATAGTTATAGCATTAGTGCATCTGTTAACAATATCCACATTTAAGATATTTGTAATATCTGATATATCACCAATCACCATGACCCTGGTATACAGTTTTATCACGTGTCCACCATATAGCGTTTTGGTCACTTGCATGTGAAATGTACATGCGATCCGGTGTTTCGATCATGTCATCATTGCTATATGCAGATGATATCGGTGGTGCTGCACGACGGAGCTCTATATTGCTATGGTACATCTTTATAATGTTTAGTACCCTTGCAAGCAACAACGATTCAATACAGCTTATGTCCATCTTTAATGATAGTCAATACACAGGCAAAAATGGTTTATTAGTACACACTGCTTTTATTTGGTGCATCCCAAAAATACTGCATTCATGCTTAGCACATTCTTGACACGGACTATTCATTTTCATGTCTCTTTGGTTACGAAGCTTTTGTTGAAGTTCTACACGAAGCCATGTCAAATTGTGTCATATGCTAAACAAAAAGATTTCTTTCAATTTGTTTTTTATTTCACACTATATACCGACCCATACATAACCGCCGTTACGAACTATCAAAAAATTACAAAATCGCTAATGGGTAATATATGAATATTATAAAATCATCTAATATTTGTTTTAGACTCTGAAGCACGTACCAAGTTTATTTCCAATATCGAAAACAAATACAAAAAAATCGACGAAAAGGATGCAGCAAACGTTAAACCATACTTTACCAAGGAAGAACTCAACATAAACGACAAATGCATCAAATTAAGCAAACAAGAAGAGTTTAACACAAACAAAACCAAGTACATTGAGAATCTCAGAAAACTTCGATTGGGCGGAACGAATGGATTTCCAGACAAACTCATTACAGCCGTTTGCAGTTATTTCAGACCTTCGGATAAATCAAATCCAATTGAACAAGAAAAGAGTGTACTTGGAGTTATCGAGATTGGCACTTGGCTTGCAACCAACAACTATTATGGAGCTGATCTGGAAAAGCTATACAAGTTTGTCAATCAAGATATGGTGATAGACAGTGACAGAGTACACAAGTTTATCATGCACTGCCAAGGCAAACTCGACGAACAGCTCAGAACCGAGGAGATCGTTGCGATTATGGATGTATTTTTTAAACGCGAGACACCATCGAACAAGAACCTTGCTGACAACCTTGTTGAGACACTTCGCTTTGAAAATAATGACCCATTGGCCATCAATAATCTCTGTACTAAGGTGCATAACTTGATGCACAAGTACCACACGTTCAGGCTCGAAGGAACAACTCTGTCATATCGCTCGTATGTTGTTGCACTTTTGCTCATACGCGATCCAATAACCATGGACACTATATCGGAAAGTTATATCAAGGAAACCCAAGCCAAGGAATTTTCAACAAAGGGCCTTGTTAGACATGTCTTACAGAGACAAGCATTACAAATCACTGATTTGGCAACGCAAATTGAAAAGCAACATGTTGATCTCGACAACCCCGAACCAAAGAAAAAGAACAAGGGCAAAACCAAAAAGCAACACTAACATTGATTAGATAAAACTACAGCACTAAGTTTGTTTTTTGTTTTCGTTTATTGTTACAAGGTCATTCTTTTCCGCGTTAAGCGTTTTGTACAACCATATTGCGAATATGCAAGAACTTGACCAAGTTATCATCTTTGATTTTCGACATAAGTTCCATTATAGCACATAGCTGATCTCGCGTGTAGACCTTCCGTTGTTGAGTTTTAGGTGATTCACAATGCTCCACGTTACGTGTTTCTGACATGTCGTTTTGGTTGTCCATCTTGTGAACAAACTACAGAAAAGAAGAAACTGTTACATTGTCTATATTAAGTTGAATCTTAGTTTATTTCGGTTTCGTGAGCATGGAAAGGTATAAAAACTTTGAGTGCTTCAAGTGGTGATACCACCTCAATTCCAAGCATCCCCAGTTGCATAGCCGCTGTCATAGCTAATAATGACCACGACAGTGATGCTTTTGCAATCGCGTGATAATGATCCACAACCATCGAAATCCATATGAATATAATGAGCACGGTTGTGAGCGCCTTTGTAACAATCAAAAACATGAATAGATATGATTCATGCTTGATCAGTGTATAACATATGACAACTGCGCATATCGTCTGTAGGAATGATAGGAGCCACACTACGATTTCGTAATAGTATATAATATTTGCCGGAAGTGCGTCGCCTGCATCACGTAGACTATTGTATAACAATATTGCACAACAGAGAGTAAACTGAAAGCAAATGGCTCCAAAGACAAATATGAGCTTATCTCGTTCTTCTCTTGTATATGACCAGTTCATGGATCTATCTCGTCTTACTGTCAGTAATGTTGAAGGCTGTACAGCATCTTCTTTTGGTTCTTTAGGCTTACTGGTTTTAGATTTTTTTGGCTTGGTTTTAGTTTGTTCAGATCCATACTCTCCAGGAAACCGATGCTTAATTATCGACACAAGTAACGGATTTGGTTGCATTGCCGTTGCAGCATCTTGTAGGCCTATGGTAACTGTTCTGCATAGTGGACAGGTAGGGTTTGTAGTTTTGGATATGCACTGTCTGCAGAACGTATGTTGACAGAATTGTAAGCACACTGGTTCGTAGAACAAACACATACAAATGCTGCATTTGAAATCTTCATCACTGATAGCATCAACGCTGTGTGTTGGTTGTGTGTCCATTTGTGGATAGTTTCGTTATTTTCGTTTTGTTGTAAAGTTTCTATAAAGTTCGAATCACAAAAACTGTAAATTTTTATTTTAGGCCAATCACCCAAATTTTTTATAAGACATTGCAGAACACCAATTTCGACACGTCACCAACATGAAAGATATGAAAGACATGAACAAGCGCATTACCATTGATGGCTTTAAAACCGCGTATGCACAGCTGAGCAAAGACGTTAGTGCATCCATGAGGCGGGCTGATCGTGAACGGGTTGACATAATGATAAATGAACTGGGTAAGTGTACAGAACACAAACTTGTGTCTTAATCAACTAGCTCCAGAAAAACAAGATGCCATAGGACAGCTGTGTATTAAACAGATACAACAAGAGGCAGGATCACGCCAGTATAATGAAAATGTTATATGTCCATGTGTTGTGCTTACATACTTTGTGTCACATGATACATTTCAGAGATTCTTGCAAATGCGATTCGATTTGACACGGTGCTTAACTGTCAAAGGCTGGAACAAAGAGCAAAATGAGGCAGCATATAAACGACTCAGTATAGCTGTGAACATGCACAGAAATTTTATTGTGGGGATCACAGACACATGCGATGTAAACATAATGTCGCTGAGTCTCACATATGATCATTATATCAGCATGATATATGCAGATGATCATTATTATATGATTGATGCATATACAGATACAGACGAAAAGAACTCCAAGGAGCTGACTGTAATACCAGTGGACGGATTTAAAATAGTACAGACCATTATAGACTTTGTAAAACTGCCGAACAAGTGGTCAGAAAAACATATCGACGCCTTCAGAAATCTAACATCAATTGATAGAAAGCTGTTTCACGGTGCCATATTTGAGCCTGCGCTTTCTGTGTTTATTACATAGGATTGTCACTGTTAATTATTGGCATGTACGAAAAACAAATAAAAAGCCTTGTTGACGTTATATGAGTCAAGTGATCACACAGATGATAGAACTTTAGTAAAAGGTACCACATACCTTTGCGAAATAGTATAAATTGCAAAATAATATAAGATGCAGTTACTTACGTGTGCTGTGATATTGATAGGTGTATTCATTTACAGCACAGATGCTGTGCACCAGCAAGCAGTCAATTGCACATATTTTTTGGCTGCAGAATTTGAAGATGCACTGGTATTTAACACAACCAATACACTAGTCAGCGTGACGATATACAGCGGACTTGCTGCTGCCACCAGAAATATAGGCAACACATTGACAAGTAGATCAAGATACTACCATGCTGATAACAAAACCACATGGTCTGAGGGACAGATAATACAACAACCGTCTTATGTTCACGATGCAAACGTACAACAGTTTGTTGTAAATTCCATGTACAACGGGTACAACGCAGTTACCGGAAACAACACAGTAGATATCTACAAGTACAACAGCACATCACAAGCGTGGGCACTTTCTTTCGTCATACATGACACCGATCCGTTTGTTATTGGTAAAATATTTGGCTTTTACTTGTCGCTGTGGGATAAAACGCTTGTTGTTTATAGTGCAGACGCAAACCAAACCAATCAGATACTGTTCTTCTACAAAAGGCAAACAAACGATTCATGGTTATTAGACACAACGTATGACCTATCCAGTGAGAACTCCGTTAACTGGCTTATCATATTCAATGATACAGTTGTGCTAGATGTAACAGACAAAATCATATTGCAGAATGTTGGAGGTAATTGGACAGAAACACAGAGACTAATAGTATCCAATGGATACAGCGTGCAAGTGGGCTTGGACTTTAATCATCTACTAGTAAGCGAGCCAAATAACCTAATTGTGTACGAGAAAACATACAACGACACAACACAACTTAACGAATGGAACATTCTACAGAACATAACTGAGCTCGGAGCTGTTACATTCCCTAACAGCTACGCCGTAAACGGTGACTTCATTATCGCATCTGATGCTAGTGCAGATTCCGACCGTGGGTTATTATATTCATATATCTATAATGTAACCTCTGGCCTGTTTGAGTTTTCAGAGTCGTTCAATCTTGCACCTTACACATCAAACGGGGCCGGATCTTCTATCGCATACGCCTATGGAGATTGTTTCATATCATCACAAGCTCAAGTATTTGGTGACATGTACTGTCATCTTCCCCAGGACTTTTGTGGTGTATGTGGTGGAACAGGCTCATCGTGTATTTTAACTACAGCTGCTGCTTCTACTGCTGCAGCGTCTACTGCTGCTGCTAGTACAGCAGCAGCAACAACAGCGGCTGCTTCAACTGCTGCTGCCACAGGTGCAACTGCAACATTGACTTCTGCAACTGCTGCTGCTGCAACCGCCACAGCCGCCGCTGCCACTGCTACCGCTGCAGCTGCTACCGCGACAGCCGCAGCCGCCACTGCCACCGCTGCAGCCGCAGCCGCCACAACACTAGCACCATCTCCGTCTACACTAAGTAACGGTCAAGTGGCTGCTTTGGTTACTGCACCTGTTGTTGTGTTTGTTGTCATTGTGATTGCCATCGGAATTGCAATTGGCGTTTCTGGTGCTGGAGGAGCTGCAGGTTCTGCCGCTGCTGCTTCTGCATCCGAAGAGGGCGAGACAGAACTAGCAAATGCAAGGATGCGTGGAAAAAGAAAGGGAAAATAAAAAACATGTTAGATTAATACAAATTGAACCTGTAATCTCCGATATCTCGATCAATTGATGTTTCTTTGATGTTTTTCATTGATCTGCGCTTTATTGAAAATCTTTAAACAGGGGGATATAAAGACGTTTTATCCGGGTCATCTAAGCACTGTATTTTGACATGACACCTTTTGCGTTACTGATAATATTTTACGGACTTTTTTTACATAATGTAGCATATGCACTACCACAGGCTGTTAACTGCACATATTTCCTGGCTGGTGAATTCAGTGATGCAGTTATATTCAATACAACCGACGGCACGCCCCCTGGTCTGACGATAGATAACGGTAAAGCATCCGCAGTACGCGATATCGGCATTAGTACAACAAGCAGAGCAGGATACTACCAGGCGAACAATGCAACAACGTGGTCTGCTACACAACAAACACAACAACCTCTGTACAGAGGACAAGCCAGCAATAGCCCCGCATTTATGTCCGTTTCAATGTACGGTGGTTACAACGCTTTCACAGGCAACAACAGCGTGTTCATATACAAATACAACACTACGTCTGGGCAGTGGTTTCTCTCATTCACGATAACCAACACTCAACCGTCTACCGTTAACAGTCTATATGGATTTGCTTTGTCGATGTGGAATGACACACTTGCTATTCTGTACATCGCTGATGGGACTGTATTTCCTACAAACACTACCGTTTTCTTCTACACGAGGCAGTCCAACGATGTATGGACTTTGACGGCAACTTACAACACTATTGAACTTGTCTTTTATTTTGTCCTTGCGCTGAACAACGACACAGCAGTAATTTCTGCAAGTCAGCAAGTTGCAATATTACAGAATATTGGTGGAACATGGACTAGAATAGACACCATACTACTACAGGGCAGTCAGTACACGATCTTAGTTGCACTCGATGACAGTCACATAGTAACAAGTGAGGTAAACAACTTGATCATATACAAAAAGTTTTTCAATGGAACAAGCGGCTTTAACCAATGGACCATTTTGCAGAACATATCGGAAGCTGGTTCTGTTAGCTATCCATTCTCGTTTGGAATTAACGGTGATTTTTTGATTGCATCGGATCCTTCTGCTTCATCTAACCAAGGCCTGTTATACTCCTACATACGAAATGCAACAACTGGACTATACAACTTTAAAGAAGTGTTTAACGGTGCACCTTTTCCTAATGGTGTTGGAAACGTTGTGGCATTTGGACAAGGTGATTGTTTCATATCATCACAAGCCCAATTATATGGAGACATTTACTGTCACTTACCACAGGACTTTTGTGGTGTTTGTGGTGGAACAGGTTCATCATGCAGTATAACTACGGCTGCTGCTTCGACTGCTGCAGCATCTACTGCAGCCGCTTCAACCGCTGCAGCAACCACTGCAGCAGCTTCAACGGGTGCTGCATCAACTGCAGCTGCTACAACCGCTGCAGCGTCTACTGCAGCCGCTTCGACATCTGCAGCAACCACTGCTGCAGCTTCAACTGCAGCTGCTACAACAGCAGCAGCATCCACCGCTGCAGCTTCAACTTCTGCAGCAACTACAGCAGCCGCAAGCACAGCAGCTGCATCGACTAATGCTGCAACAACAGCTGCAGCTTCGACAAATGCTGCTACGACTGCAGCGGCAAGTACAGCTGCTGCATCGACTTCTGCTGCAACAACTGCTGCGGCTTCAACTAATGCAGCAACAACAGCCGCTGCTTCAACTGCTGCCGCCTCAACCTCTGCTGCAACCACTGCTGCAGCGAGTACGGCCGCTGCTACAACAGCCGCAGCAAGCACAGGTGCCGCTACAACCGCTGCTGCATCTACAGCCGCCGCGAGTACAGCTGCTGCTTCAACTGGTGCCGCCTCAACAGCCGCAGCAACTACTTCTGTAGCATCAACCGCTGCTGCGTCAACAGCCGCTGCCTCAACTGGTGCAGCTTCAACTGCTGCTGCAAGTACAAACGCAGCTTCAACCGCTGCAGCAACCACTGCAGCAGCTTCAACGGGTGCTGCTTCGACTGCTGCTGCAAGCACAGGTGCAGCTTCAACAGCAGCAGCTTCTACTGCCGCGGCCTCAACTGTTGCAGCTTCAACTGGTGCAGCAACAACCGCTGCAGCATCAACTATGGCAGCCTCAACTGCTGCTGGATCAACTTTAGCTGCAACCACTGCTGCTGCTAGTACAGCAGCCGCTTCAACTGGTGCCGCTTCAACTGCTGCGGCTTCAACTTTAGCTGCAACAACTGGTGCTGCTTCAACTTTAGCAGCTTCAACAGCTGCTGCAAGTACAGCTGCCGCTTCAACTTTGGCCGCTTCAACAGGAGCATTAGCTGCTGTAAATGCAGCTACAACTGCTGCTGCTTCTACAGCTGCAGCCTCAACAGCGGCAGCCTCAACTCTGGCAGCATCAACTGGCGCTGCATCAACACTTGCAGCTTCTACTGGTGCAGCCTCTACCGCTGCTGCAAGTACAGCTGCTGCTTCAACGGGTGCTGCATCAACATTAGCAGCCTCGACTGGTGCCGCTTCAACAGCTGCTGCAAGTACAGCTGCTGCTTCAACGGGTGCTGCGACAACTGCTGCAGCATCAACTATGGCAGCCTCTACTGCTGCTGGATCAACTTTGGCTGCAACCACAAACGCTGCATCAACAGCGGCTGCTTCTACAAACGCTGCTTCAGCATCCGCTGCAATGACAGCTGCTGCTTCTACAAATGCAGCATCAACAGCTGCTGCAAGTACAAACTCAGCTTCTGCATCAGCCGCAATGACCGCATCTGCAAGTACAAATGCAGCAACAACTGCTGCAGCTTCTACAAACGCCGCTTCCACAGCTGCTGCTTCTACAAACGCAGCTAGTACAGGACATGCCACAACCGCTTCTGCATCAACGTTGGCTGCTTCTACAGCTTTGGCAAGTACAGCTGCAGCTTCGACATTGGCCGCATCAACTTCTGCTGCAAGTACAAACGCTGCATCAACATTGGCTGCTTCTACAGGACATGCAACAACTGCTGCTGCATCAACATTGGCTGCTTCCACAGCTGCTGCTTCTACAAACGCAGCTAGTACCGGGCATGCATCAACTGCTGCAGCATCAACATTAGCAGCATCAACAGGACATGCATCTACAGCCGCAGCAAGCACAGCTGCAGCTTCGACATTAGCAGCTTCAACTGTCGCTGCTACAACATTATCAATTACAACATCTTCTTCAATATCAACCTCAACAGCTACCAGTGGTGCACCATCAACATCTTCATTAACATCAAGTCAGTTGGCGTTGTTGATTTCCATACCAGTAGGCATATTTGTTGTGGTATTGGCCTCTATTGGAGTTGGTATAGGTGTTGCAACAAATGCACCTGCCGTGTCTACAGCTATAGTAGAGGAAGGATACGAAGACTCTGGTTCAGAACTTATACAAATACGGGCATCGGCTAAGCATCGTGGGAAAAGGAAAGAAAAATAAAAAGCTAAAACAAAACAGATGTTATTTGGACTCTTTATTAAGTTTGTGGTCTGCAAACCTGTTTAAGATCATGTAAAATGCTTTATAAACTATTGTGTCAATATAAATCCGATTTACCTCAGTAAACACATATATCAGCTTTACTGACCACAACAAAGCCAAGGACACATCTACCTTTTTACTGTATTTCGACTTGGATACAAATATCAAATTCGATGATCACCCTAAAGCTAGTTGTACTTATATCCTGTTTTGGGTGCATGTTGGCACAGAACCTGAATTGTGCATTTGAATGGCGGGAACAAATTATGACCAACCTAACACTTGAGCCATTTGGACCTGACCAACCTACCGGTGTGTCAGTTTCCGATACGACGTTACTATTCTCAAATGCATACGACCAACAAGGGTTCGGGAGAGAGTACACACTGAATAACGGCACATGGGAGCCCATGTTGACATTCGTCTACACAACAAATTCACCTTCCAACCAAATTTCGGCGTATGAGGATGTGTTTGCATTGTCATTTCGTTCTGATAACTCAGTCGACATAAGAGATGGTTCGTCGAACCAGATATTTGATACGTTTCCATATCATTCGGCTTTTGGCGTTGGGCTTCAACTATACAAAGGCACAATCGCAATCGGTGCCTATAACTCTACAGCAGATGGTAAAAACGATGTTTACATCTACGAGCTGTCGAACAATGGGACATGGCTACAAACGGCGAACTTTAGAGACCCGAGCAATCTGCAAAGAACCGACTATGGTTATGTACTTGGACTATACGAAGATATGGTTGTTGTTGCAAGCACTATAATCGAAGCAAACATAAGCAATACCAACTCTGGAGGCTTTTACTTCTATCAGAAATATAACCTGACATGGACATTTGTGCAAACTGTATATGCACCTGAAATTGACGGACAAGAAGCTGGTACAGCCATTGCCATATTCAATACCCGTGTTGCCATTGCCACGCAGAACAATGACACTGTTTACATATTCAAGAGAAGCACAAATAGTACCGGGCACCATCAGTGGATCATATCACAAACTATCACAGGGTTGACTCCTGCACCAGCTATACCATATTCATTGTCAATGTGGGATTCATTTCTGGTTATCGGATCTGGAGCTGATGAGGTTCTCACGTACGGGTTGAATGCTGTTTCAGGACAGTTCCAAGCTTTAAACGTACTGTTACCGAACGCCAGTGTGGCTCTGTTTGGCAGAACCGTTTCCATCGGTATTAAAGATTGTCTAGTTGCCACGTATAACGAGACATATGCTGAATACTATTGCATCAATGCTTTACCTGACGGATGCGGTGTCTGCGGTGGTAATGACACCTGTGATCCATGCTCAAACTATGGAGGAACATTTGCAAACGTAACATCAAACATCAAGATATGCAATTCAAGTCTTGCGTTTGATGGTTGGGATAACAGTCTAATCATTGGAAACTGGTCAATTTGCGATGTCAATCTATGGCAGGAATATGCTACAAACAGTACACCTGCCCAGCTCAGTTTGAGTTCGTTTTGGATAGACAGTACAGAATGTTCAAACACCTCACGGGCACATTTTCTTAATCAAACCTTTGCGATGAACAACGCGTCATGCTATGCAGGAAGTAAATGTTGTACAGACAAAACAACTTCTATGAAGTTTGCCGTTTGCAAAGGAAAACCGAGATCAATAACCAATAACACAAACCCTCCTTCTCCACCTGGAGATGTTTGTGAACATTATGGTGGAACTTCCGTAGTTGTTAATAACAATATGGTCATATGTGCAAATCGTGTTGCATATGGTGGATGGCAACCATCAACATTCCCCACTGGATGGGATGTGTGTACAACGAGCCAATGGGGACACTACGCACCTTCGTATACCGGTGACTCAATCGGAGTGTTGTCTGTATGGTTCAATAACAATGGCTGCAGTGGTCTAAACAGAGTTGCGTACATTGGCTCGTTCAATATGAATGACCAAAGTTGCTTCAACCAAACTGGGTGCTGTGCTGATTGCTGTACACCAATATTCACAACGTTGGCTTTTGCCGCATGTACAGATTCACAACCAATAACTACAGGAACGACTGCTGCAGCGTCAACCGCTGCCGCTAGCTCAGCCGCTGCTACTACAGCTGCAGCAAGCACAGCCGCTGCATCAACTGTCGCTGCTACAACCGCAGCAACTAGTACAGCCGCTGCATCAACAGGACATGCTTCAACAGCTGCAGCAAGCACAGCTGCCGCCACAACAGGACGTGCATCGACTGCTGCTGCAAGCACTGCGGCAGCCACTGCTGCTACTGCTACAAGTGCCGCTGCAACAACAACAGCAGCTGCCGCTGCAACAACTACTGCCGCTGCAGCGAGTGCAACTGCTACAGCCGCTGCCGCTTCAGCTGCAGCTACAACTGGATCAACAACTAGTGTGTCAAGTTTGACTAATTCTCAGATTGCAACAATCGTAACTGTACCTGTTGCAATATTGGTGGTTGTTATAGCTGGAGTTGGTATTGCCATTGGAATTGCTGGTGGTGGTTCCGCATCGGCTGCTGGTGCTGGTGCTGCCGCAACGAGTCTTAGTTCAGCAAACATGAAATCGAAAAAGAGGCGGCACGTAAATAAGAAATCCTATGACCCAGTGGAACTTGAAAATCTGACGATACATTAACAATGGAGGATGATAACAAACTAGAAAAAAACACAAAAAGTGTAACATTGAGATTAAACAGTAAAAAAGTCATATCTAGATCGTGTATTTTGGTGTCAAGAACAAATTTTTTATGTTTGTTTTTTTACGTGCAATCTCATAGTTTTTTTGATACATATGGCTTACATCGGTCTATGCATTCATTACTAGCTCAACAAAAGAGCATAAATTAATAGCACTAACCCCAAAGTGAGAGTATAAAGCGCTGTAAAGTAGCAAACCATAGACAACATCTTAAATCAAACAAAACATTAGCAAGATGCGAGCATTCATAACAACCCTGCTTTTCTTTTCAGCTTTGTTCACACAAGGTAAACTACAGATCTAATCTTGTATCAGATACTAACTTTTTTTGTTCCCAGTGTTATGTGCTGACGACGGACCAACATGTGCGATCTTTAAAGACTGCGATATCAAGAACTTTGTGATTGTTGTGACAGACTCAATATCTAATACTGGACACACGAACATTACCGGAAACGTTGCGCTGATACCTGGTCCTGTAGTTGAAGGATTCCCACCAGGCACCATTATCGGAGAAGGACACGTCAATGATTCAGATGCTGCTGCCGCACTGAACACATCCGAGTGCGTTAGAGACGTTCTGACAAACCTCACCGTAACCGATGATCTGTCTGGCACATTGCTCAAGAATGTTACATTGACACCTGGTGTGTATACATTCAACGACACAACTACATTGCAAGGAAACGTTACCTTTGACGGTGCTGGAAACATCAGCTCAATCTTTGTTATTATCATTAACGGAACGTTCACTGTTGATCCAAAATCAAGAGTGGTGCTGACTAACGGAACGCAGCCAGGAAATATCTTCTTTGTTAGTACCGGTGATGTCGCTATTGGTACCAATGCAACATTCAGTGGATGGGTGTTAACAACAGGAGACATTGATCTCGCTTCTGGAGTAGTTGCAAACTCCCGTCTGTATACAAACGCAGGAGCCATGACACTTATCTCGGATACAGTTCATGTAGTCGACTGTGTAACATCACCTGAATCAACCACAACAACTGGATCCACCACTGGTGTTACACCTGCCGGATCAAGCCTTTCCAATTCTCAAATCGCTTTGGTTATCGCTGTACCAGCATCGATTGCTTTGGTTATCATTATCGGTGTCGCAGTCGGAATTGCCATGTCTGGCGGAGCAGCTGCTGGTGCTGGAACAACCAGTTCTCTCGCAAGAAAGCGCTCACGAAGCAGAGAAAAGAGACATCACAGACGCATGGACGATGAAGAAGACGACGCTTAAACTCTGACTTTTACAAAATAAATATATAATATATACATATGGCATTCAACATTATATTTGAATTTGAATAACAACTAAAAGAAAAAAGTTAACAGAAACTTAATCACGTTCATTGTTTACGTTAGTGTATACCGAAGGGATGAACATTGGCATATATTCATCATCATCATTAATGGATGGGTCAATACTTCTGGAATACAAAACACCATTCTTTGCTGATCCACGAATCCTTCCTGAACTGAACATTTTGTCCATTTTCTTGTTTGTTATCTTCATTGCTTCGTCGACAATATTTTCGTCCACATCGCCTGTGAGCCCATCCATGCTGTCTTCGTTTATTTGTGGTCCACCAAGTGTCACAGTTTGCTTTGCAGATGCACCAACACTGCCGATGATGTTAATGTTTCGGTTGATCTTGTTGAGGTTCTTCTGGTTCGTTGCCTTTTTCCTGTTTATCAACCGATATTCACCCTTGGAAACAGAACCTGTGAATCTGTATCTGTGATCTTTACAAAGCTTGAATGTCTCTCTGTGCATAGTACAGATGTCTTCCCGTTTCTTGCATCCTGTAAGCACAACACCGCCTGACCAGTAAACTAATGCCACACGCTTGTTATCTTCGTCACTCCGTATACGGCATGCTGGAAAGTTCTTCGGTATGTATCTCGCACGTGATCCGAGATCATTCTTTAACATGTCGAGGTCAACTTCGAATCCAACCTTCATATCACACACCATGTTCGTTATGGTGAAATTCTCCAGACGCGCAGGTATGCCGAGTACCTCATTGAAAAAGCGTACATTGTAGTGCGCTGAAAGTCTTGAGTCTTCCTCTGTCTTGGCACCTGTCTGCACTACGTTACCACTTCCAAATACCAAAGCAGTTGTGTCATCAATACCCTCAGCTTCAAGGTTTATTGTCATTGCCGCAAACCTCTTTGGATTGAATTTCACAGGGACAATCTCACGAAGGTAATACGAAATCTTTTTCAGATTCAAACGAAGACCAAGACGGTATGTGGCAACTACATTAACAATATGCGCATCAGGCATACCGTCAGCGTGAATCACATTCATGTTACAAATTTGTATGTGTTGTAATTACAGGTTACAGTTCTGGCTTCCTCAACTGGAAAAAAATCTTGGGTTATGTTTTTACTTATGGGACACTTCCGTGATACCACGTCGGCACTGTTGTTTCTTTCATTAGAAGATATCAAGCATTCTCGCTCTTGTGCGCAATCGCGTGTTACATCCTCGTCAATGTTTGGTATGTCCTTACTGAGCATTTGATAGTTATCTGCCGCATCGCTGTCAAGTTCTGTGCTGCATATCAGACCGGGAAAGCGTTCTGATTCTCCTTCATCGTCTGAGCCACAAATTACAAGTCTCTCATCATTTTCTGTGTAGCCTGTTTGTTGTACCAGTTTCCGTCTTTTGTGTGGTGTCACAAACACTTCAGTATCGCTTTTTGTAACAGAGTCTTCACATGACGATCCTTCGATATCAGAAACATCAGAGTACGTTGTGTCTATCGGTGAGCAAAGCACAGATGCTGTATCAGTTTCGCTGTCATCCTGTTCACTTATGGAAAGTTCATCACTTGTTCGTATCGGAGTCGGTATCTCGGGAAGTATATCAGTTATGTTAGGTGTGGGTGGCGCGGATGTGGTACACGGTGTTGTACGTTTCATTGACAGTATTTTCTTAAACAGATGCATAGGCTGTATGCAAATGTCTTTACTGCCTTTGGCTTTGCATTTCTGAAACACTGCTTCGTTCTCGCCAAGCGGTCCGCGACAGTATTCAAATATCAGCCTTGTAATCCTGCATCGCACATGTCCTTCGCATGACACCCATATCTTCTCAGTTCCGTTCCAAATGATGCATTTGCTTTCGTCGCCCGGTATCGGTGATTTACGTTCTTTTACACGCTCAAAAACTTTAACCACGTCACTGACTGTTAGCGTCAGTGTACTAATTGGAGATCTAGGGAATACTCGTTGCATTAATGAATCTGCATTTTCTTTGGTATTTCGTGATATCCGAAAAGGTTTGATATCATGTTTTTGTGTCGTTTCCATGTTTTGGTTTTTAGTTAAGCGTAACCCAGACTGGTGGACGGTCTATGGTGAGTAAGCATAACGGGGTTTGTTCTTATTAGGATTTTAAAAAATAAAAAATAATATTAGTTTTCTATGATTATGGATATTTTTCCATGTGAAAGAACTATATGCACGTTCGTCACTGATTTAAATAATACCCGATAAAAGAGATACGTAAAAACAAATTAAGCGTAATGTTGATTATATAATATATGCTATAGTGATTAGCACATAAGGGACTAACTAAAGGTAAACATTTGTATGACAAACAACTAACCTGATCATGAAACGTATCACCAAAAACGAAATGAAACAAAGAGAAGTAAAACTAGGGAGGTTTGTATGTCAAGCCTTGTCAAACAAAAAACAAAAATAGGTCAAGTCAAATTTTGTGCATAATTCTGTTCAAGCGACGTGTAGAAATACATATAATTTATTTGATTTTCTTATCTTGTAAAACGGTGCATTTCTTGTGTGCATTTACAGGTCACGAGGAAAGAATTGTGCAACAAACATGGGAAGGATCGTTGACCACTTATCCCCTTCAGATTTTGCGTTATCATCCTTTGATAACATTTTGTCAATCTCAGCGATGACATTTGCAGGTAATGCAATCTCCTCTGTTGTAACCCTTTCGCGTGTCGATCTTAAGCATGGCTCCTTGTCACTGTAACAACCCTGAATAAATGTTCCTCTTCTCAGAAAGGCCTTGAACCAGATATGATTCCCACCATGAGCGCTTCCCTTTACTGAACACACATGACTATTTGAATCATAGCGTATTGATTTGTACTCTGCATTGTAATAGCTAGGAGTAAGTGATCCAGCACCAGTATGCAGGCGTTGTATTGCGTTGGCTATGCTAGTTGCAATAGGTGGTATAGGATCACTTGGTCTGAATGTCTTATCCTTATTGCGGTTCTTGAATGAGTCAGCACGCAAGCCAACATTAGGCATTGCAAGATTGCTTGTCTCAGACAAGTTTATGTTTGGTTTGTAGAGCTTTGTGTCGTTTGTTGATCTGGGTTCAGTTCCATCATGTTCCAAGCATTCCAAAAGATGGAAATCTTCATCACGTGGTCTTTGTGAGAGAGTTCCAAAAAACTTTTCTTGTGTAACAGCAGCAGTTTCCTTGTCTTCACCTTCAAAGAACAGTGGCCTGTATGTATCACGTTTCGTTGATCCGTACACTCTCCATGCTCTTCGCAATGTGTAAATGGCTAGATCAACAAGAAAATCACGGGACTTGTACGTTTTTCCTTTCTCTTTTCTGTCTTTCTTTTGTGCAATGATAAAGAATGGATTCTTCTCCAAATCAGCACCGTATTTGTCAATGATATACAATCTGAATCGCCTGATGAGTGCACCGCAATGGTAGTTGTTCTTGAGCATGTGTCCCTTGATGTACAGCATGTAATGTTTGGAGAACTTTTTTGCACTGCTTGCGTCCAATGTGACCAATTGAATGTCTTCATGTTTGAGTTCTGGAAACGTCTTTACTGTGAAGTCTATAAGCTCTTTCTTCAGCGTTATGTTGAGCCATTCCGGATCTGATTCAGAGTTGAACTCTTTTATGTACTCAGCGTCGATGTGAATGTGGCAAGGTATGTCCGACATGATCGTTTCGTACATTGCACGTTGCTCCTTCTTCATTTGATTGTAGAAACTCCATATAGATTGGTAGCTTCCAACGAAGAACTTTTTCTTTCCAGTCGCATTACTGTCTTTTGGTACTGGCTTGTCGTAAGGGAATATTGGAAGGTTTCCATACATTTGTGAGTATTTAACCGCTTCAGCCATAGTGTGACATGACTGAAAGATTATCGTTTCCTCTCTCTTTCTACGTTCTTCTTTACGTTCATCGTCTATTGTTTTGCCGTCGAGTCTATGTTTTCTTGGTGCAAAATCCATTATATTATCTATTATATATATTAATCATGACAAAGTTACACTTTACGATATACCTAATTACGATGGGGAAATTATTCAGTATTACGATTTGCGTTTAAATACAAATAACTGTGACGATACCGATAATTAAAAATACCCCCGACTATTTGACTATAGTTTGACTTTAAACTTTGAGACTTTGGTTGCTAGTGGTGATGCATTTTTATGCGGGTCTCAACTTTTGGGTAGACAGTTGTTCCTTAACATATGGTATATAAGATATACTTTTATATGGGGGTAAGGTATGTGTTTTACAAAAGCCTAGTTCTGTTTGTTCTACACACTTGTCGGTAACCCCCATATAACAACATAACTTATATACCATATGTTAAGGAACAACTGTCTACCCAAAAGTTGAGACCCGCATAAAAATGCAGTTGTCATGGTAATTTGGAAAATTCTTTAAGAAAATTCTTCCATAGTTACGTTGACCACGGATATTTACCGGGAAGTCAACCTAGTAACGTTGACTGAAACTTCTATGAATTTTCCAAATTACCATGACAACTGCATTTTTATGCGGGTCTCAACTTTTGGTCAGTCACTTATTCCTTAACATATGATATATAAGATATACTTTTATATGGGGGTAACTAAACTTCATTTTAGTAAAATGGGTCTACAGGTTTGGTTATGCCAAATGCATCATAGCGGTCTCTCTTCAGATGAGGCTTGGAAACAACAGTCATGTTGGAAATTCGCATGTAAACGATATCGGAAGCACTGAATTGTATCTCGACAAATCCTTGCATAGCTTCAATAACAACACGGGGAATAAACGCGCCGATATACAGTCTTTTGTCTATGCTAGTCAGGTCCAATGCTAGTTTTCTGCCTTCAAGCACAATATCAACAGAGTCTCCTCTTAGCAATACAGTTTGTTGGGATGGTTGATATTTAGTTGGGAACATGTAGTCCCAGCCAATAAATCCCTTGATTTCGCCAACTACATCTGTCTTGTCGTCAGTCTTTCTCTTTTTTGGGTCTTGATCGTTATCCATCTTGTGTTTATTCCGTTCTACAAAATACAAATGTTAACAGATATGTACACTTGGATAAGCATACCATTTTTCTAATCCAACATCTTTTATTTTTAAGTTCTATCCACAAATTGTACTCGGTTGTGATTCGTAAAACTTTTTTTAAATGGCTACCGAAGTGAAAGAAAAAGAAACAGTGACGAAACCCACATGTGATGTCTGCGGCAAGGTTGTTGACAGTGAAAAAGACGGACAATACTTGAGGCTACTTGACGCAAAACAAGAAGATGTTGCATTACGGTTATACAAACACAGATCATGTCCACCATTCAAATCATGCTATTCGGGAGAGTGTCCAAACAAACATATAGCTTTTGCGACAGGCCCTGGTGAACTCAACCAAGACATATGTATGGCATATGTACACTCTGTTTCTCGGCACCCTGTTGTGTACAATTATTGCTCGGAAGCATGTAGTGCCGCTGATAACAACTTTCTTTACAGCATTGAATCCAAGTCAGTAGAAGCAATGAAAGAGTACACACTAACATTGGACAATCACGAAGTAAAAGTTAGAATGTAAAAACAAAAACGATACAGGGAATAAAATCTTACAAATTATTACATACCTTACGTCATTATGTACAGACAACTTGAGGGTTGGACAGTTAAAGACAACACAACAGGACAAGTGAACACAGTTAAGGGACTAGTTATGTCATCAAAATATGAATACAAAGGATGGACTATCACAGTTGATTATGATAAAAAACTGATAAGCATTGGTGACAAGTCGCCCATGTGCCAAGGAACCTCACTAAGTTTTACTTCTACCATGCAGCTCGGGAACGCATTCCGCTATGATGGAAAAGGATCATGCTACATAGGTGATTATCTTGTTTTTCAAATACCAGCGGACAGAATGTAATAAAATATATTGTCACAACGATTTGTCACCATCTCACAGATATTGAATTTCGAACATCAAGTGTCATTTCGTGTCGTCTCTTGTACGTAAAATTTATTTCACATTTTTATTTTTTGTAAGTTTGAACATATCTATACTTTCGCTATACAAGCAACTCTTCTATAAATTTATCTATCAATATATAATATATAAAATTCATATATAAAAATGTCAAGTTCAAACAATCCAGACACCAATATAGATAAAAGCGAATTGGAGTTTTATGAACAATGGTGTAAACAAAACGCAAAAGCTGAACTTGAGAAAGACAAATCTGATGAAGACAGTGATGATGAGGAACTTGAAAGTGACGCGGATCATGTATATCATAAAATGATGAACGAGGTAGGAAGATTCGGCATTAGAGACCGTTGAACTCACCCAAAAAAGGATGCAAGCAAACATCGTTTCCGGATCATATCAGAAGCAGAAATAATAGCTTTAAATGCGGGGCTACCTCTAGCAGACAGTGCTCAAGGACAACGTTTGGAATCAGAAGTAGAAAATGGCATATACAGACGCAAAAACCGTTGGTATGGGGCTTTAAAAGCTACTATTTCTGCTTCTGATCAAGGACAGCGTTTCGAATCAGAAGAAGAAAATGACATGTACAATGAACGACGCAAAAAACGTTGGGATGAATGTGTAAAATCAGTAGAAGAATCACAGGACAGTGCAGATGACGATTCTTGGCTCAGAGACTCACTTAGACAAAGTGAAAAGATTGTTGAATCTGTTAACGCCTTGTTACACCGCGATGAAGACGAGATACTTGATAATTTGGGTTCTGTTGAATGTAAGTCTTTTGCTAGTTTTGTTTTTTAACGACAATAAAGCACATGAACTTGCAAGACCTATCGAACCAATCAGAAATCAAATTCAAGCAAGTGCCACTGCTGGCCCAAAGTCATACTCATGGAGCCTCATTCCCAGCATTGATGTTGAAATGAATAGGGATGGAACACTTCGATATGAAGTGATGTCACACCCAAGGAAACGCCATACAAATGTGTCACGTTGTTATGGCCTTAAACGTGTTCTTGGTGCACACACTCAGCCAGAGTCAGATATTGACAATGATTCTAATGATGATGACGTTTCGCATAACAAAGGACGGGAAAAAGAAGAGAGTCATGATGACTATGTACCAGAAATGATTGAGACTGGAAAAGTTTTCGATGACGATGATCTACCAGAACTTGAGAAAACCGAAGACACACCAAAAGGAACTATCGATCAGAGTCGATTAACACACCAAGCATTAGATAGTCTCGATGTCATACTCGGAATAAGCGATAGTCAGTGGGATATGCTAGATGAAACGGAGAGAAAGATGATACGATTTGCCTATCAAGACCATTTCGCAAAAATTAAGTTAGCCGAGGAACGCTTATTGAATAAGATGGGGAATGAAGAGAAGGATCCAGCGCCCCCCGTGGCATCCAGTACAACACACTTTAGACCAATCGGAGCTGCTATAACATCTGACTTCAGATTCACCAGACCCAATCGGGACATGTGCCTTCTGTCACGTAACAATGACGATGGGGATAGCCCGATAAAACTGTCTACTGAAATAGATATCCTTATGGACTCAAAGCTAGACTTAGACGGCGCAAGAAACGTCATGAAACAATATCGGAAGAAATACGAAATTGATTCACCAACACCAGAACAGGATGAAGAGAATGCATTCGAGTCTATGCTTGCTGACAACAAAACACAAGTTAAACATGAACAAATCACTGAGCGTGAGACTGATGAAGAAGAACCATATGAATCTCATAATGAAGAACAACCAGCAAGGCCATTACCGTTGGGTTATGCTAACATGTCAAGCGGTTTGAGAACTATGGCTACCCACGAAAGTATGAGAAAACGCACAGTTGGTACGCCCCCTGCACCTCCAGCATCAGCTCCTTCAGAACAGGATAAGGAAAAGGCATTCAAGGCTTTGCTAGCGTCCAACAGAATACAAGTTAATCATATTCAAAGAGCAACTGACAGTTATGACGATGGTCCTGAAGAAGACCTGGTAGAGAATTATGAGCTCTACGTAAATTCAAACGAGCAGAATACACGAGTGGATGATAACAAGAATGACGAAGGTATAACAGAGACTAAGAAAGATGAAGGTGATAACACACATACCCGAAACAGACTAGCCCACCATGTATACACCATACCGATCTATACTTCAGTCTATGATTTGTCGAGGTTTAACTATCAGCTGCCTTCCACAAGCGCGACGGACATACCCACTTCCTCTGATGAAGACATACCAAAACCTGACTACCACGACGAAGATTGCAAACACATAGGATGTGGATTTGGGAATTTATCTGTAATGAATAACGGAGATGAAACTGAAGATACTGAAGACATTTCAGCTTCTTTAATGGAAGAAGTTGACTAATCGTCAGTGTAATCAAAAACAATACAATAATCAAACCAGAAACACATTTTTTGTTATCAAAATACTTTTACTATACACAAACACCTTTAAACATATAGAGCGAACCCAGTGTCACTATTATCGCAATGTTAAAGAAAAAAGCCATGTAGAACACGCTCGCCCATCGGTAAATGAAGAACCCAAAATAAACAAAAATTGCAATTCCAACACCAGTATGGAATTTGTTGTAGCTGTCAAGTTTGGCTCTGATTCCATGCCTGTGTGTTGTCGAGGATTGTGTAACTGTGTACCAAACGGTGTCTCGTCGGTTCCAGTACATGAAAAGTCCATAAGCCAGCGGTATGTACACCATCATTGCGAGGAATGCAATTGATACAAGTCCATTCGCGAAATATGATGCATACTGATACAGGAACAGTGTAGGCAATCCAAGTGCAAGTATTTGAAACAGGTACTTGAACCAAAATGCTTCATATCCATCAAATACAGGTGGAACTTTGCCGTAGTTGAAGTCACCAAGTCGCACAGCAAGGACTCCGATACTTATTCCCATAAGACCCATTGTTATGTCTGACAGAAGACTGTCTCCGATGTTCTCAGTTCCCTTATCAAGCACGATCGAGTTTGCAAAACAAACTGCAAAGGCCTCTATTGACTCCCATGCATACATCAGTATAGCAGTAATCAGTGCATCATGAAAGTATGTGTAAACCAGGAACGGGAACACTGTGTGAACAGCAGGCCAGTATTTGTCTTCACACAGCCACGGCGTAAGTGCAGGATTGTCATCTGGGAAACACCCTGTTGGTGGAGGTGACGGATTCATTTGTAGGTTACCCATATTGTCTTTTTGTTAAACGAAAAACACACAGCTACGGTGAGTATAACTGATGGGAGCGTCATATCAGTTAAAAGCGTTATTTCACATTGTCTATGTAATGTTTGTTAAAACATGTGTCGCGTACCTGATTCACAAGTTGTACAACTACCCACCCCCATATAAATTGATATCATATATACCATATGTTAAGGAATAAGTGACTGACCAAAAGTTGAGACCCGCATAAAAATGCAGTTGCTATGGTAATTTGGAAAATTCTATGAACTTTCAGTCAACGTTGTTAGGTTGACTTATCCGGTTAATATCCGAGGTCATATGACAACGTTGACTGAAAAGTTTTTGAATTTTCCAAATTACCATAGCAACTGCATTTTTATGCGGGTCTCAACTTTTGGTCAGTCACTTATTCCTTAACATATGGCATATATGATATCAATTTATATGGGGGTACGTTTTCTCGTACATCGTGTTTACGTCACTTTGAGTTTATCCCCTCTTATTTTTTAATTAGAGAACGACCACTGTACGACAAAAGTTACAATCAAACAAACAATACAAAACACACAAAAACTACTCAACTGAACAAAGTACAATGTAATTAGCACAAACATTTATGATTCGCTAATACGTTACTTAGTATGTCTGATACACAAAACGACGCAAAAACATTCGAAAGCTATCTGAAAGAACGCAAGTTTACAAAATGCAACTCTGCAGACGACTTTAAGAAATTAAGGGAACACGTTAGAAACTACGGATTAGAAAACATTCGTAAAGATTTGGAGAAACTTGGATGGGTTAAAGACAGACAACTCACTGAAACAAACACAAATGGTGCTGTAAACCCATTTGTCAAGATGCTGAAAAGCCGCACACTGCCGCCATATGGCAATTTGTTGAACATTCACGGATTCAATATTTGTGATTTCTTTGTAGCAAAGAACAAGGAAGAATATGACGAAAACTGGGAATGCAAAGACCCCAAGTACATCAAACGAGCTAGTATGGCTGCCTTTCATCAGTTTATGCTCATCAGAAAGTTCCACTGGACGTACTTCAACTGTGCAACATTGGGTATGTTGGACAATGACAACAAAGATGTCATTGCCATGCTCAGAGAGATGAAGGAAATGGGACTTGGTTACATGGAAGAATGTGAAGTTGAACCAATTGCACTGGTTGTACATCCATACCCATTCAACAGCGTATTCCACTGGCATACTCACTTGATTGGCTCTAAGACAGGACCAAACTTTGAAGAGTTCAAGTTCAAGAACCTGAGTTTAGATGATGTCATTCAAGTGCTCTGTGATGAGGACGAGTTAAACGAAGTGAAACAAAAGACAATTAAGCGATATCCCAGATCACGAAAATTGGATGTCAAAGAAATCGATATTTCAAACATTATGTTTGGCAAGAGAAAACGTATCATGCAGAAAATTGAGAAAACATATCATGTGGATGAGAAACATAGAAAGATAGATGTTTAGTTCATTGTACTTGGAGCAAATAATATTAGTATTGAACGATTATAACTTGGCATCATAGTATTTCCTTGTTTGTGTATGTTATAATGTCTTGGGGTGTATATGAAAGTGCAGAAGTTTCTGCTAGACTTGCATCAAAGAAAAAGAAATGGGAAAAGTTTAGCGAGCGCGATCAGAGATTAAACTTTAAGGAACTCAAAAATGTGACGGTTATACTCGACAACGAGCATGTTGGTGGCACAAAGGGCAGATACTTATTTGAGATGCTACCAAATACATATGAAGAATACGTGTGTGTATGTGACATATTCGGATCTGATCAGGTTACCGTTGCTGCTACCGTTAAGCTGTTATGTGAAAAGACTGGAACGAACAAAAATGTGACAATATTCACCAAAGAATACAAGAAAGTTAACAAGGACACTCTACCATACTATACAATATCAAAAGATTATGGTGCTTTACACAAACTGTACGAGTCCCATGCTAACGTTGCAAAGGCTGCATCAGATTATGTAAATGTAAGTATCACATACCATTTTTTTGTTTGTGTTAACATGATGATGCTAGGAAGATAAGAAGAAACGGTATTTAATACCTTCTGGATTGAACTTGCCTGGCCTAAGTGATCAAATAACAGAGTTAGCAAAATTCGCCAAATCAAACACTCGGATATCTGAAGGCAAATTCGATGAATGTTGGGTTGTTGTTGGTAGTGGTGTGTTGGCAGAGGCACTCATAAATGCTGACATTGCTAACAAGTATATATGTGTATGTGTACATGGGGTAATACCGGATTCTGTTAAAGCACATCAATGCCTGCTGATAAAGGAAGATGTCCTGCAGCCTGCGAAAACATCTCCGCCGTTTCAGAGTGCTGTCTACCATGAATCAAAAGCATGGGAGATGTTGTGGGCAACAGCCAAGCAAAACCCAACAAAAAGTTACATATTCTGGAACTCTTATTAAAAATGCATTTAAATTACATGTTCTTTATTGTGTTGTGTTAGAATGCATTCCTGTAATGATTAACAAAATCATCATATCGAAATGCAGCTGCTTCACTCCTTGTGTTGAACACGTGTGGAACACCTTCGATAGACACCACCAGTGTTTGGTTGCCCTTTAGTGTTTTCTTCATTTTCATGTTTCTGAATATGCATATTGATAACAGCCGTTTTGTTCGTTCATACATTTTTTCAAATGCAGGCTCTGTTTCCCCAACTATACTCAAGAACCTTTGTGCGAGTATCTGAAGAGGTTGAAGACCACGGTTATTGATTATAGTAGCATCTACATCCGGCTGAAATACACCCTTTCTAGGGTCATCCATGCGTAGTATGTGAGCTATCATGATGCAACCAAGTGCAAAGTTTGGTGTCATTGCAGCGTAATGTAATGCTGTATTACCCAGGTTGTCTTTTAGGTTCTTGTCAACTGACTCCATATTTGCCAAAAGTCTAACAACGTTTGCGCTTTGACTTAGCACGGCGCAATGTAAGGCTGTTTCCATGTTGTCCGTCACAGTGTTTATGTTTAGGTTTTTGTAGTTTTCGATAATTTGTCTAACGATTTCGAATTCACCTAATGCTGCAGCTTCGAGAAAGTATCGATGTACGTCACGCTTAACGGTTTTATCAATGTGAGCTGTCATTTGTAGTATTCTAAAGAGTTAGATGTTGTACATATTTGATTTTATGTACAAACCTATATTTCCTTTGGTGTAACGAAAGACACGACTTTGTATGTGTTTCGAAGGACAAAAAAGTTTTTATGTAGAAAAACATAAACTTAGAAAATTGTATGTCACAATTGGCGTACTGATAACGTTTTTTTGGGCCATACGGTATATACGATGACGTGTACATCTAATTGACATTTCACTTTCACCGTTTTTTGTACAGTTGCAAAAATGAAGCGGGGCAGACAACGGACAAGACTTGGTGTACCAGACATAGCACCTGATAACCCCGATTTGCTCACACCACATGATCACAATACACGGCGTCGCTATGAAAATAGGTCACGCAGTCCCAGACCGAATAATGATATGTATGTTCAATCGACTACATTGGATATGCATAATGATGATAATCATAATATTGATATACGGTCTATAGACTTTATGGAAGATGTAACAGATACACAAATGTCACCTTCACCCACCATCACTAGTTCCAGTAATGAGACTCTTCCAATAATACAAGCTGTACATAATGAAGACCTTGATCAGATTACATTTCTGTCTACTGAAAATCAAAGGATTGAATCTGAACAAGAAGACAACATGGTAAAGAAAACTGACGCGGGGCCGCAAACACAAAAGGCAACTGTGCAAGATGCCATTGATATATCAATTGCAAATGAAAAAAAGAACAAGGGAACAAAGAAGAGAAAAAACAAGCGCTCCGGTACCATCCCCAAACAAGACAAAATTAACGGATACATTTACAAGGTGGTTACATCTCTCCTTAAGGATAAGGGTATTCAGACCACTGTCAGCAGCGGTGCAATCACAACATTCAATAACCTCAACACTTCATGGTCAACTAAACTGTCAAACGTCGCAAGTGACTTGGTAAAGGAACGAGAAAGAAAAACGTTAACAGTGAGAGATCTTCAAGCCGCACTCAGAATGCTGATCAAATCTCCCAGACTTCGTGAAGAATGCAATCAGTATGCAATGGATGCAATTGCGCGTTACGCTGCAACCAAGCCAAAAGACAAAAAGGCCAAGAAATCAAAATCAACAAAGAAAGTAAAAATCAACACAAAGACAACTTCATCAAAGTAATTGAAAAACAAACTTAACAAAAAGGTTTTACTCCAAGTTTTGTGTTATTTTCATTTTTTTTTGTACAGTGTCTATTTCTTTGGTCGTTCCTTTGCAGCTTTAAGTATGGCCTCTACATCTGCTGTCTTTTCAACGCGTGCATTTCTAGGTACCTGCGGACACGATGCAATATCTGTTGTCCGTTTCGATTTTCTCATTAGTTCCTCAACGTTTGCAGTTTTGTTCACACGTGCATTACTTGGAACAAATGGACAAGTGGCATTCGTAGTATCAATACGAACTTCATGCTTAGCCGATGACTTTGTAGAGTGTTCTTTTGTATGACCCGGATATGAAACTGATTGTGTTGGTTGTCTTGGATCAGGCTTCTTTGGCTTGGAGGTAAACTCCTTGTCATCTACAGCATGCACACGCATTAGTGGAGGTGGCTTTCCGTTGTATGTTCTTGATGTTCCACGTTTACCGGACGCTAATCCACCAGTAAGAACGTTATCGGCAGCCAGTACAGCATCGGTTGCTACTGCACCAGTCGCATACACAGGGGCGAACAAAGGATCAAGTGGGTAGTAAGGTGGATATGGACCATATGGATAATATGGCCCATATGGATAATAGTAATATGGATTATAGTAACCATTTCTGTATCCTCTATGAGCGCTTGACATTGATGTGTATACGTCATTATTTCCACTAAACCTGTCCCGTACGATTTTCTCTTTGACACTAATGTTGCCCATAATCATCGGCATCTGGGCTGCATATTCGTTATGTTTATGCTTTGATGATGCCTTTGCAACTCCATCTTGTATATGCAGTGCATAGTATCTTCCTTGAACTGATGAAGAATCTGTAAGGTATTCCAACACTGTTTCCTGCAAAACGGGTGCCGGTTCTGATTCACTTTCCTCTTCTGTATGAAAACCCTTACTCTTGGGTTTTGCATTAAGTGCTTCCAGTACGTCAACGTCATTGGACCGTATCAAATGGATTGTCGAGTTTGGCAGCAGCATGTTAGCCATACCGGTTTGGCTCATATTGAGTACCGTGCCGTGATATCTACTTGTTCCTTCCACGGCAACGACACGTGTGGCACCTTCAAACTTGAACTTGAGCTCTTTACGTTCAGCAACCTTTTCAGCGATGAAAGCACCCAGTGTCTTGTCTCTGATCGGCAGAGATGCGGTATCCATCGTAATGCTATTCAGACATGAATCTGTATCGCCGCTGAAATGCTCGTCATCATCATCTGCATATACACGACGCTTTTGATACACAAACAACACAGGTACAAACGCAATAGCGTGTCTGTAATCATATACTCTTATGGTATCACCAGGGTGTATATCCAGAGCATCAAATGTCATTTCACCCGTATTGGCTTCGTTGTCAAAAAACGATCCAAAGAACTGTACAACTTGGTACTGTTCAGGTATGTCTTGAATGCCAAGTTTTTCTCCATCCATTTTGATCCGTTGTCTAATCATCATCTTTAGACCATCCAAGGTAAAGTCCTTGTTGTATGCAAAACTTATTGTAATGATGCTTTTTGGGTCAAAGCCGGGGTGAAGCTCAACATGTACAAGTTCTTCAGTTGGTCCATTTGCAGGCGAAACAGTTGCATCCGCTCCAAGATCAACACCCTCAAGGCGTGCTCTAAATCGTTCGTCATCCTCATCCACAAATGGATTTGTTGTATTGTTGTTGTTTGGATCACTTTCGTCGATAAAATCATCCATGATGTATTTTTTATGCAGCTCAAAGAACTTTAGTCGATGTAATTCATATAATCCACCATAAATAAGAGTGAACTGTTAATAGTCTGCTAAATAGGTTCAAGGATATCATATTTGTAAATATTTTTAACAAAAACAAATGAGTAAAGGCAAATGGAGCTGTTTGTTGCTACCTTGGTGCAGGGGTAAAGAAGATCAAGAGGATAGTGATATGGCGCTGATACAAAACTCTGTTCACATGCAAGCAGAAGAAGAGTCTGCCAAGGCTGATCAAATAGGCATATTGGAGAACAGAGCGAGACAATTACAAAGGGAAGCAATAAAACACAAAAAAGATGGAGACGTTTCATCTGCCAAACGTAAACTTGTAGAAAGGCATATGGTCACAAAGCGTATCGAAAAGCTGAACAATGACCTACTTGGCTGTATGACCAAAAGACACCAACTGGAGATACTTGCTGATAACGTTGTTTCAACAGAGTCAAGCCGTGTCTATGTTGATACAATTAGGAAGATTGCAACGAACAAGCAAATAGACGGAATTAGCGAGCTGACAAACAACGTGTCTGATGCACAGACAGACATGAAAGAGTTTATTGAACAATTCGCCAAGATGACAACCGTACTTGAAAACAAAAGCGCTTCCATTGAAGAAGATATTGAACGAGAGCTTGCAGAACTGGATGTCTCTGATGAAATCGACGAAACACAGACTTATACCACTGTTGAACCTCAAAAGAAAAAAACACAAAACCACACTACAGCACAACCCAAACAGAAGAAACAAAATGGACAAGCATACACATCTGTACCGACAAAGAAACCAATTACAGATGTTTAAATCATTAATGCATATTATATATTGTATTCAAAAACCAAGTTTTGTCAAAAGTATTGCATTAGCGTATGTATGTAATTTGTAAACTCGTCTAAGTTATCCCCATATAAAAGTATATCTTATATATCATATGTTAAGGAACAACTGTCTACCCAAAAGTTGAGACCCGCATAAAAATGCAGTTGTCAAGGTTACTAGGAAAATTCATAGAAATTTCTTATAGTTGACTTTGACGCGGTCCTTGGTAACATTGACTGAAAGTTCTATGAATTTTCCTAGTAACCATAGCAACTGCATTTTTATGCGGGTCTCAACTTTTGGTCAGTCACTTATTCCTTAACATATCATATATAAGTTATGTTGTTATATGGGGGTTACCAACAAGTGTGTAGAACAAACAGAACTAGGCTTTGGTAAAACACATACCTTACCCTCATATAAAAGTATATCTTATATATGATATGTTAAGGAATAAGTGACTGACCAAAAGTTGAGACCCGCATAAAAATGCAGTTGTCAAGGTTACTAGGAAAATTCTTATAAATTTCGGTCAACGTTGGTAGACTTATCTTTCAAAGAATTTTCCAAATTACCATAGCAACTGCATTTTTATGCGGGTCTCAACTTTTGGGTAGACAGTTGTTCCTTAACATATGGCATATAAGATATACTTTTATATGGGGGTAGACGAATAGATTTGTGTTACGATTTATTGATTACAACTCATGGTTGTTGCAATACCATCTCAAACATAGTTGCCGTATTGCAAATGTGCACAGCATTTTCTCCATCCATAATTGCTTTCGTCGCGTTGTATTTGTCTTTAAAAGGTCCGTAATACACTCCGTTATACAGAAAACCATATGATAGTCCAAGTTTGTCTTCTATTGTAATCCCTTCGTATTCAGCTGGGTATGGATATACATTAATAATGCGGATCTTTACAATCCCGCTTGAACGCCATTCTCCACCACAGAATCTCATTTTATCACAATATTTTTCTGCATCTTCTCTTTTCATAAAAGGACCATGAAATGATTCGCGTTCATCAAATTGAGCTTGTTTATGTACTACATAATAATCCCGCCAAAGCCTCGGCGGTGTCTTGTTTTCAGCAGACATTTGAAATTAGTGTATGGTGGTTTTAAGTCGCTATATTTCTAATATTCGGATTGTTACATAAAAATGATACAGACATGAAACATAGCCAAATACGTCTTTTTGACCACCCAAGACCTTCGAAGTTCGAGACACATTTTTTTGTTTCTGACCCAGTAATTTGTGTTCCACTTTATTTTCTACATAATTCATTATTTTTCACATCGCAAAAATATTTGTTAAACTATTGAATATGGCAGACAAACACGTTTGGTTTTATATTATATTATATATTATGTCATTGTTCTGGAATCCGGTAGCAAACTTTCATGTTTGCAGCCATGCCGCGATGGATATGGTCTACGTTTACGCTTATGGAAAACACTCGCTATGTAGAGGAACTACGATGGCACAAATTCACGATGAAGATATTGTATGTGGTGAGAATTATTGTCTTGGACATCCATACGTCAAGAAATGCTCAAGAGGATCTGTTATTGGACGTAAATACAAATTCCAAAACAGTAAATACACAGTTGGGGAAGACTATATGCTGGGTTTCTGTACAAGCGACGCTGGGGAGCTCTACACAATGACGCAAGTTAAAAAGGACGAATGGAAACTGACTTATAACGGAACATTGTTACACCCAATACCTATACCAGAATGCTGTTGAGCCCAATACCTATAATGTAGTACAAACTGAATAGATTATTTTGTTTTATTACATGTTTGCGTCATTTTTTTTCTTTCATGATTGGTTGATGATTCGAATGATTTCTTCACGGTTAGGTAATACACTGTTTCTGACATCTTTTGTTAGTTCGTCCATCACTTCGTCATATTCGCTGTATGCACTAAAGTTTGCTTCTTGTAGTTTGGTCATCAAATTATGCAATTCCTGAGCGTTTATTAATGCAAGTGGACTGATTCTCTTGTTAACAGCATCGCGCAAAGATTCAATTGTAGTGTCAATGGTGTCTCTCAGGCTATCAACACTGAGTTCATATGTGTCTCGTGGTGTGTGAATATGTGCCTGTGACTTAACACCACCAAGGATTTGTGAAACAGCGTTAACATCTGCTAGGCTTGTTCCACCATATTGCGATAAGCTCCCTTCTCGGTTTCTCCTTTCAGGATTTACATTTCCTTCAGGGTCGCCATCTGTGAGTACGTATATAAAGACTTCTTCAAGCGGATGGGGGTTGTGTGTTGTGTTTGCTTTTGCTTTGGTTGCTTTAGTTACTGCCTCGTTGTTATTCGATTCTTTGGTAACTGCGTCAAGCGATTCGTATGTAGATTCGAACAGCCAAATAGCAAGCGGACCAGATACGGTACCATCACCACGTATATTTTTCAGTCCTTCCCATAACGCATTTGCATCCACACCGCCTGGCCCAGATCCGTTTTGTAGGAGTTCAGCTGCTTTATTACGTGCACTGTCAGGAAGAACAGCCTTTGATTTGCCCTTCGGTTTGACAGCCTTAACAGATCTTTGTCCAAGCACATCTATAACTTTTGCTACAAATCCGTTTTTGTATTTGTTCCATAGTTTTTTGGCTGCTTCTATTTCATCTCTTTCGCTGCTTGTTGTTGTTGTTTTTGGTTGCGTTTGTTCTTCTTCTTCTTCTTCTTCTGATTCTGCTTCTGCTTCTTCTGCTGATGGTTCATTTGATGGTTGTTGTCCTTTGGTGGATCCAGGTCCATTTGGGGTTTGTTCTGGTTTTTCTTCTTCTTTTTCTGGTTCTTCTTCTTCTTCTGATAATTCTGCAGCAACATCAGTTGGTGATTTTTTTGGTGATGGTGATGGTGTTTCCGCATTGAACGCTTTTTCGAAGAGTTTTTCTTGTGCTTCGCGCAATAGTCTTTCTGTTTCATCAGATTTTAACTTGAGCTTCTCATTGAGAAACTTTTGTTCTTCGAGTTTGGTGCTTGAAGCGGCCAAGTCAGATTTGGCTTTGATGAGCTCATCGTTGAGCTGATCCAGTTTGGTCGTCCTTTCTTCAGCGAGAGCGTCTGACTCTTTCAAAATGCTTCTAAGTCCTTCGAGGCTTTTTTGGAGTTTTTCTTTTTCATCCGTTGCTTTGTTTGTTTCCTTCTGTGCTTCAATAAGTGTTTTTTCTGTGTTTTGGAATTGAGTACGTAATTGCGAAATTTGAGTCTCCCTTTCTGTGATCGTCTTTAAATTCTCCAGTATCTGAATGTCCCTCTTTGCGATATCATCTTCCAAAGCCTTTAATTGTTTTTTATATGCAGCATCTTTATCAGAGGCAGACGTGGTGCTCTTTAGTATGTTGTTTTCATATGTAAGTCTACTGATATCTCTATCTTTTGACTCCAACGCCACTCTTGATTTTTCCAAGTTACTGACCATATTAGTTAAATTGTTGCTTTGCTCATCAATTCTGCTTTCTAGCTTGGCAATTTCTTTTTTATATTCGCTGTCTTGTTCAGCAAGATCCACTAAAGCAGTGTCTAATTGTGCCTTAATATTATTTTTCTCAATTTCGAGTGCTTCGATCTGTTTTGTAAGTAAGCTGGATGACTTTATCATCAGTGGACTCTCGCTAACCGAGCCAGATGAGCTTGACAATGAACCGGTTGAAGTTGACAGAAGACTTGTAGGTCCAGATGAAACCACTTTCGGGTTACTCTCAGCCTTTACGCGGCCATATATGTCGGCGAACTGGATGCGCGGATCAGGTTTGCGTTGCAAACTAGCATTGATCGATGCCATAATCCTGAGTGTCTTGACTGCCAACGGGGGGAAAGTAACTTTCCATGTAGGTTTCACTTTTTCGAAAACACCGCTGAAGCTGAACATGTTAAGAGGCCCAGCTGGTGCGGTATACACAACTGTGACATTTGTCTCGCGGAGAACTTCAAACCACTTGACTACGTCAACCCCAAACATAACTGCACTATTTAGGACTGAGCTTGTTACTGCCCTTGTTACGGTTTCGGCAGGTGATGATCTGTATGGTATCTGCACATAGTGAAGTCCAACATACAATATTGCGAGCAGCGCAAAACCTTGAAGAGAGGCATCACCAGATGAGCGAAGGTCACCTTTGCTGATAAGCCCACCTTTTTCAATCATCTCAGCCAGAGCTTCGTTTGGCTCTTCAAATGACAAGACAACAAAGTCATTTCTTCTTCCAGCAAGCGTTAGTGTAACTAATGTAGATCCATAGCCATGCGCCAGTGCATCTTTATGTTCCGCAACCTTTGTGAAAATGGCCTTAGCTAAAGCCGGATCAACTGAAATTGCATCCTTACGCACCACTGTATACGAGGCGCTAGATGTTGACATTGTGCTTTAATTTATGTCGGCAAAAAATACGCGTGTTGTTGTACAACAAGGTAATATTCTGTTATGCGCTATAAAAACTATATAAATGTTCAATGGCCAAATGTAACTTTTTTCAAGCGCTAAGGTAAGTCACATGTACACGAAATGTGGTATAATTTGCTAAGCTCAGTAACACAAATGACACGTCAAATTGTGTATCAAATCTCCGAGTAATTGGTACTTTTGCTAGCGGGTGACCGACACCTGTCACGTGACGTTATTTTGTATTTCCGAAAACTAAAACTTTATTTTTATTTTTTACGAATAACTAACAAGTACGTTCAAGTTTCGATACTAACTAATGACGCACTAAACTCTTCTATTAGATAACATGGCAAACATACCTGATAGAAACATAGAAACAGAGATAACCGCAGAGGCAGAAACAAACACAGTAACAGAAACTGAAGCAAACACAGAAACAGAAACTGAAACAAACACAGAAACTGATACAAATGATACTCCGGATAGCGAGTGGGCTATTGCCCTTTCGACAATGGTGCCATGTGAACTACCAAAAGAACAAAAACGATACAAGCTTGTCTTAACACAGCGCAAGATCAGTGAGAATGGATTTGTCATAAACATACCTGAGGGCTGTGTATACACGTTTTACTGCAGTTTCTGTTTCCGTAATATTGGGGAGAATATGGAGTTTATGAGCAGATGGGATATCGAGGGGAATAAATACTTTGAATATCAATTCTTACATGGCTGTACCAAACAACATCTGATTGGAGCCTTGGCACAGAAATTCTACCGTAACATATTACCTGTAATTGCAAAAGTACCAACACTGTTTGCTTTTAGCATGAAGAAGGTCATTATGTGCATGTTAGACGAGAAGAAACACTCATCCCATGACCTACCGTTGGATTTACCTGACGAAATCAAAGTTATCATAGACTATATCATGCCCCATGTTGATCAGCTTGAACCGAAACCTGCAACAACGTCAGAGACATGCAATAAACCAACAATTGACACTGTCCAAACTGATAACATACAAAAAATAAATGACTGAGGTTGTGCAGATCAAGTAAAATTTATTGTGTTGTTTTTGTGTATAATTCTTTTGTGATTGTGAGAACACTAGTACAACATTTGATATCAGCAAGAAGAAATGGAAAGCGACGTTACATTCCCAACACAAAATGGTTTGAGACGTAGAGGTATAAACTCTGAATCAGGCACCATAGCTGTACCGTTTCTTACTGGGAAAGGGATAGCAGAGGATGGTAGAATCGTTGACACGCATGATGTAGAGGCTGCAGAGATTAAAGTTGTTGAAATACCAACAGAACCATTGGAACCAATACTGAAACCAAACCCAAAACCTGTTGAGCCGGTTATTACCAAGTCAAAGAAGAAATCAGATGCTTTCTTTGCTTACCTAAACACAAAGACAGACTGGGTTTACGATTTCCTGAAGAAAAACACAACTGGTATCAGAAACAAAGCAGTTAACATACTGTTCAAGGCTCCGCTACTAGCCAATATTGTGTTCAGTAACGAACAGAGTGGACCTAGCAGTGCGTTCAAATTTGCCAAGCGTGCTGATACCATATTTTATAATATATGCAAGAAATTCATAATGATCATTATTGCATTCATGATCATATGGTATATATTTACACCAAAGGAACAACAGATTGAATACATCAAGTACAAGCCTACTGTACAACAGTTGCGTGCATACAAAGACATCAATACAAGTTGTAGGCCTGTCAACACAACGGACTTTGTGCGTGGCAAGATTACACTCAACAGTAACAAGACGCATCTTGTGTTCATCGACATAAACGATATGTTAAACATACAAAAAGAGTTCCTTGTTGAAAAACGGGACTGGACAGATGTTGTATGTGCCTCTATGTTCCCGCCTCATGATAACATATCAATGCCTTGTTCGTGTTCTGCATTTACTCAAACTGGTGTAATATCCGGATTCAACTTCCATATAGACAGCTATGGCGGCGGAACAGCAATGCTAACCGAAACTGTACCTGTTATTGGAGACACAAAAACAGTACAAGTCGCAAGGAAACTCTACATAAGCTATTTTGACGCAATCACACAAAGAAATAGTGAACTTGTTATGCAAGATGGTTGGGTTGGAACAGGATACAGGCTTCAAGCGCTGATGTTTCCCCCACCACATGCTTGATAACATGAAATAAATATCTGCTATGTAACCTACTATGTACAAACACGTAGTACCTCACCGATGTACATCCCTCGAAGTAATTCGCCAGAGGATACGTCGACTAAATCTCAAAACCAGATTACTTCAGCCGATGTACATCGCCATCAAAACAAAATCAATTATTTCGTGTAGTAATTTTTTGTGTCTGCGACGTAGGGATACACTAGTCAATGAACAACTTATTGTGTCGCCATTATTTTATTCATTTTAATTACACTTACATTGCGATCAAGCATCAAAGCAACTACATACAAATATGGTTTGTATATAATATATTATGATTTAATATTCTCAAGTCATCTAAAGTTGAACAAAGTCTTAATCGAACCCAAGGCAAACTAAAACTCGCCGAGTGTGCAAAGTTAATACTCGCTGATCTTGACGATGGTGAACATAACTTCATTTTCTGTTGTGGATGCAAACAAGTAAAAGAGCGTACCAACAAGACTCACAAATGCTGTAACGAAACGCTGAAATGGTTTTGTTGTAAATGCAAAATGTCAATGTTGATCACGTCAAAGAGCAGACATATAAGTAACTACTGCGAAGCGCGATATCCAGACAAACCTGGAAGAAAACGTAGATACAGCTCGGATGAAGAATATGACACTAAAACGAACATGTCAATCAAATCAGTCAAGACCGAAACTGGTCTTACGCCCAAGACAGAGATCAATATCGGTACAAAAATCAATACCAATACAAATCCAGAACAATGGCAAATATCACTTAACAGCTTGAATCCAATTCAAGGACCTTCGCAAGGCGGATTTCCTGTTCGGTTTGATGGCACTTTTACAGCAGGTAAATGCTGCGTGATCTGGAATGAAGAGTTTTTAACAACATACACATTGGACCCGTCAAAGGTAACCTTTTGGGGTAAATTATGTGATACTGATCTTTGCTTAGACAATTTATGTCATGGCACCAAAAGGCATACCAAGTCAAACAGTTCAAGTATGGGTTATAGACACACATGCACACAAGAGTGAGACACGAAACTTTCAGTATTGGGATGACGCCAATGATATAGGAGAGCTTGCTATGCGTCAACCATAACAACTGTAATAAAAAACAAGTTAACATATTTTCAAGCCATGTTTTTTCAAAAGTGACATGCGCGTCACTTTTAAATTTATTTACAATTTTTACTGCACATTTAACATTCCAATATATCCCGCAATTGAGTCTTGAAATCACTCACTAATCAAACGTTCAGTATAGCAAATAGGTAAATGTTATATGAATTTAATATTAATGTCATATAAGAATTATATATAATCATGGACACAGAAAACATCAATGCGAACGATACAACTGTAGACATGGCTGGAGATATATCTAAAGACACAGTTAAAGAAACTATTGACGAGAGATTTATACTCAAAGCGTCTCCTGGACTTAGGAAGAATTTAGCAAAGGAGTTTGCAATAAATCAAACGGATGAAATCAAAGCATCGCGTACCAACAAACTTACAAAGGACCATAAAGGCAAATTCATTGTCATTGATGGACCTATGTTTGGTGGAAAATCATCAACCTCAGAGTCGCTTATGGTGACAAACGCCGTTGCTGGAAGACAGGTTCTCTTGTTGAGTTTCAAGATGGATACACGATATGGTGTTGAAGCTGGGATAAAAACTCATAATGGACACATTCTTCATGACAAATCACACGAGAACATTACCGTGTGTGGAATAGAGAGTGATGCTATATCAAAGTTCCTTGACAATCAGAAGAAACTCCAGATTGGTGGTGCTGATATTATAGCAATAGACGAAGTGCACTTTTGGAAGTCCATAAAGCAATGCAAGATACCAAATGATGCTACGGAATATATGGTTAACACCAGTGTCATAGTCAGAGAGATGATTGCATTCCTTTATCACGTTGTTGATGTATGGGGCATGGACCTGATATTTGCGGGAATAAACCTGTGGGCCAGTGGCTTACCATCACCATTAACTCAAATGTTAGCTTATGCAGATAAGCACATCCCAATATCTGCTGTTTGTGAGATTTGTAACAAGAAGAAAGCCAAGAGAACAATAATAAGAGACGAGTACAATCTCATGCTTGATGGGCTTTTATCTGATGATAAAATGAACAAATCACAAGTCAAAGTTGGCGGACGTGCCGGATACCTCCCCATCTGCAGGTCGTGTTTCACATCTACAATGGCCTACAATGTTAGCAGTGATAACCCAGAAGAGTATCACCTTAAACTGATGCGAAGACTTTATCCACAGGTCATGCTGTAAAAGAAAGACAGAAACAAAATACAACATCTCTGAAACAAAGTTTTTTTGTTTTTCTCATTACAATACAAATGGGGCTATCACCGTTGCACCATTTTGTGAGCTTTGACTAGTTTGTTCTTCATTTGCACGTCCGGGTGATTGTTTTGGTGTGCTGTCTTCACTGTCGTCATTTGATTCTACTGTAGTTGTGCCATTTTGTTGATCATCAGAACCATGTTTATCTGATTGTTTCTTTTTCTCACTTTTTGATTTCTTCTTTGGAGGCGCTTGCGGTTCCATGAGTGTGTTATTCACCTTGTCAAACCGCTCAGGTGGATTCCTGGTTGAAATAACTTGCTGCAACCAAAGTGGGATATCAGCGAATGTCCCCTTTTTAAACTCACCACCGATCACATTATCACCACCGTCTGCGTCACCGGTTGTTCCTTTCTTTCCAGAGTTGCGTTTTCTTGTGTCCTTGTACCACTTTGCTGCAAGAAAACCATACTGAGGATTTCTCCTTCCTGTATCACGGTCATCCGATATTGGCGTTGTCAGGAACTTTCTAAAAAACCACTCTTGCATCAATGGTGTTGATATGCGGTCTCCAATCATTATGTATTTCCCGTCTGGGCTGACAGATACTTCATACAGTTCCTTTGTGTATCCAGACTCGTCATAGTTGTGTTCTGTCAGCACACCTGGTGCAACACGAACCATGTTGGATTTGAACTTGACAACAATATCCGTGTCACCAATACTGTTAACCATGTGGTTTGGTGTACCATTGAGTTGCGGTTGTACATCTACATGTGCTTGCACTGGTCGAGCTTGTACTTTGGTTTGTCGTTTTGAATTGCCATTTATTTGAACTGGTGCATCATCCTCAGTCTGAAAAACAAATCAGTTTGTAAGCTATGTCTCTTGTACATGTTTTCTTTTACCACTTTTCTTTTTCTTCTTATCACTTTTGTTTTGTTCCTCATCAGAAGTGTCAATCTTTGTTGTTGTTGTGAATGTGTCACGCTTATTCTTCTTGCCAGCCTTTTTATTTTTCTTACTTTTCTTTGAGCTGCTATCACTCTCAGATTCGCTGGAACTGTTCTTGTCAGATTCACTGTTATCAGATTTGCTCTTTTTATGCTTTTTATCCTTCTTGTGTTTCTTTTCCTTCTTGGATTTTTTATCCTTCTTCTCAAGCTCCTTGTATCGGTCAGCTTCCAGTTTGTTTCGTTTTGTGATATGAAGGAGCTTCTTTCTTTGATCTTTCTTGAAAGCCTCAGACTCTGGTGATTTGTCTTCTTCCTCTTCTTCTTTATGTTTCCTTTTGCTGCTCTTCTTTTTCCCAGTGTTATTTGTCTGTTGCACAGGCGGTTTTTGCTCTACTTTGGAGTGTTCATCTTCTGTCATGTCTTCTTCTTCGTCTTGTTCTTGCTCTTGCTCATTTGGTTGAATTTGTGTCTGGGCTTGGATCTGCGAGATGTGCTGTTGAACGTATTCACTTTCTGATTCATCGTTAACTATCGCCTTATCGGTTTCGGACTTGTTTTCTTCATCAGAGTCATTATCAGAGTCATCTTCGTCATCGTCAGACCCAGATTCAGCAATGTCTTGGTCTTGTTCATTTGATTCTGGTGCACCGTTCTGTGTTGCCTGAACAGGTGTCGCATTGACATTTGTTTCATTGTCAGACTCTGATGACTCAACAACTTGTACAGCAGTTTGTTGTTTTTCTACTTCTTTTGTTTTACCCATATCCCTTATTTTGATTGTCAAAACTTAAAACTGCTAATTGACAAATAGGCATGTTTGAAATATGGTCTTGCTAAAATTACACGACGCACTACTTGGCTATACCAAAAACCCACGTTAGCAACCATGGGCGTTAAGTGGTCATGTTACATGCAGCAATAAAAAATCCATTCTTTTTTACATTGTTTATTCATCTCTGTGTTTTGATATCAAACATAAACCTTGATATCAATTATGTATAGGTCAAAATCACGCGTTATTGGATGGACGTTCCATGCTATGTGAGTTACATCATGGTTATTCAAGGCATTATCCAAGGCTTTCACCATGTCAAATGTAAGTTTGTTTACATGGTTCAGTCTGTATGATATAAAACGGGGCACAATAGGTGTGGTTTCATCTCCAACCAACGAAGATCCATAAACAGCGAACTGTGATAACTTGACCAGGTTGGCACTCTGTTTCATTAATGATTCATGCAGCGCTGAGCGAAACGCCTCATAGTCTTCTGTATGCATAATTGCCCAGTCCATGTAGAACGGTGGCTCCTGCATTAATGTGTTCTTCACAATGTCCATATCCTTGTCGCTGTATGTAAAAGTTGGAATCAGGGTTATTTTATCACTTGATGTAACCAAGTCCCTAAAGTCAACAGCATATCCTGATCGTTTTGTTCCTTCCGTCTGTGTTCCATAACCAAACGATAGATCTGTAATGTTGATACCCCAATAGTCCAAGTTCCATGTCCATGCATCTACTGTTCGTCTGTAAAATGGAGAGAACGATGACTCTGTGAGTGACCTGTACACGTCCGTTACATTCACATTATCCTGCTTTGACATGATAGAAAACTGGCGTATTGCATTGTATTTTCTTTCAAGTTTGTTCCTTTTGCTATTGCTTTCTTCCATTCCCTTTGTTGCTTCGAGTATGTTTTTCTTTTCTCTCATGTATGTTCCGAGTGGCATTTGCAAACCTTCAGAAAAGTTTGTACCCTCAAATATAAGTCCTGGTACAGTTTGGCTTGATTCAAATTTGCGAAGTGGTTCATCATTTTCTGAGTGTTTCTGAGCAGATGAAGATATGTCAGCCAGCAACCACTTGAAGAACGAAACGCGTGGCACACCTATGGAATATATGTGGCAGATAGGTACATCTTCAGCATTTTCTCCTTTTCCGACTGCTGGTAACGTAGCGATACCGGTTCCTATAACAAACACGTATAATCTACTCCATGAGGCAATGAGTGAAGCACGCTTCGTGTATGCGTCAATTTTCGAGGACATGCCAGATGTGAACTTGTACTTTGATAAGTATATAAACTGCTGCACAATAACAGGGAATCTTGCCAGATCATCGCAGTCCCCACATAGTGACCAAACAATGTCAATAAATCGTTCTACATCACTTGACCCGGCTTTATCAAACACATAATCACAGCAGTTAGGGAACAGGCAATAAGCCTCGCACATAAGTCTGCATGCAATGATGAACTTGTCAGTGCATACTTTATGATTCCCTGTTAGTTGATCTTCTATCACATTGTAGAAACTGTTTTCTAACCAGCCGTTCATGCTGCATACAGCAGATATGCAGTTCATCATAAAATCTATTGCCATATCGCTTGTACATCTTGTGTTAGGTGTTGCAAGTACGAATGCACTGGCAGGCAACTTTAAACCAGATATTGACGTAAGGTATTTCGGAACATGCATGGAGTTGGCATCTGATACGGTTGGTTTGAGTGAATATCTGTATGTGTCTATGAATGATTCTGTCAGCTTATGCATCCTCTTGGCATGTTTAGTGTGCTGTTTGGGTGTCCATTCTCCGTTAATTCTTAGATTCTTTATATCTATATGGAGTATATCTATAGCCAAAACCATTCTTGGCAAGCTCCCTTTTATTTCATCATCCAGTGATCTGTCTCTGATTTCAATTGTGAACGTCCTTTGAGGTGCCTTTAAGATTTCACTGATGTAGATTGCTCCCCCACCAATTGGTTCATAACCGGAATAACCAAGCATACGCGGCTCGCTACCAGAAGATGACTCCTCGGCAATACTCAAATGACACATAAGCTGTATACCAATGCATGCAAATCTGCCATCACATTCTTTTCTGCAGTTGTTACATGATAACTCGACAGTGCTTGGCTTGAACTTGGACTCGATTGTGTCAACAAGTTGCACCTGTTTGACGGTAGCGCATTTGTCAATCTGCCCTGACAAAAACACGCATAGATAGGGTTGTGACTCTGCAGCAACGAATTCGATATGCTTCTTTTGTACAACAGATATTGACAACACAACGTTTATGGAAGAATCAGACATGCAAAAAAAAATCTCGTAAGGTTTTATATCATTTATCTTTTTAAGCTGTGCTGATATAATCTTTCGGAAACGATCACCGTGAATATATCCATCACTGCGTTAAATCAACAATTTTAATAAAGTTCTTTAGCTCTCAACATATTGATTCATTCGATATCTCGGTCCGTCCAGCTACACAAACCTGATTTGAGGACATATGTATGTTCTATATTTGATGTTTTTTTGCATGTAAAAAATTCGCAAGGAGCACACGTGTCGCATAGTCAAAAAGTCATTTTATTTCACCCGTCAAAAGTTTCCTGGTAACGCGGAGCGAAGTCATTTCATTTGCGTATTAATCAAATTATTTTGTATCGTTTTTCCAAAATGCAATCTACTAAAAATCCGACAGAACAAACAGATATCCATTTTAGACAGACAATATAATATCTTACATTATAATTATATCCAATATGAATATGGAAAAGTTTATGTGCAACTGCGGTAATACAACCGAAACGATGAGCACGTGTCACTCGGCACCTGTAGACAAAACGCTTATGATTGGACACACATTTATTGATTTGTTGAAATCACAAACAAAGACTGACACGACTGTGTTATTTGAAGATGGAACTACCATGGGAGCGCATCATATGATTTTGTGCTTATGGAGCAACGTGTTTAGATACGCGCACTTCTTCTCTGATGTCGGTACCAAGGCTGAGCCAACACTGAACTTGAAAGAATACAGGAAAAAATCTGCAGAAACGTTTCTCCATGCTATGTATTACCTCCCTCAAATACCTTACGACTTTATCGACCAAGGCAGTTTGTTCGACATACTCGCATTGTCACATGCATACGACGTTCCTGTGATGTACAAGACATGTGTAGCTCTCATACTTGCAACTTTGAATGAGAGTTCTTGGAGCAAAACGAATATGGATGTAAACAAGAAGCATATCAAGATATGCATCAACACAATCGACAAGCTGTCGATATACATGACGAAAGAAATATCCTCCCAGGAATGCGTTGATATTACGACAAAGGCTTTTAACAAGGCCCTTGAATTTATTGTCAATAGTATCACCCAGTGGATCGCCGTTGATTCCATATGCAGATTTATCATGAACAGGCCTAACATTTGTGCTCATGTGATGGTATACAAAAAGAACCGAAACGAACCCGCGCTTTTAGTGCTAATGTTCAAGATTGCAAGCTACCTACAGTTTATGCATGATAAAAAGCAAAAAGCAAACTCTGGCACGCCAGAAGAATCGCCAGGCAGTGATGACATCGAGCCACAGAATTTTCGCATGGACGTAAATGGCTTCATAAAAATTATCAACTGGGACCAAATTGACCCAGACTACTTATATTCCTTGATTAAAGGAACACCGGGTCTGCCAGAAAATTTCCTGAAAGAGATGACTAGCAAAGCACTGGCAATGTATGCAGAACAGTCACAAAATCAAGACAACAAGAGACGAAAAAAGGGAGACGAAACATTGCCTTCATGTACACGATCATGTTCCATTTCGACAAAAAACACAACCAAGACCAAGAAATGATGTAAATAAAAAATTTGTGCAAAGTCATCGCCCCCCCTGGTATAACCAATGTACCCATTCGTTTTTTTAAAAGTGTTACCCTTCTTAAATAGGAACAACCTGTGGGGACACTAAATCAATTTGCTATACAATACAATACATAAAGCAAAACAAAACAAAAAATACATACGTACATTCATTCAAGAAAAGTAAGTTTTCTACACACAATGTCACCAATACATTATACACACTGTATTTCACAAACATCATTTCACCACACATCATTTCACATGCACATGTCACACATGCGATGTCCACAATATATGATTTAAATTTCTATATGATGATAATCTAATCATATAGATATGTCTACCAAACAAAAACCTCAAAAGAAAAAAGAACAAAATCTATCATCTGATGAATCAACAGCTGAACCTGTGGCCGACAATAGTCAAGCACAGACACCTGCACCAACTGATGAACCTCCAAAGCCAAAGAAGAAGACAACACAAACTGCGCACAAAAAGGATGACGATGCTGCTAGCAAGTCCGCAGCAAAAACAGATAAGCCGACAGTAAGCATTATTCACACATATTTTGTCCTAAGTCATACCATTAGGATGGTACAAACGCAGATGCTCAACATGATGCACATGATGACAATGCTTCTCATGAAGCTAAACAAGGACAGCCAAGCGCAACTGAACCCAAGCCCGCTTCTACCAGTGGCCAGAAGCCAACATTTAAAGTGGCAGAGCCCAAAGTGAGACCTGTTGTCGTCAAGAGATCACCTTTTGATTTCGAGAAGACTCTGAGTCAGGAATCAATGGACAATTGGATTTTTGATAACAGTGTACAAAACTCCAAGTTCCTTGATTTTGGTGCCAATGTTCTAGATGGAAGAACTAAGAAGCCTGTGTTAGTAACAACACCACCACTTAAAGTTCTTGGCGCAAACCTTCATGGTGTGGGTGTAGTCCAGGGTGATTCTGAAGATGGCTCAAAGGGCAAACGCGAGTATAGTGTCAGGTTGCTTTGCTATGTCGATCCTGAGATTGCTGAAGCTGATCCAGTTATGGCACAAAGAGTTGACAAGTACAAGGCACTCATGCCAAAGGTCAAGGAAAGAGTTGCAAGAATGTGCTGGGATGTAGGCGTTAAACAAGTCAAGAAGACACTCTTCCTGGAAAATGCTGCTAGCATTTACCTCAGATTTCAAGCAGAACCAAGACATGAAAAGTTTGACAGTTATGACAAAAAGAAACAACAGCAAATCTACAAAGAGCAAAATGTGTTCAATCGTCCAGAAGTAATCGACGAAGCCTTCAAGTCATATTTGAATGATATGAGCTCATGGGAATACCTTGGTAACGAAGCAGAGGGACGCGAACCTGATGGAGAGAACGTTATCATCCGTGCCAAGATGACAGTCTTCTATCCTGACAAGAAAAAGGAAAAGAAAGGTGGTAAAGACGAGTCTCAGGACAATGACAAATCAAGCGCTTCCAAGTCTTCAGCTGCTAGAACAGGACAAAAGAAACAAACTAAACCTGCACCTGCAAAGGAGTCGAAAACAGAAATTGATGACAATGAAGAACAAAGCAATGAACCTCAAGCTGGAGAAGAAGACGAATCAGCTATCGAAATGGATGCTGATATCTCACAAGAAGATTTGGAAATGGCTAGAGCAGCGATTGAATCATCTGGTACATCACAACGCTTTGGAGACATGTCAGAAGAAGACTGTCTGAGATTCGTTGCAGGAATGATGAAGAAGGGCTTCCATATTTGCAGACCCACATTCTATGATCACACCGGTGCCAAAGTTCAACTTGGCAAATACCAGAACAAGCTCAGCTTTCGTGTGGTCGATGTTGGTGACTACATACAGATCACTTGGGGCATCTGGGTCAGCTCCCTTAAGGACGCCAAGGGAAGATACGGACCAAAGCTCAAGTTAAAGCCAAATGTAACCATTGTCAGACAAGCTGAGCAATCAAGCCAAACTGCCATTTCAGACGGTTATGCTGCTGGTAAAGCATTCAAAGTGCGCGAACCACAACAGGTAGAACCTGAACAAGAACAATATGAAAACGAGGGAATGGAAGAAGCCAATAATGATAATGATGAAATCGAAGAACCAACACAAACGCAAAAACAACAACCAGCACCGAAGCAACCAGTGCAGAAAAAAACACAAACTCATCCTGTAAAACCTCAAGGCGGCTACTTGTCCGGTAACAAACATGCTGCCCCTGGTGGACAATCATCACAACAGCCTCAAAAGAAAGCTAAAAGTGCTGTCTAACTTGAAAACAATATAAAAAAACATTCATGTCATGCTGTGTATTTTTTTTACAGTTGTCAATGTCTATATTACGTGTTTAGTTTACAGGACAATTCATATGTGTGTCTGTGTATAATTCATACTGATGGCAGATCAAGATGGAAAGGAATATAGTCTCGGTAACATAACAGCAACTGGAAGCAAACTAGGAGAGAAATATGTAGAGGAAATACAAGAAGCCATAATCACCGAGTTTCAAACTTTCATTACAAAACTCAAATTCAAGAGCTGGCAACTAACAGAAACTAAACTGCTAAACGAGTCAATACGTTTCACGATAACCTATACATCAGACATTATCGATCAGTCATTTCGTGCATCTATACAAGATCATTGGAGTACCCGCGGCGTGAGAATAACAACAAAAGGAAGCTGTGACGAAGTCATAATACCATTTGTCCAGCTATTAAACAAAAAGGAATCTGAGATAACATACAAGAGCTGGAATAAGTTTGACACATGGACTATTGTGTTTGGTATATTAATGATTATGCTTCTGCTGTACATGCAAGTCATCAACAAACCTGATCGGTACCTCAGCTACTCCACCATATTTGGACCTGATCCAATCGAAAATCCTTATGCATTCCAGTCAGCTGAATAGATTAGCAAAATAAAATGCTGTTGTTTGCATATATGTCTATTTTGTTTAGCGTGCACATTTGTAATATTTTTTGTGATACAAACAGTAAACCATGATGTCTATGCAGAGTAAGAAACGTTCTAACAAGGACATTGACGAAACAAAGAATACTGTTAACATTGAGGATACAGCTGCTAAAGACTTAACAAACCCAAATGACAGAGCTATTGCCTTCAGCATAATCGAATCTCTTGTATTGAACACAGACGCAAAGTGTAGTCACAAGCCTATACAGAGCCCACCTATCCATGGATGCTCCTATTACACGATCCGTTTCACTATTGAGTTACCACTTTTGAATATCAGAACATTGTCGTCACTTGTATCAAAGCGCCCATTCAGTATTCGGGATATGACAATCATGTGGCCTTCTACATACGCAACAAGCACATCTGTTAATGTCAACATACAGATATTTCACCATTGGGTTCTTTCAGATGTAGATGGCAAACCGTCAGCTAGTGCTGATGCGCCTGTTGTAAGTCATACAGATATGGATGTTCCACGTTACGTACATCAGCACTACCGTGAAACACGCTCGAAAGAGATACTTGACACAACCAAGTTTGATGGCATAGCAGACATACCAACATGGGAAGCTGATAAACAATTGTTGGCTAGCATAATGGACACCGTGTACAACATGGAACAAGACTTACCGAGAATTGAGACATCAATGAATATTGAAAAGCGTCTGGGTAATTACAAACTCACGTTCAGTGGTATGGAATGTGTTACGTACGCATTCATCGAGTATCTAACCAAAACCTTTCCGCGCATCACCAATGTTCAGTTCGCTTGCAGTGGAACTTCGGAACGATCAATGATAATAACTGTAACATTCAAACCTACCAACAACAATATCGGAACTCTGTATTTACCTCGTTTCATGCCCATCGACAAACCAAAACAAGCTCTGACTCAACTCCAAGAATTGTACAATGACCTGGATAACCCAAGCAAAAAGGGCAAAACTGTAATGTAGAGTGTGTTTGAATGTTGATATAATATAATCTTATATAAATTCATAATATATTCCAAGTCCAAAGTGTAACCAAACGTGTTATTAGTTGTATTCAAACACTTCATAACAATGCAGTGAAACGACCCCCATATAAAACTATATCATATATATCATATGTTAAGGAATAAGTGACTGACCAAAAGTTGAGACCCGCATAAAAATGCAATCGCCATAGTAACGAGGTAAATCTCCCGGAAAATTCAAATACTTTTCAGTCAAGGTTACTAGGTTGACTTCCCGATAAATACCCGTGGTCAGCTTAATAACGTTGACTGAAAAGTATTTGAATTTTCCGGGAGATTTACCTCGTTACCATGACGATTGCATTTTTATGCGGGTCTCAACTTTTGGTCAGTCACTTATTCCTTAACATATGATATATATGATATAGTTTTATATGGGGGTCGTTTCACT